>WNEZ01000009.1_pt1 | contig 207985 bp, 197 predicted proteins | sample 5400521 | NCBI WGS metagenome assembly WNEZ01 (sample SAMN13153339, study PRJNA577476) | soil metagenome | isolation source: 120 cm saprolite under Douglas fir tree site 2 hole 1 replicate 1 | place: USA:California | collected 2015-04-18
GCAGAATGCGCAAGCTCATCAAGGAAGCAGACCCGGACGTCGTCGAGGAGTGGAAGTGGATGGGCACTCCGATTTGGTCGCACGACGGCATCATCTGCACTGGCGAATCCTACAAGAATGTCGTGAAGCTTACCTTCTCCAGGGGCGCGTCTCTGAAGGATCCGGCCCGTCTCTTCAACTCGAGTCTCGACGGAAACACACGCCGCGCGATCGACATCCACGAAGGAGAAGAAGTTGACGAGTCCGCCTTCAAGGCACTCGTTCGCCAAGCGGTCGCCCTCAACAGTTCTGGCAAGTCGAAACCTTCGAAGAAAGCGAAGTCCTAAGGGATTCCGCCCGGAACAGGTCCGACATCGGGGTGGCGGAGGTGTCGTTCCGCCCGAGCGTACCCAGGTTGAATACTTGCCGCAGCAGACCGCGAAATCAATCGGCGCCTAACTCCATATCGGCGGTTCGGGACGGGGCCGCGTCACGTCGCACGATCGCGGAGGAAACGAAGGCGCCCATAGCGAATCCTATGAGCAGGCGCTCATTGCGCGCATTCCGGCCGCGTCACTTGATCTCGAACGTGAGCGTGCTCGTGTCGACGAGCCAATGCTCCGGCTGTTGTGGATCGGGACGGCGATACGTCGTCACGACCATGTAGCGGCCCGGCTCCTGGTACGGAAAGTTCATGCCTCCATATTGAGCGGGCGCGCCGCCTGCGATACGGCCGGCGCCCGCGCGGTACAGCTCCATCGGAAGGTCGCGAATCAGTTTATTCGTCGCCTTGTCCACGGCGATGAATCGCATCGGGTCGCCCGGTTTCAGGCGCGGCCTTGGACCGTTCCACCCCTGCGGGTAAATCTCGAGGCCGAGGCCAGTTGAACGTTGCCAGTCAGCGCGCGGAGTGATCGTGCCGCAGAAGATGAACGCTTTCGCGTGCTCGGTCTGCGTCTCGTTGCCGCTGACCGTCGGTGTGAAACTGACAGCGGCCATGACAACTCCGTCGTTGAGGACGTTCGCATCGAAGTCGAGCGACCGCGGCCCGACGGCCGGTTTCAACGCGACTCTCTGTTTCGGCAGATAGACGTACGCCTCCTTGACGCGAGCCGCATCGATCGTCTCGCCCAGGTTCGGGAAAGCTGTGCCGCGCGTCGCGTGGATTGTGATTGCACCGCAATCGCCGTCCGGCACGATGTATGTCTGCCCGAATGCAGCGGGAGCGAGAGTCACAGCAATAGCAACAACCATCGGTCTGATCATTTCCGTTCTGTGCCTCCATCGTCTTACGACGGCTGAATGCGCCTGACGTTACAACAAATCGAAAATCGTTGGGACAAACGTGGACTGCAACAGCGGCGTCCATCTGGAGTTGCGCTGCCTAACCCGTGGAGGGTCGCAGAATAGCGTCGATGGAATATCGGTCCCAATCGCGCGGCAGCAGCAACACCAGCAGCACCAGCGCCAGGCGCGGGATGACGTGTTCGTGAAACGCGTAGAGCGGTTTGTCGAGAAGATGGCCGAAGGTCACGATCACCAGAACGAAGCCGAGGCTGAGGAGGGCGGGGCGGGTTTGAAAGCCGAAGATCACGAGTCCGCCGGCGATCAATTCCACGAACGGAATCGTGAATCCGACTGCCCACAATGACCAGGTCGGGAGAAACGTGTTCTGAAACGGCAGGAAATATCGCTGCACGTGGCCGACCGGTCCAAGCTGGAAGACCTTCCACAGGCCGGCCATGAAAAAAATCAGGCCGACAACGGCACGCGCGAAGAAGATGGCCCAGGCCCTCGCTGCGCGATCGTCGATCACTGCGCGATCGGAACGCTCACCTTCTTCGCGTCGCTCGCTCCCTTGGTGTGAACGGTGATGTCGAGCGACGCGGCCTTGGCGTCCTCAGGATTGAGCTGCAGCACGAACGCTGATCCGGAGCGTCCGAGGATGGTCGTTTTGGGCGTGGTCTCGAAGGTGATGTCCTCCGGTTTCGCGCCATAAACGAAGAGCGCGACTTTTCCGCGAGCGGTGGCGCTCGGAATGAACTGTTGGCCGTTGAGCACGAACGGATAGGCAGCGTTCGCGTCGTGCGAATTCCCTTTCACCAGAACCCAATTCACCTGGTCGTCGATGGGCACGGGTTGCAATGACGCCGCCTCGTTGGCGCTCGGCACGGTGATGTCAGTGCGGCCGAAGCCGCGCCGATCGGTCTCGATCTCGCGCACCAGCGATTTCACGGCATAGCGTCCGGGCGGAAGCGAGAGGGTGGCGTAGTACTTGATGCCGGTCGCGCGCAGCCGATCGCCGACCTTCTTCAAATCGAAACCGATCCGTTGATAGAGCCGGTCGCGGACGATGCCATCCTGATCGAAGGCGTAGATGAAAACTTCGACGTTGGCGGCGTTGGCGTGAAGGTCCTTCATCACGTCGCCGCCGTTGATCTCGAGGATCACGGGCACCTGCGCGTTCTTTCCGTTGCCGGGAAAGGCCGCCGACAGCGCAGCGAGGTGCACGTCCGCCTGCGCGATGTCGTTGACGATGATCTCGGCGTTGCTGAGCGCGCGCTCGGCCGGCGTCTCGCCGCCGCCTTCGTAGTAGCCGGCGCGATGCGAAACGCGCCCACCCGGCACATTGACCAGCTTCACTCTCAAATTATGAAAGGTCCCCGATTTCAGCGTCGGGGCCTGGAATCCGAGGACGTAGACGACTTCCTGCTGGCGAAGCATGCGGTCGAAGTTGGTCTTGAGATTGTTGACATTCTCGAAGACCTCGCCGCCGGTCGGACGGGCGAGGAGGAACAGTCCGGCGTTGGAGTTGATGCTGCTCCCCTGCTGAATGTCGTTCTGAACGCGGATGCCCTGGATGTCGATGGCGTTCAACACCACGTCGGACTGGCGGAAGAACTGCGCCATGCGGTCGAGGATGGTCATGCTGGCGGTATTGCCGAAGCGCGCGTCGTTGTCGACGTTGTAAAACTGACCGCGCAGGACCTGTTCGTTTTCGTTGGCAGCTTCCTGCCCCGCGCGCACATCGCGACCCTGAAGATATTTTGCGTCGAATCCCTCGCTGAGCAGCACGACCTGCTTGCGTCCGGGAACGGCGCGAAGCATCTTCGCCAACTGTCCGAGAAAATCGACTTCCTTTTCGATGCGCTGCCGAACAGCGCCTTCGTTCACGCGTTTCATCGAGGCCGCCATCAGCCGCTGTTCTTCATCGGCCATGGCGCGATTCCCGCCGCCGGAGCTGAGCCCCGGATCTTCTGCGGGAGCCTGAAAGGATTCCGTTTGATTGGCGATCTGCAGCGGATCGGCTCCGCGAAAACCGCGCGGATCGTCGATGGTCGACGCTACCAGCGCGCGATCGGTGGTGAAAGCGGACAGCATTCGGAAACCGCGATCGGGTTCGACGGTCCCGACCGCGACCAGATCGCGCGGCTGCACGCTCTCCTTGATGAACTTGCGGGCTGCCTCCTGCGCGCGCGCCAGCGAGTTCGGCGATGAGTAGCCGAGATCGAAGAGGAGCATGAACTGACGGCGGGCGCTCGGATTGAGCGGAGAAATCGCGCTGACCGACTCGGTCGATGCGAAGTCGATCTTGTCGAACGACGTGATGGCGCGCTTTGTGCCGTTGTCGGTCAGCTCGAAATTCGCGGCCGTCAGACCGCGGACGGGATTGCCACCGGAGTCGACCACGGTCACCGGAACTTCCACGACGTAGACGTTGACCGTCTCTTTGACTTGCGCGAAGAGGCCGATCGTGGCAGCCAGAATCGCGATGCACCAAATCGTCCGCTTCATCGCGTTGCTCCTTTCGAGCTCACCACCGTCAAGGGCATGCTCGACTTCCGCTCCTCAGCTGATCCTTTCTTGTGAATGGTGACATCGAGCCGGGCCGCGCCGTGTTCCGAATCGTCGGGCGCGTATTGGAACATCAGCTTGGTGACGTCATCGCCCTGCAGTTGCTTCACCATTCTTGGGTTCGCGAAATGCGCTTTGCCGTTGGCATCGCGGACCGTGGTTTCCCACGTCACTTCATCGGCCGCGGCGTTGTAGACGAACACTGCAAATTGCCGCGGCTCGCCGTTGCGCACGCTGACCGCAGCGCTGGGGATGAACGGCTCGCCGTTGATCTGAAAGGGATAGGCGGCATTGGTGGTGTCGTGTGAGCCGCCTTTGACCATCAGCCACTTGCCAGGTTCCTCGAAAAAGAAGGGCGGCAGCACGGCAACATCGCTGGGCGGCGGTACGACCACATCCACGCGCGCGTATCCTTTCTTGTCGCTTTCGGGCACGCGCACGAGACTCTTCACGGCGTACCGGCCTTCGGGCAGACTCAATGTCGCGTAGTACTTGATGCCGCTGGCCTTCAGTTTTTCGCCGACTTTCGCGGTGTCCAGCGACAGGCGCTGGAACATGCGATCGCGGACGATGCCATCCTCGTCAAATGCATAGACATAAATCTCTACATTAAATTGTGAGGTTTTTATGTCGCGGGCCAGGTCGGCGCCGTTGATTTCGAGGATCACCGGCACCTGAGCGTTTTCCCTGGTGGGGAATGACGCGGCCAGCGTGGCCACCCCGATGTCGGATTGGGGAAGGTCATTGAGCACGATCTCGGCATTGGTGAGCGTGCGCTCGAGGGCGTTCTCGCCGCCGGCTTCGTAGTAGCCGGCGCGATTGAAAATGCGGACGCCGCTGAGGCCGTGGACGCGAACCTTCAAGTCGTGAAACTTTCCCGGCGCGGCGGTCGGCGCCTGGAAACCGAGGATGTACACCACTTCCTGCTGGCGCAGCATGCGCTGCAGATCGTTGTCGAGATCGTTGGAATTGCGAAAAACCTGGCCGCCGGTTGGATTGGAGAGCAGAAAAAGCCCGTCGTTGGAATTGATCCTCGCGCCGAGCTCGAGATCGTTCTGCACGCGCACGCCCCGAATATCGACCCCGTGCAGCACCACATCCGATCCTCGGAAGGCGCGCGACATCTGATCGAGGATGGAGAGACTGGCGGTATTGCCGTAGCGCAGGTCGGAATCGACTTTGTACGCCTCGCCATGCTCGACCAGCGACATCTCTTCCATGGCGTCGCTGATGGCGCGTGCGTCGCGGCCCTGCACCAGCCGCGGATCGAAACCCTCCGAGAAGAAAACGACCTGCTTGCGCCCGGGAAGCATGCGCAGCGTGCGCGCCAGGGCACCCAGGAGGCTGACCTGACGCTCGATGCGGCTGCGGTTGAATTGATCGTTGAGCCGGTTCTGTCCGCGCTGAATCTCTTTGACGAAGTCGTCGACGCCGTGATTGTCGGTATTGACCTGGACAGTGACGGCCGGATCCGGATCGAATGTTTGCGCGCCGCTGATCTGCAGCGGATCGCTGGACCGGAAGTTGACCGGACTCGAAACCGCGGAAGCCAGCATGTTGCGGTCGGTCGTGAAGGCTGTCAACAGGCGAAACCCGCGCTCGACATCGATGGTCCCGATGGCGGCCAGATCGCGCCGCTGCATGCTGCGGGCGATGAAGTTTCGCGCCGCTTCCTGCGCTTTGGTCCGGCCGAGCGGCGATGCGAACGAGAGATCGAACAGCAGCAGAAAACTGCGGCGCGCAGCCGGATTCAACGGCGATGCCGTCCGCACCTGTGACGCGAAATCGATCGTCTCGAATGTCGTAATGGCGCGCTTCTGTCCCTGATCGATCAGCTCGAACTTGTCTGCGGTCAGGCCGCGAACGGGATTGCCGTTGCGATCCACGACCGTGACGGGAACTTCGATGAGGTTGACGTTGACGGTTTCGCGAAGCTGACCAAAAGCGAAGCCTGCCCATAGGAGGAGGAAGCTCGTTACCGGGACGAGCGGTCGCATGGGGACATTCTCCCTGATCCGTGAAGAATGCACGAGCCGGCCGTGCCATTCCTGTTACTTCTCGATAAAATGTTGCTGTTCCACAAGCTCATCCATGTACTTCAAGCAGTTCTACCTGGGCTGCCTTGCGCACGCGTCCTACCTGATCGGTGACGGCGGCGAAGCGGCGGTCGTGGATCCGCAGCGCGACGTCGACCAATACATCGACGAAGCGGCGCGGGAAGGTCTTCGCATCCGATACGTGATCGAGACCCACCTGCATGCCGACTTTGTGAGCGGACACCGCGAGCTGGCGGCTCGAACCGGCGCGCAGATCGTGATCGGAGCCGAAGCACGTGCCGCATTTCCACACGTCCCCGTGCGCGACGGCGATGTCGTGCGGCTAGGATCGACAGACCTAAAAGCGCTGGAAACGCCGGGGCACACGCCGGAAAGCATGTGCTGGCTGGTCATCGCTGATGGCAAGCCGGACAAGGTCCTCACCGGCGACACGCTTTTCATCGGCGACATCGGCCGGCCCGATCTGGCCGGCGGGCGCGGATACACGCCCGAGATGATGGCGTCGATGATGTACGACTCGTTGCACAAAAAGCTGCTGGTGCTTCCCGATGACGTTGAAGTCTGGCCGGCGCACGGTGCCGGCTCGTCATGCGGCCGCAACATCTCGAGCGAGACATCGTCGACGATCGGAAAACAGCGACAGACCAATTACGCGCTGCGGCCGATGCCGCGCGAGCAGTTCATGAAGATGATGACCAGCGACATGCCGGCCGCGCCTGCGTATTTTTCACGCGACGCCGAGATCAATCGCCACGGCGCGCGCTCGCTCTCGGAAGTGACGGCCGCCCCCCTCCCTGCCGACAGCGTGCGCGAAGAAATCAACCGCGGCGCGGTGGTCCTCGATGTCCGCGACCCGGCCACGTTCGGCGCGGAACACATCGCAGGCGCGATCAACATCGGGCTGGGAGGGCAATTCGCATCGTGGTGCGGAACGCTGCTGCCCGCCGAGGCGCCGATCGTGGTTTCGGCCGAGGGCGTCGCGCGCGCGAACGAGGCCGTGATGCGCCTGGCGCGGGTCGGCATCGAAAGCACAGTTGGATTTGTGACATCGCCGGAAGGACTCGATCGCGCGGCGCTGCGCCAGATCAAGCCGGCCGAGCTGCACGACCAGCGCTATCGCGTCCTTGATGTCCGCCGCCGGCCCGAATATGCGATGGGACATGTTCCGGGAGCGCAGCACATTCCGCTCGACGAGCTGCCACATCGGATCGATGAGGTGAAACGCAACGGACCTCTGGCGGTCATCTGCGCCAGCGGCTACCGATCGTCGATCGCATCCAGCCTCCTCATGCGCGAAGGACACGCGAAGGTGATGAACGGGACGGGCGGGACGGGCGGGTGGGTGCGGGCGGGATATTCGGTGGAGTAAACTCCCCAAAATTTCCAAAATCCCGGCACGGCGGATCGCGACGAGGAGGCGACAAAGGCGCGCGGTTGTACATCATCGAAGACGGTGCGGTCGAGATCAGCTATGGCCAAGGAAAGAGACATGTCGAGCTGGCGCGTCTGGGCGTCGGACATTACTTTGGCGAGCTCTCCCTCTTCGATGATGCGCCGCGTTCGGCGACGGTTCGCGCGCTCGAGCCAGCGGTCGTCCTGACCCTCGAGCGCGACGATTTCGTCGATTTCATCAAGAAAGATCCTGCCGCCGGCTTGATCATCATGGCGGAGCTGGGATCGCGCCTCCGCCACACCAACGAGCTGGTTGCGCAGGCGACCGAGGATATGCAGAAGATGGGAGGCATGGAGGCTCTCGATGCCCCCTATACCTCGGTCGGATTCTGGAAGATGGTCAAAAAGCGCGGCGGCTGGCTGGCCGTTCTTTTTCTGGGCGAGATGCTGACCGCGACCGCAATGGCGCACTACGAAGCCGAGATCGCGAGCGCGGTCGTTCTCGCACTGTTCGTGCCGCTGATCATCAGCAGCGGCGGCAACTCCGGGTCGCAAGGAACATCGCTGATCATTCGTGCCCTGGCGCTCAAGGAACTGCGATTGCGCGACTGGTATCGAGTGTTCGGACGCGAAGTCATGTCGGGCGTGGTCCTGGGAGCCATGCTCGGCGCGATCGGGTTCACGCGCATCGTTGCGTGGCAACTGGCCGGCTGGACGGATTACACCAAGAGCTATCTCTCGGTCGCCTCCACCGTGTGGGTGAGCCTGATCGGCGTGGTGACGTTCGGAACCGTGGCCGGGAGTATGCTGCCCTTCATCCTGCGAGCGCTCGGTTTCGATCCAGCAACGAGTTCCGCGCCATTCGTCGCGACTCTGGTGGACGTCACCGGACTAGTGATTTACTTCACGATCGCAGCGATCATCCTGCGCGGTGCGCTTCTTTAATCGCCCCTGACGACCGGTTGGGGCCCCGTCTTGGCGTTGACTCCATCGGTGGAGGCACGGCGGCTGACCACCCGTTCGAGAAATGCCAAGCGCGCCAACACCTCTGCCTGTCCACGCAACAAGGCAGTGATCTCCATCTCCGCTTTTAGATTGACCTGGTAGTCATTCTCCGCCAGCAGCTTGTCTTTCGATGACTGGCGGTTCTGACTCATCATGATGATCGGTGCCTGAACGGCGGCCAGCGTGGAGAGCACAAGGTTGAGAAGGATGAATGGATAGGGATCGTAATTTGCGATCCGCGCAATATTGATCCCGATCCATACCATCATGATCGCGGTGAAAAGAATAATGAAAGGCCACGACCCACCGAACGATGCAACCCGATCGGCCACGCGCTGGCCGAGGGTGAGATGCTCCTGCTCTTCCTCGAGGACGTTGCGGGAGACCTGACGCGACATCAACTCGTTGGTCTGGCGCAACCGCTCGCTCATCTCCGCGATGATGCGCAGAGCTGCGGACGGATTCTTGTTCACGAAGTCGACCAGATCGTCGCGGTCGAGACGGATCAGCCGCGATTGCTTTGTCGCAGTAGCGGTCGCGGAGCGCGGCGCCCCGTCGAAAAGGGAAAGCTCGCCGAAATACTGGCCGTTGAAGAGCGTGGCCAGGACCACGCGGCCGCGGCCCTCGCCGTACGAAATCTCCACCGCCCCTTCGTCGATGACGAATAGCGAGGAACCTTCATCGCCCTGTTTGAAGATGACGTCTCCCTCGGCATAGTCGGTCTGCTCCAAACGCTTCGACAGAGCGTCGAGATCCTGCGGAGTCAAAGACTCAAATAGCGGGATGTGCGCGAGAAGCTCTTGTCTTGTCACGGGCTATCCCTAGATTACCATCTTGCATGATGTCGTCGAAGCGACCCAACATCGCGCGAAGATTCTGGAAAAGCCTCGGTCCCGGCCTGATCACCGGTGCCGCGGACGACGATCCGTCCGGCATCGCCACGTACTCCATCGCCGGCGCGCAGCTCGGCACCAGCCTGCTGTGGACTGCATTTCTCACCTGGCCGCTGATGGCCGCCGTCCAGATGATGTGCGCGCGCATCGGCATGGTCTCGGGATACGGACTGGCGAGAGCACTCCGTCAGAAATTCTCGGCGCCGATCGCGGCCGCGGCATCGATCGCGCTGCTGTTCGCGAACATCTTCAATATCGGCGCGGACCTCTCCGGCATGGCTGACGCGGCAGAGATGCTGAGCGGTTGGAACTCGCACTACTACGTGATTGTTTTCGCAATCGGAATCAGCGCCGCCACGGTGTGGCTTCGCTACATCAGCATCGCGAATACGCTGAAGTGGCTGGCGCTCTTCCTGTTCGCCTATGTCATCACCGCGTTTCTCGTGCACGCCGACTGGCTCCAGGTCGCGCGCGATTCCGTCATTCCCAAAATCCCCAATGGGAAGCAAGGGTGGGCGACCTTGGTCGCGATCTTCGGCACGACCATCAGCCCTTATCTTTTTTTCTGGCAGGCATCGCAGGAAGTCGAGGAGGAAAAAAGCATCGGCCGACTGACCACGATCTCACGTCGCGGCGCAACGCCGTTGGAGATCAACACCAGGCGTCTCGATGTCGGCGTCGGTACGCTGGTGTCCAACGTGGTGATGTTCTTCATCATCGTGACCACGGCCCTGACGCTGCACCGCGCCGGCATCACGCAGATCGAGTCCTCGCGGCAGGCTGCCGAGGCATTGCAGCCGCTGGCGGGACGCGGATGTTTTCTCCTCTATACCGTGGGAGTGATCGGTGTGGGTCTGCTGGCCATTCCGACGCTTTCCGGATCGGCAGCCTACGCGCTGGCGGAGACCTTTGGATGGCAGCAGGGCCTTGACGAGAGGCTCGAAAAAGCGCGCGCGTTTTACGCGGTGGTTCTGCTGTCCACAGCGGCCGGCATCGCGTTCGATTTCATGAACGTCAACCCGATTCGCATTCTGTACTGGTCGGGGATCATCAACGGTGTCCTCGCACCGTTCCTGCTGGTCGGGATTCTCATCGTCTCGCGCGATCCGATCATCATGCACAGCCAGCCCAGCTCGAAGCTGAGTCAGATCACGGTCGCGGTCACCGCGCTGGTGATGTTCGGCGCCGGCATCGCGATGTTCATCCTTTAACCGTGTTCCTCTTCCAACCTTCGCGCGTGGATCTTCAACAGATCGCTGCGGGTGATGATGCCGACCAGCTTGGTCGGATCGTCGCGATCAACGACCGGAAGGGATGCCGTGTCCGCGGATGGCTTTCGATCCCCATCGCGCCATGATGCCGACGATGACGCCGCCGATGGCAGGGATGACCAGCACAACGCTTGCGCTACGAAGCCGGTTATGAGGGCCAGCGCCACCGACCACGCACAAATGCGGAGAACGCGCGCGTCGATGAGAGACCGCTCGACCGGTACGCGCGCCGTTTCGATCACTTCTTCCTGGACGTCTTCTCTCCCCCGGGCACATCGACGTCCTCGAACATCATTGGCGCCACTCCCCTGGCCTCGCCAAGTTCTTCGATGATGTGGCTGAAGGTGTCGGCGAAGCGGCGGCGCTCACTCGGCTGCATGCGCTCGAGGGTCTCGATGATTTTTTCCTGCGCCACCGACGGCGCTTTCTCGGCAACCGCGCGGCCGCTCTTGGTCAGCGTCAGGACCAGACGCCGTGCGTCGCGACCATCGCGTTCCCGCATCAGGTAACCCCCTTCCACCAGCCGGCTGACCACGACCGAGACGGAGCTTTGGTCCGTCCGCGTTCGTTCGGCGAGCTCGGAAAGCGACACGGCGGGCGTCTTGGCGAGCTCGTGGAGGACGAAAAGCTGGGCCCCCGAAATACCCAGCTCGCTCTGAGCGGCCCGGTCGGTCAGGCGGAGCAGACGGACCAGGCGGCGGATGGAATCGAGAATTCGCTGGCTATCTGTCAAAGGCGGCCCTACTTTATCGAATGATAGAATCCCAAGCATCCCTGAGACAATCGATGGCGCGGTACATCCAGAAAATTTCTCTGCGTCCGTACAGCGACACGGAGATTTGGGCGGGGTGGGAGCTGGAAGGACAAGATGGCGAGGTCGAAGGCCTGATTTGCGCCGAGACGATGTCGGACGAGGAGCTCGCCAAGCTCGGCGTCACGGAGTTTCAGCGCATCCCGCGCGAATATTGGGAGAGCGAAGGCTTCCGTCCTCGCAAGTGAAAAAATACGACCGCGCTTATTTCGACCGCTGGTATCGCGGCCGTATTCGCATCGGGGCCGAGCCGGACGTGCGCCGCAAGGTCACCATGGCGGTGTCGGTCACCGAATACTTTTTGCGCCGGGCGGTCCGCAACGTCATCGACATCGGCTGCGGCGAAGCGCCGTGGCTGACGCATTTGCAGGAGCTGCGGCCGAAGATCCGCTACGCCGGCTACGACTCGAGCGACTACGTGATCGAACAATTCGGCGAGCGGTGCAATGTACGCCCCGGCGCATTCGGCAACCTGGGGGCGTTGAACATTCGCGAGCGATTTGACCTCGTGGTGTGCGCCGACGTCCTGCACTATTTGCGCGACGACGAGATTTTGCGCGGATTGCCGGCGCTGGTGCGGCTGATCCGCGGCGCGGCGTTCATCGAGGTCCTCACGGACGAGGATGAGGTCCGCGGCGACACCGTCGGACTCATCCGGCGCCCTTCACAGTGGTATCGCGAAGTGTTGACCGAAGTCGGCTTGAGGCAAGTCGGGCCGTATCTCTGGACTGCGTCGAAGATCGCCGGCGGGTCAGCCGCGCTCGAACGGCCGTGACTCAGTCATTCTCGACGGCGGCTGCCGGACGCCGCAGCCGGCTGTGTTTATGACCGTAAGCGAAATAGATCACCAGGCCGATCAACAGCCAGCCGCCAAAACGCAGCCACGAGTCGCGCGGCAGGTACCACGCCAAGCCCATACAGGAAATCGCGCCGAGGAGCGGAAAGAGGAACGGGCCGCCCGGCACCTTGAACCCGCGCTCGCGTTGCGGCTCGCGGACGCGAAGGATGATCACTCCGACGCACACCAGGAAAAACGCGAACAGCGTTCCGATGTTCGTGAAGTTCACCATCTTCTCCAGCGAGGAGAAAAGACTCGCCACGCCGACGAAAACGCCGGTAACGATGGTGCCGACGTGCGGAGTCTTGAAACGCGGATGCACTTTCGAAAAGAAAGGCCACAGCAGACCATCGCGCGACATCGCGAAGAAGATGCGCGGCTGGCCGAGTTGAAACACGAGCAGGACCGCGGTGTGTGCGATCACCGATCCGAGAGCCACCACCCCCACCATCCGATTGGACATTCCGACATACTTCATCGCCATCGTCAGCGGCTCCGCCTGTTCGGTTGCCAGCTTCTTGACGAGATCGCTGTAGGGCAGCATGCCCGTGAATACCGCCGCCACCAGGATGTAGATGATCGTGCAGATAATGAGCGACCCGATGATGCCGATCGGCATATCCCGTTTTGGATTCTTGGCCTCCTCGGCCGTGGTCGAAACGGCGTCGAATCCGATGTAGGCGAAGAACACGATGGCCGCGCCGGTCAAGACACCGTGGACACCGTTGGGCGCGAAGGGGTGCCAGTTGGCCGGCTTCACGAACTTGAAGCTCACGAAGACGAAGAATCCCAGCACGACCAGCTTCAGCGCCACCATGACGAAGTTGAATGAAGCCGACTCGCGGATGCCCCACACCAGGACGACGGTGATGAACGCTACGATGGCCAGGGCCAGCACATTGATGATGATCGGCACGCCGAAGATGTGCGGCGCGGAAGCCACAACGTCGGGCAGCCTCGTCAGCGCGGTTTCATAGTCGACGGCCAGCCACCGCGGGATGTGAATCCCCAGACCTTCGAGAAGCGTGTTGAAGTAGTTTGCCCAGGAAATCGCCACCGCTACGTTGCCGATCGCGTATTCGATGATCAGATCCCACCCGATGATCCAGGCGACCATCTCGCCCAGCGTGGCATAGGAATAGGTGTAGGCCGACCCTGAGACTGGAACCATGGAAGCGAATTCGGCATAGCAGAGGGCTGTGAATCCGCACACGACAGCCGTGATGACAAACGACAGCATCAGACTCGGGCCGGCGCCGGGGCGGCCAGGCTCGCCCGCCGCCGCCGTTCCGATGGTGGCGAAAATGCCCGCGCCGATGATTGCGCCGATTCCGAGCGCGACCAGATGCCAGGGACCGAGGGCTTTTTTGAGCTGATGCCCCTCTTCGCGCGTCTCGGCCGTCAGCTCATCGAGCGATTTCGTCCGCCAGAGCTGATTGAGCGGCATCGCGCGGCATCATAACCTGCTGCCGTCGTTCCTCGTATGAATGTGACGTGCTGGCAACCGCATTGTTGATCGGGGCGGCGCTTTATCGATCGGGCCATCACCTCTACTCGCTCACAAAGACCGACAGTGACGCAATCCTGCTGCTCGACTACGACAGCGGGCAGATGTCGCGTCTGCGGATTGGCGAGGGCGAGTGGGTGGGCGGGCCGTCCATCGGCGTTGAATCGCCGGTCACAATTCATGTGAGGATTTCGGGCGACAGGCTGACCATCAACTCCAAAATCGTCGCGACCCGAGTCGATGCATTCACGGTCGAACATGTTGCCGGCGGCACGCTTTACGTTCCGCGCACTCGGGGGCGGCATCAGGCGATCGTGGGCGTTCCGGGAGCCGGCGATCTCCCCGCTCCGTACTTTGCGCGCCGCGGCGTCATGTTTCTGGCTCTCAACAGACGGACCGATTGGCGCAATCGGACCTTTGAGAATGTCGCAGATGACGTGGTCGCGGCCGTCGACACGCTGCAGAAACGCGAGGATGTCGATCCGCGAAACATCGGCGTCTATGCGTCGAGTCAGGGTGGCTGGGTGGCGCCGATCGCGGCGTCGAAATCGGCCGCCATCACGTTCCTCGTTTGCGCGGCCTGTCCCGCCACCGATTTGAGCGCCCAGGAGTTGGTCCGCACGGCGGCCGAGCTCCGTGCCGATGGATTCAGCGCAGGGGAAATTGCCGCAGCGGTCGAGTATCGGAAGCTGTACTTCGACTACCTGCAGAACGGAACCCATCGCGGCCAGCTGGAGGCCGCTGACGAGGCCTCAAAAGGCGCGCGATGGTATCCGCGCTTCGGCGGCATGATCAGCCGCGACGCGCCCCTGGCATTGTGGTGGCAAAACAACGAGCGATTCGTTCCGACCGATTACTGGAAGCGTGTGCACATCCCGACGTTGCTGCTTTTTGGCTCTCTCGACACGCGTGTTCCCCCCTCGGAGCACGCGCCGCGGATTGCGGCCGCAAATCCGGCGGCGAAAATCGTGATCGTGCCCAACGTCGATCACGAAGGCTTCATCGCGAAGACCGGCGGACGAGACGAGGTCCCGCTTCTCGACCGGATCCCGCCGCGCGCGATCGAGCCCACCATCGACTGGATACTGGCGCGGCGCTGAAGTCCGGCGTACATTGCACGTTTATGAGTGTCATCGACATCACAACGAAATATCCCCCGGTTCGAAATTACATCGGCGGCGCATTCGTCGACGGCGAAGGCTACAACCATCTCGACGTTACCAATCCCGCTGACGGCAGCGTCATCTCGCGTGTTCCGCTATCGCCGGCAACGGCGGTCGATCGCGCGGTGCAGGCTGCCAAGCGCGCTTTCCCGGCCTGGTCGGCGCTTCCGATCAAGGAGCGCGTACAGATTTTCTTTCGTTACAAAACGCTGCTCGAGAAAAACATCGACGCGCTGTCGGCATTGATCACCGAGGAAAACGGAAAGATCGACAGCGAGGCGCGGGCCGAGATCCTGAAGAGCGCCGAGTTGACCGAGTTCGCCTGTTCGCTGCCGCAGATCACCGCCGGCGAGGTCTTGGAGGTCAGCCGTGGCGTCGAATGCCGCGTCGAGCGTTTCCCGGTCGGCATCGTGGCATCGATCACGCCGTTCAATTTCCCCAACATGGTCGCCAACTGGACCATCCCCAACGCCATCGCCTTCGGCAACTGCATGATCCTCAAGCCCAGCGAGCAAGTGCCGCTGTCGGCGGGCCGGATCGCAGAGCTGCTGCGCGAAGCCGGACTGCCGGAAGGTGTCCTCAACATCGTGCACGGAGGACAGGAGACCGTCGAAGCGATTTGCGATCATCCCGACATCGAAGGCATCACGTTTGTGGGCTCGACGCGCGTCGCGAAGATCGTCTATCGGCGCGGCACCGCCAATCTCAAGCGAGTGCTCGCGCTGGGCGGCGCGAAGAATCATCTCATCGTCATGCCTGACGCCGAGCCGGACATGACCTCATCGAACGTTGTGGCGTCGATGTCGGGTTGTGCCGGACAGCGCTGCATGGCGGCCTCGGTGATGATGGCGGTCGGCAATACCGACCACATCATCAATCGCATGGTGGCGATCATGCGGGGCGTGAAGATTGGTCCTGTCATTTCCAAAGAGGCAAAACAGCGGATCGAGAGCTACATCACCGAGGCTGAGAAAGCGGGAGCGAAGGTGCTGGTGGACGGGCGGGGAAGAGAAGGTCCTGGTTTCTGGGTCGGCCCGACACTCATCGACTACGTCACGCCCGACATGCGCATCGCGAGCGAAGAGGTGTTCGGACCCGTCATGGTGATCATCCGCGCGCGAGACGTCGAAGAAGCCGTGCGCGTCCAGAACAAATCCCGCTATGGCAATGCGGCCTCGGTTTTCACGGAGAGTGGCGGCGTCGCGCGCTATGTCATGGAAAAAGCGAGCGCCGGGATGGTCGGCGTGAACGTTGGCGTGCCCGTTCCGCGGGAGCCGTTCAGCTTCGGGGGCTGGAACGAATCGAAGTTCGGGGTCGGCGACATCACCGGCCGCGGCTCCATCGAGTTCTGGACGAAGTCGAAGAAGATGACCACGAAGTGGAACAAGGAAGCCGGCATCAACTGGATGAGCTAGGTGCCGCGCCTACAGTTGGCTGCTTTTTCCACGAATGGTAGACACGCATCGATCAACCCAACCTTGCAGAACCTCATTGCCATCGAGTTGACGATCAAAGTCGCGCACTAACTGCGAAACCCGACTCGAACTTCGCAGCCGAAGACCAGCTGCTATCTGGCGATTCGTGAGGAGTGTTTCGTTGCACGCGATCCAGGCGGCAAGCATCCGCGGCACACCGCCGCGGTGATAACGGACGCGCTCTTCATCGATCGATAGACAAGAGGCAACACCTGCGATGATCGCGCTCATCGGCGCGGTATCCACCAGGCGTTGCGCGCGGGGATGATCATCACATCGCGGCTTCAGTTGGACTTGCTCACGAACCCTCTCGATCCATGCTTTGCTTCCGAGGTACATGTTCCCGACGAGATCCTTCCAGGGGTTGCAATCCACTCCTATCGCTGCATCGACGAAATTCTTGTAGTTCGCGTTGGCGAGATCGCGTTGCGGCGCGAATTGCACAAGCAGATCATCAACCGCGAGCCAGTCGGGCGCTTTCGCCAGACCGAGCACAGCGCGATGGCTGCTCCATGCGTAGTCTTCGGGTCGAGCGACCATCCCCGCCCGCCAAGGATTGAGTGCGTCATATCGAAGGACATTGAGCGAGTACGTCTCCTTCTCCACCAGCCTGCCATCAAAGCGACGCTGATAGAGATGTCCAACGCGTCGATAACGGCGATTGAAATAACGGGGATATTCGGTATCGAGCCATCGCATTCCGATGGATAGTGAGGCACATGTCAGCTGAATGACGAAGTGAAAGTGATTTGTCATCAGGACGTACGACGTGAGAATCCACGCGAATCTTTCAACGGACTCGCCTAACAGTTCGAGAAAGACGTTGCGGTCGGCATCATCGAGAAAGATGTTCTGCTGGTTGTTGCCGCGCTGCGTGACGTGGTAGAGGGCGCCGGGGAATTCGAGTCGTATCTGCCTTGACATAGCGCCACCGAGGCTACCTCGGTGGCGCTTTTCTTCTACGAATTGTAGAAAAAACTGAAAACTGTAGGCGCGGCACCTACGTCGCCTTCGTTGGATAGGCGGGGCGGTGGGGCGTGGGCTGCGGGTTGGCCTCCAGCTGTTTCAAAACGACCTCGATCGCTTTGTCGAGCTGCGGATCGCGGCCAGCGATGATTTCCGCCGGCGTCTGCTCGACTTCGATGTCCGGCGGCACGCCTTCGTTTTCGACAACCCAGCCGCCGTCCGGCGTCCAGATCGCGAAGTTAGGCGCGGTGATCGTGCCGCCGTCCATCAGCACCGGAAATCCGCTGATGCCCACCAACCCACCCCACGTCCGCCGCCCCACGATCGTCCCGAGCTTCGATTTGCGGAACATCCAGGGCAGATAGTCACCCCCCGAACCGGCAGTCTCGTCGATGATCATGACTTTCGGACCCTGGATCGCAGCGAGCGGTGTACGCAAATCCGCGCCGTAGCGATGCGCCCAATAGCTCATGAACGGCCGGCGCAGGAAGTCGAGGTAGTAATCGGCAGCCTGACCGCCGGCGTTGTGACGCTCGTCGACGATGATGGCCTGCCGATCGGCCTGCGGGAAGAAATACCGTTTGAAATATTCGTAGCCGAGCGTCGATGTGTTCGGAACGTAAACGTACGCGACGCGTCCGCCGGTTTTTTCGGTCACGTAGCGCAGGTTGCGCTCGACCCAATCGCGATTGCGCAAGGCCGCTTCATCTTCGATCGGAACGACCTTCACGCTACGCGAGTCGCTGCCGTCGGCATTCGGACCAACGGTGATCTCGACGATGCGTCCGGCCGTGCGCTCGAATCGGCTGTACAAGTCTTCCGGTGGCTTGAGGTCCTTCCCCTCGACCGCCAGAAGGTACTCGCCGTCCTTCACATCGACGCCGGGCTCGGTCAAAGGCGATCGCAACTCAGGATTCCAATTGAGGCCGCCGTAGACCTTCGCAAACCGATAGCGGCCATTCTCGACTTTGTAGTCGGCGCCGAGGAGACCGCCCGGGATCGGGTCGGTAATGGCGAGCGAATCGCCGCCCGACTGCCGATGATGTCCGACCACCAGCTCGCTGTGCATCCACGCCAGCACGCGCGTGAGGTCCTGCCGGGTGGTCAGATCGGGAAGGAAGACCGAGTACTTCGCCTTCATGGCGTGCCAATCGGCGCCGTGCATGTTGGGGTCGTAGAAGTAGTCGCGATTGATGCGCCAGGCCTCGTCGAAAATCTCGCGCCACTCGACGGTCGGATCGATCTTCACTTCGATCTTGTCGACTGCCAGCTTGTGCTTGGCGGCGTCGATCTTGTCTCCGACCTCCGCGATCGACCACGCGTTCTCCGGCAAGCGAAGCAGCATGCGCTTGCCGTCGCGCGAGAGCTCGAAGTCGAGCAGCTTCTCGAGCGCTGTTTCCTCTTTGCGCTTGGAGAGGCTGTAATGCATCAGCGTCCCCGGGGCACGCTCCCCTCGGCCGATGTCGTTGCGCTTGACGTAGTACAACTCGCCCGATTTCGCGACCTGCAACGAGGCATAGGAAGCCGGCGACAGCGGAAGCACTTGAATGCGATTGGTCAGGCCGTCGAGGTCGATGACTGTCTTGGCCGGCGGTTTCCTTGGCGACGCAGCCTTTTCGTCGGTCTTTGGTTCAGCGGCGGCCTCGTCCGGTTTCTTCTCATCAGCCGAAGTATCTTTCTTTCCCTCTTCGTCGCTCTCCTTCGCAAGTGGCGAGACGACGCCCTTGGGCAGAACCGCGAGGTAGATCGTGTTGGTGGCGCGCGTGTCGTTGCTCCACATCGAGAAGTCGTCGGCGAGGGGACCAGCGTCGGTCGAGACCAGGAAGTACAAGTACTTGCCGTTCGGATCGAAGAGCGGCGCTTCAGCCTGTTCCAGTCCGTCGGTGAGCGGGAACGATTTTTTCTGATCGAGCGAATAGAGCTGAATGGTGTCGAAGTTCTGAATGGTGTTGTGGGTGTAGGCGATCCATTTTGAGTCCGACGACCACGCCTGATCGATCCCGCCCTGCATCGTGTTAGACGCAATCTTCATCGACGCGCCGCTGGCGACATCCAGCACATACAGCGACGAAGAGTTGTCGAGGTAGCTGATCTTCGTTCCATCCGGAGACCAGTTGATGTCGCGATAGAAGCCTGCGCCATTCAATTTGACGTTGTGCGGCTGACCCTTGCCATCCTGCGGCGCAATGCGCAGCTCGTTTTCACCCGATTCGTCGGTAAACCACGCGATCGATTTGCCGTCCGGCGCCCACACCGGATTGCAGTCGTTGGCGGCCACCGACTGCGTTAGATTGCGATCGTCGCCTTTCTCCATCGGAATGGTGATGATCTCGCCGCGAAATTCGAAGGCCACGCGTGCGCCGCTCGGCGACAGGCTGGCGTTGCGGATGTATTTGGCGCCTTTGACAAAGCGCGGGCGCGTCTCATTGAGATCGGCGGCAACGCCGATCTTCAGGCGATTGTCAGTTCCGCTTTTCGGATCCAGCAGCGACAGATAACCACCCCGCTCGTAGACGATTTTTCCGCTTCCGGCGGAGGCGCCGAGAATCGGCCAGTCGGTGTACTTGGTCAATTGGGTGACCTGTTTTGTGGCCGGGTCGTAGGCATAGAGATTAAATTCGCCGGAGCGATCCGACCGGAAATAGATCTTGTCGCCCAGCCACATCGGGTCAGTGTCGTTGGAGCGGGTGGCGGGCTGCGGGATCTGCTCGACGGCGTTGGTCGCGACGTCGAAGATCATCAAGCGCGCGGCCTGGCCGCCGCGGTAGCGCTTCCACTCGATGAATGCATCGCCGATGGGCTGATAGACGATTTTCTTTCCATCAGGCGAGTAGGTTGCTTTGGCGGCGTTGGGGATGGGCAGTTTAGTCGCGAGTCCGCCGTTAACCGGCACGGTGAACAGTTGTGTGAAGCGCCGCGTGTAGACCTCGCGCGGAGATGAGAAGAGAACGTTCTTACCGTCGGGGGTGAAGCCGAGGACGATGTCGTTGTTCGGGTGCCAGGTGAGACGCTTCGGAATTCCGCCTGCGGTCGGAACGATGTAGACGTCGGTGTTGCCATCGTAGCGACCGGTGAACGCGATCAGCGAGCCGTCAGGCGAGAATTTCGGCCCCGATTCGATTCCGGGATGCGAGGTCAGGCGTCTAACATTCGTACCATCGAGATTCGCCACCCACAAGTCGTTGGCATAGGCAAATGCCAGGTGGTCCCTGCTGACCGCGGGATCGGACAGCAGCCGTGTGTCGTTAATGTCGATTGCTACAGCAGAGATCGCGTACAAGGCGATCGCGACGCTGTAAAGAATTCGTTTCATGACCCCTCCGGATTGGACAACGGGGCGTCAGTTTAACTATCGTCTTCTATCCACGCAAAGGAGGTTCGCTGATATGGGTGTGCGTGAAGAAGCGCGGACAGTCGAGAATCTCAATCCCTACGACATCGCGCAGCAGCAATTCGATACCGCGGCGCGCTTCGTGGCCGACCTTCCCGAAGGTCTTCGCGGTTGGCTGCGCGGAACCATCCGGCTCCTCAAAGTCGAGTTCCCCATCGAATGCGATGACGGGACTGTAAAGATTTTCTCGGGCTACCGCGCGCTGCACTCGCGCATTCGCGGACCGGGAAAAGGGGGGATTCGCTATCACCCCGAAGTCAACGCCGATGAAGTGCGCGCGCTGGCGTCGTGGATGACGTGGAAGTGCGCGGTCGCCGACATCCCGTTCGGCGGCGCGAAGGGGGGCGTGATCTGCGATCCGAAACAGCTCACCCGCAACGAGCTGCGCAAGATAACACGACGCTTCATCACGGAGTTAGGCGACAGCATCGGGCCGCACACCGACATACCCGCTCCCGACGTCAACACCAACGCCGAGACCATGGCGTGGATCTACGACACCTACGACATGATGCACGCCGGCAAGAACAATCTGCCGGTCGTCACGGGCAAGCCGGTCGCGATGGGCGGCTCGCTGGGGCGCAACGAAGCGACCGCCCGCGGATGTCTGTTCGTCACGCGACGCGCCATCGAGGAAGGCGCTGTTCCCGGCTTGAATACGCTGCAAGGCGCCACGGTCGCGATTCAGGGATTCGGCAACGCCGGATCCATCGCGGCGCGACTCTTTGCGGAAGCGGGAGCGAAGGTCATCGGCGTCAGCGACTCCACCGGCGGGGTCACATCGGAAGCGGGCATCGATCCGAAACCGGCTCTGGCGCACAAGAAACAGACCGGATCGGTGGTCGGCCTGGCCGGAACGAAGAACATCACCAACCACGAGCTGCTGCACCTCAAATGCGACATCCTGATTCCGGCCGCCTTTGAGAATCAGATCCGCAGCGACAACGTCGCGGGTGTGCGCGCGAAAGCGATCGCGGAAGCGGCCAACGGGCCCACCACGCCGGCCGCGGACGCCGCGCTGTTCGAACGCGGGATCCCGGTCATTCCCGACATCCTCGCGAACTCGGGCGGCGTAACGGTCAGCTACTTCGAGTGGGTGCAGAACATCGAGAACGAGCACTGGAGCGAGGATCACGTCAACCAGCATCTGCAAGAAAAGATGGAGGCGGCAACCGACGCCGTCCTGCAGATGCAGATCGAGATCAAGGACCGCCACGGCGAGAACGTCGACCTGCGCACGGCTGCCTTCGCGCTGGCGATCAAGCGGGTGGCGGCGGTAGCGCTGGTGAGAGGAATCTGGCCGTAACATCTTTCCATCGTTCGCTCTGATAGCATTCCTTCCCTAATTCAAAAAGGAGGGAGTCTCATGACGTTTAGATTCAGATTCGTGGTCGTTGTATGCGCCAGCGTCGTCGGCCTCTGTCTGGTGTCGACGGCTGTCGCTCAAGATTCAGCAGCGGATCGACTGGCAGTGATTGGGAATGCGGTTAATGCACAGCTCGATGCTGGAGGCCTCAACTACCGATTGGAGTATGCCGAATTTCTTACCGACGCCGATTCCGGCGATCTCGGTCAGATCGTCTTCTTCAAGGACCGGGGCAACAAGCAGCTCACTGCGCATTTTGTTCCCGGAGATCCCCGCGGCGGCCGCACGAATATCACCTACACCATCGATCAGACTGAGGGGGCCATCGATGGTTTGACTCAGGCGCAGACCAACGCTGCCATCGCCCGGGCCATGACGACCTGGAACAATGTGAACTGCGCGAGCATCCCCATCAACGCCGTCGGCAATCCCGGCACCGACATCGGGGTCATTGAATTCCTGAACGGTCTGGGCGGCTCGCCGTTTTTCTTCGCCGACATCACGCACGCCGGGTGGCTACCGGGAGGCATCCTGCCGCCGAACGTCATCGCTGTGACATTCACCTTCATCTGGATCGATGGCGCCGGCAACCCGACCGACATCGACAACAACAACAAGTTCGACGTCGCCTTCCGCGAGATCCTCTACAACAACGCCTTTACATGGCGGATCAACGCCAACATCGACGTGGAGACCGTGGCACTGCATGAGTCCGGTCATGGATTGAGCCAGGGTCACTTTGGATCAGCCTTCCTGACATTGTCCAACGGCAAGCTGCACTTCGATCCGCGGGCAGTGATGAATGCCGCCTACAGCGGAATTCAGCAAACCATCGATCAGACAGACAATGCTGGCCACTGCAGCATCTGGGCGCGCTGGCCCAACTAACCGTGCCGGGTGCCGCGTGCCGCTCTTCATCGACATGCGACCCGGCACCCAGCAGCGCGACGGGTTTATAATCCTCATTTTCCCAAACAAGGAGACGTCATGGCCGATCTGTCGACGACATTTACGGGGATTCGTTTCGACAACCCATTTCTGCTGTCGTCCGCTCCCCCCACCGAGTCCGACAGCAACATCATGCGGGCCTTCGAGGCCGGCTGGGGCGGCGTGGTCACGAAAACGATCGGCCTCCATCCGGTGGTCAACGTCAAAGGACCGAAGACCAAGTTCCTGCGCGCCGACAACAGCGGTTATCGGCTGTCGATGAACAAGCGCCCCGAGTCGACCCTGGTCGCTTCATGGAACTGGGAGCTGATTTCCGACAAGCCCCTCGATTGGTGGATTGGAAAACTGAGCAAGGTCAAGAAGGCCTATCCGAAAAAAATCCTGGTGGCATCCATCATGGCCGGCTCTGGAAACGACAAGGAGCTGCTCAACTGGCAGACGCTCACCAAAGCTAGTCAGGATGAAGGGGCCGACGCGCTGGAATTGAATTTCTCCTGTCCGCACATGGATCGGGTGGACATGGGATCAAACGTCGGAAAAGACAAGGTCCTATGCTCTGTGGTGACGCAGGCCGTGAAGGAAGTCGCGAAGATTCCGGTGTGGGTGAAGCTGACGCCTGCGACCGCTGACATCGTGGAGGAGGCGGAGGCATCATTCCGCGGTGGTGCGGACGCGATTTCGTCCTCGAACACCTTCCCCTCGCTTCCAGTGATCGATCCGAACACGCTGGACTTCGAGATGAACGTGGAAGGACTCGTCTCCAGCGGCGGCCTGGGCGGACCGGCAATTCTCCCGCTTTCGCTGGCCAAGATGGCGCAGATGACGAAAGCCTTCCCCGACAAAGCCTTTTCGGGCATCGGCGGCATCGCCAACTTCGATCACGCCCTCTGTTACTTCCTTCTCGGCTGCGGCACGGCGCAGGTCTGCACGGCGGCCATGCTCGATCAGGCGATCGGACCGAACGTCATCAAAGGGTTGATGGCAGGGATGACGGAATTCATGGAGCGGCGCGGATACTCGAGCCTGGAGCAATTCCGCGGCATTCGACGCGATCGAGTGGTCTCGCATTCACAGATCAAGCGCCCCGAGCAATTCGACTATCGCGGCGGATACGAATCAGCCGAGGAGAATGAGGGTTACGCGAAGCCACGTCCGCTCGCGACTGTGTAAGTGTCCCAGGCGGATCTGGCCGCATCCAATCCTTTTCGCCGGCGCCTTCGTCGAAAGGATGTCACCTTCAAGACCAATGTCCGCGGCGCGAATGCGCAAGGGAAGGACAACAATGCCGGCAACACCGATTTCGCGCTGAACGACGACTACCTGTGGATCTCTTACGACTTCAGCATTCCGCTGGCGTGGATCACCCACGTCGGCGATATGGGTCCGGGATTCGTGGTCAGTTGGCACAATCCGATCGAAGACGTCGAGGAAGCGGCGGCGTTCTGCGTTCGAACGTTTTTCGGATACAACCGCAAGCGACGCGACGAGCTCGTCCGGCGCGTCCGCGAGGCGGCCGAGCGCGCGCGCAACCGCCCGCAGCCTGCCGTGGCGGCCGCGGCGGCGGCAATTCCTCGCTGCCAGGTCTGCGGCGTCACCGCACCGCATCAGTGTGACTTCGAATGGATGTTCAGCGTAGGCCATCTCTTCTTTTCGAAACCCGATCGACGACTTCTGTGCCCGAAGCATGCACGATGGCGTGCGCGCCTTGTCCTCGCGTCGAACCTCATCACCGCCAATCTCGGCTTCGGCTTTTTCGTCTCGCCGATCTTTTGCATCGGGAATGTTCAGATCGCGCGCAAAGCGGGCGCGTTAGGCCGCGTCGAAGCGGCGTTATGGATCACGCTGGGATTCTTCCCATACGCGCTGATCGCATGGATGCTGGGATGGGTCGTGTGGTACGTCGTTCATTTCTGATGAAACGCCGAAGCTTGCATCGCGCCGTCTTCATCCTGGCCGGCATTTACAACATCGGGTGGGGAGTGTACTCGGTCTACGACCCGCAGTGGCTATTTCGATTCGCGGGAATGCCGCTGTCGAACTATCCCGAGATCTTCGCCTGTCTCGCGATGGTGGTCGGGCTGTACGGAATCATTTACTTCGAAGTCGCGCGCGTGCCGGAGCGCGGATTTCTTCTGGCGGCCGTCGGACTGGCCGGCAAAATCCTGGGGCCGATCGGACTGGCTGGACTTCTGTGGCGCGGCGCGTGGCCCGCTCGCAGCGCGATCCTGTGCGTCACCAACGATTTGATCTGGTGGATTCCGTTTACGCTCTACCTCGTCGATGCCTGGCCCGAGTTCCTGCGACAGCTGACTGATCCCGAGGCCCGCGGGTGACTCCTGACGAAGCGCGCGCACTCCTAGCGTCCGATCTGAAGGGTCGCCGTCCGGTCAAGGAATCGAACCCGCTCCTGATGTGGACGGTCCTGGTTCTACTTCTTGCCGGCCTGATCTACCTTGTCGTCCGCTTCACGGGCTCGCCGTCGAAGCTGACGCTCGTCAACGCGTCCGGCGCGGAGGTCTCATCAGTGATCGTCGCATCCGGCGATCAGCGGATGGATCTCGGGGCGATTGCGAACGGTGAAGTCCGCAAGATCGACCTCGTGCCCGGCAAACCGCTGCGCATCGAATACACGTTCGAACAGCGCCGCGTGTGGACGAATTCGGAGCCGCTCACGGCGTTTCAGTTTTTGACGGTGTTCATCGGGACGGATAAGAAACTGCGGGTCGAAACTCATCGTCCGACGGCGCGTTGACGCCCGAATCGTATCCACGAAAAAGGATCTACCGAGTCATTTTGTAGTGGACGGTCAAGTTGAAGATGGAATCGACCGCCGTTTTCCCAATATGAGCGGGAAGGAATTTCCACTGCGCAACCGCTTCAAGTGCCGCGCCGTTCAGAGAAGGGAACGGCGATTGTGAGATGAGATGAATGCTTCGCACGCAACCGGACTTCGTGATGACGCATTCGATCACGACAAAAACGTCGGAGCCTGGGCCCATCGTGCGCCGAACGCTCACCGGGAACGTCGGCTCGACGCGCCGCCTCACAATGGGTGCTTTGACGTCTCCTCCGATTCGCCGCAGCCCCGACTCGCCTTCCTCGAGTGACGCTTCGTCCAGGCAGGTCGTTGACCTTGCAGGCTGCACCAGCAAAATGTTGTGTGCTTCGAGAGATGCGACTAGAGATGCGGGCGTCGCGAATGAAAGCTTCATGAGCTCGTCCGCCGCGTTGAGGCAACGCGCGTCGGTCGCCAATCGTTCGATTGTGGTCTTCTGCACACGCCCCGCGCGGTCAGAGGTCGCCGAAGCCACCGCTAGCCAGCCGCTGTTGCACCGGTGAGCCTGCACGACCGCGTCAGCGAGACCGGGAGGAAGAGCCGCAGGAAGCTCAAAGTCCGGTTGCGCGACTGCCGTTGAGGCGTAAGTCGCCTTTCGATCCGTCGGCACACGGCAGTCGCTGGAGGCGATATCGCAATATCTCTTACGAACAGTGAACTCATCGTCCGTGAAGTATTCGAAGAGTGATGACTCCGACCCGATGAGCTCATCGGCTTCGGCGGTTTGGAGCCAGGCCGTCCAGCGAGCGTCCGATGCCGCCGCGTTGCCGGCCATGCGCCGAAGCAGTTCCCGGCCAAAACTTTCCCTCACACTCGGTTCTTCCTTGGGCGCTTGAACCGCGGCACGGATGGTCGCCGGTAACTTCGAGGCGTCTGGGCTATAGCCATGGACGAGGTACCACACCGAGTCCGTGCGTATTTCCTCGGACGCTGAGCTCATCGAAGCCGCTACGAGGTTCGGCTCCATGGCCAGCGTCGAATCTCGAAAAGCTCTCAAGAGTGCCTTCGACGCCGTGGCATCCTGCATCCCGACCAAGCGTGAACCGGAGCCGACGGCGATGGCTGGCGCCTGCCAGAAGGCCTGTGTCATAAACGCCGCGTCCGGGGAACGTGAATCTCGCGAAGCGTCGGCAGTAGATCGATGGCATCTGCTCGGCGCGCGATGGCACGCATGATCACAGTATCAATACCGCGGGACATCGAGCGCGTCACGGCGATGGCCCGATCGACATCGGTTCGCTCGCCGCCAATGACGAGGGCGCGCACCTCCTCGCGAGCTGCAGAAGTATCGTTCTCTACGGCGAGGCGATCGCGAACCTTGGGGATTAGCTGAGACAAATTTCGAATCGCAACGATTCGCGCTGCAGTGGCCCGCGCGAGAGGATCCGGCGAATCGATTGCAGACGAAAGTGCGGCAACCAACGCCGACACGTCTTTGTCGCCGACTCGCGCAGCGACCGATGCTGGCGTTTCGTCGCCACGAACGCCGGCGACCCCGCAAGTCATGACAACCAGAGAGAGCAGTATCCGCATCACTAAATTGATGATGCAATACAATTCACGATCCTTTCCGAGGAGATTGCAAAATGAGAACCGTGATCCGGAACGGGCGCGTCGTGACAGCCGTCGACGATTACAACGCCGACATCCTCATCGAGGACGGCAAAATCTCGATGATCGGCAAGGAAATCGACGTCCAGGCCGACAAGAAGATCGACGCCAAAGGCCGGCTCGTCATTCCCGGCGGCATCGACCCGCATACCCACCTCGATCTCCCCTTCGGCGGCACATCGTCCTCCGACGATTTCGAAACCGGAACGCGGGCGGCGGCTTTCGGCGGCACGACCACCATCATCGATTTTGCCGTTCAGTACAAGGGTCAATCGCTGAACCAGGCTATCGACGTCTGGTTCAAGAAAGCCGAAGGGAAGGCATCGATCGATTACGGATTTCACCTGATTTGCACCGATCTCCCCGACGACCGTCTACCCGAGATGAAGGAGATGATCCGGCAGGGCGTCACGAGTTTCAAGCTGTTCATGGCCTATCCGGGAGTGTTTCTCGTCGACGACGCGACGATTTACAAGGCCATGGGAACGGCGTCGGAAGCGGGCGGATTGATCTGCATGCATGCGGAGAATGGCGTGGTGATCGACGCGATCGTGAAGCGTGCCATCGCCGAAGGCAAAACCGCGCCGAGGTATCACGCCTTGACGCGGCCGACCAAGGCCGAGGCCGAGGGCGTGCATCGGGCCATCGCGCTGGCCGAGATCGCGCACGCGCCGGTATACATCGTCCATCTCAGTTGCAGCGACGCGCTGGAGGAGGTCGTGCGCGCGCGCGACGCCGGCCTGCCCACCTACGCTGAGACGTGTCCGCAATATCTCTTCCTCGACTACAGCGTGTACGAGAAGCCGGGATTCGAAGGCGCCAAGTGGGTGATGACGCCGCCCATTCGTGAGAAGTGGAATCAGGACGAGCTGTGGCGCGGATTGAAATTCAACGATCTGCAGGTCGTGTCAACCGATCACTGTCCGTTCTGCTTCAAGGAGCAGAAAGAGCTCGGCAAGGCCGATTTCTCGAAGATCCCCAACGGCGGGCCGGGGGTGGAACATCGCATGTCGCTCATCTACAACGGCGGCGTGGCAGAGGGACGGATCTCGCTGAACCGCTTCGTGGAGATCACCTCGACGGCCCAGGCAAAAATCTTCGGACTCTTTCCGAAAAAAGGAACGATCGCGATCGGCTCGGATGCCGATATCGTCATCTTCGATCCCGATGAGCAGATGACACTTAGTGCGAAAAATCACCACATGAATGTCGATTATTCGTGCTACGAAGGCGTGAAGGTGAAGGGCGTGACGAAGACCGTGCTTTCCCGCGGCGAGGTTGTCATCGAGGATGGGAAGTACGTCGCCAAGCCGGGGCGCGGACAATTCCTGAAGCGCGGGCTCTTCAACTCGCCGAGATGAAAGTGGATCGCCGTCATTTCATCGAGATGACCGCCGCCACCGCCGCGGCATGCGCCAGCGGCGCAGCCGTGCAATCCTCCCCCGAGCTTCACACTCCCCTCTGCGATCTCCTCGGCATCCGCCATCCGATTGTGCAGGCCGGAATGGCCGGTGTGGCAGGACCCGATCTGGTGGCCGCCGTTTCGCGTGCCGGCGGACTCGGGATCCTCACCGGAACGCTGCTGCCTCCTGACGAACTGCGCAAGCGAATCCACCGCGTTCGCGAGCTGACGGACAAGCCCTTCGGCGTCAATCTTCTCCTGCATCACGATCTGCAGCCGCCGAAAAGTCTCGAGGATCCATCCCGAGCCGCCCCGGTGCAGCGAATCCTGAATCGCTTCCGCACCGCGCTCGGACTTCCGAATCACGACGCCGCGCCGCCGGCCGTGCCCGATTTGTTAGGCAAGGCGATGGACATTCTGATCGACGAAAAGGTCCCCGTCTGGAGCATCGGACTCGGCATCCCAACCGCGGAGATGGTCGATCGCTTTCACAAAAATGCCGCCAAGGTGATCGTGATGGCCGCGACCGTCGACGACGCGGAGCAGATGGCCGCCGCCGGCGTCGACGCCATCATCGCTCAGGGTTCGGAAGCGGGCGGACATCGCTCGACGTCGGTGAAGCGCGCTTCGACGCAGGAAGCGAACATCGGCTGCGTGGCGCTGGTCCCGCAGATCGCCGACAGAGTCCGCGTGCCGGTAATCGCGGCAGGAGGCATCGTGGACGGCCGTGGATTGGCGGCGGCGCTGGCGTTAGGCGCGAGCGGCGTGGTCGTCGGGACGCGCTTCATTCTCTCGCGTGAGTCGATCGCACCGCAGTGCCACAAAGACGCACTGCTGCATTCCTCGAGCGATGCCACCGTCGTGAGCGACGCCTTCACCGGCATGTACGCGCGAGTTGTGCGCAACGATTTTACGAACGCATTCGCGGGCGAGCCGGTTCTGCCGCCGTTTCTCCAGTTCCAGGCCGCCGCAGACGTTGTGCAGGCCGCCGGTGCGCAGAACCGCGGCGAGTACTACACGCTCTACGGCGGCCAGGGAATCGGATCGATGCGCGATTTGCCCCCGGCGGCGGAGATTGTGGAAGGAATCGTTCGGCAGGCTGTCGATATCATTCGAAGGATGCGTCAGTCCTGATACTGAAACCGATGGCCGATGCGGAGAATCGGACGCTCGAACGCCACCCACGACAGTCCGGCCAGTGAGAGTGTTACCAGCAGCGCAGTGGCGGAGACCATGGCATCGCTGCCGCGCAGCATCTGCGGGTAATGGCCGCGGAAGATTGCGTAACACAGACCGCTGACGCCCTGGTGAAACATGTACGCTGCGTAGGCCACGATGCCCAATCGGCGCAGCCCGCGATTTCGCATGAGGCCGCCCAGGGGGCTCTCAGGTGCGATGACCACGATCAGCAACAATGAGGCGTAGAAAACCGCCAGCAGCGAGAACCCATACGACGTCATCGGAAAAGTCCACAACGTGATCCCGCTGATCGCCATCATCGCCACACCGGCCGCCGATCCGGCAAAGATCGCGTAGACGATTTTTCTGTGCCGGACGACTGCGCTCTTCAGCGTGTCGTCTCGCACGATGTGTGCGCAGAGCGCACCGAGAAGAAGCGCGTCCGCTCGGCACGGCGTCAACACGTAGCCGGCCAGATGGCCGAGCTCTCCGTAGCGGGCGACCAGAATGATCCGCAGGACCGGTGCGGCAACGATCATCGTGATCAAGACCAGCGGCAATCTTCGCGGCGGAATGAAGCGGATCATGAGCGGCAAGGCCAGATAGAACTGCTCCTCGACCGCCAGCGACCATGTGACTCCGAGCCAATTCGCCCCGAAACCGCCGACGCGTGCCATGACGATGTTCTGGGTGAATGTCGCGTAGGACCACAAGGGCAGCGGCTGCGCGAAAAGCCAGCGCAGCGCCTCCGTGCGGAGCGGCGCAACAGCGCCGACGACAACAAACAGAAATATCCATAAAAAGTAGAGCGGCAGGATCCGGCAGATGCGGCGGACATAAAAAACCTGAAAGTAGTTCGTGGCCAGGCGGTGGTCCATGAGGATGCCGCCGATGAGAAAGCCGGATAGAACGAAAAAGAGGTCGACGCCGCTCCAACTGAGCAGGAAGACCCGGTTGAAAAACCCGAGGGTGGTCTGCTGCACGACGACGTAGTGCCAGATGAGGACGAGCAGGATGGCCATTCCTCGAATGCCATCCAGTTCCGGCACGCGACGCGACGTCGCCTCGAGCGATGCCACGCCCACGGCCTCAGCCTAACAGAGATCCTTATAATGCGCACGGGAACAGGGAGAGAATTGCGGTATGACCGAGACAGTCCAGCACGAAGACGGTCGGGTCGAGCTCGAGTCGCTCGACGACATCAAGAGCAGCCCGCTCTACAACGACGATCTCGCGCCCGTGCCGGTGTCGCGCAGAAACTGGACCACCTACAACTACGCCGCGCTGTGGATTTCGATGGCGCACTGCATCCCGACCTACATGCTCTCCTCGGGACTCATCGGCGCGGGCATGAACTGGTGGCAGGCCCTGATCACCATTCTGCTGGGCAACTCCATCGTGCTGGTCCCAATCCTTCTCAACTCGCATCCCGGGACGAAATACGGAATCCCGTTCCCGGTTTTCGCGCGGGCCGCCTATGGCACGTACGGATCCAACCTGCCGGCGCTGATGCGCGCCATCGTCGCCTGCGGCTGGTTCGGCATTCAGGCGTGGATCGGCGGCGCGGCGCTGCACACGTTCTTCACCGCCATCTTCCCGCAGTGGCACGCGTTGTTAGGCGAAAAACTCGGCGGTCATACGCCGACGGAATGGATCTCGTTCCTGCTTTTCTGGGCCATCAACATCCTGATCATCTATCGCGGCATGGATCTCCTGCGCAAGGTCGAGAACTGGGCGGCGCCGTTCGTTCTGGTCATGACGGCATTTCTGCTGGCGTGGGCCATCTGGCGCGCGCATGGACTCGGATATCTGCTGACTGAGAAGGGCAAATTCACCACCTGGTCGCAATTCCAAAAAGTTTTCGTCCCCTCGCTGACCGCCATGATCGGATTCTGGGCGACGCTGTCGCTCAACATGCCCGACTTCACGCGCTTCGGCCGCAGTCAACGCGAGCAGGCCATCGGTCAGACCATCGCTTTGCCCACCACCATGACGGTCTTCGCGGCCATGGGCGTGATCATCACATCTGCGGCCATCGTGATTTATCCGAATCTTCCCATGACCGAGCTGTGGGATCCGGTCAAACTGGTGGCGCAATTCAAGGCGCCGCTGGTGATCGCGATCTCGATGTTCACGGTGGTGGTGGCGACGCTGGCAGTCAACATCGCGGCCAACGTCGTCTCGCCCGCCAACGATTTCGCGAACGCCTTCCCGAAGTGGATCTCGTTCCGCACCGGCGGCCTCATCACCGGAATCCTCGGAATCGTGATGCAGCCGTGGCGGTTGCTCGCCGATCCCAACGGTTACATCTTCGCCTGGCTCCTCGGATACTCCGGCGGGCTCGGCTCGATCGCAGGAGTGCTGATCGTCGATTACTGGTTCGTGCGCAGGAAACAACTGGCGCTGGCGGATCTTTATCTGCCGCGCGGAGCCTACAGTTACGTCGGCGGCTGGAACTGGCGGGCCGTCCTCGCCACCGGCCTCGGATGCACTGGAGCGTGGATCGGCTTGATCGTTCCTTCGCTGCGTCCCCTATACGACTATGCCTGGTTCATCGGCTTTGGCGTCGCCGCGATCACGCATGCCCTGCTGATGAAAGTAGTGCCGCCCGAGCCGGTGGCGGTGGCAACAGCGCCGGCCTGACATCGAATGCCCGATCCGCGTTTTCACACTACGCAATGGACGCTGGTTTTCACAGCCGCAGCGGATGATGCTGCGTCGCGGCCGGCCCTCAACACGTTGTGCGAGATGTACTGGTTTCCGGTGTACGCATTCATTCGGCGGCAGGGCCACGACGCAACGGAGGCCGAGGATCTCACTCAGGCGTTTTATGCGAAGTTGATCGAGAAGGCGTATCTGGCACAGGTCGATCGCAGCCGCGGAAAATTCCGGACGTTCCTGCTGGCGTCCGTGAAACATTTTCTTTCCAACCAGCGCGATCGCACTTTGGCGCAGAAGCGCGGCGGCGGCGCGACGCACGTTCCGATCGATCTCACCGCCGCGGAAGAACGTTACGCCAGCGAAAAAGCGGGCGGATTGAGTCCCGAGGAGATCTTCGAGAAACGCTGTGCGCTTTCGTTGCTCGATACCGCCCTGGGCCGGCTTCGGGAGGAATATGTCGAACGCGACGACCTGCGGGGTTTCGAAGCGCTCGCTCCGCTTCTGACGGGTGATTCTCCCGATTTGTACGAGAAGGTTGCCGACGATCTGGGCATGAGTCGCGGCGCGTTGCGCGTGGCGCTGCATCGCATGCGCGGACGCTTTCGCCTGATTCTTCGCGAGCACGTGGCGTCGCTGGTGGCTGCGCCTGATCAGATCGAGGAAGAGATTCGTCATCTGATGAACGCTGTCACAATCTGACATGCCCTCCTGCCCGCATCGCGAGATCGAGCCGGTGGCGGGACTCTGTCCGCAGTGCCTTTTCGAGCTGGCGCTGAAGTCATCCGACGACTACTCGCGCTTCACGCCCGGCACGATTCTCAACGATCGATTTCAGATCACGGCGCTCATCGGCCGCGGCGGAATGGGCGAGATCTATCGCGCCGACGATCTGAAGCTCGGCCAGCCGGTGGCAGTCAAATTCATTCCGCTCGCGATCGCGCAAAACGGGGAATTGCTCCAGCGGCTCTACAACGAAGTGCGCCACGGCCGGCAAGTCGCACATCCGAATGTGTGCAGACTCTTCGATCTCGCCGATTACGAAGGACATCCATTCATCGTGATGGAGTTCGTCGACGGCGAGAACCTCGAATCCCTGATCCAGCGCCTGGGCCGGCTGCCGCATCGCAAAACGATGGACATGGCACGCGAGATCTGCGCCGGGCTGGCGGCGTCGCACGATCGCCAGGTCGTCCACGGCGATCTCAAACCCGCGAACATCATGATCGACGGCCGCGGTCATGCTCGCGTCGCTGATTTCGGTTTGTCGGCACTGGCCACCGATATGGCGCGGCGCACTCTCATCGCAGGCACGCCGGCATACATGGCACCCGAGCAGCGCAAGGGACAAATTTCGCTGCAAAGCGATGTCTACGCGCTCGGTCTCGTCCTGAGTGAGCTTCTGCAGGGACATCGCAACATTCCTTCCGAGCTGCGGGAAAAGATCGCGCAATGCCTGGCCATCGATCCGGCCAACCGGCCCGCTTCCGCACGCGAAGTGCTGGCAGCGTTTCCGAGCGCCGATCCACTCGATGCCGCCGTGGCCGCCGGCGAGACCCCTTCGCCCGAGTTGGTGGCAGCGGCAGAACCGTCGATTCGACTCTCTTCACGGCTGGTGTGGATCGTGTTTACGTTCGTGTTAGGCGGCGCGCTCGTCATTTTGTTCACCAAGGAGCGCCTGTCGCTCGAGGGACGCACGCCACTTCCGCTTTCGCGGGCGGCATTGACGGATCGCGCCCACAAGATCGCTGGCGGCGCTCCGAAGGATCACGCTGCGTGGTTCGCGGCCGACCCCCACATCCGCTTTTACTACCGCCAAAGCCAGAAGCCACTCATGACGAACGATGTCGACGGACGCGTGACGCTCGATGAGCCGCCGCCGACAGCTCCGGGCATGGTGACGGTTGCGCTGAGCCCTGACGGAGCGCTGCAGCCGCTCCAGCACATCGACGAGAAAGCGCCTCTCTCGTTGATCGTCTACTACATGCTGCTCCTCCCGCTGGTTGTGGCAGGAGCTTTCGTGGCGCGGCGCAATATCCGATCGGGCCGTGGCGACGCACGCGGTGCGCGGCGAATCGCAGGGTGGGTTTTTCTCTGCCGCATGCTGTACTGGATCTTCGCCGCCCATCACACCCGATCATTCGTCGATGAATACCGTCTGTTGACGATCGCCTTCGCGCGAAGCCTCATGTATGCCGCCGAGGTCTGGGTGGGATATCTGGCCGTCGAACCGTACATCCGCCGCCGCCGGCCGGAGACGATCATCGGATGGAAGCGTCTGCTGGAAGGGCGCTGGAGCGATCCGATTGTCGGACGCGACGCGATGCTGGGGGCCGCGTTTGGAATCGCGATGGTGCTGATCGAAGAGCTGCGTCGCGCCCTGCCTGGCGCCGCCCCTTTCGCCAATGCAGTGCCGGCACTCTCGTCATCGACATCGTGGCTCGAGCTTCTTTTTTATTTTCAAACGCGCGCGATCTTCTACTCGCTCTTTGGGCTCTTCCTTCTCCTGATGCTTCGGGCGGTGTTGAAAAAGACGCTGATCTCATGGGTGGTCTGGGTGGGCGCACTGGCCGTCCTTCTGGCACCCGTCGAGCAAAAGCCATTGGATTACATGCTGGGCGCAGCCCTGGCGCTGCTGCTTCTGCTCGTTCTCAACCGGTACGGGCTCCTCACCTGCGCGTTCGCGTTTTTCTGGTACCTGCTTCTCACTTCTGTGCCACTGACGATCGACATCCATCGCTGGTACGCCGGAACGTCGATGGCGGTCATGGTGCTGCTGGCGGCTTCGCTGGTGGCTTCACTGCGAGCGACAGTGACCAGGTAACGCACCGCGACCTTCCCTTCATATGGAGGCATGAAGCCGATGAAGATCCTCGCCGCGTTGCTGATGATCGTTTTTTTGGCCGCCTGCGCATCGCAAACCGAGATTCGCAGGCGAAGCGATCTGATGTCGTACCTCTACCCGGACGCCAGCGATGCGCCGCCGCCCAGTCCGCAGAAGGCGCGAGTGCAACTTCCTCTGCGGCTCGGCATCGCATTCATCCCCTCCGGCGGAGGGACGCCGAGGCAGTCGGCGCCGCAGTGGCTTCCAGCGGCGCGCATTGACAACGGTCCGGTCGTCTCGCGTCAGGACGAGAAAAAACTTCTGGACGTCGTTGGCAAGAGCTTCGCGACGCGCGAGTGGGTCAAAGAGATCGTCATCATTCCTTCGACCTACCTCACGCCGCGCGGAGGCTTCGACAACCTCGATCAAATCGCGCGCATGTACGGAGTTGACGTCATCGCGCTGGCAAGCGTCGATCAAATCCAGTATGTCAACCAGGGCCGCATCGCGTATCTCTCGATCGTGGGACCGTACATTTTGCCGCTCGAGAAAAACGACACGCGCACGATGATCGACGTCGCGGTCTTTCACGTGCCGACACGAACATTTCTCTTACGCGCACCGGGCATCAGCGACGTCCGCGGCAATTCGACAACCATTGACGAGCCGAAGGCGTTGCGCGAGCGCGCGGACACCGGTCTACAAATAGCGACCGTTGATCTCGCGAAGAATCTCAATGAAGAAGTCGAAAACTTCAAGACCAGTCTGATCTCCGGCGAGCGGCAGGAAGTGGAGATCGTGAATCAAAAGGGCATTTCGATTCGCAGCAGCGGAAGCTTTGGACCAGTCGATATGCTGGCTGTGCTGGCCGCTGTCGCGATGGTTGTGCTCCGCGGACGGCGTTCCACACTCACGACGTAACGCGCGCCCAAAATCTCTTCATACCTCGCCAGGATGAAAAGTCTCTTCGCGGTCGCAATGGGGATCCTTCTCATCGTTTGCGCTCACCAGGCCAGGCATCGGCAACCCGCCGCTCATTTCTGTGACTGTCGAAGCACGATCGTTTTCGGCGAGCATCCAGAAGTCGAAATCGTGAATCAACTCATCGCCAATGAAACCGGAGGCGGAGCATGTACGACTACTGGTCGCTGACATCGGCGGCGCTCCATGGTCAGCCGTGGCGATTGTGGACCGGTCACATTGTCCATTACGGCCCATCGCACTTTTTTCCCGACAGTCTCGCCATGGTTCCTCCCCTCCTGCTACTGCACCCGAAAGAGCGCATGCGCACGATCGTGTGGGGTCTCGTGATCGCCCCGCTGATCAGTCTGGCAATTCTGGCGTGCGTTCCAGGGGTGGAGTATCGCGGCAGCTCGGCGCTGGCGGTCACCATCTGGATCCTGGCGCCGCTGCTGTATCTCAACCATCATCCGTACAGCGATCGACGCGTGCCTCCGGCGCCGGCGTACATCCTCCTCGCGTTCTGCCTGGTGAAACTGATCCTGGAGACCTTCACCTCATTTCGAATCGGATTCACCGATGTGCCGCCGCTCGTGCTGGCGCACTGGCTCGGCGCGGTCGCAGGTGCAATGACTTTCATCTCTCTCCGCGCTAAAATTGTCCATACCGTCATTCGCCAGTTCAGCGAGTCTCGTTCGGCGCTCTCCCAGAGGGTTTGCTGAGGCTCCCGTGAGCGGCAAAACCCTTCGGATCGTCCTTCTCTGTCCGCGTGGACCGCTCTATCGACACCGCGGCGGAATCTGGAAGAAGACGATGCGCTACGCGCCGCTGACGCTGACGACGCTGGCATCGCTCGTTCCGCCTGACATTCCAGCCGAGGTTCGCATCATCGACGAAGGTGTCGAGGAGATCCGTCCCGATGGCATCGACGCCGATCTGGTCGGCATCACCGCCATCACGGGCACGGCACCGCGGGCGTACGAGATCTCGGAGCAGCTCCGCCGGCGCGGCATCCCCGTCGTCCTGGGGGGCGTCCATCCGACGCTGATGCCGGATGAGGCCATGCAGCATGCCGACAGCACTGTGGTCGGCTATGCCGAGGAATCGTGGCCGCAACTGCTGCGCGATTTCGTGGGCGGCCGCATGCAGCGGCGCTACGATCAGAGTCCGAATCTCAAGCTCGCGAATCTTCCCTTTCCGAAACGCGAGCTTTACGCCAGCGGCCTGGTCAACGTGGCGCACACCATCGAGGCCACCCGCGGCTGCATCTATCAATGCGAGTTCTGCGTGGTGCCGTCGGCGTGGGGAAAGCCCCTGCAGAAGCCCGTGGCCGACGTGATTGCCGATCTCCGTCAGATGCGCGCGAAACGCGTGATCTTTCTCGATCTCAATCTCATCGCGGATATCGCCTACGCCAAGGAGCTCTTCACGGCCTTGATTCCCCTCGAGATTCAATGGGGCGGTCTGGCGACCACCACCATCGCGTGGGACGACGAGCTGCTCGATCTGGCGGCGCGGAGCGGCTGTCGCGGACTGTTAGTCGGATTCGAGTCCCTCAACCAGGAATCGCTGGTCGAGGCCAAAAAGGCTTTCAACATGCGTCGCGACTACTACGAAGTGGTCGGCAAGATTCGCGAGCGGAAGATCGCCCTGATGGGCTGCTTCGTCTTCGGCTTCGATCACGACACTATCCATACCTTCCAGGAGACCGTCGACTTTGTCCTCGACTCGCACATGGATCTTCCCCGCTACGCCATCGCGGTGCCATTTCCAGGCACCGCGCTTTACAAGCGTTTGAAGAGCGAAGGGCGGATCACAACTGAAAACTGGAGCTTGTACGACGGGCAACACGTCGTGTTCGAGCCGAGGAACATGACCGCTGCCGAGCTTCTCGAGCACACGCGCCGCGCCTGGCGGAAAACCTACAGCTTTCCCTCGATTGTCAGGCGTCTTGCCGGATCGCGAACCCGTCTGCCCATCGCGATTCCCGCCAACATCGGCTATCGCTTCTACGCCTATCACCTCGACAGCTTCTACACCTGCGACTGGTTTTTTCCGGCGGAGGTGCGCTCGTGACGCACGCCCAAGCACGTCACGCGCTGACCATCGGGCTGGAGTCGGAGATGGCGGAGCTTCGCAGACAGCGTCCCGCGCGTCGCATCGCCGAGATCGCGTTTTTTGCGGCGCTGTGGCTGGTCGGGATCGCACTGGGCCTGACAGGCCATCCCTTCCCGGGCATCGTCGCTTCGGCCGCCGCCCTCAATGCTTTTTATCTCCTCTCGCACGAGGGACATCACCACCTGCTCTTTCACAATCGATTCGCGAATCACACCACCAACGTCGTCCTCTGCATTCCGCTTCTCCATTCGCCGTCGGGATATCGCGTTCTCCACGAGCTGCATCACAAATTCCTCGGTGGCCCCGGCGATCCTGACGAATACCGCAACTACACCGACAAGGCGCGTTTCCGCTGGGCGTTGCAGTTCGTTCGACTGACGATGGGCACGCTCGTTTACATGCCGATGATTCCGATCGTGGCCTGGCGGCGGGCCGATCGCATCGACCGCATTCGTCTTTTGCTCGAATGCGGCCTCATCGCCGCAGTGCTGACTCCGATTTTCGCAACGAGCCCGATTCGCATTCTGATGCAGGTGTGGCTGATCCCGGGCGTGGTGGTCGGATACATCTCCGCGGTGCGTGCGCTGGCACAACACGCGCTGACGGCCTCGGAGGATCCGCTCCTGGCCTCACGAACTGTTCACAGCAATCGACTGGTTTCTTTTCTGCTGCTCAACGAGAACTACCATCTCGAGCACCACCTCTTCCCGGAAGTTCCGAGCTACAACCTTCCGCGACTGCGCGCGCTGCTCGAGCCGCGGCTGCCGCGCTCAGTTGAGGCTCCGTCCTACATGCGGTTTCTGGCCGGGTTCGTCGTGCGATTTCTTCGCGGCGACGAATCGCCGTTGGGGCTGGTCACGCCATGAACCGCTTCGCGAATCCGGAAGTCGTCTTCGAAGGCTGGTATCCCATCGGCCGGGCGCGCGCGTTTGGTCGCGGAAAGATCCGGAAGATTGCCATCGGAAAGCGCGACGTGGTCGTCTATCGCGATTTCTCGGGCGAGCTGCGGGCGGTCGAGCGCTCCTGCGGTCACCTCGGCGCCGATCTCTCGCTCGGCAAAGTGGTTGACCAGGGCCTGCAGTGCGCCTTTCACCGATGGTGCTGGAACGCCGACGGAGTTTGCGCGAACGGCGCCCGCATCGCGACGTATGCCGTTCGCGAGCGCTGGGGCGTGGCGTGGGTGTGGGCCGGCGAAACACCGGCGTACGACCTCCCCATGCCGGAGCCCGAGAATCGTGCGCATTTCCTGCGCCTTCCGATGCAGCGCATTGCCTGCCACCCCCACGTCGTCCTCGGCAACGGCCTCGACATTTCGCACGTCGCGGGCGTGCATCGATTTCACTTCGAGGGAGAGCCGAGGATGGAGGCCACGCCGCCCCATCGCGTATCCGTTCAAGTTTGTGCACGTTTTCATCCAACATTAATGCGACATATTCTTGGACTGGCTGGCAAATCGGCGCGCTGGACGTTCACCAATATCGGTCCGAGTCTGGCGTGGGTGAAGGTCGATTCGCCCACGCCGTTCGAGCTCTTGTGGGCAGCGCGACCGCTGCCCGACGGCAGTTGCGCGACGCAGACGCTCTTCTTCCTGCCGTGCTGGCGCTCGTTGACGCGGGCCGTGCCGATGATGATCGCCACCACGTGGGCCGATCGGCGAGTGCTGTCGGGACTGCAGTTCCGCGCGGGGTTCGTGCCGGCAGACGCGATCTTCGAACGCTACGCACATCTGATCGAGGGCCTGCAGCAATGGTGACATTCGCGGATCCCGATCGCGTGAAGCAGGGCTGGTACCTGGTCGGGCGCCACCATCGAGCGCGCATCGCCCCCACCTATCGAACCGAGGAGCGATGGGGCTTTTTGTGGGTCTGGCTCGGCGAGGCGACGCCGTTTCCTCTACCGGATGTCGACGCGCCGCATCAATTGACGCTTCGGCGGCAGCGGGTGCGGGCGCATCCCGACATCATCTTCGCGAACGGCTTCGACCTGGCGCACTTCGCTCCATCGCACCAGATCGATGTCGCAACCGAGTCGCTGGAGATCGCCGCGCCGTGGCGGATCTCGCATCGGATCAAAGGACGATTGCCCTGCCGCCCGGCGCTGATCCTGGCAGGCCTGGAGGGCGCGCCGATCGATGCCACCTTCACGCAGCACGGCGGCGGCATTGTGGTCGTGCACATCCGCCAGCCGATCGAATACTGCATCGTCTTCACGATTTGTCCCGACGCGAACGGACATTCGCGCACCCAGACCATCCTGTTCCTGCGGCGCAAACGCGACGTCATGGGCGCGCTTGCGCTCTTGTGGGCGACGGCGCTCGACGACATCCCGCTGATGGAGAGCATTGTTTGGAGACCACGTTTCACCTCCCACGATGCAGTGCTCGAGCAGTACGTCCGCTTCATCGAAAACATGCCGCAATGGAGGTGACATGACCGAACAAGGGACGACCATTTGGGAAAAGTTAGGCGCGAGCGCAGGAGCGTGGGCGACACTGTGGCTGGCAATTCAGTGGCTGATCCTGCGCGGCGCGCACGCCGATCCGCGAACGGCCGAAGGGGAATTCGTTCGCGTAATGCTCAGCGAGCGGATGGCGTGGGAATGGGCGACGCTTCTCCGCATCGTGGCCGGACTGATGATCATCTGGTTCATGGGGAGTCTGGCCGGACGTCTACGTTTGGCGGAAGGCGAACCGGCGCGGCTCGCATCCATCGCGCAGGGAACGGGCGTGGTGTGGGGGGCAGTGTGGCTGCTGAGCGCTTTCTTCAACTCGGCCTCCATCCTGCTCGGCACGATCTACAACAATCCGATGGGGGCGCGGCTCGCGGGCGTGTTCGGCCGCGAGTCGGCACTCGTGCTCACGCCATCGATCAGCTACACCCTGACCCTGGCGGTCGCTTTCGTCGCATTGCGATACGGCGGATTTCCGAAGTGGTACGCCTACGCCACCATCATTTTGAACAATGTCATTCTCGTTCTGGCGCTCGTTGACTGGTACGGCCCGGGCAATCTCGCGCCGACGATCATGACCATCGCATTGGCATGGCTCGGCGTCACGAGCCTGCTGATCATCCCCGCCTACCACCCCCCCGACATGGTGCGAGGAGCGCGATGAGGCCCCTCATCCGGCCTTCGGCCATATGCGAGATCCCTCGCCCCGCGAAGCGGGAAGAGGGTGCCGCCAAGCGGCGAGTGAGGGCCGCATGAGGCTGACCCTGGTCCATCCCTGCGTCGGGCGGCGGCGTGGGCAGCGATACATCCGCACCTGGCAGATGGAGCCGCTCGCGCCCGCGACGCTGGCCGGCCTGACACCGCGCGACCGCGACACCCAAATCCGCTTCTACGACGATCGCACCGAAGCGATTCCGTTCGATGAGCCGACCGACGTCGTGGCGCTGAGCGTCGAGACCTACACCGCCAAGCGCTCGTATCAGATCGCATCCGAATTTCGGCGGCGCGGCGTCCCGGTCATCATGGGCGGATTTCATCCGACGCTCGTGCCCGACGAAGCGAGCGAATACGCGGAATCGATCGTGATCGGCGAGGCGGAGGGCCTCTGGCCCAAAGTGATCGACGATTTCCGCAACGGTCGATTGCAGAGCGTTTATCGCCAGCCCCAGCGGCCGTCGCTGGGCGGTCTTCGTCCCGATCGATCGATCTTCGAAGGAAAGCGCTACCTGCCGGTCGGACTGGTAGAAGCGGGACGCGGCTGCCATTTCCGCTGCGAGTTCTGCGCGATTCAGACCTACTTCGCGAACACGCAAACGCGCCGGCCGACCGAAGAGATCATCGAGGAGATCCGCCGCGTCAAAAAGCCGCTGATCTTTTTCGTCGACGACAACATCACCTCCAACATGGATCAGGCCAAAGAGTTTTTCGGCGCGCTCATCCCGCTGAAGGTCCGCTGGGTGAGCCAGGCCAGCATCAATGCCGCGCACGACGAAGAATTCCTGCAGCTCATCAAAGCCAGCGGATGTCAGGGCCTGCTGATCGGATTCGAGACCCTCAATCCCGAGAATCTGCGCAAGATGCGCAAGACCTTCAACATGATGGCGGGCGGCTACGAGAAGGCGCTCGCGAATCTGAAGCGCCACGAGATCCGCCTCTACGTGACCTTCATCCTCGGCTACGACGAAGACAACGGCGACACGCTGGAGGAGACGCTGGCCTTCGCCGAGCGCCACAAGTTCTACATCGTGGCTTTCAATCACCTCACTCCGTTTCCCGGAACGCCGCTGTACGACCGGCTGCAACGCGAAGGGCGTCTGCTGTACGACCGCTGGTGGCTCGCTCCGGAATATCGCTACGGGATGGTGCCCTTCGCGCCGCGCGGCATGACCGCCGATGAGGTGAAGCAGCGCTGCATCGAGGCGCGGCAACGCTTCTACGGCATCCCGTCGATCTTCAGACGCAGTCTCGATTTCAAAGTGAACAGCAGGAACTGGTTCATGTGGAGTCATTTCTTTTCCATCAATCTGCTGTTTCGCGCCGAGGTGATGCAGAGGAAGGATTTCCCGCTGGGCGACGAGTCGTACGACGCGCCGCTCATTAAGGCCGATCATGGAAGTGACTGTCGAATTCGCCGCGCCGTCTGACGACGCCGCCATCCGCGCGCTGCTGCAACGGCAGGCCATGCCGGGCCGCGTCCGCATCGCCTTCGCGCGCGAGCCGAACTTCGCGCGGGGATGCGCCGTCACCGGCGACGAGTACAAAATCGTGGTGGCGCGGGCACAAGGTGAGATCGTCGGCGTGGCGTGCCGTTCGGTGCGCAACGTTTTCATCAACGGACACGAACAGCGGCTCGGCTATCTCGGGCAATTACGCGTCGACGATCGATTTCGGGGACGCTGGCTGGTGTCGCGTGGCTTCGCATTGTTAGGCGAGATCGATCGGCACGATCCGCTCATCTATCTCGCCTCGATCGTCGACGGCAACCACGAAGCGACCGGCGTGCTGGTGCGCAAAGGGCGACGGTCGTTCCCCAATTTTCATGAAGTTGCGCGCTATTGCACCTTGGCGATTCCCCTCACCCGGTCCCGCTCAGCGGGACCACCCTCTCCCCGCTTCGCGGGGCGAGGGCCCTCCCGCCGACGGGGTGAGGGGCAAATCACGGCGGGATCCCTCGACCAGGTTCCGGAAATCGTACGGTTTCTGCGAACGGAGGGATCCCGTCGCCAGCTTTTTCCGGTGTGGACTGAAGACGCGCTGCGAAATCTGGATGGACTCGATGTCGAAGACATCCGCGTCGCGCGCCGCGACGGAGGGATCGTGGGCGTGATGGCGCTGTGGGACCAGACCGCGTACAAGCAATCGATCATCCGCGGCTATTCAGGCTGGATGAAAGCGGTCGCGCCGTTTCTGCCGCGCGCCGGCCACCATCTGCGCAGCGCGTACGCCTCGTTGATCTGTGCAACAGACCCGGAAGAGTTCGCGGAATTGCTTCGAGAAATCCACAACCTGGCCAGGGAGCGCCGATTCGACTATCTCCTGGTCGGTCTCGACGCGCGCGATCCACTGCTGAAGGTGGCCCGCGCCTACCGTCACTACTCCTATCCCAGCCGGCTCTATCTCGCGTCGTGGTCTAACGGAGGTTCCATTCATGACCAGCTCGATCATCGCCCCGCTTACGTCGACATCGCCACGCTTTGAAGTCGAACGGCGACTCACCGGGTCGGTTGTGACTCACACGACCGAAGAGGAGCGCGGCCAGATGTACGCACTGTTCGAGACGTATTTTCTCGGCACCGATCGCGCACGATTCGAATCCGATCTGGCAGAAAAGGACGGCGTCATTCTGTTGCGCGACGGCGATCGGATTCGAGGTTTTTCGACATTCCTTTGGATCCGCGAGAAGGAGTTCGTGGCGTTCTTCTCGGGGGACACCATCGTCGATCGCGACTACTGGGGCGAGACGGTCCTCAGTCGGATGTGGGCGCAGATCGCGTTTGCCGAGGCCGATCGCATCGACAGCAGGGTTTACTGGTTCCTGATCTCGTCCGGATACAAGACCTGGCGCTTTCTTCCGGTGTTCTTTCGCGAGTTCTATCCGAATCCGGAGTTAACGATGCCTCCGCACATCCGAAACATCATCGATCACCTCGGCGTGTGCAAATTCGGGGATCAGTACGCCGACGGCATCGTTCGCTTCCGCAATGCCACCCCGCTGCGCCGCGGCGTGGCCGAAATCACCGACGAACGCCTGCGCGATCCGAACATCGCCTTCTTCGCGCGCGCGAATCCCGGACACGCCAATGGCGACGAGCTGGCCTGCCTCACCGAAGTCTCGCGATCGAATCTGACGCGGGCGGGGCAGAGGATGGTCCGTTGATCTGCGGCCTTGCAAACTCGCTGTGGCTCGCCGGCTGTCTACCCGAGCGGGCGCGATTTCGACGTGCGATACGCAATGTTCGCGCGGAACAGGGGAAGATTCTTCGACGCCTCGTTCCGTCCGCCAAAAGCGTCCGCGATTATCAGCAACGCGTCCCGCTCAATGACGAGATCCATACTCCGAAAAACATCAAACTCTTGCAGCCCACCAGCGGATCGTCAGGCCCGACCAAGCTGATCCCGTACACCGACTCGCTGCAGCGCGAGTTTCAGCGCGGAATTCGCGCCTGGATCGCCGATCTCTTTCTCGACGATCCGCAACTGATGTTCGGTCCCGCGTACTGGTCGGTCAGCCCACCCTCATGTGGGACTAACTTCAGTCCGTCCGGCATCCCCATCGGCTTCGACGACGATTCCGCCTACGTCGGCGGATGGCAGCGGCGGCTGGTGCAGTCGGTGATGGTGCGAACGCGGGAAGAGCTCGTCCGCGCGCGCAATCTGCGATTGATCTCCGTTTGGAATCCGACCTTCCTTTCGATTCTGGCCGAGGGCCTCGACACGGAAAAGCTGTGGCCGAATTTGCGCCTGATCAGTTGCTGGACCGATGCCAACGCCGCCGCGCCGGCAGCGCGACTCGCAAAGCTGTTTCCGCAAGCGAGGATTCAGGGCAAGGGATTGATCGCGACGGAGGGCTTCATCTCCTTTCCGCTGACGGGACAGGAAGGATCCGTTCTGGCGATCCGCTCGCATTTTCTCGAATTCATTCCGCTCGGTTCAGAGACGCCGCTGCTGGCGCACGAGCTGGATGAAGGTCAACAGTACGCGGTTGTGATCACGACTGGCGGCGGTTTGTATCGTTATCAATTGAACGATGTGATCGAAGTCGTCGGCCGCATCGGTCAATGTCCGCTGATTCGCTTCGTCGGACGCCAGGGATTGGTCTCGGACTGGTTCGGCGAAAAATTGAACGAGGCGTTTGTTGCCGGCGTCCTGCGCCAGACATTCGAAGAAATGAACATCGCGCCGGCGTTCGCGATGCTGGCGTGCGATCCCGACACTCCGGCGTACGTCCTCACCATCGACGGCGAGGTGCCGGAGCAGCTCGCGGAAAGAATCGAAACACGACTACGCCAAAGCTTCCACTACGATTACGCCCGCTTCCTGGGCCAGCTGCAGATGCTGCGCATCGCACAAGTACCGCACGCCGCCGCGGTCTATCAGCAATTCTGCGTGTGCAACGGGCAGAAAGCCGGCGACGTCAAGCCTCTGGCGCTGGATCGGCGCCCAGCCTCTCAGATCTTTCCCGCTTCGACGTCCTTGATGAACTTGACGATGGCGCGAAAGTAGTTTTCCTGATCGTCGTACATCTCGAGGTGACTGCCCTTGGTGAGCACCACCCGTGAGCGTGGAATCAGCTTGCCCATTTTGCGGATGTCGTCCGGGTTCATCGTCCCTTTTTCACCCGCGATGATGAGCGTCGGCACTTTGATCCTGGGCAGATCGGCGAAGCGGTCCCAGTTCTTGAAATTGCCGGTGATCACGAATTCGTTCGGCCCCTGCATGGTGTTGTAGACCTTGGCGTTGAATTTTTTGAATGCGCGGGCGAGCGGCTCCGGCCATGGATTGAGCCGGATCAGATGCTCGGCGTAGACCTTGCCGATCATGATCTCCTGGTATTCGGGTGCTTCGAAATTCCCGGCCGCGGCGAACTTCGCCAGCGTCTTGCGATCCTCCTCCGATAATTCGGCGAGAAGCTTTTGCGCATACGCCTCGTAGGCAGGGATGCTGGCCGTCATGTCGGAGATGATCAGCGCCTTCAGGTGATCCTGATGCGCGAGGGCATACTCGATTCCAAGCATGCCGCCCCATGAGTGACCGAACAGATAAAACTTGTCGAGGCCGAGGCCCTTGCGAACTTGTTCGACTTCGTCGCGGTAGCGATCCACGGTCCACAGCGAAGCGTCGTCGGGCTGATCGGAGTTTCCAACGCCGAGTTGATCGTAGTAGTAGAACTGAACGCCATGCTGAGGGAGGAAATCCTCGAAACATTCGAAATAGTCGTGCGGAAAACCGGGCCCGCCGTGCAGCGTCAGCATCTTGATCGGCCCGTTGCCGACGCGATCGGTCCACACGTGATACTTGCCGTCGACTTCGATCATCCGGCTGCCGCCGGTTTTCACCTCCGCCGCCGAGAGCGCGAGAGGACAAGCCAGAGCCAATGCAATGAATGTCTTCATCATCCGCAAATCTTACTGTGGCGTGATTGTCGTGACATGTTGCGTCGCATCATGCGTCACGCTGACGAATCCCCACAGATGCAGCGCGGCATACGATTGCGCGCGGATCCAGATCGTGTCGTGACCGGAAAGCTCGGGGATGCTCTGGAGGTCAATCTGCGCGTAGGCAGGTTGCAATGGCAACTCACGCGATCCTTCGCGCCTGTATGGCGCAGGAACCAATCCGCCGATCGAGCCGTTGGAATGCTGCAGTAAAACGTCGCGGCGCGTGAGCTCGTCGCCATTCGGTGAAAGAAATACCACCTGCGTCGCGCAGCAGCCGACGTAATCGGTGATGTAAAGCCGCAGCGTGTTGCGGAAACCCGGCTTCATCGGAACATCGACCAGAGTGATGTTCGATCGAAGATCGCTTTCGCGCACGACCGGAATCTCGGTCCCCCACGTTTCCGCCTGTCGCGACAGGTCGCGGATTCGGAGCTGTGGAGAAACATAAGGCGCGAGCTCTTTCCGAACATAAAACATCGTGGTGGGCGGATTGTCCGAGTCTGCCAGAGGCATGACAACGTTGGGAGCCACGACGTGATTTTTCTGCGCGGGAGCGCCGGCCTCGAGATGGAAAATGTCGATTCCGGGTTCGAGCATGATTGCGCTTTGATTGATGAGGCGAAGCTCCGACTGCCAGAGCGAGCCGAAACTTCCGGGAATCGGATTCCGGGTCCAGACCGGCACCAAAAAGCGCTCATAATCGAGAAGATTGATGTACGTGAATCCTGACGGGATGACGGTGTTGTAGCTGTCGCCGCGAACCGTGAGGTCCACGACGCTGACTTGCGCTTGCGTCGGCGCAACGGCATCGATCTCCGTGGCGCTCACGCGTTCGACAGCCTCGGCAGTTTTGCTTCCAAAGAGCACCGTCGGCAACGCGCCTGGAAACGCGCCGTGAATCTTCACGACGCGATTGCCTGCCGAAGTGTCGAACGCCGATTCGATCGACGTGATGCCTGACGGCTGTCCGCTGATTTCGATTGTCTTTTCGAAGAACGGTCTCGGACCGTCGTAGTCCAGAAGTCGCGCCCCGAGCTGATATGTGCCGGCCGCAAGCGGCGGTACATGGATGGTCGCGCTGTACGCGCTGACCGCGGACAGACAGGCGCCGCCTCCTGAAAGCGAAAATGTTGCGATCAATTTCTTGTCGGCGATGAAGAGCCGTGGATTGGATGGGACACAACTGTCGCGCCAGATACCTTCGACGCGAATGTCGAACGGCTGGCCGGCAGCGGGAGCAGTCGGTGAAACCGTGACCTGCCCGACAAGTGCAACGCATAAGAGATAAAGGATGATGGAGGTGGAAACCGTTTTCATGGCGACGGTTATAGTAAGCTTTCCGTTCACCTTCCCATGAGGAGACCACCATGCCCCGAATCGTGAAATGCGGACTCATCCAGACTTCGCTCGCCGCCAAGACCGACCAGAGCCTCGAGAAGATCCGTGACGCGCAGGTCGAGCGCACCCTCAAATACATCGACCAGGCCGGAAAAGAAGGCGTGCAGATGCTGTGCATGCAGGAAATCTTCACCGGCCCCTATTTCTGCGCCGAGCAGAATCCGCGCTGGTACGACGCCGTCGAAAAAATCCCCGAGGGTCCGACCACGAAGTTGATGCAGGAGTATGCCAAGAAGTACAAGATGGTCATCGTCGTCCCGCTGTACGAGGAAGACGGTGCCGGCGTTTACTACAACACCGCCGCCGTCATCGACGCCGACGGCACCTACCTCGGCAAATACCGAAAGAATCACATTCCCCATACCGCTCCCGGCTTCTGGGAGAAGTACTACTTCCGTCCCGGCAACCTCGGATATCCGGTCTTCAACACCAAGTACGCCCAGGTCGGCGTCTACATCTGCTACGACCGCCATTTCCCCGAAGGCGCGCGCGAGCTCGGTCTCAACGGCGCCGAAGTCGTCTTCAATCCGTCGGCGACCGTCGCGGGCCTTTCAGAATATCTGTGGAAGCTCGAGCAGCCGGCGCATGCTGTTGCCAATGGCTACTTCGTGGGCGCGATCAACCGCGTCGGTTACGAAGCGCCGTGGAACATCGGCGAGTTTTACGGGCAGAGCTACTTCTGCGATCCGCGCGGACAGATCATCGCGATCGCGCGCCGCGATCAGGATGCCCTGGTGACCGCCGACCTCGACCTCGACAAGATCCGCGAGGTGCGGCACACGTGGCAGTTCTATCGCGACCGCCGGCCGGAGACGTACAGCGGATTGTGTCGGCTGTAAGTCTTGCCGGCAAGGTCAAAGTCTTTCGAGCTGTGGGGCAAGGGTCTCGAGCATTGGGAAGCAGGACGCTTGGACGACGCCGCGGCAGCATTCCGCGAAGCGATCACTCACGGTCGAAATGACGTCAACTTCATCGAATACCTGAAGTCTCTCGGCGGAGTGTTGGGGCACCTCGGCAGATACAACGAGGCGCAGGCTGCGCTCGAGCAAGCGCTCGAACAAGCGCTGGATGAATCTCGAGCCGAAGGAAACGGATCGTCAAATGTCGTCTCGGCACGCCACTCTCTGGCTGAGCATTTTCTCTTGGTGCTCAGACCCAGGGAGGCGATCGCCGTGACCGCTCCATCGATCGGCATCGGAGCCAAGCTGGAAGGCATCCTTCGTTATGTCCGTGCATTTGCGTTCGAAGCTCTAGGAGATTCCGCAAAAGCACGGAGTGAGGCTGACGCAGCTCTCGAACTTGCGAGTTCCGACGATCAGAGAGAACGCATGCGGGCGCAGCTAGGGCGCATTCTCCAGCGGCATGACTGAGCGCTCGCGCAACATCAGTCGCATTGACGGCCCCGCGATCGCCGAAGTAACGACCGCCATCACCACCAGAGCCACGAAAAGGCGCGCGTCGATCAAATTCGCTTCGAGAGCGACCGTTGCCAGGACGATCTCGACCGCGCCGCGCGCGTTCATCGCCATGCCCGATGGCGGTCGCCTGACGCCATGGCACGCGGGCAAGTCGTGCGCCGAAGGTCGCGCCGGCGATCTTGCCGATGCACGCGATGGCGATGACGATCGTCACGAGCTGCCAGTCGAAGTTCGACGCGAAGTTGACCTTCAGCCCGATCGAGACGAAGAACAGCGGTGCCAGAACGCGAATCACGAACTGACGCGCGCGTTCGCTCTTTTCGAGGTGGCGCGACAGCAGCGCTCCCGCCATGAAGATGCATGGCGTAAGAACCGACCATGGCACCTTCGCGGCGGTGATGATCGCGAACAGCAGCCAGCCCACGAGGTCATCTATCGTGGCAGAAGCCAGGACGATCGACGCCAGCGGCATCCGCTCGTATCCGAGGTCGAAGATGATGCGAGCGATGACGGGGAGCGCTGAAATCGCAAGCGCGGTGCCCATGAAGAGCGCCAGCTCATCGACAGGCACTCCTTGTTTCCAGATCGACGGCGCAAAGCACACGGCGAGTTGCGCGGCCGCGAACGGGATCAAAATGCCGCCGAGACTGGTGGCCGCGACGGCGCGCGCGTTCCGCCGAACATCGTGGAGGTTGATCTCCAGTCCGGCGACGAACAGGAAGCAGATCAGGCCGAACTTCGCGATGAGGTCGCGGCCGTGCGCCGGAGTCTGAAAAAGGTCAAAGCCGGTCGGACCGAGAAGGATGCCGCCGACAAGCTCGCCGATGACGGCCGGCATCCGCACGCGGCGCGCGAGCTCTCCGAAAGCGAGTCCGGTGGCGAGCATGACCGCCGCCTGCAGCAACACCACGCGCCTCAGGATAAACTCTTGCGGGCAATGCGCGACCACATCCTTTTCGCGATCAACGGGCGCGAGCATCGCGTCGGCGGCCGTGAAATCTTCGCGACGCTCGCGAACTGGCTGCGTTACGACGCAGGCGCGACCGGCACGAAAATCGTGTGCGAGGAAGGTGACTGCGGTGCGTGCACCGTCCTGATCCGGCGTTCGACGAAAGAGGAGTTCGTCCCGGTCAACTCCTGCATCCTTTCGCTCTGTCAGCTCGACGGCGCCAGCATCGTGACCGTCGAGGGAATCCGCATGAACGCCGTGCAACAGTCGATGATCGCGCATCATGGCGCGCAGTGCGGCTACTGCACACCGGGATTCGTGGTCGCGATGTGCGGCCTGTTCGAGACGTGCGATCGCGTGACGGAAAAGCAGGTGCGCGACGGCCTGACGGGAAATCTCTGTCGTTGCACCGGCTACGAGCCAATCATCAAGGCAGCGCTGGCCGTCGACGGAAAGTCGATGTCCAAGCTGCGCGATGTCTACCCCGGCGTTCCCAATGCACGCGATGCCGTCCGCATCGACAATTTCTTCGCGCCGGCGACAATGGAGGACGCGGTCCGATTCAAGGGTGAAAATCCCGGCTGCACGATTCTGCAGGGGGGAACCGATGTCGGAGTGTGGATCAACAAGCGCCACTTCCAAGCGCCGGCCATGCTCCTCCTCGGCAAGATCGCAGGACTCGCTGATATTTCGGAGAAGAAAAATCAAATCAGCGTCGGCGCGAACGTCAGCCTGGCGGCCTTCGAGGCCTTCATCCGCGATCGCATTCCCGAGCTCTATCGCATTCTCAACATCTTCGGCTCGCCCCAGATCAAGTACGCCGGCACGCTGGCCGGCAACATCGCGAATGGCTCGCCGATCGGAGACACGCTGCCGTATCTCCTCGTCGCCGACGCCCAGCTCGAGCTGACCGGCACCGGCGGCACGCGCACCGTTCCGATCAACAGCTTCTATCGCGGATACAAACAATTCGACCTGCGGCCGGACGAGATCATCACGCGCGTCTTCGTCCCTGTCATCGCCGACACGGTCAAACTCTACAAAGTCTCCCGGAGAAAAGATCTCGACATCTCCGCCTTCACGGCTGCCATCCGCCTGCGGATGAACGGACGCATCGAGGACGCGCGCATCGCCTACGGCGGAGTGGCGCCGACCGTGGTCCGTTTGCCGAAAACGGAGTCGTTCCTCAAAGGAAAGGCGCCCTCGCTCGACGTGTTCGAGCGCGCCGGCGAGCTGGCGCGCAGCGAGATCAAGCCGATCTCCGACGTTCGCGGATCGGCCGATTATCGTCTGCAGCTCGCCGAAAACATCCTCAGCAAATTCTGGCACGAGGTCAGCGCGTGACCGCCGTCGGCAAAAACATCCCGCACGACTCGGCGGTCGGATACGTCACCGGCGAGTCGCTGTACGTCGACGACGTGCCCTTCGCGAAGAACGAGCTGATCGTCGATCATTTCTGGTCGCCGGTCGCGCACGGCCGCATTCGCTCGCTCGACACCACCGCCGCCTGCGCCGTTCCCGGCATAGTGGCGCTCTACACCTACCACGATCTGGCGCACAATCTCTTCGGCCCGATCATCAAGGACGAAATCCTGCTGGCCGAGGATGTAGTGACGTTCATCGGGCAGCCGATTGTCGTGATCGCGGCCGAAAATCGCGAAGCAATACGTCTCGCCAAGGCGGCCATCAAGATCGATATCGAGAAACTCGAGCCGGTCTTCACCATCGACGACGCCAAGCGGAAGAAGCTCTTCATCGGACCGACGCGCCGGATCGCGCGCGGCGATTGGGAAGCCGCATTCGCGAATGCCGAACACATCCTCGAGGGAACGTGGACCAACGGCGGGCAGGACCACTTCTATCTCGAGTCGCAGGCCGCCATCGCGTATCCCGGCGAATTCGATCAGCTGCATGTTTTGTCGTCGACCCAGAATCCCTCCGAGGTGCAGGAAGTGATCGCTCACCTCCTCGGCCTTCCCATCAACAAGGTGGTGGTGACCACCAAGCGGATGGGCGGCGCGTTCGGCGGAAAAGAATGTCAGGCCACGCATCCGGCGGCCATGGCGGCGCTGGTCGCGCACAAGACCAAGCGTCCAGCGCGCGTCGCGTACAACAAGGACGACGACATGTGCGTCACCGGCGGACGGCACCCGTTCCAGAACGATTACAAAGTCGCCTTCACCAGCGATGGCGTGATCACCGCGCTGCAGGCCGATCTCTATTCCGACGGCGGCGCGTACGCCGATCTGTCGACGGCCGTCATGGGACGCGCGATGACGCACATCGACAATGCCTATTACCTTCCAAACGTAGAAATTAAAGGCACTATTTGTCGTACAAATTTTCCGCCTAACACGGCCTTTCGCGGCTTCGGCGGTCCGCAGGGCGTGGCGACCATCGAGAACATCCTCGAAGAGATCGCGCATGATCTGAAATGCGATCCACTCGAGATCCGGATCAGGAACTGCTACGGCATCGACGATCGCAACATCACGCCGTACGGCCAGGTCGTCAAAAACAATCTTCTTCCCAAGTTGTTCGACGAGATCTCGCGGCGCGCCGACTATGCCAAGCGCAAGAAGGCCGTGGCCGATTTCAACGCGCGTTCGCGCACGCATCTGCGCGGACTGGCGTGTACGGCCGTCAAATTCGGGATCTCCTTCAATACCAAGTTCCTCAATCAGGCCAATGCGCTCGTCAACGTCTATCTCGACGGCTCGGTACAGGTTTCGACCGGTGCCACCGAGATGGGACAAGGCGTCAACACCAAGATCCGCCAGCTGGTGGCCGACGAATTTGGAATCGACGTCGAACACGTGATCCTCATGCCGACCTCCACCGAGAAAAACAACAACACCTCGGCGACTGCGGCCTCGAGCGGCGCCGATCTCAATGGAAGCGCGGCCGTGGATGCCTGTCGCAAAATCAAGGCGCGGCTCGCGGAGGTCGATGGCGGACGCAATCTGCCCTGGCGGCAGCTCATCAAAGCCGCCTATCACGAGCGCGTTTCCCTCGGCGATAAAGGTTTTTATTCAACGCAGGGAATCGATTGGGACATCGACAAAGGCTGCGGAACGCCCTTCCTCTATTTCACGCAGGGCGTGGCGGTATCGGAGGTCGAGATCGATCGCTTCACGGGCATGATGCGCACCGTGCGCAGCGATGTCCTCATGGACATCGGCAAGTCGATCAATCCCGGCATCGACCGCGGTCAGATGACGGGCGCTTTCATTCAGGGCGTGGGCTGGCTCACCACGGAAGAAAAGCGCTGGACGCCGGACGGCGACTTGCTGACCCATTCGCCAACCACGTACAAGATTCCCAACATTCAGGACGTGCCGGAGATCTTCAACGTCGACACGATCGACAACGACGCCAACACCGTCAACATCCGATCGAGCAAAGCTGTCGGCGAGCCTCCCCTGCTCCTCGGCATCTCGGTTTTCATGGCCATCAAGAACGCGCTGTCGTTCGTCTCCAACGGCGCCATCCCGAAGATCAACGCCCCGGCCACCGGCGAGGAGATCCTCAAGCGGCTCGCGGCGCACCGCGCGGCAGCAGTCGTATAGTTATCCAATTGCAGATCGCTGCCGGCACGCGCATCGGCTCGTACGAGATTGTTGATGCTTTGGGCTCAGGAGGGATGGGGAATGTCTATCGTGCCTCCGACACTCGCCTCGGACGCGAGATTGCGATCAAGACGCTGCCTCCGGCGCTGGCGCGCGATCCGGCCGCCCTTGCGCGATTCGAGCGCGAAGCGCGATTTCTGGCGTCGCTGAATCATCCGAACATCGCAACCATCTACGGGATCGAGGAACACGACGGCGGGCGATTTCTCATTCTGGAGCTCGTCCCAGGCGAAACGCTGGAGGCCGTTCTCGCGCGCGGGCCGCTTTCGCTCGATCAAACGCTCAAGATCGCGCTGGAGGTCGCGACCGCGCTCGAGGCAGCGCACGAAGCGGGCATCATTCACCGCGACCTGAAGCCCTCCAACGTCAAGATCACTCCCGACGGCCGCGTCAAGCTGCTCGATTTCGGCATCGCGAAAAATCTTCCGTCGGCGACTGACGCTTCGAGCGCAGCGACCGTGACGCGCGTGGGCATGCTCATCGGCACGCCGGCCTATATGAGCCCCGAGCAGATCCGCGGCGGCGAGGTCGACCGGCGCTCCGACATCTGGTCATTCGGCTGCCTGCTGTACGAGATGCTCACCGGCCGCCGGGCATTCAAAGGGACAACTTACATCGAGCTCGCCGATGCCATCCGCAACACAGAACCTGATTTCACGGCGCTGCCCGAGCGCGTGCGCCGCGTTGTCATGCACTGTCTGAAGAAGGATCCAACCGACCGCTTCAACAACATCGGCGATGCGCGCCGTGAGCTCCAGGAAGGCGAGCCTTCTGCCGGCCGCAGCGGCATCTTCGCCGCGATCATCTCCGCGTTTCGCAACCCGAGACAGGAACGGCAGCCATCTCCGCCGGTGCTCCGGTTGAAGCAATTCACATTTGCCGCCGGCATCGAGGAATTTCCGGCGTGGTCTCCCGATGGCGGGGCGATCGTCTATTCCCGCGACGTCGGCGGCCTCCGGAAGTTGTTCCTGAAAACTCTCGAGGGCAGCGAACGGCAGTTGACCAGCGGTGATTCTGACGATCTGCATGCATGTTTCGCTGGAGCGCGCCGTGTCCTGTTCGTCCGCGCCCGCGATCCGCGCCGCCGTCTCGAACCCACCGACGTCTTCGGCTTTTACGGCTACGAGACGAGCATGGGCGACGTATGGTCGATCGACACCGACACGGGCCGCGAAACACGAATCATCGACAACGCGTACAGTCCGAGCGTCTCGCCGGATGGAAGGGCGATCGCGATCGACGCATCGTGGGGAGGTCCGCGGCGCATCTGGATCGTCGATGACCGCGGGCGAAATCCGCAGCAGGTGACCACCGAGACCTCGGAAGCGGTGTCGCACATCGGTCCGAGCTGGTCGCCCGATGGAAAAAGGCTGACGTTTCAACAGATCGAGCGCACGAAGTTCAATGTCGCGGTGATCGAGCTCGCGACGCGGCGCTCGGCGACCATCACCGACGACGCCTACCAGAACATCAACCCGGTGTGGTCGTTGTCGGGGCATTTCATCTACTTCTCCACCTATCGCGGCGGCGGCATGAACGTGTGGCGGTTGCCGATCCACGATGACGGCACACCGGCCGGCCCACCGCAGCAACTCACGACCGGAGCCGGACAGGACGTACAGATTGCAATCTCGCCAGACGGTAAACGGCTGGCATATACAACGCTGCGGCAAAACGCCGACGTCTGGCGTTTGCCGCTTCGAGACGACGGGACTGCGGCGGGACCGCCGGAATCCGTCATCGCAACGTCGCGTGAAGACAGCCGCGGCGCGTGGTCACCGGACGGCCAGCAGATCGCCTTCAACTCCGACCGCACCGGCGATATGAACATCTGGATTCACTCGCTTCGCGACCGGAGCGAGCGCCACATCACGCGCAGCTCAGGAGGCGACTTCCAGGCGAACTGGTCGCCCGACGCGCGCCAGTTGGTTTTCTTCTCATCGCGGTCGGGTCACGCCGACATCTGGAAGGTCGATATCGGTAACGGCACGCTGACGCAGCTCACGCACAGCCGGTCGCTCGATATCAATCCATTCTTCTCCCGTGATGGGAGCGAGATCGTCTACCAGTCTGATGCGTCGGGGAGGCTCGAGCTCTGGCTGATGCGCGCGGACGGATCGCTGCCACGTCAGTTGACCAACGTCGGAGTCGCCGGCCACTTCATGCGCTGGCTGCCGGACGGCTTCATTTACTTTCGTTCGCCGGCCTTCGGAATGATGCGCATTTCGCCCGAGGGCGGCGAGCCGCAGATGTTCAGCAAGAATGGCGGCGCACACATTTCCTTCTCGCCCGACGCGTCGCGATTCATCGACGTCGTCGCGCACAAGGTGCTCTGGCTCTACGGCCGTGACGGCTCGGCGCAAAAGCTCTTCGAATTCGACAATGCCGACATCCGCATCGACTATCCGGTCTGGTCGCCGGACGGCAAATGGCTCCTCTTCGATCGCTTCAAGCCCGAGGGGGGCGACATCTGGATGGCCGAGGGAATCGAGTGATTCTTCGCAGCCGCCGCTTTCTCTTCAGCGTGTAGAACTGTTGCCGGATGTCAAGTTCGCCAGTACCCTCGGGTTATGGAAGCCTTACCGACGCTCGAAGACGACGGCCTTACCACTCCCACCGTCGGTGAATGGGGTCAGGAGAAGTACCAGCTCGTCCGCTGCTATGCGCAGGTCTTCGCTACTTCGATGAAGAATGCGTTCGAGTGCCGCGTGTACATCGACTTGTTCGCCGGCTCAGGTCGAGCAAAGCTTCGTGACTCTAACCGGATCGTGCCTGCTTCGCCGATTCTAGTCCTCAGCATAAATGATCCTTTTGACCGGTATGTCTTTTGCGACCTCAGCGAGCACAATTTGGAAGCTTTGCGTTTACGAAAAGAGAGGGGCTTTGCTGCGCGACGAGCTGAATTTGTTCCGGGAGATGTAAACAAAAAGATAGATGAAGTTATCGGCCTGATTCCGCAACACTCAAAATCTTTTCGCGTTCTGACTTTCTGCTTCGTGGATCCATTCAACATAGACGATCTCAAATTCGAGACTATTCGCGCTTTAGCCGTCGGGGGTCGGAAGATCGACTTTCTGATTCTTGTACCGTCCGGCATGGACGCTCAGCGAAACTGGAAGCGCGAAAACGCCCTCTATGCTGACTTCCTAGGGACTGCGAATTGGCGCACAAATTGGGAAAAGGAGCGACACGCAGGTCGCACCTTCGCAAATTTCTTCGTCGATGAGTTCGCCCGCTCGATGGAGCGAAATTGGCTTCAGATGGGAGGGCGTTCAAACGGCCCATCCAATAAAGAACGAAAAAAACTCAAAGATGTACCACTTAACTTTTTTTAGTCGCGAATCCATCGCATCCAGGTTTTGGGACGACTGCAGGAAGTACACAACGCCACAAGGGTCACTCCCTTTCGTAAGCGCACAGAGAAAGTAATGTCTGACAGATCTGAGATCGAATGGACCGACGCCACGTGGAACCCGGTTCGCGGCTGCACAAAGATCAGCCCGGGCTGCAAGCACTGCTACGCAGCGACTTTCGCGGAAAGATTTCGTGGCGTTCCGAATCATCCATACGAACAAGGATTCGACCTTCGACTCGTCCCTGAAAAACTCAACGAACCACTCCGATGGGCTCGGCCACGACAAATCTTCGTTAACTCGATGAGCGATTTGTTTCACGACGACGTGAGCGACGAATATATTGAGCGCGTTGTCGATGTGATGCTTCAGGCCAACTGGCACATCTATCAAGTGTTGACTAAGCGGTCCGAACGGATGCGACACTTGCTCAGTACAAAACTCGTTGCTTCGGCGCGGGCCACTCACATCTGGTGGGGTGTCAGCGTCGAAGATCGAAGGTTTGGCATTCCCCGAATTGAGCATCTCCACGGCGCACCGGCCTCCATTCGGTTTCTTTCAATCGAACCACTACTTGAAGATTTGGGAAGAATCGACTTAGCTGGAATCGATTGGGTAATCGTCGGCGGAGAATCAGGCCCGGGCGCAAGGCCAATGAGAAGTGAGTGGGTTTTGTCGATTTTGCGGCAGTGCGAAGGGCTCGGAATTCCGTTCTTTTTTAAGCAATGGGGTGGCGTTCGAAAGAGCAAGGCGGGCCGCGAGCTGAACGGACAGACCTACAACGGGATGCCGCAGGTCGCGGCAAACCGATGATCCTGAAAAGCCGCCGGGTGGTCACGCCGAACGGTGTTCGCGCAGCGTCCGTGCACATCCGCGGGGAAAAAATCGAGCGCGTCGGCGAGTACGAGGAAAATTTCGACACTGACTTTGGCGATCTCGTCATCATGCCCGGCCTCGTCGATTCGCACGTGCACGTGAATGAGCCGGGGCGGACGGAGTGGGAGGGCTTCGACAGCGCCACGCGCGCCGCGGCCGCCGGCGGCGTGACCACAATCGTCGACATGCCGCTCAACAGCATTCCGCCGACGACGTCCATCGAGGCATTGCTCACCAAAGCGCGAACGATGGAAGGCAAATGCTGGGTCGACGTCGGATTGTGGGGCGGCGCGGTTCCCGGAAATGCCCGCGACCTCCCCACCATGGCCCGCGAGGGCGCCCTCGGATTCAAATGCTTTCTGGTCGATTCCGGCGTGCCCGAGTTCAAGCACCTCGATGCCTCCGGTCTTGCGGAGGCGCTCGACGCACTCCAGGGCACCAACGCGCCCCTTCTCGTGCACGCGGAGCTGCCGCAATTCATCGGCAGTGCGAATGGAGCTTCGTATCGCGCGTATCTGCAATCGCGCCCGCATGAGGCCGAAGATGCCGCCATCGATCTCGTTTTTGAAAAGGCAAAGGGAGGCGGCACGCGCGCACATATCGTCCATCTTTCGTCGGCCGGCGGACTCGACCGGCTGCGCCGGGCGCGCGATGCGCGCGTGCCACTCACCGCCGAAACGACACCGCACTATCTCCATTTCGAAGCTGAGAAGATTCCGGATGCTGCCCCCGAGTTCAAATGTGCGCCCCCGATTCGCGAGCATGCCAATCGCGAAAAGCTCTGGCAGGGCGTGAAAGAAGGCCTGTTGCCGGCGATCGTCAGCGATCACTCGCCGTGCACTCCGGAATTGAAACGCTTGAACGATGGCGACGTCGAGCGGGCATGGGGCGGGATCGCGTCGCTGCAATTTGGATTGCCGATCATGTGGAGCTCCGGCCGCCTCTCGCTCGAACGCATCGCTGCGCTGATGTGCGAAGGTCCGGCGGCGATTGCCGGAATCGCGAAGGGGAAAATCGCGGCCGGTTACGACGCCGACCTCGTGATCTGGTCGCCGGAGGAAACATTCCGCATCACGCCGGAGATCGTGCATCACCGGCACAAAGTCACGCCCTACGCGGGCGAGGAATTGTCGGGCGTGGTGAAATCGACGTATGTGCGCGGGCGGAAGGTGTGGGAGGATGGTCGCGCAATCGGCAAACCGACAGGGAAATGGATACGCGCGTCATCCTGAGCCGCGCAGACGGCGAAGATCTCAAGCTACGATGTTGTGAATGAGATCCTTCCCCCGCTCCGCGGGGTCAGGATGACGATCGTGCAATGAGCGATTTCAAAGAGCTAGTGGACCTGGCCGCCGAACGCCTCGGCGGATCGGTGTTGTACGCCACCGACGATTTCTTCGCGCCCAAAGAGAATCTCCTTCGCGCCGAGAAGCCGGTGTGGAAGGAACATGACTACACCGAGCGCGGGAAATGGATGGACGGATGGGAGAGCCGCCGCAAGCGCGTCCCCGGCCACGATCACGCCATCATTCGCCTCGGACTCCCCGGCGTTCTGCGCGGCGTGGTGGTCGACACCAGCTATTTCCGCGGCAATTTTCCGTCGCACTGCGCGATCGAAGCATGCTACGCGGCGCCCGAGACGCAACATGACGCGCTCGCCGACTGGATCGAAGTGCTTCCGAAGTCGGAATTGAAGGGCGACACCGAAAATCTCTTTCCGATCGAGAATCCGCACGCCTTTACGCATCTTCGATTTCACATTTATCCCGACGGCGGCGTGGCTCGCCTGCGCGTTCATGGCGAGGTCGTTCCGGAATGGCACCGCGAAGGGGGACTTGACGAAGAGCAGGATCTCGCGGCGGTGGAGCACGGTGGTCAGGTCCTCAACTGCAGCGACATGTTCTTCGGTCCGAAACACAACCTGATCATGCCGGGACCTTCGCGCGGGATGAGCGACGGCTGGGAAACGCGCCGCCGGCGGGGCCCGGGCAACGATTGGGTGGAGGTGGAGCTGGGCGCGGAAGCGATCGTCAGGCGCATCGAAGTCGATACCTCTTTTTTCAAAGGCAACCATCCCGACACATGCTCGATCGACGGCGACGGTGAGGAGATTCTTCCGAGCACGAAGCTCCTGCCCGACACGCGACACATGTTCATCGAAGAGCTCAGCGCGGTCGGACCGGTGAAGAAGATCAAGCTGAACGTCTATCCCGATGGCGGCGTTGCCCGACTGCGGGTCTACGGAGTGGCGACCGAGAATGCGCGGTGGACCGAAGTGGCCCGGCGGATCAATACTCGCGTCCGAGCGCTGGCCGAAGGGGAGTTGGGTAGTTGTTGCGGCGCGTCGGAATGGGTGCGACAGATGATGGCATCCCGCCCGTTCGCGGGCGGCAGCGAGCTGCTGGCCGCCGCGGAGACGATTTGGTGGGAGCTCGACTCGCCGGATTGGCGAGAAGCCTTCGGGGCGCATCCGCGAATCGGCGAGACACCGTCGTCGTCGTGGGCGCGCGAGGAGCAGGCCGGTGCCACGGCGGCATCAAAGAATGTGATGCAGTCGCTGGCCCAGGTGAATAACGATTACGAAAAGAAGTTCGGATATATATTCATCATTTGCGCAACGGGGAAAGGCGCCGACGAAATGCTGGCGACCGCCCAGCGCCGCATGCAGAATGCTCCCGATCAGGAATTGCGGATCGCCGCCGAGGAGCAGTTGAAGATCACAAAGTTGCGATTGATGAAATTGGTTTCGTAATGGGCATCACGACGCATGTTCTCGACATCGGACGCGGCAAGCCGGCGTCGGGAGTGCTGGTGACGCTCGAGCGCCGGACCAGCGACGGCGCATGGATTCCGGTCGGCCACGGTGAGACGGACAACGACGGCCGCCTGGGAACCTTGACAGCTGACGGCATTGAGAGCGGCACGTATCGAATGACGTTCGATACTGCAACCTACTTCCGCGAGCGTCACGTCGAGACCTTCTATCCCGAGGCCATCATCATCTTCAACGTCAGTGACGCGGCGCAGAGCTACCACGTGCCGCTGCTGCTCAGCGCGTGGGGGTATTCGACGTATCGCGGGAGCTGATGGCCGCAAACGCAGCCCGCCGGCGCCTCCGCGAATTCGCCGATCGCGAGCGCGCGGTCTTCATTAAGGGCTTCTTCAAAACCGGCCCCGGTCAATACGGCGAAGGCGACAAGTTCCTCGGACTCCGCGTTCCCGATCTGCGCAAAGTTGCGCTGGAGTTTCGGTCGCTTCCATTGCGCGATCTGCGCGATCTGCTGCAATCGAAATGGCACGAGGAGCGTCTGCTCGCTCTGGTGATCCTGGTCGATCAATACGCGTGCGGCGATCAGAAGGAACGCCAGGCGATTTACAAGCTCTATCTGAAGTCGACCGACCGCATCAACAATTGGGACCTCGTCGATTGCTCCGCGCCGCAGATCGTCGGTGGTCATCTGGCGACCCGCAATCGCAAGCCGCTGTATGGCCTCGGAAAATCGAAGAGCGTTTGGAAACGCCGTATCGCACTGCTCGCGACATTGCATTTCATCCGGCGGGGCGAATTCGATGACAGCTTCGCGCTCGCCGAATCGTTGCTCGACGACAAACACGATCTGATTCACAAGGCGGCGGGCTGGATGCTGCGCGAGATTGGAAAACGCGACCGCCCGGCGCTTGAAAATTTTCTACGCAAACACGCGGCCCGGATGCCAAGGACGATGCTGCGCTACGCCATCGAGCGATTCCCGCCCGCGGCGCGACGCCGATATCTGACGAAGTCATCCTGAGCCGCGAAGTCGGCTCAGGATGACACTCTGACCGCGCGACGTCCCTTCAGAATTTTCACGAAGCTTCGGCTCCGCAATTCGTCGAGCGTCAGGCCGGTCGCCAGCGCTTCCTGTTCCGTGATCGCTCCGCAGTTCAAGGCGCGGAGGAAATAGTTGAGAAGTCCCTGCCCGGTGGCCGCGTCGTCGAACACATCGCCGACCAGCGTTGCCTGTCCCGCCTTTTGCATGAAATTGCGTAGCCGTTCGGTGGCGGCGCCGAGGCTTTCGAGAAAGAAAGAGTAGACGGCGGCGTAGCGCGTCGGTAGCTGCGACGGATTGAGATCCCACCCCTGGTAGAAACCATTGACGAGTGAGTGGCGAATGTGATCGACGTGCAGGCGCCAGGCGCGATGGACGGTCGCGCGATCGCCGATCGGCATCACGTTGGTTGCTCCATCCGAGAGCCACAAACCGGTGCCGGCATATGCAACCTGCATCGAGTGGCGCGCGAAGTCGCAGGCTGGATGATCCATGCGCTGATGGGCAGCGGTGATGTTGCAGCTGGCGGTGTAGTCGTACGTTCCGAAATGCGCGGCCACCACGCGACCGCGCGCGGCGTCGAGCATCTGCCACAACATCGGAATCGACTGCGTCGTCTCGATCATGAATTCGAATTTCAAGCTGTTCCTGGCCAGCCGCAGCTTCGGCTCCAGTCGATCGAAGAGGTTCGCGAGAACCGTCACCTGTTCCACGACCTGAATTTTGGGGAGCGTCACCACGAACCACGGCGGCAGCCTGCCGGCGTCGCCGACCAGCGTGCTCAGAAAAATATCGAGCGTCCGGACGGAGCGGCGCGTCAGCTCTTGCGAGAAGGGCTTGATGCGGATCCCGATGAACGGCGAGAGCGTGCCGTTGCGGATTCCGGCGGCCACTTCGCGCGCCGCCGAAGCCGCATGTCCGTCTTCTTCATCATCGGGACGATTGCCGTAACCATCCTCGAAATCGATGCGAAAATCCTCGACCGGCTCACGTTTCAGTTTTTCAACGACGCGTTCGTAAACCGTTGCCGCGATTGAAGGCGACAAACCGATCGCATCCGCGAAGGTGTTTGGGTCGGGCGCATGCTCGCGCAGAGCGCGCTCAGCGAGCGCACCGAGCTTCACCGCGGTGTCGGACTTGAACAGATGGGCGCCGCCGTAAACTGTGTGCACGGGCTGGCGATGCTCGGACTCGCCTGGAAATCGTTTCGCCAGCGCGGCCAGCGGCCCGTCAAGCGGCGCGATCGCGGACCGGACTTCGTCGTCGCTCAGCGTCATCGAGTCCGAATGATTTTCGCCGCCGCCCACCCCACCAGCACCAGGGCCGCGAGAATCTCCCAGTTGTAGCGATTGCCATAGGTCGCGACCGGGAAGTGACTGCTGATCATGATGAAGACGACGGGCAGGACCATGAAGGTGTTCTGTTTGGATCGCTGCTTGGCGCGATCTGCCAGTCGCAAATCGGGTTGGCGTCCTTCCTTCGCCGCTGCGATCAATTGTCGCTGGGCCGGAAGGATGCGCACCCAGACATTTGCAGTCATGAAGGTGCCCAGCATCGCGCCGATCTGCATATAGGCCGCCCGCGCGCTGAAGATTCGCGTGGCAGCGTAGATGGCCCCGACCAACAGCACATACGAGATCACGATGCCTGCGGCCTCGTTGCGCTGCAGCGGTGAGCTCCACATCAGGTCATAGAGGAACCACGCAACGATCAACCAAGCGATGCTCAACCCCGCCGCAGCTCCGACTGACATTCGGCGGACGCTGTCATCGACCATCAATCCGCCGCCGTAGTAGACCAGGCCGAGCAGGAAAAACCCGCTGAGCCACGTGAGAGCGGCTTCCCATTTGAACCAGTGCAGTCTTTGCGGAAGCATCACCCCCGCTCCCTGCTTCTGGACGACGTAAAACCCCCCGCTGTGGACCATCCATACATTCCCCTCTTCATGGAGCCGGTGATCGAGCCACGTGAAAAAATAGGTCTGGCCGATCCACAGGATTCCGGCGAAGACGTGGGTCCAGCGGAAGGCGAGGTTCAGCCATTCTTGAACTTGATAGGGCAAACGCGGCGAATATATCGCGAACAGGTTGTCGGGTTGTCGGGTTGTCAGGATATCGGAGGTATGAAATGCGACCAACAGAGCGGCTGCTCGATCAATTGAATCGCGCCTTTGGCGGCGAGGCGTGGCACGGACCGGCATTGCGCAATCTGCTCGACGGCGTCACGGAGACGCAGGCGAAGGCGAAGGCGAAACCGATTCGCGACGGCCACTCGATCCTCGAGCTGGTCGTGCACATCGAGACATGGATCGATGTCGTCGCCAAGCGCGTCGAAGGCAACGTTGTCGACTCCAACAGCGTCGACGATTGGGCGGACGTTACCAAAACATCCTGGCCGGTGGCGGTCAGGCAGCTCGAGAAAGCAGAAAGCAGACTGTGCGATGCCGTCGCGCGGCTGAACAGCGACGATCTCGACAAGCCGCTCCCGGGAGAAAAAAAACGCTCCGTCTACGGCGAGATCATGGGCGTCCTGCAGCACAACGTCTATCATGCGGGCCAGATCGCGATTCTGAAGAAAGCGAACTAATGACCGCCGACGACATCCGCACACTCTACAAATACAACGACTGGGCGAACCACCGCATCACATCCGCCACTCGCCCTCTCGACAATTCCGCGTTCACGCGCAACCTCGGCAACAGCTTCGGATCGGTGCGCGATACGCTCGCTCACATCTGGTGGGCGGAATGGATCTGGCTGGAGCGATGGCAGGGTCGCTCACCCAGGCAGGCGGCGGTGTTCAGCGATTTTCCGAACGTCGATGCGCTCGAGAAGCGCTGGACCGAGGTCGAACGCAATCGGCAATCGTTTCTGGAGCGGCTCACCGACGACATGCTCAGCCGCCGTATCGCGTATCAAAACCTCGCGGATCAGAGGTGGGAGTATTCACTCGGCCAGATGATGCAGCACCTCATGAATCACTCCACTTATCACCGCGGGCAGATCGTCACGATGCTGCGGCAGCTCGGTGCGAAGAGCGTCAGCACCGACTACTTGCTCTACTTCGACGAAGTGTCAGCTACTTGACCACGACGCTCGTGGCAGTCATTCGATATTCGATCGTAACCTTCGCGCCGACTTTCAGATTGCCGGTGACTTTGGTATTGGCATCGCGCGCGAGCTCCCACTTATCCTTTCCCTTCTGCACCACGATCGCGTCGGAACGGACTTCGAGAACCGGACCGGTCACTTGATAGGTCTTTACGGCCGCGGCCCCTGCGATCACCGCAAACAGCAGAGCCAGAGCGACCAGGCACACCACTATGCGTCGCATCGAAATTCCTCCCGGCGCGACTATACGCTTAGCGTGCCCCGCAGGGCCGCCGTCAAAGGCTGCTATCAGGCGGCGCTGCGCGGATTGAATTCCTAAGATGCCGCTCGCCCGCTGCTCCACTGCGAGTTCCGGGCGATTTCCTCCGCCGGCGCCGACGGCGTCCACGTCCCGCGGTCGTCGCGCGAAAAATGCAGCCGGCGCTGCACTGTCAGCGTTCCATCGCGCTGTCCCTCCGGAGTCGAAAACGTTCCGGTGTACCAGTAGGTGGTCGTCACCGTCCCGTTCGCGGCGTTGATGTCGTTGATGAAGGCGCGCATGTTCTTCAACGTCACCACCGAGTCCATCCCGCTCGGCAGCGCGGCAGTGTTGTGCGAGAGCCAGGCCACCTGTTCGCTTCCGATCTCACGCAACGCCGCCGTTCGCAATGCATCGCCGCGGCCGAGGTTCTTGTAGGTCGCGCATCCCACCGCCAACAACATCACAAAAATCGTTACAGCTCGTTTCATGAATTCCCTCCTTGATGTCGTTGACGGAATTGAAGAGCCGTGGTTTGTTAGTGGCAGCTACGTTCTGGAAAACACGAAAGAGTGAGTGTGTGTATGCATGACCCACGATATCCAATCGGAAAATTCGAACCACGCGATCGATTGACGAGCGAGGAGCGACGCACGATGATCGAGCAGATCGCGACCGCGCCGCTGCACATGCGCGACGCTGCAAGCGGCCTAACACCGGCGCAGCTCGATACGCCCTATCGCGAGGGCGGCTGGACCATCCGCCAGGTCGTGCATCACGTTCCCGACAGTCACGTCAACGCCTACTGCCGCTTCAAGCTGGCGCTGACGGAAGACACGCCTACCATCCGCCCCTATGACGAAACCCGCTGGGCGGAGCTGGCCGACTCGCACGACACGCCCATCAAGACGTCTCTAACGATGCTCGAATCCCTGCACTCTCGATGGGTCTGTCTGCTGCGCTCGATGAAACCTGACGATTTTCAGCGAAAGCTGAAACATCCGGAGAGCGGAGTGATGACAGTCGACAATCTGCTGGCGCTGTACGCCTGGCATGGCCGGCATCACACCGCGCACATCACCTCGACGCGCGAGCGGCACGGCTGGTGAAAAACCAGTCCTGAGTCCTGAGTTCTGAGTGCTGAGTCACGCCCACCCTCTCAGGACTCAGGACTCAGCACTCAGGACTTACAATCTTCTCGTGGCCACATTCTTCGAGGCCCTCAACGACCTGATGGCGGCCGGCACGCCGCTGGTGACCGTGACGGTCGTCGACGTGACCGGCAGCGTTCCGCAGGATCGCGGCGCGAAGATGATCGTCACGCGCAACGGTCTGGCGTTCGGAACGGTGGGCGGCGGAAGAGTCGAGACCAAAGCGATCGCTGAAGCGCAGAGCATGCTGAACGGGGCGACGACTGAGAACACACAATTCGCGCAGTGGAACCTCAACAAAGACGTCGGCATGACCTGCGGCGGCATCGTCAAGCTCTATTTCGAGTCGCACAACGTCGGCCGCTGGCGCATCGTGATCTTCGGCGCAGGGCACGTCTCGAATGCGCTGATCACGCTGCTCCAGCACTTCGACTGCACCATCACCTGCATCGATCCGCGCGAGGAATGGATCGCGAAGCTTCCGAAGTCACCAAAAGTGACGGCCATCCAGGCCGCCGACATGCCCTCGATGGTCAAGACTCTTCCCGACGACGCGTACGTCATCCTAATGAGCATGGGACACGCCACCGACAAGCCGGTGCTGGTCGAAATCCTCCGCACTCGCAAATTTCCCTACCTGGGCGTCATCGGCAGTGAAGCGAAGGCCAACATCCTGCGCCGCGACGTCGCCGAAGCGGGGCTGCCCATCGCGGCGCAGGGCGAGTTTCATTGTCCGATCGGAATCGAGATCGGCACCAATCATCCGTACGAGATCGCGCTCAGCGTGATCGCACAGCTCATTCAGACGCGGGACGCTCGATCGAAAAAAGAGACGCTTCGATCGGCGGATTCACGATCGTCTTCGTGAAGCGGATCACGGCGTCGAAGCGCGGATCGCCCGTGGAGCGATGCAGCTCTTTCTCGAATTTGATGCCGTCGATGGTCTCGTACGCCGCGAAGGTGACCGTAATGGTTCGATTGTTCTCCATATGCACCATCGTTTTCGGCAGCGACGTCTCCGGATCGAGCGTGACACGCCAATCGATTCCGCCCTGCGGCTTGAGCACGATCGTGCCGTCGCTTTCCGTGACGACCGTGCCGTGATGACGCCCGGCGTCGAACGCGAAGAGAATCGCGTTCGCATTCGCCCATGCTTTCGACATCGCGACTTCCAGCTCATGCCCGCTCATCGGGCGCGCCGGCGCGGCCCCTTGCTTCACCGTGCCGTTCGTGCCGTCGAATGTTTCGATGCTCGAGAACGTCGCTACCTGTTCTTCCTTTCGATACTTCCCTTCCGCGGTGTGCCAGACCTTGATTGTTCCCGTCATACCGCTGATCTCGATGGTTGCCTCGCGATAGATCGATCGAATCGCGGCGACTTTGTCGCGCCCTCCAACCGCGTTCGCCCAGCGGTCGAGCGGAGTCAGACTGCGCTTGAAATCGAGCGGTCCGACGAATGGCGGCTGCGTCCACGTGCCGGCGATCGTCCCATCGTCCTGCAGCGTTCCCGAATACGAGCCTCCGACGTTTTTCACATCGAGCGTGATGCTGTTTCCTTTTTGCACGATGGTGTTGATCGCGATCTGCATCCCGTCGGAGGTGAGCGTGCCGGTCGATGATCCGTCCGGATAATTTGTCAATGTGATGCCGACTTGTTTCTGCTTCCCTTCGACTTCGAGCGTACCGCTCCACTTCCCTTCCAGCTCTTTTCCGATCGGCGCGCTCTTGGGCGCCTCTTCAATCCTGGCGTCGCCGGTCCGCTTCAGGCTGAACGGCATCTCCATCGATTGGGATGGATCGGGCCCGCGCATGGCAAACGTGCCTTCGATCGACTGGCCATCGGCGCTGAGCGTTCCCTCGAATGTGCCACCGCCCGCGCCTTTGATCTCGAAGGTGACCTTGCCGTCATGGACCACGACGTTCGAAAGCGGAAGAGCTTTCAAATTCCTGGCGGGAAGGTTGAACGTTCCGCCGTTTTTGGTGAGATCGAACTCGATCTTCACGTCTTTCTCCGCCGCGCGAATTGTTCCTTCCCAATGTCCGCTCTGCGCGCACAGCGAAAAGGCGAGGAAAAAAGACAGCAGGAGCATGGAGAGTTTGGAAGACATGACAATTTCCTTTCGTTGAATTTAGAAGTCGCGGCGTTGAATGTTCACGACTGCTCCGTAGCAAAGCGCCGCCGAAGCAGCCGCGGTGGTGAGGAGGCCTAACCACGGCACGTGGCCGGTTCGGAAGTATGTCTCCGCGCTCATCACGCGGTAGACCTTGAAAGATGGACTGCGAAGAATCTGCTCCAGGAGGCCGAGCGCGATCGCAATCGCGAGCGCAATCAGGAGTGGCGGCCAGAGATCGTCGAAGACCGTGGAGAGCAGAAAGGCCAGGCTGAAGAACACCGACGCGGCCACGAAGAGACACACGCTATGCACCAGCGCGTTGCCGACGCCGTAGCTCTCCCGAATCGCAGGCGAGAGCATCGGAATCAACAGCGAAGGGACGAATGCCAGTAGCAACAACTCCGACAGACCGGTCGCCGCGCGGATGCCGAGGAGTCGCGCGCGCGAGACGGGCAGAGAAAGCGTAAACAGCGCGCCGTTGGACTGCGAGAGAAGTCCGGCCGTTCCGAGAAGGATCGCGAACAGCGTCGCCCACTGACTGCCGTTCTTCTGGAACCATTGCGACCACACGTAGCCGCGATAGTCGCGCGCCAGCTCCGCGGCCTCGCGAATTCGCTCTCCCAGCGGTCCGCTGACGTTGGTGGGGACCATCGGTAGCAGCTTCATCACCTGCGGATACGTGAAGACGGTGGCGGCAGCGGAGCAGAGGAGTAACGCCAAGCCGATCAAAAATCGCCAGCGAGTTTCCAGCCATGATTTGTACCAGAGCATGTCAGTCCTCCGCGCTCACGGTCTCGAGAAAAATCTCTTTGAAGGTCACCGGCACGACGTCCACCGACACCGGATGGAGCGCGCGCGCCTCATCGAGGATCGAGTCGGTGCCGCCGCTGGCCAGCAAAGTGATCACGCGTCCTTTGCGCTGCACGCGTGCAACGCCCGGCGCACGAAACGTCATCTGCGGCGCGTCACCTTCGAACACCAGTTGGATGCGTCGAAAGTTTTCGCGGATCTCGTCGAGCGCGCCCGACATCACGATGCGTCCGCGGTCGATGATCGCGACGCCATCGGCGATCTGCTCCACCTCCGCGATCTGGTGCGAGGAGAAGAACACCGTCATGTTCTCGTCCGCCACCTGTCCCACCACCGCCTGCAGCGCCTCCTCGGCCATGGCGGGGTCGAGCCCGGAGGTCGGCTCGTCGACGATGAGCACCTCGGCGCCGCGACAGAGAGCGAGGAGCAGAGCGAGCTTCGTGCGCATGCCGCGCGAGAGCGCTTTGATTTTCCGGTCAGGCGGCAAATCGAAGTTGCGGAGATATTTTTTCTCCAGGTCGGCGCGCCATCGCGGAAAGAATGGCGCGGTGAATCGGATCATCTCCTCCACCGTCATGTAGCTGTAGAGATCTTTTTCCTCGCTGACAAAGCCGACCCGCCGTCGGACTTCCACGTCGGGAGTGAGACCGAACACGCGAGCCTCGCCGCTGGTCGGCCTGACCATGCCAAGGAGGATCTTCATGGTGGTGGTCTTGCCGGCGCCGTTGCGTCCGAGGAAGCCGCAGATCGAGCCGGCGGGGACTTGAAGGTTCAGGCCGCGGAGCGCTTCCACGCCGGGATAGCTCTTTCGAAGATCGGAGGTCTCGATGACAAATCGCTCAGCCACGTCGGCCTCCCGCTTTCGTCAACCCAGCCAGCGCCGCTTCGAAAAGACGCCGGATCTCGTCGTCGGTGATGCCCCGATCGTGCAGACGTCCGACTGTTCCCGCGACCAGGGTCTGGGCCTCGCGCAGCGTGTTGGCCCATTTCCGCGCGCGCACGTTCTGCGAGACGAACGCGCCCGCGCCTTGTCGCAGCTCGATGACGCCTTCGCGTTCGAGATCCCGATATGCCTTCGCGACCGTGTTCGGGTTCATGACCAGCTCCTCGGCCAAAGGCCGGATTCCCGGCAACTGATCTCCTGGACGTAGGGCGCCTGTTTCGATGGCATGTTTCACCTGTTCCATCAACTGCAGATAGATCGGAACTCCGAGAGATGGGTTCGGCTTAAAGAGCATCCCGCTTAACTGTACTACTGAACTAGCACAGTTGGGAGATACGGAGGCCTACGGCCAAGGTTTCAGACTTGCATCGGGCTTCAGAGGAGGATCGAGATGAGGAGAGTGATACTGCACGAATTCGTCAGTCTGGACGCCCTGGCTGCCGGGCCGATCGACAGCGTCGACTTCATTCCCGCTTCGACCAGAGGCGACGAGAGCTTCGGACCTGAGCAGATGGTGCTCATCAACTCCATCGACACTTTGCTGCTGGGGAGCGTTACCTATCGGCTGTTCGCCGGTTATTGGCCGAATGTGAAGGAAGGGAAAGAGAAAGCCTTTGCCGACAAGTTCAACGCCGCGCACAAGATTGTTTTCTCAAAGACACTCGACAAAGCGCCCTGGGGAACGTGGGAGCCCGCGACCATCGTCAGAAACAGCGCAGCCGATGAAGTGCCGAAGTTGAAGCGCAAGAGCGGCAAAGACATGGTGATCTTTGGCAGCATCTCCGTCGCGCAGGCCCTCATGGCCGAGCGAATGATCGACGAGTATCGGCTGGTCGTGTGTCCGGTCGTTCTCGGCAGCGGACGGCCGCTGTTTGCGGACAACAGCCGTCCACTCAACATGCAACTGATGAGCGGCAAAGTACTGGACCGTGGAGGAGTGCTGCTCAAATACAGCGACCGCGACGCGAAGAGCTAGGCGTCACACGCCGAACTGCCGCAGGTGATGGCAGAAGTGTTTGTAAGACAGGGCCGCCCAATCGTCGCCTGAAAGTTTCCCGAAGAGCGGATGCTCCGGCCACTTCTGCTCCTCTTTTTTCGCGCAGAAGCGATCGATGAGACCGACCAGCGTCTCGCGATCGGAATCCCACGTACTCGGCTTGGTGGTGAAGGCTTCGAACGGTCCTTTTGCGCCGTGCGGCCAGGGGATGAGGTAGATCATCAGATAGTTCATGGGCCAGACGCTCATCATTCCCGAGCCGGGTCGGGCCGGCACTTCGCCGAGGGCCATGCGAAGTTGATCGGAGAGGTGCGCGATCATCCGCGGCGCGTTCATCCTTCCCCAATTCGGTTTGCGATCGGCCGGAACAGCCCTGATGCGCACGAGGATTTCGTCGCGGGCGTCGGTTTGCCAGAGCGGTTTCATGGAACGCCAGCGAGTCTACACCCGAGACAGAGAGTGTTTCACCACGGCACTAGCGCGATTTCGGCTTCTTCTTCGCCGCGCGATTCTTCACGCTCTGCGCTAGCCGCTCGAGATTCATCGCCTCGGTCACCATCGCGCGCACGGTCTCCGACACATTCTTCTTCGTCTTCAGCCACGCCACCTGCTCAGGCGTGAGCCACACGTTGACGCGCTCCGTCTTTCGCTCGGCCATCCACGTCCTCCGCGATCACTCGCAACAACTCGGCAACGCTCCACGCCTGCGCGATGCAGCCGCGCGGGGTGTGAGGCGGATCGCCGTCGAACACTTCCGAAATGGTGCCCACGCCCGCCTCATGAAGATGCGCCTCCATATTGTCGATCAGTTTGCGGGCCTGCTCGCGCCCGGCCTCTCCCCGCACGCGGATGACGGCTGTCATCCACGGCCCGAGCAGCCAGGGCCACACCGTGCCCTGATGGTAGGCGCTGTCGCGCTCCCACTGGTTGCCCTCGATGCGCCCGCGATATCGCGGGTCATCGGGCGAGAGCGTGCGCAAGCCGACCGGCGTCAGGAGTTTCGACTCGCAGATCCGCAAAACCGATTCGGCGCGATCGCCCAGCAGCAGCGGAAATGGCAGTGAGATCGAAAAAATCTGATTGGGCCGGATGGAGCTGTCATCGGGATCGATGACGTCGAAGCAGCATTCGGCGCGCGCGTTCCAGAATCGCTCTCGGAATTTGTCACGCACGCTGTCCGCTCGGCGCGAGAGATCGGCGTCATCGCTCAATGCCGCAGCGATGCGCAGTGCGTTGTACCAAAGCGCGTTGATCTCCACCGCTTTTCCTGCTCGCGGCGTAATGCTGATACCGCCGACCTTTGCGTCCATCCAGGTGAGCTGCTCGCCGGCACGCAGCAAGCCGTCGTCGACTCGCACGTCATAGCGCGTACCGCGCTCGAACCAGGCAATCGCGTCGAGCAGTTGCGGAAGCGCTTCCTCGCGAACGAAGGTGTGATCGCGCGTCGCTTCGAGATACTTCCAGACCGCGACGAAGAGCCAGAGCGCGGCGTCGATCGAGTTGTACTCCGGCTCTCCATGCTCCACGAAGCGACACGGAATCAGTCCATTGTTGAAGGACCGCAGCCATCGCCGCAGGATTCTCTTCGCGTCGCTGAAGCGATGCGTCGCATGACAGAGGCCGGGCAGCGAGATCATGGTGTCGCGCCCCCACTCCGCGAACCAGTGGTAGCCGGCGATGACGCCGCGATCGTCGCCCTCGCGATCGACGATGAATTGATCGGCAGCCAGCGTGAGCGGGCCGCGGATCGCAAACCGCTCCCGCCGCGCGCGCTCTTTGTCGAGCGATCCGCGCGGCTTGGCCTCAGTGGTAAGGATCACGTCGAGGGTCGCGCCCGGGGCGAGCTGCACGACGTACGACCCGGGCGTGAAGAGGTCCTCGAGGCAATCGAGTCCGCGCTGGCGTTCGCGGTCGTACTCGAAGTTGTAGAACCAGTCGGCCGCTGCCTCGAAGCTCGCGCCGGGGATGATGATCTTCGCATCCGGCGGCGAGCCATCATGCCTGCGAATCAGATGATGCGAGTCACGGCCGGCCAGAAAGGGACGCAGGCGGAGCTCGAGTGCAGAATCGAGCGCTTCATATCGAATGATGGTGGTGTTTTCCCCGCGCGGGCAGCCGACGGTCTTGCGCAGACGCACGTTGCCGACCGCGTACTCCCACGCTGGAAAAATCCCGCGATCGAATCGCTTGAGAAATTCGAAGCCGCGCGGATGGATCGCACCGAGGTAGCGATTGCTTCCCAGCTCCGCGCCGTTGACTGTCTCGTCGAGTTTGGCGACCACGACCGTTCGTTCGGCGCGCGTTCGCGAGGCCGTCACCAGCATCCCGTGATAGCGCCGCGTGTTGGCGAAGCAAAGACTCGAGCTGGCCCAGCCACCGAGGCCGTTGGTGTCGAGGAATTCGAGAGAGGTCGCGCGCTCGAAATCGCGCAACACCTCGGCGGCGATCGTGATACTCATGGTTGCTGAGTTGCTGGGTTACCGGGTTGCTGAGCAACTCAGCAACCGAGCAACCTTTCTTCTGGCGGACTTTATGCTATCGCGCTCTTGTGCACGTTCTGGTGGTAGAAGATGACGACACCGAGCGCCGGCTCCTGCGCGAGTTTCTTCGGAACGACCGCCGGTGCGAACGACGTCATGATGCCGGGCATGAGCGGCGTCGACTTCCTCGACTCGCTGCGCGCTCTGACCGATGATCCGTCCGTGATGAGTGTCGAGAAGCCGCCGGCCGTCATCGTGATCACGGCTGCCACGGACACTGCACTCCCGAACGCTGCCATCGAGCACCGTTATCCCGATGTCGTCCGCGGCATTTTTCGGAAACCGCTCGACATCGAGCGCCTGGGTGCCTGCCTGGATCAGCAGTTGCGTTAGCATCGCCCCAGCGTGCGCGTTCGCTTCATCTGCATCCACGGTCATTTTTATCAGCCGCCGCGGGAGAACCCGTGGCTGGAGGCGGTGGAGACTCACGATTCGGCGCATCCGTATCACGACTGGAACGAGCGGATCACGGCCGAGTGCTATGAGCCGAACGCTACGTCGCGCATTCTCGACGCGCACGACCGCATCATCAAGATCGTCAACAACTACGCCTCCATCAGCTTCAACTTCGGACCGACGCTTCTGAGCTGGCTGGAGCAGCGAGAGCCGTCGACGTATGCCGCGATCCTCGACGCCGATCGTCTGAGCCGCGAGCGCTTGGGCGGTCACGGATCGGCGATCGCGCAGGCGTACAACCACGTGATCCTTCCGCTGGCCAACGAACGCGACAAGCGAACGCAGGTCCGATGGGGCATCCGCGATTTCGAAAAGCGATTCGGCCGCCTTCCGCAGGGAATGTGGCTTCCCGAAACGGCGGTCGATGTCGCGTCGCTGGAAGCGCTGGCGGCGGAAGGGATTGCATTCACGATCCTGGAACCGCGCCAGGCCAGGAAAGCGGACGGACCGATCGATCGCACGCGCCCGTATCTCTGCAAGCTGCCGTCCGGCCGCTCGATTGCGATTTTTTTCTACGACGGACCGATTTCCCGCGCCGTGGCCTTCGAGAATCTCCTGGCCCGCGGCGAGAATCTTGCGCATCGCCTTCTGGGCGCGTTTTCCGAATCGCGCAATCAGCCCCAGCTCGTCAACATTGCCACCGACGGCGAGACCTACGGACATCATCATCGCTACGGCGATATGGCGCTGGCCTACGCGCTCGACTACATCAACGAGCGCAAACTGGCCCGCTTGTCCAACTACGCCCAGTTCCTCGCCGAAAATCCGCCGCAGGACACGGTCGAGATCATCGAACGCACGTCGTGGAGTTGCACCCACGGCGTCGGACGCTGGCAACTCGACTGCGGATGCAACAGCGGCGCGCCATCGGGTTGGACGCAGCAGTGGCGCGGCCCGCTGCGCGAATCGCTCGATTGGCTTCGCGACGCCTTCGCCACCATCTTCGAGGAAGCAGGAAAACGTCTGCTGCGCGATCCATGGGCCGCGCGCGACGACTACATCGATGTGATCCTCGATCGATCGGATGAAAACCTGGAGCGGTTCATGGCGAAGTGGGGCGCCGGCGACTCGCCGGCGGGGTCGCCGGCGCTCCACAGAACCCTCATCCTCGAGCTGCTCGAGATGCAGCGCAACGCCATGCTGATGTACACCAGCTGCGGCTGGTTCTTCAACGACATCTCCGGCATCGAAGCGGTACAGGTACTCCGCTACGCCGGCCGTGCCATTCAAATCGCGGAGAAGTTTTCGGGACGCACTCTGGAAATCGAATTCACGCAGCGCCTCGCGAATGCGCGCAGCAACCTTGCCCATCACGGAGACGGGCGGCAGATTTACGAGCGCGAAGTGAGGCCCATGCGCCTCGATCTTCGCCGCGTGGCCAGTCACTATGCCGTGGCTTCGCTGTTCGACAACTTTTCGTCTGAAGAGCGGATCTACTGTTATCTCGCCCGGCAGAACGACTTCGAGACCTATCGCGCCGGCCGGGCCAAGATGGCCATCGGCTCGATCACCGTGACCTCGCAGATCACGCGCGAAGAAGCACAATTCGAATTCGTCGTCATTCACCTCGGCGAGACCGAGCTCACCGGCGGCGTGCGCCCCGGAACCGACAGCCAGCACTACGAGGCCATGAAACACAAGCTCAGCGACGATATGCGCATCAACGGAGTCTCGTCCGTCATCCGAGTCCTCGACGAATCTTTCGCGGAGCCGCTCCTTTCGATTCGTGCCCTCTTCCGCGACGAGCAGCGTCGCATCCTCAATGTGCTTTGTGACACCACGCTCAATGAGGCCGAGAGCGCATTCCGGCAACTGCATGAGCGCTACGATCCGCTGATGCGCTTCCACTCCACCCTCGGCGTCCCGCTTCCCAAAGTGTTGCGCACCGCGGCCGAGTTCGACGTCAACATGCAACTGCGACGGTTACTCGATCGCGAAGAGATGCCGCTTTCGGAAATCGAGAATCTCCTGCGCGAGTCGCGCGATGAGGGCGTCGCGCTCGATGAGACGACCTCGATGGCCCTGAAACGCGCCGTCGAGCGCACGGCCATCGAGTTCGCTGCCAAACCGGAAGAGTTCGAGCGGCTGGAGCGATGGGAGCAGATCGTCTCGCTGATGCGCGAGGCGCAAGTCAAAGTCGATCTGCGCAAGCCCCAGAACGAGTACTACCGGATGCGCAGGCTGGTGCGGCCGGTGGTGGCCGCCACGGCCGGCAATGGATCGACGACCGCGACGCGCTGGCTGCAGCATTTCGACGCGCTGGGCGAAAAGCTCGCCATCAGTCCGGAGATCCGCGCATGACGACGCGAAACGCCGGCGTCCTCATGCATCCGACATCGCTTCCCGGCCGGTACGGCATCGGCGATCTCGGCGATGAGCTGATCGCATTTTTCGATTGGGCGCGCAGCGCGGGCATGCAGATCTGGCAGCTCCTTCCGCTCAATCCGCCGGGCTACGGAAACTCGCCGTACGGTTGCCATTCCTCGTATGCCGGAAATCCGCTGGTGATCTCTCCCGATCGCCTGGTGCGCGACGGACTTCTGCCGGACGAGGCGCTGACCGGCATTCCGAAGTTTCCGGATGATCATGTCGACTTCGATCGCGTGGCGCCGTTCAAGAACGACTTGCTGCGGCGATCGTGGGAGTACTTCAACGGACACGCGCGCGAGGATCATCGCCACGCACAACGGCGATTCGAGGAGGACAACAAGTGGCTCGACGACTGGGCGATGTACGCCGCACTCAAAAAGCGTCATGACGACGCACGCTGGACGGAATGGCCGCGTCCGGTCGCCATGCGCGATCCGGCCACGATGTCGGCCACCAGGCGCGAGCTCGCCGCAGAAATTAGTTATCATAAATATATACAATTCGTCTTCTTTCGCCAGTGGGCCGCCGTGCGTGAAGCCGCCGATGCACGCGAAATCGACATCCTGGGCGACGTCCCCATCTACGTCGCGGGCGACAGCGCCGACGTGTGGGCGAATCGCGAGCTCTTTCAACTCGACGAAAACGGCGAACCGACCGTCGTGGCCGGGGTTCCGCCCGACTATTTCAGCGAGACCGGGCAGCGCTGGGGAAACCCGCTGTATCGATGGGATGTCATGCGCGAGAGAAAGTATCGATGGTGGATTTCCCGTTTTCGCGCCGCGCTGCGGTTCGCCGACATCGTCCGCATTGATCATTTCCGCGGATTCGCGGCCTACTGGGAAATTCCAGCGACCGAACCGACCGCAATCAACGGCCGCTGGATGCCGGGCCCGGGCCGCCTGATGTTCGACGCCATTCGCAAAGCGCTCGGCGATTTTCCACTGGTCGCGGAAGATCTCGGATTCATCACCCCGGAAGTGAACGAGCTGCGAAAAGCGATCGGCATCCCGGGGATGAAGATTCTGCAGTTCGCGTTCGCCAAGGTCGACAGCCCGCATCTTCCGCATGCCTACGATCCGATGACGGTTGTTTACACCGGCACGCACGACAACGACACCGCCCGCGGCTGGTTCGCGACCGCAACGCCGCAGGAACGCCAACTGGCCGAGCTTTACCTCGGCATCAACGGTCAGGGACCGATCGAGTGGGCGCTCATTCGCGCGGCATTCACGTCGGTCGCGCAAACCGCCATCGTCCCCGCACAAGACATCCTCGGCCTCGGCTCGGAGGCGCGGATGAATCGACCGGGCGACGGCGATGAGAATTGGTCATGGCGATCACTCCCCGGCGCACTGACCGCCGATCACGCCGAACGCCTGCGCAAGCTCGCCGAGATTACGGGAAGGTAATGGGGTCAGACCTTTACTTTTGCTTTTCTCTACGACCTGTAGCCGAACAACGGTCGACGCAAGATCGAAGGGCCGCGTTTCGGTCCAGTTCACCCTCGCATTGCCGCACGAGTCTCGAAATCTGACCTTCACTTCGCAGACGCAAACCTGCGGCAATCTGACGGTTAATCAGTCCTGCTTCGTGCCACGCGATCCACGCCGCGACCATCCGCGCAACGCCGCCGCGTCCGTTTCGGATGCAGCTCTCGTCAATTGAAAGAGCGTTGGCGACGCGTGTGATGACATCCGCCATCGTCGCTCCGAAGGCGCGTTGAGGTCGTGGATGTTCGTCGGCTCGCGGCTTGAGTGCGACTCGAGCGCGGACTTCGTCAAGCCAGGCGTCGCTGCCCAGGTAGATCTGCCCGACGAGATCGTCCCACGGTTTTCGGACCCGTCCGATGCCCGCGTGAACAAACCTGGGATAGTGATCCTCTGCGATCTGCCGCGTCGGGCCGAACTGGATGAGCACATCATCGACCGCAAGCCACTTCGGCGGCTCCTCAGCTCCGATGATCGCGCGATAGCTCGTCCAGGCATAGTCCTCTGGTCGCGCGACAATGTGAGCTCTAACCGGATTCAGCACGACATAGCGCAGCACTTCCAGAGAATAGGAATCCTTATCGACGAGGATTCCATGGAAGCGACCTTGAAAGAGATGACCAACCCGTCTGAATCGGCGGTTGAAGTCCTGCGCATAACTGCCATTGAGCCACTGCATTCCACGCGAGAGAGTTTCGGCGGTCAACTGAATCATCAGATGAAAGTGATTCGGCATCAGCGCATATGTAGTGAGGATCCAGTCGAATCGATTGACACATTGGCCGAGGAGTTCGAGGAAATGATGGCGGTCCCGACGGTCGCGAAAGATTTCGCGTCGCTCATTGCCGCGAACGGTGACATGCCAGAGTGAACCGGGAAATTCGAGTCGTAACGGTCTTGCCATAGCACCACCGAGGCTACCTCGGAGGCGCTGCGATCAAGCTAAGTTCTACAAAGGGTGGAGAAACGCAAAAGTAAAGGTCTGACCCTATTTCCCCAATACTCTGTTCTTGAAGTCCCCACCCGGCCCCGGCTTCGGGCCGATCCATGTTGCGAGGATGGCGTCGGCGGTCGCCTTGCCGGTCAGCGTGCCTTTGCTGTGACCGTTGACTTCAACCGTCGTGCCGGTGCCGGGCACGTAGGTCAGCACAATCCGCTGGCCGTCCTTCATGTCTTCCATCCACGAGGCCAACGTCTTGAAGTTCGCCTTCACCTCGGCGGGCGGGTTGGGCGTATTCGCCTCCAGGCCTTCGTCCCACGCTTCAGCGATCTTTCCCTTGCCGACGTTGAAGACGAAGTGCATCACCAAGCGCCGAGGTGTGTCGGAAGCGAGAATCTCTGCTGCATTCGTCGTTTTTGCTGGAAGGTACAGCGCGCCGACGTAGACCTTGATGAACAACTTCTTGCGGATCCCGGCGCCGTTCAAAACGAGATTCTGGCCGTTGACATTGACGGTGTCCTCGAGCTTGACGCCGGCGACAGTGCTGAACAGCAGGAAAGCAGACAGGACGAGTCGTGAAGTCATCGTTCCCCCTTTGGTGTGGATATGACGAAAACCAGCACGATGATTACAACCGCGCCGATGAGCGGCAACATCATACCCGCTCTCAGTCCGAACTGCTCCGAGGTCTGGCCGATGACCCACGGAAACGCCATCGCGCCTAACAGGCCGACCGCAAAGAGAAGTCCGAAAATCGTTCCCGCCAGGCGCTGATAGCGATCGGCGGCCATGGCCAGCGCGGTCGGATAAATGGCCGCGAACGAGAGCCCGACGATCACGGCACCGATCCAGGACTTCAACGCCACGAGAATGACGGTCCCGACCGCCGATCCGATCCCACTGGCGAGAATGAGCCGCTCTTTTCGGATGAACGCCAACAGTTTCGCGCCTAACACGCGCCCGACCATCAGGCCGCCCCAGTAGGCCGCCAGGATCGAGTTCGAGCCGGTGTACGTCGACGTCCACGATCCGATCGCCGACTCGTTCCCCGACTCACAAAAAAGAAGCGCCGCGAAGACCAGGACCATCGGATACTTCGCGGCCCGCACCGAGGCGAAGAGCGAGAATCCTACCGGCTCCAGCGCGCGCGGAAATGGCAGCACCAGATACGCAATCGCGCAGACGGTCGCAAGCGCGATCCCGACCGGCAACAGGACCTTCGAGGCCACCACAATCAGCACCGCGCCGCATCCATAGAAGACGCCGAGGAGATTGAGCATCGCGCCGCGCCGATCGGGATAAAGATCCGCGACCAGTGCGTTGGCCGCAGTGTTCAAGCCTCCTCCTCCAAACCCGAGAACGAATGACGACGACAAGGCCGAGACAAACGACCCAGCCACCAGGAAACCCAGCAACCCAGCAACCACGAGTGCCGCCGAAATCGCCAGCACGATCTTGTTGCCGAAGCTGTCGATGATCGGCCCGACGATGATGGTGGAGACGAAGACACCGAGATACAGCGTGAGGAAGATGTCGCCCTGCTGCGCGAGATCGACATGCAGCCGGTCGCGCGTTTCGGGCAGGCCGAACAGCGCGCCGAGGGCGGCCAGGGTGATGCCGAAGACGAACATTGCGGCGCCGGAGGCAAGAAAAAGAGGACGACGGGCGTCGCTCAGGCGCGCTCCAGCACCGCGACCGGAAATCGCTTGAAGACCCCACTGAGCGGCAGCGGGTCGCCTTCGATCGTGTCGCCGGTGAAGACATTCTTCCAGCGGCCAGCACAGCCGCTGAGGTCAGCGGCGCCCCACACTTCGCCTAACGGAAAGACGCCCGGCTTCACCAGCGATGTCAAGAGTCGCGGAGCGGCGACGATGACGTCCACGCCTCGCATGAATGCGCAGACGTTCGGCCCCCCGTCAAGCGCCTCGTATTTCCCATCTCGAAAGCTGTCGCGCATCTCGAGCAGCTTCCAGATCACGAACATCTTCACGCGTCCGCTGGGCCACGATCGAAGCAAGCTGTCGAGATCCAGCGATCGCCTACTGAATGCCTCTTTGAGGTTTCGCAGCATGGCCGAGCGGCGCTCGTAATCGACGGAACGCCGATTATCGGGATCGACGAGACTGAAATCCCACAACTCCGTGCCCTGATAGAAATCGGGAACGCCGGGCGCGCACAGCTTCAGCACCGTTTGCGACAGCGCGTTCAGTGCTCCGTAGAACGCCACGCGTTTCTGAAAACGCATGAAGTCTTCGCAGAACTGCGCGTGACTCAACACCGATTCGCCAAAAGCGATCAGCGCCTCTTCATACGCCCCATTTGGCGCAATCCAACTCGAATACGTCTTTGCTTCGCGTGCGGATTTTTCGAGGTTCTGCCGCAATCGGTCGCGTACGACCGGCAATTCCTCGTCGTTGAGCGGCCACATTCCAATCAATGTCTGATAGAGCGCGAGCTCTTCGTTCGGATGCGGAATGCCGTTAGGCCGCAGGTGGGCGTTCATCTTCGACCAGCGCCGCACTTGCCGCGTCCACACCTCCGGGATTTCGGACAGAACGTTGATGCGCGCGCGCACGTCCTCGCTGCGTTTCGTGTCATGCGTCGACGTCGCGTTGAGGGTGTGCGGCCATTGCCGCTGTCGCCGGCAGTTGTGTTGATGAAATTCCGCCAGGCCGTCGAAGTCATGGCGACCGGGATCGCCCCCGACGTCGTTGAGCGAAATCAGCCGGTTGTAGTTGTAGAACGCCGTGTCCTCGACACCTTTCGCCATGACGCGGCCGGTGAACTGCTGCCATCGCATGACGAACGCCAGCCAGGCCTCGCGCTCCGACTCGATGTACGAAGGCGGATCGACCAGCAGCACGCGCTCGAGAAAAACGAACAGCCGCTCATCGAGCGTCGTGCCCGCTCGCGTGCGCGCGCATGCGATCCCTTTGCGAATGCACTGACGATCGGATTCGGAAGCCTGCGTTTCGCGAATGTAGGTTCGATAGACGGGCAGACATGCCGTGACCTCGGTGAGCGCAGCGGTCAATTCGACCGGCGCGAAATCGCGAGCGTTGCGGTCGGCCATGGCGATCGCCGACAGTTTCTTCCCCAGCGACCGCATCTCACCTGAGAAAAGCTCCTGAATGACCTGCTTCTTGCGCTCGTAGACGATGTCGTCGAATGCGTCAGTCACTCCAGTGAAGGATCGATAAAAGGCATCGAGTTGCTGCAGTCCGTTGCTGTCGACGAACACAGCGTTGACGGCATCGAGGAAGTCGTAACCGGTCGTGCCGCTCACTGGGAAATCGCCTGGCAACTCTTCGCCGCGCTCGAGAATTTTCTCGAGGACAATGTAGAAGTTCTCGCCCAGACGCATTTGCAGCTTGCGCATGTGGCCGATCGGATCGTAAAGACCGTCGATATGATCGATCCTCAACCCGGTCACCTTCCCCTCGGCGATCAATTCCAGCGTGCGACGATTGCGGGCCTCGAAGACTTCCGGATTCTCGACGCGCACGCCGACGAGGTCGGTGACATCGAAAAATCGGCGGTAGTTGATCTTCTGACTCGCGATGCGCCAGTACGCCAGGCGGTACCACTGACGATCGAGCAGGTCGTCGAGCGCGTCGACGGATTCATTGCGACGCACAATCGCGCGATCAAGGGCCTTCCGAAAGGTTTCATCCTGTTCGTCAATGCGCCAAAGGGTCTCTTTGAGAAACTTGCTATTAGGCACTGCCTGATCGCCTTCAACCAGCTCGCGCAATTCGATGGCCACGCCTTCGTTGGGCAGTGAGTCGACGCATTCGCGCAGCACCTGCGCATACGAGTGTGGCGCGAGCGGCAGACGCGTTTCGTAATAGCGGAAGAAAAATCCGTCGGCATCGAATCCGAGCTGGATCTCGTGTGACTCCAATGCTTCGCCATACGGTTTGCCGAGGATGGGCAGGAGGACTTTGTTGACGGTCTGACCGCGCGTGGTGACCGGACTCCAGTCGATGTCGAAGTAGTGGAGAAATCGCGAGTGCGGTCCGTTTTCGAGAACGCTCATCCACCATGCGTTCTCAGGGCTGGCGGCCATGTGATTCGGAACGACATCGAGCAGAAGACCGAGATCGCGCTGCTGCAGCGTATGGTGGAGCGCCGAAAAGTCGTCCTCGGTTCCCAGCTCCGGATTCAGGGCGACCGCGTCGACGACGTCGTAGCCGTGCGCGCTCCCTTTCCGAGCCTTTAAAATCGGCGACAGATAGAGGTCGCTGATGCCCAGCTCCGAAAAATAGGGCGCAATCCGCTTCGCGTCATTGAACGTGAAGGCGGCATTGAGCTGCAGGCGGTACGTGGCGCGCGGGACGCGGTACATAATCGGTTGCCGGTTACCGGTTCCCGGTTGCCAAATTCATTCCTTCGCCCGCTCGACCGCAAAATCCCACGGTGGCACAGCCACCCCCTCCACACACTGCGGAGAATCGCTGAAATTGAAGGCCACCAGAACATGGCCACGGCGCACGGTCACGAGGCGACGGGTATCGTCGGCCCACGTCTCCACTTTGCCGAGATCGAGGTCGCGGAATAGCTCGCGCCGAAGTCGAAGCAGGTCACGATACAGATCGCGCAGAGGACCATCCTCGCGCCAATTGAGCTTCGATCGCCGGAACGTCTCGTGGTCGTGCGGATCGGGGGCCTCACCCACCCACTCGAAATCTTCGAATTCCTCGCGCCGCCCGCGACGGACGGCCTCGATGAGACCGGGGTCAGAATGCGACGTGAAATATTGAAATGGCGCGGTCTCGCCGTATTCCTCTCCCATGAAAAGCATCGGCAGAAACGGCGACAGAACGACCACCGCCGCCGCGAGCCGCAATTTTTCCGGCGATACCAACGTCGAGAGTCGCTCGCCATGCATGCGATTGCCGACTTGATCGTGATTCTGTGCGAAAACGACGAACTGAGCACCATCGGTCGTGTTCGGCTTCACGCCGTACTTGCGGCCGCGATAGACGGAGTGCTGGCCGACATAGAGATAACCGGTCGACATCACGCGCGCCAGATCGCTGGCAGCGCCGTATCCGATGTAGTAGCCCGCTTTTTCGCCGGTGAGGAGCGTGTGCAAGGCATGATGCACATCGTCGCTCCACTGCGTATCGAATCCGAGGCCGTACGCGGCCTTCGGCGTGATGACGCGCGGATCATTCAGATTGCTCTCCGCGATGGAGTAGGCGGGACGGCCGGCCTGACGCACCGCCGTAGTCAGATCCTGCAGAAACGGCTCGGCGGAATGATCGACGATCGCGTGCACGGCGTCGACGCGCAAGGCGTCGACGTGAAACTCGTCGATCCACATCAGCGCGTTGTGAATGAAGAACCATCGGACATCGTCGCTGTGCGCTCCGTCGAAGTTCAGCGCCTCACCCCACGCCGTCTTGTAGCGGTCGGTGAAGTACGGTCCAAATTCGCGAAGGTAGTTGCCTTCCGGACCGAGGTGGTTGTAGACAGCGTCGAGGACAACCGCGAGACCGCGTTGGTGCGCAGCGTCGATCAGACGCTTGAGCGCGCGCGGACCGCCGTATGAATTCTGCACGGCGCTGATGTAGGTTCCGTCATATCCCCAATTGCGATCACCCGGAAATTGCCCAATCGGCATCAGAGCAATCGCGGTAATTCCCAAATTCTCGAGCGCATCGAGGCGCGGAATGATGGCGTCGAGCGTTCCTTGCGGCGTAAATGTGCCGACGTGCAGCTCGTAGATGACGAAGTCCTGGAGCGCCAATCCCTTCCAATGCGCGTCGTGCCAGTCGAACGTCGAATCGACGACTTCCGACGCGCCATGGACGCCCACGGGCTGGAATCGCGACGCCGGATCGGGACGCTGGACGCCGTCGAGCACGTAGTAATAGCGAGCGCCTTCGCCGGCATCGACTACAGCCTCGTGATAGCCGCCGGCATCCCGCGACATCGCGATTGTGCGCTGGCGCGGCGCAACGATGCGCAGCTCGACCCGCTCGCGACTGGGCGACCAGACGCGGAACTCGCACCGGCCGGGCGCGACCACGCGCGCGCCGAGGCTAGGTCGCTTCAGATTCATTGAGGAGGAAGACGGCGCCGAGCGGTGGCAGAGTCAGAGTCACCGACCAGCGGCGGCCGTGCAGCGGAATCGGCGCCGCGTCGACGCCTCCCATGTTTCCCTGTCCGCTTCCGCCGTAGAGCGGCGCATCGCTGTTCAGAATTTCGCGCCAATGGCCGCCGGACGGAACGCCGACTGCGTAGTTGTGCCGTGGCTTGGGGGTGAAGTTCAGCGCCACCGCCACGATCTGGTCCGGATTGGAGCGCGACTTGCGGATCAGTGAGATCACGCTGTGCTCCGTGTCGCAGCAATCAATCCACTCGAATCCATCGCCGGAAGTGTCGAGCTCGTGCAGGGCCGGGATATCGCGATAGGTGCGATTGAGGTCCTCGACCCACCGCTGCAGCGTGGCGTGGGAGAGAAAATCGAGCAGGTTCCAGTCGAGCGCGGTGTCGTGGTTCCACTCGCGCCATTGTCCGAATTCGCCGCCCATGAACAAAAGCTTTTTCCCGGGTTGGGAATACATGTGCGCGAAAAGCAGACGTAGATTCGCAAACTTCTGCCATTCGTCGCCCGGCATTTTCCCGATCAGCGATCCCTTGCCGTACACGACCTCATCGTGCGACAGCGGCAACGCGAAGTTCTCCGTGAAGGCGTACATCATCCGAAAAGTCAGGTCGTTATGATGAAACTTGCGGTGGACCGGATCCTTAGAAAAGTAGCGAAGGGTGTCGTGCATCCAACCCATGTCCCACTTCAATCCGAATCCGAGACCGCCGATCCAGGTCGGCCGCGACACCATCGGCCAGGCCGTCGACTCCTCGGCGATCACCTGAACATCGGGATGGACTTTGTAGACGTCTTCATTGAGCCGGCGCAGGAAGGTGATGGCGTCAATGTTCTCGCGGCCGCCATATTCGTTTGGAATCCATTCGCCGTGCTTGCGCGAATAATCGAGATACAGCATGGATGCAACGGCATCGACGCGCAATCCGTCGGCGTGATACATGTCCAGCCAGTAAAGAGCGCTGCTGAGCAGGAAGCTGCGCACTTCGTTGCGGCCATAATTGAAGATCAGCGACTGCCAATCGGGATGAAAACCTCTTCTCGGATCGGCGTGCTCATAGAGATGTGTGCCGTCGAAGTAAGAAAGGCCATGCTGGTCGGTCGGAAAATGCGATGGCACCCAATCGAGAATGACGCCGATCCCGTTCTGGTGCAGAACATCGATCATGTGCATCAGGTCCTGCGGCGTGCCATATCGGCTGGTCGGCGCAAAAAACCCGGTGACCTGATATCCCCACGAGCCATAGAAAGGATGCTCCATGACCGGCATCAGCTCGACATGCGTGAAGTTCATCTTGCGCACGTACTCGGCGAGTGGGCCGGCGAGCTCGCGATAACTGTGAAATCGATTTTCGTCCCACGGCCTGCGCCACGATCCGAGGTGCAACTCGTAAATCGCGAGGGGCGCTGTTAGGCTATTGCGCGAAGCGCGCGTGCGCATCCACTCGTCGTCGTTCCATTCGTAATCGAGGTCCCAGACGATCGACGCTGTATGGGGCGGCGTCTCATTGTGCAGCGCGACCGGATCGGCTTTTTCCACTTCGTAGCCATTGTGCCGGGATCGGATGTGGTACTTGTACTTCATCCCCTTGTGCACTTCGGGAATGAACCCTTCCCAGATCCCGGAGGGACCGCGCGACTCGAGAAAATGCGAGCGGTCGTCCCAACCGTTCCAGTCGCCGACGACGCTGACCGATTCGGCGTTGGGCGCCCACACCGCGAACATCGTGCCCGCCACGCCGTCGCGCTCCATGGGATGCGATCCGAGTTTTTCCCAAAGGCGGTTATGACTCCCCTCGTTGAAGAGGTGGTAGTCCCAATCGGAGAGGCGCGTCGCCGGTTGCCGGTTCTCGGTCGTGGGAGCGGTCGTGATTGCAACGGTGGGGACAATGTCCAGGCCGAGAATCTGATCTTCAGTTTCGACGCCCCGCTGGGCTCGCTTTCGCGCGCTGGGCGGTTGCTCGCTCCCCTTTTTACTTCGACTCGCCATCGTGCCTCCGCGCTTCACTCAGCAAGGCGCGCGCCGCCCGGTGGCGATCACCCGCTCGACGTGGAGCTGCCGTGAGTATGAGCCGAGATGACCGTAGTGACCTTCGGGCGAGAGCGTGCCGCGAACGCGGACTGGCCACTGTCCCCAACCGCGGATATTGTCGGCCGCCAACGTCTGCTGCGCTTCCGGCGAAAAATCGATCCACCACGCTTCGTTCTGGCCGCACGGTTCAAATGCGTCGCGCTCATCGGGGGTACACGCGAAAAGCAGCAGGATCGCTACAAAGACTCGCACGGAAACTTGTATCATCCGCCCCCGGACTCATTCCAACAAGGAGAAATCGATGCGAAAAGCGCTGATGATCATGATCTCGCTGCTCGCGCTCCCTCTGTGCGCGCAGACCGCGGACGAGATCGTCTCGAAATACATCAAGACCATCGGCGGCAAGGACAAAATCGAGGCCGTGAAGACTTACCGCCGCAGCGGCAAATTCACCGGCGGCGGCGGATTCGAAGCGCGCATCGTGGAAGAGAGGAAGCGCCCCAACATGATCCGTCAGGAGTACCTGCTTCAGGGCATGACGGGCGTGACGGCTTACGACGGCAGCAAGGGATGGAAGATCGACCCGTTTGAAGGGAAGAAAGACGCCGAGCCGCTGGGCGAAGCGGAGTTGAAGCGAATCGTCGATGACTCCGACTTCGAAGGACCGCTGGTCAACTATCAGGCCAAAGGAAACAAAGTCGAATACGTCGGCACCGAGCCGGTCGAAGGGACCGATGCCTACAAGCTCAAAGTGACGCTGAAGAACGGCGACATCTTCTACTACTACATGGACACCGACTACTACGTGCCGATCAAAATCGACACCAGGCGATTCGTCCGCGGCGAGGAGCGCGAATTCGAGACCTCCCTCGGCGACTACAAGGAAGTCGGCGGCTGGTATCAACCCTATGCGTTCGAGACCAACGCCAAGGGCAGCCCCAACAAGCAGAAAATCACGATCGAAAAAATCGAATTGAACGTGCCCCTCGATGACGCTCTGTTCGTCGAGCCGCCACTGAAGGGTAAGACGCCAGCGCCGGCGCCGCATGGTGGAACGCCGGCGACCTCGCCGGCCGCCGCTGTGGTCAGCGGCGCCCCACTCGGAGGCTCGCGATGAAAACAGCACCATTGATCATCACTATTTTTGCCACGGCTGCCCTGGCGCAGACCCCGGTCAGAGTCGATTCCGACACAATTTCGGGCCTCGGCGCGCGCAACATCGGATCGGCCGCCATGAGCGGCCGTATCGCAGCCATCGATGCCGTTTGGGAAGGTCCGCGGCTCACGGTTTACATCGGATCGGCGAGCGGCGGCGTGTGGAAATCGCAGAACAGCGGAACGACGTTCAAACCGGTCTTCGATAAGCAGCCGGTACAGTCGATCGGGGCCGTGACCGTCGATCCCAAAAATCCCAGGGTGGTGTGGGTCGGCACGGGCGAGGCGTGGACGCGCAACAGCACATCCATCGGCGACGGCGTGTACAAATCGACAGACGGTGGCGAGAACTGGACCAACCTAGGGCTCAGGGAGTCGGAGCGCATCGCGAAAATCCTCGTCGATCCGACCGATACCAACACGGTCTTCGTGTGCGTGCCGGGAAAATTGTGGAGCGACAGCGCCGATCGCGGCGTCTACAAGACCACCGACGGCGGCAAGACGTGGAACCAGGTTCTGAAAGGATCGAATCTCTCCACCGGCTGCTCGATGATGTCGATGGATAAGTCGAATCCAAAGACACTCTATGCCGGCCTGTGGGATTTCCGCCGCAGAGGGTGGACATTCCGATCGGGCGGCGAAGGCTCCAATGCACCGAGCGGCAGCGGTCTTTACAAGTCCGCCGATGGCGGCGCGACCTGGAACGAGATCTCGAGCGCGCAAGGCCTGCCCACCAAGCCGTGGGGCCGCGTGGCGGTGACGATTGCGCAGTCGAAGCCGAGCGTCGTCTACGCATTCGTCGAAGCGGAGCCGCCGAAAAATGCGCTCTATCGCTCTGATGACGCCGGCGCGTCCTGGCAGAAGCTCGATCGCAGCCAGGCCATGATCTGGCGGCCTTTTTACTTCGCGAACCTAATCGTCGACCCGAAAAACGAAAACAAAATCTACAAGCCGGATGGTCCGCTCATCGCCAGTAACGACGGCGGTAAGAGCTTCAGCGTCATCACCGGCGGTGCACACGGCGACTTCCATGACGTCTGGATCGATCCGTCCAATACCGAGCACATCATTACCGGGGACGACGGCGGCGTCTGGTACTCGTTCGACTCCGGAAATCGGTGGTGGAAGGGCGACAACCTGCCGGTCTCGCAGTTCTACCACGTCAGCGTCGACATGGACCGCCCTTACCACGTCTATGGCGGCTTGCAGGACAACAGCTCATGGGTCGGCGATTCGCAATACCCCGGCGGCATTACAAACGACCGCTGGGAAAACATGTACGGCGGCGACGGCTTCTGGATGTTCGTCGATACATCCGATCCCGACTACATCTATTCCGAAGCACAAGGCGGCGAGATCGGACGCACAAACCGCAAGACACACGAGTCGCGAAGCCTGAAGCCGCTGCCGCAATACAAGGAAGGGAAGCAGCGATTCAACTGGAACAGTCCGATTCATATGAGCCCGACGCAAAAAGGCGTCGTTTACATCGGATCGCAGTTCCTCTATCGCTCGCGCGATCACGGCGAAACATGGGACCGCATCTCGCCCGATCTGACCACCAACGATCCGGAAAAGCAGAAACAGGAACAGTCGGGCGGCGTGACGGTCGACAATTCGTCGGCCGAGATGCACTGCACGATCTACGCGATCGCGGAATCGCCGAAGAATTCGAGCGTCATCTGGGCCGGCACGGACGATGGCAACGTCAATGTCACCCGCGACGGCGGCAAGACGTGGACGAATGTTGTTGCGAATGTTCCGGGCCTCGCGAAGAACGCGTGGGTCTCCTACATCGATGCCGGTCACTTCGACGAAGGCACGGCGTACGCGACATTTGATCTCCACACATTCGGCGACATGCGGCCCTATGCGTACAAGACGACCGACTTCGGCAAGACGTGGTCGCCCCTGGTGGCATCCGATGTTCCCATCCGCGGGTACGCCCACGTCATCCGCGAAGATCTCATCAATCAGAATCTTCTCTTCCTGGGGACGGAATTGGGATTGTGGATATCGGTCGACGGCGGCAAGCAGTGGGCACAGTACAAAGGCGGCGACATGCCGAATGCCGCCGTGCGCGATCTGCAAATCCATCCTCGCGACAACGACCTCGTCATCGCGACGCATGGCCGAGGGATCTGGATTGTGGACGACATCACGGCACTGCGCGCGCTCTCGTCCGACACACTCACCAAGGAAGCGGTGTTTCTACAGTTCACGCCGGCCGTCGAGCGAGTCCCGGCTCAGGGCGGATGGGTCAACGGCGACGCAAAGTTCGAGGGACCCAATCCTCCAGGCGACGCGGTCATCACGTATTACCAGAAAAAGCGGCACATCTTCGGCGACCTGACCATGGAGGTCTTCGGCCCCGATGGCAAGTCCCTCGGCACAATTCCCACCAGCAAACGCCGAGGATTGAGCCGCGTGACCTGGTCGATGCGCCTCAAACCGCCGCGCGTTCCGACGGCCGCCACTGCGATGTTCGGCGCGAACTTCGGTCCACGAGTGCTTCCCAGCGCGTACACCGTGAAGATGACGAAGGACAAGAACGTCTACACCACACAATTGCGGCTGGTGGCCGATCCGCGCACGACCGCGACTGCCGATGATCTCCGCACGCAATTCGACTTGTCGATGAAGCTGTACGACCTGCTCAACAACATGACTTACGCCGTCGATCGCATCAACGGCGTGCGCATGGCGCTCGATGATCGCGCCGCGAAGCTTCCGACTAACGATGCCGTCGCAAAGCGCCTGCGGACCGCGTCGGCGCAGGTCGATGAGCTCCGCAGGAAAATCGTGGCCACCAAAGAGGGCGGCATGATCACCGGCGAAGAACGTCTCCGCGAAAACCTCGGCGATCTGTACAGCAGCGTCATTTTCTACCAGGGGCGCCCGACGCAGATGCAGCAGATGCGGACCGATGCCTTGACGCGCGAGCTCGACGACGTCGTAAAAGACTTCGACGCCTGGAGCACGAAGGAGCTGGCTCGGATCAACGCCGATCTCGCAAAGAAGAAACTGGCTGTCATTCAGCCCCTGACGCGCGAGCAGTGGGAAAAACCGGCGGCCGCGGAATAACCTTCGATGACGTACGGCGTCTGGCCGCCGCGCTGCCGCGCGCGGTGGAGGGGACCTCGTACGGCACGCCTGCCTTTCACATCGGCAAAAAATTCTGGCTGCGGATGAAGGAGGACGGCGTCACGCTCGTCCTCCGGATCAGCTTCGACGAGCGCGAAATTCTGATGCAGGCCAAGCCGCAGACATTCTTCATCACCGATCACTACCGCGACTATCCGGCGATATTGATTCGCCTCTCAAAAATCAGCGAGGGCGAAATGAAGGACCTGCTTACGCGATCGTACGAATTTACGTCGAGGCGTAAATGATCACTTCGACTTCGGCCGCACGGACATCTTCGGCAACGGTTGCAGAATGCTGGCGCGGTTGCCTTCGGTGTCGTAGAACGAGACGTACTGTCCGATGCCGGGAATCTCCATCGGTTCGCCCAGGACTTTGCCGCCTGCCTGGGTGACCTTGTTGATCGACTCTTTAATGCTATCGACCGCGATCACCACCGCCGGATATTGAGCCGGCCAATCGTCTTTCTTCGGATAGAAGCCGCCGTTGATCGCGCCGGGCTTCTTGGGACCGTTCTCATCAGTCTCAGTCGTCGTCACAACGACGTAGTCGCCCATGTCAGGCCCAAGCATTTGAGTCTGCCAGCCAAACGCTTTTGAATAAAAACTCGCAATGCGTTTCCGATCGGTGGCTGGCATTTCGAAATGGACTACCGGATTCATCTGATTGCTCATTGCGTCCTCCTAAACGGTCAGAGCTTGCAGAAACGGCGCCGCTCCGGGCTAAGGGCTCAGTTTGCCGAAGCGCCGTTCGACAATCTGTTTCAGATATTGCTGCTTGGTGCGAACGAACCATCGCATGTGATGCTTCAAAAGAAATCCGAACGGCGCGTCCCAATCGAGGACGTCACGCATGAGCGTGCCGCCGCCGTGCGGATGAAACTCATGAACGTGACGCAGGCGCTTGAACGCGCCGCGGACCATTTCATCGACGAAGAGGCGGGGGCGATCGATTGCAACGATCCTGGCCGTGAATCGTTGACGCAATCCGAAATGCCGCCCTTCGAACGTCACCATCTCGCCCAGTTGCAGTACCCCTGAAGTGCGTCCGGGCTCGACCACCCGCTCGCCTGAAAATGCGGCGCTCTCGGAATGGGCATCGACATCGAGCGCGAGATCAAAACAAACCTCGGCCGGCGCGTTGATGAGTGTCTCCACAGTGATGGTGGTGGTCAGACGGACTTCTCCGCGCGCTCTTTGATCGCGCGCAGCCAGCTGCGCCGGATGATGTCGCTGCCGGGATGGATGATGCGCCAGTAAAGAGCAAAACGTCGCCGGGCGCTGTCGCTATTGGCGTAGACGCGAGTCTCCGTCGACAGCAGGCTTCCGTTGCCTTCCGGCGTCACCAGAAAATTCATGGTGGCCACTACCGCATGCGGGCGCACTACGATCGTCTCGACCACGATTTCGTGAGGCCGATCGTCCGCGACATAGCGAAACGACGTTCGCGTCGCGAGATCGAGAAGCGGCTCGTTCTCGGGGGCATTCAAGATACTCGGCGGCAATGGCCGCCCAAGCCGGCGGATTGCGATCAGCGTCCGAAAGTAGCGGATCTCGCCCGCGGTGACGGGACGGATTGAATCGAAGACTTTCTGCGGAGGCGCGTTGACATGCATCTCGTGCCGCTCGTTGAACTGCCAGGCCGGCATGGCCTCATCGAGATGCGTTGCGCGCACGGGCGCGTAATGGACCGGCGCAGGCCAGAACGCGGCCACCAGGATCATCGCGATGCCGATTGTCGTCAGTCGAAGAAAAAAACGGCGCGTGCGCCGTGGAATCGCGAGAATGACAGCCAGAGCGATCAGCAGCAAACCGATGTACAAGACAAAAGACAGCGGCATCACTGTCTCAAGTGAGCAGGTCCAACGCACCGCGAATCGGGATGCGGACCCAATTCGGCCGATTGTTCAATTCGTAGCCGATCTCGTACAGCGCTTTTTCGAGGAGATAGGCGTCTAACAGAACGCGCAATGCATCGCGGTCGGCCGGCAGGTGCGATGCCGATCCTGATTCTTCGAGATACGCGCGCAGAAAAGCAGCGCTGACCCAGCGATGCCAGAAGCGGCTTCCCGCTTCGAGCGCCGCGACATCTTCCGGGCGAATCACCGAGCCTTCCGATTGACCGTAGACCACCGCGTACGGCGCGTAATGGAACGATCGCAACATTCCCGCAACGTCGCGAAGCGCGCCGCGCTTGATGCGGCGCTCGCTGAGCGGCCGGGCCGGCTCGCCTTCGAAGTCGATGATGATGAAATCGTTGCCCGTGAAAAGGACCTGGCCGAGGTGATAGTCGCCGTGGATGCGGATGCGAGATCCGCCGATGCGCCCCTCGATGACTTTTCGGAGGCGTTGAAGAATTTCGGATTCGTGGGAAAGCAGGGTCTCGGCCTCGGGGACCTGTTTCGCGCGTCGCCGCAGGAGTTGCATGGTCTGGACTGTCAATGAGCGGATCGATTGATAGATCGAGCGCTGATAATGCGGCGTGAACGGCTCGGGCTTGAAGGCCGGGATGTCGTCGCGCGAAGCGAGCGCGAGATGCATCTGCGCCGTGCGCCGTCCCAGGAGATCGGCTTCGGCGAGATAGCCGGCGATGAGCTCCTGCGCGACGTTGGAGGGCGTTTTGTCAGCGAGCGACACCAGTGGATCGGGAGGCGTCGCTTTGGCGAAAGTCTCGACCGCGCTTTTGTCGCTGACGACGCGCTCAAAGAAACGATTGATGACGTCGAGCGTGTAACGCCAGGCGTCGCCCGAGTTGGGGGTGTAACCCTGCAGGATCGCGACCGTGGTCGGCTCGGTGCCGTCGTTGGCATACTCGATCGCGCCGGCAAGGGGCGGGGTGTTGCGGAACGAAGTCTCTTCGTTCAGAAATCTTCCGATCTCGAGATCGGTGTTGATCCCCGGCTCGATTTTTCGAAACAGCTTCAGGAAAAATCGCTCTCCATAGACGATGGCGGTATTGCTCTGCTCCGCCTTCAACGCTTGCGCATGCAGCTCGCCGCCGTCGCGAAGCTCACGAAACGCACGCGACGGCGATCCGCTGAGCAGACCGCCGCGGCCCTTCAGGCGTTTGCGGCGGCCGATGATGTCGAGCAGTGCGTTGCCGAATTTTTCGTCGGCAACCGGCTCGTACAACAGACAACCGTCCTTCAAACGCGCGATCAAGGTGGTGGTGCGCTCGGGCTCGTCGGCGCGTCGCGCCTGCGTGATCGCGAGCGGCAGAAGATAACGATCGGGTTCGCCTTCGGCGTATTCCATCTCCAGGATCACCAGCGATCCGGCATCGCGAGCGATCGGTATTGTCTCTGCGATCCTCAGCGCATGGATGTTCTTCGCCTTCGCTCCGAACCAGCGTCGTGACTTGACGTAGCGGACCAGCGCGGCCGAAAGAACGCCCCGATTGCGTTCCGCGAATACTTCGCCCCACGACTTGGCAGCCACGAAGGGCAGCTCCTCGCCGCCGGCCGCAACCTCCGCCCGCACGCGCTCGAGGGAGAACCAGTAAAACGCGAACGGGCTGAGATTGAGAAAGTACGGACGATCGGTGACCTCCGGAAAGTGGGTGCCGCCCGAAAGCTCGATCGGAACCATTCCGTGAAATTCGGACAGATCGAGCTCGAAGCACTGCACGAGCCGCGACAGATTCGCAACCACAAGAATCGTTTCTTCCTGATAGCGCCTGACAAATGCGAGGATTTTGCGATTTTCGGGATAGAGAAACTCCATGGTGCCGCGGCCGAACGCCTGGAACCTTCGGCGCATTGCGATGAGCCGCTTCGTCCACCATAAGAGTGAATAGGGACTGCTCTGCTGGACTTCGACATTGACCTGCTCGTAGTGATATTGCGGATCGATGATCGCAGGCAGATAGAGCTGCTGCGGATTGGCGCGCGAGAATCCGGCATTGCGGTCGGCGCTCCATTGCATCGGCGTGCGCACGCCATTGCGGTCGCCGAGGTAAATGTTGTCGCCCATGCCGATTTCGTCGCCGTAATACACAATCGGCGTCCCCGGAAACGAGAACAGCAGTCCATTCATCAAATGGATCCGCGCGCGGTTGTTCTGCATCAGCGGTGCGAGCCGCCGCCGAATTCCGAGGTTGATGCGCGCCTGACGATCGGCGGCGTACGTGCGCCACATGTAGTCGCGGTCTTCGTCGGTCACCATTTCGAGCGTCAGCTCGTCGTGGTTGCGAAGGAATAAGGCCCACTGACAATTGTCCGGGATCGCCGGCGTCTGCGCCATGATGTCGATGATCGGGAATCGATCTTCCTGCGCCAGCGACATGTACATTCGAGGCATGACCGGAAAGTTGAATCCCATGTGGCATTCATCGCCGTCGCCGAAGTAAGGCCGCGAATCCTCCGGCCATTGATTCGCCTCCGCCAGCAGCATCTTTCCGGGATAGAGCGCATCGAGCCGCGCCCGAAGCTTTTTCAGGAACACGTGTGTCTCGGGCAGGTTCTCGCAAGTCGTGCCTTCGCGCTCGTAGAGATAAGGAATGGCATCGAGGCGAAAGGCGTCGACGCCGAGGTTGACCCAGAATTCGAGCGCCTTGAAAAGCGCGTCGTGGACGGCGGGATTGTCGAAATTGAGGTCGGGTTGATGCGAATAGAAGCGATGCCAGTAGTACGCGTGGGCAACCGGATCCCACGCCCAGTTGGAAGTCTCGAAGTCCTTGAAGATGATGCGGGCGTCTTTGTATTTTTCGGGAGTGTCGCTCCAGACGTAGTAGTCGCGCCACGGAGTTCCAGGACGCGCGCGCCGTGATTTCTGAAACCAGGGATGCTGATCGCTGGTGTGATTGATGACCAGCTCGGTAATGACGCGAATTCCGCGATGGTGCGCTTCGCGCAGAAAAGCCTTGAAATCCGCGAGCGTCCCGTAGTTCGGATGGACAGCGGTGTAATTGGCGATGTCGTAGCCGTCGTCGCGCAACGGCGAGGGATAGAAGGGCAGCAGCCACAGAATGTTGATGCCGAGGTCCTGGAGATAGTCGAGCTTGCGTGTGAGGCCCTGAAAATCGCCGATGCCGTCCGCGTTCGTATCGAAGAACGCCTTGACGTGCGTCTGATAGATGATCCCGTCCTTGTACCAAAGCTCGTTCATGGTGCCGGGTGCCGCGTGCCGCGTGCTGCGTCACAGGAAGTATTCAAAGTCACGTTCAGTGCGTACCTTTCTGCGGATCCGGAATATATGCGCCGGAACGACATGCGGATTCAATTGGACGTAGTTTCGCGAGCCATGCCAGGTGTAGCGTGCGCCCGAGAGCAGCTCATGGACCTGGAACGGGCGGTTGGCATCGACGCCCAGGGCGGCCAGATCGAGCTCGAGCCACGCCGACTGCGCGTTGTGCGGATCGACATTGACGACTGTCACCACCACGTTATCGCCTGCTGATTTGCTGTAGCAGAGGATCTCGTCGTTGGTGGTGTTGTGAAATTTCAGTGTGGCGTTCTGCTGCAATGCCGGATTCTCGCGGCGGACGCGGTTGACGACCGCGATCATCTCCGACAAATCCTCGCTGGTCTGCGGCCATTGCTTGATCTCGTATTTTTCGGAATCGCGATATTCCTCGCTGCCCGGCTCGCGCGCTTCGCTCACCAGGCGTTCGAAGGCCGGGCCGTAGATTCCGTAGTTCGCGCTGAGGGTGCCGGACAGGATCAGGCGGATGACGAACGCAGGCCGGCCTCCGTACTGCAGGTACTCGGTCAGGATGTCGGGAGTGTTCGGCCACGCGTTAGGCCGGAGGAAGTCGCTGATGGGCGGCTTGGTGATGGCGTTGAAGTACTCCGTCAATTCGTACTTCGTATTGCGCCACGCGAAATAGGTGTACGACTGCGTGAAGCCCGCCTTGGCAAGCCAATACATGATTTTGGGCCGCGTAAACGCTTCCGCAAGAAAAATGATGTCGGGATGATCTTTCTTGATGGCATTGATCGACCAATACCAGAACGGCAGCGGTTTGGTGTGCGGATTGTCGACGCGGAAGATGCGCACGCCATTGTCAATCCAGAAGAGGAAGACGTCGCGCAGCTCCGTCCACAACTCGTGCCACCCCGCAGATTCAAAATAGAATGGATAGATATCCTGATACTTTTTGGGAGGGTTCTCGGCGTACTGAATTGTTCCGTCGGGACGTTTCAGAAACCACTCCTGGTGCTGCTCGACGTACGGATGATCGGGCGAAGTTTGAAACGCGATGTCGAGCGCGACCTCGATCCCGTTTGCGCCGGCCGCTTCGACGAGACGCCGGAAGTCGGCGAGAGTCCCCAGCTGCGGATGCAACGCTTTGTGTCCACCCTTGTCGGATCCGATGGCCCACGGACTGCCGACATCCTGCGGACCGGCGTTGACGATATTGTTGCGTCCCTTGCGAAATTTCCGGCCGATCGGATGGATCGGCGGCAGGTACAGCACATCGAATCCCATCTTTGCGATCCGCGGGAGCTCCGCTTCGACATTGCGCAGCGATCCGAATGAGCGCGGGAAGAGCTCGTACCAGGTGCTGAAGGCCGCCTTGGGCCGATCGACTTCGATGGCGTATTCGCATTCATGTCGCGTGGCATTGGCGCGATCGGAGTTGCGCCACATCAGATCGAGGAGCTCGTCGCTGCGCATGTCGTGCAATTTGTCCGACATCTCCTCATCGCCTTCGACGGTGGCCAGGTAGTGCTCGAGCCGTTTTCGGTCGCGCGCTTTTGAACGCGACGCGGCCGCGCGGATCATGGCGGCGCCGATGCGGAGCTGCATCTCCAGCTCCGACGGTTCGCGTTTCTGCAAATCGCGATGCCACCCCAGGAAGTGATCGATCCAAGCCTCGATGGTGAAGAAGTAGTGACCGAGCTTTTCGACCGGCAACTCTGCGCGCCAGCGATCGTTCACCAGCGGCGTCATACGCAATTCGCGATGTTTCGACTCGCTCTGATGGCGATGCAGCATCACCGCAGAGATCACATCTTGCCCGTCGGCGAAGACGTCGGCCTCGATCTGGACGACGTCGCCGACGACGCGTTTGGCGGGAAAACGCCCGGCATCCACAGTGGGAGAGACACCTTCAATGATGACGCGACGGCGTCCGTCAAAAGGGGTTTCGAGCACGAGCTCGCTTGGTGCGAACTACATGCCTCCGCTCAGCGCGCGCTGTGCGGTCATCGGATCGTGCAGCTTGAAAAGAAGCTGCTTGTCGCCGCGGAGCGCGAGCACGTGCTCGTTTCCGGGGGCCTCTTTTTCGGCCCGTTCGAGGAACTGGAGGACAACCCCCTTCGGCTTTCCGAGGTGCATCGCCGCCAATGCCCGATAGTAGGCAATTGACGAAACTGCCCGATTCTCCCGGATGGGCCGATAGCCGTCGGCCTCGAGCTGTTGAAGAAGTGCCTCGGCTTCCCCCCACCGCCCACCCTGCTCGAGCGCGATGGCCTGGTCGAATTTGTTGCGCACGCCCAACCACCCGGCGGCATCCTCGCGCTGGGGAGGTCCGTCGATGCCGAGAAGAATGGAGATGAGGATCGCGACGGCGAGTGTGGGAGCGGCCGCCCTCGGCCGCTCAGCGGCGGGCGAAGGCGCCCGCCGCCACACTGCAATCTCCGCGATCCCCGCCGCCGCCAGAACGACCAGTGGCGGAAGCAGCGCGTTACGCTGCCTGGCTGTCACGTAGAAAATGACCAGCGGAACAGCAGCCGCGCATGTGAAGACGACCAAAGGTGCGATGCCGCGGCTGCGCAGGAGAATGGCTGCGATCGCGAGCGCGACCATCGCGCCGAACGGAATGAAGAGCCGCGGCGCCAGAAGAAAATTCTTTCGCGCCATCGTGACGAGATCGTAAGCATCGTAGCTGTGCACAGCGAAGTAGAACTTGCGGGCGGTCAATCGAAGCGCCGCCATCGGATAAGTCTGCATGAACGCGAAAGCCTTGCCGGTCCAATAACGATTCGATTCCGCCCGCGTCACAGGATGGCCGAGCGCTCGAGCCGCGACGATCCGATAAGCCACGTGCAGATAGTCGGGATCGCTCGATTGCCGCTCCAGATCGTTGACGATGCGCGGCTGCACGCCCTCGTAACCGGTGGCGTTCGGATTCATCCCTTCGTAGAAAACGGTGCCGGGATCCATCAGCGCGAACTCGCGCGTCAAAGAATAGTTAACGATTAATAGTACTGTAATTGGTACGATTGCGCCGGCGATGATGCGCCACGATCGGCACGCGATGGCCAGACCGATGGCGGCCAGAATCGCGACCGGACGACAGGTGGCAGAGAGACCGAGAAAAAGACCCGAGAGGTAGCGCAGTCTCGCGGTTTCGCGGTCTCGCAGCGCATCACCGTCGAGACCACGAGACCCCGAGACCTCGAGACCCAGGCAAGCGAGCGCTGCGGAATTGAAAACCAGGATCAGCGTCTCCGGCTCGAGATCGGTCGCACACACCAGAGCAGCGCGACTGCCGAGGAGAAGAATCGGTGCGGCCATGACCGCGATCGTTCCGAAGCGGCGGGCCGCGATCGCGACCAGCACCGCCGCAACGCTCACCAGCACGATCTGCACTGCGCGAAAATCAATGTGCATGGCGCGGAGTGCAACCACGAACCACAAATACAGCGGACTGAAATCGAGCAGCCGCTGACGGGGAATCTTGCCGGCCAGAATCTGGTCGGCGGTCATGGAGTACTTTCCGAAATAGCCCTGATCGGGAAGGGCATTGACCATGCGAATTCTCGCGATGGTGAGAAGAGCGATGATGAGAATGCCGCCGATGATGAGGAGGCGGTCTCGCTTCACAAAAGCTTCCGCACGAACGGACGCACCACCAAACCGAAAACGCTCCCGGTCGGGCCGCGCTGAAACGCGATCATCCTCGCGATCTGCTCGACCGCGATCAGCGCCGCCACGATGGCGGGAACGACTTTCCCGCTTCGATACGATGCTACGGCACCAATCACGGCAAAGATGAGAATGACGATGGCGACCTTCGCGGAATCACGGCGGTAGTCGTAGTCGTACCGCTGCGCCACCCGCGCCTGATCCGCTGCCCGCAGCAGCGTAACGAATGCCGAGCGCGTTCGGAACGCGTCGCGCGCCGCAACTTCGGGCGCCGATTCGACGATCTTGACCTTCCAGCCCTTCTCCTCCGCGAACGGCGATGGCCCGCGCCGCGTGATCGCGTAGAAAAGAGCGTAGACAATGAATCCGACCGTCGATCCGATCGGTCGCGACTGCGTCCAGTTGATGAAAAAACGAATGGTGTTTTCGATTCCGAGGTAGACCGCCGGGATGATGGCGGCCATCGGCGGCGGTTCCTGGGCCATGATTCGCGAGACGCAGTAGAGAACGAGCAGGCCGATCACCAACAGCGTGCCGAGGATTGAAATGAATGTCAGGCGGGGGGGAAGAACGCCGATCTCGCGGCCGAGCTCATTCTGCACGACGGCGGGAAGATGGCCGGTCAGAAGTCCGAGGAGATTGGCGGAGACGCGCGCCTTTTCGCGTCGGATGTCCTTTCGGTTCTCCTCGATGCGCGTCGCTTCGGTGCCGGCGTCGTAGCGATCGACGAAGCGCATCATATGATGCTCGCGCCACGGCTCGAGCACATAGCGCACGCCGCCTTGCGGCAGCGCATCAGCGATCACGACCTCGAAATATTGCTCCTCCCAAAAAACGGCTGTGCCTGGAAACTCAGCGGTCGTCAGCGTTTTCTCCACACGCGGCGTCCACCCTTTGGAAATTCGCGAGAAGAGAGTGATCTGCTCGCCGTCGCCTTTGCGAACGCGATCAGATCCGAATGCCTGCATCTCTCGATTTTATAGGCTCTGTGCCGTGATGCACGCGCGCACGCGCATGACGAGGTCCTGGAGGTCGAACGGTTTCGGCAGAGTATCGAACGGCTTACCGCGCATTCTCTCGGTGATGGTCTGTGGAGACGCGGCGCTGGTCACGATGATCTTCTTCAGGCGCGATGCGTCGTGCGCGGCAAGAGTGCTCATGAACGCGAAGCCATCGAGATTCGGCATCATGAGATCGAGGACGATGACGTCGTATTCGCCAAGGCCGAGCTTCGACACGGCCTCGACGCCGTCGGCCGCCTCCTGCACGTGATAGCCCTCGCGTTCGAGAACCATCTTGAAGAGGCGCCGAATGGCCCGGTCGTCCTCAACAACAAGGATCTCGCGCGGTTGCTCCATGCCTCATGACCCGCCGCTGGAACAGCAAGAAGCGGTCCGAAACCCGTTGGATTATGACAAATAACTATTACCGGCTGCCGGCCGGCAGCTGGGAAGCGGGAACCGGCAACCTCACGACATGGACGACGTCGTTGAGGATCCACAGAGGGCCGACCAGCAGATGCAGCGCGTTGGTCAGGAATGCGGGCTGACGCTTTTCAAAGACGCTGTGCCCGACGAATTGCAGAATCCAGCCCACGACAAAGAGCGTGACATTGATCCAGAACGGCAGCGCGGCGCCGGCGAGATAAAAAGCAATCGAGACGATCACCATCATCGCGGCCAGACGCCAGTCGAGAATGCAATAGACGACCGCGGCAATCGCGATCAGCAGCGTCCCGGCGTCGACATACGGAGCGAGCGCCAGACGCGCGAGCATCCCCAGACCACCCAACATGATCAGCGGGATGCCGAAGCGATGGAACCACTTGTTACCGGTCGTCCGATGGTAGGTGGCGTAGTCGGCGAATAGCGTCCCGATGTCCTGCATGGCGCCATTCTAATGCCCCGAGGTTTGCGATAGGCTAGCGCGACTTCGGAAAGGGACCACTTTCGCATGCGCAAACTTTCACTTGTAGTTATCTGCTTCATCGCGACAGCGGCTTTTGCTCAAAACGGCAACACCAGAAAAGATCCAACCTGGTGGGACAAATATCAGTTCATTCTCAACAACGGTCCCACCGCCGATCCGGGCCCGACCTCCTCGGTCGCGGCCGCAACGAATGTCGACGTCTCGAATGAGTGCGGACCGCAGAGCGAGACATACATCACTCTGAATCCCGCCAACACCAGGAATCTGGCCGGCGGATCGAATGAGATCTTCCGCCTCCCGATGCGCGGGTATTTCTCCACCGACGGAGGCAAGAGCTGGGGCGGAGTCGATGCGCCCCTGCCGCCTGCGATCGGAGCAAATGGCTTCGATTTCGGCTCCGATCCCACGCTGGCTTTCGATTCGCGCGGCAATCTCTTCTACGGCTATATCGTCGTCTTCTTCTCGAGAGGCCAGGGTTTTGGTTCCATCAACGGAACGCAGATGGCCGTCGCGAAATCGACTGACGGCGGAAAGACCTATCCGACCGCGACATTTTTCGAATTCCAGGGTGGAGAAAATCACTTCAACGACAAACCGATGATCACGGCCGACGCCAATCCGGCATCGCCGTTCCGAGACAACGTCTACATCGCGTGGGATGCAGCGAGCGGCGGATCGGCCACCAGCGGCGGCATCCGCGTCGCGACATCGAATGATCGTGGAGCGACCTTCACCGCCACCCGCGCCGACGATCCTCATGGGCCAGGACGTGGGATCGGCGCCATTCCATTTGTCGGAACCAGTGGCGAGCTGTACGTCGCATGGAACGATTACGGCTCGAACACCATCGCGTTCAATCGTTCGTTCGACAGCGGCGCTACTTGGGACACGCAGACGGTCATCGCGAGCAAGGTCATTCCATTCGACATCCGAATTCCAGCCGAAAGTTTCCGCGGCGCGCTCGTCTATCCGACCTGTGACGTCGACCGCAGCGGCAGCGCACATCGCGGACGTCTCGTGTGCTCGTGGATGGACCTTGCCGGCAACGGCACGACCGATATCTTTACATCGTTTTCCGACGACAAGGGCACGACCTGGTCTCTGCCGCGCACGGCCACCGATGCGCTGGCATTCGCAGTCGACCGCTTCTATCCGTGGATTTCGATCGATCCGACAAATGGTGTCGTCAACATCTCGTTCTACGACACGCGCAACGACACGACCGGTTTTCGCTTCATGACCGACACCTACCTGTCGCGCTCGAGCAACGGCGGCGCGTCATTCGGCGCGAACGTTCGCGTTTCAACGGAGAGCTCCAACGAGCACGATTGCAACGGTCTCTTTCCATGCCCCTCGATCAACTACGGCAATCAGCAGGGCGATTACGAAGGCCTGGTGGCGTACGGCGGGGTAGCACATCCGATCTGGACCGACAGCCGCCGCAATCAGGAACCGGCGCCCGGCTGCATGACCCGCGGTTTGATGGAAGAGGTCTTCACCGCCAGCGTCAAGTAAAGTTGCTCAGTGGCTTGAGGTTGCTGGGTTGCCAAAGCCCAGCAACCGAGCAACTCAGCAACCGAGCAACCATGAAAGCCACTGTCGTCGTTGAGCTCAAGTCGTCGGTCCTCGATCCGCAGGGAAAAGCGATCCAGCACTCCCTGGCCTCCCTGGGATTTCCCGGTGTGGAAGATGTGCGGGCCGGGAAGTTGTTTCGAATAACGCTTGCGGATAGTGGGCAGCCACGACCGGAAGTCGAACGGCAAGTACGTCAGATGTGTGAGAAGCTCCTCGCAAATACGGTTATCGAAAACTTCTCCTACACACTCGAGGAGTGATCACACCGCCGCGATCGTGCTGCTCACTTTATCCGCGGCGATCTCGCTCAACGCACAATCTTTCCTCAAATCCGTTCCGACTCACGATCAGAAGATCGTGCGCCGCTGGCTGCTGGCCGGCGACCCGCACGGCATCGCGCTCGGGCCTGACGGCACGGTTTATGTCGGGCTGGCGCAACCCCAAGGCGTGGTCGCGATCGATCCGACCAGCGGCGAGGTGAAGCAGAAGGTCATCCTCGATTCCGCCGAAATCGCCGCCACCAAAGAACTGGTCACACTTCGAACGAACGCCGAACGCAATCGTCTCTATATCGCGAATGGCAGCGACGAAAGCGCGATGATCCTCAACCTGCCCGATCTCAACGTCGTCCGCGAGATCACCATCGAAGGAGAGGCCATCCGCGACGCGCTTCCCGATCCGAAAGGCCGCTACCTTTTCATTCTCGGCCGTCGCGTGCACGTGTACGACGTCAATGGACGCAATGAGTTGCGATCCATCGGCTTCCAGGATCCGACCGCCCTCGCGATCAGCAGCAACGGCGCGAAGCTGGCGGTATTCGGCAACGGCGGAGTGTCCCTCTACGACACGTCGACTTTTGAAGAGCTCGAGCACAATCAGTTCGGCGGGTCGAAACCGGTGGAGGCGGCGCTGTTCGCCGGCAGCGACCGCGTCCTGATCGCGTTCCATCGCGATTCTCTGGTCGAGATGGCGGCCAAGCGCATCATTCGCGGGCCGATCTGCCTGCCGGAAGGAAGCGGACCGCAAATCGCCGCGCTCGCTTCGCCCGATCTTCTCCTTTTCGCTGAGCGGCGCTGCACCAGCAGCGGCGGCTTCGCGATGACCGATCGCGCTGTGGTACCCGCATCGCTGGTCGGCGTCGACGCCTACGCGGTGGCGTTCGATCGCCAGAACAATTTTCTCTACACGACTGAACGCGCCGGATACCTTACAATTTACAGAGTACCGAGAGCTGCAGTCGCGCACTAGTTCTCACTCTGTGTTCTCTGGGGCTCTGTGGTGAAAACACGGCAGTTCACCACAGAGGCCCAGAGCACACAGAGATCAGAGGAAAGCATGAAATTCGGCATCGTCGTTCTTCCCGGTTCCAACTGCGATCACGACGCGCTCCACGTCACGCGCGACATTCTCGGCGCCCAGGCGGAAGTGCTGTGGCACAAGGAAACGGAGCTGAAGGGCGTCGACTGCGTGATCATTCCGGGCGGTTTCGCCTACGGCGACTACCTCCGCGCGGGCGCGCTCGCGAAGTTTGCGCCGATCATGGAGCCGATTCGGCGCCATGCCGCCGGCGGCGGACTCGTTTTCGGCATCTGCAACGGCTTCCAGGTCCTCACCGAGGTCGGCCTTCTTCCCGGAGCGCTGATGCGGAACGCGCATCTGCGTTTCGCAAGCCGCGACATCCATGTGCGGACCGAAGAGACAGACACGCCCTTTACTTCGGAGCTGACAGCAGGTCAGGCGCTGCGAATGCCGATCGCGCACGGCGAGGGCAATTACTTCGCCGACGACGCGATGCTCGACGAGCTGGAGAGAAATCGTCAGATCGTCTTCCGCTACTGCGATCGCGAAGGACGCATCACTTCCGAAGCGAATCCCAACGGATCGGCGCGCAACATCGCCGGCATCTGCAACCGCGAGCGCAACGTCCTCGGCATGATGCCGCACCCGGAACGCTGCTCCGAAGCGCTGCTCGGCAATGCCGACGGAGTGGGACTTTTCAAGTCGATCGCGGCATCGCTCGCCCGCGTCTAGTGCAATGCCCAAGACCGTCCTCATCACCGGCGGCGCTCGAGGTATCGGGCGCGTAACGGCAATGCGTCTTCTGGCCGACGGTTACACTGTCGCGTTCACGTATTCGACATCGAAAACTGCGGCCGATGAATTCGTGTCGACAGCACGAACCCGGCTGCGCGCGTATGACGGTGATGTTCGCGACGCGTCTCGTAACCACGCCATCGTCGAGGACATCGTCTCGCGATTCGGTTCCATCGACGGGCTCGTCAACAATGCCGGCATTCGACGCGACGCTTTGATGTACAACATGACCGATGCGAGCTGGACAGAGGTGCTGGAGACAAACTTGAACGGCGCCGTCTCGATGATGCACGCCGTCCTTCCCCCCATGATGAAGCAGCGCGCCGGCGCCATCGTCAATGTCGCGTCGCTCTCCGGCCTTCACGGCGTGGTCGGTCAGACCAATTACTCCGCCGCCAAAGGTGGTTTGATCGCGGCGACGCGGTCGCTGGCGCGCGAGGTTGCCCGCAGCGGCATTCGCGTCAACTGCGTTGCGCCCGGGCTGGTGGAAACTGACATGATCTCGGGCCTTGACGCGAATGTCAGACGCGACATGATCCACGAAATCCCGATGCGACGCGCAATACGAGCGGACGAGGTGGCCGCCGGAATCGCATTTCTTCTTTCCGACGACGCCAGCGGAGTCACCGGCCAGGTTTTGTGCATCGATGGCGGAGTCTCGGCGTGAAATACTCGCTGGTCATTCCGACCCATAACCGCCTGGCGATGTTGCTGCGCGTCCTCGATGCGCTCGAGCGGCAGGAGAATGCGCCGCAGTTCGAGATCGTCATCATCAATGACGGCTCGACCGACGACACCGAACGCGTCCTGGCCAAGCGCGATGACATCGTTTTTCGCTCGCAACCGAACTCCGGACCCGGACGCGCAAGAAACCTCGGGGTCTCGCTGGCTACCGGAAGATTCGTGGTCTTCATCGGTGACGACACCGTTCCGGAGCCGCGCTTTCTCGCCGAACACGCGCGCATGCACTCCGAATCCGGAAACGATTCACTGGTCGCGTGTCTCGGATACACCGGCTGGCCATCGGACGAGCGCGTGACCGCCTTCATGGACTACATCAACGACTATGGACTGCAGTTCGGATATCGGCTGATCGAGGATGGCGGCATGGTGCCGTTCAATTTCTTCTACACCTCCAACATCTCGATCGATCGGCAGCTCCTGGCCGACAATCCTTTCGACACGACCTTCCCTTCCGCAGCCTGGGAAGACATCGAGCTCGCGTATCGCCTCGAGCGGCGCGGCTTGAAAATCCGGTACAACGCCAAGGCGGTCACGCGCCACTACCACCACATGAACATCGACTCGTTCGCGCGCCGGCAGTACACGGTTGGAAAATCAGGTGCGATTTTTTATCGCAAGCATCCCGAGCTCGGACATTTCCTCGGCGTCCACGAGCTCGACTCGCGGCGACTGGCCGATGAGCGCCAGCTGGCGCGGCTTCGTCGTCGTGCACGCCTGGGCGAGCGGTTTCGATTTCTGGCCAGCAATGATGTTTTCGAGCGATTGATGCGCGAGCATTATTTGAAGGGGTTGCGGGATGGGTTGCGTGGTCTCGCGGTCTCGGAGTGACACACCGCGAGACCGCGTAACTGCGAGACCACGAGACCATGTTCATCACTTTCGAAGGCATTGAAGGGTCGGGAAAATCAACTCAAATGCGCAGGCTCGCCGAACGCATTCCGAACGCTCTCGCCACCAAGGAGCCCGGCGGAACGCCGACCGCCGATCGCATTCGGGCGATCCTTCTCGACACGGCATCGACAATCGATCCGGTGGCAGAAGTTCTTCTCTTTGCCGCCTCGCGACGCCAGCATGTGACCGAGGTCATCCGGCCGGCGCTGGAAGCGGGACGCGTCGTCCTGTGCGATCGGTTCGCCGACGCAACGCTGGCGTATCAGGGTTTCGGCCGGCTGCTCGATCTGGACCGGCTTCGCTGGCTGAATGATTGGGCAACCGGTTCGCTCTATCCCGATCTGACGCTGATCTTCGACTTGCCCGAGGAGGTCGGACTGGCGCGTGCGCGCTCGCGGAATTCCGCGGCGCCTGTCGACGAGGGACGATTTGAAACGGAAGATCTCCGCTTCTTTCGCCGCGTGCGTGAGGGCTATCTGGCCCTCGCGGTCGCCGAGCCGAACCGTTACGTCGTCGTCGATGCCAGTGGAGCTACGGATGAAGTCTTCGAAAAAACACTCGATGTTGTGCGCAAGCGCGCGCCGCAAATCCTGGCATGAATGACACCGTCACGCTCCTGGCTGACACCGCCAAGCGCGGCGAGCTGCATCACGCGATCATCCTGCACGGCCCATCGCCCGATGCGCTCCGGCGAGCGGCCATCCGAATTGCCAAAGCCTTGAACTGCGTGAATGGAACATGGGGCGATGATTGCCTGGCCTGCCAGCGCATCGAACGCAACATCCATCCCGATGTCCACATCATCGAGGTGGGCAGCGAGCGCAAGATGATCAGCGTCGAGCAAATCCGCGATCTCCTCTCCTCGGCTGCCTTCCGGCCTTACGAAGGACGCAACAAAGTCTTCATCATCGATCCTGCCGACGCGCTGAGCCAAGGCGGCTCGAACTCATTGCTGAAAACGCTCGAGGAACCCACGCGCGATACGACGTTCATCCTGCTGACCCGATCGCCGGAGCTGCTGTTGCCGACGATTCGCTCGCGCTCGCAATCGATTTACGTCGGCGGCGAGGTGACGCGCGATGAGGAGCTCGCGGCGGAGATGGTGGCGCTGCTGCAGGACTTCGCCAGGAAAAAAGAAAGCGCGGCTTTGCTGGCTCTCGCGACCGCCATCGCAGACCAGGACGACGTCAACGCTGCAATGGCGCTTCTAGCTGAAATCTTGTGCGACGTCGCGGCCGGTCGCATCGACGTTCCGATTCCACGCCAGAAATTGCTGGCCGCCGCGGATGCCATCGTCTTCAACACGCGCTGGCTGGTCGTGAACGCCGATCCGCGCATGCTCGTCGAACAAGGTCTCGCACAGATCGTGTAAGATCGCGTCACTCGTCACATTGGGCATCTCAGGGGGACGTGGATGTTCGGCCCTGGCACGCGATCTCTTTTCGTTGCGGCTGCCATGATCCTCAGCAGCGCGGCGCACGTGCGCGCGCAGATCATTCCCACTGCGACCGTGACAGGAACGGTCACCGATGGATTCACAGGCCTGCCGGTGGCTGGTGCGACGGTTTCCTATGCCGGCAAGACGGCGATCACCAACGCTGCCGGCACGTACACGATTACAGTGATCGCGTGCAGTTTCTCGGGGCCGTTTACGGTCACGGCTGTCAACTATCAACAGTTCTCGCAGACCTACGCTCCGCCGGTCTGCGGCGTGAACATGAAGAATGTGGCTCTCGCTCCGCTGACGAATTTTTCAGGCACTGTCACCGATGCGCGCAACGCATCGCCGATAGCCGGTGCATTGGTGAGCTGGGGAAGTTACAGCACGACCACTGATGCATCGGGGAACTACGCATTCACCAACGTGCTGTGCGGCACGGCCAACCTCAACGTCTCGAAGGCCAATTACTTCCCGTCGTCACAGCCTTACGGAACGCTCTGTCGCACGAACCAGACGAAGAATGTCGCCCTGACGCCGAGCGCTAACATCACGGGAACCGTTCGCGACTCATATGGAAACTTTCCGATCTTCAACGCCCTTGTCACCTTCCAGGGCGTCAGCGACACCACCGACAGCCTCGGCCGATACTTCATCTCGGGTCTCCCGTGCGGTGCGGGGACGCTCTCGGCAACAGCGGCGTCGTATCAGAGTTTCTCGACGCCGTTCTCGCCGACCTGCGCCGGATCGGACGTGAAGGACATCCAGCTTCAGCCGCTGACTGACTTCTCCGGCACAGTGACCGATTCCGTGAGCGGCGCAGCGATCGCCGGCGCAACCGTGACTTGGGCGTCGTACACCACCGCGACGGACTCGACGGGTCGGTACAGACTGTTCAACGTCCTCTGTCAGACAGCGACGCTCACGGTTTCGAAGAGCGGCTATCAGAATTCCTCCCAATCGTACACGCCCGACTGTTATCCGCCGCCAACCGGTGGGCCGCCCAAGAACGTTCAGCTTCGGCCTCTCGTCACGGTCAACGGGACTGTAAAAGACGTTCAGACCGGCTTCGCGATCTCTGGTGCGACGGTGACGTGGGGGACCAACTCGACGACTACGGGTCAACTCGGCGGATACGCGTTCACGAACGTCATCTGTCAGACCGCCACGCTCACTGCCGCGAAGACGGGCTATCAGACTTCGACGCAGACCTACACCCCGACGTGCTTAATTACGAACACGAAAGACATTCAGCTCCAGGGACTGACCAGCTTCTCAGGCGTCGTGAGAGACGCTGCGACAAGCGCACCGATCGTGGGAGCGACGATCAGCTGGGGAACACTCAACACGACCACGAGCCAGACGGGAACATACGCTTTCGCGAATGTGCCGTGCGGAACATCGACGCTCAAAGTCACCAAGAGCGGCTACGTGCCGTTCTCTCAGTCGTACACGCCGACGTGTCTGAGCACATCGGCCAAAGACATCACGCTGTCGGCGGCGGTGACCACGGGAACAATCCTCGGAACGATTCGCGACGCGGTATCGAATAGCGCGATCAATGGAGCGGCGGTCGACTTCGCCGGTATTGTCGCTACGACGGATTCGTCGGGAAAATATTCGCTGGCCAACGTCCCGTGTGTCGCCGACACCCTCGCCGCCACCGCGAACGGCTACCAGAATTATTCCTCCCCTTACACGCCGGCGACCTGCCCTGGCAGCAGTACCAAGGACATCCAGCTTCAGCCTAACGCGGTCAGTTTTTCCGGCATTGTCGCCGACGCGGCCAACAGATCGCCAGTCGCCGGGGCTTCAGTGACCTGGGGAAGTTTCAGCACCACCACCAACGTCATCGGCGCTTATGCTTTCAACAACGTGGCCTGTCAGACCGCGACGCTCACGATCACGAAGAGCGGCTATCAGACGTTCTCGCAAAGCTACACGCCTTCCTGCTTCGGCAATTCGATCAAAGACGTCCCGCTGGCTTCGGCCTCGACGGCGACCTGCACCGTGTCGATGAGTGCGCCTGCAGTTTCGCAGTCAGGCATCGAATACGTGGTGAGCTGGACCGCGTCGGCCAATCCGAACACCCCCTACACGCTCGACGAGGCGACGAGCAGAGACTTCACGACCGGCCTGATCACACAGACCGTCAGCGGACTTTCCCGAATCTTCACTCACGATGTCACGGCCACGACCACCTATTACTACCGTGCCAAACCATTGACCTGCACCGGCACGCCGATTACGTTCTCCTCCACGATTTCGACAGTGGTCCAGAGTCCGCCGCCGCCGCAGCGGCGCAACGTCGACACCGTGGTGCCGCTGGGCAGCACGACGCCGGTGCGCGCGAGCATCTTCATTCCTGCTCCGGCAGGAAAAAATGCCCTCGATACCGGCTTCACCGCGTCGACAGACCAGCCTTATCTCGCCGTCTCTCCATCGTCCGGGACAATTCCTCCCCAAGGCATGACGTTCACAGTGACTGCCAGTCCGGCCGGTCTGCCGGTCGGCGCGAATACTGGCACGGTCAACGTTGTGTCGACGCTGGGCGAGAAAGTCGGAAGCGTTCCGGTCTCGATCACTCTGTCGACATCGGTGACGAACGAACCCAAGAATTTCCCGCCACAGAACGCGCTCATCATCCCGGTCGTCACGCACGTCAACGGCGCGACCGGCCCGTTCCTGTCCGATGTTCGTTTGACGAACATGCACGGCATCGCCGTCAACTACGAGCTGACCTTCACGCCGACAGGGACCAACGGAACGCAAGCAGGCAAGAAGACAACGATCGCCGCAAATTCGACGCAGACGATCGCGTTGAACGACATCGCCAGAGACTTTTTCGGTCTGGGCGCTTCCGGCAACGCATCCGATTTCGGATTCGGCGCGCTGGAGATTCGTCCGGTCAACGTCGCGACGTTGCTGACGTTTGCATCGAGCCGCACCTATGCCAGCGCGGCCCAGGGAACATTCGGTCAGTTCATCGCCGCGATCCCGTTCAGCCGGTTCGCTACGCGGCTCCTCAGCTCCGCCGGCACCACTCCGGTGCTGAGCCTGCAGCAAGTCGCCGAGTCGGCGAAGTTCCGCACGAACCTCGGCATCGTCGAAGGCGCAGGGCAACCGGTCAACGGACGCCTGCGCATCTTCAACGATCTGGGCGTGCTGTTGAAGGAAATCCCTTACAACCTCCAGCCGGCTGAACACCGTCAGATGAATCGCTTTATTTCGGCAAACGGCGTCGCCAACCTCGAGGATGGACGGATCGAGATCACCGTCGACTCCGATACCGGCGCGATCAGTGCCTATGCGTCCGTGCTCGACAACATCACATCAGATCCACTGGCCGTGATGCCGGTCCAGGTTTCCGGCGTGAGCGCATCGAGCTACACGCTTCCGGGAATTGCAGATCTCCCAACCGGCGCGAACAATTTTCATTCCGACATCCGCATCTACAACGGCGGAAATATCAGCGTGCCGGTGACGCTCACGTTTTACCCGCAATCGAATCCCGGAGCGAAGGTCGCGATTCCTGCGTTTACGATCGGTTCGGCACAGGTTGCCGCGATCGACAACGTCCTGCCGGCGCTCTTCGGCGCCACACCGCCCGGCGGGCGCGCGGGTTCGATCGTCGTCACGACGGTGGAAAGCGCGTCACTGGTCGTGACCGGCCGCACATACAGTATCGATTCGGCCGGCGGAACTTTCGGTCAGTTCATCCCGGGAGTCACACCTGCGGAAGGGATCGCGGTCGGCAGTCCACCGTTGCAGCTTCTCCAGCTCGAGCAGTCGCAGAGTTTCCGGACCAACCTCGGAATGGCGGAGCTGAGCGGAAATCCGGCACACGTACGCATTAACGTGATCCGTCCGGAGTCGAAAGTCGCGGGTATCGTGGAGTGGGATCTGCGGCCGAACGAGTTCGTGCAGCTCGGACGCATCATCGAGTCCGTGTACGGTTCCGGATCGAATACTTACAACGCCCGCATCAGCGTCGAGGTGACGGGCGGCACGGGTCGGGTGGCGGCGTATGGCTCGGTGATTGACAACGCGACGCAGGATCCGACATACGTGCCCGCGCAATAGCCCGCTCTGCGGTGCTTTCGATGTATAAACATCGCATGAACAAGAACCGCATCTTCGCCGCCATCCTCGTTGCGTCGGCTGCCATCGCCGTCTACGGCCGCGGCAACCGAACGGACATGATCGTGACGCTGAGGTTCACACCGCAGGAGGGCGTGACTTCGACCACGGTCGATCTCTCGCCCGCGTTGCTACGACAGTCGATCGCGATTCGCGTGCAAGACGCGCGACAGCTCCCCGATCCGCTCGTCATCGGGCACGGCACGGGTGGAAACGACAAAGTCTTTCCGATCCACGCCGACCGCGATGTCGTCGCATTCATTCAGGAGACAGTTGCCGACATCGCAAGCCAGTGGTCGGTGAAGCAGGAGAAATCGGCAAATCGAATCCTGACACTCCAGTTGATCCGCTTCGACGTCGACGAGAGCAACAAAGCCGTCGGCTCGGTGTACACCAGCGACGTGAAGCTCGCGTTCGTGCTGAAGGACGCTCAGGGGAAAACGCTGGCGGAAGGCAACGGATCGGGTGGAACACACCGATACGGCAAGGGTCACAGCGGAGAGAATTGCAATGAAGTCCTGAGCGATGCTTTGAAGGAAGCGTTCGCGAACGTGATCTCGAACGGTGAGCTGCAGGCGGCGTGGGCGTCGAAGTAGCCGAAAAAATTTGCCCCGCCTTTGCGGCGGGGCAAGTTAATTACTGGATGTGGCGCGGCGCGAACGCTCAGGGGCGAGACTTCATAGATCGGTAAGATTCAAAGAAGACTTCAAGAGGGTAAAACTCTGAGGCAGGCTCTTAAAACAGAAAGCAGATTCTCGCCTGCCCATCCAGTAAATCCTTACTATTCAATACGGCCGGATTATCGCACACATTGTGAAAATTTTCTCAATGTAACAGCAATGTGACAAGTTGCTTATATTTCAGCAAGATAACTGATACCGAGCGCGACGGGCCAAAACTACTACAGAACAGGCGTTCGGTCAACGGCCGCCGTTCAGCGGGCAACGACCGAAGGCACTGGTGAGAACGCGCGGGACAGACTGACATGCCCGCCCAGGGTCTCGGCAGGCTCGCCGTTGACGAGCATCCGGACGCGTTTCACTTCCGGAAAGTTGACCGTTACTGTTTCTACGACGGAATAGACGGCCATAAGTTCCTGATGGCTTCCGGTGGCCCATCCCTGCGTAAGCGTCGGGCCGCCGAGGTCGACGAACGCGGTGCCGTCCGGAAGAAGGTAGGCGCCCCGAACGATGGTGTCGGCGGGAAGCAGCCGTGGAACCGCACTGTTGGCCGAGCCTTTGACCAGCTCGCGCACGACCAGACCGAGCGCGCCCGCCGGGTTCTCGGGAAGCGGAAGATCACGACGCTCGGGCGCAAGCAGAAGGTCTTGCCCTTCGTAGTAGAGCGACACTGTCCGCATCGCGACTTTGTTCGCCACATTGAGATTCGGCGAGAGCGGCTGCTGTTTGCTTCTACAACCAGTAGAGGCGATGAGCAGCGCGATCAGGACCAACCGCCTCACGTACCGGCCTTTTTGTCGGTGGGCGACGCAGGGGCGGGCGCGGGCGGACGGATGACGCCGATGCGCGTTTCGTAATCGATCTTGTATCGCTCCACCGCCGTCGTGAGCGCGTCGACGACGAGCTTCTGAAAGTCATTGTTCTGAAGTTTCGATTCTTCGTCGGGATTCGTGATGAACGCGACCTCGACCAGCGCTGCCGGCATCGTGGCGCCGACCAGCACTTTGAAGGGCGCCTGCTTCACCCCGCGATTCTGAACGTGCGTCGCGCGATTCATCTCTTCCTGCACCGCCTGCGCGAAGCGGCTCGACTCGTTGAGATACTCCTGTTGCGCGAGGTCCCAGAGAATCATTTTCAAATCAGCAGTCTCGGCCGCCGACGTCTTGGCCGCGGCATTCTCCACCTCGGCTGCCTTCTTCGCGAGCTCGTCGGAAGCTTCCAGCGAAAGGAAATATGTCTCCGATCCGTGCGCGCCCTTGACGACGGCGGCATTCATGTGAACGGAGAGAAAAAGATCGGCATGATACTGATTCGCAATCGACGTGCGTTGATCGAGCGGCACGAGGCTGTCGTCCGTGCGCGTCAGGATCACGCGCGTCTTGAGCTTGTTCTCGAGATTGTCCGCCAGGCGGCGGCATAGCGCGAGGGTGGCGTCCTTTTCCATCAGCCCGCGAGGACCAACCGCGCCGACTTCTTTTCCGCCGTGACCTGGATCGATCACGATGGTGTGAATGCCTGGCGCCTCGACGGGACGCCTGGGAGTGACAATCGTCGGCAGCATGCCCGGGCCGGCCGCGACTTTGTGAAAGTCGAGGACGATGCGAAAAGGATTCTCGAGTTTGTAGGCATCCGCTCCGACATCGGCCGCCTTCAGGTCGAGCCGCAGATCATTGCCGCTGAAGGTCGCCTTGGAGATGTAGGGATCGTCGTACGACTGGTCCGCAAAGGGTGCGCGAATGGGGGTCTTGAATCGGATGATGTAGGCTGCCTGGTCCTTGATGATCGCGTAGTCGCTTGACGCCGTCAGACTGACGACGACTTTCGAGATTCCCTGAACATTCGCGACCGACAACTGAACGCCGAGGACGGTGTGTTGCGCGGGACGAACCGAGAGGATACGCGCGCCGGGATCCCACGCGACATCCATATCGATGGTCCTGCTCAGAAAGCCCTGAAAGAACTGCCACGGAACGTAGGGGCGTCCTGCCACCACCACCGGAGCAACCGGCATCTCGATCAGCTCGTCGCGAACCACGCCGTATCGGCTGTCCGGACCGAATGCCGCGAGATTGTTGTTGAGAGTCGCCTTGAAGCCGGTGCCATCGGGCGAAACAGTGCCTCCCAGGGCTGCCACCACGTCATCGGCGGCGAAGAAGGTCAACCCTTCGACGTGCGTGATGGCGACGGAGCGATCGCCGTTCGGCGTGCGGAGCGTCGCCTGATTTGGCGCCTGCGCAGAGAGAATCGTGGCGGCAGCGAGAATGAACAGCGGAAGGAACCGCTTCATAGGAGCTTTCTCTTATTATCGCATGCAGGATGATGAAGCTCGCCGCGGTCACGCCGATGCTCGTTCTCATCGCGTGCGGTCCGGCGCAACCGGCAGGACAAACGCTGAGCAAGGAGCCGATCAGCGTTCGGGGCTGGATCGCCGATGTCGAAGCGCCGCCGGACGCGCGATTTCAAACTGCGGAATCCGACGCGCTTCGCCGCATGCAGATTTACCAGTCGGCCAACGTCTGGGTTGACAACGCGCCGTACGTTTCGGGCGGCGTCGCGGAAAACGGCGCATTCCTTCTTCTCGACGTCCCGCCCGGAAACACCACCATCACATTCACCGCATCCGGCGCGCCCGCGGCCAAGCTCGTCATGCAGGGTGTGCCCGGCAACGCGGACGTCTTCGTCCCTGCGCTGCTGCTCCGCCGCGACTCGGTCGCGCTGCTCGATCCGAAGAGCGTGAAAGTCCGAGTGGCCGCCGGCGTCGATCGCGCAAAGCCTTCGGGAATCACCTGCACGATAGCCGGCGTAGCCGTGCCGGTGATGACAACGCCGATCGGCGAGATGGTTGATCGCCACGACTTTCCGAATCGCCCCACAGTCCGCCCGCTGGCCATCGTCAAGTAAGGAGAAAGAATATGGAGCGACGCAATCGCAACCGCGGCAATCTTCCGTCGCGCTTCGCAACCGCTGCAACGCAGTGGACCGGCTCGACCGTCGGATTCATTCTGGCCGCGCTCGTGATCGTGGTTTGGGCGGCGACCGGTCCGATGTTCCGCTGGTCGGACACATGGCAGCTGGTCATCAATACCAGCACCACCATCGTCACGTTCTTGATGGTCTTCCTCATTCAGCGCTCGCAGAACAAAGACTCGCTCGCGATTCAGCTCAAGCTCAACGAGCTCGTCGCGGCGCTGGAGGGAGCGAGCAATCGACTGATCTCGGTCGAGGACTTGTCGGAACAGGAGCTCCACGTCCTGCACATCCACTTTCAGCGACTGGCCGAGATGGCGCGGCACGAAGAGCACGTCACCGAGTCGCATTCGATCGAAGAGGCGGAAGCGCGACACGCCTTCAAGCGCGATCGGCGGAAGAAGAAGCCGGCGCGCTAAATGTCATCCCGACCCTGAGCGCAGCGAAGGGGAGGGATCTCTGCTGACGAGATCCTTCGCCGTCTACGCGGCTCAGGATGACGTGAGAATCAGCTCCGCAAATTTTTTCAGGTCGATGTTCCCGCCCGACACCACCGCCACGATCGGCCCCTCCCCCGCCCGCCCGCTGAGCGCGGCCGCGACTGCCAGCGCCCCCGCCCCTTCCGCGATCACGCGAGTCTTCTCGGCGACCAGCCGCATCGCGCGTCGTGTTTCGTCCAGCGACACGACGATGGATCCGTCCACGATGCCCTGCATCCGCTCCCACATGCGCGGAAAAATGCTCTTGCCGCCGGCGCCGTCGACGAAGGATGCCTGCCAGTTCGCGAACTGTTGCGGCGAATGCTTCTCGAATGAAAGCGCGCCCGGCGCGGCAGTTTCAGGCTCGGCGCCGAGAATGCGGACTTTCGGCGCGATCTGACGGATCGCGCTCCCGATGCCGGAGATCAGTCCGCCTCCGCCGATGGCGGCGATCACGGTTTTGACAGTCGGCAGATCTTCCAGGATCTCGACACCGAGGGTGGCGTTGCCGGCGACGAAGTCGTGATCATCGAATGGATGGATGAAGGTTCCTTCGACGCCCGGAAACTCGCGGACCTCCATTGCACGCCAGCACGCGTCGAAGGGCGCCTTGACGATGCGCGCGCCGAGGTTGCGCATGCGCTCCAGTTTGGTTTCGGGAGCGGTATCGATTGCCACCACCGTGCACGCGATGCCGGCCTCACGTGCCGCATAGGCGACGCCTTGTCCCGCATTCCCGGCGCTGATCGTCCAGACCCCCTTCTTTCGCGCCTCGGGCGCAAGCATCGCGACGGCGTTGGCCGCGCCTCGAATTTTGAAGGCATTGATCGGTTGCAGGTTCTCGAGCTTCAGCCAGACCTCCGGGGCAGCCGCGTCGTGTCGCAACTTGATCAGCGGAGTACGGACCGCCAGGTTCTTGATCCGCTCGCGCGCGGCGCGGATCTCATCGAGTGAAACCGGACGAACGGGAGGTGCTGCCACAGCCATGCGGCGAATTCTATCGCGGGCTGATCGATTGCCAGGCTCATCGTCGCGTGCGTCAAGGCCGTGATGCGGCCATAATGGCCGCATGGCGCGGCGACGACCGAAGCCGCCGCATCGGGCGGCGGCTCTGCCTTCGTCCACAATCGACAAAACGGCGATTGCCATCTCGGCTGCGTTGATCCTCAGCGTGGTCATCGTCTACGGCCAGCTCATCTCCCACGACTTCCTCGACTACGACGACAACACCTACGTCACGCAAAACGCGCACGTCTCGACGGGGCTGTCCGCGCAAAACATCCAATGGGCCTTCACCGCGTTTCATTCCGCGAACTGGCATCCCATGACGTGGATCTCGCACATGCTCGATGTGCAGATCTTCGGCATGAACGCCGGACGTCATCTGATGACGAACCTTGCGCTCCATGCGATCAACTCGGTGCTGCTCTTTCTGTTGCTGCTGCGCGCGACGCGGATGACGTGGCGCAGCGCGATGGTCGCAGCGCTTTTCGCGCTGCATCCGCTGCATGTCGAATCGGTGGCGTGGGTTTCTGAGCGAAAGGATGTTCTCAGCACATTCTTTTTCATGATCACGCTGTGGCTTTACGTGCTGTGGGTCGAGAAACACACCCCGAGTCGCTATGCGTTGTTGATCGTTGCGTTCGCGCTCGGCCTGATGTCGAAGCCGATGCTGATCACGCTTCCGTTCGTGCTGATGCTTCTCGATTGGTGGCCGCTCAATCGCTTCACAAATATCAGAGGCTTGATCGTCGAGAAGCTGCCGATGTTCGCGCTGCTCATTCCCTCGGCGATTCTGACGGTGAAAGCGCAGCAGACGGCGCTGGGATCAATCTCGATGTACGAGCGATTCGCAAATGCCGCGCTGTCGTACATCATCTATCTGCGGAAGATGGTTTGGCCGAGCGATCTCGCAGTGATCTATCCATTCCCGAGGTCGATTTCTGTGGCCGAGGCGGTCGGTGCGATCACACTTTTACTCGCGATCACGATCGTGGCAATCACCTTCGCGCGCCGATGGCGATTTCTACCCGTCGGTTGGTTCTGGTATCTCGGTACATTGGTACCAGTCATCGGCATCATGCAGGTCGGCCGCCAATCGATGGCCGATCGCTATGCGTACATTCCGCTGATCGGAATCTTCATCGCGATCGTCTGGCTGGCCAGCGAGATCAAATTCGCGGGGGTGGCAGCCGCAATCGCGCTGGTCGGCTGCAGCGCCGCCTCATACGCACAGATCGCAAATTGGAAAAACAGTGTGACGCTTTCGCAACACGCGCTGCGCGTCACACGCAACAACGCCGTCGCTGAGGCGATCCTTGGGGTCGCTCTCGCGAAACGCGGCGAGCGCGCGGCGGCCGAACAGCATCTTCAGGTGGCGATCAGAATCAATCCCGAAAATGACGAAGCGCTCCGCGCGTTAGGCCGACTAAAACTCGCATCGGGGCATCCGGAAGAGGCGATTCCGCTTCTCGAGAAAGCGAGCAAGCTCAAACCCGACGCGCCCACGCGCGCCGCCCTGGCCGCCGCCCGAGGGGACAACGCCGCGGCCGTTACGCTGTATAAGCAGACGATCGCCGAAGGCGAAGAGGCCGTAGACGCGCACAACGATTTTGCGGCGCTGCTGGCGAGGATGGGACGCGATCAGGAAGCGCTCGCGCATTACGAGGAAGCGCTCCGCCTCATGCCCAACCACTACGATGCCCGCATGAACCTCGGCGCCCTTCTCAGCCGGATGGGACGCGATGGTGAGGCCATCGACCAATTCGAAGCCGCCGCGATGACGCGGCCCGAATCATCGGAGCCGCACGTCTATCTCGCATTGGTTTACGCAAACCGCGGGCAACTCGCCGCCGCCATCAACGAAGTGAATAACGCGATGGCTGTCGATCCGGTCGGCAGCAATCGCGAATTCACGAATGCTGTGCGCATTCCCTTCAAAGAATCGAATCTCCGCGACTATCTCACCTTCTTGCAGCAAAAAGCAGCAGGTCGAGGCTGAGAGTGACTCGCTGCGGACGTGCGTCTCGCGGTCGATACGTCGCGCGCAGGATGTCGTTGGCATCCTGCGCGTTCAATTCCACGATCGTCGTGGCGCGATCGCGTTTCATCAATTCGAAATCCGCGAAGGTTTCGATCGTTCGCGGAACGCGATCGCGCCCCCGTCCGCGCAATTCGATCAGATCGTCGGGCGCAGCGACTGCCACCAGAAGGCATCCGTCATCGCGAAGCACGCGGCCGAATTCGCTCGCGTGCATGCGCCCGGTGATGGAGAGGACGACATCGAAGGCAGCTTCGGCGTAAGGAATGAAGCGATCGGCATTCGCGACCACCCACTGGCAATGCGGATAGCGCCGCGCGGCGAGATCGATCGCGACCGTCGAAATGTCGACGCCGCAACCCCGCCCGAGAGACCCGAGGTAGTACCCTTCGCCACAACCGGCATCGAGGATCTCTCCTTGACCCGGCAACATCGCGCCAATCTTGTCGAGCAGCGGCGCCGCGTGACCGCGATCGAGAAACCGTCTGCGCGCCGCCACCGCCCCGACGGAATCGCCGGGCCTTTTCGATCGTCGCTCCTGTGGCTGCAGCAGATTGATGTAGCCGCTGCGCGCGATGTCGAACGCATGGCCGCGCGGACAAACGACCCGGTGCTCTTCGCGCGTCAGCGGCAGATGGCAGGAGCGAACAGTGCACAAAAGCTGTGGCACGCGGGCCTACAATCATCGCATGCACCGTTCGCAACGACGGCTCATCGCGCTCGCGATCGGACTGACTGCGTTCGTGATCGGCTCGGCGCTGCTCTATCAGGTCGGCATGGCGCGCCTGGAAGGAAAACCGCGAACGTTCTGGGAAGCGATCGAGTGGGCCGCCGAGACGCTCAGCACCACCGGCTACGGCTACGACAGCCACTGGAATCATCCCGCCATGGTGATCCTGGTGGTGGCCGTCGAATTCGTGGGCGTCTTCCTCTTTTTCCTGATTGTTCCGATTTTCATGATCCCGTTTCTGGAAGAGCGTTTCGAAGAAAAACTGCCCCGCGAGGCCGGCAACATCGCGAACCACATCATCATCTATCGATTCGGTCCGGCGGTCGAAACGCTGTTGCAGCGATTGAAACATGATGCCGTTCCGTCGCTGGTCGTCGAAACCGACGAAGCGGCCGCACGGGCCGTGCTCGAGCAGCAACAGCGCGTCGTCTTCACGCGTGCCGAGGAGGATGCCCTCGACGCGGGTAGGCTGCGTCATGCCAAAGCGCTCGTCGCGAACGGGCGCGACGAGGAAAATGCCGCCATCGTTCTTCGCGCACGGCAGATGGGATTCCGCGGCGAGATCTTCGCGTTCGTGGAAGAGCCGGCACATCGCCGGCCGATTGAGCTCGCCGGCGCGACCTCCGCTTACACGCCGCGACACATCATCGCGGCCGCACTGGCGGCCCACGCCAGCGATCGCATCAGCCCGCGCGTTCCGGGCGCTGACGCCATCGACGGCCTGGAACGGCGCGAGGTCCGCATTGCACTGTCGAATCCGATGGCCGGCAAGACCCTGGCCGAGGCAGAAATCGGAGTGCGCAGCGGGGCGGTGGTGGTGGGAATGTGGTCGCGCAATCGATTGCATGCGAACTGTAACGGCGCGTCGCGCATCGAAGGCGGCTCCTTGCTGGAGCTGGTCGGCGATCGCGAGAGCCTCGATCGCGCCGCAACTCTCTTCGGAAGTCCGTGTCTGCGTACGACCGGTCCGTACATCATGGCTGGATTCGGCGAAGTCGGCCGAAAAGTCCACGAGCTGCTCACCGATGCCGGCGAAGATGTACGCGTGATCGAGAGACAATCGGTGCCCGGCGTCGATTTCGTCGGCAACGTGCTCGATCCGTCCGTTCTCGAACGCGCCGGTCTCCGCGAATCGCAAGGCATCGTGCTGGCGCTGAACACCGACGACGCGACCCTCTTTGGAACCGTGATCTGCCGTGACGCCGCCGCGGACGTGCCGGTGATTGCCCGCGTCAATCACGCCCGCAACATCGAGAATATCTACCGCGCCGGCGCCGACTACGCGCTCTCCATCAGCGACATCTCCGGCGAAATGCTCTCCGCCCGCCTCCTCGGCCGTGCCGTTCGCACTCGGGAAGAGCATCGCAAGGTCGTGCGCGTGCCGGCCGGCGTTTCGGTCGGAAAAGCTCTCGCCCAGCTTCCGATCCGACAACACGGCTGCTCGGTCATCGCGATCTATCGGAAGGGATCATTCGTGACGCGGATGGATCCTTCCATGAAAATCGAGGCCGGCGACGAGGTCTTCATCTGCGGAAACGGCGAGGCTTTGCGCGCGATCGCGCTGTGACGGGCGCGTCAATTGCACAAATGTCCGGGCATGGAGAACCCGAAAAGCCATCGCCTCATCAAGGGGCTCATTGCTCCGCTGGCGGTATTTGTCGTGGGAAAGTTGCTGGAAAGCCCGCGGGCGAGGGGAGCGCTGCAAGAAATCGATTCACGTGCCTACGTTCAGAAGCGAAAAGTCGAGCGCTCGATCAAACGCGCGCGCCAAAACGCGGTTTCGAGTCCGGCGTGGCTGGCAGCGGGAGCGGCGGCGATCGCGGTCGGGATCGGATTGATGGCCAGGGCGGCGCGGGGAAAATAATGTGGGACGGCCCTCCGGCCGTCCATGGCAGCGCGTTGGCGTGCCTTCTCGATCCGGCTGCTTTTGAGCCCATGCCCAGGCCCGGACCGAACGACTGGCTCGCGAATCACCCGGAAAAGGGACAAACGGTCGACGAATTCGTCCACTCCCGGCCTAACAAGTCTGACCCGCAGCACCGTACCATCTATCTCCAGCCCCTCGGCACCTTCGAACTCGGACCGTTGAAAGAATTCACGGAGGCGTTTTTCATGATGCCGGTGATGGTGCGACCGCCGATCGACTTGAAGAGGGCGCGCATCACGTCCAGGAACAATCCATACAGCGGTCAGCAGCAACTGCTGACGACTGACATTCTTGCCTTTCTACATCGTCAGCTTCCGGCGGATGCTTTCTGCATGCTGGGAATCACGACCATCGATCTCTATCCCGATCCATCGTGGAACTTCGTCTTCGGTCAGGCGGCGCTGCGCGATCGCGTAGGCGTTTATTCCTTCGCGCGCTATGGCGGCGATGGTCCGAAAATATTCTCCCAGCGGAGCTGCAAAGTCATCGCACACGAAACGTCGCACATGTTCGGCATCGAGCATTGCGTCTTCTATCGATGCGCGCTGAACGGGTCGAATCATCTGGCCGAGTCCGATGCGCGTCCGATGCATCTTTGTCCGGTTGACCTGCGCAAGCTGCAATGGAGTGTCGACTTCGATGCCATCGAACGCTATCGCCGCCTGCGCGCGGTGTGTGAGCGTGCGGGATTCACCGAAGAGGCGAATTGGTACGCCGCCGAGATCCGACGATGCGGCAAATGACTTGCCCCCTAGTCCCTCGCCCCGCGCAGCGGGGAGAGGGTGGCGCGGAGCGCCGGGTGACCTTCTCCCCGCACGCGGGGAGAAGGAATGCATATGCAGCTAGCCGAGATAATCGGAACTTTGGCCGGAACAATCGGTGAACGCAATGCGACGCGGCCGCGCGCGTACGCCGATGCGGCGGCCTTCATCGAGCAGTCGCTTCCATCGGCATCGCGGCACACATTCGATTCCGGCGTGAACATCGAGTGCCAGATTCGCGGCAACGACGAAATCATCATCGTCGGCGCGCATTACGACACCGTCCCCGGATCACCGGGCGCGGATGACAATGGCAGCGGCGTCGCGGCCATGATCACGATTGCGAAACATTTCGCCGCCGGGGTCGGCGGCGCTCCACCGAGGCGCACGATCCGTTTCGTAGCCTTCGCGAACGAGGAGCCGCCCTTCTTCGCCACACCGCAGATGGGGAGCTTGCGCTATGCAGAGAGATGTCGCGAGCGGAACGAAAGAGTCGTCGCGATGTTCAGCCTCGAGACGATCGGCTATTTCAGCGACGCGCCAAGCTCGCAGCAGTATCCGTCGATGCTGCATCTGATCTATCCGTCGTCCGCGAATTTCATCGCCTTCGTCTCGAATCTCAAATCGCGGGCGCTGCTGCGGCAGTCTGTCCGCGAATTCCGCAAAGTTAGCGACGTTCCGGCGGAGAGCGGCGCACTGCCGGAATTCATTGCGGGAGTCTCCTGGTCCGATCAATGGGCGTTCTGGCAATGCGGTTATCCGGCGGTGATGGTCACCGACACCGCGCTGTTTCGAAATCCGCATTACCACACTGCCACCGACCGGCCGCAAACGCTCGACTACCACCGCCTGACACGCGTCGTGGACGGCCTCACCGGCGTTGTGCGGGAGCTGGCGAGATAAAAAGCGCGGTGGCGTCATCCTCGATGCGTACGCCAGGCACGGCGCGGACGCTCGACAGAAGCTCGTCGATTGATTTTGCGCCGGCAGCGAATTGCTCGACGCGTTCGTATCCGATCGGTTCCTCGCCCACCAATGCCTCGGGGAGCCCGTCCGAAAAAAGCAGAAGGCGCGCGCCGTTTCGGAGATCGACCGACATTTTCTCGTAGCCGCGGTCGCGCCGGATGCCGAGCGGAAGCCGATCGCCACCGCACACGATGGGCTGACACGCGCCGTTGTTGATCAGCAGCGGATCGGGCATTCCGGCGTTCACGATCTCGACGCGACCTCGAGAATCGCAATGCGCGTAGACCATGGCAACGAATTCTCGCTTCTCCAATTCATCACAAAGCTTGGCGTTCAGCGCGCGCATGACGGCGATGGCGTCGCGCGATGAAGTCGCCAGCAGCGACACCGCCGCCTTGCACGATGCCATGATCAGGCTGGCGGCCATTCCCTTGCCCGAAACGTCTGCCACCAGAACCGCGAGCGACCCGTCGTCGAGCCGCATGACGTCGTAGAAGTCGCCGCCGATGATGTGGGCGGCCTCGGTGCGAGCGCTGACATGAAATCCGTTCGCGTCGATCTCCGGCGGCGGAAGGAGACGCCGCTGCACCGCACGGGCGATCTCCAGCTCTTTCTCGGCGAATTCGTGTTCCTTCAGCCGGGCCTGCGCGGCCGCGAGCCGATCCTGGCGCTTCTGGTTGTGATGCAGAAGGAATCCGACCACGCATGAGATCAGGACCGCGGCAGTGATCGCGTAAATGAAATGAAACGAATGAAAGCGAAAATCAGTCTCTTCCGCTCCGTACAGTGAAGCGACGATCACCAGTCCGAGAAAGAATCCCAGCCAGGTGCCGAGGGCGTACAGGATCGTGCGGAAGATGAGGGGGATTCGACTCTGCTCGATCGCCCAGCTCGACATTGTCTCCAGACCGCGCGAGAGCAGCAGAATCGAAACAGCAAGAATCGAGTTCCTGACAAGGGTGTGCACCGAAGGCAGCGCGTTCCTGGCGCCGCTGTCGAGCAGCGAGAACGCACACCCGATCGCGATCCCCAGCAGCGCCTCGCGCAACGGATCGCGCCACGAGCGCCAGCCGTAAGTTCGATTCATTGTTGGTGATACGAGTGTACCCTTGCGCGGTTGCGCACCCTTTTCTTCACCGGTTATCCCGGCTTTCTCGGATCGGCGCTGTTGCCGCGAGTGCTGGCGCGCGATCCGAAATCGGTTGCAGTCTGCCTGGTGCAACCGAAATTCGCTTCCCTGGCGCGCGACCGCGCTCGCGGCCTGGGCGATCGCGTTCACATCCTGGAAGGCGATCTCACCGCTCCGATCAACGTTTCACCGGCCGACGTCGCGGAGATCTACCATCTGGCGGCCATCTACGATCTCTCGGTGTCGCGCGACCGCGGAATGTGCGTGAACGTGGATGGCACGCGCAACGTCCTCGATTTCGCGGAGCGCTGCACCTCGCTGCAGCGATTGCATTACATCTCGACGTGCTACGTCAGCGGCCGCTACGACGGAGTCTTTCGCGAGGACGACCTCGATTTCGGGCAGCGCTTCAACAATTACTACGAGGAGACGAAGTTTCTCGCCGAAGTTCAGGTCCGAAAACGTATACAAATACCATCAACGATTTATCGCCCGGCGGTGGTCGTCGGTGACAGCCAAAGCGGCGCGACGCAAAAGTACGACGGGCCCTACTACGTCATGCAGTGGATTCTGCGGCAGCCGCGCATCGCGGTCTTGCCGGTGGTCGGAAGACCGAAGAAGCATCGCTTCAACGTCGTGCCCCGCGATTTCATCATCGACGCAATCGACTACCTGAGCTCTCATGGAAAAGCGCAGTGCTATCAGCTCGCCGATCCCGCGCCGCTGACCGTCAACGAAATCCTCACCGCAATCGCCTCGGCGACACAGCACAAGATCATTCGCGTGCCGCTGCCGCTGGCAGTGGCGAAGCTGGGCGCGCCGCTCTTGCGCATTCCGCCGGCAGCCGTGAACTATTTCACGCAGTCGACCGTCTACGACACCACCAACGCGCAGCGCGATCTCGCCGGATCCAGCATCTCAGTTCCGCGTTTCAGCGACTACGCCGCGCGGCTGGTCGAGTTCGTTCGAACGCACCCCGACATTCCGGCTGCGGGGATGGCCTAACAGCGGAATCACCTCCCCTGCGAAACGGTCCATCTCCTCCGCCTGCGGGCTGAATTGCAGGAGCGTGAGATCGAGTCCGGCATGCTGTAACGCGTCGAGACGCTCGGCGATGAGATCGGGAGTCCCGATCAGCCCTGTCCGCAGTCCGCGATTGGAGACCGAATATTCCTCGACCGACATCGCCTGCTCGAGCTGCGTGCCGGCAAGCCACTGTTGATAGTTCGCGAAACCGGCCGCCGATGCCCGAACGTCGGTGATGCGCGCCAGCTCCCGATTCGCCTGCTCCACCGACGGCCGGCAGATCACGAATCCCGCCACGCCGAAGATCAGCGGCGGCGCCTGAGGCGCGAGCCGTTCGCGGCGTGCGCGCATGTCGGCGATCTTGGCAGCCAGTCGTTCGGGCGGATCGCCGTGCATGACGTAGGCGTCAGCGTCACGCGCGATCAGATTCTTCGCGGCATCGGACTCACCTCCGGCGTAAACCGGGGGAATCCGGACCGGCTTCGGCTCGACGATGGCGTTCTCGATCCGATAGAACTCGCCGCGATGCGTGAACCGCCGCTCGCGCCACAGCCCTCGAATGACGCGCAACCACTCTTCCGTCCGCGCGTAACGCGCGTCGTGCACATCGAATGGCAGTCCCTGCTGCTCGGCCTCGTCGCGCCACCACGATGAGACGACATTGAGCGCCACGCGGCCGCCGCTGATGTGATCGATATTGGCGGCTTCCTTGGCCAGGAGTCCGGGATGATGAAAATTCGGCCTGACCGCAACCATCAGCTCCAGCCGGCGCGTGACCGCCGCCAGCGCCGCCGCCGTCGACCAGGCGTCGAGGCTGGGAGCGTCGACGCCCTTGATGTCGTTCAGATTCAGCTCGGCAATCAGCGTGATATCGAATCCGATCTGCTCGCTGCGCACGGCCAGATCGCGCACGTAGCGCCACGACGCTTCCATCCCCTCGTCTTCGACGTTGCGCAGCCATCCCCCGAAGACCGGCAGCCAGTATCCGAATCTCATGCGACCGCCCTTCGCACCATCACATCTTCCAGCGCGTCGACGAGCTTCACGGTCGGATCGAAGCCGATCACCTGCACCGGATCGGCGACGAAGTTCGACAGCGCGTTGATGTCGTAGAAGTAGACCGCACCATCGCGGCTGCTCTCCAGGTATTCGATTCCGCCAACGTCGATCTGCGCGTCCGACGCAATCCGTTCGGCGGCCTCGATCAATTCCGGCGAGGGCGTGAACGGCTCGACGCTCAGGCCGGCATTGGCAGCTCCCACCGGGCAGGCGATGCTGGTCAGCTCGCGTCCGTCGACGGTTTTGCAGACGTCGGCCGGGCAGAGATTGAAGTCTTCGGTGTCGCCGAGGTGAATGCGGATGCCGTAGAGGTATTCGCCGTTGAGCGTCTCGATCCGGACGATGCTGTTGCCGCGCGGCTTGTGATACTCCTGCGCCAGCAGCACGCCATCGAGTCCGGCCGCGATCGATTTGTCGTAGACCGCTTTCACCAGATCGATGGGGTGATCGAAGCGCACGATGCCCGCCCCGCTTCCGCCGATGTTCGGCTTCACCACGATCGGAAACTCGAGCGACTCGGCGGCCTGGGGCAGCGAATCGATCTCAGCGACCACGCGCGTTCTGGGCGCACGAATTCCGAGCCGCGCCAGAAGCGCGATCTGCAAGGCCTTGCTGGTCTCGATGCGAAAAGCGGCCGCGCCGTTGAAGACGTCGATGCCGTGCGATTCCAGCCACGCCAGATAGTCGTGGGTCGCGAAGATCGCTCCCCCCCGCCCGCGCCGCCACGCCGATGGGCTCATCCGGTTGAAGGCCGCCGACAGCAGAGGCGGCTGTCCGGCCGGGTCGAACGCGTGACCATCGGCGTGCAGGCGCACGTACGGGGTGCCGCGGCGATCGAGCTCCGCAAAAAGCGGGCGGAACCAGTCGGGGTGTTCGTAGAAGATCAGAAGGGGTCGCGTGAGGGTCATGCGTGCATCTCCTTTTCGGGTGCACGACGCGACGTCGACGGGAGCAAAAAAGAAAAAACCCGCAACGGCGCGCCGTGCGGGTTTCTGTGATCGATGTGCTCTCTGTCAGGTCAGCGACACTTCACCCGCATGCGTGTTCGGACAAGGACACATGCATCCGATGAAGTGCGTCATTCGCGAGCCGTTATACCGCGCGTCGCCTGGCCGCGTCAACCGGTGTGGCAGAAACAGACGGAAGTGAAACCGTTCTGTGCTGGTTGTTCCACCACGGCCGTAAACGACGAAAGGGCCCTGCACGGGCGCGGCGCCGAATTCATTGAAGCCTGTCGTCGCGACATTCGCGTATCCCAGCAATGCACCCGTGCGGGAGACGCGCGCGCCGCGAATGTCATCGTCGTGGCCATTCCAGTCAGGCCAGGTGACGAAAAATTCGTTTCCGTTTGCGGCGATGGCGGGCCCGCCGCCAACGAGGCCGACTCGCGCGATCTCAAAAAGAGGACCGGCGCCTGTTGAATTCAGCACCGCTCCTGCGATCGAGAAGCCGGGAAGCGGGAGGTGATACCACGCCGCGAGACACGTTCCCTCGCTGCAGACGAGCGCCGGATCGACGGGACTTCCGGGACGTGCATCGAGAAGCATCACATCCCCGGTCTCAAATCCGCTGCGCGAGATTCGGCGCGCCACCAGGCCGCGCTGATCCTGGAGATTCACGATCCAGTAACTGGTGCCGTCGAATCCGATCGCCGGTGTAAATCCGAGTCCGTAATCGAACGGGACTGAATTGATGAGAAGTCCATCGCGATTGACGCGTGCGCCGCGCAACCGCCGCAGATAATCGCCATCGTCGCCGTCGTCCCAAACGACGAAATAGTTTTCTCCATCGAAAGCAACGTGAGGGAGCGAAAGCCCCTTTTCACTGTAGAGAATCTGGATCGGACCGACGCTGCCGTCGGCGCGCACCAGCGCGGCGCGGACGAGCCGCACGCGGTCGCGAGGCTTGCCGGCGTCGCGTCAAACGACCAGGAAATCGCGTCCATCGCTCGCGATGCCCGAAGGGATACCGGTCGCTGCGATCTCGATTCCGCGCGAATCGAGAATCGATCCATCAGCCAAAAAGCGCGCGGCTACGACGCGCGAGGGCTCATCGACTGTCGTTTCGCCCCACGCCACCAAGCCGATCGCACCATTGAAGATTGCGTTCGGCGCGAACTGGTCCGCGCGGCTGAACACAATCGGGAATTCTCGTAGGCCACTCAGACGCGAGACCGGAATCAAAGCGCCCCAAACTTGCTGCGTCAGATAGAACGGCGTCCGCCGCCCATCGCTCCATGTCAGGAGATAGGAATCTCCATTCGAAGCTCCACGGAAGTTCCCCGCGTATGGCACCGTCGAAATCCGAAAGGAGACAGAGTCGATCGCTTCGCCGGCCGAATCGAGGCGTACGCCGAACGCGCCGCCTTCGTTCGCCGACGTAAAGAGAAATCCATTTGCGCTCGCGGTCAGCGTGATATTGCTCCCCCCGGAGCCGGGAACGTGATGGAGCGATCCATTCGTGAGATTCACGATCGTGCCATCCAGCGCCGCGACCAGAATGTTGCTGCTGTTAGATGCCGCTGCGCCGATCGAAATGATGCCGGCCACCGTCACCGATGGCTTGACCGTGCCGTCGTTGAGAATCGGAGTCGCCTTGTTGCCGGAGAAGACCAGATAACCATCGGATGTAGCGACGGCCGCTGTCATGCGGATGTCGATCGTTGCCAATACGCGATCAAGGTCCGCATTGAGAAGCGAAACGTGGGACACAAAGTCTCGGCCAAGCGGTGCGCACCACGAAAACAGCACGTTGCGGCCATTCCAGCTGACGCCGTCGGTATAGAACGCACGGATTGCGAAGTCCACGTCGCGCTGGAGCACTTCCCCGTTTGCGCTGACTCGCGCGTAGAAACCCTCACAGACGATGAGGTAGGTGGACCCCGTCCAGACAATCTGGGCGAAATCGCTCGGCCGATCCGAGATCACGAATTCGCCGTCGATCAGCTCGCCCGATGCGCTTATGCGCTGGCCGCGGACGCCATCGCGACTCCACACCGCGAGATAGTCGCGGCCATCCGTCGCGACTTCGGGATCGAACTGGGCGTAGACCGACGGCACGATGGCCGGCTCCGGCAGCGGAATGTCCTTCGCGAGAAGCAGACATGCGTAGGCGATCAGCACGAGGATATTTCGCATCAAGAGTTAGTACGGTTATGGATTCAGGCGCGTTTGAGGTCGATGAGCGTGATCTCGCCCCCCACGCCGAGCCGCGATGGCGGCCCCCAGTAGCCGGTGCCGCGGCTGACGTACAACATCGTGTTGCCGATGCGATGCAAGCCGGCCACGACGGGCTGGAACCAGCGGATCAGCAAATTGAACGGAAAGAACTGTCCGCCGTGCGTGTGTCCGGAGAGCTGCAGATCGACGCCGTTGCGCGACGCAGCCTTCGCGACCTGAGGACGATGCGCCAGCAGAATCTTGAAGGCATCGCTTGGCGCACCGTTCAGAGCAGCCGTCAGATCGCTCTTGTGCGAGTCGCGGCCGGCCGGATCGGTCACGCCTGCGATCACGAGTCCATCGCGAACGACGCGATGCTCGTTCTTCAGAAACGTCATGCCCAGGCTCGCGAACTCCCTGACCCACTCGCCGGCTCGCCAGTAGTACTCATGATTTCCGGTCACCACGAAGACGCCGTCGCGCGCGCGCAGATTGCGGAGCGGTTCGATGGCATCGCGAAGATCGTCGACAGAGCCGTCGATCAGATCGCCGGTGATGACGATGGCATCGGCGTCCAGCTCATTCGTGCGGCGAACCAGCGATTCGACAAAGCAGCGCTGGATCGTCGGCCCGATGTGCACGTCGCTCCACTGCACGATGCGGTACGGTTCGACATCGGCCGGAATCTGAATCGACACAACGCGCGGCCGCCGCGCCTGCACAAATCCGATGAACGCCAGCAAGCCGGCGGCAGCCAGCGTCGCCAAACTGAGGACGCGCGGGCTTATCGTTGCCCGGAAAATCAGGAGTCCGATGCGGAGCAGGTCGGACGTCAGGACGACGATGAGCAGCATCGCGAACACGCTCATCGTCCCGTAGCCGATGCTCTGGGCAAACGGACGCCGCGAAAGCAGCGGCAGGACGGTGATGCACGGCGCGAGCAGCACGACGCTCCATGCCACCAGGGGTGCGATTCCTGCCGCGGCCGCCGCGACCAGAAGTGGCCGGGCAGCATAGACATGCAGAGCGATCCAGATCGCCAGGACGGCCGCACCGCGGATCAGCTCGGTCGGCTGCGAAGCCAATGCACGAATTCGTTTCATGGATTCTCCTCAACAGATCCTGTAACCAAAACCCTCCCGTGGCATCCAAAGGGGTGAAACTTTTCAGCCGCGCGCGCCGTTCGGATGCGCAGGAGGTCTCCCGTGAGTAAGTTCTACGCGACGTTAATTGCTGCCCTTGCTGTCTTCGCGATGGCAGCCGCAGGAGGTTGGATGAATTTCAAGAAACCCGCCGATCCCGAGCTCAAGAAGAAGCTCACTCCGCTGCAGTACGAAGTCACGCAAAACGAGGGCACCGAACCCGCCTTTCGCAATGAGTATTGGGACAATCACCGAGCCGGCATCTACGTCGATGTCGTCTCCGGCGAGCCGCTATTCAGCTCGCTCGACAAATTCGAATCGGGCACCGGCTGGCCCAGCTTCACCAAGCCGCTCGAGCCTGCAAATGTAGTGACGAAGACGGACCGAAAATATTTCATGGTTCGCACCGAAGTCCGCTCCAAGCACGCCGACTCGCACCTCGGCCACCTCTTCAACGACGGCCCCGGGCCGACCTATCAGCGCTACTGCATGAATTCCGCGTCGCTGCGATTCATCCCCGTCGAAAAGCTGGAGGCCGAGGGCTACGGCAAGTACCTGCCGCTGTTCCAGAAAGTCGAGGCGCACAAATGACCGAGAAGGCCACCCTTGCGGGCGGATGCTTCTGGGGAGTCGAGGATCTGATCCGGAAACTCGACGGCGTGATCGACACGACCGTCGGGTACACCGGTGGCACGCTTCCCAATCCGCGGTACGAGGATGTCAAGACCGGCCGCACCGGACATGCGGAGTCGATCCAGATCGAATTCGATCCGAAGAAGATCAGCTACGAGCAGATCCTGGAGTTTTTCTTCCGCCTGCACGACCCGACGACGGTCAATCAGCAGGGGAACGATCGCGGCACGCAGTACCGTTCCGCGATCTTCTATCACGACGAGAAGCAGCGCGAGATCGCCGATCGCGCGATCCAGAAAGCGCAGCCCAAGTGGCCTCGGCCGATCGTCACGCAAATCGTTCCAGCGTCGGACTTCTGGCCTGCCGAGGAGTATCACCAGGATTACCTGCAGCGGACTCCGTGGGGATACACCTGCCACTACATTAGACCGTAGGTTGTTGAGGGTTGCTGGGTTGCTGCGGGGACGCCGACGACGGCGTAATATGCGATAAAGGCCGTCGTCGCGATCGTGCCGACGATCGACGGCAGCAACTGGCTGTACGGCTGCCACCTCTCGAAGACCGTTCCCGAAAAGGCCGATACCACCGCGATGTAGGCAGCCATCATCTTGAAGAGGTGTTCGTACAACCAGCTCCTGGCGACAAAGTTTTTCGGAAGCACGAATCGGATGAGGTCGTAGTTAGCAACCGCCGCCAGCGCGCCGAGTGTGGGATAGATCACCACTGGCGCCCACGGCAGCTGGACGCTGTGCAGATAGACGACGAACAGCACCGCGGCCGCCAGCGCCGCGACGGCGATCAGAGCGTCGTGAAATCGCAAACCGGTCGAGCGGACTGTGAGGACGCGATAACCCGACCAGGCCTCGTACGCCGCCAGCATCGTGATTACGGCGAGGAACGCGCGGAATCCGAATGCGATGATCCCACCGACTGCAGTGACCGTCACGACGATGAGACAGATCAGAAACCATCGGCCGAACCGGACGTGGGTGCTCCTTTGCGGGTGAGAAGCGGAATCAGTCCGAGGATGAGACAGAGGCTGCCGAACAGAACATGGATGGCGACGTTAAGCGTGTGCGGGAGCGATTCCTGAACGATCGATGCGCCTCTGGACATGGTGTCACCTCCTGATCATCGGCACGACGGCGACGATCCGCAGCGGCCCGCCCGACCCACCGGCGATCTTCATCGGCAGCGCGATGACCCACGCTCCCCTCTCCGGCAGCCGGTCGAGATTCGCGATGTTCTCGAGACCGGGAACGTTGGCGCCGTTTGCGATCTGGTGGACGATGAAGTCCTTCGACTGGCCGTAGTCGATGCTGGCGGTGTCGACGCCGATCGCGCCGACGTGGCGGTTGCTCACCAGGTAGCGCGCCGAGTCCTCGCTGTACGAGGGAAAATGCAGCTTGTCGGTGGCGCCGGGCGTGTCGTCGCCCAAGTATTTCTTGCGATCGGGATATCGCGATCCCCAGCCGGTGCGGAGCAGCACGATCGTTCCAGCCTGAATCACGCCGTTGCGCTTCTCCCAGTCCGCGACATCGGCCACGGTCAGGCGGTAGTCGGGATCGTTGGCAGCCCTGGCAGTCACATCGATGACTGCCGCCGGCGCAATGAGCTGACGCACTGGAATCTGATCGACGCTGAGCGCGCCCTGCGAGAAGTGAATGGGCGCATCGAGATGCGTTCCGCCATGCTCCGGCGCGCAAAACGAATTCGCGGAGTAGAAGTAGCCGCCTTCGGTCTTCCCGAACGCCAGGCGCTTCAACTCGAATCCGCCCGGCGCGTTAGGCCAGTACAACGTCTTCTGATCGAACGCGTAGGTGAGGTCGACGACATCGGCAGCGGACAAATCGATCGGCGGCCGCGGCGCGCTGGCGCAGGCGGCCAGGAGTAGCGAGGCGAGAAAAGTAAATCGACGCATGGGGATAATGTATTACGGTTGTCATTCCGAGCGTAGCGAGGAATCGGTGTGGGTGGGTGGTGCGAAGATCGAACATGGTCGCACCGCCCAACCCACACCGATCCCTCCCCCGTTCTGCGGGGTCGGGATGACATAGGAGCCTGCATGAAGATCCGAATCTTTGCTCTGCTCGTTCTCGCGACCTCCCTCGACGCCCAACCGCTCGTTCTCGCCGGCGGGCGGCTCATCGACGGCTTCGGCGGACCGCCCATCGAAAACGCGGTCGTGGTCATCGAAGGCAACACCATTCGCGCCGTCGGCCCCGAATCGGCCGTCAAGATCCCCGCCGGCGCCAAGGTGATCGACACCAACGGTTACACGATGATGCCCGGCCTGATGGACATGCACGTCCATCTGATGATCCTCGGCCACGGCGATTACAACCACTGGTTCCAGACGTATGCCAACCAGTATCGCGACGTGGTGATGCCGATTTCCGCGAAAGAGCTGCTGATGGCCGGCGTGACCACCGCGCGCGACCTCGGCGCGCCGCTCGACGACATCATGGCGGTCAAGAAACGCATCGAGCGCGGCGAGATCCCCGGTCCGCGCTTGTTCGTGGCCGGACCGTTTCTGCAAAAAGTAGCGCCGCCGCTGGAGGCGAAGTTTCGATGGGAAGTGCATGGCGCCGACGACGCCCGCAAGAAAGTCGACGTCGTGGCCGACGCCGGCGCCGACATCATCAAGATGATCGATCAGGATCAGATGACGCAGGACGAAGTCGACGCCATCGTCGATGAGGCCCACAAGCGCGGCAAAACCGTCGCGGCGCACGCGCATCGCTCCGACGAAATCCGCAAAGGTCTCAAAGCGGGCGTCGACTGCTTCGAGCACACCGGCCTGGCGACCAAGCCCGGCTACGAAGAAGACGTCCTGCAGATGATGCGCGATCGCAACGCGACGCTGTTCTGGTGTCCGACCATCGAAGGCTTATTTCTGTACGACTACACGCTCCGATTCCCGGAACGCGTCGATGATCAGCGATTGAAGAACGATTTGCCGCCCGAGATGTACAGGGATGTGCACGATTCGATCAAGGACGTCTCGCATCTCGATTACTTCCGACTCGTGCCGCGGCGGCTCCCCACGCTGGCCAACAAGTTCCGGCAATTGCGGGAGTCGGGCGTGACGATCATCGTCGGCACCGATTCCGGAATCCCGCTCAACTTTCACTTCGACTCCACCTGGCGCGAGCTCAAGACCATGGTCGACCTCGGAATGCCGCCCATGGACGCGATCCGCGCCGCGACGTACTGGCCCGCGCAGCTCCTCAAGCAACCCAACCTCGGAACCGTTGCGGCGGGAAAGCTCGCGGACATCATCGTCGTCGACGGCGATCCGCTCACCGACATGACCGCGCTGCGGCACGTTGTCCACGTGGTGAAGGACGGGCGGGTCTACAAATAGCGCCCTCACGCGAGCGCCCTCGCCCTGCGCAGCGGGGAGAGGGTGGCCCGAAGGGCCGGGTGAGGGGCGTCAGCGCAGGTCGTGGACCGTTGCCGCGGTGATGGCGAGCGTGGCGCGATTCTGTACAAACGCGACCACGCCGAGGCGTTTCCAGGATGGATCGGCGTCGAAGCTGAAGGATTGGCCGCGCACTCGGACGAGTCGTCGGACGATGGCGTTTTCGGTCGGGGTGCGGCCTTGGTTTTCGCCGCCGGCGATATGCGTCGTCACGCCATCTTCGAACAGCACGACCACGACATCGCTGTTAGGCGGTGCGTCGGCGCGCACGGAGCCTTCGATCCTCGATCCCTTTCGCGTTACATCGAGTGTGAGGCTGCCGGCATCTTTGGCTTCCTCGATCGCTCGCTTCATCGCCGAAGCATTCGATCCAACAAACTGCCGCGATCCGTTGACGACTGCCTGCGGGGTGAAAGCGCCATTCAGCGCAAAGCTGCGCACGTACATCATCTGACGCGCCGTCCAGTCGCGCGATGAAAACGGATCGCGCCAGCCCAGGCGGTCCCAATAGTCGACGTGGAATGCCAGCGGAATGACCTGCCCGCGATCCTGCGCGAGCTTCGAGATCAACGCGTCCGCCGGCGGACAGCTCGAGCATCCTTGCGAAGTGAACAGCTCCACAACGACCAGCGCGGCCAAAATCATCGGGGTGATTCTACGCCGCTGTCTCCTCGCGAACCGGGATCTCCACCGTTCTGTTACTTAAACGGCCGTCCGTCTGCACCAGCGCCACCCCGCCCAGGATGATGCCCATCGCGACGATCGAGACCCACGTCAGCTCCTCGTGAAGAATCAGCCATCCGAGGAGAACGGCCACCAGCGGGTTGATGTAGGCGTACATCGACATGTTCGTCATGCGAAGTTTCTTCAGCGCATAGACATACGACGTGTACGCCAGAAGCGAGCCGAACGTCGCCAGATAGACGAGCCCGATGATCCCGTCGCGCGTCCACGTCAGGTGTCGCGCCTCGCCGATGGAGAGACCGACGATGCCCACTGCCAGGCCGCCGGTCAGCATCTGCAACGCCGACGACATGAACGGCGTGACCGCGGTCAGGTTGTACTTTCCGCGCATCGTGCCGTACTGCCAGCACATCGATCCGACCTGAATGGCCAGCGCGCCGAGAACGAAGTGGACATCGAACGCCCCCGAAGCGCCGGGCGTGACCAGGAGCGCCACGCCCACGAAGCCGATCAGCATGCCGATGGCGCGACGCACGCCGATCCGCTCGCCGTTCGGACGAAGGCGTTCGAGCAGAGCCGCCCAGAATGGCGCCGTCGCGACCAGAAGCGCAGCGATCCCGCTCGGAACCCACTGCTCGGCCCACACCACCGCCAGGTTTCCGACGCCGACCATCAGCAGGCCCACCACAGCCAGCTCCGCCAGCAGGCGTTTGCTGCGCGGAAGGATCTCGTCGCGCAGTCGCGCGATGACGAACAGCGCCGACCCGGCGAAGATGAAACGCATCGCCGTCAGCAGAAATGGGGGAATGCTGCGGACCGCAACGCGAATGGCGAGGTAAGTCGTGCCCCACACGATGCAGACGATTGCGAATGCGACGTACGCCAGGACGCGATCGCGTTTCACGCGTCTTCTCCGAGCACGACGCCGCCGACTTTCTCGCAATGCGTCCGCATCACGATGGTGGTTCGCGTGGAGAAGCCCAGCGGCGGCGCCGTCAGACGCGAGACCAGATCGTTCAAAGAGGCAATCGAGCCGGTGCGCACCTTGATCAGGTAGCAATCATCGCCCGCAACGGTGTGCGCTTCCAACACCTCATCGGACTTCAGAACGCGCTGAAACGCCTTCCACACCTGCGGCGTCAACTGCCCGTTCGTTCTGCAGGAAACGAACGCGGTGATGTTGCGTCCGAGGGCTGATGGGTCGATGACGGTGGTGGTGCCGCGGATCACGCCGTGGCGTTCCAGCCGCTCGATTCGATCGGCAACCGCGGGGCGGGATAAGCCGATCCGCTCCGCAATCTGCGCCGCCGGAGAGCGGCCATCCTTAGCGAGAAGCGTCAGGATTTCGAGGTCCAGTGCGTCCAGATCGTCGGACACGGTACTATTGTACCATCGATTCGACGGTAAGAATAGTAGATAACCTTCGATTCGTCAGACCGCAGCTTCGATGGCCGGCTCCGGGTCACGGGCGCGCCAGGCGGCCGCGTGCGGGTAGCGGTATTCGATGCGGTGCATGGCGGCGCGGACCAGATCGCGCTTGAGGTACTCGATCTTCACGTCGCCGGCCGGGTCGGTGAGCAGGCGCCGCAATGCGTCACGCCGAAGCAGAATGCTGCGGAGTTTCAGCGACTTTCCACGAACGGCGTATCGGATCGCGTCGCGCACTTCGGAACAAACCCGCACAACTGCCGGATCGAGAACTCCGACGATCTCCGCCGCCAGCTTCGTTTCATCCATTTTGGTGATCGTCGTCTTCATCGTTCCTCCCACGGTTGTTTGATCTAATAGACGACGAGGAGTCGAGAAAGTTGCGATGCGGGTCAGCTTTTCACCGTTAGGAAACAGCGGTGTTGCAAAACCCAACGAGACGCTTTTGGATGTCGCGCGCCGGGCCGGCGCCCCCATCGGCAACTCCTGCGGCGGCATCGGCATCTGCAACCGCTGCCGTGTGCGCGTCGTAGAAGGAGTGGAGAACCTCACCCCGCCGACGCGATTCGAAAAAGATCCCGACTCGCGACTGGCATGTCAGGCCGTGGTCCTCGGCGACTGCACCATCACGACGAGCTATTGGTGACCGCTGAGTTGAGGCCGTTCGAACCGCAACACTCGGCCGCGTACGTCCACGCCTTTCAGAAAATCGTGTACGACGTTCTGAACGTCCGTCATCGGCAATGTGTCATGGAAAGCATTCTCCACCACGATGTGGGGCGCATCGCTCATTCGCCAGCGGACCGCTTCGGCCTGAAACGGCGGAGCCACCGGATCGAGAGTTCCGCTGAGCATCAGCGTCGGCGTCGCCATCACTCGCGGTAACGATTCAGGACGCCGGTCGGCGGGCACGTACAGGCGGCAAATCTCCGGACGCATCTGCAGGTTGACATCGCCCACCATCGAACCGTTGGCCTGTTCCGCGACTCGCGCGCGTCGTTGCGGCGATGCGCCGTCGGCACATGAAGTCGCCACCGGAAAGATCGCCGTGCCCGAAATGCTGTTGTACAAACCCTCGGCACGTTTGGCGAGCGATTCGTAATCGCCTTTGGCAATATTGGAAAAAAGATCCATGGTCGACGTCGCTGCTCGCCCGTCGCCGATTCCCTGGAGAATGGTCTGGAGCGCAATCCTGCCGATCCGAACCTTGACCGTCGATCGTCGAAGGCGATCGTTCACCGTCAACTCGAGCGGTTTCTTCTCGACCGCATCGAGGACTCGCATCACCGTGCCGGTGAAATCAGACCCGGTCAGGCGTGAAAGTTTCTCGATTTGCACGTCCCACGTGTCGGGGAGTGTCAGAGCGTTGTCAGGACCGATGACTGCGGCCAGCACCGCGTTGTAGGCGCTGACGTCTACACCTTCCGCGCGCCAGCGATTCACGCACCTCTGATTGACATTCGCCATATAGTCGGCAGCCTTCTTTGCCGATTCGATGACGTCGACAGGCGCCGATTCCGCCGCAGGACAATCGAGCGCTGGTTTTGACATGCCGGTGCCGCGCTGATCGAGGAGAATCACGTCGCCGATGTCGCGCAGCCGGTCGAAGAGTTTGAAGAATGGCGGGATGCGACCCATGACGGCGCCAGGCACACCCGGACCGCCCGCGATAAAAACGATCGGACTACCGGGCGTGGACGCGGTGGTGCGTAGTCGGACAAAGTCGATCTCGATGGTCCGTTTGGACGTCGAGGCGCGATTCTCGACGACGGTCAGTTGGCCGAGCTCGGCCTGGTGATCGGTTCCATCGAAGGTCTTCAATTGATAAGGCTGGAAGCGCAGCTCGGCGGCCGCGGCGCTGAGGCTAAGGATTGATGAACATGCAATCGCCGTAGCTGTAGAAGAGATATCTCTCACGAATCGCCTCCTGATAAGCGCGGCGAATGGTCTCCACTCCTGCGAAGGCCGAGACTAGCATCAGCAGCGTCGATTCCGGCAGATGAAAATTGGTCAGGAGTTTGTCGACCGCCCGGAATTGATAGCCGGGCGTGATGAAGATGTTCGTCTCTTTTTTCCCCGCTTCAAAATGGCCGCTTTGCTTTGCACTTTCCAGGGCGCGCATGGTCGTCGTTCCAACCGCGACGATCGACTTCGCGGCGTTCAGCCTGGCGGCGGCCGCCTCGCCGATCTGGTAGCGTTCGCTGTGCATCACGTGGTCGCTGATGTCATCGACCTTCACCGGCTCGAAGGTTCCGATCCCGACATGCAGCGTGACGCGGACGATCTCGATTCCGCGAGCGGCGATGCGATCGAGAATCTCTTGCGTGAAGTGCAGGCCGGCGGTCGGCGCGGCGATCGCGCCCCGCTCGCGCGCGTAGATCGTCTGATACGACTCCCGATCACCCGCGGTGGATGGACGCGTGATGTACGGCGGCAGCGGGGCGACGCCGATGCGCTCGACTTCGTCGATGTGGCCTTCGAATCGAATCACGATCGTCCCTTCGCTCTTGTCGAGCACACGAGCGGTCAGGCGATCGGAAAAGCGCAGGACGTCGCCGGCGCGCACTCTTCGAGCCGGTTTGCACCACGCCTCCCAGGTGGTCGGATCGTGCTGTTCCACCAGCAAAACCTCGATGGGACGCCGCATGGCCCCCTTGGGCTCGGCGAAAAGGCGGGCGGGAATCACGCGCGTGTCGTTGATCACCAGCGTGTCCGACGGTTCGAGACGCTCTGCGAAATGTACAAAATTATCGTGAATAATTTTGTCAGGCGGCGTCACGACCATCATGCGCGATCGTCCGCGTTCGCGCGGCGTTTGTGCGATGAGCTCGGACGGAAGTTCGTAATGGAAGTCGCTACGTTTCAAGGTTGCTGGGTTGCTCGGTTGCTGGGGTTGCTCAGTAACTCAGAAACTCAGCAACCAAGCAACCATACAATACGCAGTCGTGATCAAAGCACGAGTGATCACCTGCTCCGACAGCGCTGCCGAAGGCACGCGCGAAGATCGTTCCGGACCGGCTGTGCGCGACATCCTGGAGAAGAACGGATACGACGTCGACGCGGTTGTCATCGTTCACGATGATTGCGACGCCATCGCCACCGCCATCGAAAACGGCACCGGCGACGGCGCGCGACTGGTGGTCACGACCGGCGGCACCGGCATCGCGCCGCGGGACGTCACTCCGGAGGCCACCATGCGCGTGTGCGAACGCCTGGTTCCGGGATTCGGTGAGCTGATGCGCAGCACCTCGCTCGCCAAAACGCCCATGGCGTCGCTCTCGCGCGCGCAGGCGGCCACGCGCGGCTCGGCCCTGGTCGTGAATCTTCCCGGCTCACCGAACGGCGCGCGCGAAAATCTGGAAGCGATACTGCATTTGCTGCCCCATGCTCTCGAATTGTTGTCGGGGAATCGCGTGGATCACGAAGGGATGAGGGCGGAGGGATGAGGGATGAATAAGGTCCGCGCCACCTCAGCCCTCAGCCCTCATCCCTCATCCCTTGGAGCGACGCAATGAGCGTTCGTCCCGGCCTCGAAGTTCTGCTCGATGATCCTCGCCCGATCGCCGGCAAAAAAATCGGCCTGGTCACGAATCAGAGCGCGGTCACCACCGATCTGCGCCACGCCGTCCGCCTGCTTCATGCCGGCCGCGGATGGAAGTTGATTGCGCTGTTCGGTCCCGAGCACGGCATCTGGGGCGAAGCCCAGGACATGGAGGGAGTCGAGCAGTCGGTCGATCCCCTCACCGGGCTGACCGTCTATTCGCTGTACGGACGCAGCGAGAAAGATCTGGCACCGCGACGCGAGGTCCTCAGGACGCTCGATGCTTTGGTGATCGATCTGCAGGACATCGGATCGCGTTACTACACCTTCATTTACACCATGGCGCTGTGCATGCGCGAGGCCGCGCCGATCGGATTGCCGGTGATCGTCCTCGACCGGCCTAATCCGATCGACGGCGTGCATCTGGAAGGAAACATCCGAGAGGAGAAGTACTCCAGCTTCGTCGGGATGTTCCCGCTCCCCACCCGTCACGGCATGACGCCCGGCGAGCTGGCGCGCTACTTCAACAACGTCTTCAAGCTCAATTCCAATCTGATCGTCATTCCGATGCGCGGATGGCGGCGGGGAATGTGGTGGGGCGATACCGGTCTGCCATGGGTGATCCCCTCGCCCAACATGCCGACTGTTTTCACGGCAACGGTTTATCCCGGCATGTGTCTGGTCGAAGGAACTAACCTCAGCGAAGGGCGCGGCACGACCCATCCCTTCGAATTCCTCGGTGCGCCGTGGCTGGAGCCCTTCAAGCTGGCCGAAAGACTCAACGCCGTCGGCTTGCCGGGCGTGCGATTCCGGCCGCACTACTTTCTGCCGAAATTTCAGAAGCACAGCGGAAAAGTGTGCGGCGGCGTGGAGCTGCACGTCACCAATCGCTGGGCCTTCGAGCCTTATCGCACCGGACTGTGGTGCGTCAAAGTCGCCCGCGACGCCAATCCAGAAAAATTCGACTGGCGGCGCGAGACCTACGAGTTCGTCTCCGATCGCCTGGCCATCGACCTTCTCGCCGGAAGCGATCGCTATCGAAAATTAGTCGAAGACGGCGGCAGCCCCGATGAGTGGGTGGCGGAGTGGGAGGAAGGACTGCGCGATTTCGCGGGCACGCGGGAGGAGTTTCTGTTGTACCGCGCGACCGATCCCCACTGGGCGTAGCGCAGTTGCGCAGTCTCGCGGTCTCGTGGTCTATACACCGCGAGACCTCGCAACTGCGAGACCGCGATACCTAATGCTCGAAATACTCTACGAGGATGATGCCCTCCTGTTCATCAACAAACCTCCCGACATCGTCGTGCAACGCTCGTACGATCAGAACGAGCCTGTCCTTCTCGAGCTCGCGGAAACGCATGCCGGCAAGCTTTTTCTGATGCAGCGGCTCGATCGCGGAACGAGCGGTGTGATCTTTTTTTCCAGGCTCGCCGAGATCAACTCGAAGCTCACGCGCCAATTCGAGACCAGGCGCATTCGCAAGCGCTATCTGGCTCTGTGCGAGGGTCCACTGGCCGAAAGGCAGATCGTCGACGCAGCGCTCGCGCGCATCGGTCCGATTGCATTTGGTGTTCGCGAGGGAGGCCGAACTGCCAAAACATCGATCCAGCCGCTGCGCCCGACTCGAAACGGATCGCTCGTGGCCGTCGAGTTACAGACCGGGCGGACACATCAAATCCGGGTGCATCTGGCAGCGATCGGGCATCCGATCATCGGTGACTGGCTCTACGGTATGAGGAATGCGCCACGACCCATGTTGCATGCCGCCGAGCTCGCTATGGTGCATCCACTGACAAACGAGCCACTTCGCGTCTCCGCACCCCCACCCCGCGACTTTTGGAAGGTCGCCGAAGAGCGCGAAATCGTGTCTAGGGGCGAGGACATAATGACCCTTGCGGAGTGCAGCTAAAGTATTGAATCCGCTAGAATAAACGTGCACGGACGGTCGTTACCGAATGCATAGGAGATCGCCATGAGACTCTGGAGCAAGATCGCAATCGTCCTTGCATTCGTGCCGCTGATCGCGTCAGCGCAATACAAGGACCTCGACACCGCGCTTTCGAATTTGACACGCGGCTTCGGAAGTGGTGAGCCGCAGGCGGTGGTCTCTGGAATCGGCGATGGAGACCAGGTGATCCTGCAGTTTCCGGGGTTGATCGAGCAGAGCGGCTCGAATGCCTACGGCCGCGATCAGGCTGCCTACCTGCTGGACGGGCTCTTCGGACGCGTGCATCCAAGCGGATTCGAGCAGCAGAGCGCGCGCAAGTTCAGCTCGGAAGCGCAGTATCAGATCAAGGGCACCTGGACGATTCAGAACGCCGGCAAGACCGAAGGTCGCGAGCTTTACATTACTCTGCACAACAAGAATGACCGCTGGTCCATCCTCTCCGTCAGGTCCGCGGGCAAGTAACAACCGGTTCGGTCGCGTCGTTTCTTCGATCGCCGTCGCGCTTGCGACGGCGATTTGTCTTTTCGCGCAACTCCATCGCCCCGCGACGTCTGCCATCGTGCTGTTGCTGGCGATCGCGGCGTTGGTCCTGGCGCGCGACCGCATCGTCGCGACGGCGGCCTTGTTTCTGATCGGAGTGGCCGCCATCGATGCCGTCACATTTGTGGTGGCGGCGCGCGTCAGCCGCAACTTCGCTGAGCGGTCGGCCTCGCACGTCGACCGCGAGATGCAGCGGGTCGGTCGCGATATCGCGGGCATCGAGGCGCAGCTGCAGGCCAGCGCCGATCGCGTGGCATCCGCCATTGCGGCGCGGCCTGACCTCACCCGGCCGCAGATGTTTCGCCTCCTCGAGATGCAGCCGCGCCACGCGACGCGTGGAATGCGGATTGTCGGTCCCAATGGAAATGTGCTGGCGTGGTGGGGTGACGAGCTCCGCGTGACCGGCAACCTCATCTACCAGTTCGACGTCAGCAATTTGTACATCACGCGATCGCATGCGCTGGTCAACGCGCCGCTGGTCGTCCAGGCGTTCCAGCGCATTCCGAATCAGGCGCGAGCGCACTCGTTTCTCGACCAGGACGACGACTGGATCGTGAGCACGATCTTTCACGCCGGAGTGCTGAAGCAGGAACCGGGCACGAGGCGCTACGCGATCGCGAAGCATTCCGATGCGTCGCTGTTCATCGACGTCCTCCCCCACACGCGGCCGGAGATCGTGGCAAATACGCAAATCGTCGGCCGCGATGCCGCCGCGATTCTCCTGGCGCTGGCGGCGCTGGTGATCGCATGGCGGACGCGCCAATCGACGATTCTCACGGCGATTCTGATTGCCGTGGCCCGGGTCGCGCTGCTGCCGCTGCGATTCGAAGCCGATCCGTGGCACATCTTCGGTTTCGACATCTACGCATCGCGCATGCTCGATGGGTTCAGCCGGTCGCCATTCGATCTGTTGTTGACCGCTGCTGCCGTCCTCGCCATCGTCACCGTCTTCAATCGACGGGTGCCCAGCCCGCGCGTGCAGGTCGCGCGCGGCCTTCTGACGGTGGCGGCCGGGGCCGGCTTCGTGCTCTTTCTTCGCAACCTGGTCGACAACTCCCGCGTATCGCCCATCCCCGATCACATCGTCCCGCTGTCCGTCGCCCAGGGCGTGCTGCTGCTGGCAATGTTGTGCTTCGGATTTGCGGTGGTCGGACTGGCACCGCGATTCGGAGTGCGTCATCGCGTCTTGCGCCTGTTCACGTCCGCCTTCGCGGTGGTGCTGCTGAGTTACATCCCGCTCACCATCTTCGAAACGTCGAGCGCGCGGAAATTCGTCGCGGAAACCTATGCGCCCCTGGTGATCGGCGAGGCCGGTCAGCTGCGCACGATGATCGAGGACATGTTGACCAACCAGTTTTCGCGCGTCGACCTGAGCACGATCCTGGCCGACGACTACACCCGGATGGATCTGCAAGACCTCGCCTACGCCTTATGGTTGCACTCCGATCTCTCCAGGCTGCGCATTCCGGCCGTCATCACCGTCAACGACATCTTCGATCATCCGCTGAGTCGATTCGGCGTCGGGCTGCCGCAGTTCAGCGAGCGGCGTTCGGAGAGGGGCGCGGAGGTCTTGCAAGTCGGAACGCTGCGCCGAGTCCTCATGCATCACGATTTCGACGTTGCCACCTTCGGGATTCCGATCGGCGAAGGGAGCGTCCACGTCGTCAATCCCGCCGACCCCGGCGCGACCGCCACCTACTCCGACATCTACCGCGACTTTTTCGAGCCGGCATTTGCCGATACGACCAGCGGCTTGCGCGCCCAACCTGCGCCGACGGTGTACGAGAAGAACGGCAATGCCCGCGGACCCTCGACCGTGAAGCTGCCGCAGAGTCCGGAGCGATATTTCTCGATGCTCAAAAGCCGGCAAGGCTTGTGGGTCAGCGCCGCGCAAGGTTCGTCGGTCTATCTTCGGCGAAGCGATGACGTGCTGTACGCATTTCCGCTGCAGGTCCCCACGCGCGTCGAGCAAGTGCGGCGTGTGGGCAGCGTCGCGATCTGGGCGATCGCGTTTGTCCTGGTCGCGATCGCGATCGGCTCTCTTCCGCTCATCGCGGCGATCGTCCGCGGTTTCCCGCGCAGTCTCGATTTCCGTACGCGCACCTCGGTTTACTTCACGGCAGTCGTGCTTCTGCCGTTGATTCTGTTCGTGATTTTTGTCCGCGCCTATCTGGGCGATCGTTTGAAATCGGAATACAACGACCGCGCCCAGACGGCTCTCAACACCGCCGAGCGGGTGATCGAAGACTATCTCGCGTCGACCAACTCCGCGCGGCCGGAGCAGGTCCTGGACGACGACGTGCTGAGCTGGCTGGCGCTGGTGATCGGTCACGATCTGCATCTCTATCGCGACGAACAGCTCATCGCGTCCAGCCGCCGCGATCTCTTCGCCGCCCATGTCGATTCCGAGCGGCTGCCGGGCGAAGTCTATTCGGAGATCGTGATCGGCGGCCGGCAGATCTCGCGCGCGCAACACACCTCGGGCTCTGCGCAGTTCATCGAGATCTACAGCCCGATCACGCTGGCATCGGGACAGAATTACACGCTGGCACTTCCGTTCATCGTCCAGGCGCGGCAGATTCAGGCGCAGGTCAACGATCTCGCCACCACCATCTACATGCTGCTGGTCTTCATCGTCCTGGCGGCCATCGGAGTTGCCTATCGCGCCGCACGCACCGTCACACGACCGGTGCAGGCGCTGGTGGGAGGAGCGCGCGCGGTCGCGCGGGGCGAGTTCGATATCGATGTCCGCGTCCCTCACGATCCCGACCTGGGCCTCCTGGTCACGACCTTTCGCGATATGGCGCAATCGATTCGCAGGCAGCAGAACGATCTGCGCCACGAGCGCGATCGGCTGCAGACGCTGCTCGAGAACATCAACGCGGCTGTGGTTGTGCTCGACGGACAGATGCAAGTCGTCGCCACGAACCTGGCCGCGCGCAAGCTTTTCGGCGCGGCCATCCGATTGCATCCGCCGGTCCGCGATTTTCTTGCCAATCACCGGCAGCGGCGCGTGGAATCGGCAGAACTCGAGCTGAACGTCGAGGCAGCCGCGCGCACGTTCCGCGTTTCGATCGTTCCGCTGCCCGACACCGACGAAGAGATGTTGATCGCCGAGGATGTGACGGAGATTCTGAGGTCGGAGAGGCTCGAGGCATGGGGCGAGATGGCGCGCCAGGTTGCGCATGAAATCAAGAATCCGCTCACCCCAATTCAACTGACCGCCGAGCATCTGCGCGCCGTCGCCGAGCGCAATGATGCCGAGCTGCCGACGCTGGTGAAATCTGCCGTCGACAACATCCTGCGGCAAGTGGTGATGCTGCGCGAGACGTCGAAGGAGTTCAGCGACTACGCGTCGCTGCGCCAGGTGCAGAAGAGGCCGCTGAATCTGCGCCGGCTGTTGGAAGAAATCGCTTCGAGCTACGCCAACAGCCGCCAGCGTGGCATCGACTTCCGGGCCGAGATCGCGACTTCCACGCCGGCGCAGTTCGCAGGAGACTCGCGAATGCTGCGCGGCGCCATCGCGAACCTGATCGAGAACGCCTTCCAGGCCGCTCCCGGGGGCATTGTTCGCCTCGGCAGCCACGTCCTTGACTCGAAAGTGGTCGTTTCCGTCGAGGACAACGGGCCGGGCGTCCCGCCCGAAGTTCTGCCTCGCATATTTGATCCATACTTCTCGACAAAATCCGCCGGTACCGGCCTCGGCCTCGCCATTACCCGAAAGGCCGTCGAGGAGCATGGGGGCTCAATCCGCGCCGAGAATCTCAACCCGGGGTTCCGTGTTTCGATTGAGTTACCGGTGAAATAGAATCATTGCTTCCGATGAAACGACTGCTTCTGGCAATCCTGCTCGTGGTCTCTGCGCCTCTGGCACAAGGCGAAGGCCCGATCGACGAAACGCGCTTCACGCTGCGCGAGGAGCTCCTGCGCCTGATCAACCGCGATCGGAAGCAGTTCGGCCTGCAGCCGGTGAAACTCGACCCATTGGCGTCCGTGGTCGCCGATGCGTACTGCCGCGATCAAATTCGCAACGGCACCACCGGCCATTACACGACCGACGGGCAGGCTCCGTACATGCGCTACTCATTTGCGGGCGGCAACGATGGTGTCAGCGAAAACGCGGCGGCATGGTCGGCCAATTACAACTTCTCCGACCGCGCGCTGTACGAAATGATGCGGCGTTCCGAGGATGCCATGATGCGGGAGGTGGCACCGCATGATGGCCATCGCCGCACCATCCTCGACCCGTTCGCAACGCACGTCGGAATCGGCCTGGCATGGGACCGCGGCGAGTTTCGTCTGACCCAGGAGTTCATCCGCCGCTACGTCGATTGGGTCCGGCCGCTGCCGCGAAGCGCATCCGTCGGTGACCAGATTTTGTGCAGCGGGCGGCCGGCGACGGGATATGCGATCGAAGCGATCACCGTACATCACGAGCCGTTTCCGCAGCCGATCGCGCCGGTGACCGCGAACGCCATGACGACCTACTCGCTGCCCGACGCGCGGCGCGAGTACCTGCCTCGCCTTCGCAATCGTGTCAGCATGACGTCGGCCGGATCGATCCAGGAAGTGCGCGAGGTTTACAGCGACGGGCGTCGCGGAGATTTTCCGGTCAAGGATGACGGGGGCTTCGCGTTCGTCGTTCCTCTTCCGGACGGCCCGGGCATTTACACCATCGTGGTGTGGGTCAAGGTGCAAGGCGCGCGGGACGCGATCGCGGCCAGCAACGTTTCGCTGCGCGTCTACGGTGCCGGCGACGGTGCCGCCATCAGCGCTTTTTCGCAGCGCTAGTGGGGTCAGGCCTACCCTGACCCCACTACCCCACGATCCACAAGGCCTGACGGCGCGCGACCGCCTGTCGCGCCGAGAGCATGAGCTGCACGTAGGTCTGCACGTCGAGGTCGGCTTCGATCAGCGCATCATCCTCGAGGTATTTGGCGGCCAGTTGCATGAGCTCGACGTCGTCGGTCGGAAGCGAGCTGAGGGCGGCGAACTTCTGAAGCGTGTCGACCAGCGCCGAGAGGCTGGCGACATGAAAAGGATCGGCAACATTCGGCAGCACAATTTCCTCGATGCCCTTCACCGGCGCATCGACGAATACGGCCTGATAGGCGTCGATGCCTGCGATCTGCGGAATGCGCCGCTGTAGCGCGACCCAGCCGCGGACGTCGACTTCATCGGAGCGATAGGGCTCGTCGACCTGACCGTCCTTGATGGCGAAGCGCTGGCGCAACGCTCCCTCCACCGCTCGCGCGAGATCGGGTCCTAAAACGTCGTGCGCGGAGCCCGCAACAAAGGTGAGCGGCACGGCGTGTCAGCTTACCACGGCACTTTGCATACAATCGCGAAGGTGTTCGAACGCCTGAAACGGATCGCGCCGTTTCTCAAGCCGCTGTTGATCCTGGGTCTGTTCGCGATCGCGCTGCGCGTGCTGGCCACCACCCTGGCGCAGTATCGCTATCGCGACATCGTCCACTACATCAGCTCGCTGGACGCCGACCAGATCGTCCTGGCTGTCGTTCTCACCTTGCTGGGCTATCTGGTGATGACGGGCTACGACACGCTGGCATTCGAGTACATCCGCCATCCGCTGCCCTATCGCAAGATCGCGCTGGCGTCGTTCATCGGCTACGCCTTCAACAACAACGTGGGGCTGTCGGGTCTGGTCGGTGGATCGCTGCGCTACCGCTTGTACACGGCGTGGCGCTTGAGCGCGGTCGAGATCGCGAAAGTCATCGCGTTTTGCACCATCAGCTTCTGGCTCGGCTTCATCGTGTTAGGCGGAACGTTCTTCATCATCCTTCCTCCCCAGATCCCGTCGGCGGTGCATTTGCCGATCAACTCCATCCGCCTGCTGGGCATCATCCTGTTGCTTCCTGCTCTGGCCTATCTGGGCTGGATCGCGTTCCGACGCGAGCCGGTGCGCATGCGGCAATGGGAATTCGAGCTGCCGACCTTCGGGCTCTTTGTGGCGCAGGTGACGATCTCCGCGATCGACTGGATCATTGCGGCGGGCGTCCTCTACATCCTGCTCCCCGATTCACTTCCGCTGACCTTCACGCGATTTCTGGGCATCTTCCTTCTGGCGCAGATTTCGGGCGTGGCCTCGAATGTTCCCGGCGGCTTCGGAATCTTCGAAGCGGTCATCCTGATTTTTCTCGCTCCGTTCTACTCCGCTTCCTCGATCCTCGGCGCTCTGGTGGCATTCCGCGTCATCTACTATCTGCTGCCGCTTTTCATCGCGACCATTCTTTTGTCGACGCACGAGATCGTCGAGAAGCGCGAGGGCGTGGCGCGGGCCTGGAAAATTTTCGGACGATGGGCGCCCGGCATCGCGCCCAACCTGCTGGCCTTCACGACCTTCGTCGGCGGCACGGTTCTGCTTTTCTCAGGCGCCACACCGACGCTGCCCAGCCGTCTGCAATGGCTGCGGCGACTCGTTCCGCTGCCCATCGTCGAGATCTCGCATTTCTTCGGCAGCATCGCCGGGGCGCTTCTGCTGTTGCTCGCGCGCGGCCTGCAGCGCCGTCTCGATGCCGCCTACCAGCTCGCGCTGGTGATTCTGACCGCGGGCATCTTTCTCCAGATCTTCAAGGGCGGCGATTACGAAGAGGCGGTCATCCTCGGGATCATGTTGTTCGCGCTGATCTCATCGCGGCGCCACTTCCATCGCAAAGCGTCGCTGGTCAACGAGAGCTTCGGACCGGGATGGATCATCGCGATCCTGCTGGTGCTGATGTCGTCGGCCTGGCTGGGTTTTTTCAGCTACAAGCACGTCGAGTACTCGAACGATCTGTGGTGGCGATTCGGATTTCGAGGCGATGCGCCGCGATTTCTGCGCGCCTCGGTCGGCGTCATCGCCGCCATGTTGATCGTGGCCGTGCGCCATCTGCTCCGTCCCGCGATTCCCGAGCCCGATCCGCCCAGCTTCTCGGATCTCGAGCGCGCAGCGGAGATCGTCCGCCATGATCCTCACAGTGCGGCAGCGCTGGCCGTGCTGGGCGATAAGCCGCTGTTGTGGAGCGAGTCGAGACGCGCCTTCATCATGTACGGCGTGGAAGGGCGCAGTTGGATCACCATGGGCGACCCGGTCGGACCGGACGAAGAAAAATCGGAGCTGATCTGGAAGTTTCGCGAGCTTTGCGATCTGCATGCCGGCTGGCCGGTGTTCTACGAAATCAAGCGCCAGCATCTCCACCACTACCTCGACCTCGGCTTGACGCTGCAGAAGATCGGCGAAGAGGCGCGCGTGCCGCTGCACGACTTCTCGCTCGAGGGCGGCACGCGCAAATGGATGCGCAAGATGCAGCGGAAAGTCGAGTCGGAACACTGCTGGTTCGAGATTGTGGAGGATGCCACTCCCATTCTTGCCGAGCTGCGCGAGATTTCCGATTCGTGGCTGACGGAAAAGCGAACGCGCGAGAAAGGCTTCTCGCTCGGTTTCTTTGCAGAGGACTACGTCCGCCGGTTTCCGGTTGCCGTGGTGCGGCGCGGCACCAACCGCATCGTGGCATTCGCGAATGTGTGGGCCAGTGCCACCAAGGAGGAAGCCTCGGTCGATCTGATGCGGCATCGCGCCGACGCGCCTAACGGCGTGATGGATTTCATGTTCCTGCAGCTCATTCTGTGGGGCCAGCAGCAGGGCTACCAGTTCTTCAACCTGGGCATGGCGCCGCTCTCGGGCCTCGAGAATCGGTCGCTGGGCACGGTCTGGAACCGCGTCGGCGCGTTGGCCTATCGCTTCGGCGAGAACTTTTACAACTTCCAGGGACTGCGGCAGTACAAGGAAAAATTCGATCCGATCTGGGAGCCGATGTATCTCGCCTCCCCGGGCGGGCTGGCGCTGCCGAGGATTTTGACGAATCTGGCGGCGCTCATTTCGGGAGGTCTGCGCGGCGTTGTTGCGAAATGAAAAATTTCAAATTTCAAATGGAAAATTGAAAAGGAGGCCGTACGGCGATTTTCCATTTTTCATTTGAAATTTGAAATTTGAAATTTACTGTTGTAGCGCACGGCCCGATGCTCGCTCTCCTCCTCGCCGCGACCGTCACCACCTCGAAGCTCCCGCTCGTCGAAGTTCCAGCGACCAGCGGCGCTTCGGACACGCTGGTCGTTTTTGTGTCGGGGGACGGTGGCTGGGCAAAGATCGACAAGGCCATTTCGAAGATTCTCGCGGACCACGGAATGCCGGTCGTCGGCCTCAATGCGCTGCAGTATTTCTGGACGAAGCGCACGCCCGATTCGGCATCGCGCGACCTGCAGACGATCCTGGAGCGTTACCTGAGGCTCTGGAAAAAGCAGCGCGTGCTGTTCGTTGGGTACTCGCGCGGTGCCGATGTGCTGCCGTTCATGATCAGCCGTCTGCCGCCGGATTTGCGCGACCGAACCCGGCTGCTGGCGCTCCTCGGTCCAAGTCCCAAAGTCGAATTCGAATTTCACATCGGCGACTGGATGCGGACCAGCTCCAAAACCGGATACGATGTCAAACCGGAAGTTGACAAATTAATGTCACATAATATCGTGTGCCTTTTTGGAGAGGACGACAAAGACTCCCTCTGTCCGATGCTCTCCGCAGCGCGGATCAGCTCGGTCATGCTCAAGGGCGCGCATCACTTCGACGGCGGCTATGACAAGCTGGCCCACATCATCCTCGCGAATCTCCAATGATGAGCATCCTCTTCGCGCTGGCCACGACCTGCCAGGCCCCGATCATCGAGCTGCCGGCAACCGGCCGCCCGGGCGATCGTTTCGCGGTCATGCTGACCGGCGATGGCGGATGGCGGCGGATCGACAAGCGCGTGACGGACGGACTCCGTGCCGAAGGAATTCCGATCGTCGGATTCCTCGCCTCGAGTTACTTCCGAACGCGCCGCACTCCCGAAGAGAGTTCTTGCGCACTCGCGCACATCGTTCGGTCCTATAAAGAGCGATGGAACAAGGCCAAGGTCATTCTGATCGGCTATTCACGCGGCGCCGATGTTCTGCCGTTCATGATCAATCGCCTGTCACGCGACGTCCGCGACTCCATCCAGCTGGTCGCGCTGCTGGGGCTGGAGCCGTCCATCGACTTCGAATACGAACCGACGTGGACGTTCGGCCACTACATGCATCACCACGTTCAGTATCCAGTCCTTCCGGAGGCGCAAAAGATGCGGGGCATGAACGTTCTTTGCATCTATGGTGTCAAAGAAAAAGACACGCTGTGCACGCATCTCGACCCGTTGCAGTTCAAGATTCTTCGCGAGCCGGGCGGACACCATTTTGCCGGACGCTATTCCGAGGTCACCGAGGCGATTCTGAATGCGGCGCGCTGATGCATTGTTAGTGATGTTGGCGCTGCTCGGATGTCACAGTCCGACTGCGCCCACCGAAAACATCGCGAAGGTTTACGGCCGGCTTTCGGGTGTGGTGAAGATCGGACCCAACTGTCCGGTCGAGCAAGCCGGAAATCCGTGTCCGACGCCGCCGGGTGCGTACGCGCTCCGCAAGATCCTCGTGTTTGACGAGAAGCGCACGAATCTTCTCTTCACGGTCGATATCGACTCGCAGGGCTTGTACCTCATCGATCTCGTGGCGGGAAAATATCTGGTCGATGCCAAGCTGGTTGGGATCGATCGCACCAGCGATTTGCCGAAACTGGTCGAAATTCACACTAACAGCGTCACCAAGCTCGACGTGAACATCGACACCGGCTTGCGCTGATCGCGCATCCCGTTTGCACACAAAAGATGTTGAAAGGAGGACAGAGTTTATGGCCGAGTTACGCAATCAGGAGCGCAGTGAAAAGGTTGACCGGGAGCAGCCTCAACGCACCGAACGGGAGAAGTCGCAGCAGATTTCGAGACGGGAACCTTCACGCGGCCTGATCAATTACTACGATCCGTTCAGGATGTTGACTGGTTTCCAGCGGGAGATGGAACGGCTCTTCGACAACCTCGGATTCGGATCGCTCCCCGCCGGATGGTCGCCTCAAATCGAATTGTACGAGCGCGACAACAAGCTGGTAGTAAGCGCCGACCTTCCCGGACTCAACAAGGACGACGTCAAAGTCGAGATCAATGACAACGTCCTGACCATCGAAGGTGATCGCAAGAATGAACGCCGCGACGAGCAAGCGGGATGGAGCGAGCGCACTTACGGACGTTTCGTCCGCTCGATCGCCCTCCCTGAAGGCATCAACGGCGAAAATGCAAACGCCACCTTCAAGAACGGCGTTCTCGAGATCACTCTCGACGCGCCGCGTCAGGCGCAACCGCGCGGACGCCGCATCGAAGTGAAGTGACGCGTGTAGGGGCCGGCTTCAGCCGGCCCCCCCTGGGCGGGCTGAAGCCCGCCTCCACACAAGCGCGCCTCAGCTCAGGTGCTTGTTGACCAGAGCAGTCATCTCGAACATCGAGACCTGCTTCTTGCCGCCGAAGATCTTTTTCAGATTGTCATCGGCGTTGATCATGCGCTTGTTCTGCTGATCCTGAAGGCCGTTGGCTTTGATGTAATCCCAGACCTTCTTGGTGACCTCGCTCCGCGGAATAGGTTTGCTTCCGACAATCGGTGCCAGATCTGCACTGGGCTGCACCTCGGCCGCCAATCCCTTGCCGCCCCCTTTTGAGCTCGATCCCTTCTTTGTCGCCATCATTTTTCTCCGTTCGTTTTTGAGCGATTGTGTCGTAGCGTAACGCAGAGGTCAAACAATTGCTCGCTTTTCAAGATAACGGCCAGGGGCGGCCGGTCGTATGGATCCACGGTTTTCCGCACGCCTCGGCGATCTTTCAACCGCAGGTAACCCTCAGCGGACTGAGGCACATTCGCGTCGATCTCCCCGGCTTCGGAGCGTCTCCGCCGGCATCCAAAGAACTCTCGATCGCCGATTATTCGCGAGAAATTCTTTCCGTCCTGGACCATGTGCACATCGACAAAGCGATCGCGGCGGGCATTTCGATGGGTGGATACATTCTGATGCAGATCCTGCGCGACGCGCCGCATCGCATGGAGGGAGTCATTCTCATCAACACGCGCTGATTCCGACCAGGCGCGCGAGGATCGACTCAAAACGATCGCCGGGATCGAGAAGGACGGAGCGGCACGCATCGTCGACGAGATGCTCCCCAAGATGATCTGGAATGACGCGCGCAGAAAAGCCTTCCGCGACATCATGATGACGGCCACCGCGCAGGGGATGATGGCCGCGCAGCGCGCGATGGCCGGACGTCCCGATTCGACATCGACGTTGCGCGCGTTGAAGGTGCCCGCACTCGTCATCGGGAGCGATCACGATCCGATTACATCCACCGACGATGCGCGGCGGATGGCGGCGTTGATCAAGGGATCGAAATGCGTGGTGATCGAAAACGCGGCCCACGCATCGAATTTCGATCAGCCGGAAGCATTCAATCGCGCCGTCACCGAATTCCTCGGCACGCGTTTCGGATCGAAATGATCGAGCGCTTCCTGGAGCGACGTCGCCTCCATTCCTAGAACGCGGATCGCGGCGGACAGGGTATTGGGGACGTCGAGTGACGCGAGTGGCAGTGCACCGTCGCGTTTGCCGAGCTTCGATCCGTCAGCACCGACGACCAGCGGAAGATGCGCGTACTCGGGAGTGGGCAGGCCGAGCGCGCGCTGCAAGGCGATCTGCCGTGCGGTCGACGGAAGCAAATCACCGCCGCGGACAACCTGCGTCACTCCCTGCTCGGCGTCGTCGACAACAACCGCGAGCTGATACGCGAATGGACCATCGGCGCGCTTCACGACGAAGTCGCCGGTCTGTCGCGCAATATTTTCTTCAATGTGGCCCACCACGATGTCGTCGAATGCGATGACAACGTCAGGCGAACGGAAACGGATCGCATGCGCGACGCGGCCCGGCGGCAGGCCATTGCTACAAGTTCCCGGATAGACCGGCTCACTGCCCAGAGGTGCCGATGCGGCGCGTTGGATGTCGGCGCGGCTGCACGCGCATTCGTAAACGAATCCCAGGGCGCGAAGCTTCGCCAGGGCCGCCTCGTAGAAATGTGTGCGCTCGGATTGACGCACGACCTCGCCGTCCCACTCCAAACCGTATCGCCGCAAAGTCCCGAGGATTTCTTCGGCCGATCCGGGAACGACTCGAGGGGCGTCGAGATCTTCGATCCGCACCAGCCACCGCCCTCCCGCCGCACGTGCGAACAGCCACGAGCCGACGGCGGCCACCAGGCTGCCGAAGTGCAACGGCCCGGTCGGCGACGGAGCGAATCGGCCTGTCAGCGTGGAAGCGAGCCCTGAATCTGCCTGGCGCGCGCAAGGTGCTTGTCGAGAAGCTTTCGCAACTCGGTCAATTGTTCCTTGACCGCCTTTTTTTTCGCGCTCGGCATCAACTTGGTGTCGATCATTGACAGGAGTGACTGGTGCGCGTCGACCTGACGCTCGATGTACGCGCGATCGAACGCGGCGCCCGACAGCGGACGGAGACGATCGGCGGCCGCGCCGGAAGCGGCGTCGAGCTCGCGGCTGAGAGTCGTGTCCGACGAGGCCACGTCGGCGCGCGACAGTTCCGATTCCGCCTTGTTGTTCTGCGATGTGTGTTCGGTCACCATCATGGTCGCGAAGTCGCGGACGCCGGTGTTGGTGGCTTTCGTCCGTGCGACCTCGCCTTCGCGTACTTCGCCGATGTTGGCCACCCGCATGATCATGGCGATGTCGGAGTCACTCAGATTTTGTTGAACCGACGTGGCGCAACCGGGAAGCAGCGTCAAGGCCATAAGGATTCGGAATTTCATCGTCCATCACTCCGCGTTATTCTCTTCGCATGGCCCGCGCCAACCCTGAATTGATCGGCGCGTTGCGGCAGACCGCCGAGCGCCTCTCGGGCGACGTATCCTACCAGTGGGGCCACATGGGCATGTGCAACTGCGGCCACCTGGCCCAGTCCATCACCGGACTGGCGAGCGCGGAGATCCATCAGTCGGCGCTGATCCGCGAAGGCGATTGGGAGCAACAGGCGCGCGATTATTGTCCGACCAGCGGCAACCTCATCGACGTCGTCCTGGCAGCCATGTTCGAGTTCGGCCTCACCCGCGAGGATGTTCGTCATCTGGAAAAATTGTCCGATCCCGAAGTCGTCCGCCGAATCGGTCGCTACCTTCGGTTCAACAATCGTGACGACCTTGTCCTCTACATGCGAACGTGGCCGGATATGCTGGAAGAATCCGTTTTGCAGCTCGAATGCGCGTTCGCGTAATCCTGGTCGAGCCCCACGAAGCCGGCAACGTCGGCGCGGCCGCGCGCGCAATGAAGAATTTCGGCTTCAGCGAGCTTGCCATTGTCGGATCGCGGCCGCAGGTCACGCGCGATGCTGCCGAGTGGTGGGCGAAGGGCGGCACGGACGTCGTGCAATCGGCGCGACACTTCGAAACCTTGATGCAAGCGCTTGCCGATGTGCATCTCAGCGTCGCGACGACCGCCATCCGCGGCCGTCATGTTCACGAGCAACTAACGCCGTCCGAGGTGGCGCGGCTGGCCGAGGAGACGCTCGGCGATGCGCACACGCTCGCATTGGTGTTCGGGCGGGAGGAGTGGGGGCTGTCCGGCGCGGAGATCGCGATGTGCCAGCGAACGGCGTCGATTCCGACGGCGCCCGATTGTCCGACCATGAACCTGGCGCTCTCCGTCGCGATCTTCTGTTATGAGCTCGCGAAAGGTCTTCGTCCGACGCCGGCGGTGAAAGATCCCGCGCCGGGCGATCTCATTCAGAATCTCAACTCCCGCGCCCGCCAGCTCCTCCTCGACCTCGGTTTTTTTGCCGACAAGACACCCGATGGCATGTGTGCCGAGCTGCAGGCGCTGGCGGCCAAGCGAACGCTCACGACGCGCGAAGCATCGCTGCTGCTGTCGTTCGTGGCCCATGTGGAGCGCGCAGTGCATCCTGATAAGCGACGGTCCTCGCCCAAAGAATGATCTGAACCATGACCGGGATCAGAGCGCGTCCGTGCGGGGTCAGGCGGTATTCGACCTTGGGCGGAACGACCGGATATTGCTTGCGCTGAATGAAGCCGCGTCGCTCCAGCTCCTTCAGCTCCCGGCTGAGGACGCGGGGCGTGATCGGCTTGCCTAACGTACCCACCAGCAGCGCGTTTCGAATCTCGCCGTAACGCTTGGCACCTCGGATGAGCACCCACAAAATCCGCAGCTTGTACTTTCCGCCCGCGATCTGATCGAAGGCGATCAGCGGACAGATCTTTCCGGGCTTTCCTCTTTCATCTCCGATGATCATACAGCGCATACTATCATTTTCGTCCCTACTTGCGAAAGCGTACTATATGACCTACGTTGCAACCCATGGACATTCAAGAGATCGCCGACGCCTACATGGCCGCCTGGAAGAACAAAGACATCGCGCGTATCGCGAAGCATCTCCATCCCGACGTTCACTACAAGGGCCCCATGGCCGAGCGCACCGGACGGGAGGGACTGGTGGCGGGGATGCACAGGCTGCTTCCGATGCTGATCGATGTGAACGTCCGGTCGAAGTTCGCCTCCGGCAACCAGACGCTTTACACGTACGATTTCGTGTGCCGGGAGCCGCTGGGCCTTTGTCGGATCGCGGAGCTATTGACGTTCGAGGGTGAGCAGATCAAATCGATCGAGTTGTTTTTCGATGCGCGCCCGTGGGAAAGGCTGGCGGCTGCCTGATGTTGACGTTCGAGGCGCTCTGGCTCTTCTACGCCGGTCACATGATGCGGGCGGCGGCCGCGTTCATCGCGGGCGTCATCCTGAGCCGCGCAGACGGCGAAGGATCTCGTCAGCAGAGATCCTTCCCCCGCTCCGCGTGGTCAGGATGACGGCTTAGGCAAACGCTTCTTCTCGATCTTGACCAGCACCGTGTACTCCGGATCGACCATCTCGATCACGGGAGTCCGCGCGTTCTGCGACACGAATTCGTAGGCGTCCATCTCCGACAGTCCGCTGACATCCTGGACCCAGCGCAACATCTCGCGGAACGCGATCCGGGCGGCATCCTCGAGCGGGCGCGCCGCGCCTAACGTCATCATCCACTCGCTGTTCTCGATGCGCGGCCACGGCGTGTCGCGATGTTTGATCAGGTCGACGGTCAGATCGACGTTCATCGCTCCTTCGACGGCCGTGCCGATGATCTCTCCCTCCCCCATGGCGTAGTGCCCATCGCCGAATGACAACAGCGCACCCGGGACACGGACGCCGAGGTAGACGGTGTTGCCGGCGCGGACCTCGGGGCAGTCCATGTTGCCGCCGAAGGAATCGGGAACGACCGTCGAGCGCGCTTCGCCGAACGGCGAGACGCCCAGACAGCCGAGAAAGGGAGCGAGCGGAACTTCCCACGATTTCCTGCCGTCCAGCGATCGCGTGCGCACGACGTTCTTCTCGCGATCGACGGCGTAGAACCAGACTTTTTCGGGCAGATCGCCGCCTAACACCGCCGTGCGATCGGTGGCGTTGAGCGCGCCGAAACCGGGAAAGAAAGACGAGATCCCGTGGTCGCGCGCCGGCTCCAGCTTGTTGATGTGAATGACGATGGTGTCGCCCGGCTCCGCGCCGTCGATGTAGAACGGACCGGTCTGCGGGTTGTCATGGCCGGCCGGGACCACTTTCGTCGGAAGCTGATCGGACTTCGTCACAGCGCCGTCATAACAGTCCTCGGTCCACGACACGATCCGCGTTCCCGGCTTGAGATGCATCCGCGCAGGGGCGCCGCCAAATGTATACGTTAATTCTTCATGTTTTGGAATGTAGGTGACCACCGGCTGATCGGCCAGCGCGAGTAGCAAGGGAATCACTGCGGACCTCCTTCAAACAGCAGTTGGAGAAACTCCGGCATGGCGTGGAATTGGTCGATGTGATCGGGCGCGCTGTTGCCGGCGAATCCGAGGATGGTGAGGCTGCCGACGCGCAGCTCGCTGAGCTGCTGCATGCCGCGCGGACCAAAACGCGCGACCGGCGTCGCTTTCAATCCGAGCTGTTGGATCAGATAGTCGGCGGTTTCGGTGGTGCTCGCGAACGTGCCCGGAAAAATCTCGGAGTGCGTGAAGACGAATCGCTTGCGGTCCTCGATCGCGGCGTGCGCGTAATCGAGAAACGGCTGCATCGCGATGGGATCGACTTTGCGTTCGGCGACATAACCGGTGTGCAATCCGTCCAGCAAAAGGATTCCTTCGATCATCTCGGAACGGTTGCGCAGGATCGCGCGAACCGCGCCGTATCCGGCGCTGAATCCGCTCAGATACAACCGGCGAATTCGGATGCGCGCACGCAGCGGCGCGATGAGTTTTTCGAACGTGGCCGGATCGCTGAAGGCCTGGTCGTATGCATTCCCGCCTTGCCCCACGTTGACCGCGATGACGACCAGCGGACGTCGGGTCGCGGCCGCGGCCTGAAACGGCAGCCACGACGACCCATGAAAGTGAATGAGGAAATCGGCCTCGCCCGCCGCCGCCGCCCCGGGCGTGATGAGCACCTCGGCGCGGTCGAGCTTGATCTGTTCGCCGTTGACCACAGCCTTCTGCAGCCGCTCGTGCGCGCGCGTGAACTCCACCATCGGCGACGGATTCTGCGGGGCGGGTTTGGGCGGGTGGGCGCAGCTAGCGATCAAGAGAAACGGGAACAGGCTCGACGCCCCAAATTTCGCGCGCGTATTCGCGAATGGTGCGGTCCGACGAAAACGTCCCGCTGCGGGCGGTGTTGAGGATGGAGCGGCGCGCCCAATCGTCGCGTTGCAGCCAGCCGTCGGCGGCGCGCTTCTGCGCGTCGACGTAAGGCGCGAAATCGATGCAATGGAAGTAACGATCGCGCCCGGTGAGCGCCTCGACGATCGCGCCGTACTCTCCCCACGATGCGATCCGCTCGATGACACGTCGCAGCTCGTCATTCGATCCGATAACACCACGCGGATCGTATCCCTCCGCCTGCAATTTCGCGATCTGGTCGGCGGTCTGGCCAAAGGTGAAAATGTTTTCCGATCGCACCGCATCGCGGATCTCGATGTTCGCACCGTCGAGCGTGCCCACGATCACGCCGCCGTTCATGACCGCCTTCATGCAGCCGGTCCCGGAGGCCTCGGTGCCGGCGGTCGAGATCTGCTCCGACAATTCGGTGGCCGGGAACAGCAGCTCCGCCGATGAGACGCCGTAGTTCGGAACGAAGACAACCTCGAGGCGCGCCGCCATGCGTTTGCTGGAGCGAACAAATGCCGCCACCGAGTGGATGAGCCGGATGATCAGCTTGGCCATGGCGTATCCCGGCGCGGCCTTGCCGCCGAAGATGATCGCGCGCGGCACGATGGAATCGTCGCCGTCGGCGATGCGGTGCGCCAGCGCAATGGCGTGCATGGCATTCAGGAGTTGCCGCTTGTATTCGTGAATGCGCTTGATCTGAATGTCGAACAGGAATTCGGGATCGATCTCGATGGCATACGCGCTCTGCAACCACTGTGCGACTTTCGTTTTCCGGGCGTGCTTCACCGAGTTCCAACGCTCGCGAAATGTGGGGTCGCCGGCGTAATCCTCGAGCTCGCGTAGATGATCCACATCGCCCTTCCAATGCTCGTCCAGCACCTCGGTGATCAATTCCGAAAGCTCCGGATTGGCCTGCAGCAGCCATCGCCGCGGCGTCACGCCGTTGGTCTTATTGTTGAACTTCCCGGGAAAGACCTTCTGAAAATCGGGGAAGACGCGCGACTTGAGAATCTCCGTGTGCAGCTTCGCGACGCCGTTGACGGAGTGACTCCCCACGATGGCCAGATTCGCCATGCGAACCGCCTGGCGCCCATCGTCGATCACCGACATCTGCGCGACCGCCTTTTCGTTCGCGCCGGAGGAAGCAGCCTGCAATCGAAAGCGCCGGTCGATCTCCTCGATGATCTGCAAGTGTCGCGGAAGAAGCCTGCCGATCAGCTCTTTCGACCACGTCTCGAGCGCTTCCGGCAGAACGGTGTGGTTGGTGTAGCCGAATACGCTCTGCGCGATCCTCCATGCGACATCCCATTCCAGCATCTCCTGATCGACGAGGACGCGTATCAGTTCCGGGATCGCGATGGCGGGATGCGTGTCGTTGAGCTGAATCGCGACTTTGTCGGGGAGATCGTCCCATCGCCGGCCCGCGCGCTTTTTGAACCTGCGGATCACATCCTGAATGGTGGCGGAGACGAAGAAGTACTGCTGCTTGAGCCGCAGCTCGCGTCCGGCCGATTGATCGTCGGCCGGATACAAAACCTTGGAGATGTTCTCGGTGCTGGTCTTGTCTTCAACCGCCGAGACGTATGCGCCTTCGTTGAACTTCTCGAGATCGAACTCGCGCGACGATTTTGCGGCCCATAATCGTAGTGAATTAACAGTACTATTTTTGTAGCCGGGCACGCCAAAATCGTACGCCATGGCGTAGACCTCCTGCGTGTCGGACCATCGAAAGCGTGGGACGCCGTTGTCGAGGTAGTACTCCGAGCGCCCATAGAACTTCACGGGAAAAAGAACGTCGGGGCGCGGAATCTCCCACGGCGTTCCGTAGCGCAGCCAGGGATCGGGCTGCTCGATCTGCTGGCCGTCGACGATGCGCTGCCGAAAGATTCCGAACTCGTAGCGAATGCCATATCCGTAAAACGGCAGCGCCAGCGTCGACGCCGACTCGAGAAAACAGGCCGCCAGCCGACCGAGTCCGCCATTGCCGAGGCCCGCGTCGTTTTCGCAGGCGGCCAGATTTTCGAGATCGAGTCCCAGACTTCGCACCGCGTCGGAGTACGCGTCCTGCGCGCCGAGGTTGATGATGCTGCTGGCCAGGAGACGGCCCAGGAGAAACTCGAGCGAGAGGTAGTAGACGCGCTTGACGTCGAGCCGGTAATAGGCGTCCTGAGTCGCGAACCAGCGTTCCATGATCCGGTCGCGCACCGCGTAGGCCAGGGCGTGATACGAATCGAGACTGGTGGCGTTGTACTGATCGCGCGCGACCGAGTACATCATCCGGAAGGCAAACGACTCCAGGATGGATGCCGTATTGAGGCCGGCCGGGCGCGGTTTCGGTATGAGTTGGGGCATGGACGCCGGATTTTGGCACAATGGGACATGGCGCCGACTTACCGGCCCACCGACTTTCGGCGCATCGCGCTACGCTCGACCGGCGGCAAGGTCAAAGCAATCTTCTGGCACCTAGGGGTGCGATGCGCACTCGAAGCGCGTGGTTTTACCTTCACATCGGGATTCGGCCCCCGCACCGAGCCCCAACCGGGGGAGATCAGCCTGCTGGTCGGCTCTTCCGCAGGCGCAATCTATTCGCTGCTCGCGGCCGCCGGCTACGAGGTTCAGGAGGTCCTCGAATCGTTTCTCGGACGCAAGTCGCGCCTTCCGAGAATTCAGACATCGACCGTCTTTCGGCGCCATGTCCGCGGAATCCGCGGGTACGTTCGACGCGTGCGGAACGCGGTGAACCTGCGCGCGGGCGAGGAGATTTTCCCGGGCAGCGGCGTAGGGTCCGTTCCCGATCCCGGCGACGGCGAGAATCAGGACATCGAAGCCGAGTATCGACTCACGCTGCGCAAGTTTCTGCACTATTTCAAACTCAGAGATCTGCTCGTTCTCCGGTCGCGTTATTCGACTTCCGGGATGGAGGGTTGGTTCCGGCAACTTCTGGAGGGACACGAATCCTTCGAGGAGCTGCGCACGCGACTCTTCATCCTGGCTTCGAACCTCGACATGCCGCAGACGGCGGTCTTCGGCGCGGACAGCGGCGATCATGTCTGGTATCGCTACGTTTCAGGTGTTCCGATCGCGCGCGCCTGCGCGTGCTCGATGGCGATTCCATCGATTTTCAATCCTGTCTCGGTGCCCATGGATGGACGGAAGCATTACTTCATCGACGGCGACGTCTACAACGCCACCGAGACGATGATCGAGAATGATCACGGCTGCGATCTCGCGATCATCTCGACATTCGAGGCGCCCTATCGCTTTCACCCCGCCATCGGATCGCTGCATCACCTGGGATTGCCGTTCGAGATCGCGCAGACCATCGCGCTCACCATCTATTCGCGATTCATGCACGCGCGGAACGCCGCGCGCGCGAAATGGGCGGGATTGCAAGCGGCGCGCGACGCGCTCGCGCCTTATGTCGATGAGGAGACGCTGGAGCGCGAATCGAAACGCATTGCGGCGGCCCTCGACATGTCGCTGGGGATGAAAATCATCCACGTGCACCCGTACAAGAATCCCTTGCTGTTCTTCGGCAACGCCTTCGATCTCTCGCCACGGAGCCTGGGAAAAATGCTGGTCGAAGCGTCGCTGCAGGCGAGCGATCTGCTCGATCGCGAGGGCTTTCCGATGCCGTAGTAGCGCCATGTAGGTCGGGCTTCAGCCCGACCGGACGGACTGAAGTCCGTCCCACATCAATGCCGCGCTGAGCGACGTCGCGACGAGGTCACGGTCCCGCAGCTCGCTGGCACGCGTGAGCTGTCCCAATCGGCGCAGCCGATGCCGAGCGAGCCGGTGGCCGGATAGGTGATTGTCGCGCCGCTCGAGTCGACGAACGCGAAGTAGTACCGATGGCAGCCGGCGCCGACGTTCGTGACGTTCGCCGTCCACGCGCCGTTTTGCGGCGTGCCGCGCCTGAGCGTCAGCGGCATGCAGCGGCCGTCGACGATCGCGTTCGCGCTTCGAGGCGCTGCGCTGTCATACCAATTCGCCCAGAGGTCGACTGCAGCGGCCTGTTGGGGGTAGTGCGCCGCGGATGGAATCTTGTAAGGTGTTCCGCCGCTGCCGAAGTCGCCGACCACCTGGGTCGTCACGCCAACTCCGATCGCGCCCGCCGAAGTGAGAATGAGATATCGATGGCCGTTCTCCGTTCCGAACGCGCAGTCCGATCCGGTCGACGGCTCATTGAGCCACAGGTAGAAGGCGAAATTCGGATCGCCGGTGCCGGCGATGATCTCGCCCGACGGCGCAGCGCCGAACAGTCCGACGCGTCCGTACCATGGTGTGCATCCTGGGCCGGCACAGGTGGCACTGCCGCCGACACAGCCGCACGACGCGGCGCCGTCGCAGCCGGACGGAAAGAGAAGATCGATGTTGTTGACGACCGTGCATTTCGAGTCATGCCCGAAGTACTGCTGCTTCGCCATTTCGGCGGCGTGGAATCGCGAGGAACGATTGAGCTGCTCACTCCACATCAGCGGCGCCGTGGCGGCGTAACACGCACGTTCACTGCACGCAGCGCCGCATGCATTCATCTCGACCTGCGGGTCGACACGCGCGCGGTTGATCCACTCCAGAACGACGCGCTCCGCCCAGTTCGGGAAATCGCTCTGCGCACGCGCAGCGACCGATGTGAACAGCATCACAACGAGTAGCCGCTTCATGCTTCCCATTAGGCCGGCGATTGCCGAAAACAGTGCGTGAGGCGAGTCACTGGCCATCCCGATGGACGGTATCGATCGAGAAGGCCGGGACGCAAACTGCAATGTATTCAGCACCTTCGGCGGAGGGCGTGCTGTACTGCACCCATGTCCCACGCGGGGCGATGACCGCCTGACCAGCACGCACATCGAGCTGTCCATCGCGGGTGGTGACGCGCAATGTTCCCGCGAGTACCAGCGTGTATTCGTCGAATTCAGGTGTCTGTCCCGGCTCGATCCACCCGGAGGGACTGCGCATCCGCGCGACGCTGACCGAAGGCGTGGCGGTGGCGACGCGGCCGACGAACTCCTCGATGCGTTTCGGCTTGTTTCCGGCGGCTTCGATCACGCGCGGCTGGTCGACGAGTTTTGCCATCGAGACGTGAGTATATGCTTCGCGCATGAAACGACTGACCACACTCGCGCTGCTGCTCATTGCCGCTCCGATCGCGGCGCAATTCGAATCGAATCCGTTCGCGAAACCGAGCGCGCTCCAATTCGAGGCGCCGGCGTTCAACAAAATCTCGGACGCCGACTATCAGCCCGCGATCGAGGAGGGCATGAAACGCGAGCTCGCCGAAATCGAGGCCATCGCGAACATCGCCGAGGCGCCGACGTTCGCCAACACCATCGAGGCGATGGAGCGGTCCGGCGCCCTGCTGCGGCGCGTGCAGCGCGTGTTCGGCGCCATGACGCAAGCCAACACCAATCCGACCTTGCAGAACATTCAAGCCGACGAAGCGCCCAAGCTGTCCGCCCATCGCGATGCGATCTATCTCAATCCGAAACTCTTTGCGCGCGTGAAGGCGATTTACGATCAGCGCGCCGCTGTGAATCTCGATGCCGAATCAAAACGACTGGTCGAGCGCGCCTATCGCGATTTCGTCCGCGCGGGCGCTCTGCTCGCCGACGCCGACAAGGCCGCCCTCACAGCGCTGAATACCGAACAGTCCAAGCTGACCACCGACTACCGTAAACGCGTGCTGGCGGCAACGAACTCCGGAGCGCTGGTCCTCGACGACAAAGCGGAGCTCGACGGATTGCCGGAGGCCGACATCGCTGCCGCCGCGGAAGCCGCGAAGAGCCGCAACCTGGCCGGCAAATTCGTGCTCACGCTGCAAAACACGACGCAGCAGCCGCCCCAGACTTACCTGAAGAATCGCGCGCTGCGCGAGCGGCTCTTCCACACCTCGGCCGACCGGTGCAACGGCGGCCCGAACGACACCCGCACTGTCGTCAGCCGCCTCGCCCAGATCCGCGCGCAACGCGCCAGGCTCCTCGGATATCCAAACTACGCCACCTTCGGTCTCGACGATCAGATGGCCAAGGCCCCCGACAATGCCATCAAGCTGATGACCGACATGGTTCCGGCAGCAACCGGGAAGGCGCGCGGCGAAGCGGCGAAAATGCAACAGCTCATCGACAAGCAAGGCGGCGGCTTCAAACTGCAGCCGTGGGACTGGCAGTACTACGCCGAGCAGGTGCGCAAGGCGGAATACGATCTCGATGAATCGCAGGTCCGGCCGTACTTCGAGCTCGATCGCGTGCTGCGGGACGGCGTCTTCTTCGCCGCCAACAAGTTGTACGGCATCACCTTCAAGGAGCGCAGGGACATTCCGGTCTATCAATCCGACGTTCGCGCTTTTGAGGTGTTCGACGCCGATGGAAAGCCGCTGGCGCTGTTCTACGGAGACTTTTTCACGCGCGACAACAAGAGCGGCGGCGCGTGGACCGGCGGCTTCGTCGGAGAAAGCCGCCTCCTCGGGACGCATCCGGTCGTCTACAACGTCGAGAACTTCACCAAGCCGGCGCCCGGCCAGCCTGCGCTGCTGAGCTTCAGCGACGTCACGACGATGTTCCACGAGTTCGGTCACGCGCTGCACGCGATTTTCTCGACCGTCAAGTACCCGACCTTGTCGGGCACGCCGCGCGATTTCGTCGAATTTCCGTCGCAGTTCAACGAACACTGGGCGCTGGAGCCGTCGGTGTTCGCGAATTACGCAAAGCACTACCAGAGCGGCAAGCCGATGCCGTCAGAGCTCGTCGACAAGATCAAAAAGTCGCGCACGTTCAACCAGGGATTCGCAACCACGGAATATCTCGGGGCCGCGCTCCTCGACATGACCTGGCATAGCCTGCCCTCAGATGCGCCGATGCTGGAAGTGAACGGCTTCGAACCGGAAGCGCTCAAGCGTTATCAGGTCGACATGCCGGAAGTTCCGCCGCGATACCGCACCACCTACTTCTCGCACATCTGGGGCGGCGGATATTCCGCCGGCTACTACGCGTATCTGTGGAGCGAAGTGCTCGACGACGATGCCTACTACTGGTTCCGCGAAAACGGCGGGATGACTCGCGCCAATGGTCAGCGGTTCCGCGAAATGATTCTCTCGCGCGGCGGCACGCAGGACCCGGCGGCCATGTATCGGGCCTTCCGCGGACGCGATCCGGTCGTGCAGCCGCTGCTCGAGCAGCGGGGACTCATCGCGAAGTAGCGGGCCCCCCCGCTCCGCGGGGCGAAGGACACTCGCGCGAGACCCCTCGCCCCGCGTTAGCGGGGAGAGGGTGGCCCGAGCGAATGCGAGGGCCGGGTGAGGGGCGCTATTTGGCCGGTGAGACCACAACGAGATCGCTGAGCTCCGTTCCGGAGTGCGCGAGGTAGACCGTCCCGTTCTTCGTGACCACGCCGTTCCGTGCGCCGGCATGCGTCGGCACCTGCTCGCTGATCGCGAGCTTGCCGCTGCCATCGACTTTCGCGATCGTCAGCTTGGCAGCCCGCGCCGCGCCGGCGTAAACGGTGTGCGTCGTCGGCGAGTAGTCGATGTCATCAACGCCATCACCCGTTTCGATCGACGAGATGACTTTTCCATCGCGCGCGGCATCGAGATCTTCCACGCGAGCGCTGCAGGCAACGAAAAGAAATCCCGACTTCTCGTCGAGTCGAATGCCGTGCGGTCCTTCGCTGCCGCAATTCGGATTCCATGTTGCGACCGTCCGGTGCGTCTTGAGATCGATCGCCAGCGTTTTGTCTTTGTCTTCCAGGTTGGTGTAAAAGCGACCGCGCCTGGTGTCGACCGCGAATCCCTCCGGGTTGCCCTCGTAGGTCAGCTTCGTCTTCTGATGCAGCGTGTCGGCGTCGAGAATGCGCAATGAATTGTCGCGCGGCGCGGTGACCCACACTTCGTTTGTCACCGACGAATACGCCAGCCCGTCGGGCATGGAATCGATCTCGCCGCAATTGCGCCGCTGCAGCGTCCGCGCGTCGAAGGCGCAGATCTTGTTGTCGGCGCGATTTCCGACGTACACCACCCCTTTCCCGATGGTGGCGGAGGTGGGACCGAATGTCCGCTTGCCGTTGCGGACCTGAACTTCTTTCGTCGCGAAGTCGCCGATCCGGGTCACTTTTCCGGTCGCGGTATCGACCACGTCGACGGCACCGGTGTTGCCGGCCGGTGCCCAGACGAAGCCGGTCCGCGGGTCGTAAGCGAGGTAGTCCATATAGATGCCGCCGGCCGCCGGGGCCGGCAGCGGCAGCATGTGGACGGTGTAAGCCGGGGCGGCCATGAGGAGGGCGAAAAACATCTCTGGCAGTCGCATGGCGGGGATTCTAGACTAGCCGCCCCATGCTGTTCGAGAAGACCCCGGCCGACGTTCGGGACCTGTTGCCCATCCCGATCAAGCAGCTCGGTCTCAAGCTGGAAGGCTCGCAGATCGAGCGCTTCGTCGAACAGCTTTTCAAAGAGCTGGAGGCGAAGGGCCTGCAGCATTTTCGCCCGGCGTTTTATCTGACCAGCGAGTGGGGCTGCCCGTCCGAAGAGCCGATCATCGGCGTCCCGTTCTATCTCGCCGATCCGCGCCTGGGCGCGATCGAGAGCGCGGTCAACGACATCGAGAACGAACGCGAAATCATGATGTACATGCGCCACGAGTCGGGTCACGCCTTCAACTACGCCTATGAGTTGTACAAGACCGATGAATGGCGCGAGACGTTCGGTCCATTTCGGCGTCCGTATCGCGATCACTATCGCTTCGTTCCCTTCTCGCGAAATTTCGTGCGTCACATCGCGGGGTGGTATGCGCAAAAACATCCCGACGAGGATTTCGCGGAGACCTTCGCGGTCTGGCTGACGCCACGATCGAACTGGCGCGAGAAGTACAAGAACTGGCCGGCCATCAAGAAGCTCCGCTACATCGATCGCGTCGCGCACGATCTGGGCGCCACGCCGCCTGTCCGTCCGTTAGGCGAAAAAGACTTCACGGTTGAAGACATGAAGGAGACCATCGAGGAGTTTTACCGTGGCAACACCGCCGATGAATCGCAGGTGATCTCCGATCTGGCGCTGGACGTCGATCTGGACGATATTTTTCTGGCCGCCGACGCCGTCCCCGAGGATCGCCGCCGCAAAGCATCGGAAGTGGTGACCGAGCACCGAAAAGAAATCGTCGACAAGGTCAGCTACTGGACGGGAGGGCGGCGCTCGCTGGTCAAGACTCTGGTGGAGGCGATCGCGCAGAAGGTCGACGAGCTGGGACTGGTGGTCGACAAGAAGAGCGAGAGCGAACAAATCGTCGAGCTCACTGTTTACGTCACGACGCTGATGACGAATTTCTTCTCCGCGCGTCACTTTCGCCATCGCGACCAGCGCGAATAACGGATTCGCGCACATTGTCGTAAAATATAACGATACAAATTTGTCGCCATGAAGATCGGCGTCCTGTATGAATTGTGGGGTGAGACCGAGTCCTACCCGGGCGCGAAGGATGACGATGACGACACCACGCCGCGTCGCCGCCGCAGACGGCCGAAGTTAGACCGCGAAGAGGTCTTCGACGCGCTCACCAAGCTCGGTCACGAGCCGTCGTACATCGAGCTCGATGGACGCGATGTCACACTGTTTGCGCTCGCAAAAGCGAAAGTCGATCTGGTCTTCAACCTCGTGGAGTCGTACGCCGGCGACGATACCAAGGACCTGAACATTCCCGCCTTCATGGACCTGGTTGGGGTGAAGTACACCGGATCGGGACCCCATGGCTTGCTGCTGGCGCAGGACAAGGCCCTCGCGAAAAAGATCGTCGAGTTCCACGGACTGAAGACACCGTTTTCGGCGGTCTCGCATCGGGGCCGTGTCGACTACGCGCACGACGTGAAATTTCCGCTGATCGTGAAACCGGTGTCCGAGGATGGGTCGATTGGGATCGATATGGGGTCGGTGGTCGACTCCGTCAAAGAATTGATCGAGCGCATCCATCATCTGCACGAAGAGCTCGATGTTCCGATCCTCATCGAGGAGTACATCGAAGGCCGCGAAATCTACGCCGCGGTCCTCGGCAACCGCCCCCCCGAGGCGCTTCCGCTGGTCGAGCTCGACCTGTCGAAGCTTCCCGCCGATACGCCCAAGATCGCGGGCCGCGAAGTGAAATTCGATCGCGAGAGCGAAGCGTACAAGCTCACCAAGTCGGCGGTTGCGAAAGATCTCGACGAGGAGACGGTCGAGAAGCTGCAGGAAGCGGCCAAGACGACCTACCGCGCGCTCAAGTTGCGCGATTACGGCCGCATCGACATGCGCCTTGCCAAGGACGGGACGATCTACGTCATCGAGGCCAATCCGAATCCGTGGCTCTCGTCGCAGGCGGAATTCGCGATGGCCGCGCGCGGCAGCGAGCGGACCTACAACGAGATGATCAAGAAGATCGTCGAGGTGGCGGCCGCGCGATACGAGGAGTGATTCACCACAGAGGAACAGAGATCACACAGAAAACTCTGTGTCCTCTGTGGCTCTGTGGTGAAATACCGCGCCATGAAATATCTACTGTTTCTCCTCATCGCGACCACAGCGCTCGCCCAAGACACGTTTACAGTCGGAACTGCCGCGGCGAAGCGCGGTCAAAAAGCGTACGGAACGATCGAGGTTCCCGCCGGCGTCGACGCCGCGCTCACCATTCCGGTGGTGGTCGCACATGGCGCGAAGAGCGGGCCGGTGCTGGCGCTGGTGTCGGGCGCGCACGGAACGGAGTACGTCTCGATCATCGCGTTGGAAAAAGTGATCGATCGCATCGATCCGAGCGCGCTGTCGGGAACGGTCATCATCGTGCCGCTCGTCAACATCAACTCGTTCGAGAAGAAAGTTCCGCACGTCAATCCAATCGACAACAAGAGCATGAATCGCTTCTATCCCGGTCGCATGGAGGGCACGCAGACCGAACGCGCGCTCTTCATGATGACGAAGGAGGTCGTCGATCGTTGCAATTACCTCATCGACCTGCACGGCGGCGATCTCGACGAGAGCCTGCGGCCTTACAGCTACTGGCCGCTGAGCGGCAACCCCCAACAGGATCAAGTTTCGCGCGAGATGGTGCTGGCCTTCGGTCTCGATCACATCATCATCTCCGCCGACCGGCCCAAAGATGCCGCCGCGTCGCGCTACCTCGACAACACCGCCAACACGCGCGGCAAGCCGGCCATCGCGGTCGAGGCGGGCTATGCCGGCACCACCGAAACCGACGACGTCGAAGTTCTCGCCAATGGCTGTTTCAACGTCATGCGCTATCTGAAGATGCTGCCGGGTGCAGTGGTGCCGGTCGCGAATCCGGTGTGGATCGAGAAGGTCGAGACCGTGACCAGCGATCAGAACGGAATCTTCTATCCGCTCGTGAAGCGCGGAACGTATGTCCAGCAAGGCATGAAGATCGGCACCGTCACCGACTACCTCAATCGTCCCCTTCTCGAAGCGCGCGCGCCGGTGTCGGGGATCGTTCTCTACGTCTGCGCCGTGCCGTCGATGACAAGGGGGGCGACCATCGCCAACATCGGCGTGGTCGCGAAGCAGCCGTAATTGCGCATCACGCAAGACCGCACGCCGATCGGCTGCTTCTGGGCGGTCGCGATCGCGTGGGCCGTCCTCAGCGTGGCATTTCCCAACACGGGCATTTTGGCGAACGAGAAGTGGTGGCTGGATGTCGCTGTGGTCACTGCGTTATTCCTCACTGCGATTTACTTCACGATCGAACGCAGGCTGTTCGCCGCTTCCGTCCTGGTCCTCGATGCTCCGCCTGAACCTGGTCACGGATTGCGCGGAAAGATCGAGACGCCGCTAAAAAGCGAGGTGCCATGTAAGGTCCGCGTCGGACTGATGCGATCGCAACGACGCCGTGATGCTTCGATCTGGAAAACCGAGGTGAGTGCGCATCCGATTCGGAGTGAGAAGGGCCTCATCCTTCCGGTCGAAGTCATGATTCCGGCGGAAGTTGCGAAGAGCATCGACTCGACGACCTACTGGACCGTGCGCGCCAGCGCTCGAATGCTGCCCATTCTTTACCGAGCCAGTTTCACCCTACCCCGAACGCCCTGGGTCACCCTGAATCACGCATCTCGAGATCCTTCGCTTCGCTCAGGATGACAAGCTGTAGTAGATTTCCGCGGTTTTCCATTGTCGAAACGGAGGAGAGGAATGCTTTTCTTCGCGATCGTTCTGGCAGCGACGGTCACTTCCACAGCAACGGACATCAACACCACTTTCAAGCCCCTGAAGTTCCGCGAGATCGGACCGGCGGTGATGGGCGGGCGCATCGACGCCTTCGCGGTCGTCGAGAGCAATCCCAACGTCATCTACGTCGGCACCGCGTCGGGCGGCGTTTTGAAGTCGACCAACGGAGGCACGACCTGGGAGCCGATGTTCGACGATCAGACCACGTCGACGATCGGCGACATCGCGGTCTCGCAATCCGATCCGTCGATCGTGTGGGTCGGCACCGGCGAGTCGAACAACCGACAGAGCTCGTCGTGGGGCAACGGCGTTTACAAGTCGCTCGACGGCGGCAAGACATGGCAGCACGTCGGCCTCGATGAGACCCATCACATCGGACGCATTCTCATCAGCCCGAACGATCCCAACACCGTCTACGTCGCAGCGGCCGGCAATCTGTGGGGAGCGTCGAAAGAACGCGGCGTCTACAAGACCACCGACGGCGGCAAGACCTGGCAGAACGTCCTTTTCATCAATGAAGACACGGGCGTCAACGACATCACGATGGATCCCTCCAGTCCAAACACGCTGATCGCCAGCGCCTATCAGCGGCGCCGCACCGTGTTTGGATTCAACGGCAGCGGACCGGGTGGCGGTCTGTACAAGACCACCGACGGCGGCGCGACCTGGAAAAAACTCGAGAAGGGTTTGCCATGGGATCCGAATCCCGCACCGCCTCCCCGGACGCCTGCATTTGGCGAAGGAGGTGGCGGCGGTGGTGGATTCGGACAGCCCCAGCCCGCCACTCCTGCTGCTCCGAAGCTCGATCCGGAAGCGATCAAAGAGATCGGACGGATCGGCGTCGCGTTTTATCGCCGCGATCCGAACGTCGTCTACGCCCTGGTGGAACACGCCGGGGGCGGTGTGTTCCGCAGCGACGATAAGGGCGAAACGTGGACGAAGATGTCGGAGACCAACCCGCGCGGCAGCTATTACAGCCAGATCCGCGTCGATCCGAACAATGACCAGCGCTTGTGGGTCCACGGCGCGCAGATGTTCTATTCCGAAGACGGCGGGAAAACGTTCCGGTCGAATTTGATCCAGCGCATTCACGGCGACTATCACGCCACCTGGATCGATCCGCGCGATTCGAATCACATGATTACCGGGTCCGACGGCGGCATCTACATCAGCCACGACCGCGGCCACAGTTGGGATTTCGTCAACGTCTTTCCGCTGGGGCAGTTTTATGAAGTCGGTTTCGACATGGCCAAGCCCTATCGCATCTGCGGCGGACTGCAGGACAACAACGTCTGGTGCGGGCCGAGCGCGACCATGGACACCCGCGGCATCGGCAACGGGGAATGGTTCACTGTCGCAGGCGGGGACGGCTTCTATGCGCAGATCGACCCGACCGATCCGACCACCGTCTATTCTGAGTCGCAGGACGGCAACATCAATCGCCGCGATCTCAAAACTCACGAGTCGCGCATCATCCGGCCGCTGGCGCCGGAGGGGCAACGCTATCGTTTCCAGTGGAATTCGCCGATCGTCATCTCGTCGTTCGATCCGCACACCATCTACTACGGCGGCAACTATCTCTTCAAATCGACCGACCGCGGCGACAACTGGACGCGCCTGGGGAACGATCTGACCAACGGACAGGATCGCGACAAGCTCCCCATCATGGGGAAGGTTCCCGACAAGTACACGCTGTCGCGGAACGACGGCGTGCAATCGTGGCCCTCGATCACCACCGTCAGCGAATCGCCGATGAACAAGGATCTGCTGTGGGTCGGCACGGACGATGGCAATGTGCAGGTCACACGCGACGGCGGCAAGACGTGGAAGAACATTTTCGACCGCCTGAAAGGCGTTCCGAAAGGAACTTACGTCAGCCGCATCGTCGCATCGCGCCACAACGAAGGCACGGCCTACGCCACCTTCGATGGTCACCGCAGCAGCGACTTCAACGTCTACGTCTTCATGACCGGCGATTACGGCGAGTCGTGGAAGCCGATTCGCAGCGGCATCCCGGACGACGCCGGCACATTGCACGTCATCCGCGAACACTTCCGAAATCCGAAGCTGCTCCTTGCCGGCACCGAACGGGCACTCTTCATCTCGAACGATCAGGGCGCGCACTGGTCGAAGCTGAAATTGAATCTGCCCACGGTGCCGATCGATGACATCGCCATCCACCCCCGCGAAAACGACCTGATCCTCGGCACGCACGGCCGTTCGATCTGGATCTTCGACGATCTCACACCGTTCGAGCAGTGGACCGATTCGATCGCTTCGGAAGACCTGCACCTGTTCGACATCCGTCCCGCGACGGAATGGCGGGTCGCGAATCGCGCCGGGTTCACGGGACAGAAAGTTTTCTTCGCGCCGAACCCGCCCAACGGCGCCATCATCAATTACTTCCTGAAAGCCAAGCCCGACGAGAAGGAGCGCGTCCGCATCACCATCAGCGACAAAGATGGGAAAGTGATTCGCGATATGGACGGCACCAAGGAACCAGGCATCAATCGCGTGGTGTGGGATCTGCGCTCGCGATCGGTGACCACTCCCCCGCGTCTCGAGGAGCCGCCTGCCGGCGCCGGTCCTGAAGCCGAATCGGCGGAAACTGCGGCGGAAACCCCGCCGGGCGGCGGTGGATTCGGCGGATTCGGCGGCGCATCGCGAGTCGAGCCGGGCGATTACACCGTGAAGGTCGCAGTCGGCAAGAACGAGCAGACGAAAAAAGTGACGGTCGAAGAAGATCCGCGCATCAACATATCCGCCGAAGACCGCACCGCGCGCCGTCAGGCGATCGCACAACTCGGCCAGATGGCCACGACTGCAGTCACGACACGACGTGCCTTGGCGGGATTGCGGACGTCGTTGAACGCCGAGATGGAAGGCTGGAAGCGGCCCGGCATGCCGAAGCCGTCGGACGCAATTCAGAAGGCTGCCGAAGATCTGCTCAAGAAGACCGAAGCGACCTGTAAGAAGTTCGGAACGCCGCAGCAGTGCGGCGAACGCGCAGGCGCTCTCGGCTCAGCCGGTCCAACGCTCGTCTTCCAGGAGCCCCCCATCACCCAGCGCATCACGCAGCTCCTGGGCGGCCTGGAGGGCTACACCGCGGCGCCATCGACGTCGCAGCTCGATCAGATCAAGATCGTGCAGGGATTGCTGACCCAGGACACTGCCGCAGCCCGCGAGGTGACTCAGAAGGACCTGCCCGCGCTGAACAAGATGATGAACGATGCCGGAGTGCCGCACATCACCGCGCCCGGACTCGGGCGCCCTAGTGCCGCGCAGCCCTCTGGCGAGGAGTGACGGCAGTCGACGGACACGACAGCGAAAGCGTGTAGTTGCCCGACTGCGATGCAGCCAGACTGTTGGCGACGACCGTCCAGGTGCCGGTCGTCGTCAACGTCAACGTGATCTTCGAATCGGTGACGCCGCTCTCCGAGTCGTCGTTGTCGGCAACCGGCATGCCGGCGGGATCGAGAAGCGCGAGGAAGGTGTCGAAAGCGGTCGAATGCATCTCGATCGTCACACTGTCGCCGGCCTTTCCTGAGAATTGCCACATTCGGTATTGACTGTTGTCGGAAGCAGTGCAATCGGCTTCCGAAAGCGATGCCCCCGTCGTTCCGCACGCCAGCGCGGAGATGGCGGTGCAGTCGGCGCCGAGGGCGGCGGTCGAAAGGCAGAAGGCAGAAAGCAGAAGGCAGAAGTGACGCACCTTCATCATGCGCTGCACCTCGTGGCCGAGCTGCGGATCGCGATCACTTTCAGAGCAACCAGCGATCGGTCGTTGATCAACTTCGTCGTGAACAGAAACGGTGCCACCCGCGATGCCGCGCCGCCGATGACGTTGTCGGTGCTGTTGGTGGTGTCGCGATTCGGACGGCTCAAATAATTTACATGGTTTTTATATATGAAATTTGTTAATGAATCCTCGAAATAGAACTGCGTGGTGACCATCTCATTGCCGTTACGGCGAACGGTGGCGTGAATGTGGGTGGTGCGGCCGGAGTACCAGCCCGGAAAAATCGTATTGAAGTGCGCCCAGCCGCGGGTGTCGGTCGTCTGAATTCCGCGCGTGAAGGTCTTCGTCCGCGCCAGGGCGTCGCCGGGATTGCACATCGGATTGATCGGCGCGGAATACACGCCTTTGGCGTTGGTGTGCCAGATGTCGATGGCGGCATTCTCGATCGGCGCGCAGGTGTCGGCATCAACGACCAGGAAGCTGAGCAGCGTCGGGAGTCCGACTTCGCCTTCAGTAATGTCCTGGCGCATCAGATTGGCGGCGTAGTAGCAGGGTCCCAGGGTTTGCGCGCACGTCAGGGTGCAAACGTTCTTCGTGATGTCGAGGGGGGTTATGGCTTGCGCGATCGCCCTGACCGGCAGGCTGAAGCCCGCCGCTACACCCAAGAGAACTTCCCTTCGGGTCACGGGCATGGGCAACAATATACTTCCTCCATGTCCCGAATTTACGCAGGAGTCGACCTCGGTGGCACGAGCTTCATCGCCGTCATCGCCGACAAGAAGGGAAAAGTCCTGGGCAGCTCCGACGGCCCGACCACTCGAGGTGCGAAGGCAGAAACAACCATCGATCAGATTGCGGAGCACATCCGCGCGGCGGCCAAAGACGCCGGCGTGAAGACGTCGAAGATTGGCGCGATCGGCATCGGCGCGGCGGGTGCTGTCGATCCAAAACGCGGCGTGGTGGTCCGCGCGCCTAACCTCGGCTGGAACGATGTTCCGGTCGCGCGCATCCTCCAAAAGAAACTCGGTCCGGATGTGGTCCTGGGCAACGACGTGCAGGTCGCGATTATCGGCGAGCACAGCTACGGCGCCGCCAAAGGGACGAAACGCGCGGTGGGCGTGTGGGTGGGGACAGGCATCGGCGGCGGCCTGATCGTCGACGGCGAAATCGATAAGGGGTTCCGCGGCGCGGCCGGCGAAATCGGCCACATGATGATCAAGGAAGACGGCCCGACGTGCAGCTGCGGGCGAAAAGGATGCGTGGAAGCACTGGCCAGCCGCTCCGCGATGGAGCGCGATGTGCGCGCCCGGCCTAACAGCGCCGTTCTCAAGATCATGAAGGAGCGCGGGAAGGATCGGATGACCAGCAGCGTCATCGAGCAGGCGCTCGACGCCGGCGATCCGGTGATGAAAGAAGTCCTGGCCCGCGCCCAACACTACCTCGGACTTCTCACCGGCAACATCGTGAACATGTTCGATCCCGAGATGGTCGTGATCGGCGGCGGCGTGGCGCAGCGTCTGAAGAAGAAATTCGTCGAGCCGATCGCGGAAGTCGCGCGCACGCGCTTTCTGCGTCCCGACCCTCACAATCGCATCCGCATCGAGCACGCCACGCTGGGCGACTACTCGGGCGCGTTAGGCGCGTGCGCGCTGGCGCGTCAGGGCGTCTGACTCTTCGCTCTGAACTCCTTCCACGCCGCCAGGGCCGTGTCGGCGGCCGGTTTCAATTTCGCCCACCCGTCGCGCGCATCGCGCGTCGGCGCTGCATCCGCGCTGTCAACGGCGTTCGCGAGCTTTGCCAGCGCCTGGTCGATGAAGCGCAGCGAGGTTTCCGAGGCCGGCGGCGGGGGGAAGGCATTGCCAGCCGGCCCTCCCGTGATCGCCTTGACGCGCTCGGCGAGGCCAGGCTTCTCTTTCGTCAGCGCGGTCGCTTCCTCCATGGCCGCCGCGATCGCGGCTCGGGTCTGCTCGATCTGTCTGGCCAGAGCGAACTGCTCGGCGTACGCCGATGCCGGCAAATTGATGCGAGGATCGGGCGCGATCGTCAACGGCTGCGTCAATTTGCGATCGCCGACTGTCAACACGACTTTGTAATTGCCCGGCGGCGCCCACACCCCCTCCCCACCTCCCCGCCGCGTCCCCACACCTGCCGGAGCTGGGTAGCGAATCGGCCACACGAAGCGATGCATGCCCGGAGTCGTTTCGAGATGCGACGACGCGACGAACCACTCCGGCGCGGTTTGCAGGCGCGCGAGATCGGGTCCGGTGCGCTTGTCGTCGCTGCTGTAGCGGCGGACGAGCTGGTCGTTCGAATCAAAGATCTCGAGGGTGAGGCCCCTCACCCGGTCCCGCTCCGCGCGGACCACCCTCTCCCCGCTCGGCGGGGAGAAGGACGGGGTGAGGGGCAAGACGTAGTCGATGTAGGCGCCGAAGGGCGGATTCGGCGCGAGCGCTTCGTCCTTCGGCATCGGCGTGCCGGTAAAGCCGGCAGGGCGCTCGCGACGTGTGATTGCGGGCTTGTAGAGAAATGGAACTGAGTCTGGAGTTTGGCGGAGAGGTGCGATGTCGTCCATCACCCAGAATGCGCGGCCGTGCGTCGCAATCACCACATCGTCGCCGTGCACATCGATGTCGCGCACCGACGTCACGGGAAGATTCATCTGCAGCGATTGCCAGTGATCACCGTCGTCGAACGAAACGGAGACCCCCCGCTCCGTCCCTGCGTACAGCAGTCCTTTGCGCACCGGATCTTCACGAACGACGTTGACGAAGATCGGCAGACCGTCGGCGATCAACTGCCAGCTTTTTCCGCCGTCGTGGGTGCGATAGAGGTACGGGCGGAAATCGTCGAGGCGGTGGCGATCGACGGCGACGTAGGCCGTCTCGGAATCGAAATGCGAGACGTCGATGATCCCGACTTTCGACCATGACGTCACCGCCGGCGGCGTGATGTTGAGCCAATGCGCGCCCTCATCGCGCGTCCGCCAGATTTGACCGTCGTCGGTGCCCACCCAGATGTCGTGATCGGCGGTGCGCGACGGAGCGATGGCGTAGATGACGCCTTGTCGCGGCCCGGGACGCGCGCGATCGGCCGCGGTGATCGGATCGAGATTGGCGGGCGTGCCGGGATCTTCGCGCGTCAGATCAGGACTGATCACCGTCCAGTGCTGCCCGCCGTCTTCGGTTCGAAAAAGACGCTGATTCGAAAAATAGAGAACGCCCGGATCGCGCGGCGAGAAAACCAGCGGCAGCGTCCAGGTCGCGCGATCGTTGCCGGGGTTCGCCATGGTTGGATCGATCGACTGTGTCTGCATCGTCCGCACGTCGAGCTTGTCCACGCGCCCGCCGTAGAGAATGTTGGAGTCCTTCGGATCGGGCGCCAGATTATCGCTCTCCCCGCCCGCGGTTGTCTCACGGAAATTAGTGATGTTGATTCCGTCGATGGTGGTGGTGCGACTCGGAACTCCGGCCGCGCCGGAATCCTGCTGCGATCCGTAGACCCAGTACGGAAAACGGTTGTCGGTGATGACGTGGTAGAACTGCCCGGTGGGCTGGTTGTACCAGGAGCTCCACGTTTTTCCGCCGTTCACCGACACCACCGTCCCCTGATCGACGCCCAGAATGCGGCGTTCCGGATGCTCGGGATCGATCCATAAGGCGTGGTAATCGTCGCCGCCGGGCGCCCCCTTGATGGGAATGAATGTCTTGCCGGCATCTTCCGATCGATACACATTGACGTTGCACGAATAGACGACGTCGGCATTCTTGGGCTCGACAGCGATTCCACCGAAGTACCATCCGCGCGACCAGACGCGCGAATCGCTGCTCGTGCGCGCCCACGTTGCGCCGCCGTCGTCGGAGCGATACATCCCGCCGCCGTCGGTGGCATCAACAAGGGCGTAAACGCGCTGCGGCATCGACGGCGCGACCGCCACTCCGATGCGTCCGACCTTCGCCGGCAGTCCTTGAATGGCGTTCCAGTGATCGCCGCCGTCGGTCGATTTGAATAGACCGCTGCCCGGACCGTTCGACGGCGGGTAAACGCTCCACGGCGTGCGCCGCGTCCGCCACAGCGCGGCGTAGATGACTCGCGGATTTCCGGGCTCGAAATCGAGATCGATCGCGCCGGCGTCGTTGTCAGGCCCGAGAACCTTCTGCCACGTCTTTCCGCCATCGCTCGAGCGATACACGCCGCGCTCTGGATTCGCGGCGTACGGATGGCCCAGGGCGGCGACGTAGACCAGGTCGGGATTGGTGGGATGGATGAGGACCTTCCCGATCTGCTGCGAGTCCTCGAGACCGATGTGCGTCCACGTTTTTCCGGCATCCGTTGATTTGTACATGCCGTTGCCCTGCGCGATGTCGGAGCGCATGTCGGCCTCGCCGCTGCCGACGTAGATCACGTTCGGATTCGATCGCGCCACCGCCAGGGCGCCGATCGATCCGATCGGCTGCGCATCGAAGATCGGCTGCCAGGTGCGGCCGGCGTCGCGGGTTTCCCACACGCCGCCGTTCACGCTGCCGAAGTAGAAATGTTCCGGTTGGCCCGGAACTCCGCTGACTGCCAGCACACGGCCGGCGCGGAACGGTCCGATCAGCCGCCAGTGCAGATCCTGAAAAAGTGCGGGATCGACGACCGCGGCGGCGGTCGACGCGTACAGAAGAAGGGCGAAAAGACGTCGCATGGCCGCGGAACATACAACGCTCTGCGGCCGTGCGGAAGTCAACTAAGTGTGGCGGCGGGCGCCTTCGCCCGCCGCCACACTAGTAACCGTAGGGACGGCCGTCGTCGTAACGACGGTAGCCGCGCCCATTTCGAGTGTTTTCGACGTTATAGGCGTCGAACACGCCCTGCCGATTCCACGCGCCGGTCAGCTCGACGTAGTCCCCCGAACGCAGATCGCCCAGGCGCGGATCATTTCCGCGCAGCACAACCGTGACGAAGCTGCCCGACACGTCGTCGCGCATCACCAGCGTCCCGCGGCGATAGTCGACGCTCTCGACGACGCCGCGCAGATCGCCCTGGGTCGCGTACGGACCGACGTCATACACGTCGTAGTAACCGGCCGGGTTCCAGATGCCGCCCAGGCGGATGTTGACGCCGACGCGGATCGGGAATCGCGACCACCGGCTGGCCTCGATGAAGAACGGATATCGCGTCCCTCCGATCCAGACGTTGTAGCCGCTGCGGAAGTGCTCGACGCGGCTGACACGGCCCTGGAACGACTGGCTATGCCGTGTGTCGTTTCGGTAACCATCATTGGAGTGGCCGCGCCGGTCGTCGCCGCGCGATCGGAACTGCGCGTCGCGCGTCGCATCGAGATGACGCCAATCCGCGAAAGCGGACGTGCTCGTGATCATCACAACCGCAACGATTGCTGCAAAGAGACCGGATAACTTTCTTGATCGATTCATATTTATCTCCGTGGACTCATGGACCAACGCCCGCGGTAATCGCAAACGATCTGCCACCTCACGCGTTACAATCGATGCATGCGGCGGATCATGGCGGTGATCGTGTGGATGATTGCCGCATCGTCCTACGCGCAGTCCTCTTTTCGCACCTACGGCTTCCTGACTCTTCGCGAGATCTACGTCAAGGCGCAGCCATCGTGGTCGACCGGCGGGTTCGGGCGCTTCGACGTCGGCGCGAGAAACGCCGACGCTCACAAGACCGTGAATGTCGACGTCCTGCAGCTCGGCATCGACTGGACGCCGACAAGCTGGCTGCTGTTGCACACCGACGGGCTGGCGCGGCGCGAACAATCGGGAACGGTCGGGCGGCGGGCGGGACTCCTTCAGGCCTACGGCGAGCTTCACACCGAAAAATTGCGGTTTCGCGGCGGCCTGTTCTGGCTTCCGACGTCGCTCGAGAATGTCGATCCACTCTGGAATTCGCGCTACACCATCAGCAACTCCGCACTCAATTCCTGGATCGGTCAGGAAGTGCGACCGATCTCCGTCGACCTGCAGTTCGCGCCTAACTTTTATTTCAGCCTGGGTGCGACCGCCTTTCGAGGAAACGACACCATGGGCAGCGCGCTCGCGTCGCGCGGCTGGACGATCGGAAACCGCCTGAGCGTCTATGACGAAGTGATCGCGTCCGTCCCCGACACCACGCGCCCGATCGGGCCGGACACCGATCATCGAATCGGCGATTCGGGACGCATCCGCTTTCAGATTCCGGAACGGGCGCTCTTGCAACTCACGCACATCGACAATCGGGCCAGGCTGCTCGTCAAAGCCGCGCCCGAAACACCGTGGCGGACGAAATTCGACGTCGTCGGTGCGCAGCTCGGAACGACGGGACCAACGACCGTGGTCGCGGAGTGGGCGTCCGGTTCCACCGAACTCGGATTTCCCCGCGGCAGTTTCACGATGGATTTCGACACGGTATACCTGCTTCTCTCACAGAAGCGCGGACCGAGTCGCTGGTCGGCGCGGATCGAGCGTTTCACCACCAACAATCATCGGCGGCCGGCCAATGACGTCAACCGCGAACGCGGCAGCGCGCTGACCCTCTCGTACCTGCGCGACAGCAGCAACAGCTTGCGCACCGGAATCGAATACGTTCGTGCCAAGGGCGATCGCCTGGAGTCACCCGATCCGCGCACCGGAGGATCGACCATCACGCTCGAGCTCCGTTACCGCTTCTGAATGCAGATCGAATCGCTTTCGGCTACTGCGCTTGCGGCCGCGTCGTTTTAAGTCTGCAAATCACCACAGAAGCACAGAGCGCACAGAGAACTCGTTCTCCTGTGTCAGATAGAATCGGGCGCCATGCGCAGACTGTTGATCGTTTTTTTTCTGGCCGTGCCGGCTCTGGCACAAGACACCGCCGCCATCGACAAGGCTGTCAACGAGATTCTCGGGAAGAGCGGCGCGCCGAGCGCGTCGATCGCAGCGGTGAAAGACGGGAAGATCGCTTACGTGCATGCGTACGGCAACGCACAGATCGATCCGCCCCGGCCGGCGACTGCCGACATGCGCTACAGCATCGGCTCGATCAGCAAGCAGTTCACTGCCGCCGCGATCATGATGCTGCAGGAAGAAGGAAAGCTCTCCCTCGACGACAAAGTCGTGCGCTGGCTTCCCGAGCTCACGCGCGCGAACGACGTCACGATCCGGCAGCTCCTCTCGATGACCTCCGGCTATCAGGACTTCTGGCCGCAGGACTACGTGATGCCGGGCATGCTCGAGCCGGTGACGGCACAGGAAATCATGAACGGGTGGGCCCGCAAGCCGCTCGATTTCGAGCCCGGCACGAAGTGGCAGTACAGCAACACCAACTACGTCATCGCCGGCGTGATCGTGGAGCGCGTGGCCGGGATGCCGCTGCTCGACCTCCTGCAACGCCGGGTTTTCGCTCCGCTTCACATGACGACCGTGTTCAACACCGATGCATCGCCGCTGCGCCCTGAAGATCCGGCGAGATACCTCCGTTATGCGATTGGACCGCTGCGCCCGGCACCTAAAGAAGGACGAGGATGGATGTTCGCGGCCGGCGAGCTGGCCATGACGCCGCACGATCTCGCGCTGTGGGACATCTCGATGATCGATCAGACCATTCTGAAGCCGGCGTCCTATCGCGCCATGGAAACGGAAGTACAGCTCGCAAGCGGCGTAGGCACGCGCTACGGCCTCGGGCTCGGAATCGGAATGTCGGACGGTCGTCGATTCGTGTCGCACGGCGGCGAAGTCTCCGGCTTCACCGCCACCAATACTGTCTACCTCGACGATCGCGCCGCCGTCGTCGTCCTTGCCAACCTCGATGCGACCGGCGCCTCGAGTCAGATCGCCTCGCGCATCGCAAACATTCTTTTCGCAACGACGGACACGGCGGCCACCGAGATCGCGCGCAAGGTCTTCGAGGGTTTTCAAAAAGGGCAGATTGATCGATCGCTTTTTACATCCAATGCCAACGCGTATTTCACGGATCAGGCGCTCAAGGATTTTGCGTCAGGGCTGGGGCCGCTCGGGAAACCGCAGGAGTTCTCGCAGGCGTCGCAGTCGTTGCGGGGCGGAATGACGCTGCGCCGTTATCGCATCCGCTTTCCGAACAAGACGCTCACCGCGACGACGTTCTGGATGCCGGACGGAAAGCTCGAGCAGTTCCAGATCGCGGCCTCGGAGTGAATCAACGCCTCGCTAAGGTCGTGCTGCCCGTCGCCGCGGCGGTATGGGCGTGTTGAGAATTTCGAAGAGTTGTGAGCGCATCACTGTCAGCATTGAATAGAGAACATCGCCGGGACACTCGGTAATCGTGCAAGTCGCACCAGGAACGTTGCCATCGCGATGGCCGAGGATGGTGGGAAGGTTGAGGCCGGAGGAGGGATGGTGCACGATCGCAGTGGGATCGATTCCGTTCTTTCGGCACAATTCTGTCAGCAACTGTCGCAGAGTCGCGAGCGCGGCGTCAGTCGGCGGCGTGCCGGTGAAGGTGCCCAGAAGCGCGACGCCGACGGTGTTGGAGTTGCGACACGAAAAATGCGCGCCGATGATCCCCTCCCCACCCGCCCGCCCTTCGTAGATCGTCCCGTTCGGATCGATCAGGTAGTTGTAGCCGATATCGCCCCAGCCGTTCGTGAATGTGTGCAGATACCAGATGTTGCGAAGCTCGGCGTCCCAGCTCGCGACGCTGTTGGCGCCGGCGGTGTGATGCACCACCGCGTGCGTGACGACCGTGTGTTGCGGTGTCCACAGCGGCGAATTTTCGCCGTCGGGACAACCCCAATCCGTTCGCGAGCGAACGGTGAGTGTAGCGGCCGGCTTTAGCCGGCCGGACGGGCTGAAGTCCGTCCCCACACTGGGCGGGAACATAACCACGCTGACGCGGTCGACCGCGCCGTCGAAGGTGTATTCAGCGTAGCGTTTCGCTGAACCGAAGTGCGCAATCGCGGAGAGGTAACGGCCGGCCGACGGATCGCTGCTGTCGTCATCGATCGCGACCGGCATCCAATCCGACCATGTGTGGCCGTCGTCGGAAACGCGGACGCGGACAGCAACCGCCGAGTCAGCAGTCCACGACACGGCGGCGGACTCAAAGGGCTGCTCCACTTTCATCACGTGGTGCAGCGTGATGCTCGCGGCGAAGAGAAGTGGGACGATCATCAGTTCGATTTCAGGCGCGCCGGCCAGTTGATCAGGAGATGCACGGGAGGGTCCAGCGGCTGATCTTCGATTTGTACCAAGAAACGCGCACCGTCAGCGGCCGGCTCGAAGTCGACTGCATTTCGCGATTGAAACAACGTGCGCGGAACTCCGACCGGCACGCCGCCGTGGATTGCGACACTCATGAATTTTCCGTCCGAAGCAAGAAAGAACAGCTCCTTACAATCGGCTCGCCAGCGTGGACGTGTCCCGCCATCCTTTGAGATTCGCATCGTCAATCCCGAACCTTCAAATGCTCGCAGGTACACCTCGGCACGTCCCGAGACGTCCGATTGATATGCGATCCATTTTCCATCGGGGGAAAAGCGAGGAAACCACTCATTGAACGGGGTTGCGATGAGCGGTTTGGCCGGTCCGGGCGGATTGAGCGGCATCAGCCAAACATCGCTGCTGGCCGGCCGGTTATAGGAAACGAACAGCATCCACTTTCCATCCGGCGACACGTCCTCAGGCTGCTCGACACCGGAGCCTTGATAGATCAGCGTTCCGTGATCCTCGCCAAGCGTCCACCGATAGATATCCGGCGGACCGAGTGTGTCGTCGCGGTAATAAATGGTTCGGCCGTCGCGAGACCAGATCGGATTGCTGTGAGTCTTTGAGTGCTGCCGAAAATGAGGATTACGCCGACCGTGATTGTGATGATCGCGAGCCCGACGAACCAGGCTTTCGTCTTCATGCAAACTCCTTTCGCTATTGGGAAGAGCCGATTATCGTCGTGGCCCTCAGCGCCGGTCAAACCATCGCCAGGTGAGGGAGGATAGACTGCCGGCGGTGAACGCCGAATTCACGCTCCGCGCCGCCATCGCCGGAATCGTCTTCGGCATCATCTTCGGCGCTGCCAACGCCTATCTCGGCCTCCGCGTCGGGCTGACGGTATCGACTTCGATTCCGATCGCCGTTCTGACGGTAGCGCTGTTTCGCCTCCTGCGGCAGCGCGATGTGATCCTGGAAGCGAACATCTCGCAGACGATCGGCTCTGCCAGCTCCTCGCTCGCCACCGGAACGATCTTCACGATTCCGGCGCTGTTTCTATGGGGCATGGCGCCCCCGATGTGGCAAGTGGCGATCCTGGCGCTGCTGGGCGGATTTCTCGGGATCGCCGCCATGGTGCCGCTGCGTCGTCTGCTGATCGTCCGTTCCGCAGATGAATTGCCGTACCCGGAGGGGACCGCGTGCGCCCAGGTGCTGCGCGCGACGACGTCGGCGCAGTCGGGCGGCGGCCGCTGGATCTTCATCGGCCTTGCCGTCGGCGCGGTGATCAAGATTGCGATCGGAGCCCTGGTGCTGATTCCGTCGACGCTGACGGTGCATCTGCCGGTGCTGCCCAAAGCAGACCTCGCGCTGGAGATCGCCCCCGCTCTCCTGGCCGTCGGTTACATCCTCGGTTATCGCCAATCGTCGATTCTCGTGTCGGGCAGCCTCATCTCGGCGGTTGTTCTCACGCCATTGATCGCCATCTACGGCACCGGCGCAGTCGCGACGATGACGGCGACGCAGATCTGGTCGCGTCATGTTCGCTACATCGGAGCCGGTGCCGTGGCTGCCGCCGGTCTGGTGGCCGTCGCCCGTGCGTTGCCGACGATGGTCACGTCATTCCGCGCCGTCGTTCGAGGGTTGCGCGCATCATCAACGGAAACGGCGTCCTCTGATCGCACCGACCGCGACGTCCCGGGCTGGGTGGTCGTGGTTGTGCCGATCGCAGTCATCGTGACGCTGGTGGCGGTGCCCAATCTTCTGGCTGGCAATATGACTTTGTTCCCTCGCGTGATCGCCGCGTTGGGCGTGGCGATCTTCGGGATCTGCTTCGTGGTGGTCTCGTCGAGAATCGTCGGCCTGATCGGTGTCTCATCGAATCCGACTTCGGCGATGACGCTGGTGACGTTGTTAGGCGTGGCGGTTGTCTTCGTGGCACTTGGGTGGCGCGATCCCTCCGCGCGTGCGGCTATTCTCACCGTCGGCACGGTTGTTTGCATTGCGGCCTCGAAAGCCGGCGATATCTCGCAGGATCTGAAAACAGGCTATCTGGTCGGTGCAACGCCCGCGCGTCAGCAGCTCGGTCAGTTCATCGGCGCGGCGTTCGCGTGCTGGGCCGTCGCGGCCACGGTGCTGCTGCTCGGGAAAGCATTCACGTTCGGTTCCGCGGAGCTGGCGGCCCCGCAGGCAACGCTGATGAAAACGGTCATCGAAGGCGTGCTGGCCGGCTCGCTCCCGTGGGGTTTGGTCGGAAGCGGCGCAGCGCTCTCGATCTGCGCGCTGATCGCCGGTCTTCCCGGCTTGTCGTTTGCGGTCGGGATCTATCTTCCGCTCGGAACGTTGATGCCTGTCTATGTCGGAGGAATTGTCCATCGCATCGTCGAGGCGCGCCGCAAAGAAAAAGTATCCGAAACCGATACTGGAGTTCTGGCAGCCAGCGGCATGATCGCCGGCGAAGGTCTGGCCGGCGTTCTGATCGCGTTTCTCATCGCGGCGGGGACGAAGTGGGTCAGCCTCCGCCAGACACTGGCCTCAGTCCACTTCGCCGCGAAGGATTTCAGGTATCTGACTGGCGCGCCCGCGGTCGTGCTCGGCATCGTGATTGTCGTCAGCGTCTGCGCGCTGCTCTATCGAGCCGGACGCCGATAGAGCGCGCGCAATTCTTTCTTTGCGCGTTCGAGCTTCGTGAGTCGTGGCTTCGGTAACTTCCTGCCCGCGCGATTGATGTAGAAGGTGAGCATCGACATCGCCGAGCGGTACGAATCACTCTTCCGCCGCCGGCTGCGTTCCGCCGATCGTTTCAATGATCGGGCGATGGCGCGCGGGTCTTCTTTGGAGAAGACACCCCGCTCGAGATCGAGCGCGTTGCTGGTCTCGGTGACGCGTTGTGACCATCGTTTCGCCATGTAAGTCATTGATTGCGAATTAGATGCCGAGAAGGTCAGAGAATTGCTGCGTCCGTTGGCGGAACGACAGATGGCCACCCTTACGGAGCCGGCCGCGGCGCCGCCACCATTCGTCACAGTTGTGCGAGAGTTGGAGCACGTCACAACCGCGATCCCGATCGTGGTGGGAGTGCTCGTTCTTTATGGCTGGTCCGCTGATATCGAGGTTCTGAAGCGGATCGTCCCCGGGCTGGTGGCGATGAATCCGATGACCGCGATCGGCTTCATCCTGTTGGGACTTTCGCTCGCCCTCCTCTCGCGCGAGCAAGTCGGGAAAGCGCGCCATCGAATCGGCGAAGCTCTCGCGATGATCGCGTCCGCGATCGGGCTCATCAAGATTTTGGCGCTGATGACACCGATCAATCTTCACATCGACCAGCTTTTTTTCGCCGACAAGCTCGGCGGCAGCGATTTCGGCCTGCCGAATCAGATGGCGCCTAACACTGCCCTCAATTTTCTCCTCCTCGGTCTGGCCTTGATGAACATCGATCGGCGGCTGAGCCGCTGGTGGCCCTCGCAATTTCTGACCATCGCGGCTGCCATGTCTTCGCTTCTGGCGCTGATGGGATACGCCTACGGCGTGAAGTCCTTCTACGGCATCGGCGCTTACATTCCGATGGCGTTGCACGCCGCTGCAAGTTTTCTGGTAGTGGCAATCGGCGTCATGTTCGCAAGACCGGCACACGGATTGATGGCCGTGTTTCTGAGCGAGAGCAGTGGCGGCGTGATGCTGCGCCGCCTGCTGCCGGCGGTGCTCATCATCCCCGCGGCGCTCGGTTGGATCCGTCACCAGACTTACAGCACGCGCCTGGTCGATCCTGAATTCGAGATGTGGCTGCTGGTCATCCTGCTCATGACGGTCTTCGCGCTGTTGATCGGATGGAGCGGCCGGCTGCTGTTTCGGCTGGACCTCGATCGCGCGGAAGCTGAGCGCACTCTCACCTACCAGGCCATGCACGATGCGCTGACGCAGCTTCCCAATCGAAGACTCTTCACCGAGCGGCTGGAGGCCGAATTGGACCTGGCCAGAAAAACCGGCAACACGCTGGGAGTTCTCTTCCTCGATCTCGATCTGTTCAAAGTCGTCAATGACAGCCTCGGGCACGTGGTGGGCGATCAATTGCTGATCGCTGCCGGCAAGCGCATCAGCGATGCCCTGGGCGAGAGAGAACTGGCGGCGCGGATCAGCGGTGATGAGTTCACCATTCTTCTGGCCGATGCCGGAGTGCGCGAACGCGCTGCCGATCTCGCCAAAAAGCTTCTCATGGCGTTCGGATCATCGTTCAAGCTTGGACCGCACGAAGTCTTCAGCACCGTCAGCATCGGGATCGCGTTCAGTGAACGCGACGATTCGCCCGTGAATTTGATCCGCCATTCCGACATCGCGATGTATCAGGCCAAGACGCGCGGCAAAGCGCGCTACGAGATTTTCGATCCGACCATGGACCTGGCCGCGATTCGGCGCCTCGAGCTCGAGACCGAGCTGCGGCGCGCGATCGAAAAGGGCGAGCTGCGCGTCTACTATCAGCCGGAAGTCGAGATCGAGAGCGGAAACCTGGTCGGGATGGAGGCGCTGGTGCGATGGGAACATCCCGAGCGCGGACTGGTCTCGCCGACAGAATTCATCGCGGTGGCCGAGGAGACCGGCCTCATTTTGGCGATCGGCCGGTGGGTGTTGTACGAAGCATGTCGCCAGGCCAAAGAGTGGCAGGACAAATACCGGCCCGATCTGGCGCTGATGGTCTCGGTGAATTTGTCGGGCCGGCACTTCCAGCAGGCCACGCTGATCGAGGAGGTTTCCGAGGTCCTGAAGAAGACCGGGATCAACGCCGGAGACGTGATCCTGGAAATCACGGAATCGGTGGCGATGGAAGGCGCCGAAACCACAATCGAGATTCTCACCAGGCTCAAATCCCTGGGCGTGCAACTGGCCATTGACGATTTCGGCACCGGCTTCTCGAGCCTGGCCTATCTGAAGCGCTTTCCTGTCAATCTGCTGAAGATCGACAAATCGTTTGTCGACGGAATCGCACTCCAGGGTCCCGACAGCGCCATCGTGGAGGCGATCATCGCGTTAGGCCACGCTCTAGGATTGAAAGTGATTGCGGAAGGAGTCGAGACCGGAGCGCAAGTCGATCAACTGCGTGCGCTGGGATCGGAACTGGGCCAGGGCTTCTACTACGGCAAGCCGCTGGAAAGCGCGCCGGTCCTCCTCAGCGCTGACGGGAGAGCCCATCCGGAATCCGAACTTCCCGCCCCTCCCGCCGCCAAATCATCGCGCTGATCCACCAGCGACCGTCGCGTCGGAAGAGCTGAATGCTGTTCACTCCACGGTTGAGCACTTTGCCATTGCGGGTGCGTCGCGTCTCGTAGGCGCTGAGCACATGCGCCACATCGTCGAACTGCCGCGTCTCGCGCCACAATTCGCCCTCCCAGAAGCTGGGCATCTCGCCGGAGGCGATCATCGATTCGAAGTTGACGCGATAGGAGTCCAAGTCGAATTCGAAGACGCCGTCGTCGTTCACGCGCACCATGCGCGCGCCCGGTGCGAAGATCTGCTCCTGCCTTTTCCAATCGACACCCTGGCCCGCTTCGAAGCAGACCGATTCGTACATGGCCGCGATGATGGAATCGAGATCTCTCATAACTTTCTCAGCGCCTCCGTCGCGATGTCGATTTCCTCTTCGGTGTTGTAGTAGTGCGGCGAAAGTCGAAGCGCCGATTCGGCGCGCTTGTCGGTCATGTCGAGGATGGCCCACGCCCGAAAGGTGGCCGAGGCATTGATATTCTGCTTGCGCAGCGCGGTCACGATCTCGGATGCGTTTCGCCCGAAGTCTGCCGTGACGATGGCGGCACATCTCTGACCGCGGTCGAGCACCCGCGCGAATCGTGATAATTTATCGCGCAATTTATTAGCTAACATTAATGCTCGCTCGCTGCAGCGATCGATGCCGGCATCGATGGCGTATCGCGCCGCCGCGCCGAGTCCGAGAAGCAGAGCATAGGAGAACTCCCAATTCTCGAAGCGGCGAGCGTCGGGCGCCAGCTCATAGGAATCGGCAGTCATCCACGATGCGCCGCGCATGTCGATGTAGAGCGGAGCAGCGTTGCGCTCGAGCACGCCATCCGCGATGTAGAGAAAGCCGATGCCGCGCGGCCCGCGCAGAAATTTGCGGGCTGTCGCCGAAAGAAAATCGCATCGAAGCCGCGAGACGTCGATGGCAAGCTCACCAACGGCCTGGCAGGCGTCGACGAGATACGGCACGCGCGCTTCCTGTGCGATTTGTCCGAGGCGCTCGACCGGTTGGATGAGTCCGGAGTTTGTGGGGACCCAGGTGACCGCCAGCAATCGCACTTTGGGATCGCGCAGCAGATCGCGAACGGATTGCGGATCGACACCGCCCGATTCGAGATCGTCGGCACGGCGAATCTCGACTCCCTGCCGCTTGGCCAGCGAAAGGTAGGCCAGCTGATTCGAGATGTAGTCGTTGCGCGTTGTGACGACGACGTCGCCGGCCTTGAAATCGAACGCTGAGAGCGCCTGGAAAAACGCGACGGTGGCGTTCTCGACGACGGCGACGTTGCGCGGCTGTGCGCCCAACAGCTCAGCAACGTTTGCGTAACTCCGCTGGACCGCATCAGCGGCGTCATCGGCACTCTCGTATGCGCCAAAATTCGCTTCGCGATTGATGTGCCCGACCATGGCATCGATCACCGGCCTCGGCATCAGCGACGCGCCGGCATTGCTCAGGTGGATGACATTCGCGCACCCGGGCGTATCAGCTCGCCAGCGATCGAGCAGCGCTCTGTCCACCGCAGCATGCTATCGCGGGCATGCGCGTTGCGATGATGCAATGCCAAGGAGGATGCAATATGGGCGACCGTGATGACGCCGTATGGAACACCGTGAAGGGCAACTGGAACCAGCTCAAGGGTAAAGTCCGCGAGAAATGGGGCTTGCTGACCAACGATGACATCGAGCACATCGCCGGTCACAAGGACCGGCTGGTCGGGAAAATTCAGGAGCGTTACGGAAAAACCAAGTGGGAAGAGGCCAACATCGAGCGCGAGCTGCGCGAGATGAATCAGCCGACGACCACCAAGCGCTGAACGCAGATAGGCGAAAATGTCGGGCGCATGTCGTTCTTCAAGCGCAACGCGCCCTATCTTTGCGCCGCGATGCACGTGATTGCCGGGATCGGCGCGATTTTTCTTTTGCGCGGCGGAAGCGAAGCAATCCCGGATATCCAGCAGCGCATTGACTTCATGACGCAGTTTCCGGAACGCTGGCGTCTGGGATGGCTGCTGTGGATGCTTGCCGCTCTGACGCTGATCGGTTTCTACGGATGGTGGGGCTCGCGCATCGGAAAGCTTTGGCCGGTGGCGATCGCAGCCGCCGGCCTGGCCTGCGACTGGTCGGGCGAGTCGATCTTCATCGCGTCGATCCCGCGGCCGGACACAAGACTCTATCGCGTCGCCGCGCTGCTCACCGGCGGTGCCGGAAACGGACTGTATACGGTCGCGGCGATGATTCTCACACTCGCGACAAGACAGCTACCATGGCGATGGTTAGCATGGTGCGCGTGGGCGGGAGGAATCGCGCTCACGACTGCGACCATCATCAATAGCGACATGGGCGTCACAGTCGCAAGCGCAGCCCTGATGATCTTTTTTGTTCCCTGGGTCGTGATGGCCGGAAAGAAAATGCCATGAAGCGCATCGTGGTCCTGGGCGGCTCCGGTTTCTTCGGGCAGTGGATCGTCCGGCGGCTGGTCACCGCCAAATTGCAGCCGATCGTCGCATCGCGCACGAGCGGGCAGTTGCGCATTGACGCCAACAACGCCGAAGATCTGAAAAAGAATCTCAAGCCGCGCGATCTGGTCATCGACTGCGCCGGCCCATTTCAAAGACGCAACTCTGCGCTGATCGAGACCGCGCGCACCATGGGGGTCGATGTCATCGACATCTCCGACAGCGCCGATTACACCGCCATGGTCTACAAGTACGAGGCGCCGATCGGGGCCGCGGGAATTCGCGTGCTGACCGCGTGCAGCTCGCTTTCCACCATCAGCGCGGCGGTCCTGAAATCCGTCAGCGTCGACGAGCCTCGCCGATTGAGCGCGTATCTCGTTCCCGCGATTCGCCACACTGCCAGCGCGTCGACGATGCAGTCGATGCTGGAATCGCTGCAGGGATCGTTTCGAAGATATCGCTTCCCGGCTCCGATCGGAACCCGCGTTGGAGTGACCGTCAAGAGTGTCGACGCCGTGACGCTGCCTCGAATTTTTCCGACATTGGCCACGACGGAGCTCAGCGTCGACCTTCGCTTTCCGGGCATGAACCTCGCGCTGGCGGCAGCGACCCGATGGAAGTTCGCCCGTCGCATGATGGACAAGCATCAGAGCAAGGCCATCTCCCTGGCGCACGCAGTCGGCACCACCCACGGAGTGCTGGCCTACGAGATGGCTTCCAAGGTCGGATTCAAATATCGGATCTTCGTCGGCGAGCGAAGCTACATGCTCGCGGTTCTGCCGGCGGTCCAGGCCGCCATTGCGATTGCCGAAGGTCGTTTTACGAAGCGAGGTCTGGTGCCGCCCACCGATCACGTCGAGCCGTATCAGCTCTTCGAGGCCATCCGCCAGGAGGGAATCTCGCTGATCGCGCTGTGACTAAGTGTCGAGCCTCTCCCAGTGAAGGCCGGAGGCGTCGTCGAAATCGTATTCGCCCTTCTCGTCCATCTTCTGCGTCAGGCGGAGCAGCAGATTCGAGACGTCGACCCGCAGAGGCAGCAGTTGAAGTTGCGGCATCTCGAGCTCGTTGAAGCCGAACTCGCCGTCGATGCACTCGAAGAGATCGAACAGCTCGCTCTCGGCCTTCTTGCGCAGGAAGCGAAGCAGATCCTGCTCGGAAAGCATCTCCAGCTCGATCAGCGCCTTCGCGACCGCGACATTTTTCTTCCGCAGCGTTCGCGCTTTCTCGTGCATCTCCTCGGTCAGCACACCTTTTTCGATCAGCAGGCGGCCCAAAGTCTTCTTCCGGTCGGAAGACGACGAATACGTGAGCGTGCCATTTTCGAAGGCCAGCCTCTCGGTCGAAAGTGCCGTGCGGATCTCGAGCGTCCCCGTCTTGCGGAATTGGCTGATCCACATCAGCAGCTCCGGCACCGGCATGGTCCGAAGGTTTCCCTGAATGGGCATCTATGCGTGGATCATATGCGTCCACGCCGCAACGCGAGGCCATAGTTACGGAAATGAACCCGGCGGTATTGATCGTCGAAGCGACGCGGAAACGGCAAGGGGCGGTGGCGCGGGTCGCCGCCGAACTCTCGCATGGCATTGAAGCCGCCACCGGTGAAGATCAGCCGGGCCGCAGATGACAACTGCGTCGCTGGATAGACATCGACACATTGCACGTCGGAGCGATGCAGTTTCGCCGGCGCGCAAAGAAGGATTGGGTCGCGGACATTGTCGATTGAGCAAACGTCTCTGGCATAGGCGATGAGCTCGTCAATTTCGTCGGCCGGCCCTGAGTGAATCACCAGCACATAAGAAGGCGCCGATGGAGTCGGCAGCGCGTCCTCAAATTCGAAATCTCGAATGACCTCATTCGAATTTTCTTCGATGAAACGATCGTGATCATCCTCGAGCGGCTCGAGAACAAAGGTGCGGTCGAAACGCGGCAGATTTCGCGGCTGGTACGCGCTCCATCGCAGATACCGCGCGACGTAGTCGACATGCGGCGCTTCGATCTCGCCAAAAAGCCCGGCAGGAAATGTGTCGACGATGATGCGCTGCGGCGCAAGGTGCTTGATCGCGTCCCTAGACCACCGAACAACCGGAATGTCCCCGGTCACACGCCGATCGTCCGCGAACTCCGACTCCGTGAGAATGATTGCCTCTTGCTCGAGCCCGAGAGCTCGCAGCATGGCGCGGGCCCGCGTCAAATGTCCGAGCCCGCCGCCGATGGCGTAGTAAAGAACGGCCATCGATCAGTGCAGCGGAGCGGCCAGCTCGGCCATGATGATGGCGCGCTCGCGAGCTGGAATCCGGTCGAGCAGCGCCACGCCGAACGACGGTTCGACTTTCACCGCCCTGGCGCGATAGACCTCGTGCCCCTCGGCATCCTTCACTTCAACGCGTTGATTATCGCCGTAATACTTCACTTCCCCCAGCAGACGATCGACCGGGGCGTAGACCTTGATCTTGTCTTCTTTGAACTTCAGTTCGTACGGATTGCGATTCTCTTCGTTGTCGCTGATCTTGACCTTGTCTTCGCTCTTCTTGATCTTCCAGAGCAACTTGCCGTCGGCGGTGCGAACCTTGAAGCCCTCTTCCGATCGCTTGACCTCCACAACGACCTTGCCATCGCTGCCGGCGTACTTGCGTTTTCCATTCTCGCGGACATGACCGCGCAGCGATTGCTGCAAGCCGTTGTCGTTGAATGCAACGATCACGTCGCTTCCCGCCGGCGAGATCTCGACGACGGACTTGCCATCGACGGATGTCAACGTGATCGAAGGAGCATCCGCCGTAGCGGAACTGCGCGCGGGCGGCGGTGCGGCACTCGACGACTGCATCGGCCGCCTGTCGCGGTAGCAGGCGAGTGTCAGCACGAGGGCGATGAAGATCGATTTCTTCATGAAGACTCTCCATTGAGCAAATTGATGTAGCGCTCCGCTTCGCGCTCGGCCGTGAAATGCTCCAACACCACCGCCTGAGCTTTTGCACCAAGAGACCGAAGGGCTTCGCCATCGCAGGTCGCGACATTCGCGATTGCGCGACGGCAATCGTGCTCGTCTCCCGCTTCGAAGACGATGGCGTTGACCCCCTCGACAAGAACATCGGCCATTCCGCCGGCGTTCGACGCCACCAATGGAACGCCGAGGGCACTCGCTTCCAGGACGACATTGGGAAGACCGTCGTAAAAGGAAGGAATGACGACGGCGTCGCATGCGGCAAAGAGCGGCAGCAGATCGAGGCGGTCACGAAACGGCAGGACGGTAGCGGAAATCTGCTCGCGATGCGCAGTGAGCCACAGGAGCAAATCCTCCTCGACATCGCCGACCAGCATCAGATGCAATCGATCGGCGCATCCCGAACGCTCGAGTACCTCCAGAAAGAACTGCACGCCTTTTTTCTGCTTGAGTTGTCCGAAAATGCCCAGGACGCGGCGTCCGGCTTGAACATTTGCACTGCGCCAGCGCTCCGCCGCGGCGCGATCGTGAGGCAAAAGACGCCATGTTCGCGCGTCGACGCCATTGGGGATCCACTCTGGCCTGACACCCGGGATGAGCGCGGCGATGCGCGCAGCGTGATCGCGTGTCACTGTACAAATCGTGGCCGAGGACTGGATGGCCTGACGAAGAACGTCGGATCGCTTCGGCGAGAAGATGGCTGCATCGAAGTCGTTGCCGCGGATCAGCGTGACCAGCGGACAGTTGAGCCACGCTGCGTAGGCTGGTCCGGCCAGAATCGGCAGCGTTCCGCCGAATGCGACCACGTGTGTCGGGGCCAGGCCGTTGCGCTGTCGCGACAGCACGTTCCACAAGCGGTTGAGCGTGTGCGCCACGTCATCATCCGACGGACATTCGATGTGACGTCCTCCGCTTTTCGTTTCAACGCGCCACTCCGCGTAGCGGCGACTGACGTGCGCGACATCGACAGTGACCCCGCGCGACCGGAGCGCATGGACGATGCGGTCGCACGACTGCGCCATGCCGCCGCGGTCGGGCGGGTAGTTCTCGGTGATCCACAACGGCCGCAGCGTCATCAGCTATCTCCAAATCCCGCGGTATCAGCTTTTTCGGGAGCGGTGCTCGGACCGCGCCGCGCCATGTCGGAGTCGAAGGATCGAAAGTCGTAATCGTTGTAGTACGGATCGTAGTAAGAGCCGAAGTAGATGGGCGAGTAACTGCGCGAACGCCAGTAGCTCGATCGATATCGATACGGCCAGGCCGGATCGTTCACGTTCACGGCGCTGGGTGTCGCGGCCGGCTGCTGCGGCGCGCCGAGGACTTGCTTCTCTGCCTGTCGTGCATCGCAATCGAGGCAGCGCGTGAATCCGCTTGCCGGCGAAAGATGGCGGCTGCACATCGGACGTCCGCACAACGCACATTGCTTGACGATCGGCTCCCCGCAATCGCGCAGGCTGAAGAAACCACGCTTCGCTTTGCAGGTATTCATCACGACCTCTTGGCCACCGCGACGCCGCTGTAGGCCTCGGCGATCATGTCGACCAGAACATCAAAAGCGGAGGAGCCTTTGACGTCCGTTTTGACTTTTCGCTTCAATTTGACGGTGTGGCGTTTCGCATCCGCGGCCGCATCGCTGACCGCATATTGCTTGGTCGGAAACGCGACCGTCACGCCGCCGACAACGTGCCATTTCTCTTTCGTCTTGGTCTTGTACTTTCCGCGAGGATTTCGCCTGGTCCGCGCGCGCTGCAGCAGTTTGTCGATGACTTCCCAATCGAGATGCGTTCCGTCGGCGAGAACAACCTTGCCGCTGAACCATGGGCTGACGAAGAGGCGTTCAATGATCTTGGTGAAGCGAGGATCTTTCGGCGTGTTCTCCTTCACTTTTTTCTCGTTGATGGCTGCCGATCGCAGATCGATCTTGACGTGGATCGCGTCACCCGAATTCATGTCTTCACGCAGCAAGGTGAGGAAAGGAAGGGCGCTGTTCTGCAAATCGTCCGAGAGGTCAGCCTTCTTGAGCCGGCCGTAGGTCACGCCACTCACGATCGCCGTCACAATTGCCGCCACTGTCAATCCCGCCACCACATAAAAAACGCCGAGATGCGGGTGCGTGTGTTTCATGCCGTTGGCAAAAGTGACAAAAGAAAAAATGAACCCAACGAACGCAATGAAGATCGAAAGACCGAGAATGGTGCCGGCCTTCTTTCGGCGGGCGGCCATTTCCTGATCGAACGCCGACAGCGCGCGCAGCAGCTCCAGGACTTCGTCGATCGGACGATTGACGTTGAGCTGCATCGATTGCGCGATCCGTTGCTGCTCTGGTGTCAACGCTGTAGTCATCGAGTCACCTCTGCAAATGCCAGATTGCTGTAGACATCGACCAGACGTTTTGTGGCATGGGCCCACGTCAATGATTGCCGCACGCGCTCCCGCCCTCGCGAACCGAGGTCGCCGCGGAGATGGGGATATTCGAAAAGAATGCGGATCGCGCGCGCGAGCTCGGCGGGTCGATCGGGTGCCACCAGCAGCCCTTCGCAACGATCCGTGATCAACTCGCGGACGGCCGGCAAATCAGAAGCGATGACCGGGACGCCGGCCGCCATCGACTCCACGATCTTGAGCGGAGAACATCCCTGCACGACGTTGCGAGCGCAATCGGTGAGCGGCGCGAGAGATGCCATGGCGTGCTGCAGCCATGGTTGGAGCTCCTCGCTCGTCAAGGCCGTCTGCCACACGATGCGGTCGGCGACTTCCAATCGTTCCGCCAGCCGAACGTACCCTTTCGCGTAGCGCAGATCATGCGACGAGCAAATGACGAGCTGAAGGTCGAGATCGCGGACGCGTGCCAATGCGCGAAGAAGCGTCTCGATCCCCTGCCACTCCTGCAGCGCTCCGAAGTACAGGATGTAGTCGCGCGGCGCGTCGTTCGGACGGTCGACACGGTCGGGAAGATCTGCGCCGTTCGGGATCAAGGTGATCTTCGCGTCGTCGACGCCGCGACGCAGCAGGCCATCGCGAATGGTGGCCGATGGCGTCACGATGGCATCGGCTCGATCGAGCGCGATCTGTTCGAGCTTTTCGATTTTTGTCAGCGTCGATGGCGCTGCCGATGGATAGGTGTACGGGAGCTCGATCGACGGGAGCGCATTCACCTCATAGACGACCGCGTAGTCACGCCGCCGCGACACGATCGGCACGCCGCTCCACGGATCGCGGAAGTGGACAAGATGGAGCGACTCCTGGACTTCATCGAGGAGTATTTCGAGACGCTCACCGAAAGCGACCGTGCGCTCCAGGAAATTGTCGAGCGAGGTGCTGAAGCGGACGATCTCGATGTTGTCGTCGAACTGCTGTGCGGGAAGATCGTCGCCGCCGAGGACGTACAGCAATCCGCCGCCGGCGAAATCGAAGAGAGCGCGAGCGAAGCGGTCGATGTGGATGGCCGCCCCCTTGCGCGAAGGGAATCGATCGAACGCGGCATAGAGCGAACGATGCCGGGCCTGAAGCATCAACTTTTGGTTGGCGGCGGAACGGGCGGCGGCGCTGCGCCCAGCTCGGGAAATGCAGTCAGCGGCGCCCAGCCGGCCGCCCCGGGTCTCCACACCTGTGCCGATGGCGACACCTGGCCGCTGGCGACCATCGCGCGAAGAGCATCGTCAGTGTATGGACCGTACGTCTTTCCATCGATCACGACGGACCAGCGCGCGCCGGTGGCGGCAGATGGAGGCGGCGGCACGGCGCCACCGCCGAGTGCCTGCCCCATCGCCGAACCGATCGCGACTCCCGCTCCGAGTCCGGCGCCCGCGCCGGCGAGTCCGCCGGGATTCGCGGCCGCAATCGGAATGGCTTCCGCAGTCTGCAACTGTGTGTATTGCTGCAGGCGATCTCCGAGAACTCCGAGCTTGCTGCGCTGATCGATGGCCGCTTCGACTTCCGCGGGAAGCGACATGTTCTCGATGTAAAACCGCGAGAGCTCCAGGCCGTATGATCCGAAGTCCGAGGCCAGTTTGCCGTTGGCGATTGCGCCAAGCTCGTCATACTTCGATGCCAGATCGAGCGCCGCAATTTTCGACTCCGCAACGGCGTCGGAGAGTCGCGACACAATCGTCGAACGCAACTGGCCGAGGATGTCCTGCGTCGAGGTCAGCCCGTGAGTGCCGACGATGGTCGTGAAAAATGCCTTTGGATCTGCAATGCGGGTGGCGTAGGTTCCGAATGCGCGCAACCGGATCATTCCGAATTCGGCATCGCGCATCATGACGGGGTTGGTCGTTCCCCATTTCAAATCCGCGAACAATCGCGTGTTGAAAAAGTAGACCTCGGCCTTGAACGGCGAGTTGAAACCGTACTTCCAGCCGCGCAGATCGGTCAGGATCGGGATGTTCTTGGTCGACAACTCGTAGCGACCCGGCTGGAAGAGATCGGCGGCCCTTCCTTCATTGACGAACACCGCCGCTTGATTTTCACGGACCACAAGCTGCGCGCCCATCTTGATTTCCTGGTTGTAGACAGGAAAGCGATAGACCATGGTGTCGTTGGTGTTGTCGAGCCATTCGATGATCTCGATCCACTGCGACCCGGCCTGCTTTTTCAGATTGTCGAAGAAGCCCATGATGTCCTCCTATCCGCTGTAAGCCTCATCCTGTTCGATGCGTGACAATGCCCACCCGAAATCTCCGCCCGCGAGTTTTCCGCCACAGTGGCGACAGACGCCCGTCTGGCCGACCGCCACCGACGCGCCGCAGTTCGGACACGAAACGATCTTCGACGGATCCGATTGCGTGCCGCGGGTGCGGATGAAAGTCCAATACTCACTCCACGAACGCACATTGTCCTTCGATCCGGCCACGACCTTTTCTCCTCCATTGACCCCCGCCACGGTGTAATCGCGGCCGCTTGCTCGCACACGGAAAGTGATGCCGTCGTAGAACGCGTCGGAATCGATCTTCACGGGCTCGATCGGTCCAACATGATAGTCCGCAACGATGTTGCGAAGGCCCTGCTTGAGGTAGGCGTCGATCCAATAGCGATGGGTTTGGAAGAGCGTCTCGGTTTCGAACGGTCTCACTTTTTCCCAGTCGCGCGCCCCCCACGCGTCCTGCAGCTTCAGCGCTGTGTCGCGAACCTGAACGGTCAGATTCTGAAGGTCGAACCCCGGATGGGATGCTTCGAAATCCGCCTGCCGTCGCGACAGGTTGGATTGACGGATGGTGGGGAGATCGGTGCCTTCCTCCGGAACATCGGATGTCAGCAGCGGGCCGCGAGCGTCCCTGGCCACGGGAACAATGCTGCTCACGAACCACTGGAATGTGCCGTCTTCGATTTTGACGCCGCAGTATTGACACGCCCCATCGGTTCGAGTCTGCAGCGGCGCGCCGCAGCGAGGGCAATGCTCTGCCTTTGCCTTTTCGGGCGGTGGCGAAAGGATGTCGCGACGGCGCTCGAGGGTCCAATCCTCCTGGACATACCAACTCGACTCGTGCGTTCCGACGACCTCGGTGTAATTGGCTTCGTATCGGACTGTCACCGACACGATGGGATCTGACAAACCGCCGAGGGCACCGACATGCATGGCGCCCACGACGATGCCGCGCACTTCGGTGAGGCCAGGCGGATTTTGTCCTAGCAGTGTTTTTCTGGCATCGTCGCTGAGGAACGGCGCATAGCGATCGAGACCTCCCGATCCTCGGGCATGGTGCGCCTTGGTGTAGAGCGCATTGCAGAAGTCTTCGAAGACGATTTGCGAGAAATTCGGATCGAAGCGGCGAAGCTCGCTGAGGTCACCGCCCGATGTCGGTAAAAGCGGAGTCCGTGCACGCGCCTGGGCCATCTGGTTCAGCACAACGAGAAGGATGAAAATCAGAATGACAACGAAGAAAAACCCGCTGCAACCGCAACTCATCGAGCCGGAAGACCCGCCCCCGCTGTAGCTGCCGCCGCTGCTGCGGTAGCTGCCTCCGCCTCCGGAGTAGCTATGGCCGCCGCCGCTGTAGCTGCTCCCGCCGCGCGAGCCGCCACCGGAATACGACTGCCCACCGCCGACGCGGCCTAACACTGCTGTCGCGAGCAGCAGCGTGAAGATGAAAAGCGCAAGTCTCTTCCGGCTCATTGCTTCACGAAACGGACTTCGTTGGACAGCTCGTCACGATCATCGACGCGTGACGGAACATAGCGCTCGAGAAGAGGCTCGAGCTCGCGCAGCAGGTCGAGCAAGGCATTGGCATCTGCGTCGTGCTGACGTGTCTTTTCGAGGAGCTGGTTCCACTCCAGGACCGGAACGGCGTCCAAAAGTCCCCGATCAGCGATCAACTCCATCCGACGTTCGAGCAGCGATAGAAAGATGAGCAGACCCGTTTCGCGGCTGGTGTTGGCCACGCCCCGCTCAACGAACGCGGCTGCGGCAGCCGTGCGAACGCGGGCAGTGCGGTCACGGCGCGTCGTCATCGATCGTCGAACGATGCTGCTGACGCGCGACAGGAGCACGCCCATGATGTAAGCACCCAGCACGACCGGCGGCACCCAGATCGGATCGAAATCCCAGGGCGAAAAGAGCACGATCATCAGCGCGACGAATGCGACCAGGGCCGCGAATCGCGCGTCGGCGTGCGAGTACGACCCTGACTGTGCACGAATCTCGACCACCACTTCGGCGCTGGACGCAGATTCAACGGCGCGGATGCGCTCAGCCAGCGATGCTGCCATGTCAGGATCGAGCTTGCGTTGAATCACGGGCTTGGGAAGTGGCGATTTTACGGAAGGACACCTAACTCGTCCAGCGACGCGTGCAGCTCGGCCGGATCGCGATAGACGCGAAACGCGCCGGCCCGCGTGAGCTCGTCCTCGCCGTAACCGCCGCTGAGCAATCCGATGCAGAGCATTCGCGCACGCCGCGCCGCCAGCAGGTCCCAAACGGCATCGCCCACGACATAACAGTCATCGACCGGCACGCGCAGCCGCTGCTGAGCATTGAGGAAAAGATCCGGCGCTGGTTTCGCGCGCAGGACGTCGCCGCGCTCGACCACAATCGTTTCGGGAGGGATGCCGAGGACCTGCAGCGAGCGGTCGATCTCGGGACGCCGACCGGAAGTCGCGATTCCGTGCGGCACGCGTGCTTCTCGCAGTGCGCGAAGCAGCTCCGGCGCACCGGGAAGCGCTCTCCGCTCCGGAAGAAACTGCTGAAACAGCTCTCCGTGCCGTCGCTGAAGCCGCTCGGCTTCCTCGGTCGTGATCTCGCGGCCCAACTCGCGCGCAACGGCGCGCGTAAACAAACCGCCGCTCATCCCGATGCGCCGGTGAATCCGCCATCCGTCGACCGCCAGCCCCGCTTCCGCCAGTGCGCGCTGCCATGCGAAAACGTGGGCGTAGACGGTGTCGACCAGCGTGCCGTCGAGATCGAAGATGAGCGCGGGCATGGGCGGAGAATATCGTAGACTGCGCGCGTGACGCGCTGGTCATTCGAGCCTGGACATACCGCGGCCGAATTTCGCGTCCGCCACATGATGGTGACCTGGGTGCGCGGTCACTTCAAAGACGTGCACGGAAGCCTGGAATTCGATCCTGCAAATCCCGAACGAGCGAAGATGCATGCGGTCATCGACGCCGCCGGCTTGTGGAGCGGCGAGCCGCAGCGCGATGCGCATCTGAAGTCAGCGGATTTTCTAGACGTCGAACATCATCCGAAGATTGCGTTCGAATCCGATCGAGTCGAGCTGACCGGCCCCGCAGATGCGAAGGTACACGGTCGCGTGACCATTCGCGGCGTCACCAGGCCGCTCACCCTGAACGTCCACTTCCTCGGCACGTGGCAGACGCCGTGGTGGGAGGACGGCGTGGACAAAGGCCCAAAAACACGAGCCGGATTCGTGGCCACGGGCACGCTCAATCGCAAAGACTTCGGAGTGAACTGGAATGCGGTGATGGATCGGGGCGGCCTGGTCGTCGCCGACGACATCGAGATCACGCTCGACGCCGAAGCCATCCTCGAAGCGTAATTAGCCGAGAGACTTTGCGGAGATCGTTCCAGCTACGGCAAGACAACAAGTGAGGACGACCAACATCCACATAGAGAGCACTGGAATTGGTGCCGGTCCACCCACGAGCGCCGCGCGTGGCTCACCCACCACGGTGAGTGCAAGGAAGCTGTAATCGGACGACCGGAAGGACGCGAGCACGGCGCCCGAGGCGATGTCGAACTTGAGTGCCATATCGTCTGATGTCGTCCAAAACGAACGACCATCGACGTCGAGGGCGATGCCTCGAGCTCTAACGATAAGTCGGATTGGCACCTGGTATGACTGAACGATCGCACCCGAGCCATTCACTCTGAGGAGCGATTCGGAACTCGCGACAAGAAGAGTTCCATCGGGAAGGATGCGCAACCGCCCTGGCTCGGGTATCGAAACGAAATCAGGTAGTGGCGCAGCGTTGCAGACATCGTATCGGAAGATTCTGTTTCCGCTGCTGTAGAAAATCGTGCATTGATCTGCAGCGAGGTCAAAAACTCCGATGCCACTCGGCAACGCGAATGTGCGCAACAAGTTTCCCGCCGCGTCTACCTTCGCGAGGTTCCCGGTGTTAAAGCTCCCCGAAATGTACGCGTTTCCTTGCTTGTCGAAGACGATCCCGGTGAACCAGTTCGCTGGAAACCGCGGAAAATTCCTGGCGAAACGGCCGGTCGCATCGAAAATGCGCACCGTGAAGAATGTCGGAGAATAAAGATTGCCCGCCGAATCGAACGCGAAATCCGAAGGCCACTCGTTGAACGGTGCCGCCATTCGTTTGTTCAGCGCACCGTCAGGCAGAAACCAATCGAACCTTCCGTCCGCCACAAACATCACGGGGGTCAGCCCGCCCGCGATGATGTCGCCATTCTGAAAAAACGCGTGTTGCTGCGCATCGGCGGAGACCGCGAAGATCAGCATGGCGAGTATCAGGATCCGAGGCCCGCCGCCGACTAAGTAGATTTGCGGATGTGAATCATTCCACATTTGACTCTAGACTGACATGAAACAGTGAATTTTACCGTTCCAATCCCACGGTAACGAGAGCGGTCAGGAGGCGGGATGCAATTTTCATGGCGCGTTCAATCTCTCAGACTTCTTGCGATCACCCTTGCGCTTGGAAGCTGGCAGGCCGAGGTCCGAGGTGCGACGGCGCCGAGCTACACAAAAATACTCATAAACCATCTCTTCCTTCAGCCAAATGCGAGTGCGCCGGCTCCCATCGTTGGGGAAGATGCGACGATTCTTGCTGACTACGATTCTTTTACTCTTGCTTCCGTCCCTCAAGAGAGCCTCGACCGAATCAAAGCCCGCGCTGCGGCTGTCGGAATCGGTCTGTCCCAGCATGACGAATATGATCTGCTCGGATTGCCCGGCGGCACCATCGACACAAGAATCGGGTTGGTCAAACCGCCTGGCGCTGAGGTTATCTCTGCGTACCCCAGTGGGAAGTATGGAATCTATGTCCTCCAGCTCGTCGGGCCCCCGAAGCCAGAGTGGATTCGCAGTATCGCAGCAACAGGTGGTGTCGTCATTGAAGCGGTGCCGCTCAATGGCTACTTAGTGGCAATGACTCCCGAGATCGCCGCAGTAGTCTCGAAGCTTCCGGTCGTTCAATTTGTCGAGATCTACCATCCATTTTTGAAAGCGGCCATGGTGAATCGATTTGCGCTAGAGGATCAACACGTCATCGTGGAGCTTGCAGAAGCGCCCGGAATCGAGCAGACCATCCAGGAACTTATGGGGATTTTGGGTCTTGCGGCGCAAAGAAAAACACGGGGCGGCCTCTATCTATACGGAACTCTAAAAGTCCAGGATGTGACTAGGGTGCTCTTGAACCCTCTTGTCATCGGGGTGCACCAACGAACCACACTGAGTCCCTCGGACGAACGTCAGGCGACGTCATTGAGTCCGAATGTGACCACGTCCGGCGGCAACCTTGTTCCGACACAGCCGGCTGGTTATGCCTCCTGGCTCACGAACTCGAACGCTTGTAACGTTTGCGGCGCTTTGAGCGATGATGGGTTCATCATTGGCATTGCCGACACTGGAGTTGACAGCGGCGCTTCAGGTGCGCGCCACACCGATTTGGGACCAGTATTCCCGGTCAGCCGCGTGAGGTACGGGAGCGTGTTTCTGGTGCCTCGCGACGCACTGGACAATTGCCCGAACGCACCGCCGGGTCAACCGCCATCGGTTTGCGAGAATCCTGGCGTTTGCTTCGACTGCGACGGCGTATTTCATGGGACGTTCGTGACCGGCGTCTTCGCCGGAAACGCGAGCACGCAAAGAAGAGATTCCAGCTCTGGAGGTACGGGGTTCCTTCTCGGTAGTGGCATTGCTCCGACTGCTGGAATCCTTGCTACGAAGATTACAAACTCATCACGACAACAATGGTTAGGCACTGACAGTGCGCACCCGCTGAACATGAGCATGTCCCTTCGGCAGTTGAAATCTGAGAGGCGATTCCTGTCCATTGTGGCTTAAGCCGTCTTCGCGAGCGACTGTTTAGCATCGATCGCTCGATCAAGAATGTCGATCAGGCGTTTCATCTGTTTGTGACCTTTC
>WNEZ01000041.1_pt1 | contig 204991 bp, 193 predicted proteins | sample 5400521 | NCBI WGS metagenome assembly WNEZ01 (sample SAMN13153339, study PRJNA577476) | soil metagenome | isolation source: 120 cm saprolite under Douglas fir tree site 2 hole 1 replicate 1 | place: USA:California | collected 2015-04-18
CTCGATGACATCGTGGACACCTCTTTCCACGGCATTCAAGCAGCCTCCCCTCAGGCTGCTCTTCCTCCGCTTAGGTGTCCACCATGTCTCCGGCCACCCGTCCACCATCTCCCCGGTACGTACAAAGCCGCCGCACTCCAAAATCAGAGAAGTGTTCCTCTCAGAATAACCAGTGCCACCGTGAAGTAGATGCACAGCCCTGTCACGTCGACCAGTGTCGCCACGAACGGCGCGGAGCTGGTGGCAGGATCGAATCCGAGTTTGCGCAGGATAAATGGCAGCATGCTGCCCGCCAGCGTTCCGAACGTCACCACGCCGATCAGGGCCGCCCAGACTGTAAAGGCCACCAGCATGTAGTGCTTGCCGTAATCGGTGAAGTGCAACCTTTCCCACAAAAATATTCGAACGAATCCGATCGCACCGAGGAGCGCGCCGAGGGCCACGCCGGAGAGAAGCTCGCGGCGAAAAACCTTGTACCAGTCGCGCAGCTTCAGCTCGCGCAGCGCCAGCGAGCGGATGATCAGCGATGTCGCCTGCGAACCCGAATTGCCCCCGCTGCTGATGATCAGCGGGACGAAGAGCGCCAGCACGACCGCGTGCGCGATCTCCCCCTCGAAGTACGTCATGGCGGTGGCCGTCAACATCTCGCCGAGGAACAGCGCGGAGAGCCAGCCGGCGCGCTTGCGGATCATCGAGAAGACATCGACGTTCAGATACGGCGCATCGAGGGCTTCCATGCCGCCGAGTTTCTGCATGTCCTCGGTTGCTTCCTGCTCGGCGACGTCGAGGATGTCGTCGACCGTGATGATGCCCAGCATGTGACGGTCAGCGTCTGTCACCGGCAGCGCCAGGCGGTCGTATCGCTCGAATGCCTTGAGGACTTCCTCGCGGTCGTCGGTCGCGAACAGCGAGACCATGGGCGGGTCCTGGATTTCCATCACGGGGGTGTTCGGATCTGCGAGAACGAGCGACGCGAGTCGGATGTCTTCCACGAGCTTTCCACGCTCGTCGACGATATAGACGACGTTGATCGTTTCCATCCCGCGGCCCGTTCTGCGAATGTGCTCGAGCGCTTCGGCGGCCCCCATTTTCGGGTCGATGGTGGTGTACTTGGGGGTCATGTAGCGGCCGGCGGTTTCTTCGGGATATCCGAGGAGCCAGCGCGTGTTTTTGAGCTCGTCGGGTGACAGGGTGGTCAGGAGCCGGCGGGTGACTTCAGCCGGCATCTCTTCCAGAAGACGCGTCCGGTCATCGGGCGGCATGGCCTGCAGCACGCCGCGGACTTGCTCGTTGCTGAGCGCCGCGATGAGCTCCTCCTGATGGTCGGGTGGCAGGTACGAGAAAACCTCGCCGGCCTGGTCCTTGGGCAGCACGCGAAAGACGAACGCTTCTTCTTCCGGCGGAAGGGCGATGATCAAATCAGCGACGTCGGACGGATTCATGTCCCGGATGCGTCCGCGTAGCGCGTCCCAGTTGCGATTCTGGATCAGTTCACGAAGAGAGTTGCCAACTTCAACGGTGTCCACCATCGCGCGTCTCCCCATGCGAGATTAAGCGATAATGCTGGGAATCGCACCGACGTCGTTTCATGGCGCTGCTACAAATTGATCTTCTCGGTGATCTGCAGATGCGGTCCGCCGGATCGCTGTTCGCCATTTCCGCCAAAAAATCGCAAGCCCTGATGGCCTATCTGGCCGTCAAGCCTTCGCAGCGCGTGTCGCGCGAAAAGATCGCGTCGCTGTTGTGGAGCAGCACCGGCCCCGATCAGGCGCGGCAAAGTTTGCGTCAAACGCTGTCGACTCTCCGCAAGGAATTAACGCAACTCTCGCCCGACGCCAAGGTCCTCCTCGAAGAGAATGACCTCCTGGGGCTGGAGGAATCACTCGTCGAATGCGACGTCGCGGCCTTCGAGCCGCTGGTGGCATCGGGAACCGAGGAAGCGCTCACCAAAGCTTCGCAGCTCTATCGCGGTGATCTCCTCGATGGATTTCAAATCAACGAGGAGCGGTTCGATCAGTGGGTGATCGCCGAACGCGACCGGCTGCATCGGATGGCGCTTCGGGCGCACGCGCAACTGTTCGAGCTGCAGTCGCGGCGCGGCGCGATCGATGATGCCATCGCGACCGCGCAGCGTTCCCTGCGCATCGACATTCTTCAGGAGCCGATGCACCGCTCGCTCATGCGTCTGTACATGCAGAGCGGCGATCTGGTCAACGCCCTCCAGCAATACGAGACCTGCGCGAAAGTCCTCAAGCGCGAGTTGCGGATCGAGCCCGACGCCGAAACGAAGGCCCTGCATCGCGACATCATGGCGCTACGCGCGAAAACAAGTGCGCAGGGCGTGCCGGCGGGACAAGTCCGCAAGAACGTCCTGGTCGTGGAAGACAATGTTCTCAATCGTGAATTGACCAGCGCCCTCCTCAAGGCCGCCGGCTACAACGCCTTGATCGCCAAGGATGGCGCCGAGGCGCTGATGACGATCGGACGCGAGAGAGTCGACCTCATGCTGCTCGACGTCGACCTCCCCTTCATCGACGGGCATAGCCTGCTGCAGGCGGTTCGCGAAAACGGGCTCGAGATTCCCGCGATTTTCATCTCCGGCCTTCCCGGCGAAGAAGTGGAGATCAAAGCGTTCGCAGTCGGCGCCGCCGATTTCATCCGCAAGCCCGTGAAGAACAACATTCTTCTGGCGCGCGTCGCGAAAGTCCTCAACATCGAGTAGTCGAGCTTGCCAGCCTTGCGCGCCGGTCCTAGATTGCTGGCGTGAAGCTCCTCATCGTCGAAGACAATCCGCTGCTCGCCGCCGCCATTGAGAAAGCGGGAGAGCGTCTGAACCTGCAGTCCGACGTCGCGACTGACGGCTGGGACGCGATCGAAAAGCTCCAGAACGAGCACTACAGCGCCATCGTCATCGACACCGACCTGCCGCGCCACAGCGGCTACGGCGTGGTGACGTATTTGCGCGAGGAGGTCGGCGATCACCTCGACAACGTCGTCCTGATGACGAGCTGTGACTGCGATACGGTGCGCAATCACACCTGCCAGAGCCTCCGTGTGATCGCCAAGACGGAGAAAGTGGACGCCATCGTCGCGGCCATCAAGACTCAACGCTGAGCGGCGCGCACAATCGCTTCCGCTGACCGCGCGATGTCGTCTTCGCTGGTGGCCCAGTTGGACACCGAGATTCGCATGGCGGCCATGCCGTGCCAGGTCGTTCCCGCCATCCAACAGGTACCTTCCTGCTGCGCGCGAGCGATGACGCGCCGCGTTTTTTCGTCATCGTCGCCAAATCGCACCAGGACTTGATTCAGCACGATGTCGTTGAGGACGCGGATGCCCTCTTCTTTTCGCAGCAGATCGCCGATCTGCCGGGCGCGGGTGCACAGGCGGTCGACCAGCGACTCGATGCCCTGCCGGCCCAGCGATCGCAGCGCGGCGTAGACCGTGATCCCGCGGCCGCGGCGTGAAAATTCGGGAACCCAATCGAGCGGGTCGCGTTCCGCGCCGCCGCTCTGCTCGAGGTATTCGGCCGTCACGGTCATCGATGCGCGATGGGCCGCCGAATCACGGACCATCACGATTCCGTTGTCGTAGGGAACGTTGAGCCATTTGTGCGCGTCGGTGGCCCACGAATCGGCGAGCTCGACGCCATCGAGCAGCGATCGCCGATCGCGACTCGCGCGTCCCCACAAACCGAAAGCTCCGTCGACGTGCAGCCACGCGCCGCGTTCCCGCGTGATCGAGGCAATCTCGCCAAGGGGATCGATCGAGCCGGTGTTGACGTTACCGGCTTGCGCGCAGACGATCGTTGGACCGTCGAGGCTCGCCAGCGTTTTGCGGAGAGCGTCGGCGCGCATGCGCCCCTGATCATCGGTCTCGACCAGCCGGACTTTCTTCGAGCCGAAGCCAAGGAGTCGCAACGACGAATAGATCGTGATGTGTGCCTCGGCACTCAAGATGATGTTGACCGGCGGCGCGCCGATGAGTCCCTGATCTTCAACGTTGTAGCCGGCGCGGCGCAGCACGGCGTCGCGTCCCGCGGCCATGCCGGTGCAATTCGCCATCTGACCCCCGGTGACAAATCCAACGCCGGCGGTGCGCGGAAGATCGAACAACTCCAGCAACCATTCGCGCGAGACTTCCTCGAGTACCGAGGCGATCGGTGAAGTCACGAAAATGCCGGAGTTCTGATCCCAGGCGCTGGTGATCCAGTCGGCGGCCAGCGCGATGGGCAGCGATCCGCCGATCACGAAACCGTAATATCGCGGCCCGGCGCTTCCGACCGCGCCGCGCTCCGCGCCACGGGCGAGGAGATCGAGCACGGACTTCCCATCCTCACCTTTGTCCGAAAGCGGCGCGCGGAAAATCGACAACAGCTCTTCGCGTGTCGCGCGGGCGCCGACATGGCGCTGCGGAAGCGCACGCAGAAATTGCAGCGCGTGATCGTGCGCGCGCTGCAGAAGGTCCTCATCAACAATCTGCTGCATACTCGCTTCATGTACACGATCAGTACCGATAAGTCGAGACTCGACATCGCGATGATCCATCGCTATCTCAGCCAGCAATCGTATTGGGCGAAAGACATCCCGCGCGACCTGGTCGCGATCTCCATCGAGAATTCGCTGTGCTTCGGCGCGTACGACGGCGATGGTCAGATCGGATTCGCACGCGTCGTGACGGACTATGCAACCTTCGCATACCTCGGAGACGTGTTCGTTCTCGAGCCTTATCGCGGCCAGGGCGTGTCAAAACAGTTGATGCAGACCGTTCGCGAACATCCCCATCTCCAACGCTTGCGCCGATGGCATCTGTTGACGCGCGATGCGCACAAACTCTACGAGCAGATCGGCTTCCACGCCATCGAGAAACCGGAATGGCACATGGAGATCGCGGTGAAGGATCCGTATGGCTGACCCCTCACCCCGTGAGGGGCTACACCCGTGCGGCGAGGATGTTCGTCAGCGCGCTCTTCATGGCCTCGAACTTCACCGGCTTGCGCAGCATTTCGTCGGCTTCGAACTCGCGGGTGGCAGATGGGATCGGCGCTTCGGTAGTGTAGATGCCGGTCATCAGGATCACTTTGACGCCGGCGGTCTCCTGATTCGATTTGATGAGCTGACACAGCTCGCGGCCATCCATCTTCGGCATCGATGCGTCGGCGATGACGACGTCGGGCTTCTCGGCCATGGCCAGGCGCAGTCCTTCCAGGCCGTCGACCGCGGTGTGCACCTCGAATCCGTTCTTTCCGAGCATGTCCCGCCACATGGTGCGCAAGGCCGGGTCGTGATGCACGAAAAGAATCCTTGCCTTGCGCTGGTCGGCCGGCACGGGCTCCGTTCCGGGCGAGGTGATGCGGCGCAGCACCTCGTGCGCCTGTTCCGCAAACTGCAGGACCTCCTCGCGCGCGCGCTTCTCGTCCTCGGTCTTGATGACCGGCAGCGGCATGGTCGGCATCACGCTGGGTGGGAGGGGGGCGGGCTGGGCGGCGGGGGCGGTGCGCAGCGACACGATCTCCTCGTTGGCCGCGCGTAGTTTCTCGGCCAGCGCTTCGCGATTTTGCCGCTCGCCGTCGAGTTTCTGCTGCATGGCGCTCAACTTGACGGCCAGATTTCGCGCCTCGGCCCGCGCAGCCTCGCGCTCTTCGATCGCCTTTCCAACGTCCGATTCATGGTCGCTCGCCATGTGATTAACGATCGTCTGCAGCTTCTCACTCCATTCGGCGTCGACCTTGTCTCGGATGCCTTTCTCGTCGACCGTTGGTGTGGGCGCCTGCGACCGCAACGCCGCGATTTCTTGTTCCAGGCGTTCGCGCTCTTTCTTTTCGCGATCGAGTTGTTGGGTGAGCTGGTCATCGCGCTGCAGAAGTCCCAGGCGGCCGTCGCGCGTGCTCTGCAGCTGCTGGTCCAGGGCTTTGACCTTCAGATTGAGCGACCGTAGCTCGGCCTTGGCGACCTCGCGAGCCTCGATGTGCTCGCCGATGGCGTCTTCATGATCACTAGTCAACTCATTGACTATCTTTTGCAGCTTGTTGCCCCATTCCAGATCGATGCTTTCCCGCACGGCCTTCTCATCGACCAGCGGCCGTGAGTCGAGCTGCTCTCGGAATAACTGGCGTTCGCGGTCGAGTGCCTCGTGCAGATCGCTCTGGAATCGCTGTCGCTCCTCGTCGAGCTGCCGCGTCAATTCCTGACCGGCGCTCAGAAGTTGTTGCGCCGTGCGCCGGCTCTCTTCGAGTTGCTGCTGCAGCTCCGCGACCCGTGCAGTTAGCTTGCGAACCTCGGCCTGAACCTCGTCGCGCTCTTTGGCGTGCGAGGAGGACATCAGTTGCAACTTCGCGTTCCACTGCGAGTCGATCTCGCGCAGCGCGTGCTGGTTCTCGCCGCGGAGGGACTCGACGGCCGCGGCGTGACCGGTGCTCGCCTGCTGCAGCTTCGCCCTCCACTCCGCTTCGGTGGAAGCGCGAAGGCCAGCTTTGTCGACCTCGGCCTGCTGCCGCGTTTCGTCGATCTCGCGACGCGCGCGATGACGCTCGGCGCGCAGGCCGTCCATCTCCTGCGCCGCCGATGCCAGCTTCTTATCGAAGCCCGAAAGTTGCGTTTGTAGCTTCTCGCGCTCGGCCTGAAGCGAGTCGGCGGTTTTCTGAAGTGCCGCCGTATTCTGCTTTTCGCGATCGATCTGCGCCCGATGCTGATCGTTGGTTGCGCGCATTTTCTGAATTTCGTCGAGCGCTTTGCTGGCCGCCTGCTGCACGTTCTTACTCTCTGCTTCGTGCTTCTCGCGATCCTCGATCGCCTTTGCGCGCGCCTGCGCCAGCGTCGATTCGACCGAGTCGATCTGCTGCCGCAAACCGTCATTGATCTGCAGCAGGTCCTGCACGTCGTGCGTGAGCGAGTCCGATCGACCCTGACTCTCGTCGCGAGTCCGCTGCATCTCCGCGCGGAGCTCTTCGATCACTCGGTGCGCTTCGACGAGATCCTCGGAGCTGTCGAGCGGCACGGGAGCTGCCGCTTCGGCTGCCACAGCGTGTCGCTCGCGCGGGCGCAGCGTTTCGAAAATCGCGACGCCGGCGACCAGGGCCGAGGCGTAGCGAATGGCTGGCGACACCTTCGGCAGGGCGATCGCAAGCGCGCCGCTGAACCCGGCAACCAGTATCAATAATGCAATTGCCCGCGCTATGGCCAGAAGCAGCCGCCGCATCAGGCGAGGGCGCGGCGATCCGTCGTCAGGCATGTGTGTTCTCGACCGATTATGATGTCAGTTTAGTGTAGCCGATTCCGACCGGAATCTTTAGACTCTACAAGCGTTAATCACGGCGTGACGGAGAGAAAAACCCGCGAAGTTCGCATCGGCAATGTCGGCATCGGCGCCGGCCATCCCATTGCCGTGCAGTCGATGACCGCCACCCGAACCCAGGACATCGACGCGACCATTCGGCAGGTCCAGCTCCTCGAAGAAGCGGGGGCCGATGTCATCCGCATCGCGATCGACACCGCCAAGGACGTGGCGGCGCTATCGGAAGTTCGCAAAGCGCGTCCCAACGCGAACCTGGTCATCGATCTTCAGGAGAATTATCGGCTGGCCGAAAAAGTCGCACCGTTCGTTCAGAAGCTGCGATACAACCCGGGACATCTGCATCACATCGAGCGCGAGAAGCCCATTCGCGACAAAGTCCGCTACCTGGCCGATGTGGCGCGCGAGCACGGATGCGCGATGCGCATCGGCGTCAACTGCGGTTCCGTCGATCCTGAAAAGCTCAGCAGATATGCCAAGGAAGATTCGATCACGCCGATGGTCGAGTCAGCCCTCGAGCACGCGGCCATGCTCGACGATCTCGGATTTGATCAGTACTGCGTCTCGCTGAAAGATTCCGATCCGAACAAAGTAATCGATGCGAACATCCTGTTTGCTGGATCGCGTCCCGAGGTTCCACTGCACCTTGGCGTGACCGAGGCGGGGATGCCGCCCGATGGGGTGATCAAGACGCGCGTGGCATTCGAACAGCTCATCACGCGCGGCATCGGAGACACGATCCGCGTCTCGCTCACGCTTCCTTTTGAACGCAAAGGCGAAGAGGTCACGGTCGGTCGTCAGATCCTGGACGACATCGCGAACAATCGCTTCCGCTCCGTTCCGCGCTTCGAGCAACACGGCTTGAACATCATCAGTTGCCCGTCATGCTCGCGCGTCGAGAACGAGGCCTTCATCGATCTGGCGCAGAACGTTCGCGACGTTACCGAGTATGCAAAGGACCACGACATCACCATCGCGGTGATGGGTTGCCGCGTGAACGGTCCCGGAGAGACCGATGACGCCGACCTGGGCATGTGGTGCGCGCCGAGCTTCGTCAATCTCAAGCGCGGTCCGCAGACCCTGGGGCAATTCACTTACGATGAAATCCTCGGCCGCTTGCGCCTCGAGCTCGATAAGCTCATCGAGGAAAAGCGGAAGGTGTTCGCTTGAAGCGTCTCCCCTATCTGCTGATTTCCCTGGCAATCATCGCCCTCGACGCCTGGACGAAATGGATGGTCAGCACGCACATCGACATGCACGATTCCGTTTCGCTCATTCCGAATGTTTTTCAGATCGTGCACGTGCGCAATACCGGCGCCGCCTTTGGAATCGGCGCCAATGCGCAATCCGCGATCGTCCCGCTGCTGTTGAACATCGGCGCGATCGGCGTCTTCTTTGTGGTGGTGGCCTATGCCTTTCGCACCGCGGTCACCGATCGTTTACTCCAGGTCGGGCTGCATCTGATCCTCGGCGGCGCCATCGGCAATCTCATCGACCGCTTCCGCCTCGGCTACGTCGTCGACTTTCTCGATGTCTACCTGAACTGGGGCGGACAGACGCACCACTGGCCGGCGTTCAACGTCGCCGACTCCGCGATCTGCGTCGGCATCGGCCTGCTCTTCCTCGACATGCGCAAGAAGCCGGAGGAGCGCGTCGCGGTCGCGTCGTAGGGGCGGCCAGCGGCCGCCCCCGGGCGTGCTCATTCCACGGCCGCGGTCGAGCTGGTCAGCTTCTGCTGGTTCAGCGCGGCGGCGCCGAGGAGGCCACCCATGCCCATCGACTCGACGGCCGAGGATGGAACGAGCATAAGCGCGCCCTACTCCTTGAGACCCTCGTACAGCATGTTCATCGCGCGCAGATGCAGCGCGGTCGGATTCTCGTGATACGACACCGACGCTTCCTTGAACAACTTCGCGATCTCCACCTCGGCCGTGCCGAGGATGATGCGGGCTTGTTTCTCGCGAGAGGCTTGCGCTTCGCGTGACATCGCGTCCTGCAGCGCGTCGGGAATGATCACATCGCGCATCTCGACCGACTGCACGCTGACGCCCACGGATTGCAGCGCTGATCGATGAGATCCTGCAACTGCTCTTCGATCCGCTCGCGGCCGCGTAGAAGATCGGTCAGGCCGGTGCGGCCGATGATGTCTCGCAGTGCCGTCTGTGCGGCCCAGCTCACCGCTTCCTTGTATTCCTGCACTTCCAGCGCGGCCTTTTCGGCGTCGTAGACCATCCAGAAAAGGACAGCGTCAACGTTGACGGGAACCGTGTCTGAGGTCAGGGTCTGCTCGGCGGCGAAGCTGGTGGTGATCACGCGTTGGTCGATCCACGTCGATACGCTGTCGATCAGCGGAGCGACCCAGAACAGTCCCGGGCCTCGCAGCCCGACGAATTTTCCGAGCCGAAGCACAACGCCTTTTTCCCATTGCTTCGCGACTTTGGGCGACAGCGCGAGGATGAAACCGAGAAGCATGGCGCCTAAGAACCAAAACGGATTGCGCCGCACGATTGCCAGCGGAATTCCGGCGGCGCCGACGAGGATCCAGACCATCGCTGCGACGATGTTCATGCGCGGATTCCAGGCGACCTGCGTGGTTTTGATTGGGACAACTGGGACGATCATGGTCATTCTCCTTCCCTGATGCGCCGCGCAAGGGCGCGAACGACCTGGCGCGGTCTGTAGCCAAGCGATGTGGCTTCCGTGAGGAACCGATCGATGGCCTGCCGAAGCCGACGCTCGCGATAGGGCGCGTTCGTCTTCTGCGGGACGCCTTCGGCGACGAAGGTTCCTACGCCGCGTTTGGTGCTCAACACTCCCTCGCGTTCCAGCGCGAGGTAAACGCGAGCGACCGTATTAGCGTTTACGCGCAATTGGACCGCGAGTTGCCGAACCGTTGGTAACTGCTGGCCCGGCTTGATATTGCCGGTGGCGATGCCGACACGGATCTCGCGCTCGAGCTGCGCGTAAATCGGAAGAGGGTCTTTGGGGTCGAGCCGGAGTTGCATACTATTGTACTAGCAATATAGTACAATTACGACTCGGCGGCAACCCCCTCGCCCTGGTGAGGGGCAGGAATCGACACGACGATTGCCAGAAACGTCACCAGTGCCGTCACCTGCAGCACCACCCGCTCCCACGACCAGCGCACGTGCCACGACACATCGTGCGGCGTGATCACGTACGCCGCGATGAACGCGATGAGCTGAAGCGCGATGACGCTGGCCAGAAAGCGCTCTTCGGTGACAACTCGGCGCCATCCGATCGCAAGTGCCGTCGCGAGCCCGATCCAGAAAAGGACGCGTCCGGGCGAGTAGGCGGCCATGGCCTGCAGCATCGGCGCGGGATTGGTGACGTGCTCGACGATCCGATCGATCAAACCCCCTTCGGCCAGGTCGCTCTGAAGATGATGCAGTCGGCTGATGACCAGCCAGGGAAACGGAATCGCGACGGCGGGCCACAGTTTGGGGAGCAGTTGCCTCGCGCCGGAGATCATCATCGCGATCACGACGGCAATGATGAGTGTTAATCCTTCGTTCTTGCACGACGCCGCCAACCCGAGGAAAACGGCAGAGCAAGTGACGTTCTCGCGGCGACGCAATGGGAGGATCGCGGCGATGCTGTACGCGATCAGCGGACCTTCCGCGTCACCGACGTACGGCGAAAAAACGAGCGGCATCAAAATCAACGCCGACACTGCGCCGATCCAGCCGCGCAGCTCCGATCGAATGATGAGCAGCGCCGCGATCCCGCATCCGATGCTCAGCGCGCCCGCCCAGCGATCGATCCACGCACCGCCGACGAGCGCCTGAAAATCGTAAGCGAACGGCACCAGCAGCGGATAGTCGGGATGCGCGAAAGCGTTGAACGGCTGCGCCAGAAAGTTCCAATCGATGCCGTGCGCGACCCAGAACTTCTCGGCCTTCAGGCCCCAGATGCAGATGTAGTCGATCTCGGTCGGCGACGCGATCGTCGCGAAGCGCGCGTAGCCGGCGATCAGCACCAGCGTCGCGAGATCGAATATGGAGTGCGGCAGCTTGCTGCCGCTTTCGTGTCGTCGAAGCCAAAGCGGCGCCAAGGCGCCGCACTCCAAAAGTACCGCGCCGATCACGATCGGTCGCGACCATGGAAGCACGCACAAGATTGCGGCCTGGATCCCGATGCCGAGGAGATAGGCCTCGCCCAGGCGCCGGGAGAATGGCAGTCCGGCGGCAATGGCGAGTAGCGCGGTGATGATCGCCGCGATCATCGGCGCATCAACTCACCTTCCTGCGAGCGCCAGACGCTCACGAAGCCGGCAACGCCAGGACATCCGTGCCAGCAGACGAGATACTGCGCTTCGCCGAGGTGATCGATCGGAACGAGGCGCTGCTCAGGCATCAGAAACGGCGCGCGACGAAACGCGTAGCCGTATCCGCCCTCCCATTCCCGAAACGGAACCCACAAGGCGACGGTCGCGCCGCGCGGCGTGCGGGCGGTCGCGTCGACGAGCAATTTTCGCAATCCGGGAATGCGGCGATAGGGCAGCTCGGTGTAGGCGGCGCGCAATCGGTCGCCGTCCATGGCGAAGATGCGCAGGTACATCGGCTGGAATGAGCCGATGGCGATCCCCACCAATGCCGCTGCCGTGACGATGACGCGGAGCCGCATCGCGAACACCGTACCATAGACGTATGCGAGGAAATGTGCGCGCGTGGACCGTCATCGCCGCGGCCCATGTTCTGTGCGCGCTGATTCTTCTCTCGCCCGGTTACGTCAGACCCGACTCGATCGCGACCTTTGCCTACTTACGCTCGGCGGTCTTCGATGGCGACTTCGCCTTCTTCAACGAGTGGGTGTCGGCCGGCCTGGTCCGCGACGGCCTAACACTCTTCACCGAGGTCACACCGACCGGCGCGCTGGCAAATCATTGGGGGATCGGCACCTCGATTCTCTCCGCGCCTCCCTATTGCATCGCGCACTGGATCGGCGGACCGGCCGACGGTTTCGGAGGCTTGTACGCCGTGGTCCTGGCGTGGACGAACGTGGCCTTTGCCATCGCCGCGATGTGCATCGCATGGACCTTCATGCGCCGGGACGTGTCGTCAGGCATTGCCAGCGTCGCGCTGATCGCGGCCTCCATCGGCACTCCCCTCTTCTGGCAAACGTTTCGTTTCTCACTCGGCACGCACGTGGCGGGAGCGCTCGCGATCGCGCTGATCCTCCTGGCGCTGTTCAGCGAAGGGAAAAGCGGATTGGCGGTCGGACTCGCGACCGGGCTGGCAATCGTGGTCCGCGTTCAGCATTTCGTGATCATCCCGGCCGTGGTGATGGTCGGAATTCGCGAACGACGCCCGTGGCGATGGTGGATCGAAGCGTTGTTAGGCGGCGCGATTCCGATCGCGTGTCAGGCTGTCGCCTGGTGGGCTATGTACGGCACCCCCCTCGGCCCCCTCACACGCGGCGGGAGGCTGGAAGGCGGTACATGGACACCCTTCCAATCCATCTCGCTATGGAACGTCCTCGCTTCGAGCTATCACGGTCTCTTCACGTGGTCGCCGGTGGTGATCCTTTCGATCGCGGGCTGGGTGTTCTCGGCACGCTCGCTCGACTTGCGAAGACGCGCGGTCGCGATCACGTGCATGGTGATGTTCGTCTGCGAATGGATCGCCAACGGAACTCTCGACCGGTACTTCTGGGGCGGCATGGCATTCGGCGCGCGGCGCTTCGCTGATCTGGCCGTGCCGTTCGCGATCGGGATCGCATGGTGCGCCTCGGCGATCTCGGCGCGACTGGTGACCATTGCCGCCGCGATCGCGTCGTCATGGACGGTGGCGTTGATGGTGGCAGCCCATGCCGGCACGCTTTCGCTGGCGCGGTATGTCAGCGGAACCGATCTGATCCGGGCAGTGATGGACTCGGAAACATGGAGTCGTGCCGCGCAGACGCCGCTCCATCTTGCGCCTGTTCAACAATCTTTGATTGCGCTCGCGATTGTCACCGTGTTAGGCCTGATCGCGACCCGTATGAACGCGATTGCGTCGGCCTCCGCCATGGTGATCGTTCTCGCGATCGTGATCGGGCTCAGCATCCGCACGCCCGCGCGCGCCATCGAGTCCGCTCGCCGCCTGCACATCGATGTCGTTGCGTCGCGCCGCCTCGGTCCACTGCTCGATCAGCGCGGACTTCTGACTGACGAACTCGCCTGGAAGCGAGCAACCGGCCACGACACGCGAGGGACGGAGAGCGAGCTCCATGCCATCAATGCGGCACTTTCACAATCAATCGCGGCTCCGTCATCGACTGCACCTGATCGGCCGTGACCCCGGGCGCCAGCTCGACCAGCTCCAGGCCGTCGGGCGTGACATCGATGACGCAGTAGTCGGTGATGATGCGATTCACGCAGCGCACGCCGGTCAGCGGCAGCGTGCATTTGTTGAGAATCTTCTTCTCCCCTTTTTTCGTGACGTGATCCATCGTCACGATGAGGCGCTTCGCGCCGGCGACCAGATCCATCGCCCCGCCCATCCCCTTCACCATCGCGCCGGGGACCATCCAGTTGGCGATGTCGCCCGCCGCCGACACCTGCATCGCGCCGAGGATGGACAGGTTGATCTTGCCGCCGCGGATCATCGCGAACGAATCGGCGCTCGAGAAAAATGACGCCCCCGGAAGAGAGGTGACGGTCTGCTTGCCGGCGTTGATGAGATCGGGGTCGACCTGATCTTCGGTTGGAAACGGTCCGAGGCCCAGGATTCCGTTCTCGCTCTGCAGGATGACCTCCATTCCTGCCGGAATGTAGTTCGCGACCAGCGTGGGCATGCCGATGCCGAGGTTGACGTAGTAGCCGTCGCGCAACTCCTGCGCGGCGCGTTGAACGATCTGCTCGCGAGTCAGCGGCATGGGGTCAGACCTTTACTTTTGCTTTTCTCTACCTGCTGTAGCCCAAATGCCGTCGAACGAGGACGTGACGGCGCCGCCGTAACGCCAAATGACATCGAATGAGGACAGATCATGACGGCGCTCTACCATATTTGGAGAAACGCAAAAGTAAAGGTCTGACCCTATCATCTCACCGTGCGTTGCTCGATGCGTTTTTGGCGCGGCGCCACCACCAGGCGATGCACGAAGATGCCCGGCGTGTGAATGCAATCGGGATCGAGCGCGCCGACCTCGACCAGCTGTTCCACCTCGGCCACACAAACTTTTCCGGCAGTTGCTGCCATTGGATTGAAGTTGCGCGCCGCTTTTCGATACGTCAGATTGCCGAGGCGATCGCCCTTCCATGCCGCGACGAGTGAAAAATCGCCGACAATCCCGCGCTCCATCAGGTACATGCGTCCGTCGAATTCGCGCGATTCCTTGCCGTCACCGACGATCGTTCCGTAGCCGGCGGGCGTGAAAAAAGCCGGGATTCCCGCCCCGCCCGCCCGCATGCGCTCGGCAAGCGTTCCCTGCGGCGCGAATTCGACTTCCAGCTCGCCCGCCAGGAACTGCCTCTCGAACTCCGCATTCTCGCCGACGTACGACGAGACCATCTTCCGAATCTGCTTGCTCTGCAACAGCAGTCCCAGACCCCAATCATCGACGCCGGCGTTGTTGGAAACACACGTCAAATTCCTGACACCGCGCTTCACCAGCGCGTTGATCAGATTCTCGGGAATGCCGCACAGCCCAAAGCCGCCGACGACCAGGGTCGCGCCGTCGTGGACGTCGCGCATCGCCTCGTCGGCAGAAGCAACGACTTTATTGATCACGCCGGGAAGATATCATCTGACCTTCATGCGCGATCGTTTCGCTGAGGCCCGCTACGAAGTCTTCTCGCACGCGCGCAAGATGTGGGAAGCGGGCCTGGTGGTCGGGTCGTCGGGAAACCTGAGCGCGCGCGTCGCCGACGACCCGAGCGTCATCGCGATTACGCCGACCTCCGTCATCTACGATGAGATGTCCGGACATCAGATCGTGGTGGTCGATCTGCTCACCGGCAGCAGCATCGAATCGAAGGAATCTCCTTCGTGCGAGTTGCCGATGCATCGTTTCATCTATCGCGAATTACCAAGCGTGTCGGCGATCGTGCATACACATTCGCCCTTTGTCACGACGCTTTCGATTCTGCGACGACCGCTGCCGCCGGTGATCGACGAAATGCTGCAGCTCTTCGGCGGCATGATCGAGGTCGCCGATTACGCCCCCAGCGGCTCGGAAGACCTCGGCCGCAACGCCTTGCGTGCTCTCGGCAATCGGACCGCCGCCATCCTCGCCAATCACGGCAATGTCTGCATCGGACCGAGCGCCTCCGCTGCGTTGCAAACGGCAATCGCGATGGAGGCCGCCGCGCGAATCTACCTCCAATCGTTGCAGGTTGGTGAACCGTTCGTGTTGCGGCAGTCGTAGAATCGACGCGTGAAGCGCCTCGCCCTCCTGCTGGCTCTCCCACTCCTTCTCTCCGCCGCGCCGCCGCGTGAAACCGCGACGTTCGCGGGAGGATGTTTCTGGTGCATGGAAGGTCCATTCGATTCGCTCCCGGGCGTACTGTCGGTGACGGCCGGCTACGCGGGAGGAAAGGTCAACCGGCCGACCTACGAACAAGTCTCAGCCGGCGGCACCGGTCATCGCGAGTCGGTGCAGATCGTCTTCGATCCGACCATGATCACCTACGCGAGATTGCTCGATATCTTCTGGCACAACATCGATCCGCTCGACAACGACGGCCAGTTCTGCGACAAGGGCTCGCAGTATCGTTCGGCGATCTTCTACCACGACGCCACCCAGAAAAAACTCGCTGAGGAATCGAAGGTGGCGGTCGAGAAAAAACTCGGCCGCGCGTACACCGACATCCTTTCCGCCTCCGAATTCTGGCGCGCCGAGGAGTATCACCAGCACTACTACAAGAAGAACCCGGTGCGCTATCACTTCTACCGATTCAATTGTGGCCGCGATCAGCGGCTGGCCGCGGTTTGGGGAAGCGCGCCGGCGCACTGACGCACGAGATCCGCGGCCTCGAGAATCGCGCCGAGGACACGTGACCGGCCAGGCCGCGAGCGTGGGTCTGCCACGGAAATTCGTCAGGCGGTGGCGCCAGGCCGAGAGCTGTTAATCCCGCCTCATCGAGCCGCGCGTACATCGCGATCGCGAAGCTACCGGCCGACGAGGCTCGCGCCTGGTGACCTCCGCGTCCTGTCGCTCGAGGAGTAGAGTTGTCGCTCGATCCATCGCTCAAGTGGCGGCGGCGCCGGCCGCGGCGCCTAACAGCATATCGATGGGGAGCGGACGACTATTGCGCGGCACGCTTCACGCACTCCTCCACGGCGCTGACCAGCTCGAGGGTATCGAAAGGCTTGATGATGACCTGGCACACTTCGTCAAGCTGCCGGCTGGCAACATCCTTCGGATATGCGGTGGCGACAACCGTTCGCGACACGAGGTCGGGATTCAAGTCGATCAACTGGCGCAGAACCGTGAAACCATCGATGCGCGGCATCATGAGGTCGAGCACGACGGCGTCGAAATCCTCATGCGCAATCTTGTCGATCGCTGATGCACCATCCTGCGCCGTCTCCACGGAGTATCCATGTTTCGAGAGCAGACGCTGAATCAGGATTCGGATGGGCTCTTCGTCGTCGACGACCAACACACGCCCGGGCATGAGCAATGGCGACATGCAAAACCGTATCCATGATTGAAATCATTGAACATACGGCCGACATCCGGCTGCGGATCACGGCGTCGACCCGCGAAGATCTCTTCCGCGAGGCGATCCGGGGAACGATCGCCTTGTTACAACCGCAAAAAGGTGAACGGAAGGTACAACGGGAGGTCCATGTCGAAGCGAGCGACCCAACTGCCCTGCTTGTCGATTTTCTGAACGAAGTGCTGTCAAACGCCCACGCGCGACGCGAGGCGTACGATGACGCCGCGATCTCATCGCTCACCGACTACCGGGTGGAAGCGCGACTGTTGGGCAGCGAAGTGGTCGCGTTCGGCGCGGAAGTCAAGGCAGTCACATATCACGAAGCCGACATTCGCCGCGACCCACGCGAGCAATGGTATACGATATTGGTATACGATATATAGTATGGAAAAGAACGCGCTAACGAAGGTACGCGACTGGCTGTGGGAAATTCCGAAAAGCTACCGCGGCGACATGCGCGTCCCGGCGCGGCTGTATGCCGACGCCAAGATGCTCGATTCCATCCTTCGCGATCGTTCGCTCGATCAGCTCGTCAACGTCGCCACGCTCCCCGGCATCCGCGGCTGGGCCATCGCGATGCCGGATGTCCACGAAGGCTATGGCTTCCCGATCGGCGGAATCGCCGCAGTTGGAACGGACGACGGTGTGATCTCGCCCGGCGGAATCGGATACGACATCAACTGCGGCGTCCGTCTGCTTCGCTCCACCCAGACGACCGCCACACTTCGCGAACGCCTGCCGCGGCTCGTGCACTCGATTGCCCGCCAGATTCCGTCCGGCGTCGGGCGCGGAGGACCCCTCCGGTTCAAGAAGAACGACCTCGATCAAATTCTTCGCGACGGCGCGGCGCGGGCGGTTGCCATCGGTTACGGAACCGATGACGATCTCGATCGCATCGAATCGCGCGGCGCGATCGAGGGCGCCGATCCGAAGTTGGTGTCCGATCACGCCCGCGGTCGGGGGGGAGATCAGCTCGGGACCCTCGGATCTGGAAATCATTTCGTGGAGATCGATCGCGTCGATCGTCTGTTCGAGCGGGCTTTCGGAATCGAACACGATCAGGTCCTCATCCTCATTCACACCGGCTCCCGGGGACTGGGACATCAAGTCGCGACCGATTTCCTGCGCCTCATGGTCGGTGCGATGCAGCGATACGGGATTGCAGTCCCCGATCGCGAGCTGGCGTGTGCGCCCTTCCGGTCGCCGGAAGGACAACAGTACTTTCAGGCGATGGCCGCGGCCGCGAATTTCGCATTCGCGAATCGGCAGATCATCACCGCCGGAATCCGCCGCGCTTGGAAGCATGAATTCGGCAACGAGGGGGAGATCGATGTCGTCTACGACGTCGCGCACAACGTTGCCAAGATCGAAGAGCACGCCATCGGTGAAGTTCTCGTGCATCGCAAGGGCGCCACACGCGCGTTTCCCGGGCAACCGGTGCTGATTCCAGGCAGCATGGGGACGGCGTCGTACGTGCTGATGGGACAGCAAGGCTCGATGGAGCAGAGCTTCGGATCGAGCTGTCATGGTGCCGGCCGCCTGATGTCGCGAACGCGCGCACGACAGGAAGTTTCAGCCACCGAGCTCCGCGATCGTCTGCAGAAACTCGGCATCGTGGCTGAAGCAGGATCGAACAAGGGATTGGTGGAAGAAGCGCCGGAAGCCTACAAAGACGTCGATGCGGTGGTCGAGATTGTCGATCGCGCCGGCGTCGCGAAGAAAGTTGCGCGCCTCGTGCCGATGGGGGTGATCAAGGGGTGATGATGGTGCCAGGTCTGCTGTTGGCTGTTTTCTACAGCATGAAGAAGAAAACTACTCCCTGAAGAAAACAGCCAACAGCAGACCTGGCACCATCTACGAATCCTCCACCATCGTGCCCAGCACCTGCGACTCTCCGCTGTCGGCAGGAATGATCGAGGCGGTCACTAGGCCCATCATGCTCGATCCATCCTTGCGCCTGAGCTGCAGCCGGCGGTTAGTCAACGCGCGATCGACTTTCAAGTCTTCGATGAATTTGTCGCGATCGCTGCGCTGGTGATAGAGATCCCATACCTCGCGTTTCAGTAAATCCTCACGAGAGGCGTAGCCGAGGTAGCTGGCCAGAGCGTCGTTGCAATCGAGGATGCGGCCGTCGAGCGTGGTGCGGAAGACACCGGCGACGTTGCGTTCGAACAGCATGCGATAGCGCTCCTCCGAGGCCTGGCGCGCGCGAATTTCGTGCGCTTCCATCAGAGCGGCCGAGGTCATGCCGGCCAGAAGCTGCAGCGTGTAAGTATCGAGATCATCGAATGTATGGGTCTTGTGCGAAAAGGTCTTGAGGACGCCGACTGCCTTTCCTCCATGCACGAGCGGGGCGACGATCAACGATCGGATTCCGATCATGCGCGCCGCCGCCGAGTTCACGCGCGGATCGAGATCGACGTCGTCACAGCGAATCGGACGCTGCTCGATGATGCACGAGCCTGAAATGCTGTCGTCCATCGGAATGCGCAGGCCGAGGTGTCGGGCCGCCGGCCCTGATGCCGCGCGATAAACCAGTTGGTCGCCTTCGGCAAGCTCGACCACCGCGCCGGCGCTGTTGGTCACGTCGGGCGTCCGATTGACGGCCAGCTGCATGACCTGCTGCGGGTCGTTGAGTACCGACAGCATTTCCTGCTGCGCCGACACGACGCCGGAGAGGCGAGCCGCCAGCTCCATCGACGATGGCATGGGTATCCCTCAATCTCTGACTCTCCGGACGTAAAGTCAAGCGATGGTCTTTTCAGTGGAATGGCATTTGCTTTTTGGACGGCAAGGCCGTCCATGACCATCACGGGAAATGACCTAGGATCAGATAGTTCCGCCTTCCACAGCGACCGCAACGAGCTCGAGAAAGCGCTGCGCGAAGCGCTGGCCGCACGCCGCCGCGCCGAACAGGAACTGAAAGATTTTCTCGAGAACGCGCCCATCGCACTGCGTTGCATTGCCGCAGACGGCACCATCCTGTGGGCCAATCGCGCCGAGCTCGATCTCTTCGGCTACTCGCGCGAGGAATACACCGGGACGAACATCATCGACGTTCACGCCGATCGCTCCGCGATCCTCGAATTCCTTCGCCGCTTGAGCGCCGGGGAAGAGCTACGGGACGTCGAGACTCAAGTCAGAGCGAAGGATGGTTCGATCAAGGATGTGGTCATCAGCTCGAACATTCTGTTCGAGGAGGGGCGTTTCATCCACACGCGCTGCTTCACGCGCGACGTTACCGAAAAGAGAAAAGTCGACGAAGAGCTTCGAACAGCCGAATCGAAATTCCGTCGGCTGTTCGAGTCGAACATCATCGCCATCATCACGCGCGATCCGGACGGACGCGTCCTCGAAGCGAACGACGTCTACCTGCGGCTGGTCGGTTACTCGCGCGAGGATTTCGCGGCCGGGCGCCTGCGATGGACGGAGCTGACGCCGCCCGAATATCGCGACCGCGACCAGGCCGCCCAGGCCGAGATTCGGCAACGCGGCGAATGCACTCCGTACGAGAAGGAATACATTGGCAAAGACGGAACGCGCGTGCCGATTCTCCTGGCGGCGGCACAACTGAGCGGCGGCGACACGCAGCTGGCTTACGTCATCGATCTCAGCGAGCGAAAACTCGCCGAGCGCGATGCGAAGTTTCTGGCCGAAGCCAGCGAGATGCTGTCGCAGACCCTCGATTCGCACGCGGTTCTACAAAACCTCACCCGTCTCTTCGTGCCGCGCTTCTGCGATCGCGTGGCCGTCGATCTCTTTGAGGAGGATGACACCCTGGAGCTGCGCGCAGAAGACCACCACGGCGGGGCCATGCGGATTCCGCTGGTGGCGCGCGGTGCGACCATCGGATTCATCGTCTTCACGCGGACGCGAAGGGAGTCGTTCACCGACCGCGACTACGCGCTGGCGCAGGAGGTGGCGCGGCGGGCAGCACTGGCGGTCGACAACGCCAGGCTCTACGAAGCAGCGCAACACGCCAACCGCGCCAAGGACGAATTCCTCGCCACGCTCTCCCACGAATTGCGCACCCCCATGACCGCGATTCTGGGTTGGTCGCGCTTTCTGCGCGTTGGGCACGTCGATCACGAGACGATGGCGAATGCCATCGATTCGATCGGGCGCGCCGCGGTGGCGCAGGCGCAGCTCATCGATGACGTCCTCGACATGTCGCGCATCATTTCCGGAAAACTTCGTCTGCAGATGCAAGAGGTGGAGCTGGCCGGCGTCGTCGACGCGGCGGTCGAAACCGTGCGCCCCGCCATCATGGCCAAAGGTATTCAGCTGGAGGTGGATCGCGATCCGTCGGTCGGCATGGTGTGGGGCGATCCGAATCGCCTGCAACAGGCGATCTGGAATCTTCTGACGAACTCCGCGAAGTTCACCGACAGCGGCGGCACGATTACCGTGAGTTTCAAGCGGATCGGCAATACGACCCAAATCGCGGTCAACGATAACGGCCAGGGCATCGATCCCGACTTTCTGCCCCACGTTTTCGAGCGATTCCGTCAGGCGGAATCGACGAGCACGCGCACCTACGGTGGCCTCGGACTCGGCCTGGCCATCGTTCGCTACATCGTCGAGATGCACGGCGGACGCGTGACCGCCAGCAGCAACGGGATCGGAAAAGGTGCCAAGGTCACCATCGAGCTCCCCATCGCATCACTCGGGCACGAGGCCGTAGGCGTTTCGTAGCGTGCCGAACAACTTGCCGGCGCACCTTCGCGAGCTTTCATTGAGATATTCTGATCGGCGGAGGTCGCCATGATTCCTCTCGTTACGCTGTGGCTCCCCATCCTCCTCTCAACCGTCGCGATCCTCATCGCAAGCAATATCCTGTGGATGGCGCTCCCCTTCTGGCATCGCGCCGACTACGACCGGCTGGAAAACGAGAAGGTGCTGCTCGACGCGATCAGCTCCGCGAAATCAGGCCAGTACCTCGCGCCGTATGTGAACTGGTCGAAGCTGCCCCCCGAAGAGCGCGAGGCGATGATGAAGCGACCGATGGCCCTCACGCTGGTGCGCAATCCGGCGAAGTTCAATTTTCCAGGTGCGCTGATCTCCTGGTTCGTCTATCTCCTCGTCATCTCGATCTTCATCGGCTACGTCGCCGCCGTGACGCTGCCGCACGCCAGCCACAACGTTTTCCGTGTGGTCACGACTCTCAGCATTCTCGCTTTCGCTTTCGCGAGCGTCAGCGATTCGATCTGGTACGGCAAGCCGTGGTCGGTCACCGCCAAAGTGATCGTCGACGGCATCATCTACGGATTCATCGCCGGTGGGATCTTCTGCTGGCTCTGGCCGCACTGAGTCCGACTACCACCCCTCGTCCGCCGACGCTCCATAGATTGACGGCACGGGCTTCTCGTTGAGACGCAGATACACCGTCAACTGGCCGCGGTGGTGCGCCAGGTGACCGAAGGTGTCGGCAATGATGAGGTGGCGCGGCCGGTCGTCGAGGACCTTCCCTCCGAAGAGCAGTCGCCAGTTCTTCATGAGGTGGTCGTCAGTCGTATTCGACAGCGCCTTGCGGCCGGTTTGGAACGCCTTGTCATAAACGTCGAGCAGCTCGCGAGTCGTCTTGGCGGGCGATGGCCTCTCGGCTTTCGCGAGATCGAGCTCGTCCTGGTCAATCATCAGCTCGAACCACGTAGGCATCCTTGCGACGAGGCCCGCGAGAGATCCGAGGGTCATCGACTTCGGGTGTGGCTTCCAGTCGTTCTTCCCTTCCGGGATGCGTTCGAGCGCCTTGCGCGTTCCAGGAGATTCCCGTTCGAATTGTGCCAGGAGCATTTCGTTCATCTTCATGACTCTTTCCTCCGGCGGGAACTCTATTGGTTGATATATGCCAACCGGCGGCATAATTCGCATGTCACGATTTCATAACGATGCGAGCCGATCGTTTGCTCTCGACCCTTCTCCTTCTTCAGGCCAACGGCAAGATGACGGTGCGGCAGTTGGCGAAACGGCTGGAGGTTTCGTATCGCACCGCATATCGCGACCTGGAAGCGCTCGGCGCCGCGGGAGTGCCGGTGCTCGCGCTGCGCGGCTCGCGGGGTGGGTGGCAGCTGGACGAGGAATGGCGAACGCGCGTGCCGGGACTCGATGAGGCCGAGCTGCGCGCGTTCTTGATGGCGCAGCCGCGCGTGATCGGCGACGCACCGCTGGCTGCCGCGGCCGAGCGCGCGCTCGACAAACTGATGGCCGCCATGCCGGTATCGCTGCGCGCGCGGGCGGCGTTCATCCGACAGCGGCTTTATGTCGACACCAGCGGGTGGCGGGGCGTAGCGGAAAATCTCGCGTTCCTCCCCATCGTCCAGGATGCGGTGTCGCGCGATCGCAAATTGGCCATCGAGTATCGGAAGCGCGACCGCCAACTCGCCACGCGCACCATCGATCCCCTCGGCGTGGTCGCCAAAGGCATGACGTGGTACCTCGTCGCGAACACAACCGAGGGATTCCGGACCTTTCGCGTGTCGCGAATTGAGAAGGCGACCATGCTCGACATTCCGGCGCAACGGCCACCGCACTTCGATCTGGCCGTGTACTGGAAATCGTCCACCGAGAAGTTCCGTGAGAGCCGTCGGCAGTTCAGCGTTACAGTCCGGCTCGAGCCGCGCGCCGCGGAGGAGTTCATGCGCTGGCGGACCGCCAAGCCTGTTCCGAGCGACGCGCCCGATCCCGAGGGCTGGGTCACGCTCCGTGTCGAATTCGACGACGAAGAACACGCCTGCTTCATGGTGCAGGGCCTGGGAGCGCGGGCGGAGATCGTGGAGCCGGCCACATTGCGCGAGCGCGTTCTTGCCAGCGCCGCCGCCGTGATCGCGCGCGGGCGCGCTCAATCAGTAGCCGGAATCGAGTGATGCTCGTGCATCACCGTCCACTGATCATCGATCTTGCGCAGCCCCACGGTGAGCCGAAAGTCGAGCTGAATGTGTTCTCCGCTTTTTTCGGTTCCGGAGCACTTCATCAGAGCCGTGACGAACGCTACGTCGCTACCGGCAGTCACGTTCATCTCCTGGATATCGAAAATCACAGGAACACGTGACCACGAAAAGAACAGATCCCACGTCTTCTTGTACGCATCGATGCCCTTTGATTGCAACGGCGGAGGAACGTCGAACATCGACATGTCGGAAGAATGATTGCGAAGAATTCCGGGGAGATCTCTTTTGCGAACGGCGCCTGCCCAGTTTTCGACAAGATTGCGGATAGCGGCTTCATCGTTTTTGCTCATGACACAAATGGTGCATTAGAATTCCGGGCCAACGCCGAAAGGGCGGCACACGGTCCGCGTAAAGGGTTGAACCCACCCTCACACTTTTTCGACGGTCAGAGACCCTGACTTCCAGCCCGAGAAACGCGGACGCCGGGCGCTGAACGGAAGGAAGGCGTCGATGTCGAAATCCAGACTCCCGCAACGCGCTTCGCTCGAATACCTCAAGAAACTCGCGAAGGATCGACTGAAGGAGCTGCGTCGCGCCGATCCGCGCGCGAAACTTGCCGAAGCTCTGCTGGTCGTCGCGCGCGAACATGGTTTCTCGAGCTGGCGGACGCTCAAGGCCGAGGTCGAGAAGCGGCAGGAAAAAAGCGTGGTGCGCTTCATCGAAGCATGTTTCTACGGCGACGTCGACAAAGTGCGCGCACTCATCGCCAGGGATCCGAGTCTCGTTCGCGCCTTCAGCGCACACAAGGCGCATCACATCAGGACCGGATTGCACGTCGCCGCGATGGCCGGTCACCTCAACGTGGTGCGATTGCTGCTCGAGAACGGCGCCGATCCGAACGCACGCGAAGCGGGGGACAACACCTACCCGCTGCACTGGGCCGCCGCCAGCGGCAATATCGAGATCGTGCGCGCGCTGCTCGATGCCGGCGGCGATGTGCATGGCGTCGGCGACGCACACGACGGCGGCGTCATCGGCTGGGCGACGAACGAAAATGAACATCGAGCGGAGGTCGTCTCGCTTCTGGTCGAGCGCGGCGCGCGTCACCACATCTTCTCGGCCATCAACCTTGGCGATCTCCAATTGATCGAGAAAGTGGTGGAGGAGGATCCGGCGGCGCTCGATCGCCGGATGTCGCGCTTCGAGCGCGGGCAGACGCCGCTGCATGCCGCGATCAATCGAAAGCGCTACGACATCCTCGACCTGCTGATCGACATCGGCGCCGATGTCGAAGCGAAAGACATGGGCGGTCAGACCGCGATGGAGCTCGCGATGCTGCGCAGCGATCAGGAGGCGATCGGCCGGCTCGAGGGCGCCGGCGCGAAAGCGCCAGAACGCGTCGACACGTCCAGCTTTCGAGAACGCGTCGCGAAGCTGGCGGAGTCAACCAGGAAAGGAGTTCCGTCGATCGCCGTGCCCGACATCGCAGCGACGCTCGACTGGTACACGTCGATCGGATTCAAAGAGCTTGGACGATTCGAAGATGACGGCGTGGTGAGCTGGGGCTGGCTGGCGTTTGGAAAAGCGGAATTCATGCTGGGCATGATGGGCAAGCCGGGAGAGAAGAGCACCAGCCTGTGGTTTTACGTGGAGAAGGTCGATGAGCTGTACCAGCTTTTCAAAGCGCGAAAGCTCGAATCGATGAAGGCCGGCCAACCTGGAATCGAATTCGAAGAGGACATCTACGATCCGTTCTATGGAGGCCGGCAGTTCAGCATCCGCGATCTGAATGGCTACGGGCTGATTTTCTACCAGGAATAACGACTACTTTTCGCAGCGGCTGCTGACGCTGCGAGCAGCCTCGGCATTCGGAAAAAGTGCCCGCGCTGCGAGAGCGTGCTCACAACGCGATGCAAGCCGCATGTGAATGCGGTAGTTCCCGGGATCGATCTGCGACGCTCGCTCGAGCGAAGCGCGGCTGCGACTCGACGCGAACATCTCCATCGCAATCAACTGCGCAACGCTGCGAAAGGCGCCCAGCGCGCAGATCGCGATGGCCGCGAGCATGATCCACGTGCGCATCGGACGCCTCGCGGGTGGCGGCGACCACAGCGCGCCGATTGCGGTCCAGGCGATCAGCGTTGGAACCGCGAGGAGCAGGACGGCATCGAAGAGACCGGCCACGACGACGGCCGCGATGGTCGCCAGCAGGATCGCGTCGCGCGCCGTCACCGCGATCCCGATGAACGCCAGGGCGATCAGAACGGCAGCGAGCAATCCGCGCTCCGACACGAATGCGACCCAATCGCTGCTCGGCCATGGATTGAACGTCGTGCCGGGCTCGGACGCATTCATCGACGGATCGCTGCCGCGCACATACCGCGGATATTCAACAGTCCAGTTGCCCGGACCAGCGCCGAAGAGCGGATGATGTAAAACCAGATTCAGCGATCGCGTGTATTGCAGCAACCTTCCCCGCCCACTCCCCTCTTCGTAATTGGCAACGCCGCGCACGGACTCGACGTAGGGATTCTCGCTTCGCCAACGGAGTGCGTTCGGAAGCAGGAGCGCGGCCGCCACACCGGCAGCGCCGAAAAGAAGAACCCCAGCAAACCGGGCCCACATCCTCAGCGAACCGAAGAAGACGATCAAGAACATGACGGCGAATGCGAGCCAGGCAGCACGCGACCGACTCAGGACTAGCGAGGCTGTCACGATCGCGACGCCGATCGACGCCGCAAGATAGGCGGCAGCCCTCTGCGCGCGAAGTGTGGCGAGAACACAGATGGGCAACCCAAATGCGGCGACATGCGCGACGAAATTGCGATTGCCTAACGTGCCACCCGGCACGCGTGTCGATGCAAAGAGCTCGAGGCGGAGTCCATACGCCTGCAGCAGCGCTGTGATCGCGGCAATGACGACGGCGAGCGCCAATCCATTCAACAGGGGACGCTCGAGCCCCGCTTCACGCAGCCCGCGCGCGGTCCAGAACAGCACGATGCCGGATGCGCTGACCGCGAGAGCGCGGATCGCCAGCCAGCGGTTGGTCGCAAACACCGTCGAGATGGCGCTCACGATCAGGTAGGCGGCGAGCAGCCAGTCGACACGCGTCATCGCGATGCGATGCATCGACCGCATCGCAAGGAGTCCGCCCATCACAGCGGTGATGTGAAGGACCAGCTCTTTCGGAACGAGGAAGCGATCGAGCTCGAAGGCCGCGTTTGGAATGACGCCCAGCACCGCCGCGATTGCGCCAGCTTGCACGACGCGCAGTGCGAGCAGGTCGGCACTCGTGCGCGGCGACAGTTGAGGTTGGGCTGTCAAGTCACTCACAGCCGATCGTTTTTCAAGTTCGGGTCCAGACTCGGCTCGAGCCCCGTCATCCTTCGCCGTCTGCGCGGCTCAGGATACTTTCCGATTGGATTGCGTTGCGGTTATGGTCTTCATCATGGAGCCGCAACATCGCCCACGCGCGATCATTTTCGATTTCGGTGGCGTCGTCGTCCAGTGGGATCCGCGCCGCGTCTATCGAAAATTTCTGGAGACCGAGGAAGAGATCGACGCCTTCTTTCGCGAAGTCGGATTTCAAAACTGGAATGCCGATCAGGACCGTGGAGGCCGGACCTGGGCCGATGCAGTCGAGCAACTGGCGTCGCAATTTCCGCATCGGCGTGAGCTGATCAGCGCGTATCACGAATTCTGGGAAGACTCCATCGCCGGCCCGATCGATGACACGGTCAGGATTCTGGAGCGACTTCGGGCAGCGGGATATCGTCTGGTCGGACTGTCGAACTGGTCGGCCGAGAAATTCAAGCTCACGCGCCAGCGCTACCAGCTGTTCAATCTTTTCGACGAAATCATCGTCTCCGGCGAAGTGGGGACCATGAAGCCGGAGCGCGAGATCTTCGAGATCGCATTGCGCAAAATCGGACTCCGCGCTGACGAATGCCTCTTCATCGACGATTCACCGAAGAACGTTGAGGCAGCGGCGGCGCTGGGTTTTCAAACTATTCAATTCAAAAACTCGCGTGAGTTGGAAGACGACTTACGCAACCTCCGAGTTCTTTAAGCGACCTCGTGGGTAGGTCTTTCATTACTGACATCACTCCTTCTATCAAAGGACAAAATCGATTCCTAACCGCAACAGCCTGGGCGGGAGCTCTCCGGCTCGCGCACCTCCGTCGTTGTGCACACGACTTCTCTCGCAAGTCGATTCGACACGTGTCTTTCTTACAAACCGCCCGTTTGAAGGAGGCATGCATGCAACGACGGGTAATCCCGATTTCTCTATTGCTCATTTTAATTTTTCCCTTACAAGAGTTCGCCCAGGTTGATCCGGGCGTGCGCGGCGGGGCGGCGGGGGCCGGTGGGCCGCTCGCTTCGGTAGCGGCGAACAATCCAACCAACATCCTCAACTTTTTTAACACCGGGAAGGACGACTTCGAGGAGGTCGATTCGGTTTCCGGCACGATCACGGGCGAAGATGGCTCAGGCCTCGGACCGCGCTTCAACTCGCGAAGCTGCGCAGCCTGTCACGCGCAGCCGGCGGTCGGCGGAACGAGTCCGGCGGTCAATCCTCAGATCGCCGATGCTACTGCCGATGGCGCGCGCAATACGATTCCATCTTTCATCACGATCAATGGTCCGGTGCGGGAGGCGCGATTCCCGTTCTTCTTCACGAACGGTGTCCCTGACCAAAACCGGCCTAACGGAGGCGTGGAGGACCTCTATACGATCGCCGGACGGACCGATGCGCCGGGTTGCACAACTTCCGTGATTTCGCAGCCGAGTTTTGCAACGGCGGTCGCGACGAACAATGTCATCTTCCGCATTCCCACCCCGACTTTCGGCGCAGGTCTGATCGAGAACATCGACGATTCGACCCTGCTTGCGAATGCGGCGTCCAACGCCTTCAACGCCTTCGGAGTCGGCGGAACGTTCAATCGCGAAGGCAACACCGGAACGATCACCCGGTTTGGCTGGAAGGCCCAGAACAAATCGCTGGAGATCTTCGCCGGTGAGGCCTATCTGGTCGAACAGGGCGTTTCGAACGAGTTGTTCACTCAGGAGCGTCCGCTGCCAGGTGAAGGCATGAATCAGGGCCTGCCGGCGGCATGCCGGGCGTTCAACCCGACTCCGGAGGACATCACGCATTTCGATGGAGTTGGAAGCACCGGCACGACCATGGCCGACACCGTCGGCTTCGCGATGTTCATGCGGCTTCTGGCACAGCCCACACCGTCTACGACGACTCCCGGAGGCGCGACTTCCATCAACACCGGTCGCGTTCTGTTCAACGTCGTAGGCTGCAATACCTGCCACACGCCCACGCTCAGAACGGTGGCGTCGCACTTCACGCCAAGCCTCAGCAACGCGAACGCGAATCTGTTCAGCGACATGGAGATCCATCACATGGGCAGCGGGTTGGCGGACAACGTTTCACAGGGCGGCGCGGGCGGGGATCAGTTCCGCACGGCGCCGTTGTGGGGCCTCGGACAGCGGATCTTCTTCCTGCACAATGGGCGCACGAGGAATCTTCTGACTGCCATCCGAGAACACAACAGCCCGGGCTCGGAAGCCAATACGTCGATTTTTGTTTTCAACGCATTACCAGCAGCACAGCAGCAAGACGTCCTGAACTTCTTACGATCGCTCTAGCGTCTTGTAATGCCGCAGGCCGCTGATGCGCGAACATCAGCGGCCTGCCTTGGAAATAGGGAGGAACATGTTCCGCCGTGAGTTTTTGCAAGCAGCGTTCCTGAGCACAGCGGTGCTGTTGATCGGATCGATCGACGGCGCAGCGCAGAGTCCACCGCCGGAAAATCCACAAACGGGCGGCGATTTCGCGCCGTTCCCGCAAGGCAAGATCCCGCTCAACGCGATCATCGTGAGAGGTGCAGAACCGAGCGCCAGTGATCAATCCACGCCTCCGCCCGAGGATGGCGCGGTATCGAAGAGCGTGTATCGCAATCGTTATTTTGCGATGACATATCCGTTGCCGGCGAACTGGATGGAGGCTTACCAGGGTCCGCCGCCATCGGACAGTGGAAAGTACGTGCTCGCGCAGTGGATACCATCGCCGACCTTCAAGGGTCCGGCAAAAGGGACAGTGTTGATCTCTGCGCAGGACATGTTCTTCTCGCCGATGCCGGCTCGCACGGCGCTGGAGCTGATCGGGTTCAGCAAGGATCACCTGCCGGATTACTACGAAGTCGAACACGCGCCATCCGAGCTGACGATCTCCGGCCGCATCTTTGCGCGGTTCGATTACAAATCGGCGGTTGCGGGCCTGCATTGGCATGTCCTGGCGACGCAGTTTCGGTGTCATGCAATCGAATTCGTCTTCACGAGTCAGGACACCAGGCTGCTCGACGCCCTCATCGCTGATATGAGTCGCATGCAACTGTCGAGCGAAGCGGTTCCTGCCTGTATCGCGAACTACGCCGTACCCTCGAACATTGTGTACAAGGTCGATCCCATCCTCACCGATCGCCGTTTCAACGCGATTCCAGTGCGGATCATCATCGATAAGAGCGGAAGGGTCCGTCACGTGCACGTCATCAGTGCATTCGCCGATCAGGCGACGAAGATCACGGATGCGCTCCTGCAATGGACATTCAAGCCGTACACGAAGGATGGGCAGCCGGTCGAGTTGGAGACTGGCATCATGTTCCGATCCGGAAGGAATGGAACGGAGACAACGCGAACGGCTGCGTCGACGAACGATTGATTACTTTGGCGTGAGCAAGAATGCGTGTTGCTCGCCGCCTAACAAGCCGTATCCGACGATCTGTCCGGTATCGTCGATCGCGGTGGCGACACTCAGTGTCCATCCGGACCGCGATGCGACCAGCCTGTTCAGATCCGTCATTTTTCCGTTGCGGTACAGAAATGCGTGATCGGAACCGCTCGCCATCGTCGCGTAGCCGACGATCTCGGTTCCGGTGGAATTGAGAGCCAGCGCGTTGCTGTAGAACCCTCCCAGCTCGCCGAGGTCGCGCATCTCTCCGCCGCTGTAGAGGAATGCGTGCGCTCGGACATTGCCGCTCAGATAGGCCTGGCCGACGATCTGTCCCGCGGAATTGATCGCGTTGCCCACGCTCCAATCACCGCCGAGAGTGCCGATGCTGACCATCGTTCCGTTCTCCCAAAGAAACGCCAGGAAGTTCCAATCGGCGTCGTACGAGTATCCGGTGATCTGTCCACTGGAGTTGATGCCGCGGGCGGTGCTCATCTTCCCGCCTAACGTCCCCAGGTCCTGCATCCGACCGCCGCTGTACAGAAATGCGTGCTCCTGCTTCGCGGCATTGCGCGAGCTTCCAACGACCTGACCCGAATCGTTCAGCGCGTAGCCAATCGAATAGTTCGCGCCGAGATTGCCGAGATCGATGAGCTGTCCGTCGGTCAGCAGGAATGCCTTGTAGCCATGGTCGTAATAGAAACCGGTGATCTGCGACGCACCGTTGACCGCGACCGCGGAGCTTTGCGTGCCTAACGACGTGCCGAGGTCGGTCATCGTGCGTCCGCTGTAAAGGAACGCGTGATATTCGTCTTCCGCCGTTTCAGAAACGCCGACGACCTGTCCCCAACCTCCGATGCCGTTGGCCTGGCTGTACGTGCCGCCTAGAACACCGAGGTCTCCGATGGCGTAGGTTTGGGCGGGTGCGGAAATCGCGGCGAGAGTCGATACCATCCAGCCGGCGAGCGCGAGAGATGATCGAGCCATGGGTCGCCTCCCCTCCCCGCAGGTTGCAACTGGCGTACCCTGCCGCAAAGCGTTGTTTGACGTCGTGATACCTTCGGTGCGTGAACTACGACTTTGATTTCGCGGTTGCCGGCGGTGGCCCCGCCGGAAGCTCGGCAGCCATTGCGCTCGCGCAACGCGGACACTCGGTTGTTCTGTTCGAACGCGAGGCCTTCCCCCGCTTTCACATCGGGGAGTCGCTCCTCTCCACGGCCAACGACGCCTTCGCCGTCCTCGGCCTGGCGGAAAGAATGGCGGCGGCGAATTTTCCGGTCAAATGGGGCGCGCGGCTTTTCACGCACGACGGGATGAGCGGACGCGGCGTCGACTTCGCAACCGTCACGGAAGTCATGCGGCCGCAGACCTATCAGGTGCCTCGCTCCGAATTTGATCGCATCCTGATGGAGCGCGCTCGCGAGGCCGGCGTTGATGTTCGCGAACGCCATCGCGTCACGGCCTGCGATTTCACGCCTGAGGCGGCCGTTCTCGAAGTTGAGCGCAACAATGAAGAACGCTTCACGATTCGGGTGCGCGCGCTGGTCGATGCCACCGGTCGACAGGGCCTCATCGCAAAGAAATTCAATCTGCGCACCGATGAACCGCGTCTCGCGAACATCGCCGTCTTCTCGCACTACTCGAACGTGCCCTTGATCGAGGGCGAGCGGCCCAACGACATCCGCATCGTGGCCCGCTCCGACTCGGGATGGTTCTGGCTCATCCCCATTTCGGCGGAGCTGATGAGCGTCGGCGTCGTCCTGCCGAAAAAGCTCTTCCTGCAGATGCCGGATGGCACGAACGAGGAACGACTGGAGCGCGCGATCGCCGACACGCCTCTGGTCGCCCGGTTGATGCAGGATGCCAGGCGGGAATGGCCCGTGCGGGTGGAAAAAGATTTTTCGTACCGCGCTTCGAGCTACGCCGGCGATCGCTGGATTCTGGCAGGCGACGCCGGTTCCTTTCTCGATCCGGTTTTCTCGACCGGCGTGTCGATCGCGATGGAATCGGGGATTGAAGCGGCCGCCGAGCTCGATCGCGCGCTGCGGCGCAACAATTTTTCCGCCCGGAGCTTCGCGGCTTTTTCCAGACGGCAGCGAAGACGCTACGAAACTTTCCGGCAATTCGTCATCGGCTTCTACTCGCCGCAGTTTCGCGATCTCTTCTTCGATCCCGAGCCGCCGCGAAGAATGTTTCAGGCGGTCGTCACTGTGCTCAGCGGGAGATGGAATGCTCGCTTGCGCACGCGTCTCATGAACGCAATTTTCTTCGCACTCGTTGCGCTGCAGAAACGCTTCACCTTCGTGCGTGGGCGCTTTCGACGCGATGCTACCGCCGGCTACCCGTAAGATCCCCGGCACTTCGTTCGCGATGGGATCGGAAGAGGGCGCCGACGATGAACGGCCCGTGCATCGCGTCTGGGTCGATGCGTTTCGAATCGGCGCGACACAGGTGACGAATCGGGAGTGGAAGCTCTTTCGCAAGTCGGAGAGCAACAACGATCCCGATCAACCGGTGGTCGGCGTTTCGTGGTTCGACGCCGTGGAGTACTGCAGATGGCTGGGCAAGGAATTCCGTCTGCCCACCGAAGCGGAATGGGAATGCGCGGCTCGAGGCGGAATCGAAGGCCAGCGATATCCATGGGGCGATTCGCCGCTCTCGAATTACGAAGAGCTAACTGCTCCGCGTCGGGCCGGGCAACGACCGCCTAACGCGTTCGGCTTGTTCGACATGTGCGAGAACGTCCACGAGTGGTGCAGCGATTGGTACGGCGCGGACTACTACCCGGTGTCGCCCGAACGAAATCCCTGTGGCCCCGCGACAGGAACGCGCCGCGCGTCGCGAGGCGGCTCGTGGCGGCATCAAGTAAAGTTCGCACGATGCGCAGCGCGGTCGAGCATCGCGCCCGAGTTTCAGTATGCCGATTACGGCTTTAGAATCGCGCGATCAGTGACAGATCGAATCCTCCTGACGACAGATACGCTGCGTCGGGAAATGGCGCCTGGCAAGGACGCGCGAAGCATGGGATTCACGCCAGGAACGATTCTTCTCGATCGCTATCGCATCGTCCACTTGGTCGGTAAAGGCGGAATGGCCGACGTGTACCGCGCCGACGATCTGAAAGTCGGCGAAGCCGTCGCTCTCAAATTTCTATCGGCAGACGCCACTGCCAATCCGCGCGCTCTCGAACGCCTGTACGCCGAGCTTCGACATGGGAGAAAAGTGGCGCATCCAAATGTTTGCCGGCTCTACGACATTGCCGAAGTCGACGGCCGGCGTTTCATCACCATGGAGTTTGTCGACGGCGAAGATCTGGCGTCGCTCCTCAGTCGCATCGAACGACTGACCGTCAAGAAAGCGCTGCGCGTCTCGCGCGATCTTTGCGCCGGCATCGCCGCCGCTCACGAAATGGGGCTTCTTCATCGTGACCTCAAGCCCTCCAACATCATGATCGATGGTCGCGGAACAACGAAGATCACCGACTTTGGGATCGCTGTCTTTACCAACGAAGTCTCGAGCGCGGAGCTGTGCGGAACGCCGAACTACATGGCGCCGGAACAACTCGCCCGCGGCAACGTTACCGTGAGATCTGACCTCTACTCGCTTGGGCTCATCATGTACGAGCTCTTCACTGGCGTTCCGGTGTTCGCGGCCAACACGCTTTCGGAGCTTATGGCTATCCACCGCGCCGAAAAGCGGCGGCCTTCAAGTTTTGTCAACGACATCGACCCGGCCGTCGAGCGCGTCATCCTGAGGTGTCTCGACGAAAATCCGGAGCAACGCCCGCCATCGGCTCGCGACATTCTCAGTGCGCTTCCCGGTCGCAACGCGATCGACGCTGCGGTTGAGGATGACGAGACCCCGTCGCCGCAAATTGTCGCGGCAGCCGAAATCTCGGCGGCACTGTCCGGCCGTACTGCCGCGACGTTGCTCGCCGCTGTCGCTCTCGGTCTGGCCGCGATTCTGGTACTGACCCCACTGACGATGTTTTACGCGCAGGTGCCACTGGACAAATCGCCGGACGTATTGGCCGACAAAGCGGAACGCCTGGCCGAGACCCTCGGTATGAAGACGACCGGTTTGCGGCGCTACTCGTGGTTTGAGCGCGACGACGCCTATCTGCGCTCCATACTGACCGCAGGGCGAGATCTCCGGAGCGTGACTCCGGGAGCGCTGGAATACGTTTCCTACTGGGCGTCCAGGAGCGTCATCCCGCAGAACGTGACTGGACGACTGCAATTCGAGCCGGCGGCTCTCGATCGTCTCGATCGCGTCATTCTCGACTCATCCGGTCGACTGAAATCATTTCGGCGCAGCGACGCCGTTCGACTTCCAGCTGTTCCTCGCGCTCCGCCGGCCGGAGATACCTCTCCGCTGGCAGCCGAATTAGGCCTGGCATCGCCCTGGGGGAGCGCCGCCTTCGTCGTGATTCTTCTCGCGACAATCATCATTGGAATCAGTGTCGTTCCGCGGAACGTACGTCGCGGCCGAATCGATCGATCCGGCGGTTTGAAACTCGCGGTGGGTGTGACTGTCATCTGCGTCCTCTCCTGGGCCTGTGGTGCCGACCACTCGACGCGACTTCAGAACGAGTTGCTGATGATCATTACCGGCGTCGGCAGCTCGCTCTTCTTCGCGGCCGTCATCTGGATTCTCTATTCGGCGCTCGAACCTTCACTCCGCAGTCGCGCGCCGCGGATGCTCGTCGCGTGGAGTCGCTTGCTCATTGGACGATTCGGCGATCGCCTGGTGGCTCGCGACATCCTCATCGGTATCGTGGTCGGAATCGCGTGGAACTTGTGGTGGCGATTCGCGAATCTTTCTCCAAGACTCTTCGACATGCCGGCTTTGTTGCCGTACGGCACTGTCTTTGACGCATTTTCGAGCGTTCGGGGGGTGGCATTGCGCTTCTTTTCGCTGCAGCGCACATCCATCCTCTTCGGCCTCGGCTCGGCATTCATCTTTGCCTCCTGGCTGGCGCTGATCCGCCGAACGTGGATCGCGCTCTTCCTGACCGGCGTCCTGGTCGTCCTTATCGCCTTTCCGACCGTCCCCCGCGTGTATACGCAGGACACGTGGTTCGTACTCGTTTTTTCAATCGGAGTCGCGGCCATCATGCTGTGGACGATGGCACGCTTCGGTCTGCTGGCGCTGATCGTGGCGATCTTCGTGCATTTTCAGCTCGCGGCGTTTCCCCTCACGCTCGATCTCGACTCGTGGTTTGCCGGCCGATCAGCGTTGGCGATTGCAGTGGTGCTGTGCGTGGCCGGATGGGCAGCGCTCACCTCATACGACCCGCGGGCGCGGTTCGCGCCGGCTTAGCGCTCGCGGTCGAGTGTCGTCGTCGAAATGGCGAGCAAACTTCGTCGAAAGATGACCCGCACCCCGCCCACGTCAAACTCGGCACCGTCGGCCAGATCGGCTGTCTCGATCGCTTTGCCGGAGACAAACGTTCCGTTCTTGCTGCCGAGGTCCTCGAGTGTGACGCGGTCGGCGGCGACGGTGAGCCGCGCGTGGTGACGCGACACGGTCGAGTCATCGATGAACACGGAAGCGGCCGGATCACGCCCAATGACATTTTCCCCTTCTGAAAGCGCGGTCGTGCGGCCATTACAGTCGAGGAATCCGGACTGTTTTCGTTCAAGCACGGGCGCTGCAACCTCGGTTGCCTCTCCGCAGAACGAATAGCCGAAAGCGAACAGCGTCCGGATGAAGCGAGGGGCGCGCGCATCATCGCCGAGAGCTTCGCGCAGCTCCTTGACGACGCTGGCCAGAGTGGCCTCGGAAACGAACGTGCCCTCCCACACTTCGTCGTGCAACTGTTCTTTCGAGATGGCATTCGGCCGCTTCGTGATCAGAACTTCCAGAAGTCGGAACCCCTTCGGCGCTAGATGCACGGGCGAGCCCTCACGAAGGAGCATGCGGCGGCCCCAATCGAGCTCGAATGCGCCGAACCGTAAATTGTTCACTTGAACAGCGATCATTGTGCCTCAATCCCGCGAATATTCGAATCCGTCGTCGAGGAGATAGGGATTGGCGCGATTCGCCTCGATGAGCCTTACAACGGCGGCTGAATCACGCGTCTCCGTCGGCACTACCCTGCTGTTGATTTGCCTCACAGTCAATCGCCGACCGTCGCCGGAAAGCTCCCAGGCGAAGTAGAGGTATCTGCCGCATGTTCGGACCGAGGCCAGCGGAGTGCCGGCGATATCGGAATGATGGGCAACATACACATCGCCTTCGTAGAAGATCACGTATCGCGAATCGTCGATGCGCTGAATCCTCAACTTTTCGCTCTCACGGCCGGCCACCAGCGGAGTCCAGGTCGCGAGCAGTCGCGGCTCGACGCGGCGCGTTGGCGCTTCGGTGATCGGAACATCGTAGTCGCAACCGGCGAAAACGAGAGCGCAGACAAGAACGGGAACCGAGAGAATGCGGTTCATCAGTCACCTCCGTCATGACTGAAGATCGCGTCCGAGGCCGCGAAGGTCTTGGTGATGTTCTGGGAATCTGATGGGGAGTTAGAACCGGTACCGGACTTCAGCCGTCAGCTCGCGTCGAATGATGTCGCCAAAGATGTGCTCTTTGATCCGGCGGTCGAGAAGATTTGTGCCCTTGGCCAGGACGTCAACGTTGTGTCCAACCGGCACGCCGACAGCCGCGTCGACCATGATGTAGGAGCGCGTCGTCCCCCAGAATCGCGAGTCGAGCACGTCCGCCCAGAATGCTTTGTCGCAGTAACTGACATCGCCCGACGCAAACCATCGCGCCTGACGGATGTTCGCAAGCAACGAGCCCTGATATCTCGGCGGGCGATTGACCTGCAGCGGGATTGTCGACTTGTTGGTGATCTTCGGATTCTCTTCGTACGTCAACGAAGCTTTCGTCGAAAAAGCCGTGCTCCAGTCGTTGTCCCACGACACCTCGAGACCCTGGTCGACAACGCGTCCGACGTTGAGAAAGCTGAATGTCTTCGGAAGAGTCGTCGGATAGAACTCGGTCGGCACGAAGACGATGTTGTTCCTGGTCAAGTTGCGATAGGCCGATGCCGTGAAGAAACCGTGACGCGCTGTCGAAACGTTGTAGCCGATTTCGAAAGCGTCCACCAGCTCCGCCCGCAAGTCGGGATTGCCGACTGCATGCGTGACGAAGACGATCTTCCCTACCGAATTCGGGATCGATGTGTCGAGGAAGTTGTCGACCAGAGAAGGCGATCGATAGGCGCGGTTGTACGCGATGTGAATGGCCTGATCGGGACGCGGCTTGTACACCAGGCTCGTTCGTGGGGAGAACGCTGTGCCGAGGGTATTGAATCGATCGATGCGCGCGCCGACGTAGGCGGTGAGATTGTTGGTGAGGATCGCGGAGTCTTCGGCGAACACGCCGATTTCGTTGCGCTCATGCCCCTGCGGGGCGATTGAAAGATCGAAACGGCTGTCGCGGACGCTTCCGCCGTACACGATCAATTGTTTCGTGCCGATCGCATGACGGCTCGTCGCTTCGGCAGCGTAGGTGTCCATCGCGAACGAGAAATTGAGCCCGTTGATGAGATTCGGAGCGTCTCCGCGCAGTCGATTCCAATAGGCCTTGGCATCGAAAGAGTTGGTGTTCCGATCGACCTCTGCGTATCCGACGTACGTTCCCGGCTCAATCAGGAATGGACCTAGGCGCGAATGAAAGATGCCGGTTGTGCCGCCGTATCCGATCTTGTATGACCACAGCGGCTCCGATCCCGATCCCCAGTCGAATCGCAAATCGGCCTTCGGCTGTCGCGTTCCTTTATTTTCGAAGCCGTAATTCGGCAGCGTATCGTCGCGCTGCCAGGCGTGCTGCTCGAAAAAACTGCCTGATGCTTTGTAGCTGTAACGATCGAACACCTCGGCCCAAAGAACAGACGCCGATCGTGTGCCGACTTGTCCCGCCGCGAGAGTTGCCGATCCGCCTTTGAGCTCGCGCGGCGATTTTGTGCGCACGTTGATGACGCCCGAGAGCGCATTCGGTCCCCACAATGCAGAGCCGGGACCGCGAAGGATCTCGATCTGTTTGATCTCGTCGATATTCACGGGCAGGAAGTCCCACAACACCACGCCGTAGAAATCGAGATAGGTCGAGCGGCCATCGAGCAGCGTGAGCTCGCGATGCTCCGCGACTCCGCTCGCGCCTCGCGAACGAATGCCGACGTCGCGAGCGGATGTGTGCACGATGTTGATGCCCGGCTCACCGCGCGCGAGATCGGCGATGTTGCCGGCCGCTGACATCGCGATCTGCTTCTGATCGATGACGCTGACCGACTGCGGCGCGTCTAATACCGACCCCCTGTCGTGCGTCGCAACCACCACGATCGTCTCGCCTTGTTTGGGCAGCTCCTGCGCGAGCGCGATCCACAGCAGCACTGACAGCATGGCGTCAATGTAGACCTCGCCGCGGCCGCTGTCAGCGGCCCCAGAAGAATCCCAGAACTTCCGCACTTGGCCCCCATCTCTTTGGAGCAGACAGCGCCGAACTTGGTCTCACAAGGAGGCCGCCATGCTCCGTCTGATTCGTTCCGCGATCCTGTTTGCGTTTTTCATCGCTCGCGCTGCTACCAATGCGCAGTCACGCCGCAGTAATGCGCCCACGCTCCACGCCCAGCCGACCTACATCGCGGCGGTGGTGTCGTGAGCTTCGAAGCGGTCTCCGATCACGTGCGGTTTCTGCAAATGTTTTTGACTGCGCCGCGGACCGTCGGTGCCATCGCTCCGAGCAGCTCCATCCTTGCAGCGGAGATCGTCCGCCAGGCCGGAGTCGCGGATGCCCGGACGATCGTGGAGCTCGGCGGAGGGACGGGGGCGTTCACGGAGCGGATCACACGAGAGGCAAGCGAGGACGCGAAGATCCTCTCCATCGAAGTGAACCCGACCTTCGCCGAGATCCTGGCATCGCGCTTTACGCAAGTGCAGGTCATCGCCGATTCCGCCGAGCGCGTCGGGGATCATCTCCGTGCCGCCGGCAGGACTTTCGCCGACTGCGTCATCAGCGGATTGCCGTGGGCGGCATTCGACGGCGATCTTCAGTCACGGCTGCTAGCGGCGATCAACGGCATCCTGGGCGTCGGCGGGACGTTCGCGACATTTGCATACCTGCACGCTTCGTGGCTGCCGACGGCGCGTCGGTTTCGCGATCGCCTGGATGCGAATTTTGCGACCGTCCATGCCACGCCGGTGGTGTGGCGGAACGTCCCGCCCGCGTTTGTGTATCGATGTACTCGATGAATCGGTCCGCCTCGACACACGCATCGCGGGCGCGATTCTCATCGCGCTTGCGGTGATCCTTGCGCTGAAGTGAGCCGATAGACCTCGCGCGACGGCTTGAGCGGACGCATCATCCAGTACGGGCGGCGCGTGCCGTCGGGTGAATGTGTCGACGCCGGCCGCGTCCTGGCCATCCATTCTTTATAGGCATCCCGCGATTTCGCGACGTCAACCGACACGTCGCCGTATTGGTCGCTCGGGTCCGCTTTCCGAATGCGGACCGCCTGATGCCAGCAGTGCATGCCCGAGATCGGATCGGGTTGCACTGCGAAGGTGAGGTTCTGATGCACGCCCGCGTCGGTCCACCAGATGCGTTCGGTGTCGGCATCGCGCGACTGGTAAGGCTGCACGCCGGTTTCGCGGCGCAGAAACCATCGGCTGCCCTCGCGATCCAGTTTCACGGTCGCCATCATCTGCCGCTGTCCGTGATCGGAAGTTTTCCAGCGGCCCATGTGATGGCTGCACGCCACCACGCCCGGACGAATGCCTTCTGTCACCCAGGCCTTGACGATGAAGTGCCCGATGCGCGTTTCCACGCGAACGAGCCCGCCATTGCCGACGCCGATGCGCTTGGCGTCGATGGGATGGATCCACAGCGGATTGGTGTGCGCGATCTCGTCGAGCCATTTCGAATTCGCGCTGCGGGTGTGGATCTGCACCGGCAGACGAAAAGTCGGAATGAGCGGCATCTCGCCCGGCTGCAGGTTTTCGGGATGCACGTGACTGCGCGTGTAGCCGGGAGTGGCCATCTCCGGCCATCCCCAGTCGGCGAGCGTCTTGGAGTAGAACTCGAGCCTGCCGCTGGGCGTCGGAAATCCGCGCCTGACGACCCCGTCGAACTGCACCCCGATCGCCCGCCTTCCCTCGGCATCACCTTCTGGCGACGGCGTCGCGACAACGTTCATCGCGTCCGGTTTCGGCGAGCGCGTGAAGACGCGCCCGTGCGCATCGGTGTGCACGTCGGCGAGCTCAGATTGCGCAACGGCTTCCTCATGCACCGCGCCGACATTGCGCTTCACTTCGAACGCGCCGCGCCGCCGCATCCAATCGAGTGGCGTTGTCGAGTCTTGTGCGGCTTTCTCGCGCAGCCCCGGCACGGAATGCTCGAATATATGTGCATAATATTCATCTATATTTAATTTCGTGCCGGGCTGTTTCTTCGATTCAAACCATCTGCGGATTCCGAGTTTCCCATCCGGATCGACGCGCCACGAAACTTCGATCCAGAATTCGTTTTCTTCCCACACCTCGCCCGGATTCACCTCGCGCGTGTCCTTGATGTGCGTGCCGAGGCGCTCCTTCACGGCGCGCATGATGGGCTGACGAAATCCGATCCATTGCGCGTCGTGCGTCTCGTAGGAATGGAGATCGTGGCGCTCCGATCCGATGCCCACCGGCAGGATGTAATCGGCGAAATAGGCGGTCTCGCTCCACGTCGGCGTGAGCGCGACGTGGAGTCCGATCTTCGATTCGTCGGTGAGCGCTTCGATCCACGAGAAGCCGTCGGGATTTGTCCACACCGGGTTGTAGACGCGGCTGAAGTAGACCTCCAGCTTGCCGCGACCATCCTGAAGAAGATGAGGAAGGAGAAACGACATCTCGTTGCAGGAGAGCGGGAACTCGTCGGGCCAGGTGAGATCGTTCCACTTGGGCGGATGCGGCGGCATATACATCGGACGCGGTACGAACTTGTTCCATCCGTTGGGAAAGGTGCCGCCTTCGGTGCCGATCGCGCCTAACAAGGCGTTGAGCATGAAGAGAGCGCGGGCGACCTGCCAGCCGCCGAGGTTTCCGGAGGTCGCGGAGCGCCAGGTGTGCGTGCTCAGTCGCTTTCCGGCCGACGCCACCAGTTCCGCCACCCTCTCGATCGTTGCGGCCGCGATGCCCGATTCCTTTTCCGCGAACTCGAATGTGTACGACGCGTAAAGCTCGCCAAGCTTGCGCTCGAATTCTTCGAAGGTCGCGGCCAGCTCGTACCAATTCCACCATCGTCGAACGAACTCGCGATCGTAACGATGGTTGCTGATGATGTAGTTCGCGATCGCGAGCAGGATGGCGGCCTCGCTCCCCGGCCAGGGTGCCAGCCAATGATCGGCGTGGGTGGCGGTGTTGGAGAGCCGCACATCGAAGACGATCAGCTTCGCGCCGCGCGCCTTCCCCTCCATCACGCGCTGCGCGTGCGGATTGAAGTAATGGCCCGATTCGAGATGCGCGCTGATGAGAAGGATGACATCGGCATTGGCGTGATCCGGGCTGGGCCGGTCCCATCCCATCCAGAATTGATATCCGGCGCGCGCGCTGGAGGAGCAGATGTTGGTGTGCGAGTTGTGGCCGTCGACTCCCCACGCCGCCAGCACGCGCTCGGTGTAGCCGTCTTCACCGGGCCGGCCGACGTGATACATCACTTCGTTCGGGCGTCCTCCCGCGATAGCGTGCCGGATTCGCGACGCGATGTCGTCGAGCGCTTCATCCCACGTCACGCGGCGCCACCGATTTTCGCCGCGTTTTCCCTCGCGACGCAGCGGATAGAGAATCCGATCGGGATCGTTGGCCTGATTGAGCGTGGCAGGACCTTTGGCGCAGTTGCGACCGCGCGATCCCGGATGTTCCGGATTGCCTTCGTACTTGCGAACTTCCAGCGTCTCGCGATCGACATAGGCCAGCAGTCCGCACGCCGACTCGCAGTTGAAGCACGTGGTCGGCACGAGCATGTAGTGCCGCTCGACCCGCTTCGGCCAGGCGACCGATTCCAACTCCGTCCAGTCATCCCACTTTTCGAGTGGGGGATACGATCGCAGACTCATGCCAGCGGCACCGCCTGGGCCGCGCCCACGTGGGCATGCTCCGATGCGAGAAGTCCGATGAGAATGAGAATCGCCGCCGCGGTCGGCGGCACTCCACAAAGACCTGCGAATTGAAGCACGACGCCGATGACGAAAAAGACTCGATATTTGCCGCGGACCATTTCGCGGACGGCGAGTCTTGCGTGGGCCGTCGGATGTGGCGTGGCGACTTCGGCGAGGATCAAAATCAGATGCGCCGCAGCCGCGATCGCGAGCAAAGGCATGAGCCGCAACACTGCACTGCCTGCGACGATGCACTGCACGAGATGACGCACCGGCAGCAGCGGGTTTTGCCAAAGATCGCGGGCCTTCGCCTGCGCGAAGAGAAATGCTGTGTAGGTTCCGGCCGCAGCGGCGATCGGAATTCCGATAAACGCAAGCCACGATGGTGACCACAGCAGATCGACTCCGATCACGACCCCAAACGCGGTCAAAATAACGGCGCCGCGCACGAGCCAGCTTCGCCACTGCGGACGCGTCAGGATCATGTAGAAGCGCCCCGGATGCTCGAGGTCGCCCACCAGCAGCAGCAGCGTGATCGCGAGAAAAATCGCGGAGATGGCCGGCGCCATGCGACCGCTCATGGCCATAGCGGATGCCACGAGATACGTTCCGGCTGCAATCGCTTTCGTCCAAATGTACAAACTGACCGGCCAGCCCCACGGCGCGCGATGCGGAACGTCGTAGGAGAGCATAGCCGCCGCGACATTGTTCGCGAATCCAGGATGACCGGAGCTCACGCCGCCTCCCTGCTCGCTCCACATGAAAATTCCGCCCTCGGGTCGCGTCGCCGCCAGAGGATCCAGGGTCGCCTGATGCGCGCCCTTGTAGAACAGCTTCGGATACGTTTCTTTCTCCGGACGGCGCACCGCCACGACATCGCGATTGACGTACTTCGAGACGCGCGATTCCGGATCCTTCAAATTCCCGACGATGATGGCCTCGGTCGGACAGACGATGACGCACGCCGGCTCCAGTCCGACCTCGATCCGATGGGCGCAGAAATTACATTTCTCCGCCGAGTGGTCTTCGGGATTGATGAAGATGGCATCGTAAGGACAGGCCGCGATACAGGCCTTGCATCCGATGCAGATGCTTTTGTCGAAGTCGACGATGCCGTCCGGCCGGCGGAACATGGCCGTGGTCGGACAGGCGGTCACGCACGGCGGGTGATCGCACTGATTGCAGCGCGTGACCTGAAAGGCGCGTCGTGCAGTTGGAAACTGACCGACATCGACCGACTTGACGTACGTCCGGTTGACGCCCAGCGGGACCGCATTTTCGGATTTGCAGGCCGTGCTGCAGGCGTGGCAACCGATGCAGCGGGTCTGGTCGATGACCTTCCCCCATTGCACCAATTCCGTCATGCGCAAGGAATTATCACCTAAATCGGCCCAATCGGAGGCTCCCGACCGCCTTGACAATTATCGCAAATAGCCATATATTGCATATTGCAATGATACTAGGCGAAAAACTCCGAGAGCTACGAATCGTCGAGGGGGCCGCCCGCGGCCTCAGCCGCGAGCTGACACAGGCCGAGGTCTCGCGTGGAATCGAGAACGAGCTGGGTGGCCGCGTCAGCCAGTCGTACTTGTCACAGATCGAAAACGGCACGCGGCCGCATCTGACCGCCACCACCCGCATGCTCCTCGCCCGCTTCTTCCACGTGCATCCCGGTTATCTCGTCGATGACATCGAAGGCCTGCCGCTGCACGTCGGACGGCGTCTACGGACCACTGCCGATGACCGCCTGGACGCCTGGCTGATCGACGGCGCCGAGGAATGGAGCGAGGATGGCGCGCTGCGCAACGCTCTGCTCGCCATCGCGAAGCATCCCGAGTCGCGCAAGTGCATCCTGCTGCTGGGCTCCTTGGTCGAGAATCGCGAGCTGATCGACCATCTCTGCAAGGCTTTCGACGTTCAGGCCACGCCGCCCGTCAAGACGCGCCGCCGTCACGGCTCAAAACGAAAACCTTAAACCTTCTCGATTCCCCCCAACGAAAGGAGTCACCATGACCGCCTTCACCAGTGTCCCCCGCTTCCGAGTCGAGTCTGATTTTCTCGCGCGCGTGCGCTCGAGATTCGGAAAGACGATTCGATTCACGCTTCTGATCGTCGTGCCGCTGCTGATCGTGCGCGGCTGCGCAACCACGTACGTCGCGCCCGATCAGGTTGGGCTGCGCCAGGTCTCGTTCGGCCCGCACAAGGGCCTGCAGAAAACGCTGGTTGGATCGGGCTACCGCCGCGAGATCGTGGGCTACGAGCACATCTTCACCTTCCCTCGCGATCTGCAGGTCATCGAATTCACGAACAACCCTGTCGAGAGCGAACAGCGGCATCGCGTAATGGCGGCGATCAACTGTCCCACGGTTGATGGGTACCCGGTCAGCATCGACGTCAGCGTTCTCTACCGGATCGCGAATCCTTACCTGGTCGTCACGCGCTTCGGTTTCGGGAAGGCTTACGAAGACAGCGTCGTGATCCGCTTTACCGATCCCGGCGTCAAGCATCACCTGGGCGAGCTGCGAGCGGAGGAGTTCTATCGCGATCGCCGGGCTGAAAAAGTCAACGATCTGCGACGCGAGCTGGCAGCCCGCTTTGCCGAAAACGGCCTGCAGCTCTCCGACGTGGTTGTACGTCAGTACGACTACCCCTCGACGTTCCAGAAGCTGACGGAGCAGAAAAAGATTCAGGATCAATCCGTCCTCGCCAATCGCGCCCTGGCCAAACAGGCCGAGGTGCAGACGCGGCTCAATCAGATCAGCGCCGAAGGGCAAAACCTCATCAACGTCAAGACGGCCGAGTTTCAAGCGCAGATCACCGAGATCAACGCGCTGAAAGACTTGTACGAGAGGCAGAAACACGCCGAAGGCGACCTGCTGGTGCGGAGCGCGGAGGCGGCGGGCTCGGCGCAGATCAATCGCGCCATGGAGGGCGCCGGCTCCGAAAAGCTGCTGCGGTTGCGCAAAGGACTCGCGCTTCTCAACGCCATCCAGGGACCGATCTACATCACCGAAGATCCGACCGATGTCGGTCGCATCTCGAGAAATCATCAGTAACAGGAGGCATCCATGAAACGAGCACTCATTCTTTTCGCAACCATCGTGACGATGACGTCCTGCGTGCCGCACCACACCAGTGCGACACAGGTTGGCGTCCGATTCAACAAGATGACCGGCTCGGTCGAGCGCGCCGATCCCGGTGCGACGTACTTCTTCGCGCCGTTCGTCAATGACTGGAAGACCTTCGACGTCTCCACGCAGAACCTGGTGATGACGGCCCAGTCGGACACCGGCGATCGATCGGGCAAAGACGATCTACGCTTCAAGACGCGTGATGGAAATGACATCGAGACCGACGTCACCGTCCGGTGGCGCGTCGATCCGGCACGCGTGGAGTTTTTGTGGAAGGAAGTCGGTCCAAGCACGGCCGACATCAAGGACCGGCTCATCCGTCCGCTGGCGCGCGGCTACGTGCGCGACGTGCTCAATCGTCTCGATTCGGAGGAGTTTTACAATCCTGATCTGCGGTTTCGGGCAGCAGCCTTCGCGACTGAAACGCTGGCCGACCATCTGAAACCCTACGGCGTCATCATCGAACAGGTCATCCTCGGCGACTTCGCGTTCAAGAGCGAATACCAGAACCTCATCAATCAGAGGAAGGAAGCCGAGAAGCAGGCCGAGAAGCTCGAAGCCGAGATCCTCGCGACCCGAGAGGCGAATCAAGCAAACCTGCAGTCGAAGATCGCCGAGCTGACGCAGCATCTCACCGCCGCCAATGGTCAATTGGCGCAGGCACGCCGGGCGGCTGACGCCTATCTCGTTCAGAAGCAGCAGGCGGCGCGCGCGACCACCATCGAGAAAACTGCGATCGCGGAAGGAATCCGCAGGGAACGAGCGGCTTTGAACGGCAGCGCCGGCGACGCGTATGTCACTCTGCAGTTGATCGACGCGCTGAAAGACAAGGAGATCCGGCAGATCCCTCGCCTGCCCAACGGCAACGTCATTGTCGACGGCAACAAGCTGCTCCAGCAGTTGGGTGTGATTCGTTATCAGAATCAAAAGGATGAGCAGTAATCGGAGGATGCCATGCTGAATCTGATCGGAAGCGAATTCGATGTCGCCAACCTGGTGCATGCGGTGCTCGCGGATTGCGAGCACCGACGGCGGGCCGTGCCGGAGGATCTGGCCAAAGCGATGGAAGCCAACGCGCGCCGGAAGCTGGCCACAGCGCGACTGGCATTCGACGAGGCGGGCGGCGATCCTGCGTACTGGACGACCGTCGAAGACGAAGTGCTGCACACCGCGCTACCGCAGTACGTGGAGATCGCCGAGCGGCAGAATCGTCTCGAGCGCGCGTCTTACGACGTCTGGCGCCACGGCGATCTGCTCGCGCGCGCGACCTTCACGCTGATCGGCCTGACGGTCGGCGGCATCATCGTGAAGGTGCCGTTCATCCCGATTTTCATCGACGCGTTTGCATTCTTCCTCGCGATCTGTGGATGGTTTTATCCCGATCTGAAGAAACTGTTCTACGACTTCCGCTACACGCGCCGGCTGAACGCCATCCTCGCCGAAGCAATTCAGTTTCAGCGCCGAAGCAGCATGCAGTTCGTCACTATGCAGTCGCTGAATCGGATGATCGGAAAACTGTAGGAAGCATCTTCATGACGGCATTGACCACCCGATCGCATCGGGCATTGCCGAACTCGAAGAGCGACTCGACGGTGATGCCGGCGCGCTTGTAAAGATTGTCGCGGAGCATCGCTCGCGCGCGGTGCAGTCGCGTTTTGACCAGATCTTCCGAAATGCCCAGCGAGTCGGCGGTCTCGGTGGTGCTGAGGCCTTCGACTTCTCGCATCACAAAGGCAACCCGAAACGCATCGGGTAAAGATTCGACTTCCTCTTCCATCACCTGCCGCAGCTCTGAAGCGGCGGCCTGCCGCTCGGGATCAGGCGTTTTCCTATCGGCCACGTCATACTCCTCACCTTCCTCAAAGGGCAGGCCCTGCCTGCGCCGATGTCCGAGAGCCTCGTTCACCGCGATGCGCGTCAGCCAGGTCGAGAACTGCGCGTTGCCGGCGAATTGATCGAGATGCGTGTAGGCGTTCAGATACGCCTGCTGCACAACGTCTTCGACCGCGTCGTCGGAGCGGAGGATCGCGCGAACGGCGCGGTACATCCGCTGGTTATGCCGGCGCATGAGCGTCTCGAAGAGGGCTGGGTCGCCGTCGAGAACGCGCCTGACGACTTCAGAGTCGGTCATATCGTATTAGATGCCCGCCGGCCGAAAACGTGACACTGTCACCAAACCGCGGTTCGCGACTCCAATCGTTTAGGAGGAAAACATGGATTCACGAATCAATTCCGCGTTGTGGACCCTTCGAATCGCGTTCGGACTCACAGCGCTGCTGGCCGGACTCGACAAATACTTCAATCTGCTCACCAATTGGGAGAAATACGTCAGCCCGCTATCTCCGCTGCCAGCCGCGGCATTGATGCACATCGCAGGCGCGATCGAAATCGTCGTAGGCATCGTCGTTCTCGCCGGTTTCACACGCCTCGGCGGCTACGTCGTTGCGGCGTGGCTGGCCCTGATCGCAGTCAACCTCATCACGACCGGGCAATACTTTGACGTCGCGGTGCGCGATGTGGTGATGGCGTGCGGCGCATTCGCGCTGGCGCGATTGTCAGAAGTGCGACAGGAGCAGATCGCTCCTGCAGCGAAGCGTGTGCCGTCGATGGCTTAACAAGCGCGGGCGTTCCGACGCGCCGCATCAGGTCGATGAAGCGAGGATCTTTGCGCAAGGTGTCGAATCGGGGATCCACCCCGATCCAGATCATTCACCCGGTTCGCGTTTGATATCCGCGTTCGAGCGCCGCAAGAGCCTTCTCATCTTCGCCGAGCACGTGATAGATCAAGCCGACGGTGTAAAAACACACGAACCGTTTTTCAGCCGCGGCCTGAAGTTGTTGCAGCATCGAGCGCGCGATGTCCGGACGTCCGGCCGCGGCGTATAGATACGCCGTTAATGCGCGAGTCAACTGCGTCGGCTTCATCGCGATCGCCTGATCGGCAGCTTGAAGGGCGGCCGACTTCTCTCCCCGGCCGAGAAGGCCATAGGCGAGCATGCAGTACGCCAAATCATTATTCGGCGTGATGCGAATGGCTTTCCGCGATTGTTCGATCAGCAGAGTCCACTGCTGCCCTTGTTGAAGGAGGCCCAGGGCGTGCGGATTGTGGCTTTCAGCAAACGGATCGAGCTGGCGCGCGCGGGCGGCCTCCATCAAACCATCGCGGATGCGACCGGATGAGACGAGCAAAACGGCGTAATCCATACGAGCCTCAGCGAGATTCGGATCGAGCGCAATGGCGCGTCTGAACTCGCGCTCTGCCTCCGCCCAATTCCAGTAATACTCGAGGAGCATCCGACCGAGGATCGCGTGCGCCTCGGGGACATTAGCGTTGAGCTGCAATGCTCGTTCGACTGCCGCTCGTGCCTTCGGAACGATCTCCTCAGGCGCGAGATCGACCGTCGACTGGGAATACAGCGCGAGCGCAAGCTCGGTATTCACCAGCGCCGAATTGGGATCGCTGGCAGCCGCTTGCTGCATGTATTGAACGGCTTCGCGTCGATTCGCCGCGCCGCCGCTCGTGAGAAGAAATCGGGCGCGCAACAAGGCTTCTTTGCCTCGTTCGGTCACGGGACCTACGACGCTGCGCGGGCTGACCGGTGACGTGACGGTTTTGACCTGCACCGCGTTCGCGACGTCGCGCGCAAGCTCGGACTGCATGGCAAGAATGTCATCGACGGTGCGGTCATACGTTTCCGCCCAAACCTGCGTGCCATCGGTGGCACGGACCAGTTGAGCTGCGACGCGAACGCGATCGCCCGCCCGCCGCACACTCCCCTCGACGATGTAATCGACGCCCAGCTCGCGTCCGATCGTCCGCACGTCGGCGTTGGCCTTTTTGTAGCGCATCGCTGAGGAGCGCGCGATGACGCCGAGGCGGTCGGGTGAAACGCGACCGAATTCGGTGGTCGTGTCTTCGGTCAGGCCATCCGTGAAGTACTCCTGCGCGGCATCACCGCTCATGTTTTCGAATGGCAGGACTGCAATCATCATCCGATCTTTCGCCACGGCGACCGGGGCAGCCTCATGACGACCCCTCGTGACAAACCAACTACCGATGATCACGATCGCAATCAGCGCGACGCCGCCGATTGCCGGCCATTTCCGATTCGCTCGCTTTCGAACCGAAACCGCCGACTTTGCGGATGATGTGTCGCGCCGCAGCCGCAACAGCGCTGCGCGGAGCTCGGCCGCGCTCTGCACGCGCAATTCCCGATCTTTTTCGAGTGCGCTGAGAATGACCTGATCGAAGTCGTGCGGCAGCTCGCCGTTGATTTGAGACGGCGGAGGAACATCGCCGTTGACGATGGCATCCGCGATGATCGATGACGTCGCCCCACGGAACGGACGGACACCGGTGGCCATCTCGTACAACACCGCGCCGAGGGAAAAAAGATCGGACCTCGCGTCGACAGCCTCGCCGCGCGCCTGCTCCGGCGACATATACGCGATCGTGCCGATGGTCGTGCCTGGTTTGGTGAGATGTTCGGCCTGCACGTCGGTGGCGCTGGCGGGAGTCGCCGAGATGTCGCTGGCATCGAGTCTCGCCAGCCCGAAGTCGAGCAGCTTGGCATCGCCGCGCTTGGTGACGAAAATGTTGGCCGGCTTGATGTCGCGATGGATGATTCCGGCCTCGTGCGCTGCCGTCAGCGCTTCCGCGACCTCGCTTCCGATGGTGAGGATGCGCTCGAGCGGCATCGGCCTCGACGTGATCAGGGTCGAGAGCGTCTGCCCTTCCAGCTTCTCCATCACGATGAACGGACGGCCCTCGTGCTCGCCGATATCGTAAATGGTGCAGATGTGCGGGTGGTTGAGCGCCGACGCCGCTTCAGCCTCGCGGCGAAAACGCTGCAGCGCCGCAGCGTCCGCAACTGTGTCTTCGGGAAGAAACTTCAACGCCACGCGCCGATGCAGCCGCGCGTCCTCGGCTTCGTAAACCACGCCCATCCCCCCGCCACCCAGCCGCGACAGGATTCGGTAGTGCGAAACGGTTTGTCCAATCATCGAAGAATCAGATGTTAGACCAGTTCCCCAGGGCCCGGCGGGTCGCGACGATCTGGCCGACGTGGTAAGCGTTGTGATCGGCCACCAGAAGCAGCTCGCGCAAATAGGTCTGCCCCGACCCGTGCGGGATCTTCGAGAAGAGATCGACTTTCGGGTCCATGGCGAGCTTCTTCAGCTCCTCGCGATCGCGATGAAACGCGGTAACGCTCTCACGCCAGGCATCGCGTGAGGGCGGCGCCGCGGACGCGGGCCAATACTCTTCCATCGACGACGGTTCTTCGTACTTTGCGTTGCGACAGAAGTCGAGGATATCGAATTGACATCGACGGATGTGCTCGATCAGTTGCCATACCGAATGCGCGAAGCCTTCCGGCACCTCGCCATATTTTTTCGGATCGATTCCCTTGATGGCGCGATCGAAGCTGACGTGAGCGTCCTCCCAGTCCAGGAGCTTTTGCAATTGTTCTCGCAGGGATTGTTCCTGATCCACTAGCTCTTCCTGCGTCCGGCCATATCGAATCCGACCGCCGCCACCAGCACCGCGCCCTTGATGATGTACTGCGTCGCGTTCTCGACGCTCAGCAGCGACATGCCGTTGTCGAGGCTCGCCATCACCAGGGCGCCCAGCAGCGCGCCGGCGACTTTTCCGCGGCCGCCCATCAGACTCGTTCCGCCGATCACGCATGCCGCGATCGCGTCGAGCTCCATCAGCGTTCCGGCGTCGGGCGATGCGCTCCCGACGCGACCGGTGTGCAGCAATGAGGCAATCCCGACCAGCCCGCCCAGGATCGCGAACGCGATGAGGATGTGTCTCCTGGAATTGACGCCCGAGAGGCGCGCCGCATCGGGATTGCTGCCGATGGCGTAGAGGTAGCGGCCGAAGGTGGTGTTCTGCGTCAGGAAATTTCCAGCGATCGCGACGGCCAGGAGAATGATGACCGGCAGCGGTACGCCGCCCTGCAAGTTCATCAGATAGATGAACAGCGCGATCAGCGCGGACGGAAAGATGATCCTGGCCAGCAGCATCGGCCGGCTCGACACCGGGAGATCGTAACGACGGCGCGTCCGATCGCGCTGAATGTTGACCCAGATCACCGCCACGATCGCGATGGCCGCCAGCGCGATGCCCGAGGCCGGCGTCAAGAGCGCGACCCCGAGAAGACGAAACACCGGAAGACGCACCGGAATCGTCTCGCCTTTGCTTAGATACAGAATCACGCCTCGCCAGGTCAGGAGCCCGCCTAACGTGACGATGAACGACGGAATGTTCAAGTACGCCACCAGCGACCCCTGGAACGCGCCCACCAGCGTGCCGATGACGATCGCCGACGCGAGTGAAGGCACCAGGCCCCACCCTTGCGTCATGGCCGCGATCCCACCCACCAGACCGAGGATTGAACCGACGGAGAGATCGATCTGCCGCGCCACGATTACCAGCAGCATGCCCACCGCCAGCACGCCCGTCACAGACATCTGCTTGAGCAGATTGGCCAGATTGACCGGATGCAGAAAGAGTCCGTACGGATAGAGGTCGCTGCGCGTCTTGAACTGAAAAAAGATCCAGATGACGATCAGCGCGAACACCATCGTGTACGCGCGCAGAGCCGTCGTCGAAATCCGGAGCCGGCCCAGACGCTTTTCGCCGAGGTCGTGGCCGACATCTTCCACGGCCGTCATGCGGCGTGCCCCGTTGCGGCCGCCATCACTTTTTCGGCAGTCGCCTCCGCGCGAGTGAATTCGCCGGTCAGCTCGCCTTCGTGGAGCACGATGACACGGTCCGAAAGGCCGAGAACTTCAGGAAGCTCGGATGAGACCAGCACGATCGCCAGTCCTTCCGAGGCCAGCCGCGTGATCTGCTGATAAATCTCCTGCTTGGCGCCAACGTCGATGCCGCGGGTCGGTTCGTCCAGAAAGAGCACCTTGGGATTGGTCAGCAGCCACTTCGCGAGAACCACTTTCTGTTGATTGCCGCCGGAAAGAGTGCCCACCACTGTGAACACCGACCGCGCTTTGATGCGCAGCTCTTTCATGGAGCGCTCGCCGGCCGCCGTTTCGGCATCGACGTGCGTGACCAGAGGTCCGGAGAGTCGTTTCAGCGCCGCCAGCGTCAGGTTGGTCACGATCGGTTGATCGAGCAGAAGGCCGAAGCGTTTCCGATCTTCGGTGACGAATCCGATGCCGGCGCCGATGGCATCGGAGGGTTGATTGATGTTGATGCGCGATCCGCGGATGAAGAATTCGCCTGCCGTTCTCCCTTGGTGCGCGCCGAAGATTGCCATCATCAGGTCGCTGCGACCTGCGCCGACCAGACCGGCGATGCCGAGGACCTCGCCCCGCCTAACGCTGAAGCTGACGTCATCGACCAGCAATTTTCCTGCGACATTCGGATCCTCGACCGTTACTCCGCGCGCCTCGAAGACGACAGCCTCGGGGTGGTGCTGTGTGGTCGGGAAAATGTCGGTGACCTCACGCCCGACCATGCGGGCGATCAGGTGATGCGTGTCGAGCGCGCGGGTGGGATCGGTGCTGACGGTGCGTCCGTCGCGAAGCACGGTGATGCGATCGGAAAGGTCGAGCACTTCGCCGAGTTTGTGCGAGATGTAGGCGATGCCGGCCCCACTCTCGCGCAGCCTCCGCAGAATCCGGAACAGTACTTCCGCCTCGGCATCGGTGAGCGCGGCCGTCGGCTCGTCCAGCACGAGAATCCGAGCACTGCGCGCCAGAGCCTTCGCGATCTCGACCAGGTGCTGCTGACCGATCCCGAGGTATCCCACCGGAATGTGCGGGGCGAGCTTGAGCTGCAGTTCGTCGAGCACGCGCTGGGCGCTGCTGTAGAGACCTTCGGTCTGAATCACCCCGAAGCGCACCGGCTCGCGTCCGAGAAAAATATTTTCGGCGATCGAGAACTCCGGAACGAGCGATAGTTCCTGATGCACGACCGCGATGCCGGCGTTCTCAGATGCGTGGACGCCGTTGAATCGCTGCACCTGGCCGTCGACGAGGATGTCGCCCTCGTAACTGCCATACGGATAGACGCCGCCCAGAACATTCATGAGCGTCGATTTGCCGGCGCCGTTCTCGCCGACCAGCGCGTGAACTTCTCCGGAACGCAGATCGAACGAGACGCGGTCTAACGCCAGAACGCCCGGAAAGCGCTTGGAAATGTTCCGCATCTCCAGGAGCGGAGCCGCCATCTCGGTGGGATATAGTACATGGCACAGGAGGTCGTCCAATGAACCGTCGTGGAATCGTCCTTTTCGCGGCAGCTCTCCTCTTCGTTCCGACAATTCTGTTTTCACAACATGCGCATTCTTCCGCCGCAAAAGCACCCGCGAAAAAAATGAGCGACTCCGAAAAGATCGCCGACGCGATGAAAGCCGCGCCGGCGGCGATTTCGAAAGATGCGACCATCATGGACTGGCCAGCGACGCCTGACGGCAAGCCGCGTCAGCTCCGCGCCGGCAAGAACGGTTGGGTGTGCTTTCCTAACTCACCTGGCGAGTTCGGAATGGCTTCCGTCGAAGATCCGATGTGCCTCGACAAGGAATGGCAGGGCTGGGCGGATGCCTGGATGAAGAAAGCAACGCCATCCGTCGGCGCGACCGGCATCGCCTACATGCTGAAGGGCGACAAGGGCGCCAGCAACACCGATCCATTCGCGACTGGTCCGACCAAAGACAACAACTGGGTCGTTTCGCCCCCGCACATCATGGTCCTCTATCAGGATCTGAAGATGCTCGACGCATTTCCCACCGATCCGAAGAGCGGCGGACCGTGGGTCATGTGGAAGGGCACGCCCTATGCGCACCTGATGGTGCCGGTCTCGGGGAGCAAAGTAGCGACGATGCCGTAGTGGCTTGGTGCCGCGCCTACAGTTGGCTGTTTTTTCTACCAGACGTAGTCCAATTTCCACGAGCGGGAGAAAAAACAGCCAACTGTAGGCGCGGCACCGTCTTTACTGACCGTAGATTTCGGCGTGCGTGAAGTAGCCGTCTTTGATGACGGTTGCATCGACGTTGCTCTTGTCGACCGCGATGGCCTCGATCAGGATCGCCGGAACGTCTTTTTTGCCGTTGTTGATCTTGTCCTTGGTCTCCACCGGCTGCTTCTTCGCGAGCCTGATGGCCGCATCGACCGCTCCGAATGCCAGCGGCTGAATGGGCTTGTAGATCGTCATGGTCTGCGTGCCTTTGACGATGCGCTGCACAGCGTCCTTCTGCGCGTCCTGCCCGGTCACCAGGACTTTTCCGGCCAGTCCGGCTGCCTCGAGCGCCGAGATTGCGCCGCCGGCGGTGCCATCATTCGATGCCACGATCGCCTGAATCTTGTTTCCGGTCCTGGTCAGGGCATCTTCGGTGATGCGCAGCGCCTCTTCGGCTTTCCACTCGCGCGCGAACTGTTCTGAGATCACTTTGATGTCATGGCGATCGATGGCCGGCTTGAGCACGTTCATCTGTCCTTTGCGGAGCAGCAGTGCGTTGTAGTCCGTGGGCGAGCCGCCGATCAGGACGTAGTTTCCTTTGGGGACGTGCTTCTGAGCATATTCCGCCTGCATCTCGCCGATCTTTTCCACCTGATGCGAAAGATAGAGATCGACATCGGAATCGCGGATCAGGCGGTCGTAGGCGATGACCGGCACGCCTTTGCGGTGCGCCGCTTCGACGATCGAGGCCGCGATCTCGCCGTTATGCGGCGCCACGATGAGGACGTCGACGCCTTTGGTCAACATGTTGTCTGCCTGTTTGGTCTGCACGGCATCGTCACCGTTCGCAACCTGAACGTCGAGCGCGGCCCCCACTTCTTTGGCGCGCTGTTCGACCAGCCGCTTGTCGCGCTGCCACCGCTCTTCTTTGAGGGTGTCCATCGAGAAGCCGATGCGAACCGGTCCTCCGTGCGGCGCAGCGGTCGTACCGCCGGCGGTCGATGTCTGTTCCGGCGCTTTCACGCATGACAGTGCAAGCAGCCCGATAACACAAAGTCTCTTCATGCGGCGTTTTGTATCATTTCCTACCCGCATGAGGCGAATCACTGCGACGGTCATCGGCTGCCTTCTGAGCGCCTGCAGCATTCAGCTGACACCGCCCGAGCCGCGGTATCGCATCATCGCGTACGTCCATCGCCGCGCCGACATGTATCGCATCAGCGCGGAGAAGTTGACGCACATCAACTACGCCTTCGGCAAAGTGAGCGAGGGCGGCGACCTCATCATCGACGAGCGCAGCGCGCCCGCGCACTTCAGCCAATTGCAGGCATTGAAGGCAAAGAATCCAAAGCTGAAAGTGATTCTGTCCATCGGCGGATGGGGGGCCGACAACTTTTCGCTGGCGGCCTTCAATGAGACCACGCGCAGAAAGTTCGCCGCCGGTGCGATCGCTTTGATCAAGCGCTATGCCCTCGACGGCCTCGATCTCGACTGGGAATATCCCGGCCAGCCCGGACCGGGCATCATGTACCTCGAGGAGGACAAAGAGAACTTCACAGCGCTGCTGAAGACGCTCCGCGAACAACTCGACGCGTTGAGCGATGAACGCAGGCGCACCGGCCAAGATCGCTACACGCTCTCGATCGCAACCGCGGGCGGCGTCTATTTCCAACACACGGAGATGGAGCGTCTGCATCCGTATGTCGACTGGATCAACATCATGGCCTACGACCTCGCCGGCGTGTGGTCGAAGACCACCGCGCATCACGCCGGCCTGTTCGGTATGACTCCGTATCCCTCAGCGGAAGGATTCGTCAAGCAGCACCTCGCCGCCGGCATCCCGTCTCGAAAGCTCGTGTTAGGCGTGCCGCTGTACGGCCGCCAGTGGTGCGGGGTGAGTCCGGCCAACAACGGATTGCATCAACCGGTGGAAGCGTATGTGGGCGGGCTCCCTTATTCGGTGCTGGTGCGCGACTACATCGATCGCAACGGCTTCAAACGCCATTGGGACCAGGCGGCGCGGGCGCCGTTTCTGTGGAGCGCCGCTTCAGGGGTCTTCATCACCTACGAAGATCCGGAGTCGTTGCGCGAGAAGGCGAGCTTCGTGAAGCAGTACAAACTCGGCGGCGTGATGTATTGGGAGCAGAGCGAGGATCCGGATGAGATTTTGCTGACCACGCTGTTCAGGGAATTGCGATGACGAAGTTTCCCTCGAGTCCCGTCGCGGAATTCGGACCGATCCATACTTTGAACTCCCCAGGTTCGGTCACCCAACGTCCGTTGGACCAGAACTGCAATTCGCGGCGCGTGATGGTGAACTCGATGTGTTTGCTCTCGCCAGGTCCTAATGCCACGCGCTGAAATCCCTTCAGCTCTTTGACAGCCCTCGAGACACTGGCGACAGGATCGCGGATGTACATCTGCACGATCTCGTCTCCGGCGCGATTGCCGACGTTTCGAACGGTTGCCGAAGCGGCGCGCGAAGTGACTTTGAGGTCGCTGTACTCGAACTTCGTATACGTCAGGCCGAAGCCGAAGGGATACAGCGGACCTATTTCCGTGTCGAGATATTTGCTGGTGTATTTGTTCTTCGGATCGGGCGGGCGTCCGGTCGGTAAGTGGTTGTAGTAGATCGGAACCTGTCCCGTCGCGCGCGGAATCGTCACGGGCAGCTTGCCGCTCGGATTGACATCGCCAAAAAGCACATCCGCGAGGGCGTGCCCGCTTTCGGTGCCTAGGAACCAGGCCTGGACGATGGCGGGGACGTGTTCGGCTGCCCATGAAATCGCGAGCGGGCGACCCGACATCACGATGAGGACAACCGGCTTCCCCGTCGCAACCAGCGATTGGAGGAGTTTCTCCTGATCGCCAGGAAGATCGATCGACGCGCGCGATGCCGCTTCTCCCGACATCTCGCGAGTCTCGCCCAGGACCGCGATGATGACATCGGCATCCCCGACGGCGACGCTGTCTTGAATGACGTCACGAAGGGTGACGCATTCCTCCGCCTTGCCCTTTGCCGACCACGGGCCGAGCATGTCTTTTTTCGAATCCGCGAGAGGCCCGACAACCGCGATCTTGCGTCCAGTTTTCGGAAGCGGAAGGAGATCATTTTCGTTCTTGAGCAAAACGATCGACTGTTGCGCGACGCGGCGGGCGGCATCGCGATCGAGCGGAACGTCGCCGGCGGCGCTTGTCAATGGATTGTCGAGCAGCCCGGCTTGATCTTTAATCCGCAGGACGCGCCTAACAGCGCGATCGACAATCGCACGCGACAGTCTGCCCTGGCGGACTGCAGCGACTAGCGTCGAGTAGTTGTTGTCCCGCATGTCCATCTCGACGCCGGCGGTGATCGCTTTTCTGGCCGCCTCTTCTTTTGAAGATGCGACGCCATGGTCGATCAATTCAGCCACGGCCTCCCAATCGCTGACCACGAATCCTTTGAACTTCCACTCGGTGCGGAGGATGTCGGTGAGAAGGCGGCGATTCGCGGTTGCGGGAACTCCGTTGACGCTCTCGAACGCCGACATCAGCGTCGCGACGCCGGCATCGACCGCGGCTCGAAACGGCGGAAGGTAAACCTCGCGAAGAGTTCCTTCCGACATTTCGGCCGCGTTGTAGTCGCGACCTGCTTCCGCTGCGCCGTAGGCGGCGTAGTGTTTTGCGCAGGCAAGAAGGCCGTTGTTCTGAAAACCGCGCACGTACGCGGCCGCCATCGCCGATCCGAGGACCGGATCCTCCCCCGCCCCCTCGGCGATTCTTCCCCAGCGCGCGTCGCGCGCGATGTCGACCATCGGCGCGAACGTCCAGCGAATTCCCGCCGACCGTGCCTCCCTGGCGGCCACGCCCGCCGAAAGCTCCGCCAGCTGCGGATCCCACGACGAGGCCATCGCGAGCGGGATCGGAAAGATGGTGCGATAGCCATGAATCACGTCGTAACCGACCAGCAGCGGAATTTTCAGACGACGCTGCATCTGATTGATCTCTTCCACGCCGCCGGAATTCAGAATCGAGCCGACCAGTCCCTTGTCGAGCGCCGGCGCGAGCTCCGGTTGACCGGTAACGAGCTGCGTCAGTTGCCCGAGCTTTTCCTCGAGCGTCATTCGCGCGAGGAGTTTTTCAACGCGGTCCTGAGCATGTGCCGCGACCGAAACCAGGATGAAAGCGACCGCGAAAACGTTCCGCATGACCAGAGCCTACAATACCGCCTTATGCGACTTGTCCGCGCTGCGCTGGCGGCGATCCTCCTTCCCGTTCTCGCCTGCAGCAGCACAACGGCGGATCCTGTTCGTCATCGCGCCGTCCGTCCGGTAGCGAATGCTGAATGGGCGCGCGGCGACGTCTTCTACGAAATCTTTGTCCGCAGCTTTTACGACTCGAACGGCGACGGCATCGGCGACTTCAACGGCCTCGCTTCAAAACTCGATTACGTGAACAACCTCGGTATCAACGCCATCTGGCTCATGCCGATCTTCGAATCGCCGAGCTATCACGGCTATGACACTACCGACTACGAAACCATCGAACGCGATTACGGCACCAATGCCGATTTCCAACGCTTTCTCGAAGAAGCGCACAAGCGCGGGATCCGCGTCATCGTCGATTTCGTGATGAACCATACCAGCTCGGAGCATCCGTGGTTTCTCGATTCGGCCTCGTCCACGGCATCGCCCAAGCGCAACTGGTACGTGTGGAACGCGACCAATCCCGGCTGGACGCAGCCGTGGGGCGGAAATTATCCGACCTGGTATCTCAAAAACGGCGCGTACTACTACGCCCTGTTCTGGAGCGGCATGCCCGACCTCAACTACCGCGCGCCGGAAGTCAAAACCGAGATGTTTCGGCTGGGGAGGTTATGGCTATCTCAGGGCGTCGACGGTTTTCGCCTCGACGCGACACGCTATCTCGTCGAAACGGGACCGGGCGCGGGACAGGCCGACACTCCGGAGACGCATCAGATCCTCAAAGACTTCGCATCCGACGTACAGAGAACGAAGCCGGAGGCGTTCCTGGTGGCCGAGAACACGGTCGACACGCAAAAACTCGCGACGTATTTCGGCGATGGCCTGTCCAACTTCAACTTTCCTCTGGCATCGGCAATCATCGAAGGGGTGAACAGCGGCAACGCGAATCGCATCCGCTCGACGCTGCGCGACATGATCGCCGCGTATCCGTCCGGCGTGATCGACGCGCCGTTTCTTACCAATCACGATCACATTCGAATCGCGACACAACTCGGCAGCGACGCCGGCAAGTTGCGCAACGCCGCCGCGATTCTTCTGACGCTGCCCGGTGCGCCGTTCATTTACTACGGCGAAGAGGTCGGACTGCAAAACGGTCCGGGCTCGGAGGATGAATGGAAACGCACGCCGATGCCCTGGACGTCGTCGGGAGGATTCTCGACAGCGACGCCATGGCATGCGTTCGCACCGGGCCTGGCCGTAAACAATGTTGCCTCTCAGACCAGCGATCCGCAATCGCTGCTGTCGTACTATCGAAACTGGATCGCGGCCCGGAAGCGTTCGAACGCGCTTTTGAAGGGTGACATCACGCCGCTCGATTCCGGCGCACAGATTCTCGCGTTCATCCGCGACTCCGGCGACGAGCGCGTTGTGGTGGCGCACAACCTCGGCAATGCATCGGCGAGCTTGACGTTGCCGGTCACCGGAACCCCGGAGGCGATCATCGAGGACAGCGGCGTGTCGATGGTGGGAGCGAACGTCTCGCTCCCCGCACACAGCAGCGGTGCCTGGCGAATTCGATAGCGATATACTTCGCGCGCTTAGTCCAAAAACACATCCGGAGGAAACAATGACGAGTTCGTTTCGAGCGAAAACTCTTGTCGCACTCGCACTGATGCTGTTTGCTGCCGTACCCATCTTCGCGCAGACGGCCAACGCCCGCATTGAAGGCCTGGTGACCGATAACACCGGCGCCGCTTTGCCTGGCGCGACGGTGACGACGACCAACGTCGGCACGAACGCGATGCGCGTCGATGTCACCGACACCAAAGGTGCTTACTCCGTCCCAGCTCTTCCTGTCGGCAACTATCGCGTCCAGGTGGAGCTCAGCGGCTTCAAGACAGAAGTGACGCCCCTGACGCTCACCGTCAATCAGGTCGCGCGCCTCGATTTCAAGATGCAGCTCGGCGGAGTCTCCGAGACACTGACGGTCACGGCCGCAGCCCCGCTCATCGAAAAGAGCACATCGGAAATTTCTACCCTGATCGATCAAAAGCAAATCGAGAATCTCCCGCTCAACGGACGCAACTTCACGCAGTTGGCAACTCTCGCCCCGGGCGTCAATCGCGGAATTCCGGGCAGCAACTCTTCGGGCGGCGGCTCGGGAACTGACGCCGAGACCTTCCGCTACTCCGAATTCGGCGGCGCGGCGCTGTCGGTCAACGGCGTTCGCGAGCAATTCAACAACTACATGATCGAGGGCGTCGACAACAACGAGTCGTTGGTCAACAGCATCGCGTATCTGCCACCACCCGAGGCCATCCGCGAGTTTTCGGTGATCACCACCAATGCGTCGGCCGAGTTCGGCCGTGCCGCGGGCGGAATCCAGAACCTGGTCATCAAGAGCGGTACGAACCAGTTCACGGGCAGCGCCTACGACTTCTACCGGCCGAAGAGCCTGGCCGCCACGCCAAAATTCGCCAAGGAGAAGCCCGACTTCAAGAACAACGATTTCGGAGTGACGCTCGGCGGTCCGGTTTTCAGAGACCGGACATTCTTCTTCGGAAGCTTCCACGGTCTCCGCAACTCCATCCCGGTCGAGGCGGGCAATTTCGTGACCGTCCCGACCGCGAAGATGCGCAACGGCGACTTTTCCGAGCTGCTCGATACTTCGGTCAGCGGTCTCACCCAGAAGGTCATTATTTACAACCCCATGACCGGACAGCCATTCACGGGCAACATCATTCCCGCGAACATGCTCGATCCGGTCGGCAAGGCTTATCTGAACGTCTACCCAATGCCGACGCGCGCTGGCGTCATTCGCAACTACCTCACGCATCGACAAAAGAAGAGCACTTATAACGACATCGACGCTCGCGTGGATCAGAACATGGCATCGAGCGATCAGCTCTTCGTCAGCGGCAGCCACTGGGCAGACAAGTTCAGCGATCCTGGTCGCATCCCCGGCTTCCAGGCCGGCTTCGGCGCAGGCAGCTCCGAGAACAACGGCTACACGGCGCGGGCGGGAGAGACGCATATCTTCTCCTCGAACCTCGTCAACGAGGCCCGCTTCGGCTCGACTAACTTTCACTTCGCGTTCCTCCCGGTCAGCTTCGGCACCGATCAGAACAAGGCCCTCGGCATCCCCGGCCCGGGCCGCATCACCACCAACAACGGCATTTCATTGATCGGCGGCGGCGACGGTACCTACATCGAATACCTCGGCGACTTCGGTCAATATCGCATCAAACAGCGCACGCTCTTTTTCTCCGACGGCGTGTCGTGGCTGCGCGGGAACCATTCATTCAAGTTCGGCGGCACAGCCCTGCGGCGCGATATGGCTCAGGAGCGCTCCCGATTTGGCAAAGGGTTCTACTTCTACCGCGATGGCTTCGGCTTCCAGCAGGGATACACCGGATACGAAGTAGCAGACATGCTCATCGCCAAAACGAACTTTACGGCTACCGGCGTGCCGGGCTTCGTTCCGCGCGACACCATCAGTTGGGAGAACGCGGTCTTCGCGCAGGACGACTGGCACGTGAACCCGAAGCTAACCCTCAACCTGGGCCTGCGGTATGACCTGCTGACTCCGTACTACGAGAAAAACAATCGGATGGCCAATTACGACCCGGTGACGCAGAAACTCGTCCTTCCGAATCAGAACGGTGCGCCGCGAGCCACCATCAAGACTGACAGAAACAACTTTGGTCCGCGCCTCGGCTTCGCTTACATCCTCAATGACAAAACGGTCGTCCGCGGCGGCTTCGGCATCTTCTACGCTCTCGATCGCGGCGGCATCGATAACCAGCTCACCGAGAACCCGCCGGCGGTCGTCACCGACTTCCGCTTCGGCGATGATCCGGGAGCGAACGTCAAGTTGTCGGACCCGATTCCGCTGCCTAGGGCAGTCGATCCAAACAAGCCGGACCTTCCTCTCGGCTCGGGCGTCGTCTACATTCCGCGCGACTCGGAAGTCCCCGAGGTGAAGGAATGGAGCTTCGGCGCACAGCGTGAGATTGACGCAAACACTTCGGCGACGGTCGCCTACGTCGGCTCGCGCGGAGACAACCTCGGCACCACCATCACCTCGGCCGGTTTCGGTGGCGCGGTTGCCGACCGGCTCACATCCATCATGTACATCGGCACGTCGAAGTACGACGCACTGCAGATGTCGCTCCGCAGGAGAGAGTCGAACGGCCTGGCGTATCTTGCGTCTTACACCTTCGGCCATGCGACCAATGAAGGTCCAGGCTTTTTCCCGGGCAATCCTTCGCGCGGCGGCTCAGTCACGGATTCGAGTTGCGTGAAGGCTGGCACAACGAACTGCAACTTGAGTCTCGACGAAGGGAACGCCGACTACGACGCACGGCATCGCTTCACGGTGGCGGCGACCTACCAACTGCCGTTTGCCAAGGGCAACACCCTGGTTGGCGGTTGGGCCGTGAACACTGTTCTCACGCTGCAGACCGGCACGCCATTCACTGTTTACGACCAGAGCGGAAAGCGCGCCGATCAGGTCGGCAATCCGAACAACGGTCCTGAGAACACCACCAAGTGGTTCAACACCGACGCGTTCAAGCCTGCTGCCGGCGCGCAAGGTACCGAGAAGCGCAACGCGGTGCGCGGACCAGGTACAAAAACAATCGACCTTTCGCTCTTCAAGACCTTCGGCCTGCCGCGCTATGGCTCGCTCGAGCTGCGCATCGAAGGCTTCAATATCTTCAATTGGGCACAGTACAACCAGCCTAACAACACCGTCGGCGATTCGAACTTCGGAAAGATCACCGGCACGCGCTTGAACACCGAACGTCAGGTTCAGCTCGCAGCACGCTACATTTTCTAATGGCACGTGGAGCGCCGCCGACCACGGCGGCGCCCCACCGTTTCTCTACGGCACCGCCTGGAAAGAGGAGCGCACCAGGGCCCTCGTCGAGTTAGCGCTGGCAGAGGGTTTCCGCGGAATCGACACCGCGAATCAACGCCGGCACTATCACGAAGCCGCGGTCGGCGATGCCATCCGCGACAAGTCGCTTTTCATTCAGACGAAATTCACATACGTCGAAAGCCAGGACTCGCGACTCCCCTACGATCCGACCGCCGATTACCCGACCCAGGTGCGCCAATCGCTCCAGAGCTCACTCCAGCACCTGGGCCACGTCGACAGCTACCTCCTGCACGGGCCGCGGACGCGCAGCGGCATTTCGGGCATCGATCGCGAAGTGTGGCGGACGATGGAGGAGCTTCAGCGCGAAGGACGCGTGGGGATGATCGGCGTCAGCAACGTGACGGCAGACCAGGTCGTGGAGCTGTGCGACATCGCTTCGGTGAAACCGGCATTCGTTCAAAACCGCTGCTTCGCGCGGCTCGGTTGGGATCGCGAGGTGCGCGAGGTCTGCAGACGCGAAGGCGTCATCTATCAGGGCTTCTCACTTCTGACAGCGAACGTCGCCGAGCTCGGAAGCCGTGAGATTCGTGAAATCGCGACCGCCCATCGCGCGACCGTTGCGCAGGTCATCTTCGCCTTCGCGCTGCAGGCCGGAATGCTCTGCCTCACCGGCACAACCAATCCGCAACACATGCGCGAGGCTCTCGCGGCGCCACAATTGGACCTGTCGGAAGAAGAAGTCACGACCATCGAGAGCATCGCGTCATCCTGAGCAATGGGGTCAGGTCTTTGATTCTCGCTTCTCTCTACATCGCGGAGACACGACAAAAAAGGAAAAAGTTGTTGCCGCTTGTGGTGATCGCGACGCCCAAAACGGCAGTCGAAGGACGTTAGGTGCCGGCTTTGGGAGTCTTTTCTTCCCTTTTCGTCCCTTCTACATCGCGTAGAGCGAAGAGAGAATCAAAGACCTGACCCCATCGGGTCAGGGTGACGTAAGTTGGATCTCCACGCGCTCGAAGCGATCGGGCAATTTGATCGAGGCCTTCCCGCGCATGTTGAAGATGATCGATCGCGCGGCCGGGCGATAGGTCCCCTCCGGGGCGCTGACTTCGATGGTGTTGCCGCGCAGCGAAAACTTACGCCGCATGGAAGGTCCGAAGCCGTTGCCGGCATCCTCGTAGAGCCAGCGTTCAGAGCCTGAAGAGGGAAAAGCTTCGACGATCAGCGGCTGACCGGGCATCTCGCCGGTGTGTTGCACCACCGGCTGCGTGAACACGAATGCGCCGCCCCGGACGAAAATCGGAATCGACGCCATCGTGACCGGAATGGTGATCGATTTCGGTCCGGCGTAGTGCTCTCCGCTCCAGTAGTCGTACCAGTCGCCGGCGGGCAGATAAACGCCACGCGACGTCGCCGCCTCGCGCAGCACGGGCGCGATGAGCAGGTCGGAGCCGAACAGAAATTCGTCGGCCTTTCCATACGTCGACGCATCCTGCGGATACTCGAGCATCAGCGGCCGCATGGCGGGGATCCCCGTCTCCGCCGACTCGCGCATGACGGAATAGATGGTGGGCAGCAATTGATAGCGGAGCTCGATCGCTCGCCGATTGAGAGCCTCGTTCTCGGCGCCGTACGACCACGGTTCCTGATCGGGCGTTCCGAACGCGGTGTGCGTCCGCATGAACGGATAAAAGACGCCTAACTGAATCCAGCGCGTGAAAAGCTCGGGTGTCGGCGCTTCGGCGAAGCCGCCGATGTCGACGCCGACGAATGGAAACCCCGACAAGCCCATGCCAAGCAGTGTCGGAATGCTTTGACGGAGCGCCGCCCAGTCGCTGACATTGTCGCCGGGCCAGAGGGCGGAGTAACGCTGACCCCCGGCGTACGAGGCGCGGGAAAGGACGAATGGACGCTCGTTAGGCCGAAGTCGCAGCAGACCTTCGTAAGTCGAGCGCGTCATGAGCATGCCGTACACGTTGTGGATTTCGCGATGATCGGTCGGCGATCCTTCATTGTCGTGGCGCACATCGAGAGGCATCGTGCCGGTGGGCGTCTCGAAGATCGCCGGCTCGTTCATGTCGTTCCAGATGCCCGCGACGCCGATGTTCAACAAATCGGCATACAGCTCTCCCCACCACGCGCGAGCAGCAGGTTTCGAAAAGTCGGGAAACACGCTGTAGCCATGTCCGGGCTTCGACCAGTCGGGCGTCAGACCGTCCTCGGCTCGCGACGGCCAGACTGGCGCCTCGTAAATCGAGCCGTCGGGATTCTTGACGAAGTGATCACCGGCCAGGCCCGTGTCGTACGGCAGGTAGCCCGTCTCTTTTTTTGGATGGGGATCGATGATTGTGACGACGCGAAATCCATCCTTGCGCAGATCGCTGATCATTCGCGCCGGATCGGGAAAACGTTTGCGGTCCCAGGTGAACGGTTTGTAGGCGTCGAGATAGTGGATGTCGAGCCAGATGACGTCCGCCGGAATGTGACGCTCGCGGAAGTTCCGCGCGATGTCGCGCACTTTGCTCTCCGGAAAATAGCTATAGCGGCACTGGTTGTATCCGAGGGACCAAAGGGGCGGGAGGGGCATACGACCGGTGAGCGTGGTGTACCGCTCGATCACTTTTTTCGGCTCGGGTCCGTAGATGAAGTAGTAATCGAGCGGACCGCCTTCGGCGCCGAACGACAGCACACCTTCTGTCTGATGTCCGATGTCAAAATTGCTACGATAAGTGTTATCGATAAATAGTCCGAATCCGATGCCCTTGCGCATGGCGATGTAGAACGGGACGGAGACATAGATCGGATCGGTGCTGGAGTCATATCCGAACGTGTCGCTGTTCCACATGGTCAGGCTGTAGCCGCCTAACTGCCAGCCGCGCTTGTCGAGCGGACCGTTCTTCTCGCCCAGGCCGTAGATGTGTTCGTCGTCGCGGAGGCGCTTCCACACCCGGGTCGCTTTTCCTGAAAACGCGATGTCGCGGTCCTCATCGAGAGATTCTCCGCCGCTGGTGGCGAACGCAATTCGAAACGGCGCGTGCCGGATCGTGACCCGAAGTGCGCTCGTCGTGATGACGGATTGTGCGTCTTCGATCGAAAACGTCGCGTGCGGATCACCGAAATCGCGATGGATCACGGCGTATGAGTGATCGCGGCCTTCGCGAATCCGCACACGAACGATTTCCGGTGAAAGCGCGGTAACGACGGCCACGGCCTGCGCGTTCTCGAATCGAAGCGCATTGCCCTGACGCGACGGCCGCGGCATCTCGCCGATCGACGTCCATTGCGCGCGCGCCGGGAGCGCAACCAGGAGGAGGAGGAAAAAAAGAAAAATGCGGCGCATCACGCGGTGCGCAGGCTGGCAGGCGTAAAGCGGATGGTCGAGAAGATTCCCACGATGACGAAGATGGCCAGGACGACCAGTTGCGCGATCACGAACGGAGGCTCCGATTGTTTCGGAGCCAGCGCGTGCAAGGCAGGAATCTTCTGAAACGCCTGCACGACCCCGACGAAAACATTCAGATAGAGCGCCATGATCGCGCTGATCACATAGATCCAGCGCCACGACCCCCGGATGTGGAATCCATACCGGGCCACCACCGCCATGGCCAGAACAGCGAGCGAGATCACCCCCACGACGTGCGGCGGCTCGAAGTGATCGAACGGAAACCCAAAGCCGGTGACGCTCGTCGCGATGGTCGTGGCAAGGAAGATTGCGCTCCATCCGTCAAGCGGTCTCGCGGTCAGCAATCCAAAGACGACGACCAGTCCTGTGAAGATGCCGATCAGGCTCAACGCGACGTGGACCAGAGTGAACGCGTGTGTCGTCAGCCCCCAGATCATGGTGGTCACCTCGGCGGGGCAGTATCTTGAGAAATCGATTATTTCTCAAGTATTTAGCAATGGTGTAGCGCGGACAGGGTAGCAAATTGCCCGGCCGCGTCACTACTGGGGGGCTTCGTGTGGATGAAGCCGCAGTTTTCGCCCGTAATTTTACGTACCGTATGACTGAGATCTCACTCGCTCAACTTGTCGATGACGTCAAAGAGGCGTTCATCGCTGCTGACCTCGATGGAAACATTACGCATTGGAACGCATACGCGGAGGAGCTTTACGGCTGGCGAAGGCATGAGGTCCTCGGACGCCGAGTGACGATGCTGGCGGCCCCCTCGATGGCCGAGACAGGAGAAAAAGTCCTTGCCTCTCTGTTGCGGGGCTCGACCTGGGCGGGCGCGTTCACGAACAAACGGCGCGACGGCAACGAGATCGAGGTCTTCGCGATCGTCGCGCCGGTCATGCGCGAGGGTAAGCTCATTGGGACCTTTGGTGTCTCCGTCCCGCTCAATGTCGAATCACGCGACGTACGGGTCGCGGCACTCACCACTCGGGAGCGCCAGGTCCTCCGCCTGACAGTGGCAGCCAAGAAAAGCAACGAGGTTGCCGCGCTCCTCGGCCTCAGTCGAAGGACGGTCGAGTCTCACCTCTCGAACATCTACGGCAAACTCGGAATCGGCTCGCGGAGCGAATTGATGCTCTTCGCGATTCGCAACGGAATCCTTTCGCCATGATCAAGGAGGCTAATGATGGAGCGAGACGAACGGAGGATTACTCTCATCACATATGACAAACAAAGCGCTGAGCGGAACTGGGACTTCTCCGATCAGTCGAGCAACAGAATTGTTTTCATCGATTCGTTGGGGCTGCTTCGCTCCACGATTGCGAGCCCGCTGGTCCGCTGCGATTCCGATGTCGAGCGTGTCGTGCTCGATCGCTGCTGCAGCGAAGCCGAATACCTTTCTCTATTGGCCGAGCTCCCGCATGCGTTCGCAGGCGACATTCTCCTGATTCGCGGTGATTCGACAGGCTTCTTGAGCGCCACCGCACGCGGAGGCGATCGAGTCCTGTACGCGCTTTCGCCGGAAGACATCGAGTTCTATCTCGAAACTGTCCGGCTCGTGCAAGCCAGCGAAGCGATGAAGCGCCACGTTTTGAAGTTTCGCCCGAGAATCGCAGGGTAGGCCGTGGCCAAGACCGCGCCTTTTCACACCGACGCCGAGGAGTATCCGCAGAGGCATCGCCACGTGTATCACGATCACGACGATTGTTTCGAGGGACAAAAAATCAAGGAGAAGCATCGCAAGGCCGGGACGGGCGGGAAAGAACGATGCGGATTCTGCATCGGCCTCGATTAGCGTGATCCGGCCGCCACGATGCGCTCGATCAGTTTCGAATCGTCGGGCAGTAGACCGGATTTCGGAAGCCTGGGCGTCAGCTCGCGCCAGCCCGGCTCCATCTTGAAGGCGCGCCCGAAGAGCGGCAGTGCTTCGTCGGTCCGGTTCATGTTCACGAGCGCCACCGCGTGCCAGAAAACCATCTCGGCGTAGCGGCTCTGTGGGACGCCGGGCGTCGCGGCGGCGATCTGCTCCGCAGCTGAGTACTCACGCAGAGCGCCTTGGTTGTCCTTGTGCTCGACGGCCAGATCGCCGGCGTTCATGTGGTTGTAGGCGCGCTGCAGCGCGACCAGGCGTCGCAGCTCGGCCAGCGGCTGCGGATGATCGTCGACGCGAAGATCGAACACTCTGTCCTGCCACGGCCGGCCGGTTGATTTCGTACTCACCACCAAGAGTGCGGCGGACTGTTTCCCGCGAATGTCGCCGCCGGCAGATTGCGCTGCGTCGAGAGCCGCCAGCAGACGATCGGCCAGATCGCCTTGCGCTTCGGAATACGCTTTCTGCATCGCCGGCCAGATCCTGTCGTTGGCCATCAGGTTCGCCTGGACGGCAAAATCGCGCCCGATGGTGAGCGTTCCGCCGGCGGAGCCGCAATCGATCTTCGAGGTTGCGATCGTTTTTCCGGCCAGGCCGCCGGCCGCGATGATGTCGCGCGCGCCGGTGAAGGTGGCGACGTTTCCGTCGGCGTCGATCATCGCCACTTGCCGCACCTCGCATGATGCGTCGCCGCTGAGGAGTCCGCGCAGTGCGTCAGGCGCGGGCTTGCCGGCGCGAAGAAGATCGAGACCGAGCTTGCCGTACGACGGATCGACAAAGCTCTGCGTCGCGACCGCCCCCACCCCCGCCTCCGCCCACGGAACGATCTGGCCGACCGCGAACCAGTGCGACTGTACCGCGACGCCTAGCTGACCAGTTGTCGGATCGCGGGCAACGATCGAGAATGTATGCACCGGACGAAGCTGCGTGACCAGCAGAAGGCATAGCAGATGCTTCATTCGGCAGAAGAATATGCGAGACGACTACATCTTGCACGACTTCCAGCCGGCCTACATCGCGACCTGGCGCGCCGGCAAACTCGAATCGAAAGTCGAAGAGGCGCTGCATGAGCTCGCCGACTGCCGCGTCTGCCCGCGCAACTGCGGCGTGAATCGCCTCGCCGACGAGATGCGTACTTGCCACACCGGCCGGCACGCGATCGTATCGAGCGCCTTTCCGCACTTCGGCGAGGAAGATTGCCTCCGCGGCTGGAAGGGATCGGGAACGATCTTCTTCGGTCTGTGCAATCTTCGCTGCTCGTTCTGTCAGAACTGGGACATCTCGCAACGGAAGATGGGCCAGGAGATGGACGGCCAACAGATCGCCGATCTGATGCTCGATCTTCAGACTCGCGGATGCCACAACATCAACTTCGTGACACCCGAGCATGTCGCGCCGCAGGTCGTCGAAGCGATCGCCGCTGCCGTTCCGCGCGGGCTGCGCGTGCCGATCGTCTACAACACCAGCGCATACGACTCGCTGGCGTCTCTGCGACTCATGGAAGGCCTGGTCGACATCTACATGCCCGACTTCAAATTCTGGAGCTCCGAAGTCTCGCTGCGCCTCGCGCTGGCCAGGGATTACGCCGAGCGCGCACGCGATGCGATCGCGGAGATGCACCGACAGGTCGGACCACTGCGATTCGGACCCGACGGCCTCGCGCGCCGCGGCGTCCTGATTCGACATCTGGTCATGCCGGGGCAGCTTGAGGAAGCGAGAGCGATCTTCGGATGGATCGCCAGAGAGCTTTCGTCCGACACCTATGTAAACGTCATGAGTCAGTATCGGCCGGAGCATCAGGTCGGGCAGATCGGGCGCGATGGCAAGCCGAAGTTCGAAGAGATCAATCGCCCCGTGCAACGCTCGGAGGTTGAAGCGGCACTCTCTTCGGCGCGCCAGGCGGGCTTGTGGCGGTTCGACGAGCGGCGCCGCTAACCATAGCGTCCTGCGGAAAAAGTTGGCGCTAAAGTTATCATCAAATTCGCCGAGTCCATCCGGGCGCCCTAAGTAATTTAACGTATAGTCCACGAAATAGCCGTGGCATCAAAATCGGGAGCTCGGCCCGAGCGTCGCAAGAAGCAACGCATTGCGCTTGCGCGCGGCATTTTCGCCCGATTCGGAACGCTCGACGTCATCATGATCGATGTCAGCGAAGCGGGGGCACGGATCGAACACTTCACGCAGCTCAATCTGGGACGCAAGGCGCGTTTCCGATTCGAGTGGCAGGAGAAAACGATCGAGTTCGCGGCTGCGGTCGTGTCCTGCAAGGTGCACCGGTTCGCGCATGAAGAGGAAGGCGCAACCGTTTTTCAATCCGGACTCTTCTTCACCGATTACGTCGACGACGCGGCGGTCCGCATCCACGAGATGGTCACCATGCTGGTGGCCCGCTCGCTGGCCGAACAGGTCGCAAATGCGCGCGGGATCGGTCCGATCATCGAGCGGAACATGCCGGTGTTCCGCGAAGGCGTGGTGGCAGGGAGCGGTGTGGCATCGTTGTCATCCGATCAGGAGCGGCGCATTCCGAAATCGGAAATCGTCGTCGATCGCGGCTACGTGCGTTGCACGCTCAACGGCGCCAATTGGAACAAGAAGTGGAGTCGCAGTCCTGAGCAACCAACCGACGGCTTTACGCTACCGGCAGCGGAGTCGGCCGACCACATCGACCAGCTCTGCGAAACGTACGCGAAGGCTGACGGCGACGGCCGAAAACTCATTCAGCTCCTGGCGCGACTCAGCGTGGAGAAGATGCAGGAGACGCCGGAGCCGAAGCCATGACTATACACTGTAAGGCTATAGTCGTTGGCGGACGGCCATTGAACGTACTGTCATAAGAACAATGACACTGTGGTTCACCGCATTATTAATCGCGTCGCTGTAATGCGTAAGACGCGACTCGGGGGCTACTATGGGGATCGTGCTGCCGTGGCTCATCGCCCTCATACAGCTTCTCGGCATCTTGAGTGCCATTCGCGCCGTCATGGACGCGCGAACGCCGCAGGGCGCGATCGCGTGGGCGATCGCTCTGATCGCCTTCCCATACATTGCCCTGCCGCTGTTCTGGATTTTCGGAAAGCGAAAATTTGAAGGCTACGTCATCGAGCGGCGCAGCGCGATCTCGGAAGCGAGCCCGATCGCGAAACAGGTCCATCAGGCACTCGTTGAGCGAGGCCTGCTCGTGCGCACGGAGCATGCGCGCGAGTTGCCTTTCGAGCGGCTAGCCAAGCTTCCGTTTACCACCGGCAACGATGCCGAGTTGCTCATCGATGGCGAGGCCACCTTCGCCTCGATCTTTTCGGGCATCGAGCGCGCCCGCGATTACCTGTTGGTGCAGTTCTACATCTTTCGTGACGACCAGATCGGACGTCAGTTGCAGGAGCGTCTCATCGAACGCGCGCGCGCCGGAGTGCGCGTTTATTTTCTATACGACGAAATCGGCAGCCACGATCTGTCGAAGCGCTTCCTGACACGCCTGCGCGACGCCGGCATCCACGTCCGTTCGTTTCATACCGTGGGCGGGCGCGCAAACCGGTTTCAAATCAACTTCCGGAACCACAGGAAGATCGTGGTTGTCGACGGCCGTGATGCCTGGGTCGGTGGTCTAAACGTCGGCGACGAATACCTCGGACGCGATTCGAAGATCGGCTCCTGGCGCGACACCCACCTCCATGTCCAAGGCCCGGTGGTGCAGGCGGTGCAGGTTGCATTTCTGGAAGACTGGCATTGGGCGGCCGACGAGCTCTTGCAGCTCAATTGGGATCCTCGAGCCGCGCCCAGCGGCGCACGCCGCCATGTGCTCGCTCTTCCCAGCGGGCCTGCTGACGCGCTGGAGACATGCACGTTGTTTTTCGTCGCCGCGATCAACGCCGCAACCTCACGGCTTTGGATCGCCAGTCCTTATTTCGTCCCCGACGAGCAGTTCATCACAGCGGTGCAGCTTGCCGCGCTTCGGGGTGTCGAGGTGCGCGTGCTCGTTCCGAAGAATTCCGACAATGTGCTGGTCGGCCTCTCCATCTGGTCCTATTTGGACGCGCTGGAACAGGTCGGCGTGAAGTTTTATCAATTCCGCAGCGGATTCATGCATCAGAAGGTGACGCTGATCGACGATCAATACTGCACGATCGGCACTGCAAACTTCGACAACCGCTCTTTCCGCCTCAACTTCGAGATCACAATGGGAGTCAGTGACGGCCCGCTTGCATCGCAAGTAAGTGCCATGCTCGAGGCTGATTTCGCAAACGCGGAACGGATCACCGCGGCCGATCTGCGCGCACGATCGTTTGCATTCCGCTTCGCGGTCCGCGCGGCCAGGCTGGCATCGCCGGTACAGTGACTAGCGCTTGACGATCAAGCCGACATCGTCAAGGAAGAACCACGTCGGTTGGCCGTGGCTTTCCGTCGCGGCAAACGAGATCCTGATCGTTCGGCCCCGGTATTGGGACGCATCGAAGTTGCGGCGAATATAAGTCGGACAATCGTCGAGGTTGCTGAATGTTCCCAATGTTTCAAGCACATTGCCGGCACTGTCGCGTATCTGTACTTTGAGGATGTCGTCGGCAGTACGGCTCTTTCCTTTTGCCACCACCCACAGATAGAAGCTGAGTTGGACAGAACGAGCCGCCCCGGGCACCGTCACAAGTTCAGAAGTGATCTGCGAATTGGGCCAAGGTCCGCCGAGGGACGCATGCGCGTTTCCGCTGCGCGCCGCGACGCTCGCCGGAATGATGTCTCCGCCGTCAGGCGAGCAACCTGTTGGATCCCCGCCGCTGCAAATGCCGGACGTCCAGAAGGTCTGGCCATAGTCGAAGCCTGGGTCAGCAAGAAGTTGCGAATCGCCTGACGTTGCATTGACGCCATCGTGCAACGTGTCGAGGAGCGAAAAGACAAGCAGATTCGGAGCAGCGTCGACGATTCCGCTGATCACGCCGCTGGTGGCTTCCGCGACAATGGTCTGCGATACGGCGCTCGGTGAAGCGGTCGGGAACTTTTCAAGACACAGAGCGGCGACGCCCGTAACGAACGGCGCTGACGAAGAAGTACCGCTCGAAACAGCAGTGGCTGTTGTGCTGGTGTACCAATCGGAGAGGACGTTCACGCCCGGCGCGAAGAGATCGACGCATGCGCCGCTGTTCGAGAAACCGGCTCGTTGATCATTCGAGGTGGTTGCGCCGACCGTCAGCGCGCCCGGCACTCGCGCCGGCGAGAAGTTGCAGGCGTCAGCATTGCTGTTTCCTGCAGCGACGACGGTTGTTAGGCCGCCCGCAAGCACCTGGTTGACTTCGCTATCGAGCGCCGCCGAGCTCGGCCCGGTCAGGCTCATGTTCACGACGCCAGGGCGCCACGACTGCTGATGATCGGCGAGCACCCAATCGAGACCGGCCAGCACCGTCGACACGCTGCCGGATCCGTCGCAACCGAGAACACGCACTGGAACGAGGTTTACCGATTTCGCGACGCCGTAGGTTGTTCCGCCTACCAACCCCGCCACGTGCGTGCCGTGACCGTTGCAGTCGGACGCGTCGCGGCCGTCGGCGAAGGCGTTGAACCCTGCTGCCACTCTGCCATTGAAATCCGAATGTCCGCCCAGAATGCCGGTGTCGACGACGTAGACTGCGACACCAGCTCCGGTTTCGCTGTAGACGTAACTACCGTTGAGCGGGAGAAAGTGCTGATCGATTCGATCGAGTCCCCAGGTTTCGGACGCCGAGACAATCGAGTCTTCTTCCACGAACAGAACATTGGGATCGCGCGAGAGGTCCTGCGCGTCGGCATCGTTCATCTCGATTGCGAAGCCTTTGATTCCTTTTCCATACGTGTGGTGGATTTTGGCGCCTTTATAGCTCTTGGCGTGATTTGTGACGTACGTCACATTTGCGCTCGAGTCGAGCACTACGACGTACTGGCCGGTGATTTTCTGCGCACTTCTACGGATAGTCCCATCGCCACCGAGGGCACTGATGGCCGCCAGGCTAAGCCCGGCGAGCAACGCTATACATTTCATGGAAGGGTTGTCATTGTACGCGCGCCTAACGCGAAATGCAATTCGTTTTGTTGTGACTTTTGTTGTGACCAAATTCAGTTGCTTCACGCACTAATGCGTTAATGCATTTACTGATTGACGGCCGTGCGAAGCGCGAGTAATATCGTGAACCTCCCATCAGCAATGAGATTCGCATCACGTTGGATCGTTTCCGTTCTGATCCTCGCGGCATGTCCCCGCGACTCATTTTGCCTCGATCAGCACCTTTCGTTAGATCAGGACATCGTTCAAACGTGGGGCGTCGATCAGGGTTTGCCGCAGGGAACTGTCTACGCTGTCACACAGACACCGGACGGTTACGTGTGGGCGGCCACCGAAGAAGGTTTCGTTCGCTTCGACGGCTCGAACTTCGTGGTGTACGACAAAGCCGCGAACGCCGCCATCCGAAACAACTTCACCGTCGCGTTGCTGCCGGCACGCGATGGAACTCTTTACGCTGCCACCACCGGCGGAGGTCTGGTTCAAATCGACGGCGATCGCGTTCGCTCCTTCAGCACCACCGATGGATTGCCGAGCAACGTCGTCACGGCGCTGTATCAATCGAGTGATGGCACGATCTGGATCGGGACGCAGGAAGGTCTCGCTCGCCGGCAGACCGACGGACGGATTGTTCCGGTCGGCAGCGTCGATCAGCTTCCGCATTCGAGGGTCACCACCCTGACCGAGGATTGGTCGGGGCAACTGTGGATCGGTACGACCCACGGAGTCGCGACATATAAGGATGGTCGCCTCTTCCGGCATGACCGCGACGGATTTCCGACGGAGCACATCCTGTCGCTTTGCGCTTCCGGAGACGGCAGTGTCTGGATCGGCACCCTCGGAGGCGGCCTGCTGCGTTATCGATCCGGAAAATTCCGGACGTACACCGCGAGCGACGGATTGGTATCGAAGAGTCCGAAAGCCATCTATGAGGATCGCCGCGGCACGATCTGGATCGGCACGCTCGACAAAGGGATCGGACGTTTCCGCAACGACCAGTTCGAATTTGATTTGCAGTCTGTCGGAATCGGCAACAAAGCAGTGTCCTCGTTCCTCGAAGATCGTGAAGGCAATCTATGGGTCGGATCGGCTGCCGGTCTAACACGGATCGCCGAGGCCAAGGTGCTCACATACACGACGGTGCAGGGCTTACTCGCCGACAATGTTAGAACCGTGAACACCGATGCCGCCGGAACATTGTGGATCGGTACAGGACGTGGCCTGCAGACTCTCGACGGCAGTCGCATCATCTCGAAAGAGACCTCCGGCCTGTCGAGCAATCTGATTCTCTCCTCATGGGGCGGACGCGACGGCAGCCTATGGATCGGGACTGTCGATAGCGGACTGAATCGCGTCTTCCAGGGTCGCACCACCACGTACAACGCGAACAACGGCCTGCGAAGCAATTTCGTGTTGTCGGTGTATGAAGACCGCGCCGGCTCGGTCTGGGTTGGTACCAATCGCGGACTGCAACACATCGTCAACGGCAACCTGGCGCCCGATAGCTTCCGGCTTTCCGGTGAGATCGTCGGAGCGATGCTCGAGGACCGCAGCGGCGCGCTGTGGGTCGGCACTCAGGACGGAGGCCTCAACAAAATCAGCGGCGCGAGCGTGACTTCCTACACCACTCGCAATGCTCTCGGCAGCGATTTCGTCCTCTCTCTATATCAGGACAATTCCGGCGCGGTCTGGGTCGGAACAGCGGGCGGAGGAATCAGTCGATACAAAGGCGGCCGCTGGGCGACCATCACGACTCGCGAAGGACTCTTCGATGACAGCATCTTCACCATCCAGGAAGATGACAACGGATTTTTCTGGATCAGCTGCAACAAGGGGATTTTCCGCGTAGCGCGGCAGCAGCTCGATGCCGTCGCCGAGCGACTCCAGCCCAAGGTGACCTCGGTGGCCTACGGAAAAGCAGACGGCATGAAGAGCCGCGAATGCAACGGCGGCACGCAGCCGGTGGCGTGGAAGACAGCGGACGGCAAGATGTGGTTCGCGACCGTCAAGGGCGTGGCCATGGTGGACCCGAGCTCGATGCGGATCGCGACCGCTCCGCCGGTCATGATCGAAGGGGTCTTCGCCGATCATCGACGATTGGATCGCAACAACCGGCAACCGCTTGCTCCCGGGACGAAGACGCTCGAGTTCCGCTATGCCGGAATCAATTTCGCGTCGCCCGGCAAGGTGCACTATCAGTACAAGCTGGAAGGATTCGACAAGTTGTGGATCGATGCCGGCGCGCAGCGGGTGGCCTCCTACACCAACCTGCGACCGGGCACGTATCGATTCCACGTCCGGGCCGCAACCGATGACGGCCCCTGGAACAACGCCACAACCGCCTTCGAACAGCGGGCGTTCTTCTATCAGACGCCGTGGTTCCTGACGGCCTCGATCGTGGCATTGATCGGCGTAGCAGGCGGCGCGCATCGCTCGCGCGTGAACCTCGTCCGCGCGTCGGCGGAGCGATTCAAGCTGCTGTTCGATCGCAACCTGGCCGGCGAATATCGCGCCACTGTCGATGGAGAAATTCTCGATTGCAATGAAGCTTGCGTGAAGCTCCTCGGCTTTCCGTCGCGAGCCGACTTCATGGGTCACGGCATATCGGATTTGTATTGGAGCGACGCCGACCGGCAGACCATGTTCACGCGTTTGCGCGATCAGCGATCGTTGAGCAACTTCGAAACGTCACTGCGCCGCGCCGATGGCACGCAGATCTGGGTTCTCATGAACATCAGCCTGGTCAGCGATAGTCGAGGCACACCGATCACCGAGGCCACCCTCGTCGACATCACCGAGCGGAAGCGGGCCGAGGACCAGATTCGGTATCAGGCCCATCACGATATTCAAACCGGACTGCCTAACAGGGCGTTGTTCAAAGACCGCCTGGCCATCGCACTCCACTATGCACGACGTCATGCCAATCAGGTGGCCGTGCTATCGGTCGACCTCGATCATCTCAACGCTGTCAATGAAACGTTAGGCCGCACTGTCGGAGACGGGGTGCTGGAAATTGTCTCCGCGCGACTGACCTCCTCGGTGCGCCAGGAAGACTCGGTGGCCCGCGTCGGCGGTGATGAATTCACGCTCCTGCTGATGAAGCCGCATAACGTCACCGACGTCACGACAGTCGCGCGAAAAATTCTTCAGACCATCGCCCGTCCCATCACCGTCAGTGGCAACGAAGTCAACATCACCGCCAGCATCGGGATCTCCTTCTATCCCCAGGATGGCGAAGACGCAGAGACTCTGCTGCAAAACGGCACCCATGCCCTGTTCGCGGCAAAAGAGGCCGGGCGAAACACGTATCAGCTTTGCTCACCCTTCCTGATGAAGAGGGCTGCCGATCGCCTCTCGCTCGAAAGTGCATTGCATCAGGCGTTGGAACAGCAGGAGTTTGTGCTGCACTACCAGCCCCAGCTCGACATCCGCAATCAGAAAGTGATCGGAATGGAAGCGCTGTTGCGCTGGAACCGGCCCGGAAAGAGTCTGCTCCGTCCCGGCGAGTTCATTGCCGTGGCCGAAGAAACGCAGTTGATTCTGCCGATCGGCGAGTGGGCGCTGGAAGCGGCCTGCCGTCAGGGCCGCAAGTGGCACCAATCGGGATCCGCTCTGAAAATCGCAGTGAATGTTTCACCGCGTCAATTCCAGCAGGCGAATCTCGTATCGCTGATTCGCAGTACGCTCGACCGCACCGAACTGGATCCGCACAGCCTTGAAATCGAGATCACCGAAACCACGGCCATGCAAAATCCGGCGTTGACCGCCGACATTCTCCTCGACCTCAAGAACCTCGGCATCAGCATCGCCATCGATGACTTCGGGGTCGGACACTCGTCGCTCAATTACCTGAAGCGCTTCCCGATCGATGCCGTCAAGATCGATCAGTCCTTCGTTGCAGACATCACACGCGGCGGAAGCGACGCCGCCATCGTCGTGGCCGTGATCGCGATGGCCAAGGCCATGAACATTCGCGTCATCGCGGAAGGCGTAGAAACCGATGAGCAGCTCAACTTCCTTCGAGAGCACGGCTGCTATGAGTTCCAGGGATACCTGTTGAGCAGACCGCTGCCGGCGGAAGCGCTCACCGACATGATCCAGGGTCCATCCGCAGGCGTCTATACGCGTCGCTACGCTCGCAGCTTGCAAAAAGTGACGGATCACTGACCGGTCGCCGGAATGGGGTCAGATCTTTGATTCTCGCTCGGTTCTACAGGTAGAAGATCGACGTACGCGCGTCGACGCGGCGCAGGGGCGTGTTTTTCGCGTTCCGGCGAAAAACGATGGTTGTCGGACGGCGCAAAGCTGTCGCCCGCTAGGAAGTGATTGAATGGCCTTCTTTGACTCTTCAGTCTCTACTCTTTGAAGAATGAAGCGAGAATCAAAGACCTGACCCCAATGCGACCTGACGGCGCGGGCGGCGGACCAGCTCACCCGCGCAGTTGGGACAGATCCGCTCGTGCCGATGCGCGCAGGGACTGCAGTAGGTGCATTCGTAAGAACAGATGAAGGCCTCGCTCTCCACCGTCAGCGCGATGGAGCACGTTTCGCAGGAAGGCCGCATCTCGAGAGCCATGTGACGTATATTCTCGCTCTCTTGTACAGCGAACTGCAGATCGAGCGCATCGAGGAGACGATCGCGACGCTGGAGCGCCGCATCGGCGAGCGGTTTCCGGGATCGGGACTGAGCCGCGTCAGCACCGAACTTTTCCGTCTGGCCAAAGAATCCGAGGGCGTGATCGAGCGGCTGCGGCGTCCGATCTGGGTCCTTCGCGCCGGAGCAATCCTGGGGGTCGCAGGCATCGTCGGAATCACGATCGCGCTACTGCTGGTGGCGTTCCGAGTGTCGTTGCGGGTCCAGACCATCCTCGATGTTCTCCAGTTGAGCGAGTCGGCCCTCAATGACATCATTCTGTTCGCCGCGGCGATTTTCTTTTTCTTCACACTCGAGAATCGCGTCAAGCGCCGCACCGCGCTGCGCGCGCTGCATCATCTGCGGAGCATCGTCCACATCGTCGACATGCATCAGTTGAGCAAAGACCCCGAGCATGTGCTCGGCCCGCCGATGCCGACGGAATCGTCGCCGCGGCGCAGCTTCACGCGCTTCGAGCTGGCGCGCTATCTCGACTACTGCTCCGAGCTGTTGTCGCTGAGCAGCAAGCTGGCCGCTCTGCACGTGCAATACCTCAACGACGAAGTGGTCCTCGATGCAGTGAACGACATCGAGACTCTGGCGGCCAGCCTGTCCAACAAAATCTGGCAGAAGATCATGATTCTCGACGTGGCCGTGCCCGAAGCAGCGCTCACGCGCTAGCGGCGTCTCACCCTTCCGCGAGCGACAGCCCACCCTGGCGGGTGGTGACCACGACGAAGCTGGATGCGATGTTGTATGCATGGATAGAAATGAAGCGATTCGGATGCTGCGCAGCGAAATGCTGCAGCGGATTGGCAGCCAGGACATATCAGCGTGCACGGTCGCGACGCGCCAGGGAGTCTTCTGTCGCGGCTTCGCGCGCTTCACCGACGCCGAGCTGCGGGAACGCTACAACTGGATTGTGCGTCGCCGCCCGAGGATGACAAGGGCTGAGCTCGAGGAGATCGCCGACCGGTGGCAACTCGCCCGGCAGGAAGTGCGCGATAAGCGGATCGCGTGCGACGTGCAGCAGGACGCCATGGACATGTGCCGCGGCTGGGACAGTTTCTCCGACGAAGAGCTGAGCCGGTTCTACTTCGAGATGACCGGCAACCGGATCGACATCAGTTAGGCGCCGTTCATCGCACGCCGCTCAGCTTCAATCGCGCGCGGGAAGAGGACATCGTTCTCTCGCGCTCGATGGAATCGATGTAAGGGAAGAGATACTGCTCTTCGCGGCGCATGTGCGGCACGAATTCACGCGCGATGCGCGCGATCCACTCCTCGAGCGGCCGGATCTGTTCGTGACCGGAAGCTGCTTCCGCCGCCAGCAATGTGAGATTCACCAACATGTGGCGCGCACGGCGATGGTGATTTTGCACGACGAACGCAGTGATCTCGCGCAGTGAAGCCTTGCGAAGGTCTGCCGGCGGCTCACTGGATGGCAGCGTCGAGCCTGGTCTCAGCAGTTCCGACGCTTCGTCCGCGTCCACGCCGGCAGCAGCGAATGCATCGCGAAGCGACCGTTCCCGATGGCGGCAGTAGTCGATGCCAAGGATTTCGAATACGCGCGCAGCATGAGGAAGAATCTCGGAGGTCTCCCCCACGCGATCATGAACGTTCATGGCCGCTTCCGCGCGGATCGACGATTTTCTTGCGCAGCGCGTAACCGACTGCCTCGGCGCGGGTATGGAGTCGCAACTTGTCGAGGATGTTGCGCACGTGAAACTTCACCGTGTTCTCGCTCACGTTGAGGCGTCTCGCGAGCTTACGATTCGACGTGACCCCTTCGACCATCAGCTCCAGAACTTCGCGTTCGCGCTCGGTGAGCGCATCGGGATTCTCGGTACTCGGCGCAGCTTCAGGCTTCGCGAATTCCTGCAGCAATTTTCGCGCGAGGTTCGGAGTCAGTGCCGGCTCGCCATGACTGGCACGATCGAGCAGCGAGAAGAAATCGTCGGCCTCGAGATTTTTTAACAGATATCCCTGCGCGCCCGCTTTGATGGCGTCGAACAACTTCGCGTCGTCGTCGGAGGCGGTCAGGATGATGACCTTCACCCCCGGCATTTCGCTGACCAGCGTCCGGGTTGCGGCCAGGCCGTCCATGCGCGGCATGCTCAGGTCCATCAGAACAACCTCCGGATGCAACCGTTTTGTGAGCTCGACTGCCTCCACGCCGTCGCGCGCCTCGCCGATGACCTCGTGCCCTTCAGCCTGCAAGAGGCTCTTCAGGCCGTCGCGAAACAGCGAGTGGTCGTCGGCGATCACGATGCGCATTGGATTGAAGTATGACTCAGGTTAGCGGCATGTGCAGACGAACGGTCGTGCCGCGTCCAGGGCGGCTTTCAATTTCCAATTTGCCCCCGATGGTCGCCGCACGTTCCTGCATTGTCGGCAGACCGAATTGAGGGAAATCGCCTCGCCCGCGCGCACCGGGATTGAATCCGATTCCATCGTCGGCAATTGTGACTTCGAGTCCACCATCGCGCCGGCGCACGTCGACGGTCGCGGTCGTAGCCCGGGCATGCTTGCGGACGTTGGCCAGCGATTCCTGAATGATGCGGACGAGCTGCAGCTCCGCGCCGGCGTTCAATGAAAGGTCACCATCGATCGTGACGTGAGTGCTGATGCCTGTCTGTTCTTTCCATCGATTGATGTACTCCCGCATTGCATCAGCGAACGATTGCTGCGGACTGGGCAACGTTCGCAAATCGACGATCGCCTCACGAACGTCGCCATACGCTTCTCGAGCCGCAACGGCCAGCTCTCGAAGCTGGCCACTTGCCTCCTCGTTCTTTCCGCGGCGCAGGTATTCGTTGGCCGCCTGGACTTTCGTGTTTACATACCCCAAGACCTGCGCGATGCCGTCATGCATCTCGTGTGCGATTCTCAGGCGCTCTTGAGCAACCGCCAGATCGCCGACTTGCTGATGCAAATGCGCGTTGTCGATCGCGATGGCTGCCTGCACTGCGAAGCGCTCGAGCGTCTTCTCGTCATCGTCGGTGAATCGCTCGTCATTTTCTTTCTCGGCCAGATAAAGATTGCCGACGAAAGGACTCTTGCAGGTGATCGGAACAGCGAGCAGCGTGCGCATCATCGGATGATTCGCAGGGAAACCGACCGAGCGCGGATGCTTGGCGATATCTTCGAGTCGAAGTCGCTGACCCTCGTGCAACACCACCCCGAGAACGCCGTGGCCGACAGGAGGCGGTCCGATCGCTTCGCGCTCCTCGGGCGTGATCCCGGAGGTCAAGAATGATTTGATTCGACCCTGCTCTGCATCGACCACAGAGAGTGCTCCGTACTTGGCGCCGACGAGGTTGCGCGCCTGATCGACCACTTTTTTCAATACTGCATCGAGCGAGAGCTCGGCCGCCACGTCGAGACCAGCGCTGTGAAGGGCGAGCAGCTCGCGATTCTGGCGCTTGAGCTGCTCATTGATGTCTCCAATCGCGCGCACCATGACAACGCCGAAGATTGCGAAGGCAACCACCACGACTGCATCGAGCACCAAACGCGTCTGCAACGGAACTTCACCCGCCGTCGCTGCGCGGATCACCTCCAGCGCGATCACGATCATCAGCGGTGCCGCGACCGCAATCCATCGAAGTCGCTTCAGGTCCATATCCAGTCTGGCATTTGCCACCGCCGATTGTGCATCAGGTGGCATCGCCGGGTGGATCCCGAATACCTCCGGCACGCTGTCAAGCATGGCTGTCGACCTGAAGGAAAAGGTCCATCTCCACCGTCAAGTCATCGGCGGCACGCAGGAGGCCAAGGAGCGCGCGCGGAGGATTGACGCCGAAATCGGTCATGCGAAGGGGCAGCGCAGCCTGGATTCGAAAGCGGTCTGATGCCAGCCGCTCCGCCGTCGCGACAATTTCCACATCGCGCGTGGTTCCGGCGAGCGAGATCTCACCGAGGATCACCACGCGATACAAATGACGGTCGATGTCGTGTTCCACGCCGCCCTTGAGCCTCACGAAGCGGAAAGTGATGTCGGGATAATGTGCCGCCTTCAGCGCTGCGACCAGATCGCGTTCCATCGGCCGGCCGCCTGTGCAGCGCAATGCTTCAATCGGGATTGTCAGCTCGAATCGCGGTTGCGGAAACGTTGCGGCGGCCGGTTCGGACATCCATGCTCCGACGTCCCCCTCCTCGATACGATCGATGACCGCATTGATCTTCTCGATCGGGGCAGCGACGTACATGGAGCCATTGAGAGTCGAGCCGCTACAGCGCCACTTGGCGAGATTCGACGAGCCCTGGAGAAGAAGCGTGCTTCGCGGTGCGACAGTCAGGCGTGTCGTCGTCGCGACACCGTTCGTTGCGCAAAGCATCGCGGCCGTTGCCGCAAAGCACATCAGAGAGTTCATGGTCATTGCACCCGATCAACGATCCAACGGAATGCGACCTTGACCTGATCGCCGGTCTTGAGAGCACCGAGCATCGTGATCGGCGGCGTGATGCCGAAGTCGGTCATGCGGATCGGCGCCTCGCCGGCGAGCGTGAAGCGGTCGCCGGCATCGCGCGTCGCGACCACGTTCATCTCGATGTCGCGCGTTACACCACTGATTGTGAGTTTGCCTTTCGTCTTGATCGTGAAGTGATCGGAACGACCTTCCGGCGGATCAGCTTCGATGAGCTGGTATCGGATGTCGGGATATTTGGCGGCCTTCATGGCGTCGCGCATGATGTTGGTCATGCGATCGTGATCGCTCTTCAGCGTACTTACCGGAATCGTGACCGAGACCTGGAGTGGCTCGTTGCTCTTCCATGAGTTTGCATCAGTCGGATCGGATGCGATCTCAGGAGCGATCTCGATGCCTCCGTTGATCGTTGTGCCTTCCATCGCCCACTCATGCAGCGTCGATGTGCCGGTGATCCTGACCGTGCTGTTCGATGCCGGAACGAAGCGAGCGCGTTCGGTGGCCGCCACAATGGTTGCCACCATCAGAAGGACGATCAGTGTTTTCGTTTTCATGGCATTACCCTCTCAGAACGCAAAGCTGACTTCAGAGACAACGCCCTTGAAGCTCGGGTTGCGCCAGGCCGCGATGCCATTGTTGAGCACGACACCGTTTGCAAACCCGCTGTATTTCTGATTGACGTATTCGACCTTGGCCAGCAGGTTCCTGGTCATCCAGAGGCCACCTCCGATTTGCAGGCGGTTGACCTTTCCGTCCGAGCTGAGGCCCGCGATCTTGTTTGCGTTTGCGCCGCTGTAGCGCACCGCGCCATAAAGAGTCGGCGTGATCTTGTAGACTCCTTGCCCGGCGTAGTACGACCAACGCTCTCTCGGTGTTCCGGGCGCCGGGCCATTCACATCGTTGTCGCGCGTCACACCATAATGGGCGTACAACTTCACCGGGATGGTTGCCGAGTCATAAGTCACGTCGCCCTGAAATGCGGCCAGGTCTTTGCCGGTGTTCGGGAGCACGTCGCCAGGCGCCTGTCCGCCGCCTAACACCGCGCCGTAACGTTCACCGCTTCTGTTGCCGGAGAAGAGGGTGGCGCGGCTGGTGGACGATTGGTCGTGGTTGACGCGATAGAACGAGCCGGAGAGACGCAGCGGCTTGATCGGATACGCGAAAAGCTTTCCATTGATGGCATTACCGCGCCCGCTGTTGAAATCTTCCGTGTTGGTGCCGTTGGAAACTGCGGCCACCCATCCGAAGCGTCCGGGTTTGCTCATCGCCTGCATACCGACCGAGACAAAATTCGGATCGATCACGAAGTTGCCGACCAGAGGATTCTTCTGGACCAACGCGTTGTTCGAGCGCCACTCCTGCTGATCGCCGAAGTCGACCAGGAACGCGCCCGCTTTCAGATCGACACGCTTGAAGATCGGCTTCAGAAAGCTCAGCGACTGCAGGTTCTCCGGCACATCCTTCACGAGGAGATAGCCTTGATTCCCGTACGTGGTCGAGGGATGGTTACGGCTGGCGAGGTAGAGATCGAAGTAAACCTCGACTTCCTGCTTTTTGCCGAACTGTCCGAGAAATCCCAGGTCGCCGTATGCCGTCTGCATTCCGTAGGACAGCCTGCCGAGGTCCGTTCCTTTGGAGTCGAACGCATTGGCCTGATGCAGCGCCTGCGCCGTGCCAACGGTGTTGAGGATGATGAACAGCTTGGAAGTCTCCGAGTCGGAGACCTTGAGCTGCGCCTGCGCCGGGACCGACGCGAGCAATTCCATCGCAAACAATGTCAGTGTGAGTTTCTTGATGTTCATGTTCTGCCTCCACCATGCATTGTGGAGACGCGAACGCTGTCAGACGATCTGCGATCGGGTGGTCTTTTGAGCGTCGTCGGATGGGCAGAAAGCTACCCGTCGGGGTAGGTCTGTTACTTCTTCAATGTCCGAATAAAGGCGATGAGGGCATCGATTCTGGCTTGATCGAGCTTATCCTTGAAAGCAGGCATCGTTCCCTTGCCGTCAGCGATGACCTTCTGCATTTCGGCATTGCTCAGCTTCTGCACCTCCGCCGAGCCGAGGTCCTTGACTTTCAGCGATCGGCCGACGGGCGTCTGGCCCTTGCCGTCAACGCCATGACAAATTGCGCAATTCGTTTTGTAAATCGCGCCGCCGTCGGGGCCGGCATCGGCCAGGGCAGCGCTGCAGACGAGCAAGAGTGCCAACGACGTCGTAGTAATCATCTGTTTTTTAGCCATGGCATGAAAAGAAAATAGGGTACGCGGGCGATTTTTTCAAAACGCGTCGACATCCGCAATTCCTGGAGGATGAGTCCTGCACGCAGCGCACCAGTGATGTAGTGCTCCAACGGCGATGACGACGCAGCACCGGCGCGCGGAATTGTTTTGCGATCTTGTCCTGCCACGCGACGCGTTCAAACCCATCGCGAATCCAATGCGAGACCGGCGCACCGCCATCGCGCAGGACGCGATGACACTGGCCGATCGCTCCTGCGTAATCCTCGACATCCATGAGACTCATCAGCTGCCATGATCCTCACATTGGCAGACTCTCCCAGCGGGCCATCGGAAGCGAGATCGGCATTTCGCCGGAGACGGTCAAGACTCATGTCCGCGCCGTTGCTGTAACCCAAACGGGCACAACGAGATCAGCGCGCCTCCAACTTTCCTCCCCGATCCCTTGTACTTATTCGAGAAGGAGAAAATAAGAATGAAACGCACTGCCCTCGGTGTCCTCATTCTGATTCTGGTTGCCCTCCCCTCGCTCGCCCAAAAACCGACGGTCACCGGTGCGCGTTGCCTTTCCCTCGAGCATGTCCGCGGTGGTTGGCGGATGGAGATCAAATGCGATCAGAGCAAAGGCGTCATCGTGATGCTCGACGATCTGAAATATGTCGGCGACGGAATGTTCAATGGCTGGTCACAACCCGAGCTGAAGGCCTTCTATCAGTCGCTGATCCCGAAAGCAGATTCGAAACTCGAGACGATCCAGTTAGGTTGACGAGGCGCGCCGCGGGCGAATGAATTTGCTCGCGATGAAGGCAAATAATCCCAACACGATGCCTGACACAGCCCCGACCACGGGGCCGGTCAGCGCCATCATCAATTGCGGCGAGTTCGGTAGGGGCATGTTTTTCATCATCGCCGCTTCTTTCGGATGGTTCGCGATGTAGGCCGAGAAAAACAGGATGTGGGCTCCGGTCACCCAGATACTATTGACGATGCCCACCAGCAGGCCGTGAAGAAAATGGCGCGCCGATAGATTTCGCGCGATGAGCACGGCGCATACGATGAAGATGACGAGCCAGAAGATGGGCTCGATATTCGACGGAATCACGAACACGGTGGCGATGGCCATGGCCAGCCCGAAGAGCGACAATCCGAAAATCAATTTCCAGTTCATGATGGGCGGCACTCATAACATACCGAACGGGCTTCTTTCAAACGCTTCGTCGTCTCAGATGCACGAGCAGCGCGTCATAAATAAAGGATGCGCGGTCGACGATTTCGGCGTCGTCTTTGGCCACCTGATCGCCAAATCCCTGGCTGACGGCCCATAAGCCTGCGGACTCTGGCGTGATGTCGATCTCTTTCGGAAAGTCGGCGCCGTGGACGATGAGCGCCAGGCGCTTCAGTGCGATGTCGCCGGGGAAGTGCTCATCGACGAGCTGTTCGAACGAGCACCTCCCGCGTTCATCCTGATGCGGGTATCGCGATCCCGGTGCGTCGAAGCCGATGGCATTGTCCCGCTGCTGAACCGCGGCGACTTCCTCCGGCGCGACGAATGCGATCTCCGCACCCGGATCGATGAACCGACGGATCAGCCACGCCGTCGCGGTGCGGTTGACGTGGATCCGACTGCGCGTGACCCACTTCATTTTTTGACGTGCATGCGATCGAGCGCCGACCGCAGTGCGGTCGCCAGTTTGCTCGCGTCGTCGTTTGCCCAGAAGTGCATGAAGAAGAGCCGCGGCTGTTCTTCCAGCATGTGGCTGTGCAACGCGGTCACGGCGATCCCGCCAGCCTGCAGCGCGCGTATCACGGGGTTGACTTCGGATGCAACCAACACGAAATCGCCCGATATCGCCGCTCGACCATTGCCGGTTGGCTGAAAATTGATGGCGGTCGCCAAGCCCATGGATGCCGGGATGGTCATTCCATGCTCGGTGATCTTCTCCACGCGAGGAATGCCGAACTGATATGCGCCGCCATTGGCCTTGCCGGGATGGCCCATGATTCGATCGAGATCGGAGGTCGGAAGATCGAGTTGCGCGGCGGCGGGTGCAGCCGGCGGTCCCATCGGCGTCTTCGTCATGGCGAGCGCGTTGTGCAGCGTTCGCGCAATGGCGGTCGCGTCGCCGTGGCCGCTGAAGTGCACATACATCACCCGCGGCGACTCCCCGATCAGGTGATTGTGAATAGCGGTGGCCTCCATCCCTCCTTTTTGCAGCTCAGTGATTACCGGATTGACCTCGGATTCGAGCAGGACGAGATCGCCCATCGCCATGGAGTGAGCGCCGCTCTCACTGAACGCCGCCCATGACCCGAGGGCCAGCGCGGGTTTGATGGCGACGCCGTCCGCGGTCACTGAGAGATCGCCGCGCGGAAAGCTCACTTTATAGGCGCCGTCAGGTTGCTTTGTGCCAACCCGCCCGAGTGCAGCTTCGACATCTTTCCAATCTTCCTTCGTCGTGGCGGCGGCAAGAGCGAACAGGGCCAACATTGACAAGATGGATTTGAACATGCGCATCAAGCTCTCCTTCTGCGGGATCATCCCGCCTAACGCTTCTTTTGGTAGTAGACATACAAATCCTCCAAAACGGCGGCGGCTCGCGCGATGCGCTCCTCATCGTCGCGATGCGCCATGGCGATGCTGGCGACCATCACTGCGATTCCCGACGTTTCGGGCCGATCGAACTTCGCCTCTTTCAAATCGATGTCGTGGACGACTTCAGCGATCGTGCGGAGTGCGGGATCATCCAGGCTCATGCGATCGATCAGGACTTCGAACGTGCAGCGATCACCCTCATGCGTGAACTCAGCGTTGAACATGTCGAAGCGCACCTCACCGTCTTTGGGCGCATATTGTTTCTCCGTCACGAATTTGAAGCGCGCCTCCGGATCGACAAAACGGCGGATCAGCCATGCGCTTGCCATACGATCGACGTGCACGCCCGCGCGGGTCACCCAAGTCCGGTCGCGATAGGTCTCGCTGCGTTCTGCTTCCGACGACGCTTGCGTCGGCTCTTCGATGGATCGTGCGAGCTCTTCTAAGACTGCAACGGCGAGCTGCCCCTTCGGCGCGCCGAAGAAATCGATCGATTGCACGTCGGCAATGCGTTTTCTCAGCCGCACGATGTCGAGCGCCAGTCGCTGCCCGTCTTCTCGATCGAGCGAGCGCGCTTCGGATGCGATCGCCTCGTAGTCCTCATCGCGAGCGGCGTTGAAGAGCTGCTGAATCTCGCCGTCGCTCAGCCCTTCGATGACTCGAGCCTCGAACAGATTCGCTTCGCCGCCGTCCGCGCGAATCTGGCGCACGGTCCACTGGAAATCCTCGAGAGCGCTCTCGGTCGCCGGAAGTGCGTAGACAGTGTTCTTGATCGCCACCGCGCCGATTCGCTGCATGCGACGGGCGACCTTTACGCGCAGATAGTTTGGGGTCGGTGGAAGTTGATGGATGAGGAGCAGCCACTCCGGCATGAAGGAGCAACTGTATCAGCAACATATATGCCGGTGATACACTTGCGCGCTTTGGAGGAAGTGTATGCACATCAAGAGTTTCCTCCCAATCGTTTTCAGCCTTGCTGCTACCCTGCAGACCCGCACGTTCACATTCGAGAGTGATCGCGTCGGCGCGCCACCGCCCGATTTCGAATTCGCTCGCACGGGAAATGGTCCGGAAGGCAAATGGACCGTGGCCACCGAGCGCGGCAACGAAAAGAATCATGTCCTCTTGCAATCGAGCGCAGACAGAACGGACTACCGATTTCCTGTCGCGATCCTGAAGAACGAGTCACTCCGAGACGTGACGTTGAGCGTTCGCGCGCGCCCGCTGGCTGGCGAAGTCGACCAGGGCTTTGGACTCGTCTGGCGCTACCGCGATGTCAACAATTACTACATCACCCGCTGCAACGCGGACGAGGACAACTGCACCATCTATCACACGATCAACGGCAGCCGGAGGGCGTTTCAGAACCACAACGTGAAAGTGGCCACGAATGTGTGGCACACACTAAAGATGGAGGCGCGAGGGAATCATTTCATGGTCTGGTTCGACGGAGAAAAAGTGCTCGATGCGCGCGACGACACTTTCCAGTCTGGCCGAGTCGGTCTTTGGACCAAGGCCGACTCGGTGATCGAGTTCGACGATTTCACCGTGGCACCTTAACCGTCCCAAAACTTTTGGAGGATGCATGAAGAGAATTCGTATGGCTGCTCTTTCGCTGTTTGCATTCGTATCATTGATTCCGTCTGGCCACGCGCAGGTCGACGCCAAACTCGGCGACGCCGTGAAGCACACCAAGGCGTCTCTGGATGCCGGGCTGAAGGCAAGTGAGCGCGAAGGAAAACCGATCTCCGGCAAATTCGAGCTCGAGGATGGAAAGCTGCAGCTCTCCGTCTATACCGAGAAGGCGAGCAAGTTCTACGAAGTCGTCGTCGACCATACATCGGGAAAAATCGCCAAGACCGAAGAGATCACCAGTGGCGATGACCTGACTGCGGCGAAGGCGCAGTCGGCAGCCATGGCTCACGCGAAGAAGTCGTTGCGCCAGGCGGTGCGCGACGCGCAGAAGACGCACAAAGGCTTTCGCGCAGTCAGTGTCGTGCCGGAAGAGAAGGACTCGCACCCACTCGCCACGGTGACCCTGATGAAAGACCATGAGACGCGCACTGCGACTGAGAAGCTCGACTAGTCGGCCGGTGAACGATTGCGCCCGGACAGTCGTGGCCATTCTCCTATTGATGTGCTGCCATCGCCCGCAACATCAGACTGTTCTTTTCATGTGCCCGCATGGCGGCGCCAAGAGTCTGATCGCTGCGTCGTATTTCAACCGGATGGCCGCCGAGAAGAATCTGCCGTTCACGGCGGTGGCGGTTGCTGCCGAAGACCCTTACCGGAGTGTGCCGACTCCCATCGCCGACTTCCTCGCAAAAGACGGCTTTCACGTTCGTTCGTTCAAACCAAGGCCAGTCAGTCGCGCCGACTTGCGCAGCGCCTCGAAAGTCATCGCCGTCGGTTGCGATCTGACCAAGGTCGATACTCGAGGAACCGCCGTCGAAACATGGGATGACGTGCCACTGGTCGATGACGGCCTCCCGCAATCAGCCGCGGCCATCCGCAAGCATGTAATTTCGCTCGTCGATCAGATCCGTTCCCGTCGTCCATAGCCTGATCGAACTCGAACCCGAGTACCGGTATATTCAGCCTCAGTGGTCGTCACATCGAAGCCGCTTCTGACGGCAACGATTGCCGCGATCGCCAGCGTTTGCCTGGCCGAGCAGCAGCCTCCGATTCGACAGGCGACAACCGACAGTGCGATTCATCTCGACGGCCGTCTCGACGAACCGGCGTGGGCGACGGCGGAGGCGGTGATCCTCACGCAACAGAGCCCGCATCCTGGCGCTCCGTCGCCCTATCGGACGACACTGCGCGTCGTCACCGATCGCACGCACCTCTATTTCGGATTCTCGTGCCAGGACCCCGATCCGCAACGGATTGCGGTCCACACCATGCAGCGCGACGGCGACATGTCAGGAGACGATACCGTGGCCATCGTCCTCGACACCTTCGGCGACCAACGTAGCGGCTACTACTTCCAGATCAACAGTGCCGGCGCGCGTGCCGACGGTCTCATTGCCACCCCCGACGATGTTCCTCTTGATTGGGACGGAGTGTGGGACGCGCGCGGCGCGCGAACATCGGAAGGGTGGAGCGCCGAAATCGTCATCCCCATCAACACCCTTCGCTTCGATCCGAACCGCAACGCCTGGGGCTTCAATGCCCAGCGGTACGTGCCCAGGGAAAGGCAACGCCTCCGCTGGAGCGGAACGACCCTCGACGCTGCCTTCATCGATCTCCGTCGCGCTGGCCTGCTGGAGGTCCCGCGATTCGAGCGGGGCCACGGCATCACGACGAACATCAACACACTTGCCCAGCGGACGAGCGACTTCATCACGCGCGATCGCGCCGTCTCCGGCCGCACCGGTTTCGACCTCGGCTACAACGCAACGCCGCAGCTCGGCGGCATGGTCACGATCAACACCGATTTTGCCGAAACGGAAGTCGACACGCGACAGATCAACCTCACCCAGTTTCCGCTTTTCTTTCCCGAGAAACGCGCGTTTTTCCTGGAAGGATCCAACCAATTTAACTTTGGCCTCAACCTCGGCAGCGATTTCGTGCCGTTCTACTCCCGGAAAGTCGGACTAGTGGAGGGAAGCATCGTCCCGCTCCATGCCGGCCTGAAGGTCCTCGGCCGCGCCGGAAAATGGGGCATCGCCGCGCTCGATGCACAAACTGGGAGCGCGCACGGCGTCTCCGGTCGGAATCTGTTCGCAGGCCGCTTCACCTACGACGCAACCGATCATCTGCGAATCGGCACGCTGCTCACCGCCGGCGATCCGGAATTCCAAACTCACAACCGTCTGGGCGGCGTCGATGCCATCTGGCGCACGTCCACTCTCGCCGGCGACAAGAATTTTGCTGCCGGCGCGTGGCTGGCCACGAGTCACAGCACGGGATTACACGGGCAAAATCGTGGATGGGGCGTCGCAATCGACTACCCGAACGATCTCTGGGACGTCAACGCATCCGTAAAGAACTTCGGCGATGCGCTCGAGCCCACGCTCGGTTTTCTTCCCCGCCCCGGCACGCGGCAGTACAACTTCTACAGCGCCTACCAGCCGCGTCCGAAGCAATCGTGGATTCAGCAGTTCTTCTTTGAATTGCAACCGCGCATGGTCAAAGACCTCGACGGCCGGACGTTGACGTGGCGCGTCTTCACCGCTCCCTTTAACGTGGAGAGCAATGGTGGCGTCCACCTCGAGGCGAACTACGCGCCCGAGTTCCAGCGGCTCAGTCGGCCATTCGCGATTACCGACTCGGTCACGATTCCGGTGGGCGCCTACCGCTTCGACCGCTTCCGCGTTGAAGGGCAATCGTCGCCGGCACGCCCGATCCGCGTCGGTACCACGGTCTGGTTGGGCACCTTCTTCGACGGCCGGCTGACGCAGGTCTCGAGCTTCGTGACATGGACGGAGCGGGCAGGTCACCTTCAGCTCGAATTCGACGCGGAAAATGATTTCGGTCGTCTGCCGTTCGGCAATTTCACTCAGCGACTTCTGCAAACGAAAGTCGTGTACGCGTTCTCGCCGAACCTGATCGTGTCCAGCTACGCGCAGTACGACACCGAGTCACGGCAGGTCGGCATCAACAATCGGCTGCGCTGGACCATTCGGCCAGAGGCTGACCTCTTTATCGTTTGGAATCGCGGCTGGCAACACGGGCTTCTCGACGACCCATCGCGTTTCGCACCGCGGTCGGACCAATTGGTGATGAAGTTGCGCTGGATCTGGCGCGGGTGATTCGGTCACTCATTTGCCTACCGCAGCAGGTCGAAGCGCAATGACCTGTCCATCGATTGTTCCGACGTAGAGCGTCGAATCGTCCGAGCCGATCCCGCGGATCGGCTTGTCGTGAATGGTTTGTGACCACGCGACGTCGCCGGTCGCTTCATTGAGGGCAAACAGCGTCCCGTCGCGATCTCCAACGATTACCCATCCGTGCCAGAGTCTAGGGCGAGGAGAAGTCCATTTGCTTTTTGAGTCGGCATGCCACAGCACGCGCCTTAGCTTCGGATCAACCAGCATGACCTTCTTTTCACTCATGACATACACCCCGCGGTTACCGGCCACGGGAGTGTCCTCCGGGACGACATCGAGATCCAGCGTCGAAAGCGCGCGACCATCCGACTGCCTCAACCGATACAGTTTCTTGCCTTGCGTGCCGGCGATAATCGCGTCGCCTACGACCGCCACGGCTGTGGATGCCGGGGCGTCGAGCTGCGTCTTCCAGAGCTGTTTGCCATTCTGCGAATCGATCGCGTAGACAGCGTCGTTACTCGATCCAAAAAATACGCGTCCATTCGCGAGGGCAGCCGACATCCCGACACGCCTGCGCCTGGCCTCGATCGGAAAGCTCCACAGCTCGGCGCCGGAAGCGGCGTTCAAGCTGACGATGCGTTCATCGACGGTCACGCCGACGACGCGATCTCCGTCAAGCAGGAGGTCGCTCGTGAAGCCGCTGTTGCCGTTTCCATGATGTGCATACTTCCAGGCGACATCGCCCGTCACGCGATCGAATGCGTAGATGTGCCCGATCTGGCCGCCATCGGTAGGAATAAATACGCGATCTTTCGTCGCAACCGGATTCCCGTGAAACTCGCGGGCGTCTCCGTCGCCCGCGACGTCATACAGCCAGACCGGCTTGCCGTTGGATCGATCGATGGCCGAGAAGACGCCCGAGCAGGCGCCGACGTAGATGACGTCGCCCACGACCGTGGGCGTCGCGAAGACTCACCCGCCGGTCTTGTACTCCCACAAAACCTCAGCGGGCGTCATCAGCAGGACTGCAAGAGCGAATGCGATCATTGAACTACCTCTACGCGCTGCCAATCGCTGCGCTGTCGTTTGAAGGGCAGCGCAAGGACCTTCCCGATCGTAACGTCGGCGGCATCCTGATAGGCGGGCACGCCGATGGTGATCTCGGCCTGCGGAACGTCGAGAACGATGGTGCGATGGATGAAGTCCCAGATCGACAGCAGGCTGGCCCAGTTGCTGTTCGTTTCATTGAGTCGGTCCGAATGATGGATCCCGTGCATGCGCGGCGTCGCGATGAAGTACACCAGGACGCGCTCGAATGGGATTGGGAGTCGCGCGTTGGAGTGATGAAAGAGAATCGATGCGAAAAGGATCGTCTGCCACAGCCAAAGCTGAAAAACGGTGGTCCCAATCAGCACGATCTGCAGCGAACGGTAAGCGATCGAAAGCGTGAGCTCACCAAAGTGAAATCGCAAAGCGGTCGACGCGTCGAGATCGAGATCGACGTGGTGCGGGAGATGAAATCTCCACAGAAAAGGGACCTGGTGAGAGGCCCGATGCCACCACCACAGCGTGTAATCGAGAAGAATGATGGCGGCGATCGTGTCGAGCGGCGCAGGAAGCGCAATTCGAGTGAGCAGACCAATGCGATGACGCGTCGCCCATGCCGCAACCGGGACGAGGATCGGCGCCTGGATCAGCGTGAGGATCGCGAGTGAGACGCCGCCGACGGTGAGATTCCGAATGACGTGGCGCAGCTTCGGCTCCAGCGTCCGCCGAAGCGGCGCAATCGCCTCCCACGCCGTGAAGAAGAGGAATCCGCCGCCCACCACCGCGACGGAGATGGCGTCTTCCGCTGACATGATTCCAACGTAGGGACTCCGAATCGATTCGTCAAATGAAATGATAGAATCGCCGTGATAAAGGTTCTTTATCGATGAATCCCGTCCACCTCAGAACCTTCGTCGCCGTAGCCGAGCTTCGCCACTTCGCACGCGCGGCAAATGCCTGCAATCTTTCCCAGCCGGCAGTCTCACATCAAATCGCGCAACTCGAGGCCGACGTCGGAGCGAAACTGTTCAACCGCGCGCCTCGGCGAGTGTCGCTCACCGTCGCCGGCGAGGTGATGCTGGAGGAGGCGCGGCGCGTTCTGGCGGCAGTCGATCGCGCTCGCGAACGGATGCACGAGGTCACCAGCGGGGCGGTCGGACGGATCCGGCTCGGCGCCACTGCCTCGCCGGGGCTGTATCTATTGCCGGCGGTCCTGACCGAGTATCGCGAAGCGCATCCGACATTCGATCTGCAATTTCAAATCGCGCCGCTCGACGCGATTGTCGATCGCGTCATCCGCAACGATCTCGACATGGCGGTGATCGCCGGCCGCTCTCCCACCAGCGAACTGCGGACGAAGCCGCTGGCGCGCGATGCGCTGGTGGCCATCGGCGCCCCAGCGACAGCATCGCACGGCGTCCGCCGTGCTCTCGCCGATCATTGCTGGATTTTGCGAGAGGAAGGATCGACGACCCGCCGGGAGCTCGACGCCTGGCTGCATCGGCACCGGATCACACCTGCGCGCACCATGGTTTTCGACGGCCCGGACGCGGTGAAGCGCGCGGTGACAGCCGGCCTCGGAATCTCGATCGTGTCGAGGTTGACCGTCGAGGAGGAGCTCGCGTCAGGCCGTTTGATTCCGCTCGAAGTTGGACTGACGCTGCCGCGTCGCGACATTTGCCTCATCGATCATCCGCAGAAACACCACGGGGCCGCCTGCAGCGCGATGTTAGGGTTGTTCGCCGCCAGATTCGAGAACCACCCCGAGTAGCGCAATCGGGGCTTTGGGAACGTACGTCAATGAGCGCGAGCTGACGATGCTCTTGCCGACCGCAGAGGCGCGGTTCTCCTCGTCGCCGCGAGCTGCGTACAGCCGATCGCCGGAGACCGCGAACTCCCAATGCTCTTTCCTCACGTTCGAGGCGCTCACCACGACAAATGACGCGGAGTAGTTCGAGTCGCGCTCCGCGGCTACCGGGATGCCGTTCGAGTCGACCCACACCCGAAGCTCGATCTTCGGTTCTTTGACAAATCTGCTCGTGCCCGCGAGCGTCGGCTTGACTTTGATCCGCATTAGCGTGGCGGCCTTCCCATTGTGCATCGACGGCGACTGGCTGACTAAAGATGACTGATCGAGATCGCCGAGCAACATCGAAGCCGAATCGAGCGCATCGATGATATCGAAGATCGTCAGCGCCACCATCGCGGTCCGGGTGGGCGTGCGGTTCTCCGGATTGCGCTTCTTCTCCTCCGCTTCAGTTTCTGCGGCGCCGAGGGCGGAGGGTGGAACACGAATGAGGAGCCCGGCCGGACCGAATTCAACTTCAAAATTCGTCGCGCCGCTCCGTGCGCCCGCTGTGCCCTGCGAGTCAGAATTCACTTCCACCGAAGCCGACACGGCGAAGGGCGCATTCGCCGGATATCGCAGAAGAACCGTCCGGAGATCCGACAAAGAGTCGCCGGCCAGCGGGGTTGCGATCAGAAAGAGATACGCAAGAGCTGTTCGTGTCATATTTCGATCGTACTCCTGATCTCGTGATCGAATAGCGGTCACCGGATGTTAAGCCCACCGTATCGGCGTTCGCGGGCCGCGCTTCTGAAGATCGAGCGCAGCGAGGGTTGGCGGACCATCATCATCGCGTTGGTGGCGAACGTGGTCATCGCCATTGCGAAACTGGTCAGCGGTCTCCTGTCCGGATCGACGGCCTTGCTGGCGGAAGCGGCCCATTCGCTGGCGGATTCGTCCAATGAAGTGCTTCTCGGCATCTCGCTGCGCCGCGCCGCGGTTCCCCCCGACGATCTCCATCCACTCGGCCACGGACGCGAACGATTTCTATGGGCATTCATGGCGGCCATCGCGTCGTTCCTGGTGGGAGGCTGCTTCTCCATCGCCCTTGCCATTGGGCAGTTGACGCACGCCGAAAAGATCGCCAACACAACACCTGCCTGGATCGTCCTCGGAATCGCATTCCTCGCCGACGGCACATCATGGCTGCAGAGCGTGGTGCAGGCGCGACGCAATGCCAGGGAGCGAGGCTGGTCGGTCTGGTTTCACCTTCTGCGATCCAGCGATCCCGTCGACCGGGCCATCGTCGTCGAAGACAGCGCAGCGCTGATCGGTCTGGTCATCGCCGGCGCCGGCCTTCTGGTCAGTCGCCACGTCGGCAACAGCCGGCCCGATGCGATCGCATCGCTGCTCATCGGCATCCTGCTGGCGATCACTGCCTTCGGCCTGGCGCGGCCGCTCGGCGATTTTCTGGTCGGGAAGTCGCTTCCTCCGGAATTGCTGACCGAGCTTCGCAAGATCGTGGCGTCCGACAGCGCGGTCGAGGAAATCGTGTCGTTGCAGGCCGTCTATGTCGGCCCGGAAGAGGTGATCGTGGCGGCGAAGGTCAGGCCATCGCCGCGGTTGACGGTGGAGGAACTCGCCCGCGCGATGGACAACCTCGATCAGGCCCTTCGCACCGCCTCCCCGTTCGTCGGCGACGTGTACATCGACGTGACAACGTCAACTTAGCTGATCTCGCCGAAGTGGCCGCTCTGATAGTCGATCATGGCCTGGCGGATCTCGCCTGCCGTGTTCATCACAAACGGTCCATAGCGCGCGATCGGCTCATTCAGCGGAACGCCGCCGATGAGGAGCACTTCTGCCCCACTCTCGGTGGTGATCGTCACTGCGTCACCGTCGCGGCCGAAGATGACCATGTCGTTCTCGCGCGCGATCCGATCGCCGAAAGCCGCCTGCCCGCTCACGATGAAAGCAAACGCGTTGTATTCCTCAGGGATCACTTGCGTAAAGCGACCGCCGGCGGCGAGGCGCACGTGCAGGTACATGATCGGCGTCCGCGTGTCGATGGTTGCCTGCGTGCCGAGGGACTCACCGGCGATCACGGTCACGGTGACTTTGCCATCCGCGCTCTTGGCAGTCGGGATCTCGGAAGAGCGCAGTTCCTGATAACGCGGCTTCATCATCTTGTCGGTCCGGGGGAGGTTGACCCACAGTTGAAATCCGTGCAGTCGCCCGCCGCTGCGAAGGATTTCTTCGGAAGGCATCTCGGAGTGAATCACCCCCGAGCCGGCCGTCATCCACTGCACGTCACCGGCGCCGATGCGGCCGTGATTGCCCTGCGAGTCCTTGTGCTCGACGGCCCCGTCGAGGATGTATGTCACGGTCTCGAAGCCGCGATGCGGATGATCGGGTGCGCCCTTCGCCTCGCCCGGGCCGTGGGTCACCGGTCCCATGCGGTCGAGAAGCAAAAAGGGATCGAAGTGGTCGAGACGCGGCGTGGGAAACGGACGCGTCACGAGCATCCCTTCTCCCTCCAGCTGCGGGGTGGCATGGACGAGCTGGCTGACAGAGCGTGTGGGCATGATCACTCAGTACAACAAAAGTGCATTCCACACGAAAAAAAACGGGTCCGGGATCCCTTGTATCCCGGAACCTTTCTCAGCGCGTTAACATCCACAAGGGGGCATTCGCGCCAAATTTGCCTCAGCAACTCATCGCGTTACTGCGACCGACTTCGTCAGGTTGACATCTGCGATAGCGCGTTCCCGCCGAAATCGTTTCACCTCGCTTGACCCATCGCGTCCCTCGAGGCGACCTCAACACGTTGACATCTGCGATGAAGCGTTCGTATTGAGACGAGCGACAAGATAGGTTCACGAAAGCGCGCGCGCAATAGTTTTCGCTGTTACATTTTTCGCGGTTTTCCACATCCTTCCACAGATGGCGTGCACACGTTGTTGAGCAAAGTTCGCGAGAAGACGATGCTGCAACGGCGATCCGATCGGCGACGCTGTGGAAGCTTTGTTCGGATATGCTCGCGCAGATGACCAGATCGACGGACCGATTTCGCCAGCTTCATCAGTCGGGATGCTTCGTGATGCCGAATCCATGGGATCCCGGCAGCGCGAAGCTTCTGGTCCAGCTCGGATTTCCGGCGCTGGCGACGACCAGCTCGGGATTCGCGTGGTCCGTGGGTCGTCGCGATAACCACGTCCCGCTCGAACAAGCGCTGGCGCATTTCCGCGCCATCACCGCCGCCGTAGACGTCCCCATCAATGCCGACTTCGAGGGAGGCTTCGCGGTTGACGCTCACGGAGTCGCGGACAACGTAGCCGCCGCGGTTGCGACAGGGATCGCCGGCATATCGATCGAAGATTCGACCGGCGATGCAGCGAATCCCCTGTTCGAATTTGATCTTTCGGTGGCGCGAGTCCGTGCCGCGCGGGCGGCGATCGAGAAGAGCGGCACGGGCGTTCTTCTCACCGCGCGCTCGGAGGGCTTCATTGCCGGTCGCCCTGACTTTGACGAGACGATTCGCCGTCTGGCAGCGTACGCCGCGGCCGGCGCCGACTGCCTCTATGCGCCAGGATTGCGAAAGATCGGCGACATCAAGGCGGTCGTGGAAGCGGTCGCGCCCAAACCAGTGAATGTTCTTGCGGGAAGCGACTTCACGACCGTGGCTGAGCTGGCTGCGGCGGGCGTGCGTCGGATCAGCGTGGGCGGCGCGCTTGCACGCACGGCCTGGACCGGATTTCTGGCAGCGGCGAGAGAGATCGCCGAGAAGGGAACGTTCTCCGCGCTCGGCCGCGCAATTCCCGGCGCGGAGATGAACGGATATTTCGGATCATGATCAACATTCAACGTTACAAGCGACGGCTGCTCGACCTTGAAAAGAAGCTCGACGCGAGTACCTCTCGCGATCTCGAAGATGGCCGCGGAGAATTGATCGACACTCCGCACGATGCCGGCGATGCCAGCGTGTCCGACGTGGCCATCGATTCTGAATTCACCGCGGCCGAGCTCAACTCGATGATTCTGCAGCAAGTGCAGGATGCGCTCCGTCGGATCGATGACGGCACTTTCGGCAAATGTCTCGTCGACGGGGGCCCGATCGAACCGAAACGTCTCGACGCGGTCCCGTGGACGCCCTACTGCCTGAAGCATCAGACATTGCTCGAGGCAGCAGGGCGCGAGAGAAACTGGACGCTGTAGATCAGAATGCGAAGCTGGAAGGAGATCCAAATGGCCAAAAAGAAAAATACCGAGGCGATCGCGGCGCGTGCGCGCCCGCTGAGCCGCCAGAGCGCACACGAGTTTCAGGCGTTCAGCCAGACCGTGCCGATGCCGATCGCGCTCTCACAGAAGGTCGCGAAGCAGAGCGTCGAGAATCTCAATCAGGTTCTCGCCGACACGTTCACGCTGCGCGATCTCTACAAAAAGCACCACTGGCAGGTCGGCGGACCCACGTTCTATCAATTGCATCTTCTCTTCGATAAGCACTACGAAGAGCAGAACGATCTGGTGGACGCAATCGCCGAGCGGATCCAGTCGCTGGGCGGCGTCGGCCTCGCGATGGCACCCGACATCGCGGAGACGACCATCATCCCGCGCCCGCCCAAGGGCCGCGAAGAAGTGCCGGTGCAAATCTCGCGACTTCTGCACGCCCATGAAATCGTGCTCGAGGAAGCGCGCACGATGGCGCGGCAGGCGGCGAAATCAGGCGACGATGGGACGAACGATCTCCTTGTCTCCGATGTCATTCGGGGCAACGAGAAACAAGTGTGGTTCCTGTCGCAGCACCTCGTCGACGTGCCGCTGGTCAAAGCGGATTGACCGCGGGGTTAGGATGACGTCATGTCTGCCTCCGTTCCCCTGACTGTCGCGCCGCGTGAAGAACAGGTTTTTCCGATCTTGACGCCGGAGCAGATCGCACGCATCGCTGCTCACGGACGAAGACGCACGGTGCAGCGCGGCGATGTGCTCATGGAGGCAGGTCAGCAGCACTTCCCGTTGTTCCTGGTCACGGCCGGAGAGCTGGAGGTCGTACGCTCCTCCTGTACTGGCGAGGAAGTGGTCACGACGCATCACAGCGGTCAATTCAGCGGCGAGCTGAATCTGCTGACCGGCCGGCGCGGCCTGGCGACCATCCGCGTGATCGACGCCGGCGAAGTCATCGAAGTACAACGCGACGACCTTCTGGCGCTGCTGCAAACGGACGCCGAGCTCAGCGAGATCTTCATGCGGGCGTTCATCCTGCGGCGGGTCGCGCTCATCGATCGCGGCTTCGGAGACGTGGTGGTGCTGGGCTCGAGGTACTCGCCTCGAACCCTGCAGATCCGTGAGTTCCTCTCGCGGAATGCGCATCCATATACATATGTCGACCTCGACGTCGACGAAGTCTCTCAGGAATCCCTCGATCGCCTGAAGGTCTCGACCGCCGACATTCCCGTGGTGATCTGTCGCGGTGAAGCGACCCTTCGGAATCCGACCAACGCGGAGATTGCCGATTGCATCGGATTCAATGAGGCCATCGACGTCGACGAGAGTCACATTCGCGACGTGGTGATCGTAGGCGCAGGTCCGGCCGGTCTAGGCGCCGCAGTGTATGCCGCGTCGGAAGGTCTCGACGTCTTGATGGTCGAAGCGAATGCGCCCGGCGGTCAGGCCGGCTCCAGCATGCGCATCGAAAACTACCTCGGCTTCCCCTCCGGCATTACCGGTGAGGAGCTGGCCACACGCGCATTCAGTCAAGCCGAGAAATTCGGCGCCCAGATGATCATCGCCAAAGGCGCCACGCAGTTGCGGTGCGAGAGACGACCGTACGCCATCGAGATCGAGAATGGAGCGCGCGTCACGGCCCGCACCATCATCATCGCCACCGGCGCCGAATATCGAGGCTTGCCCATCGAGAATCTCGCCAGCTTCAACAGTGCAGGCGTTTACTACATCGCCACGCCCATGGAAGCACAACTATGCAAAGGCGAGAAGGTGATCATCGTCGGCGGCGGCAATTCGGCTGGTCAGGCGGCGGTCTTCCTGGCGGGGCACGCCAGTCGCGCGATCATGCTGGTCCGATCGGGTGGATTGGCCGAGAGCATGTCGCGCTATCTGGTCCGGCGCATCGAAGACAATCCAGCCATCGAGGTCAGGACGAGTTGTCAGATCGTTGCGCTCGAGGGTGGGAGGCACCTGGAGCGCGTGCGTTGTCGTGATGAGAACAGCGGAACCGACACTGTTGAAAACATCCGCCACGTTTTCGTGATGACGGGCGCAGTGCCGGCGACCAAATGGCTCAACGGCTGCGTCGCGCTCGACGATCACGGATTCATCAAGACCGGTCCCGATCTCTCGCAGGAGGATCTGGGCACCGCGCAGTGGCCGCTGGCGCGGCAGCCGCATCTTCTCGAGACCAACCGGCCCGGCATCTTCGCGGTCGGAGACGTGCGAGGCGGCAACATCAAACGCGTGGCCTCAGCGGTCGGCGAAGGCTCGATCGCGGTTGCCTTCGTGCATCAAGTACTGCGCGAGTGATCGGATCGCCGGTCGTCTCGCAGTAGTGCTTCGACGAGCGACGCCGGCATTCCGAGGTGTCGCATCGATTGCCGGGCGATGTTCTCGGGAACATCGACGTACACGACCGGCCGTTTTGTGATTCGCGAAAGCATCCTCGCCGCATCATGATTCGACATTGGCGCGATGCAGTCGTCGGCCTTGCCGTCATCCGTGACCACCATCGCGATGTCCGATGCTCGCTTCACGTTGAACGCCTTCGCGATGAGCTGCGAGGCCAGCGCACTGAGCGAAGAGCCGTTATTCATGCCGATGACTGCCGTCTGCATGCTCCCGCTTCGGCGGAAATCGATGACGATCACCTCGCCCCCGGCGCCGATGATTTCGTCAGACATGTGCGAACTCTATCTATTGATATATGTCAGCCAGCGGCATAATTCGGATTTCACGAACCATATTCGTCGTGGCGGCGCCACCACTGGTAGCGCGGGGTCTGCGGCCAGCCCTCCGGCGAATTCTCCCAATCCTCTTGCCGTCCGAGTGGGGTGAGATCGAGGAATGTCCAGACACTGCCGAGGGCCTCGACGCCGCGAAGCGACGTGAAGTAGGTGCGAAAGATCTTGTCGCCATCGCGCAGGAAAACGCTGAGGCCGAAAGTCTCACCACGCTTGGTTGTTAGACCGAAGTCGACATTGAAGTCACTGTCGTGCGACGAGTACCACGGTATCGTCCACCCCATGCGTTTTCGATAACGTTCGATGTTCGCCAGCGGCGCGCGCGAAATCAGGGCGAATGACGTGTCGCGTGCGTGGAGATGGGCAAGGTGACCAAACTGGTCAACACATAATGAGCAGCCGGGTCAGCCGGCCTTCGGCCAACCATCAACTCCAGGCGCGAACATGAAGTGATAGACGATGAGCTGGCGGCGTCCTTCGAACAGATCGAGCAGAGTGGCTTTGCCCTGGGGTCCCTCGAACAGATACTCCTTTTCGATTTCCACCATCGGCTGCCGACGCCGTTCCGCAGCCAGCGCGTCTCGCGCACGAGTGGCAGCCTTTTCCTTCGCCAACAGCTTTGCATGAGCCTTCTGCCACGCATTTTGCGAGACGATTTTGGGAAGTGCCTTCTTGCTTTTTCTTTTCATCATAAATGCCGTCAGCGTTCGTAGATGTGCGCGACCACGCCCGACGCAAATGTCGTCGCGCCTTGCAGTTTCAGATTCAGATGTGAAGGCAAATCCTTGAACAGAGGCGCTCCGCCGCCCAGGGCGACCGGGTGCGTGACGATGCGGTATTCGTCGATCAGGTTCTCCCTCGCGAGCGATTGCGCGAAGCGCGCCCCGCCATGCGCGAGAATCGGCTTACCCGGCTGCTGCCTGAGACGCGCAATCTCCTCGCGAAGATCGCCGCGCGCGATGCGCGACTCTTTCCAAGTCGCCTCTTTCAGCGCTTTAGAGAAAACGACTTTAGGAATCTCGTTCATCGGCGCCGCGAACGGTCGATGCTCGGGAGGCTGCACGCTCGGGTTCGGCCAAAAGGCTGCCATGTCTTGATAGGTCTTCGCCCCCATGATGTGGACGCCGGCTTGCCACACGGAGTCGACGATCCACTTCGTCAATTCGGCGTCCATCGTTTCAAACACCCACTCCAACTCCCCGTTGGGACCGTTGACGAACCCGTCAACCGACATCGCCATCTTCAGGATGACTTTTCGCATCAGTCCATACGCACCAGCCCGCGCCGGGTCGCGACCTTGATCGCCTCGGTGCGGCTGGTGACGCCGAGCTTCTCAAAGAGATGACCGAGGTGACTCTTGACGGTGCGCTCGCTGATGCCGAGGGTGCTGGCGATTTCCTTGTTTGATTTGCCGTCGGCCATGAGGCGCAGCGTCGACAGCTCGCGCGGCGTCACCTGCACCCGCGTCAGGCCTTCGGCCAGCTTGGCCGCGGCGGCCGGCGCGAGATAGGTCTTGCCGGCAATGACATCGTGGATGCAGGCGATCAACTCGTCGGCGGTGATGTCTTTGAGCACGTAAGCCTTCGCGCCCGCCTTCAGCGCGCGCGTGATGTCTTCGTCGGTATCGTAGGTCGTCAGCACGATGACCCTGGCGTTCGGATCGAGCTCGCGAATCTGCCGGACCGCCTCCACGCCTTCCATCACCGGCATCCGCAGATCGAGCAAAACGACGTCGGGATGATGTTTCGCAAATGCAACCACCGCCTCCGCTCCGTTGGCGGCTTCTGCCACCACGCGGAGGTCGGCCTCGTGGCTGATGATGTTGACGACGCCGGTGCGCACGAGCGCGTGGTCGTCAACAACGAGAACGCCCGCGGGTTCGATCATGGATTCGGGATGCTGAAGGCCGGCGGCTCCCATGCCAGCACCACTTCCGTTCCTGCTCGCGGCGCGGTGACGATCGTCAAAGAGCCGCCGATTCTCTCCGCGCGCTCCTGCATGCTGGTCAGGCCGAAGCCCGCGCCAAAGCGCTCCTTGGCGATGCCGCGTCCATCGTCGGCAACGGAAAGACGGAATCCGTCCGACCGCGTGGCTGCGGCGTGAATGGTGATCTTGCGTGCGCGCGCGTGGCGGACCGCGTTCGTCAATGCTTCCTGTGCAATGCCGATGATCTCGCGTTCGACCACTCCATCGAGTGCCGGAAGCTCTTCCACGAACAGCTCGATCGGTACGTCGGTCGTTCGCCGCGCCAGGTCGGTGGTGCGCTCGAGGACGGCCACGACATCGCCGGCGGCGATCTCCTGCGGCCGAAGCGCTCCCACCGATCTTCGCGCCTCGATCATGTGCGTTCGGGCGAGGTCGACGGCGTCGTCGATACTCCTGGCGATGTTAGGCTGCAGACCCGGCGCCCGCTGCACCGATTGCAATTGCATCAGGATGGCCGCGAATCCCTGCGCCAGCGTGTCGTGAATGTCGCGCGCAATCCGATTGCGCTCTTCCAGCACCGCCTGATGCCGCGCTTCGATGCGGCTCTGTTCCGCCAGCCGGCTCTGATGCAGCGCCAGGGTGGCCTGACGCGCGGTCGCTTCCAACAGCAGGCGCCGCCAGGGCGCCTCCTCCGGTTGCGCGTCGGCGGTGGAGAGTGCAATCCATCCGAGGTTGCGAGACGGGAGGACGAGCGGGGTGACCGCCACCGCCGTCAGGCCGATCGACTTGTTGAATGTGCGAACGCTCTCCGGCAGACGGGCATCATCACCGCAATATTCAATTGTCTCGCTCCAACCCTGCTTGAATTCGAAGAGATACGCCGCCATCGCGTCGCGCGGCATGGTCAGCGCGTCCCAATCGGGACCGTCTTTCACGAACAGTTTCTCGCCGATGTAGGCCATCCACAGATCGCACCGCGTGCCCTCTTCGTCGAGGAGCCAGACGCCGCAGGCGTGGCTCTCGCCGGTCTCGATCAGCGACTTCATGAATGCGCGGAAGAAGCCTTCGATATCGGCTTCGCGGACGATCAGATCGAGCGCGAGCTGCACGGCGTGGCTCTGAATGTGGGCCATGCAATGCGCGCGGCGGCGTTCGCTGGTCTCCTCCTCGAGCCTCGCCTTGAGCCTTTCCAGACTCTCGGTCCAGATCTCGTCCGGCAGTGCCGTCGTGTCGCAGCCCTTGTCCGACACCGATTCCTTGGTCGGTTCCATACGATGATTATGCTACCGCCGCGGCCTCAGAGCATCGGCCAAAGGTAGCAGAACGCTCTGCTGCGTTCGGGCCCGGCGATTTTCTAAGTATCGTAGCCGGGGCCGGCAGGCGACCCGCACTCTCTCCACAGCTTTTCCCAGTTCCAAATCCCGGACGTCACCGCGTTCGGCAACGGGAATCCGAGCTGATGCGTGAGCATACACACCTGCCCGCGATGGTGGGCTTCGTGAGAAAGCATGTAGCAGAGCATTTCCACACCGACCGGCCACGGCTGAGCCCAGCCGTCTCTGCGAAACTTCTCGATGCGGCCCCCACCACCGCCGAGCGCTTCAGCGAGCATCTCCGCGCAGCGAGCGGCGCTCTCGGCCAATCCTGCGCCGGCCTGCTGCCGCGTGCAGCGCGCGCGATTGAGTTGCCGTGGAACCTTCAGGTGCGGAGCTGTAAGCCTGACCCACTTGGAGCGGACGTTGTGGATGTGCGTGAAGATCGCCGCAATGGTGCGGACCTTGCCGGGCGGTTTGGCTGTCCAGACGGCAGGGTCAAGATGTTCGATGAGAATCTGGTTCATGCGATCATTGGCGGCAAAGATCTGGACTGCGGTTCGGCCGAGTTGAGTGTGGACCTTCTGATGACGCGTTGTCACGGCTCCTACCTTCATGCGTTCGCTCCGTTATCTTAACGGGGACAAAATAAGAATTACCAAGCGTCGTCAGGTGTTGGGAGGAAGAGGCAGTGGAAAACCTGGTTCGATTCTTTGAGGCCGCACTTGGTTTGGCGCGTTTTGGTCATAACAATTCAAGAATCCTCGTGCACAAACCCAACTATGAAGCGCGTGTCGTCGGACGCGACGTCAACGGACGGGTCAGAGCACTCAGACTCCAACGCGTGACGATCGAGTATCACAACTTTTGCTGAACGTTCACCTTCGATCATCAGAGCAGATCGTACGAAAGTAGGAGTCCGCTCTCCCCTTTCCGCCTCAGCCGTTGGCTGCACCACTGCCCGATTGTTTCGTGACAATCTCGAACCGAAACTTTATGCGCTATGGAATCACGCAAATCAGTTCTGCTTTTTCTGGCGCTTCCGGTTTCGTTTCTTCTTCTCCAGGCCTGCACGCGGGCCCATGCCCAGCCGGCCGGCTCACCGCCGCCGCCCAAGATCAGCGTCGCGGAAGTCGTTTCGCGCGACGTGACCGAGTGGGATGAGTTCACGGGCCGATTGGAGGCCGTCAACTCTGTCGCCATCCGGCCGCGCGTATCGGGATTTGTCGCCGCCATCCGCTTCGAAGAAGGGGCGATGGTCAACAGAGGCGATCTGCTGTTCGAGATCGACGCCCGGCCGTTCCAGGCCGAAGTCGATCGCTTGCGCGCGGAGCTGGCGCGCGTTCGCGCCACCGTGCAGCGCGCGCAGAGCGAGCTCGAACGCGCCAACAAGCTCTCCTCGGAAGACGCGATGTCGTCCGAAGAGCGCGATCGCCGGGTAGCGTTCGCGAAGGAATCGGCGGCGCAGGTGGCAGCAGTCGAAGCTGCGCTTCGGGCAGCGGAGCTCAATCTCGAGTTCACGCGCGTGACCTCGCCCATCGCCGGCCGCGTCGGACGCGCCATCGTTACCGTCGGCAACCTGGTGTCCAGTGGACCTGGTGAAGCGACGCTGCTCACGACGGTTGTCTCGCTCGATCCGATCTACGCATCGTTCGAAGCGGACGAGCAGACATTCCAGCATTTCGCCGCGCGTGCCAACGGATTGCCGGTACGCATGGCGCTGGCAGACGACGAAACATTTGGGCGCGAAGGGCGCCTCGATTTTCTCGACAATCAGATCAACCCCGCCACGGGCACCATTCGCGGCCGAACGATCTTCCGCAATCGCGATCTCACTTTGACCCCTGGTTCGTTCGTCCGTCTGCGTCTGCCCGGCAGCGCCGTGCATCGCGCGCTGCTGATTCAGGATCGCGCGGTCGGAACGGATCTCGACAAACGCTATGTCTACATCGCGGGCGCCGACGGCACGGTCGAGTACCGAACCGTCCAGCTCGGGCCGATGATCGACGGACTGCGCGTCGTGCGCACCGGCCTCAAGCCGGGAGAGCTGGTCGTCATCAACGGTCTGCAGCGCGTGCGGCCGGGCGCGCACATCGAGCCGGTGAAGGAATCGATGGAAGGGGCGTCGTGATCGGCGCCCCTCACCCGGCGCTTCGCGCCACCCTCTCCCCGCTTCGCGGGGCGAGGGACCTCAACGAGAAGGACATATGAAACTCGCACAATTCTTCATCACCCGCCCGATTTTCGCGGCGGTTCTCTCGCTGCTGATCCTCATGGCCGGCGGCATCGCGCTGTTCAAGCTGCCGGTGAGCGAATATCCGAGCGTCGCGCCGCCCACGGTGGTCGTGCGCGCGGCCTATCCCGGTGCGAATCCGAAGGTCATCGGCGAAACGGTGGCCGGTCCGCTCGAGCAGCAGCTCAACGGCATCGAGGGCATGCTGTACATGTTCTCGCAGTCGACCTCCGACGGCCGGATGACGCTGACGGTCACGTTCGCGGTCGGAACGGACCTCGACAACGCGCAGGTGCAGGTGCAGAACCGCGTCGCGCAGGCGCTGCCGCGATTGCCGGCGGAAGTACAGCGCATCGGCGTGACGACCGAGAAGTCGTCGCCCGACTTCATCATGGTCGTGCACCTCCTCTCGCCCGACTCCCGATACGACATGTTGTATCTGTCGAACTTCGCGCATCTGCGCGTGAAGGATGAGCTGGCGCGGCTGCCTGGAGTTGGAAGCGCCCTGGTCTTCGGCGCAGGCGAATACAGCATGCGCGTGTGGCTCGATCCTGACAGACTGGCGGCGCGACAACTCACAGCCACCGACGTCGTCCGCTCGATTCGCGAGCAAAACCTCCAGGTTGCCGCCGGCATCCTCGGGGCTCCTCCCTCGCCCAGCAACACCACATTTCAACTCTCGATCAATGCGCGCGGACGCCTGACTTCGGAGGAGGACTTCGCGAACATCGTCGTGCGCGCGACGCCGGACGGTCAGATCACGCGCGTCCGCGACGTCGGACGCGTGGAGATGGGCGCCGATCGCTATTCCATGCGCAGTCTCCTCGACAACAAGAACGCTGTGGCCATCGGTGTCTTTCAGCGGCCGGGCACGAATGCGATTCAAGCTTCGAACGATGTCCGCGCCACCATGGCGCAACTGAAGAAATCGTTTCCGGCCGGCGTCGACTACGCCATCGTGTACGACCCGACCATCTTCGTGCGGCACTCGATCCGCGAGGTCGTGCAGACGCTGTTCATCGCGATTCTTCTGGTCGTGATCGTGGTGATGGTGTTCCTGCAGACCTGGCGGGCATCGATCATTCCGCTGGTGGCCGTGCCGGTCTCGCTGATCGGGACGTTCGCGGTGATGTTGATGTTCGGCTTCTCGCTCAACACGCTCTCGCTGTTCGGCCTGGTGCTCGCGATCGGGATCGTGGTCGACGACGCCATCGTGGTGGTCGAGAACGTCGAGCGGCACATTGAGCTTGGCGCAGAGCCGCTGGAGGCGACGCGCGAAGCGATGAAGGAGGTCTCCGGACCGATCATCGCCATCGCGCTCGTGCTCTGCGCCGTTTTCATTCCCACGGCATTCATCAGCGGACTCTCGGGGCAGTTTTACCGGCAGTTCGCATTGACGATCGCAATCTCGACGGTCATCTCCGCCTTCAACTCGCTCACCCTCAGCCCTGCCCTTGCATCCCGCCTGCTACTTCCCCACGGCGCGCCGCGCGACCGTCTGCAGCGCGCCGCTGATCGTCTCTTCGGCTGGTTCTTCCGGCTGTTCAATCGCGGGTTTACGGCCATGTCTCACGGATACTCGAAAGGCGTCGCGCGCGTGCTGCGCGTCGCGGTGGCCGCGCTCATCGTCTACCTCGGCCTGGTCGGTGTGGCCGCTTTCGGACTCATCAAAGTTCCGCGCGGATTCGTTCCGATGCAGGACAAGTCCTACCTGGTCGCGTTCGCGCAATTGCCCGACGCCGCGACGCTCGATCGCACCGAAGCAGTGATCCGGAAGATGTCCGACGTTGCGCTGCATCAGCCCGGCGTTGAAAGCGCGGTCGCGTTTCCAGGCCTTTCTGTCAACGGATTCGTCAACGCGTCGAATGTCGGGATCGTATTCGTCACCTTGAAACCGGAGGACGAGCGAAAGGGTAAGGACCTGAGCGCAGGCGCGATCGTGCAGGCCCTCAACATCAAATATGCCTCGATTCAGGAAGCGTTCGTCGCGATCTTCCCGCCCCCACCCGTCCAGGGCCTGGGCACCGTGGGCGGATTCAAGCTGTTCGTCGAAGACCGCAGCGGCTCCGGATTCGAAGAGCTCTACGCGCAGATTCAGAACGCGATGAACGAAGGACGGAAGCGTCCGGAGCTGGCCGGACTCTTCTCGAGCTTTCAGGTCAGCGTTCCGCAGATCGACGCCGACGTCGATCGCGAGCGCGCGAAATCGTACGGCATCAATCTCACCGACCTCTTCGACACGCTGCAGGTCTACCTGGGCTCGCTCTACGTGAATGATTTCAATCGATTCGGCCGAACGTATCAGGTGAACGTCCAGGCGGAATCGAAGTTCCGGGCGCAACCCGAGCAGATTCGAAAGCTCTACACCCGCAACGCCCAGGGCAACATGGTGCCGCTCGGATCGATGGTGTCGGTGAAGAGCGGATACGGACCCGAGCAGGTCATGCATTACAACGGATTCCCCGCGGCCGAGATCAACGGCGCCGCCGCCCCCGGATACAGCTCGGGGCAGGCGCAGAACGCGATTGCGGAAGTGCTGCGCGCGAAGTTGGCCAGCGGCATGTCGTTCGAGTGGACCGAGCTCGCGTATCAGGAAATTGTGTCGGGCAACACCATGATCCTGATCTTTCCGCTGTGCGTGTTGCTGGTCTACGTTGTCCTGGCTGCGCTTTACGAGAGTTGGTCGCTGCCGTTGTCGGTCATCCTCAACGTGCCCATGGTCATCTTCTCGGCCATCGGAGGCGTGTGGCTGACCGGCGGAGACAATAACGTTTTCACGCAGATCAGCTTTCTCGTTCTGTCTGCGCTGGCGTGTAAGAACGCGATCCTCATCGTCGAGTTCGCGAAGTATCGCGAAGAGAAGGGCGACGATCGGGTAACGGCCATCCTCGAGGCCTGCCGCGTGCGACTGCGTCCGGTGCTCATGACGTCTGCCGCGTTCATCATGGGCGTGCTTCCGCTGGTGTTCGCGTCAGGCGCAGGCTTTGAGATTCGGCGCGCCATGGGCATCGCGGTCTTCGCCGGAATGCTCGGCGTCACCACGTTCGGACTCTTCCTCACGCCGGTGTTCTTCACGCTCATCGGCAATCTGGTCGAGCGGTTCCAGCCGCGGCGAATTGCGGTTCCGGCGACCGCGGCGGTTCTGGCGTTGTTGATTGTTATTCCGGCGCGCGCACAACAGCCCCTCACCCCGTCCCTCTCCCCGCAAGCGGGGAGAGGGAGTTCGGCGGGAGGGCCCTCGCCCCGCGAAGTAGGGCCAGGGAGTTCGGCGGGAGGGCCCTCGCCCCGCGAAGTAGGGCCAGGGAGTTCGGCGGGAGGGCCCTCGCCCCGCGAAGTAGGGCCAGGGAGTTCGGGGCCCTCGCCCCGCGAAGTAGGGCCAGGGAGTTCGGCAGGAGGGCCCTCGCCCCGCGAAGCGGGGAGAGGGTGGTCCCGCGAAGCGGGACCGGGTGAGGGGTGGTGGCAGCAGTTCGAGGATCCGGTCCTCAATCAGTTGGAGTCCGATGCGCGCGAAGCGAATCACGACGTCCGCATCGCGGTCGCGCGATACGACCAGGCGCGCGCGGTCTTCAGCGACGTCGCGCTCGATCAATTTCCGATCGTCACCGCCGACGCCGCATTGGACAAGCGCAAACAGGTGATCCCCGGCTTTACTGACAAACCTCGCGAGATCACCACGTATCGTGCGGGATTCGACGCGTTCTGGGAGCTCGATGTCTTCGGCCGCGTGCGCTCATCCGTCCGCGCCGCGCGAGCGAATGCCGAGAGCTATCAATCGTCTCTCGAAGACGTGCGCGTGATCGTCGCAGCGGAAGTGGCGCGCAACTACTTCGAGCTCCGCGGATTGCAGCAGCGCATGCTGGTTGCCGAGCGCAGCCTCGAAAACCAGCGAGAAACGCTGCGACTTACCCGAGTGAGGCGCGACGCCGGCATCGGCGAAGAGTTCGATGTCGCCAGTGCCGCCGCACGCGTCGCAGCGATCGAAGCGAGTCTGCCGCCCATCCGCACCGCGATCGCCGAACGCGAGCATCGCATCGCTGTACTGACCGGCCGCCGTCCCGGCGAACCGGGTCTCGATCTCGCGCCGCGGCATTATCCGCCGCTCGCGAAAGCGCTGCCGGTGGGCGATCACGAAACATTCATTCGCCGGCGTCCGGACGTTCGCGCCGCGGAGCGGCAACTCGCGGCCGCGGCAGCGCGCGAAGGAGTGGCGAAAGCGGATCTCTTTCCTCGGATCACCGTGGCCGGCTTTCTCGGCTTCATCGCAGGCCGCGGAAATCTGTTCGGAGAATCCGACTCCCGCGCCTGGGCGGTGACGCCTGCGTTGTCGTGGTCGGCATTCGATATCGGCAGCGCACGCGCGCGCCTTCGCGGAGCGAAAGCCGGCACGCGCGAGGCGGAAGCCTTCTACGAACAGACGTTGCTGCGCGCGCTCGAAGAGACCGAGAACACGTTCGTCAACTACCGCGAGCAGCAGCAACGCCTCATCAAACTCAACGATCAGGCCCGCGAGAGCTCTCGAGCATCAGCGATCGCTCGCGCGCGCTATCGCGAAGGCGTCGCCGACTTTCTGGCGCTGCTCGATGCCGAGCGCACCCAATTGCAAGCCGAGGATGCGGTCGCGGAGGCGGAATCACAGGTCTTCACCAGCGTCGTCGGCGTTTACAAAGCCCTCGGCGGAATTCAAACGGAGGTTTCTCAATGACTGAACGACTCAAGAACAAGATTGCCTTGATCACCGGCGGAACGACCGGAATCGGACTCGCTACCGCCAAGCGTTTCGCGGCCGAGGGTGCGGAGGTCATCGTCACAGGACACAACCCCGAGACGCTCGAAGCAGCGCGCGCGCAACTGAACGGATCTGTGAAGGTGGTGGAATCCGACGCGGCGGACGAGCGCAAAGTCGCGCGCCTGTTCGAAACCATCGGCCGTAAGCACGGACGACTGGACATCCTTTTTCTCAATGCCGGCATCGCACGATTCGCTCCAATCGGCCAGGCGAACCTCACCGACTTCGATGCCATGTGGAACGTGAACGTGCGCGGGCTCTGGCTGGCCCTCAAGTATGCGCTGCCGATTTTGTCGGAAGGAGCAGCGGTCATCATCAACTCATCGATCGCGAACGTTAAAGGAATCGAAGGTTCGTCCGCATACTCCGCGACCAAGGCGGCAGTGCGCTCGCTAGTCCGTACAGCCGCGAGCGAGCTGGCCGGCAAGAACGTGCGTGTCAACGCCATCAGTCCCGGACCGATCGACACGCCGATCCTGGGCAAGCTTGGCATTCCGGCCGATGCGCTCGAAGCATGGCGCAGCGACGTCTTGTCGCGCATTCCGCTCGGCCGGATCGGCTCGGCGGACGAGGTCGCGAGTGTCGCCGCGTTTCTGGCGTCGACAGACGCGTCGTTCATCACCGGAGCCGACCTGGCCGTCGATGGCGGAATGGCGCAGGTGTGACCATGAACTCGAAATTGAAGCTGTTGCAGTTGGATCACGAATCGCACGCCGACGAGCGTCACGATCATCCGGAGGGACTCTTCGTCACTCGCGGAGAAATCAACCTCGTCGTCGACGGAGCAGCCGTCGCCATCAAGAAAGGTGGAATGTATGTCGTTCCGCCAGGTGCGCTGCACAGCGTTGAGGCGGATAGCGACGGGACGGTAGTCATCTTCGATTGAGGGATGGAGACATGCGAGCGCTTTTAGTTGTCGATGAGCAGAATGATTTTTCAACGCAAGGTCGCGCCGAGGTACTCCAACGGATTCGAGAGCGTGTGGCGGAGGTTCAGCGCGAACGCCGTCCGATCGCCTGGCTCCGACATCGCGATGAGCTCGGACCGAAGACGGACTGGTTGCGGGACCTCGGCGTCACAGAGATCCTGGTCGTCGGCTTCGAGGCACACACACTCGTTTCCAGCGTCGCGCGCGAGCTGCTGAGCCGCGGCTTTGCGGTTTCGATCGATCCCGATGCCACTGCCGGCCGCGACATCGAACACTCGATCCTCGGTCAGCAGACGGCGGACGACGTCCGCCTTTCGGCGCTGCTGCACCTGACCAACATGGGCGTGACGATTTCGAAGCGCGTGGAAGAAGCGCCCTACCTTGACTGGCTCGACGGCCGAAGAGGAGATCGGGTGCGATCATGGTAGTGATCGGAGTTCTCGCTTCGGCGCTGTTAATCTTCGTGGTTCTGGTCGGACGCGAAGAGGAAAGATGATGAAACGATGTGCCTGGGTCAGCGTCGACAATCCCCTGATGGTCGCGTATCACGATCGCGAGTGGGGTGTGCCGGTCCACGATGATCGCCGGCACTTCGAGTTCCTGGTGCTGGAAGGGGCGCAGGCCGGACTCAGTTGGTCGATCGTGCTCAACAAACGCGAAGGTTATCGCCGCGCGTTCAGCGAGTTCGATCCTGAGAAGGTGGCGCGCTACACCGTGAAACGGGTCCAGAAGCTCATCGCGGATCCAGGGATCGTTCGAAACCGATTGAAAATCGAATCCGCGATTCGCAATGCCCGTGCATTTCTTGCCGTTCAGGACGCGTTTGGGAGTTTTGACGCCTACGGTTGGCGCTTCGTCGATGGACGGCCCAAGGTCAATCGCTGGAAGGCGACGCGTCAGGTTCCGGCGACGTCACCCGAGTCCGACGCGTTCAGCAAAGATTTGAAGGGCCGCGGATTCAGTTTCGTCGGCTCGACAGTCATGTATGCGCACATGCAGGCGGTCGGGATGGTCAATGACCACCTGGTCGACTGTTTTCGATATCGCGAGATTGCACATGGGGCTTGACATTGCACATGAGATGACATATATAATCTCAAGAATGCGCTACCCTGCCGATCACAAAGAGGAGACCCGCGAGCGCATCGTCCTGGCGGCCTCGCGCCGTTTTCGGCGCGCGGGCGCAGGCGTCGGCATCGGTCAGTTGATGAAGACTCTGAAGATGACCCATGGCGGCTTCTATCGTCACTTCAAGAGCAAAGACGACCTGTTCGAAGCGGCGCTGAGGAAGGGCTTCGAGGATATGCGAGCCAGGATGCTTGCTGCGATCGCGGGCGCGCCCCCTGGCCATGAGCTCGAGGCCATCATCGAGACCTATCTCAGCGAGAGGCATTGCGCCGACGCCGCCGGGGGCTGCCCCGTTGCTGCGCTGGCCTCGGAAATCGCCCGCGAGCCGCGTGCGGTGCGGGCGGCGTTCGATCGCGCCATTCAGGAGGCGACGGCCGCCGTCGCCAGATTCATGACCGGAGCCACCGAGGATGAGCGGCGCCGCAAGGCAGGCGTGCTCCTTTCGGGGATGTCGGGCACGCTCGCCGTCGCGCGCGCCATTTCCGACGACGACCTTCGCCGGCGGATCCTCAGTGGGGCCCGCAAGATTTACATCGAGGCATTCGCCAGGGGGGCCTAATTTTTTTCCCGAAAGAGATGATAACTATCATCTCATTGACACTGTGACCAGAAAGATACCAATCGTCGTTCTTTCGAGGAGTTGTCATGAAAGTAGCAGTGGTCACCGGAGTTTCGTCAGGTATCGGTCAGGCAACGGCAGCGAAGCTGGCGCAGATCGGCTATCGCACATTCGGAACGGTCAGGGGCGACTTCGCTCCGCGATCGGATCTCGAGCTCGTTCGCGTCGACGTGCGCGACCGCGATTCCGTCGAAGAAGGTGTTGCCTCGGTTTTTGAACGCGCCGGGCGCATCGACGTGCTGGTCAACAGCGCCGGATCAGCATTGATCAGCGCCGCCGAGGAGACCAGCGACGAAGAGGCGCGCGATCTGTTCGAGACGAATGTCTTCGGCGTGATGCGCATGACCCAGGCCGTCCTTCCCGCGATGCGCGCGCAGCGCTCCGGCCGCATCATCAACATCAGCTCCGTCCTCGGCTTCCTGCCGGCGCCGTTCATGAGCGCCTACGCTGCCACGAAACATGCGGTGGAGGGCTACTCCGAATCGCTCGATCACGAAGTCCGCAATTTTGGCGTGCGCGTCATCGTGGTCGAGCCCGGATTCACGCGAACGAACCTCGGCCGTCACAACCGAAACGGCTATCCGGTCTCTGCATACAACATGGACCGTGATCGCGCCGCCGCCGCCATCGGACACAACATCGAGCACGGCGCCGATCCGCTGACTGTCGCGGACGTTGTGGCAAGGGCAGCGACGGTTGCGTCGCCGCGGCTTCGATATCAGGTCGGCGGCCGGGCCAAGCTCCTCCGCATCCTGCGTTCGTTCGCTCCGGCGACTGTTCTCGACAAGGGAATTCGCAAGGAGTTCGGACTCGACCCCTCACCATCGAGTCCTTCTCCCCGCTTGCGGGGAGAATGTGCCCCTGAGCGAAGCGAAGGGGCGGATGAGGGGCCGGATCCTGGAGTCGCGTCATGAGATTCATCGCATTGCGCATGCTGACCGCCGATCGTTCCAAATACCTCGGCCTCATCTTCGCCATCGCCTTCTGCACCTTCCTGCTGCAGAACCAGACTTCGATCTTCGCCGGCATTCTGCGGCGCACGGGAAGTCAGATTGCCGACATCACCGACGCTTCGGTTTGGGTGATGGATCCGAAGACGGAGTATTTCGAACAGACAAAGCCGCTCAAGGACACCGATCTCCTGCGCGTCCGCGGCGTGGACGGCGTGGGCTGGGCGGTGCGCCTGTTCAAAGGCAGCCCGGTGGCCAAGACGGAGAGCGGAAAGTACGCGGTCTGCTTCATGATCGGCATCGACGACGACACGCTCATCGGCGCACCGCGCAAGATGCTCCTCGGCCGCTGGCAGGATCTCCAGCACCCCAACAGCGTGATCGTCGACCGCGCCGGCTATCGGCTTCTCTATCCTGGCGAACCGGAGCGCCTCGGTCGCCCGATCGAGTTGAATGACCACCGCGTCACGATCGTCGGCATCTCCGACCCCTCGGCGCCTTTCCTCAGTTTCCCGGTGATGCACGCCCGCTACAGCGAGGCGGTGCAGTTTCAGGGACAGGAACGCAAGCAGCTCTCCTACGTCCTCGCGAAACCGACTGCCGGCCTCACGCCGGAACAACTTTGCAGCCGCATCGAAAAGGCGACCGGCCTTCGCGCGCGGACCACCGATCAATTCCGATGGGACTGCATCCGCTACTACCTCAAGAACACCGGCATCCCGGTCAACTTCGGGATCACGATCTTCATCGCGCTGGTGGTGGGGACGGTCGTGGCCGGTCAGACTTTCTATCTCTTCACCATCGACAATCTGCGGCAGTTCGGCACGTTGAAGGCCATCGGGGTCGCGGATCGCACTCTGGTGGGGATGATTCTGCTGCAGGCGCTGAACGCGGGCGCGATCGGATTCGCGATCGGCACCGGCATGGAAGTCGTGTTTGTGGAGATCTTCCTGCAAAAGATCGCGACCCGCGGTCTGATCTTGCTGTGGCAGAGCGTGGCCATCGCGGCGGCCTGCATCGTCTTCGTGGTGTTGATCGCGAGCTGGCTCAGCATCCGCCGCGTGCTGCGGCTGGAAGCGGCGACCGTGTTCCGTTCGTAAGGAGTTGCAATGATGAATGCTGTCGAAACTCGGGGAATCAAGAAATATTTTGGAAGCGGAGAGACGCGAGTCGAAGCGCTTCGAGAGACCGACTTCGAGGCTCGCTTCGGTGAGCTGACGTTCGTGGTCGGCCCTAGTGGCTCGGGCAAGACCACTCTGTTGTCCGTGGTCGCGGGTCTGCTCGATCACGATGAGGGTTCGCTGCATGTCCTCGATTCCGACATGGGCAAACTCTCGAATGCGGAGCGTCTGAGCTTTCGCCGTCAGAACATCGGGTTTCTATTCCAGCAGTACAACCTCCTTCCCGCGCTGACGGCGGTCGAGAACGTCGCGGTCCCGCTCATCGCGAATGGCGTTCCCCGCAGGCGCGCCGAAGAGCGGGCCGCGGCACTGCTCGAGACGGTCGGCCTGGCATCGCGAATGATGGCCATACCGTCGGAGCTCTCGGGCGGGCAGCAGCAGCGCGTGGCGCTGGCGCGAGCGCTGGTGCACGAGCCCAAACTCGTGATCTGCGACGAGCCCACCGCGGCGCTCGATCACAAAACCGGCGACGCGGTGATGGAGCTGCTGGCGAAACACGCGCTCAGCCCCGAGCGCGCGGTGGTGGTGGTCACGCACGACACGCGAGTCCTCGGATTCGGGGATCGCATTGCTTACATGGATGACGGCCGCATTACTCAAATCGAGGAACGCCCGGCCGTCGCGGAGGTCTCATGAAGAAGCCCATCAAGTCTTTACCCTTTCTCGCGGCGATCGTTGCAATCGTCGCCGCCGTTGCCGTCGCGGCCATGCAACCGAGACGAAAAGCGACGAACCCGCCCGCGCCGCCTCCGGCCTCGGAATTTCAGCATACCGTCGCGGCGGTCGGCCTGATTGAATCGTCGAGCGAGAACATCCGCATCGGCTCGCATCTCTCCGGCATCGTCGACGAAGTGCTAGTGCGCGCGGGGCAGGACGTCTCAGCGAAGGCTCCCCTGTTTCGACTCGACACGCGCCACCTGCGCGCTTCACTGGCGGATGCGAATGCTTCGCTCGACGTTGCGGGCACCGGCGTGGGGGTCGCCGAGGCGACCCTCGGTGACTTGAAGGAACAGCTCGCGCTCGTGCTCGCCGTTCGCGATAAGCGCGCGGTCAGCGAAGACGATGTCCAGCGACGGCGCTATGCCGTGGCAACGGCCGAGGCTCGCCTTGCCCAGGCACGCGCGGCGGTCAAGGCAGCCGAAGCGGAGCGCGATCGCGTGCAGGTCGAGATCGAGCGCAGCACCGTTCGCGCTCCGATCGCGGGGACCATTCTCAAGGTCAACGTGCGAGCGGGCGAGTTTGCGGCCGCCGGCGCGCTCGCCGAGCCTCTGATCATCCTCGGCAGCATCAAGCCGCTGTACGTGCGCGTCGACGTCGATGAACACGAAGCCGCTCGCGTCAATCCGCAAGCGCCGGCAGCGGCCGCCTTGCGTGGCGACGCGTCGATCCGCTCGCCTCTGCGATTCGTCCGAATCGAGCCGCTGGTCGTGCCCAAACGCGCGTTGACCGGAGACAGCTCCGAGCGCGTCGACACGCGAGTCCTCCAGGTTCTTTACGAGCTCGAGCGCGCCGATCCGCGATTCTTCGTCGGGCAGCAGATGGACGTCTTCATCGAGGGTCACTCATGAAAAGAGCCGCTTTCGCGTTTGTGATCATCGCGCTGGCGTTGCCGGTTGCCGGTTCCCGGTTACCGGTCCGAGATCCAGTTCTGGATGCGCTGGTCCTCGACGCGGTAGGCGCCAATTTCGATTTACGCATCGCGGCAGCGCGCGTCCGCGAGGAGCGCGCGCTGCGCGGGATCACGGCTGCGCGCAGCAAACCGCAGGTCGCGGGTGCCGCCAGCGCCGTCGAATTCGAGCGAAGCATCGCTGCTCCCGGGTTCGGCGATCGTCGTCAGGAACTGTATGACGCCGGCTTCGATGCCAGTTGGGAGATCGATCTCTTCGGCGGCACCCGGCACGATGTCGCCGCTGCGGTGGCACAAGTGCAGGCGACCGACGAGCAGCGTCGCGACGTCGAGATCACGTTGATCGCCGAGGTTGCGCGGAATTACGTGGAACTGCGAGGAGCGCAGAAGCGACTCGACGTTCTCGATGCGCGGATCGAAACGATTCGCGAGACTCTCTCAGTGGTGCGTGCGCGTCAGCAGGCCGGCTTGACGAATGACCTCGATGTCGCACGCAGCGAGGCGCTGCTCGAAGACACGCTGGCGGCCCGGCCATCTCTCGAATTCGCCGCGGCTGCCACCATGCATCGTCTGGCCGTGCTCACCGGTCGTCAGCCGGAAGAGCTCGTCGAGCGCCTGACGGCTCACGCGCCGATTCCAGCGGTATCGGCGCAGTTGTCAGAGGGCGTTCCGCTCGAAATCATTGAACACCGGCCGGACATCCAACGCGCCGAGCGCGAGCTCGCCGCGGCGACCGCGCGAATCGGCGTCGCCCGTGCCGACCTCTATCCGCGCGTCGCCTTGTTTGGTGGTTTCGGCCGTCGAAGCGACAACACTTCCAATCTTGTGCATTCGATCAGCAACTACTGGTCGTTCGGTCCTGCGCTGCGCTGGCCGCTGCTCACCGGAGGGCGCGTGCATGCGCAGATCGATGCCACGAGTGCGCGCCGCGATCAGGCCGATGCAGCCTTCCATCAGACCGTTCTTCGGGCGATGGAAGAAGTCGAGAATGCGTTCGCCGGCTACGGCCGCGATCAGCGCGAGCGGGACCGACTGGCGGCAGCGGTGGCAGCGGAAACTCGGGCGGTCGACCTCGCGGACTCGCGCTATCGCGCCGGTCTCGATAATTTCCTGGCGGTGCTCGATGCGCAACGTACGCTGCGCGACGGCGAGGATCGTCTCGCTTCGGCGGAGACGCGCGTCGGTGTCTCCGCGATTTCGGTGTACAAGGCAGTGGGAGGAGCAGCGATTCAATGAGAAACGAGCTGGAACAGTTCATCGGGACGTGGGAGCGCGAGTCAGCGAAGACGATGAAATTGCTCGAATCATTGCCGCGTGACGGATACGACTTTCGCCCCGATCCCGAAGCGCGGTCCCTCGGTGAGCTGGCGTGGCATCTCGCCGAACCGGAGGCATACGGAAGCCTCGCCATCGAACGCGGGGAATTCTCCAGGGACGAGCGGCCGCCCGGACTGGAGCGACCGCGCAAGATCGAGGAGCTGGCGCCGGGTTTTGAGCGCATCCATCGCGACGCAGTTGCGCGCGTGCAAAAGGTACAGCCGGACGACCTCGATCGAACCATCACTTCCTTCAATGGCAAGCCGATCGCCATCCGCGACGTGCTTTGGGACTCCATGCTTCTGCACGGAATCCATCATCGCGGGCAGCTTGCCATGATGTCGCGACAATCCGGCGGAAATCCCACTTCGTTGTATGGACCGACGCGCGAGACCGCGCCGCTGCGAAAATCCTAGTCGGATGCGATCGATTCGAGTTGCCCCGATCCTGACTTTGGTCCTTCTCGCCTCCTGCGCGACTGCGCCGCGAGGATCCAGTAATGGGGTCAGATCTTTGATTCTCGCTCGGTTCTACAGGTAGAAGATCGACGTACGCGCGTCGACGCGGGGCAGGGGCCGTGTTTTTCGCGTTCCGGCGAAAAACGATCGTTGTCGGACGACGCAAAGCTGCCGCCCACTAAGAAGTGATTGAATGACCTTCTTTGACACTTCAGTCTCTACGCTTTGAAGAGTGGAGCGAGAATCAAAGACCTGACCCCAATTATGCCGTCGGCCGCGCCAGCACCATGACCAGGCCCTTCTCTTTCCACACCGACACGCGGAGACCATCGATCAGGTGGTCGCCCGTCGCGACGCGTGCCAGTTGGTCCGCCGATCGTGCTTCGTACAGCGTGCACGGCACTCCGTGCGGATCAACGTACAGAATCTGAGCCGCCATCTCGCCTGCGAGAGTCGCGTAGCGAGCACCGACGATGCGCATGTTCATTTCTTTCATCATGCCCGGCTCGACAAGCGTGAAGTCGAGGCTCTTCATCTGTCTCTGCAGCTCGGCACAATTGCCAACACGAAACTCCAGCTCCTGCTTTTCGTTGTGCCCTAGCGCCGCCTGATGCGCAACGACGGCCGCGACCTGCTGCGGAGATTCGACGCCACGTGAAGCCGTCCAGATCAGTGTCGCCAGGGCAATGACCAATACCGCTGCCGATGCGATCCAAACTCGGCGGCGCGATCGCTGCGGCGCTCCGCTGCGCATCATCTGTTTCAGACGCGCGACGGTGTGTGGTGATGGACCCTGCGACGTGTAGTAGTCGCGGATCTGATCGTCAATCTTTTTCGTGTTCATGGCAGCACCTTTTGTTGATGAAGAAGATCGCGAAGCTTCGCCTTCGTCCTGTACAACAGGCTGAGGATCGTCCCGCGCGGCCGCGATGTCAGCACTGCGATCTCCTCGGCGGTGTATCCCTCCACCACGGCCAGAAACAGCGCTTCGCGTTCTTCCGCTCTCAGCGAACCGATCGCGCGACCGAGTTGCCCGTTTTGCAGAACGTCGGGCGCATCCCAATTCAGATCCCCGTGTTCGCCTTCGCCCCCCTCCCCCTCGTGATCGAGCGAGAGAAAAAGGATCTTGCGATTCCGCCGATAGCGATCGATGAATCGGTTCCGAATCGTCGTAAAGACATAAGCCGGCTCCCACGATCCGCCCGATGCCAGTATCGCCACACACGCGTCCTGAAGCAGATCCTCCGCTTCGATGGCATCGTGAGCAAGCGAGAATGCGTAGCGGTAGCCGCGCTCGAGCAGCGCGTCGACGCGATCGGCTACGTCATGCTGTCGGTTGGCCGGGTTGAAGGACCTCATCCCATCACGAACAACGAACGGGAGTGGCGGTTGATTGCGTGTCAGCCGAGCGCCCACAGCGCGCCCGCTGCCAGAATTGCCGATGCCGGCAACGTGACCAGCCAGGCAAGCACCATCTCCCCCACGATTTTCCACTGCACCTCGCGGCGTGAAATGCCGACTCCGATGATTGCGCCGGAGGACACATGGGTCGTCGAGACCGGCAGCGCGAATCGCGACGCCGCGCCGACGAGAATGGAGGTGACGAGATTGGCCGCGAATCCATTGGAGGGCGAGATTCGCGTCACCTTTTCCGCCAGCGTCCGCGTGACACGAAATCCGGCGACGATGCTGCCGACACCCATCGCCAGCGCGACCAGTGCGTACAGCGGCAGCTGGCCGACGCCGAGCGTGAGAGCCGCGGCCACACCGAGCGCAAGGATCTTCGGCGTGTCATTCAAGCCGCGAAAGAAGCTGGTCGCGCCCGAGGAAATCCAGTGGAGCGAGTCGATCGCGCTGACCCGCGCGACCGCCGTGCTGCACGATTGAACGGACCCGACCTCGACAACAGGCAGTGAATCGCGAAGCGCGATTCCTTCCGGCGTGATTGCCGCCGACTGCTCGACGCAAACGCAGTAGCGATCGAAGTGTGCGATGAAAGGCCGTAGCAGCGGCAGAATCACGAGCAACAGGACCAGCGACATCATCGGCGAGGCAGCAAGCGGCAGCGCAACCCTGGTCGCAAGAGCACGCCAGACGACCCCGTTCGGGCCGGATTGCATCAGCGCCGCGCCGATCAGTGCCCCAGTGAGCGAGTGCGTCGTCGACACCGGCATTCCGATTCGCGTGGCGATGATCAGCCATCCGATCGCGCCGAATGCGATCGCAAGAAGAAAATTCGTCGAAGCTGTCGACTGCGTCAGAATGCCTTTTCCGCTGTACGTCGCCACCAGACCCTGCGATGCAAAGGCTGCCGTCAGCGCGCCGCCCACCGTGCACAACGAGCCCCACGCGATCGCGCGCCGGTAATTCGACACGCCCGAGCCAGCCAGCGTGGCGATTCCCTTCGACACGTCGTTGGCGCCGTTGGCGAATGCGACCCCCAGCGTGAGTGCGATGAGAAAAACGCCGAGTATCAGCAGCATCCCTCCGGACCACAGCACGCGAAGCCGGCGCGCTCCTGGCCCGGCTCGAGAATGGCGAACATCCCCTGGTAGGGCGGATTGGAAAGCTTCGCGGCGGTGTCGGTGCAAATCTCGTACGGCTCATTGCGAGGAAATTGATGTCCCTCTTCGTCGATGAATGCCTTCGCAGGTCCGAGGTAAACAGCACGGTGACCTTTGAAGACGCAGCCGGAAGTCTTCTCGAATTTCCATCCTCGCACCGTGACGGAGAAGAAGGGATAACCTTCGACATCTTTCCAGTAGGCCTTTTTCAGAATTTCGATTCCGTAAAAGCCGGCGCGTTCGAGCGCGGCCATGAACTCCTCCTGCGTCAGGGCGCCGACCAGGCACTCGCCCCACAATTGCGGATTCACTTTCAAGTGTGGCGGCACGGCTTTCTCTGAAACGATGTCGGAGATCAGGATGCGGCCGTGATCTTTCAGGACGCGCCACATTTCGTCGAAAACGCGCGGCTTGTCGGGCGAGAGATTGACGACGCAATTCGACGTGATCAAATCCACGCTCTTCGATTCGACGGGAATCTGTTCCAGAAAGCCTTCGCGGAATTCGACCACGTCGTACCCGAGAGCCGCCGAGACGCGCGGCTGATTCTCGCGCGCGACGTGCAGCATGCGGTCGGTCATATCGACTCCGATCGCCCTTCCGGTCGGACCGACGAACTTGGCAGCGATGAACACGTCAATGCCGGCGCCGGAGCCTAGATCGACCACGATTTCACCGTCTTTGATGCCGGCGCTGGTCATGGGCGAGCCGCACCCGTAAAAGCGATCGAGAACCTCCTGCGGGACATGCGCGATGGCGCTGTCGTCATATTTGGTCGGGCAGCACAGCTCTGTCTGCGGTTTCTCGGCAGCGTTACCGTAGAACTCGCGCACTTTCGCGCGGGGCTTGTCGACGTCGAATGACAGGACGCAATTGGAGTGCAGCGTCAGCACGAGCTGCTCGGCAAGCGCGCCATCGGCAGTGCCGCATGCGATCGCGCCCTCACCCATCGCGTGCAGCACCAGCGGCGCGTCGTAACCGGAGCGCAGATTTTTCCGTGCGCGCTTCTCCTGACCCAGCTCCCGCATGACGCGCCTGGTCAATTCGACCGTGATGGGATAGTACGGATCGACGCCCAGGAAATCGCCGGAAAAGCACCAGGCGTGCTCGATGTCACCGCCGCCGGTGAGGAAGCGGAACGGGTCGTGTGCCACCGCCGCGTTGCGTGCCAGCGTCGATTTTCGCAATCGCGAGATGATGGGAGAGCTCTCGATGATCTCGGCGAGTGCCTTGCTCCCCACATCGCCGCACGCGAGCGATTTCTCATTCGCAAGCGCCGCCGACGGATACACCGTGCCATCAGCATAGACACACAAAGAATCCCACCCCGCGTTGCCGAGGTCGTATTTCACGCCCGGGACGCCGTTGACGCGGCGTTTGACCGACTCGATGTTGTCGAGCAGAACACCTTCGCTTCGCGCCGCCTCGACCGTCCGCATCACTGCTGCCAGCAGTGCCGGATACTCAGGGAAAAAGCCGTTGTCCGACTCCGCGGCGCGTCCGCGCTTATGGCTCCACATCAGATGCTGACTGCGCGCGCCGACGCGCCTGGCAATGGCGGCAATCTCCGGCAGCTCGTCGAGATTCTCTTCAGTCGTCACCGTCGTCAGCGAGACGTCGAAGCCGAGTTCGGAGAGGAGGCGCGCGCCATCGAGCGCTTTGTGAAACGTCCCGGGCCCGCGGATCGGATCGTTTGTCTCCGGTCGTGCGCCGTCGATCGAGACCTGGAATTTCACCTTCTCGCGATCGAGCGTCCGCAGCAGCTCGAGGACGCGGCCGGCGAACAGCGTCGCGTTCGTCAGCACGATCAGCTCACAGCCGTGGGTTTTCGTGATGTGCCCGGCCAGATCGAAAATGTCGCGACGGAGGAAGGGCTCGCCGCCGGTGATGTAAACGCGCTCCACGCCAAGCGCGGCGGCGCCATCGATGGTCGCGACAAACTCCTCGGTGGGCATTCCCGCTATTCCATCCGGCCCCGACGAGACGAGGCAATGCGTGCACGAGAGATTGCAGGCGTTGTTGATCTGCAGCCACAGCTCGCGGAGGCCGTTCGGCGCGATGTAGGCCGCGCGGCCGGCATACGGCTGGCGCTGGAATGGCGAATCGAACAGCATGGCCGCGCGATTGAGCGCATCGAGAAAGTCGTGGACGTGCAGCCACGCCTTGCCGGCTTCGAGCTGATGACGGGACGCGTAGCGCGCCACCAGTGCGCCGAATGTCACCGGCTGCGCAGCAATCTCTCGCAGAATCTCGGCGCCGCGTTCTTCGACGGCAATCCAGTTCGGCGCCTCAGCATCGATGGCGTACGCGATTCCGGCATCTTCAAAAAAATCAAAAGCAGGGACATAGAGCGGCGTTCGCTCCGCCAGGGTAATCATCGACGAGCCTCCACAATGATCATACGACTCAGCAAGCAACTTGATTGCCGATGTCAGCAATCATTTGCCGCCGCCACTCGTCTATCCGGAGGATGAAGAGACTTCTCGCTTCCGCCGTTGTCTTCGCGGCCTGCCATCAATCGCCAGCACAGCAGTCGACTCTTCCCCGTGTTGAGAAGATCAACGGGGATCGCGTGCACACGGTTCTGCGGCCGGACGCCATTCGCTCGATCGACGAGCCGCAGTTCGTTCGCGCGTCCGAAGCGTCCTTCATGCGCGACGATGAGCCGGTTGTCGGTGTTGTTCAGAACGGAGTCGCCAAAGCGTATTCGACATGGCATCTCGATCATCATGAGATCGTCAATGACCAGATCGGAGGAAAAGCGGTCGCGGTCACGTGGTGACCGCTCGCGCACACGGGCGTCGTGTACGCCCGCCCGCAAGTCAAAGGAGCCCCGACAACCCTCGGCGTTTCGGGAATGCTGTGGCGCGACGCGCTGGTGATGTACGACCGCGCCACAAAATCGCTTTGGAGCCAGGTCAACGGCATGGCCGTCGCCGGAGCCGAAAAAGGAAAACGGCTGCAGGAGCTTCCGTCGCAAATGACAAGTTGGGGCGAGTGGAAACGGCGTCATCCCGACACGCTGGTGCTGGTGAAGCCGGCTCTTGCGGGCTCTGCGTACGAAGATTACCTGGCCGACTCGGAGCGCATCGGCGTTCGCGGCTCGACGAATCCCGATCCGCGACTGCCGGGAAAAGAGCTCGTCATGGGCATCGAGCACAACGGCCGCTTCGCTGCCGTTCCGCTTTCGCTGGTCGAACAGCGAAAAAGGATCGAAGCTCGAGCGCTCGGAATCCCGCTTGTCATCACGCCGTCCGGCGCATATCAGCGCGCCGGCAACGCTCCAGTCTCATCGAAGATCATCTACTGGGCGATCTGGGCGAAGTTCCATCCGAAGACTGAACTCATTCGCTGATCGCACATCGAAAGCCGACATTGTTGAAGGCGTGATCGGGCGGACTCTTTCCGCGAAAACCTTCACGGTAGGCGGCGCAATAATTCGCCGAGCAGAACCAGGAACCGCCTCGCGCGACGCGCAGTGTCTGCTCTGTATCGTACGCATCGGCAGTCCACTCCCAGACGTTGCCGATCATGTCGTACAGCCCGATTCGATTCGGCGCGAATGATTCGACCGGAGCGGTGTAGAAAAATCCATCGGCGAGCGTGTTGCGTTGCGGCCAGTGTCCCTGCCAGACGTTTGTTGTTGCAGGCGCCGCGTTGGCGTGCGTCCCGAATTGAGGCGGCACGCCGCCGCGGGCCGCCACCTCCCACTCCGCTTCGGTGGGCAGCCGCTGGCCGGCCCACCGAGCGTACGCGTTGGCGTCATACCACGACACCAGGACGACCGGGTGCTCTCGCGCCCGATCGATGTCGCTGCCCGGACCGAGCGGATGCCGCCAGTCGGCGCCACGAACGTAGGACCAATCGGCATCGCCGCCGCGATAGATCCATGCGCTTCCTTCGCGCTCGGCGGTCGTCACGTACGCCGTAGCGCGAACGAAGTCGGCGAATTGTCGATTGGTGACCTCATGGCGATCGATACGAAACGCAGCCAGCTTCGCCTGGCGCGCCTGGTCGTCGCCGATGGTGTAAACGCCGGCGGGAACGAACACCATGTCGTCGGCGATTCGCCTCGGCGGCGGCGCGCTCCCCCACCCGACCGTGTCTCGTTCGAACCATGCCGCAGAGCCGGCAATCGTCGCCAGGGCGGCAACAAGTGCACCTGCGACAGCAAGCCAGTTGCGCACTTAGCGCGCTTTCCCGTACACGAAGGCCAGCGTGAGTCCATAAATCAAATGATTGATCACGCTCATCAACCCGCCGTACGGACTTCCTCCGCCACCGCCGCCGCACGGATTGCACGGATTCCCGGCGCCCGATTTCGTATGACAGGGGTTCATCGCCTTTGAACCTTTCGGATGGCAGGGATTCATCGCCTCCGCAGATGCCATCGGCGCCTCTTTCGGATGGCATGGATTCATTGCCTGAGGATGGCACGGATTGCCGGCCGCTTTTCCTCCCGATGCTCCGCCGCCGATCATCGCGCTCATCAGCGGCATGGCCGCCAGAGCGATTGCCGCAATGGCGAGGCCGTAGACGGTCCCTTTAATGAAGCGATTCCATTCGATGACGCGTCCGACCAGCCACGCGAAAATCACGCCGTAGATCAAGCCGATCATCACATGCATCGCTCCGCCGACGGCGTACTGCGTCGCCACGCTTGCTGCGGGCCCAACGAGCATTGAGCCGAGCGATTTCGGCAGGTTCATACCCATGACCATCATCACGATGGTCATCACGATTGTGGCCACGAGGCCCGCCAGGAGCGCGCGGCTCCAACTGAAGGAACGTGCCGGTTGAGAAGAAACGACGACCGGGTCTGGCATGGGTGCACCTCCTCAGAGGAATCACGAAGGAGCGCACTCTTTGATTGCACTGGTCGCGGGATTGCATCCCCGTGGGGGGATGGATGACACGATCCGCACCGCCACCGGGATCCTCGGCGCCACTTTCGCGGCGCTGTGCTGCCTCGGCATCTCAGCCGTGCTGTCCGTCGTCTCGGCGATCGGACTCGGATTTTTGATCCACGACGCAGTGCTGTTGCCGCTGCTCATCATTTCCTTGCTGGTGACGGTGTGGGGTCTTTTGTCGGGATGGAAACGGCATCACCAACCGTCAGCGTTCATCCTCGGGGTGATCGCTGCGCTTTCGCTCTTCGTTTTCTCCTTCGTCCATCAGTCACGGCTGTTGGCATTCATCAGCATTGCCGCGCTGGTCACCGCCAGCGGCCTGAACGTCATCCTGTTACGAAAGGTTCACGAGCGATGAGGCGATTTTTGTGACATCCTCCCCTGGGGATATGACGACGATGAAAAAGATCCTTCTCGTTGCCGTGGCAGCAGTTCTTGTTGGTCAGGTGCTGGACGCGAAAGAGCCGTCTCGGGAGGTCACGTTTTACGTCCAGGGGATGACCTGCGGCGGCTGCGCAGCGGCGGTAACAATCGCGCTTCGGCACATCACCGGTGTGATCGACGCGCGTGTCTCCTACGAAAAGCATCAAGCCGTCGTGACCTACGATCCGGCGAAAATCGCGCCGCCGGCGATTGCGCGCGCAGCCGAGGAAAGACTTCCCGGCTATAGAGTCGGGACCGATCCTGTGCCTGGCACCTCGAGCAACTCGTGTTCACGCGTTGTCGCGGCGACTCCCTCGGCAATCAAGCCCAACGAGATTCAAGCGAATCGCGTCACGTTCTACGAAGTCGGTCTGGTCTGCCCGGCCGCGCCGAAAATCGGTTGTGGCAGTCGCTCGAAACCGATTCTCCAATCGCTGGCCGCCGACCGGCGCGTCGCTGGCGCATGGCTGAATGAGGCGGGAACAAAGCTGGCCGTCGGTTGGAAGCAAAAAGCTGTTTCGTTGGAAGAGCTCAACCGGCTCCTGGCCGGGCACGGCATCGCGGCAAACGCCGTGTCGGATGCCGCGAGCACCGAGTTGCTCGCTTCTTTTCATTCCGGGCAAGGATGGTTCGATGCCGCATCAGTCGACCGGCTCAGCGAACACGAGGCCGGCGTGATCGCCGCCCGGCTGGTCAAGCGGCTGGCCGACAAAGTCACGCTGACGGCGGAGCAACGAACGACCCTGGTCAACTCAATCGAGCAATCGTGTCGCAACCGCTTCATCGCCGGCGCTCCGGGCGACAGTGAAAAAGAAATGCTCGCCGCGGCGAGAGAGGCGCACCTCGACTCGAGAGCGCTTGCGGCGTTGCGCGAAGTCGCCGCCCGCGGCTATCGGCCGCTGCCGGGCGAGGAGTAGGTGTATCTGATATTACCTGGGGGCCGACTCAGCAGCATCATCGCGGAGCTTCTGTCAACAACTTGACCATCGTGGCAGGTTCGGTCGTCGGAAGTTTGCAGACGTAATTCGTGCAGACGTATGCGGTCGCCTTGTTGCGGATGGCCACCTGGGGCCTGGTGAACGCGGCGATCTTCGTGACCGGCGGCTCGCTTTCTCCCGCCGGCCGAAAGAGCACGACTTTGTTGGGCAGGAACTGACGGCCGAGGGCCGCGCGCAGCGGTTTAAGATCGGACGCGGCCGTGGTGCCGGCGAGGACGATCTCGAATGAGGGGCCGAGCGCAAAGTCGAGACCGGAAAGCAACGCCGTGTGCCCGTAGGGAGCGGCGGTTACGTCGCCGGAGAATGCTCGCACCAGCTTGTCCGCCGCTGACTCGTAGATCGCGTCACCAGTGATTCGGCCAATGCGAATCAGGTCCAGAAGCTCCGCGGAGTTTCCTGATGGGATCGCCCCGTCGAACGACTCCTTCGGCCGAGTGAGCAGTTGTTCTGCGTCATCGGCGGTGAGAAAGAACCTGCCCTTCACATCGGCGAAGTGCTGCAGAGCCACGCGCTGCAAATCGATCGCAGCCTGAAGGTACCGAATGTCAAATGAAGATTCATAAAGATTGAGCAGACCCCAGGTGAGAAAAGCGTAGTCGTCGAGTTTTCCGGGAATCGCGGCTTGGTCGCCACGGAAGCGATGCAGGAGCCGGCCGTCCCTGGTGCGCATCCTGGTGAGGAGAAAGTCGGCCGCGCGACGCGCCGCAGCATCGTAATCAGGCCGATCGAACACCTGGGCCGCCTCCGCCAGCGCGGCGATCGTCAGTCGGTTCCAGTCGGTCAGAATCTTGTCATCTTTCGACGGATGGACACGCCGCCCGCGGGCTGCGAAAAGCTTCTTCCGCGCCGCCTCGAGTCGCCGCTGAGCGTCGACCGGCGCCGGCGAGACCACCAGGTGGAGAACGTTGGCGTGCACGTCCCCTTCGACCGAAGTGAAATTCCCTCCTTTCTTGATCCCGTATGTTTCGATCACCAGATCGGCGTCGGGGCCTGTGACGGCGCGAATCTCCGCTTCGGTCCAGAGATAGAACTTTCCCTCTCTCCCCTCGCTGTCGGCGTCTTCGGCCGAGTAGAAGCCACCGGTCGGGCCGCGCATGTCGCGCAGCACGTACTCGAAGATCTGTTGTGCCGTTTCGCGGAATTCGGCTTTGTGCGTCGCCTGGTACGCCTCGGTGTAGGCCATGGCCAGCATGGCCTGGTCGTACAGCATCTTTTCAAAATGCGGCACAAGCCATTCCGGATCGGTCGAGTAGCGATGGAAGCCAAATCCAATCTGATCGAAGATGCCGCCCCGGCGCATCGCCTCCAGCGTCTTCTCCACCATCGAGAGCGCCTTGGCATCGCCAGTTCGCTTCCAGTAGCGGAGAAGGAAGAGAAGTTGATGGGGCGCAGGAAACTTTGGCGCGGGGAGAAAGCCGCCCCGAACCGGGTCAAATCGTGAGGCGAGCTGGCCGTAGGCTTCCTTCAAAGCATCTCTCGTCAATTGACCGCCAGCAGCTCCGCCGCTGTTCTGCTCGAGCGCGGCCGTGATTTTTTCCGCCGAAACCCTGATGTCTCCCGTCCTGTCGCGCCATGCCTTCGCCACCTCCGGTATCAGCCTCAGAAGACCAGGCCGTCCGAAGCGATCCTCTTTCGGGATATAAGTGGAAACGAAGAACGGCTTCTTGTCGGGCGTCATCAGAATGTTCAGCGGCCACCCTCCCCCACCCGTAATCATCTGCGACACGGTCATGTAGACGCTGTCGATATCAGGGCGCTCCTCGCGATCGACTTTGATGGACACAAAGGTCGCGTTCATCATTTCGCCGATCAGGGGATCGGAGAACGATTCCTGCTCCATCACGTGGCACCAGTGGCACGTCGCGTAACCGATGGAGAGAAAAATCGGCTTGTTCTCCTCCTTCGCTTTCCGGAACGCTTCCTCGCCCCACGGATACCAGTCGACCGGATTGTGCGCGTGCAACTGCAGATAGGGGCTTTGCTCGTTTGCGAGATGGTTGGTGTAGGACTCGGGTGCCTTTGCAGGCGTCTCGACTTGCCTTTCACCGCACCACACCGTCGAAGCTGTGGTCCAGAAAGTTACAATACCGATCAGCAGGAACCGAATCCTCGGTCTATTCACTCTTCACGGGAACGCGTTTCCAAAAGCCGTCCTCTTCCTTCCAGTTGTAACGCGGCTTCCCCTCCACTTTATGCACGGTAGTGTCCGTCATCTCGAGCTTTCCGTCCTTCGATTTCAGAAAGAAATCGACATCGACCGTCTTGCCGCTGCGGTCCTTCATATCAACACAGGCGAAGTACGTGTCGGCATTGAGTTTCGACAGTCGGTCGGTGTGAACTCTGTCGAGAGTGAGATCCCACGTTTTCTTCAGCTCAGGGTCGTTCAGCTTGAAGACGCCGTTGGTGTCCTTCGACTTCTCGGTGATATCCGCCTTGATGGCATTTGCGAGATCGGTTGCCGAGAACTCCTTAGCTTTCTGGGCGTTCTTCGGATGTTCGGGGTGTTCCTGAGCAAGTGTTGCGGAAAGTGGGAATAACGACGCGACCAGAGCGACCAATGGCAACAAAAATCTTCGATGCATTCGAGATCTCTCCTTTCAATGGACAGAAACCTGTTCTTAAGGAGACGAACGAGCCGCGCGTTTGATTGCCCTTGGGCGATATTCCGCGCTTGACCTGAAATCGAATGGCACCCCCGCCCGTTATCCTCCCGGAGGGGATATGGACGAACGCCAAGAACGATCCTTGACGCAAGCCGGCCTTACGGCCTCGGTGGTGACCGCCATCGCCGCCTCGATCTGCTGTATCGGCCCGATCGTGGCCGCATTCCTCGGATTCACGAGCTTGGCAGCGCTGGCGAAATACGAGCCGTTGCGCCCGTTATTCGCAGGCATCACGGTTGCGCTTCTGGGCGGCTCGTTTTATTTCTCGTATCGAAAGCCGCCCGCAGAGACGTGCGAGCCAGGATCGGTCTGCGCCAAGCACGGCGCAACGAAGGTTCAGAAGATCAATCGGATCGTCTTGTGGGCGATTACGGCGATCGTCATCATCGTGCTGACATTTCCAACGTGGTCCAATTGGGTGCTCGGATAGTGATGAACTCCTGCTGCAACGACGCGAGCTGCGAAACGAATGTCGGAGTTGCCGTCTCGACCGTCTGCCAGGCGTGTGGAGCCAAAGGGCTGCCGGTCGACCCGATCACGCTGAAGGCTCTCTTTACTCCTGATGCACTTCGGCTAGGCGTGCCGGCGGATCCGCGATTTTGTCCGACGCCAACCTGCCCGATCGTCTACTTCGGTTCGACGGGAACATTCACCGAGGATGACCTGACCATCCGCGTGCACAGCAAGCATCCGCATGACGAAGACACCCCGGTCTGCTACTGCTTCGATTACACGCCCGCCAGGATTCGTCGGGAGGGCGGGGCAGCGTCAAAAGACATCGCCGCAGAAATCAAAGCAGGCCATTGCGCGTGCGAGGTCAAAAACCCGAAAGGCGCCTGCTGCCTGGGAGATGTCATCCGAGTCGAGAAGGAGAAATGATGCGCCGAACAAAAACGAAATCGCCGGAGTATCTCACTCCCCAGTCCCAGAAAGCGCTCGCCGATCGTCTGGCGAGAGCGGAGGGACACCTGCGCAGTATCCGTCAGATGGTGCTCGATCATCGTTGCGCCGATGACATCCTGATCCAGGTTGCGGCGGTCAAGGCTGCGCTGAATCACTTCGCATCGACGCTGGTCGAGACGGAGATGAAGGCATGCGTCGACGCTTGCATGCCCGGCGACACCGATGCACGCCTCGGCCGCGTGACCAAAGCGCTCGCTGCTCTGCTGAAATCATGACCACGCAGCAGGTCGACATGGTCGTCATCGGCGGGGGGAACGCCGGCCTTTCCGCCGCCTACCGTGTTGCGCGCGCAGGCAAGCGCGTGGTCCTCGTCGACAAAGGTCCGGTCGGCGGTCTGTGCTCGCTCGCTGGTTGCAATCCCAAAAAGGTCTTCGTGCGTGCCTCCGAGGTCCTGGAGACGGTGCGGGAGTCCGGCAAACATGGAGTGAACGTCGGGAAAATATCAGTCGATTGGGAAACGGTGTGGAAGAGAAAACACGCGTTCACCGATCCTGTACCGGAGTGGACCGAAAAATCGCTCGCGGATGCGGGCGTACAACGCGTGCGCGCTGTAGCGCGTTTTCTCGACCAACAGACCATCGCCGCCGGCGACGATCAATGGCAGGCGGAGGGGTTCGTGATTGCCACCGGCTCACATCCGCGGCGGCTGCAAATTCCCGGAGCGGAGCTGCTGAAGACCTCCAACGACGTCCTCGAGCTGCGGAAGCCCCCCGCCCGCATGGTCGTCATTGGCTCGGGCGTGGTGGCATTCGAGTTCAGTCATGTTTTCGCCCGACTCGGGACGAAGGTCACCATGCTGATGCGCGGCCGCGGCGGCCTGACAGGCTTCGACGACAATTTCGCCGAGCTCGCTCTCGAATTCACCCGAGAGCACCTCGGTGTCGAGTTCATGCCCATGACCGATCTCACTGCCATCCACAAGGACGGAAACGCCTATCGAGTGGAGTGCGCATGCAACGGCCGTGAGGTGGTGCGCGAGGCGGACTTCGTCCTCAATGCCGCCGGCCGCGATGCCGCGGTCGAGGATCTGAACCTGGCTGCCGCGAACGTCGAGACCAGCCAGCGCGGCGTCGTCGTCGACAACTTTCTGCGCAGCAAGACCAATCGCCGCGTGTTCGCAGGGGGTGATGCGCACGGAATCCGGCAGCTTTCGCCGGTCGCCTCGTACGAAGGGCGCGTCATCGCGCAGAACTTTCTGCAAGGCGATGTGCGACAGGTCGACTACACGACTGTGCCGCAATCGATCTTCACCACTCCCCCGCTGGCGAGCGTCGGCCTGACGGAAACGATCGCGCGGGAGATGGGCCGCGACATCACCGTGCACACCGCGGACATGTCGCAATGGACGGTTTACGCGATTGCCGGCGAGCCGATCGCGCGCGCGCAGGTGGTTGCCGAAAAGAAAACCAGAAAGGTTCTGGGCGCACAGCTCTTCGGCGCCGCGGCTTCCGAGAACATTCACTTATTCGCGCTGGCCATCCAGTGCGGCCTTACGATCGACCATCTGGCCGAGATGGTGTACGCCTACCCCACGTTCGCCAGCACGATTCAGTCCCTATTTGCGTGATTTCGGCGTCCGAGCCCATTGTGGCGTAATAGAGAATCGTGGCCGTACAGATTCGTCAGGCTGAGCGCAAAGATCTCGAGGCACTCGGCCGCCTCGGCGCGATGCTCATGCGCACGCATTACGCGTTGGACCGCCAGCGGTTCCTGGCGCCCGGCGCCGGAGCGGAGGAAGGCTATGCATCATTCCTCGGCAAAGTAATCGACTCGCGTGACGATTGCGTCTTGGTCGCGGAACGCGACGGCGGCGTCGTCGGCTACGTTTACGTCGCGCTCGAGACGCTGTCGTGGAAGGAGTTGCGTGGTCCGGCCGGCTTCATTCACGACGTTGCAGTGGCGGAGGGCGCGCGGCGCTCGGGCGTCGCCACGAAGCTGATCGAGGTCGCCCTGGCGTGGCTTCGCGACCGCGGTGCGCCGCGCGTCATCCTGGGGAGTGCATCATCAAACGCGGCGGCACGACGTCTGTTCCACAAGCTGGGATTTCGAGAGACGATGGTCGAGATGACGATGGAGTTGTAGAATCCGCGCATGCGAAGGATATGGATTGTGCTCGCTCTTTTCACCACCAGCATCGCCTTCGCGCAATCGGGGGCGGAATTCGGCCGTGCCTCGGGCGGGCAACTCGATCTCACCTTCAAGGCGCCGAGCCGCTTTTCCGGCTCGTTTGGCCTGACAACCGGCCGATCGACATTTGGAACTTTCGGCGGAACGCTCGTGAAGGATCGCGTCTGGTTTTTCGCAGCCGGCGAGCGCACGCGGGCGACCCAACTTTTCGACGGCAACGCGTTCGCGTCGATCGGTGATCACAACAGCGCCGCCATGACGATCCGCGCGCCCGAGCCCCTGCGACCGTTCCTATCGCTGCACTACACCGGAATCGTCTCCAGCAATTCCTTCTTCACCGCGAAGGTGCGTGCGAATCAGTGACGGCTTCGCAAAGCGGCACTATATTGCTGACCGCGGAGGCCGGCCATGATCAAATTGAAAGTCAACCGCAAACCGCAATCGGTTGATGTCAATCCCGATACGCCGCTGTTGTGGGTCATTCGCGAAAACCTCGGATTAACCGGAACGAAATTCGGCTGCGGGATGGCGCTGTGCGGCGCGTGCACCGTGCATCTCGACGGCCAGGCAGTGCGATCGTGCGTCACTCCGGTGTCGCGCGCGGCCGGCAAAGAGGTCACCACCATCGAGGGCCTCTCGCCCGACCTCAGCCATCCGCTCCAGCGCGCGTGGATCGCGAAGGATGTGCCGCAGTGCGGGTACTGCCAGTCGGGCCAGATCATGTCGGCGGCGGTCCTGCTGCGCGAAAATCCGCGGCCCACCGACGCGGACATCGATGACGCCATGAGCGGCAACATCTGCCGCTGCGGAACCTATCAACGCATCCGAAGCGCGATTCATCTGGCAGCGCAGATGAAGGCCGGCGGAGGTGAGAAATGACCGAGATTCTCAACCTCAGCCGCCGCGACTTTCTGAAAACCGGGGCCGCCGCCGGCGGCGGTCTTGTCCTCGGTCTCTATCTTCCGTTGGGAAATCGGATCGCAAACGCGCAACAGAAAACGTTTGCGCCTAACGCATTCATCCGGATCGGCACCGACGACTGGGTGACCGTGATCGTCAACCACTCCGAAATGGGACAAGGCGTTTACACCGCTCTTCCAATGCTGGTGTCCGAAGAGCTGGACGCCGACTGGAGCAAGGTTCGCGTGGAGTCCGCGCCCGTCGACGCGGCGTACAACCACACCGCCTTCGGAATACAGATGACTGGCGGCAGCACCAGCACATGGTCCGAGTACGATCGCTTGCGGAAGGCCGGCGCCACGGCCCGCGCGATGCTGGTGGCCGCAGCGGCCTCGACGTGGAATGTCGATCCGGCCAGCCTGCGCACTCAAAACGGGTACGTGATTCACACTCCGACCAAACGACGTTTGTCATACGGCCAGTTGGCCGAGAAAGCGTCGACGATGACGCCGCCGCAGAACGTCACACTGAAAGATCCGAAAGATTTCAAACTGATCGGCAGACCGACCAGGCGCCTCGACACGCCGGAGAAGATCAACGGCAAAGGCATGTTCGGTCTCGATGTCACCGTTCCGAACATGCTGGTCGCCGTGGTCGCACGGCCGCCCGTCTTTGGCGGCAAAGTGCAAAGCTTCAAGGCCGAGAAATCGAAAGCCGTCGCCGGCGTGCGCGACGTCGTGCAGATCGACCGAGGGGTGGCGGTGGTGGCGGAGGGGTTTTGGCCGGCAAAACTCGGACGCGAAGCGCTCGAGATCGTGTGGGACGAAGGTTCTCTGGCGGCACTCGATAGCAACACGCAGCGCGAGCAGTACGCCGCGCTCGCAAAGGAATCCGGCGTGGTAGCGAAAAAGGAAGGCGATGCAGCGGCAGCGATGAATCACGCCACCAGGAAGCTGGAAGCGGTGTACGAGGTTCCTTACCTCGCGCACGCGCCGATGGAGCCCCTCAATTGTGTCGCCGACGTCCGCGCCGACGGCTGTGATGTCTGGACGGGCACACAGTTTCAAACGATGGAGCAGTTGACCGCGGCGCAGGCTGCCGGGCTGAAACCGCAACAGGTCAAGATCCACACCATGCTGTTAGGCGGCGGTTTCGGACGCCGCGCCGTTCCCGATTGCCACTTCGTGCAGGAAGCGGTGCAAGTTTCGAAAGCGGTCAAGGCACCGGTCAAAGTCATTTGGACGCGCGAGGACGACATTCGCGGCGGCTACTATCGCCCCGCGGCCTACCACGCCATCAGCGCGGCCCTAGGAGCCGACGGCAAGCCGGTGGCGTGGCAGCATCGGATTGTTTCTCAGTCCTTCATTGCCGGAACACCGTTCGAGTCTTTCATCATCAAGAACGGAGTCGATGAGACGGCGGTGGAAGGTGCCTCTGATCTTCCCTATGACGTGCCCAATGTGCAGGTGGAGTGGAAACAAGTTCCCGACGGCGTGCCGACATTGTGGTGGCGATCGGTCGGCCATTCGCACACTGCCTTCGTGGTCGAAAGTTTTCTCGATGAATTAGCGCATGCCGCGGGCGTGGATCCTTACCAGTACCGCCGTTCGCTGCTCGGCAAAAACACGCGGCATCTGGGCGCTCTCAATCTCGCTGCAGAAAAAGCTGGATGGGGAAAAGCCTTGCCGCACGGGCGATTTCGCGGCATCGCGGTGCACGATTCGTTCGGCAGCTACATCGCGCACGTCGCGGAAGTTTCCGTCTCCAGGAAAGGCGAGGTCAAAGTTCATCGCGTCGTTTGCGCCATCGACTGCGGGCCGACCGTGAACCCTGAAACGATCCGGGCGCAGATGGAAGGCGCAGTGGTGTTCGGTCTGACAGCCGCCCTTTACGGCCAGATCACGTTTGAGAAAGGGCGCGTGCAACAGCGCAACTTCCACGACTATCCGATGCTCCGAATGAACGAGATGCCGGTGGTGGAAGTGCACATCGTTCCCAGCAACGACAAGATGGGCGGCGTCGGGGAGCCCGGCGTGCCGCCGGTGGCTCCCGCGGTCTGCAACGCGATTTTCGCCGCCACAGGAAAGCGGATACGGCGCTTGCCCATTCGCGCTGATGATCTGAAAGCGTAGAGGAGGTTTGTCATGGAGTGGATTTCGCTCGTCGCCTCTCTGCTCTTTTCAACGACTCAGCGCGATGATGCCGCCGCACGCGAGGCATTCCGATCTGCATATACGGTATTGATGCATCCCCGCTGTATGAATTGTCATCCGGCCGGCGAGGCACCCCTTCAGGGCGACGACAGTCACGTCCACATTCAAAACGTCAAGCGAGGCGCCACCGGACACGGCAAGTACGGCATGAAGTGCAACACATGCCATCAGGACACCAATCTCCCCGGCGCAAACATGCCGCCTGGAGTCCACGATTGGCATATGCCGCTGCCGACGACGAAGCTGGTCTTCGAAGGGAAATCAGCCGGAGAGCTGTGCCGGCAAATGAAAGATCCGACCCGCAACGGCGGAAAGAGTCTTCGCGGCGTCATCGATCACCTCGAGACTCCGCTGGTGAAGTGGGGCTGGGCGCCCGGTGACGGGCGCAGCACGCCGCCCATGAGTTACGCCGACTTTACCCAGAAGATGCACGAGTGGGTTGATCACGGCGGCGCCTGCCCGGACAGATAGACCGACCCTCTCCAACTCCCCACTCCCTCGCTGCCCCACCAAAAAGACTTGCACTTTGGCTGATGTGGTGTTATACTTAACTACAACACTAGATCTCCTTGGGTGGGATCACGGGAAACAGAGGATGGACAGCGAGTGGAACGAAAGTCAGCCGATTTACCGCCAGCTTCGAGACCGTGTCGTGGCAATGATCCTCGACGGCGTCCTCAAGGAAGGCGATCCGCTGCCCTCCGTGCGCAATGTCGCGACCGAATACCGGGTCAATCCGATCACCGTTTTGAAGGGGTACCAACAATTGGTCGACGAGGGGCTTGTCGAGTCGAAGCGAGGCCTGGGCATGTTCGTCAAACCCGGCGCGCACGATTTGTTGCTGCAGGGCGAACGGCAGAAGTTCCTCACCGAGGAGTGGCCCAGGGTCTACGCAACCATTCAGCGGCTGGGATTGAAAGCGAAAGAACTGCTGAAACCCGGCTCAAAACGCGGGTCGGAAGCTCGAGAGGAGGGACGCTGAAGCCATGGCATGCATAGAAGCGCGCGGCCTCCGAAAAGCCTTCGGCGCAACCATCGCGCTGGACGGCGTCGATTTGCGCGTCGAAGAGGGCCGCATCCTCGGACTCATCGGTCCCAACGGCGCAGGCAAGACCACCGCCCTCAATGCCATCCTCGGCCTCACTCCATATCAGGGAGAGTTGAGGGTACTGGGACGCGACCCGTGGACCGAGCGCGATCAGCTCATGCGCGATGTCTCGTTCATTGCCGATGTGGCGGTGCTGCCGCGCTGGATCCGGGTTTCGCAGGTGTTCGACTACGTCGCGGGCGTGCATCCGCGATTTGACCGTGCCAAGGCGGAAGGTTTTCTTGCCAGGACCACCATCAAGCGCGGCAGCAAGGTCAGGGAATTGTCGAAGGGCATGGTGGCCCAACTGCACCTGGCTGTGGTCATGGCCATTGACGCGAGATTGCTGGTGCTGGACGAGCCGACGCTCGGGCTGGACATCCTGTACCGCAAAAAGTTCTACGACTCGCTGCTGAACGATTACTTCGATCGCAGCCGCACCATCGTGGTGACCACCCATCAGGTGGAAGAGATCCAGGACGTCCTCACCGATCTCATGTTCATCGACCGCGGCCGCATCGTGCTGGAGTGCAGCATGGAGGAATTCGAGTCGCGCTATCTGGAGGTGATGGTGCGTCCCGAGAACGTCGCGGCAGCGCGGGCGTTCAAACCGATTCACGAGCGCCAGGTGCTCGGTCGCAGCATCCTGCTCTTCGATCGCGTCGACCGTCAGCAGCTGGCGGCACTCGGCGACGTGCGCACGCCCAGCATCGCGGACTTGTTCGTTGCCGTGATGGGCAATCAGGCAGAAGGAGCCGGTCGATGAATCCTCTTTTGATGGTTCATATCTGCGGCGCCATCGTGGGATTGCTGTCGGGTTTCATGGCCATGCTTTTCCGCAAGGGGTCCGGCCTGCATCGCGCCGCTGGAATCGTATTCGTCATCTCGATGCTGAGCATGTCCGCGGCTGGTGCGTACATGGCGGCATTCATGAAACCCAACAAAGGCAATGTGATGGGCGGCGTTCTGACTTTCTATCTGGTTGCAACGGGATGGATGGCCGGCAGGCGCAGAGATCAGAAAGTCGGCATGTTCGATTTGTGCGCGCTGCTCGTTGCATTGTCGATCGGAGCTGCCGCTCAAACATGGGGCTTCCAAGCGGCGATTAGCCCGACTGGTTTGAAAGATGGATATCCCCCTTTCTTGTACTTCATCTTTGGTTCGATCGCCCTGCAGTTCGCCGGCTCTGACATTCGCACGCTCGTGCGCGGCAGTGTTACCGGTGCGCAGCGCATCGCGCGGCATCTGTGGCGAATGTGCCTGGCGCTGTTGTTCGCCGCACTCTCCTTCTACCCCAGCCGGGCACACCTCTTCCCAAGGTGGTTAAACGAAACAAACCTTCTTTATGTGCCGCATGTGCTCCTCGTTGGAGCGATGTTTTTCTGGCTGTATCGCGTGTCCGTTCGCAAACGCGTACAGCAAGAGAAACGGATTGTGGCAACTGATGCGAGCCTCAGGAGAGCCGCCTAGATGAACGCCGTTCCCGAGATTCCTGCGATGTCGGCGACGCGGCCCATGTACTGGTCGGTGCGGCGTGAATTGTGGGAGAACCGTTCGCTCTATATCGCGCCGCTGGCCGTCGTGGCATTCGTGTTGTTCGGCTTCCTGATCAGCACGATCGGTATGCCGCACCGCAGGCAAGCGACGCTGATGCTCGACCCGGCGAAGCAGCGCGCCGCGATCGGGATGCCGTACGACGTCGCGGCCACGATGCTGATCCTGACTGCGCTGATCGTGGGCGCGTTCTACTGTCTGGACGCGCTGCACGGCGAACGCCGCGACCGCACCATCCTGTTCTGGAAGTCCATGCCGGTTTCCGATCGCACCACCGTGCTGTCGAAGGCCAGCGTTCCGCTGGTGGTCCTGCCGGTGATCACCTTCGCGATCATCGTTACAGCGCAGTTCATCATGCTGCTGTGGAGCAGCGTCGTCCTGCTGCCGAGCGGTCTTGCCGCAACGACGTGGATGCGGTTCAACTGGTTGCAGCACTCGCTGATGCTGCTCTACGGCCTGATCGTGCTTGCGCTCTGGCATGCTCCAGTCTACGGCTGGCTGCTGCTGGTCTCGGCCTGGGCGCGGCGCGCCACATTTCTCTGGGCCGTATTACCGCCGTTCGCAATCGGTGTCCTCGAGAAGATTGCGTTCAATAGCTCGCTGTTCGCTTTCGCGCTGCAGTACCGCTTGATGGGCGGTCTCGAGGAGGCATTCGCCTTCAAAGCCCACGGCAGGATCGATTCCCTGACACAACTCACTCCTCTGAAGTTCTTGAGTACGCCGAATCTCTGGACCGGATTGGGATTCGCCGCGCTATTTCTGGCCGGAGCGGTGCGACTGCGCCGCAATCGGGAACCAATCTAATCGCAATGTTTAGGAGGACCCATGGAGCCCGTGGTTGATCTTGACCCTTCATCGATGGAATGCACTTCCCTCAGCGCTCCGATTTGGCAGGACGTTCTGGCGCAGGCGATGACCGGCGAACTGCTCGCGGCCATGAACTACGCCTCTCTGTCGGAGATCTGTGACGATCCCGCAGAAGTCGCCGATGCATTGGAACACGCGCAAAACGAACGAGGGCATGCCGCTGCCTTCGCTGCCGAGGGCCGCAAGATTGGAGTGCACGTCGCCAATAACGTAGAAGCAAAGCATTGGAAGCGGCTCCGCGGCGCATTCCTGCGCTGCGTCGCAGCGCGCGACTTTGTCGGCTGCGTGATCGTTCAGGAGATCATGCTGGAATCCTTCGCCGTCGCAAGCTACTCCCGCGTCGGGAAGGTGGCGCCGGGGAGTCTGGGCGAAACCTTTGCCCGCATCGCCTCAGAGGAAGAAGAGCACCTCGGTCACGCCATAGCGATCCTCAAAACGGAGCGAGCCCGGGACGCGCAGCGCTTCGACGACAAGATGTACAGGCTGCATCTGGATGTAATGACCACCCTCGCGCAAATGCTGGCGAAGGACTGCAAGGACGGACATTGCGAAGTGTGCCACGCCAGCTGCGTGAAGCCATCACTGTTTGAGGTCAGTTTGTCCGCAGTGCAGCTTCGAGGAGCGTCGCTGCAACAGTATCTGAAGACGCTCGACACGCTGGGGATCCCCGGTCAAGTCACGCTTAGATGGGTGACTCAGTTGCCGGTGTAGCTGGGAGAGACCGGATGATCGAGTTCGATTTCGCTCTGATCGGGCATCAGGACAGTTGGACAGCGGTAGCGGACGTCCTCGCTGTCCTGCGCGGACCGGAGCGTACGCCACTGCCGGACGACGAGATCAGGGACATCTTTCCCTGGATTCCGCCCAGAGCACTCTGCTATGTCGACGTCGACTCGATTGTCGGCGCCAGGGCGCGGGGCCTCTACATCGACTCCTTCATTCCTCCCGACCGTCTGGAAGCCACCTGGGTCCGCGAGAACCTCGCGCGCGTCCGAGGGGCGGCAGCCAATGCCATTCATGCGGGAGCGAAGATCGTGAGCCTCGGCGGATTCAGCTCCATTCTGATCGAAGGCGACTTCGAACAGCTTCCGCCGAGACAGGACACGGTCTTTACAACAGGCAATACCTTGACAGTCGCTTACATCGTTCAGGGCATCAAGAAGATGTGCGCGCTGGAGGGTCGGAACATCCGAAGTTCAACGCTGCTCATCGTTGGAGCAACAGGAGATGTGGGTTCCGGCTGCGCCCGTTGTCTCGCACCTCTCGTTAGGCGCGTGCTGCTCTGCGCACGCAACGTGGAGCGACTACGGAGGCTCGCAACGGAATTGCAAGCCGATGGAGTTCAGGTGGAGGTCGCGACGGATCCCCGGCGATTCTCCGCAGAAGCCGACGTCGTGATCTGCGCGGCGAGCCTGGCCTCCCCTGCTCTTCTGTTAGGCCGGATCGCGCCTGGCGCAATTGTTTGTGATGCGGGCTACCCCAAGAACTTGTCTCCAACGGCGGAGATGCCTGACGCCAAGGTCTTCTTCGGAGGCCTGGGACAGATCACGGGCGGATTGAGGTTCGCGCCGGATTTTCATGGAATTCTGAATCGGCATCCGTTCCCCGATGTCGTCCACGGATGTCTGCTCGAAGGCATCGCGCTCGCTCTCGAGGGCCGGTTCGAACCCTTCTCTCAGGGACGAGGGTCCATCACTCCCGAGCGGGTCGAGGAGATGCAGACAATTGCGGCACGGCATGGAATCTATCTCGCGCCGCTCTACAACGCCGATGGACCAGTGGATTCGCATCAGGAGACACAAGGATTACCACAGTCATGATGGAACAGATTGCAGACGCGTCGCCGCGTCTCAAGGCCAGGATTGCCGGTGTCTTCTGGCTGCTCACCATACTGACGGGAGCATTCGCCGCGTTCTTCAGTCGCAGGCTCGGCGTGTATTTCATCACCGTCAACCTCATCGGAGACGTGTGCTTTGCCGTTGTGACGCTGCTTCTCTACGTTATCTTTAACGCCGTAAACAGGAACCTCTCTTTGCTCGCGGCGTTCTTCGGTCTCGCGGGATGCGCCCAAGCGGTACTCAGGCTCTTTCATCTGGCCTCCACGCATCACCAACTCCTGGTGTTTTTCGGATTCCATTGCCTCCTGCTCGGCTACCTGATTCTCAAGTCAACCTTCCTGCCTCGAATTCTGGGCGCCCTGATGGCGATCGCCGGTTTGGGTTGGCTGAGCTTTCTATCACCGCCGCTCGCGAAGGCTTTGTCCCCCTACGTTCTGTTGGCCGGCATTATCGGCGAAGGATCGCTGACCCTGTGGCTCGTCATCTTCGGCGTGAACGCTGAGCGGTGGAAGGAGCTGCGGTCATGACGCCTTCACAGCCAATGTCCTGGTCGGTGCGGCGTGAATTGTGGGAGAGCCGTTCGATCTATATGGCGCCCGTGATCGTAGCTGCCGCCATGCAGTTCGGCTTTCTGATCAGCACGATGACTCTGCCGGGCCGCATGCGTGCTTTAGTGGCGCTCGACCCGGCGAAGCAGCGGGCGGCAATCGAGATGCCGTACGACATGACGGCCGGTCTGATCATCCTGACCGCCTTCATCGTGGGAGCGTTCTACTGCCTTGACGCGCTACATGGCGAACGCCGCGATCGCAACATCATGTTCTGGAAGTCGTTGCCGGTTTCCGATCGAACCACCGTGCTCTCGAAGGCCAGCATTCCGCTCGTGGTTCTACCGCTACTCATCTTCGCAATCATCGTTGCCACGCAGCTGATCATGCTGCTCTCGAGCACGGTGGTGTTGTTGGGGAACGGGCCGAGTGTGGCAACTTTGTGGGCCCGGTTGCCGTTTTTCCAGTTGTGGCTGGCCCTGCTCTACGCTCTGCTGGCAATTGCGCTCTGGCATGCGCCTATCTATGCGTGGCTGCTGCTGGTCTCAGGCTGGGCGCGGCGCGCGACGTTTCTATGGGCGGTGTTCCCGTTTCTCGCGATCGCCGCTTTCGAGAAGGGCGCGTTCAACACGTCGCATCTCGCCTCGTTCCTGCAATACCGTTTGATCGGCTGGTTTACGCAAGCTTTCGTCGTCCAGGCGCACGGTAGCGTCCCGATCGACCCGCTATCGGCATTGACTCCGGGCAAATTCCTGAGCGCTCCCGGTCTCTGGATCGGGCTGGCATTCGCCGCGGCATTCCTGGCCGCGGCGGTGCGGATGCGCCGCTATCGGGAACCGATCTGATTCGCATGCGCTGAAGGGAAAAATATGAGCGCCGCAGTAATGATGGAACCGATTGCAGAAGCGTCCCCGCGTTTCAGGGCCAACATCGCGGGTGTCTTGTTTTTGACGAGCATCCTGACGGGAGGAGCGGCCGCCTTTGTTCGCTGGAGGCTTGTTGTACCTGGCGATGCCATCGCGACAGCCACGAACATCCTCGCGCATGAGCCGCTGTTCAGAATGCTTTTGGCAGCGGACCTGATCTCGGTCTCGTGCTATGTCGCGGTGACGCTGCTCTTCTATGAAATGTTCAAAGCGGTGAACAACCGCCTCTCCCTGCTCACCGCGTTCTTCGGCTTCATCGGTTGCGGCATTGTGACGTTTGCCTGCATCTTTCATATCGCCGCGTTGTTCGTGTTGAGAGGCGCGCAGTATTTGAACATCCTTGCTGTGCAACCGTTGCCGGCCCTGGCGCTCCTGTGTCTAAAACTGCGGGCGCAGGCCTACAGCATCAGCCTGGTATTTTTCGGATTTTATTGCCTCCTGATCGGCTACCTCATTTTCAGGTCGACCTTCCTGCCGCGAATTGTGGGTGCGCTGATGGCGTTTGCCGGTCTGAGCTGGCTGACCTTTCTGTCACCGCCGCTCGCACACCATCTTTCTCCTTACATTGTGGCCCCCGGACTCCTCGGCGAAGGAACTCTGATCCTGTGGCTCCTGGTGATCGGCGTACAGCCTGAGGGTGAGAGAAAACCGATATGACCACCGGCACGATCGAAGCGTCACAACGCAAAGCTGCAAAGGTCTGGGGGTTGACTTACCTATTGTCGGTGGCGACGGTGATCACTGCTCAATTTGGTATCCATGACCGTCTGATCCTCGCCGACAATGCCGCCGCAACCGCGCAGAGGATCCTGGCGCACGAACGACTATTTCGTCTCAGCATCGTCTGCGACCTGCTTTACTGCGTGGGTCTTGTCGTGGCACTCACAGCCCTTTACGTGATTCTCAAAGCTGTAAACCAAAACCTTGCCTTGCTTGCTGCATTCTGCCTGTTCGTATATGCCCTGATGTGGGTCCTCATGACGCTCAATCTTTTTGACGCTCTGCGGCTCGTGCATGCCGCTGATTACTTGCGAGTATTTGAAACAGAGCGATTGCAGGCCCTGGCGAAGTTGTCCCTCGGCGCGCGTTTCGCGGAGTACTACGTCGGGTTGGTGTTTTATGCGTTGGGATTGACGGTTTTCAGCTGCTTGTGGTTCAAGTCGAACTATATCCCTAGAGCATTGGCTGCCTGGGGCGTGATCGCGTCTGCATGGTGCGCGGCGTGTACGTTCGTTTTCATCATTTTTCCCGGCTTCGCCGAGCTGGTCAACCTGTGGTGGTTCGATACGCCAATGGCTCTTTTCGAGATGGCAACGAGTTTTTGGCTTCTGTTCAAGGGATTGAGATAAAGGAGAAAGAATGAAACTTCTACCAACACTTCTGATCTGCCTCATTGCGCCGGCGGCCGTCGCTTTGGCCGAGGACAATCCGTTCAGCGCAACCAATAAATCGCACTACGGAGGGCTGAAGAAAATTCTGCTCCGCTCGGCCGAGATCGTCCCGGAGGAAAATTACAGCTTCAAGCCGACCGAGGCGGTCCGCAGCTTCGGCCAGATCGTCGGACACGTGGCCGACTCGCAGTATGCGTTTTGCTCCATCGCGCTCGGCGAGAAGAACCCCGCCCCGAAGATCGAGAAGACCAAAAGCTCGAAAGCAGATCTGATCGCGGCACTCAAAGAGGCCTTCGCCTACTGCGACAAGGCTTACGACGGCATGACCGACGCCTCCGCGACTCAAATGGTGAAGGGCTTCACAGGCGACACAACGAAACTGGGCGTGCTGATGATCAACAACATTCATTGTGCGGAACACTACGGCAACCTGGTGACCTACATGCGGTTGAAGAACATCGTTCCTCCAACCAGCGACCAGGCGTTCATGCAAAAGGTAACGAAAAAATAGTGCGCGATCAGGACGGCCGGAAATGACGCTCCGTACGGTCGAGCCGGAACAACACACTGCTGCCAAGGTCGCAGGCTTCCTTTACCTGTTGACGATGGCTTTCAAGGGGATCGCTTAAGGAGGGAGCATGCACCCAACCGACAAAGCTGCACGCGTGGCAGGAGCGTTATATCTATCGTTGCTGTTCGCTCCCCTGCGCCTCATCTACATTCCCAGCGCTCTGTTCGTACATGGGGACGCCACCGCGACGGCGAACAACATCGCTGCGCACGAGTTGCTGTTCCGTCTCGGCATCCTGGGCGACCTGTTCACCGGGACCATGGTGATCTTCGTGGTGCTGGCTTTTTATCGGTTGTTCAAGGGAGTGGACCAGAGCCTCGCTGCGCTGGTGGTGATCCTGGGCGGGCTGACGGTATCCCCTATCTACTTTCTCAACACGCTGAACGACGCCGCGGCTCTGATGCTGGCGCGCGGCGCCGATTTCTTGTCGGTAGTCGAAAAACCTCAGCGGGACGCTCTGGCCATGCTGTTCCTCCGTCTGCATCACCATGGAGTGGTTGCCAACGAAATCTTTTGGGGTCTGTGGCTTTTCCCTTTGGCGATCCTGGTGATCCGGTCGGGTTTCCTTCCCCGCTTCCTGGGCTTCTGGTTGATCATCAACGGCTTCGCCTATGTGATCACCAGCTTCACGGGCTTACTGGTACCGCAATACGAGGGTTTGGTCTCTAACATCACCTTCCCCGCGCTCCTCGGAGAGCTGGTATTCATGCTATGGCTCGTGATTAAAGGCGCCCGGGTGCAACCGTCGGCTGCAGCCGCCTGATCATGAAAGCAATCGTTTATCGCGGCTACGGTTCACCCGACGTGCTCGAGTGCGAGGAGATTGCGAAGCCGACGCCCGGGGACGATGAAGTTTTGATCAAGATCCGCGCGGCTTCCATCAATCCAATTGACCGACACTTCATGAGAGGCAGGCCGCCCTTCCTTCGCATCGCAATCGGGCTGCGCAAACCAAGGATGCGACCGGGGCGTGACGTTGCCGGTCAGGTTGAAGCGGTTGGCAGGAACGTGACGCAGTTCAAGCCGGGCGACGAGGTCTTCGGCGTGTGTAGCGGGGCCCTTGCCGAATATGCGTGCACTCGCGAGTCCGCATTGGTCACCAAGCCCTCCAACGTGACGTTCGATCAAGCGGCTTCGGTAGGCGTGGCGGGACTCACGGCATTGCAGGGTCTTCGCGACAAGGGAAAGATCCGGCCGGGGCAGAAGGTGCTGATCAACGGCGCCGGAGGAGGCGTGGGTACCTTCGCGGTGCAGATCGCCAAGTCCTTCGGCGCCGATGTGACCGGCGTGTGCAGTACGGGGAAGGTGGACATGGTGCGCTCCCTCGGCGCGGATCACGTCATTGATTACAGCCAACACGATTTCACTGAGAGCACGCAGCGTTACGACCTGATTTTCGACCTGGCAGCGACCCATTCGTTGCCGGCATACAGGCGGGTCTTGAATCCGAATGGCACATGTGTAATCGGGGGAGGACCCACCAAAGTGCGGTCCATCCTGACTTTTGCTTTCGACGTTCTCGTTTTGTCTCGCTTCGTGAGCCAGAATTTCGTCATGTATGTGGCGAAACTGAGCAAAGAGGACCTGACCACTTTGCGCGAGCTCATGGAGGCGGGGAAGGTCACGCCGGTCATCGACAGGGTTTACAGGTTGAGCGAGGTCCGCGACGCTTTCCGGCATCTGGAAGAAGGGCACGCTCGAGGAAAAATAGTTGTCGCTGCCGCCTGATCGTGAAAGCAATCGTTTATCACCGCTATGGTTCACCCGATGTTCGTCGCGCCTAGTGTTCGGCGGCGGAAACGGCGTGAATCGTGCGCGCGTAACGGTGCGTGTACGCGCCGGGCGAGGCGGTATGGATCATCTCGCTGAGCGCGTCCGCCGCCATGGGCCTGCTGAATAGATATCCCTGGAATTCGAAGCAGCCGTGCTCCTTGAGGAAGTTGAGCTGTTCCTGAGTCTCCACGCCTTCGGCGATCACCCGGATGTTCAAGGCCTTGCCCATCGCGATCACGGCAGAAACGATTGCTCCGTCGCTTCCTCCACGCGTGATGTCCTTGACGAACGACTGATCGATTTTCAGAGTGTCGATGGGGAAGCGCTTCAGGTAATTCAGCGAGGAATGCCCCACGCCGAAATCGTCGATAGCAATGCTCATCCCGAGGTTCTTGAGGTCGAGAAGAATCTCGGCGGTCAAGGAAGGATCGAGCATGGCCGTGGTTTCAGTGATCTCGATCTCGAGTAAGCGCGGATCAAAGCCTGAACGGTCGACGGCATCCTTGATCATCGAGACGACATTCGGCTGCTGGAACTGACAGGCCGAAACGTTCACCGCGATTTTCATGGCCGCCCCTTCGCTGAACCAGGTCTGTCCCTGGCGGCAGGCCTCCTCGATGGCCCATTCGCCGATGGGGAGGATCAGACGCGTGTCTTCTGCGACGCTGATGAACTCGCCGGGACGCATGATGTTCTTTCCACCGCGGTCCCAGCGAAGCAGCGCTTCCATTCCCGTGACTGCCTGGGTGCGCAGGTCGAGCTGCGGCTGATAGTGAAGGACGAACTCGTGACGCTCCAGCGCCTGGTGCAAGGCTGTCTCGAGCGTGAGACGTTCCGCCGCTTTTCGCGCCAGGAACGGCGAGCAGAGCTGATAGCTGTTGCGTCCCGCCTCTTTGGCCTGGTTCAGAGCACTGTCGGCGTTCTTCAGCAGAGATTCCGCATCGCCGCCGTCCTGCGGGTAGAAAGCGATGCCGATGCTGGTGGTGATGTTGAATTCATGGCCATCGACGGAGATGGGCTGCGCCACGGTCTGCAGGATCTTGCGGGCCACCGACGTCACATCCGAGACGCTGGTCGGTTTCATGAGCAGCAGCTTGAACTCGTCGTCGCCCACGCGGGCCACCGAGTCTTCCTCGCGCACGCACGCACTCAGCCGCTCGGCGACTTCTCGCAGGAGATGATCTCCACCTTCGCGGCCGAAAGCCTCGTTGACGACGTTGAAACTATCGAGGTCGAGGCACAGCACCGCCAATTGGTTGCCGGCGCGATGTGCGTAGTTGAGTGCGATGGTAAGACGGTCTTTGAACAATGCCCGATTCGGCAGCCCGGTGAGGACGTCGTGGTGGGCTTTGTACCGGACTTCTTCCTCGGCGCGCTTGCGATCGGTGATGTCGACCAGCGTGGCCGCCACGATCGGATGTCCCTTGCCGTCGGTGGTCATGCTGGCATTCATCAGGACCCACAGATGCGAGCCGTCGACGCGACGCAGTGTCGTCTCGAAGCTGGCCAGCGATCCCTGATCGTGCAGACGAGAGACGATGTTCTGCCACTCGAGATCATTGCCGTAGAGCTCCGAAATTCCGTGAGCCATGAACTCCGCGCGCGATTCAAAGCCGAACATCCGGGCGCAGGCGTCGTTGCAGTCGAGGATTCCACCGGCGGCATTGGCTCGGTACTCGCCGGCGGGATTGCGATCGAACAGTTGCTTGAATCGCTCGGCCGAAGCGCGAATCACTTTGACGCGGGTGCGATGCGCTCCGGCGAAGGAACCGATGATGAGCGCTGCCGAAAGCGTCATGAACCAGGGCGTCTGATAGAAGAACGCGCGCTGCCGGAACATCGCGGTCCCGGTGCTCCACGGACCATCATCGCTGGCGGCGCGCACCTGGAAACGATACGAGCCCGGTTTCAGGTTCGTGTATAAGGCCAGACGGCGCGTGCCGGCATCGATCCACTCGCGATCGAATCCTTCCAGCCGGTATTGATAGTGAACTTTCTCCGGTGCAGCCAGGTTGATTCCGGCGTAGCGGAACTCGAGTGTCTTCGTTCCGGCCGCAAAGGTGAGCGGACCGGCCGGATCCATGGAATGACGATCCGCGAAGATGCCCTGGAGGATCACCGGCGGTGCGGCCGCGGCGCGGGCGCGATTCGAGTCGATCATGGCCACGCCCTTGACGGTGGCGAACCAGAGCTTCCCGTCGTCGGTCTTCCACGCCACCGGCTGCGTGCCGCCATTGCACTCGCGGCTTTGCATGCCATCGGCGCGTGCGTACGCGACGCTGGTGACCTTGGGCAGAATTCCCTCGGCAAAATCATCGAGCTGCTGACGCGATACGCGGAAGATTCCTTTGTTGCAGCTCATCCAGAAATAGCCGTTGGCGTCTTCCAGAATGGCGAAGACGCTGTCGTCGAAAAGACCTTCGCGAGTGGTGACGGTTGCCCAGCGGCCGGCTTTGAAGCGGCTCAGTCCTCCGCCGGCCGTGCCGACCCACAGCGCGCCGGTGCTGTCCTCATGAAGAGCGAGAATGAGATCGCTCGAAAGTCCATTGCGCTTGGTGAAGGAGGTGACGTTTGCACCGATGATGCGATTGAGACCGCCATCCTGAGTGCCGGCCCAGATCGCGCCATTGCGGTCTTCGTAAATCACTCCGACCGCTTCTCCTGAGAGCTTGAACGTGTCGGGCGCGATTGTTCCGTTTACGATGCGCTGCAGTCCGTGCGGCGTTCCGACCCACACCACGCCGCCGCGGTCCTCGTACAGCGACAACACAAAATCGCTGTTGAGACCGTTCTTCGAGTCGTAAACCGTGGTGCGTCCCTGGAACACGCGATTCAGTCCGCCGTCGAACGTGCCCACCCACATGCTGCCGTCGCGGGCATTCAACACGGACATGACCAGGTCGCTCGATAGTCCGCTACCTTTGCCGAAGTGGCGACCGTCGAGTGTCTGAACGCCTTTTCCGGTACCGATCCACAGTGTGCCGCTCGAATCGGCGTTCACTGTCCGCACTTTATCGGCCAGCAGTCCCTGCACGGTGGTGAAGGAGATGACTTTCGGCTCGGCGATGCGGCTCAGACCATTTGTAGAACCGATCCAGAGGTTGCCTTCGCGATCCTCGAGAAACGACGTCACGGCCTTGTTGCCGATGCCGATGGCTTCCGTGGCGAAGTCGAAACGTTCGTTGCGGAAGCGGCCGACACCGCGGTCGAGAGTGCCGATCCACATCGTGCCGTGGCTGTCTTCGTAAATAGCGCTGACGTTCGCGGAAGGCAACCCATCAGCAGCACTGTAGGTGCGGAATTGACCGGAGCGGTAGCGGAACAAGCCATTGGCGCGCGTGCCGATCCAGACGCTCCCATCGCGGGCGACGTGGATCGACAGAATCTGCTCGGTTGGAAAGCCGTCGTTGTCGTGCCGCACCAGCCGTCCGTCCTTGAAAGTAACGACTCCGTGCGTTGTGCCGATCCATAGTTGGCCGGACCAGTCTTCCGCGATCGTCGTCACTTTCATTGACGGAGTGTCGGAGCCGGCAATCGTCACGATGCGTCCGTCTGCCCGACGCGACGCCAAACCCTTTTGTGTTCCGATCCAGATCGTGCCGTTGCCGGACTCATACAATGTGGTCGCGGCGTCGCTGGGCATTCCGTCGGCGATCTGATAGGAGCGGACCCGCTGGCCTTGCACGTGCACCAGGCCTCCGCCATTTGTGGCCGCATAGAGGCTGCCATCGCGTGGCGACAGCAAGCCCAGCGTCATATTGTTATGGATCTGCGGCGCGGATGCTTTGTCGTAAGTAAGGAACTCCGTGCCGTCGAAGCGAACGAAACCTTCCTGCGTCGCGGCCCACACGTAGCCGTCGCCTGTCTGCGCCAGCGCGTATACCGTGCCTTGCGGAAGCCCCTGGTCGACTCCCCACGTCCGAATGACGTTCTGGTCGAGCGACAGAGCGGGGTCGATGGCGAAAGCGTTGTTGGCCGAAACTGCGAGGACTACCAGAAGGACGGCCCAACGTGTTGTCACTCTCATTGCGTGCCGTGAATATTGCGCCTAGCCGTCGGATGGAACATGAATCTTTCGATGGATTTTTGGGTCCATCGATCGATATAGAGCGAATCTAACCATCGATACAGGATTCGCGAATCGCTCGCGCTCATACTGCCTTCCACTATGAGAAGAACTGCATTCTTGTTCGCGGGAATCGCCCTGATGGCTACATCAGCTTTCAGTGGCGATGGGAGTGTTCACCGCAGTGCGCGGCACATTCCGGGTCGATACATTGTGGTGCTCAACTCGAGCGCCGACACTGCCACGGTTGCGAACGGCGTGCGCAATCTCAAAGGTTCGAAAGTGCACCACACATACGATCGCGGCCTCAAAGGCCTGGCGGTCGAGATCAGCGATGCCGACGCGCAGGCGCTCGCCGGCGACGCACGCGTGCAGTTTGTCGAAGAGGATGCCACTGTTTCCGTCGCCTCGACGCCATGGGGACTGGATCGAATCGATCAGCGGTCTCTCCCACTGAACGGCAGTTATGTGAGCGGCGGAACGGGAGCCGGTGTGAACGTCTATGTTGTCGATACCGGCATCGCGTCGCACGTCGATTTCGGGAGCAGGCTCGCTTCGGGCTTCAATGCCATGGCGGACGCCGGAGGCACCGTCGACTGCAACGGTCATGGAACGCATGTGGCGGGCGTCATCGGCGGATCCTACTTCGGCGTCGCGAAATCGGTGACTCTCGTTCCGGTTCGTGTTCTTGATTGCACTGGAACAGGGACCACCTCGACGTTGCTGGCCGGCCTCGATTGGGTCCTGCAGGATCATGCGCAGTCATCTGCCCCGGCGGTCGTCAACATGAGCCTCGCGGGCGACGGATCATCGGCGATCGACACTGAAGTCAATAGTTTGCTGGCCGCCGGCATCACGACCGTCGTCGCGGCAGGTAACGACAATATGGACGCGTGCGCGAAGTCACCGGCTCGCGTGCCCGGCGCTCTCACCGTGGGCGCGTCGACGGAAAACGACGAGCGCGCGGCGTTCTCCAACTACGGCACTTGTGTTGACATCTTCGCGCCGGGAACGAACGTCTGGTCCGACTGGTACAGCAGCCCGACAACGACCGCCCTTTGCAGCGGAACTTCCGAGTCCGCGCCATTCGTTGCCGGCGTCGCTGCTCTTGTTTTGGAACAATATCCGACGGCGTCGCCGACCACCGTCTCGCAGACAGTGCTGTCGCAAGCTACTCTCGACACGCTCAGCGGAGTGGGAACCGGTTCGCCGAACCGTCTTCTCTTCTCCCTCATCGGCGCTGTCGCCGACACCACGGGCGATTCGCAGCTGCTTGCCGATCCGAGCTTCGATTACGGCACGACCTTCTGGACCGCTGGCATCTGCACCATCATCAACCAGGCCGATTGCCCACCGGACGACACCGGCGACATCACCTTGATGAGCTTCCCCGCGCATAGCGGAAAGGGTAAGGCCATCATCGGTGGAAAGCCCCAGTCATTCCAGCTGACCTCCGAAACCGTCACGATTCCGTCCACTGTCAGCAAGGCAGAACTGAGCCTCTACCTCTGGATCGTGACGAAGGGCAATACCAAGAAGGCCAATGACACTCTGACGGTCGAGATCCGCGACGCAAACGGTGCGCTGCTGGCAACCTTGGGAACGTTCAGCAATCTGGACGCGAATGCGACGTACACGCAGAGTCGCTTCGACGTCAGCCGCTTCCGCGGCAGGCCAATCCGGATCTCCTTCAACGGTGTTCAGAGTAATGGTCCGCCGACATGGTTCCTGCTGGACGATGTCGCGTTGAATATCTGGCGGTAGGCGCGGCCGAATCGCCCCGTCGTCGCCACGACATGGAGAGAGCACAGAGAAATCTGTGCTCTTTCTGTTTTTGTGGTTGTCGCTTCTGGGGCCCACAATAGGAAAGATGTCGGCCTATCACTTCTCTGCGTTTGCGATCCCACCGGCTGTGACCGCGGCCGTGGTGATGAGCTTCGCGATCGCGATCGCGCTGACGCGTTCCTCGCGAACCAGCGTGGCCATGTTCGGCGTGTCCGTTGCCGCTGCGGCGTGGCAGGTGACGAATGCGCTGATGTACCTCGCGGTCGACTCCCGCACGGCGCTGGTCTGGGCCAGGGTCGGCTGCGCTTGCGTCGCGTTCATCGCGCCGGCCGCCTACCAGTTCGTCGACACCATTCTCGAGAGCGCCAATCACCGCAGGATCGTCTCCCTCGTTGCCAGGCTGCTGGCCGCGCCGTTAGCGGTCCTGGCTGTCACGGGTTACCTCATCAGCGACGTGCGGCGGTTCTGGTGGGGTTTCTCTCCCACGTACACCATCGTTGCGCGGGTGCTGTACCCGCTCTTTCTCGGCAGCTTGTTCGTTGCCGCTCTTGTCGAGATCGTTCGCGTGTACCCGAGCTCCAGCGGCAGCGAGCGCAGCCGCATCCGCTTCTTCACGATCGCGCTGGGCATCAGTTGTATAGCGGTGGTCGATCTCTTGCCGGCGTACGGCATCGGGATCTATCCGTTTGGATGGGCGGCTCTGCTGACATCAGCGGCCGTGGCCATTTACACCATCAGGAAATATGGATTGTCGATGACTCCGGGGCTGCCGGCGACCGAGATCATCAGCACGATGCGCGATCTTCTGCTGGTGAGCGATCGCGACGGCCGCATTCGTTTCGCGAACAATGCCGCGTGCACGTTCCTCGGATACAGCCGCCAGGACATCATCGGCCTCCAACTCGAGGACCTGCTCGTTCCGGCCGACCGCAATGAGAAAGCGCCGCTGCAAGGCTGGGTGCGCGATCGCGAGTTCGTCTTCCGGACGAAGATGGGGCAGCCGATCGAGCTCACGCTCTCGTACTCGCCGGTGACGCGTCAGGGTGAAGTCACGGGCGCCGTGATCATCGGACGCGACCTGCGCGAGAGGAAACGCTACGAGTGGGAAGCGCGGCGGGCCGTGACTCTGCTGCAGTCGACGCTCGAATCCACCGCCGACGGCATTCTGGTCATCGGTGCCGACGGAAGAGTCCTCACTTCGAACCAGCGCTTCGCTGACATGTGGGGCATCCCGGCTGAGTCGATGGAGCAGGATGACGATCAGGAGCTGATCGGACAACTGGTCGGAAAGTTGAACGACCCCGCCGAGTTTCTCAACAACCTCGCGGCGCTCCACGAACATCCCGAGGACGAGAGCGTCCACATGCTGCAGTTGAAGGATGGCCGCCGCCTGGAGCAATACTCCATCGGCCGCTACCTCGACGATGAACCGGTGCGGGTGTGGAGCTTTCGCGATGTCACGGCGCGGAAGCGTGCCGAGGAACAAATCGAGTTCCAGGCCTATCACGATGCGCTGACGCAGTTGCCGAACCGGCGTCTGTTTGTGGAACGGCTGGAAATGAATCTGATGGCCGCCAGACGCCACCGCACCAACCTGGCAGTCCTGTTCATCGACCTCGATCGGTTCAAGACGATCAACGACACGCTGGGACACGATGTCGCCGACGCGCTGCTGGTCGAGATCGCGCAGCGTCTGCGGAGCTGCGTGCGGCAGACGGATACCGTGGCGCGCTACGGCGGCGACGAATTCACCGTCATTCTGCCGGACCTCCATCAGCCCGAGGACGCTGCCCAGGTCGCGGAAAAAATTCTGGAGCGCGTCGTCGAGCCGGTGGTCGCCGGCGCGACGTCGATTGAGATCTCGGTCAGCATCGGCATCGCCGTGCATCCATACGACGGAACCGACATTGACACCCTGCTCCGCAACGCAGACGACGCCATGTACCGCGCCAAACAAGCGGGACGCAACAACTACCAGCTTTGCACGCAGCAAATGAAAACTCGCGCCATGGAGCGCTCGTCGATGCAGTCGCGCCTGCGCAAAGCGATGGACGACAACGCACTGGTACTCGCCTACCAGCCACAAATTTCGCTGACCACCGGGCTGATCGTCGGCGCGGAGGCCATCATCCGCTGGAACGATGCCGAACACGGCATGATCGAAGCCCGCGACTTCATTCCTGTTGCCGAAGAGACGCGCCTGATCGTGCCGCTCGGCGAGTGGGCGCTGCTCACGGCCTGCCGTCAGCTCCGGCAGTGGGCTGATGCCGGATTGCCGCCGCTGCGCATGGCGGTGAACATCTCGGCACGCCAGTTCCAGCAGCGGGACCTCGCCGGCGTGGTTCGCCGCGCCATTGACGACGCCAGGATCGATCCCGCGCTGCTGGAGCTCGAGATTCGCGAGACAACTGCCATGCGTGACGTCGACCTCACCATCGAGCTGCTCAACTACCTCCGCGACGTCGGCGTGTCGATCGCTCTCGATGACTTTGGCAGTTCTTACTCATCCCTCGGCTCTCTGCGCGCGCTGCCAATCAACGCCGTCAAAATGGATCGCGGTCTTCTGGCTAGCGTCACGACGACGGAAGCGGATGCATCGATCGTCACTGCCGTCATCGGTGTGAGCCGCAAGCTCGCTCTTCGCGTGGCGGCGGATGGCGTCGAGACGCGCGAGCAATTCGATTTCCTCACGGACCATGGTTGCCACGAGGCGCAAGGGTCTTACTTCAGCGCGGCGATCGATCCCGAGAGCTTCACGCACTTGACCGCATCGGACAAAACACAGCTAAATGTCCCTCCGACACGAGAGTCAATCTGATGTCTAGAATACGAATTGCCGCCGCGGCGATCGGCGTTTGCCTGATCGGCTGTGCTGCCACCGTTCCGCTCGACCATGCCGTCATCGCGTATGACATAACGACTGCGGAGAGCGTCGAGAAGCAGTTGCTTCTGAACATCGCACGCGCTCGAAACAATCAGCCCATCCACTTTACGGCTGTGTCGAGCATCACCGCTACGTATCGACTGACGACCAATGCCGGGATCGGACCTGCGCTGACCGGGAACCGCGGCGGTCTGGTCGTCCCATTGCTTGGAACGAGTGCCGAGTCGAGTCCGACCATCAGCATCGCGCCAATGCAGGGGGATGAATTCACGCAAAGGCTGTTGACCCCATTCCGTGAAGCGCAGCTCACTCTGCTACTGCGACAGGGATATGACGTTGACGCACTTCTTCGCCTGTTAGGGGCAGAGATCCGTCTCGATCGTGACGGAACCGGAGTCACAACAATTCACAAGAACCGCCCGTCCGATCGGGAAGGTTATCAGGCCTTCCGGCGCGTGGTCGCCCATCTATCGGCGATCCAGGACCGGCATGCTCTGTATGTCGAGCCGCTGCACTTCACGCACACGTGGACAGTTCCCGAGGCATCGGTGACGCCGGAAACGTATGAATCGACGTACAAGGATTTCACGATCGCGCATGACGTGGCCGAGCATGTCTATCGCGTGTCAAAACGAATCAACGGACGCGTCATGATCACGAATTACGATCCCGACATTCTGTCGAACGAGGAACGGTTGCACTTGCATCAGAAGGCAGAAGAGGCACCCTACAACGACGTGTTGATCGATATCCGGGCCGGCCAAATCGGCGGAGAGTTTCCCATCCATGGCCGGCTCCGGCTGCGGAGCTTCCACGAGGTGCTGACGTTCATCGGACGCGGGATTAGCGAGGAGCCGGAGTTCGATGTCGCGCCCGATCCGCGGACACCTCCGGTCAGCGAGAATCCGCGGAGTACTCTCGAGATTTTCGAGGGCCCTCAACCGCCGCGAGACGGACGCGCGGCCGTGCACTGGAATGGTTCCTACTATGCCGTACAGCCGCAGAGCGGATATCAATGGAACCACAAAACTTTCGGCGTCCTCTATCAGTTGTTCCAGATGAGCGTGTCGTCTGTGACACCAGCCGGACCATCGATTACGATCGCGAAATGACGCGTGGCAGACAGAGAGTTCTTCTCTGAGGCCACGGCGCCACCTTCATTAACACACGAAATAAGTCTTTCGTGATACTAATGCAGTCGAGAGAGCCGTGCCCACCTCTGCCAGCAGTTGGGAAACGCGGCGGCTAGTGCGCCACTTCGCGCTCGGAATGCTGCTGTCTGCGACGGTCGCAGCCACCGCACCGGCCCAAATCATCGTCGAAGGTGAGTTGGTCGGTGGCCAGAGCCACTCGTTCGAGGTTGTGGCGCAAGCGGGTCAATTTGTTCGAGCGCTTCTTGTCGAGCGTGGCGCCGACCTGATCGCCACAATCTCCGGACCTGACGGAAAGCCACTCCTTAAAGCCGACCGAAGCGATCAGACACATGGGACCGAGCGAATCACGCTCATCGCGCCGACCACCGGCAGCTACATCGTGACTGTCCGCCCCTCCGCCCCTGACGCTCCGCGGGCACGATATGAACTTCGTCTCGACGCGGTCCGCTTCCCTGGCGCCGAGGATTGTCTACGGCTGGAGGCCGAGAGTGCTCTGTTGGAAGGCGACCGGCTCGAGGAGAACGACTCCGCGGCGTGCCTGCAAGAGGCGGGCGTCCAATATCGGCGGACGGTCGAACTCGCGGGGGTGCTCGGCGATCACGCTTTGAAGAGTGAAGCACTGATCAGCCTCGGTATCATTCACTCCGCACGAGGCGAATCGCGAGACGCGGTCGATCTTTTCGCCGATGCTGCCGCCAGCGCACGCGCAGTCGAGGATCCGGGGCTGGAGGCCTCCGCGCTCTTCCGCCTGGGCTCAGTGTATGGAACGCTCGCGGAGACATCGCAGGCGTTTCACAAACTCACAACCGCTCTCCAGATCTATCGCGAGTTGGGCGACGTTCGTCGCCAGGGCGCAACCATCAACGCGCTGGCGGTACGGTTCAAGGAGTTGGGAGAAAACGCGAGAGCCTTGCCTCTCTATACCGAAGCGCTCTCTCTCGCGCGCTCCTCAGGAGATGTGCGCGCCCAGCCGGTGGCACTGAACAACATCGGCAACGTCTATTACGACCGCGGAGACTGGAAGGAGGCGCTGCAATACTTTCAGCAAGCGCTGCCACTCTGGCGGGAGACGAAAAATCAGCGTGGAGAGGCGGCCACGCTATACAACATCGGACTGATCTACTACGAGCAGGGCGAGCTCCAGCGCGCACTCCCCTTAATTCATCAGGCCCTGACTTTGGCGCGTCAGGGTGGAAACAGGCCGGGCGAAGCGATGTGCCTCTATCGGCTGGGCATGGCCTCGGAAGATCTGGGCGAGCTCGCTCGAGCCCTGGCGTATCTCAACGACGCCCTCGAAATCTATCGCGCTTCCGGCGATCGCCGGCGCGAAGCAATCGCGCTGACCTGCCTGGGACGCATCTATGCCCGGCGCGGCGAGTTCGATAAGTCTTTCGATCACTTTGGCCGTGCTCTCTCGCTAAGCCGTGCTACGGCCTATCGATATGGAGAAGCGTTCACACTCAAACACCTCGCGGATGCTCGGGCTGCCTGCGGCGCGCCATCAAGCGCGCTCCAGGACTACGTTGACGCACTCGCCCTCTTCCAATCGGTCGGCCATCAGGTGTGGCGAGCGAGAACACTGGTCGCCATGGCCGAGACTCTCGACTCCGCTGGTCAACTCACTGCGGCTCACGAAACCATCGACGAGGCCTTGACAGTCATCGAGCAGCTTCAGACAAATGTAACCAGCCCCGAGCTCAAAGCAGCCTACCTGGCGTCGGTGCGAAAGGGCTATGAGCTATCCGTTGATGTGCTGATGCGTATGCACGAGGCCGATCCTTCGAAACGGTACGATGAGGCCGCACTGCACGTCAGTGAGCGAGCTCGCGCCAGAAGCTTCCTCGATCTTCTGAAAGAATCAGGATCCGACGTTCGGCGCGGTATTGCCTCCGAGCTGCTGCAGAGCCAACGCGAGCTCCGCCAGAGACTCACCGCCAAGATCGAGCGTCAGGTCCGCCTCAGAGAATCGAATCCGAAGAGCGCGGGCTCACAGACGGCGGCCATCGAACTCGCTGCGCTAACGGACGAGCTGGACCAGATCGAGAGAAAAATCCGCGCGAGCAACCCTCACTATGCGGCGTCGACGGACTCACTGCTCCACGCCCGAGAAATTCAGCAGCTTCTCGACCGGGAAACAATTCTCCTCGAATATGCACTCGGAGAAAGACGGAGCTTCTTGTGGGTGATCAGTCAAGACTCGATTACCAGCTACGTCCTTCCGCCGCGAAGCGTCATCGAGCCGGTCGCGCGACGACTGCTCGAGCTGTTGAAAGATCGCGCGGCGGCGGTGCGCAATGCGGCTTTGATTGGCGAGACTTCTCGGAACCTCACCGGAATGCTGCTAAGGTCCGCGGCTGATCGTCTCGAGGCCAAGCGTCTGGTGCTCGTCAGCGATGGCATCCTGCATTACGTTCCCTTTGCGGCTTTGCCGCTGTGGACCGATGGCAGAACACCGTTGATCGATCGTTTCGAACTCATCAGCGTTCCCTCGGCATCCACTCTCGCTGCTCTTCGTCAACAACTGGCCTCTCGACCTTCCCCGCCAAAGGCATTGGCGGTGCTGGCCGATCCGGTCTTCCGTCATGACGATCCCCGTGCGTCCTTACAGACCGTAGCAGATCGCTCCTTCTCCGACGTCACGCGAGACACCGTTGCCGTGCGCTCGCTGGCGCGCCTTCCCTTCACCCGCCGCGAAGCAAGAGCGATCCTCGCGTTTGTCCCGCCAGCATCGCGGAAAGCAGCTTTCGATTTCGAGGCCAGCCGCGCCACCGCCCTCAGCAGTGATCTGGCCCAATACCGTATCGTGCACTTTGCGACGCACGGCTTCTTCAACACCGAGCATCCGGAGCTTTCCGGGCTGGTACTCTCGCTCGTCGACAAGAACGGCAAGGACCAGGAAGGTTTCCTTCTCACCAGCGACGTGTTCGGAATGACCCTGACCGCCGATCTGGTCGTCCTGAGCGGCTGCCGCACGGCGTTGGGACGCGAAGTGCGTGGTGAAGGGATCACCGGTTTGAGCCGGGCGTTTCTCTTTGCCGGTGCGGCGCGGGTGGCGGCCAGCCTGTGGAAAGTCGACGATGCCGCAACTGCGGCGCTGATGATCCACTTTTATCGAGGGCTCTTCGTGGACAAACTGCCGGCCGTTGCGGCGTTGCGATCGGCTCAAGCAACCCTCCGGCGGGACTCGCGCTGGAGTTCGCCTTACTATTGGGCGGGTTTTGTGCTTCAGGGCGACTGGAAGTGATGCAGCCTACGGCCGTGCTGCTGACGGAAACAGGTTTCAAGCGACTTCTGGAGTCTCTCGATTCGGATCGAGAGATTGCGGGTCAAAAGTACGAAAGGATTCAGCGGAAGCTGGTCTCGTTCTTCGAATGGCGCGGCTGTGCCGCGGCTGAGGATCTGGCCGACAAGACCATCGACCGGGTTACGCGCCGCCTGATCGAAGGAGAAGAGATTCGAGCCAAGGATCCTTCGGTCTACTTCTATGCCGTCGCACGGAATATCGCCCATGAGTGGTGGAACGCGCAGAAACAACCGGTTCAGTTTCTGGAGCCACTCGCGGTTGCCTCCAGCCAGGCCGAAGGTCCGGAGGAGCGACTGCGATGCCTGGATCAATGCCTCGAGCAGCTTGCGCCGGAGGCGCGATCCCTGATCCTCGAGTATTACGAGGCGGGCGGGCAACAAAAGATCGACAATCGGCGACGGCTGGCGGTCGAGCTACAGATCAGTCCGAGCGCCTTGCGTCTGCGAGCCCAGAGAATTCGTGACCAGCTCGAGAGGTGCGTGCTCGAGCGCCTGAAACGTCTTAGGCCCTGAGATCACTACTGTGCAGGAAGATAGACGCACCCCTCATCCGCCCTTCGGGCACCTTCTCCCCGCAAGCGGGGAGAAGGCCATCGATTTCGCGAAGCGCCGGGTGAGGGGCGGTGCAGGAAGATAGATGACGAAGAAAACCGAACACAAGGTCTTGGAACGCTATCTACTCGGCGAAGTGTCTGAGGATGAACGCTCCGAGATCGAGCAGGGCTACTTTGCCGATGATGCATTTTTCGACCAGCTGCTCGACGTCCAGAATGACCTCGTCGATTCCTACGTTCGTGGGACGCTCCCCCCAGCCGACCGGAAACGATTTGAAGAACGTTTTCTCTCTTCCAGCTCCGGAATTGGCCGGGTCGAGTTCGCTCGCGCGCTGCAGCAAAAGATCGCGTCTCGATCCCGCAGAAAAACCGTGAGCTTTCGACAACTCGCTATCGCCGCATCCGTTGCTATCGTCGTGATTGCCGCCGCCTGGGTGACCTTCTCCCTCCGCCGGCGCCCCGAACTGCCAATCACCGAATCACGATCGAAGGCCGCGCCGCAGCAGCGCGCGATTCCGGCGCCGACTCCTGTTCAGGCGCAAACGCAAGCCGCGCCAGCACCTGCCGCTCTGGTCACCGTCCTGCTGACTCCCGGTGGAACGCGCGAGAGTGAAGCGGCCACACCGCTGGTGCTTCGACCCGCCCCGCAGTTTGTGCGAGTCGAGCTCGTTCTCGAGGACGATCGTTACGCCTCCTATGCCGCAGAGCTTCAGGATGTCGAAGGTCGTGTGCTGTGGAAAGAGCAGTCGCTTCGAGCCAGGACAGCGCCCTCGGGACGAACGGTCGCGGTGAGCGTGCCGGCCAAGCTGCTTCCGCCAGGCGACTACGTCGTCGTTCTCAAAGGAATCCAGGGAGGCGAAGCCTCCGAAATCAACAACTACACCTTCACAGTGGTCGCACTCCCCGCCCGTCGGTAGAAAGCAGAAGGCAGAAGGCAGAAGGCAGAAGTAATTCGGAGCCATTTGATGCTCTGCCTTCTGCCTTCTGCCTTCTGCCTTCTGCCTTCTGCCTTCTGCCTTCTGCCTTCTGCCTTCTGCCTTCTGCCTTCTGCCTTCTGCCTTCTGCCTTCTGCCTTATTTCTGACCGATACGTTTTGCCTCCGGACATCACTAATTAACGAATCACGATCCAAGGTCCGGAGGCTCTATGGCTGGAAAGCATTGCCGTCTTACGCGGATCCTCGCTTTCTTGTGTCTGTTCGCCGCCATCCCTGCCCGGGCGGCTGAGCAAAAACGCAATCTGTTCGGGCCAGAGAAGTTCATCCGCACTACCGGCGCGCCGAATGACTACGAACGCACGTTCAATGTTCCCGCGTATGTCGGCTCGCCTTACAGCCTGGAGATCATCAACGGAGCTCCTGACGGCAGCAATGGATCCATTCCCGACGCGGTCTCATCCGCTACGGTATCCCTCGACGGACAGGAAATCGTCAAGAGAAACGAGTTCTCCAAAACTACCGCCACCATTCGCAAGGAGATCACTCTTACTTCAGGCAGCCACAGGCTGGAAGTTCAGGTCAGCAGCGCCCCCGACAGCTACTTTCGCCTAACCATCTCCGGCACGATTCCTCTCGCCGACCTCGGAGTCGCTCGCTCCGGCCACTCCGCGACCTCGCAGAATGACGGCAGCCTGCTGTTCGCCGGAGGCATCGGCAGCGCCGGCGCCAGCGCCGAATCATTCGATCCGGCCACGCTCAAGACGTCTCCGCTGCAGGCGACGCTCCGGGCGGGGCGGTTTGATCATTCCGCGAATTCGCTGCCACGCGGCGAGACCCTGATCATCGGGGGATCCGACAGCAATGGTCCTCTTCCGAGCTCGGAGCTGTTTCGATCGAGCAGCAAGACCTTCGCGCCGATTCCTGGATCGCCTCGCATTACGCGGACGGGGCACTCTGCGACGCTTCTCGGTGACGGGAGCGTTCTCATTCTCGGCGGCGCCGGCGCGACCGGCGCGTCTCTTCGGGAGTCGGAATCATTCAATCCGAATCAAGACCCGCTCACCGGCGCGCTCTATGACCCAAGCACCGGCGTCTTCACGCTGCTTCCGAATGCGCTGCTGGTGCCGCGCGCGAATCACACTGCGACTCTCCTTTCCAGCGGTCAGGTCCTCGTGGCCGGTGGCCGCAATGCCGACGGTGTCCTCGCTTCGGCGGAATTGTTCGATCCAGCCACCGGCCGCAGCACATTGCTCAGCGCGTCGATGAACAGCGCACGGGCGGAGCACAGCGCCACGCTTCGCCCGGACGGCTCGGTGCTCATCGCCGGCGGCGCGGGCGCTTCGGGACTCCTGGACAGCATCGAAATCTACGTATCGCAGACATTCAGCGACTCCCCGACCAGGCTGATCATGCCGCGTCGTAATCACACGGCGACGCTTCTTCCGATCGGCGAGATTCTGATCGCGGGCGGCGAAGGGGCGAATGGAACTCTCGCGCATACCGAGTTAGTCGGGCCGCCGGCGGCGGACACCGCGGCGCCACAAATCGGCGCGACCACGCCGGTGAACGGCGCCACCGGCGTCGACTTGAATGCCATCGTCGGCGTTCGCTTCTCAGAACCGATCGACGTTTCCGCGATCAATGTCCGGCTCACTGCCGCCGGTGCGGCGGTCGCCGGTGTGACGGGCAGCGGCGAATCTGGACTCTACGCGTTCTTCGTTCCGAGTCAGCTTTTTCGCGCTGGCGCGCTGCACACGGTGGAGCTCCAGGGAATTCGCGATCTGGCCGGGAACAGTCTAGCGAACGTTTCCTTCAGCTTCACGACGGTTGCCGCTCCCGCCATCAGCAGCTTCGCGCCGACGCACGGCACCCGAGGGACACAGGTCAGGATTTTCGGCAGCGGATTCGATCCGTCAGGTCCACAGCGCAACATCGTCGCGGTCGGAACAAACAGCGCCGTCGTCAGTGCGGTTGATGAGACGACGCTGACGATCAGCATCCCGCAAGCGGCGGCCATCGGCGCGCAGAAGATCACCGTGAAGACGCGCGGCGGCACGGTGATCAGTGCCGACGATTTCACGGTCGACAATCCAGTACCGACGCTGACGTCCATCTCTCCCACGCAGGCCAACGCGAACAGCGCTGCGATCACAATCAACGCATCCGGCAGCCTCTTCGCACCGAATGCGGTCGTCTACTTCGGTGCGAACGCGCTGGCGACGATGGTCACCAACGCGAATGCGCTGACCGGGCAGATTCCAGCGAGTCTCCTTACCACCGCAGGCCTGCTCCCCGTACGCGTTTTCAACCCACCTCCGGGCGGCGGATTTTCCGGCATCCTCAATTTCACCGTCATCGCGAACAAAGCGTCGATCGGCAACTTCATCTGGAACGATCGCAACGCGAACGGAATCCAGGAACCAGGTGAGCCGGGCATCGGTGGAGTCAGCGTCTCGCTCCTCAGCGCCAGCGGGACAGTCCTCCGCACCAGCTCTACCGACGCCAACGGAACTTACCGCTTTGGCGATCTCGATCCAGGGTCCTACGCAGTTCGAGTCATTCCGCCCCCGGGCTTCAGCTTCTCTCCGTCGGACGCCGGAGACGATGACGCTCGCGACAGCGACTATGATACGAATTTCGACCGTACGGCCTTCATCAGCGTAATCGCCGGCGACAATGTCACGTCGCTGGATGCCGGGCTTTTCATTCCGGCGGCGCACATCGCCGAAACTTCGCCGCGGGATGGAGAAGGCGACGTCGCGGTGACGCGCGAGACGATCCTACGGCTCACGCAACCTCTGGCCGCCATCCCCGATCCGACTCAGAGCAGCGTCTATGCGGAATTTGGGGGACTTCGTCTGTCGACGCGCATCCATGTCGCACCCGATCGGCGCGCGATCACGCTGTTCTACGACCAGGATCTCCCGGCCAGCGCGCGCATTCGAGTCACGCTCATCGGGGACGCGCTGCGCGATGTCAACGGCAATGCGGTCGACGCCGACGGTGATGGTCGTCCGGGAGGCACGGCACACCTCGACTTCGATACGCTCACGCTGACGACGCTGACCGGCACGCGCGCCTGCGGCCGCGTATTCGCATCCACGCTGGGGGCCGTCAGCATCTCGATCAACGTACCTCTTCCCGGCGTAACGATCACAGTCGACGGAATGGAGACGAGCCTGCGCACCGTGACCGACGCGCAGGGCAACTTCTGTCTGGATCCCGCGCCGGTTGGCGAGTTCTTCGTCCACATCGACGGCCGCACTGCCACCATCCCGATTCCGGTCGGCGACTATTACCCTTCGGTCGGAAAGAAGTGGCGATCGATTGCGGGACAGAGCGTCAACATCGGCGAAATCTACCTGCCGCGGATCATCGCTGGAACGCTGCAGCCGGTCAGTCGTGTCACCGATACCGTGATCGGTTTCCCGCTGGCCGTTCTGGCGCAGTTCCCCAACTTCGCCGGCGTGAAGATCACCGTTCCGGCCGACTCGCTCTACTCGGACAACGGGAGCCGCGGCGGGATGGTCGGGATTGCGCCGGTACCCTCGGATCGGTTGCCAAGCCCACTGCCGCCGGGGATTGCGTTCCCGATCGTGATCACCGTCCAGACCGATGGCGCTTCGAACTTCGACCGGCCGGTCCCGGCATGCTTCCCGAACATCGCCAACCCGCTGACAGGCGCTCCTCCGCTCCCGCCGAATTCGACGAGCGCGCTGTGGAGCTTCAACCACGACACCGGACAATTCGAGATCGTCGGACCGATGACGGTATCCGCCGACGGCCAGTTGGTCTGCACCGACCCCGGCATCGGCATTCTCGCTCCCGGCTGGCACGGCACGCTGCCGGGTACCAACGTCTCCTGCCATCCGCCCGACGAGAAGAAAGAGAAAGATTGCGACGAGATCCAGAATGACTTGAATCAGAACTACCAGAACAAGAAAAACGCCGGCAGCGCCAGCCGCGGTTTCGCGCATCAACTGTCGTGCATCGCCAGCAGGGGTTGCCACGATCCCGTTACCGACAAACCCGACGATCCGAACCGAAAGATCCGAAACGTCTTTGCAGCAGATGCCGACGAGGCCACGCGCAATCCGGTCGACACGGTCTGCGACAAGATCAAGCCTTGGATACCGTCGCAGCCCGGCGATGAACACATCATCAGCAGAAACGACGTCTGTACCGTGATGGCTGGACTGCTCTACCACTTCCCGATCACGCTCACCATGTCGTTTAACTGGAATTGTCCGATTCCGGTGCCCGAGCACGACAAGCTCATCAACGAAGCGATCGTCCCCTGCTTCGATGAGCTCGCGGCTTCAGGAGACATCTCGACAATCGGTGCTGGGATCGCCAAGTTCCTCGTGCCGACGCTGGCGCGAGCTGCTCGCGACCGGGCGAACAGAGGGTGTACGAATCGGTCGCAAAACGAGCCTCGAATCGCACTGCTTGCCGGCTCCACTCGCATGTTTACGCGCGATGACTTGTTCATGCCGTCGCTGGACAACGTAGGCCTGAGAGTTCGAGCTCCCAACGATGATTACTTCCTGCGAGTGGGCACCAAAGTCCAACTGCGCGTCACGCGGTCGTCCGGGCAGGACGTCACTCCCGCGTCGACCGGAACGCTCTACTTCGTAGTAACCCCTGACGACATCGCGACCATCACTCCGGAAGGGGAGCTCAGCATTCTTGCGGCACCTGTTCCATGGCCGGACTACACGCAGCCGTTCTACGTCGTGGTGCGCAATGGAAACGACTTCGGGGTCGGCCAGTTCGCCATCGAGGATGTCGACACCGACGGCGACGGCGTCGTCGATTCCGTTGAGCGCCGCTGCGGATCCGATCCGAACTCGAACAACCCTTCTGTCGACAGCGACGACGACACGATTCCCGACGTTGTCGAAGCCTCGATGATGCTCAATGCCAGGAGCAGAGACACCGACGGCGACCACATTCAGGACAACGTCGAGCTCCAGAATGGGTTGAATCCGCTGGTTCCGTCCGAGGATGCGCTCACCGAGCTGCGCGATCCGACGTACTACAGCGTGACCAATGCGCGGACCGGATTCACGGTGCGCGGCAAAACCAGCAACGGGCTGCTCACGAATCTCACTCTGGCTCAGCTCGAGACCTACTACGCATCGTTCTACGACGTCCGGAACGGAAAAGTCGGCTTCGTTCGCTTCACGACGCCGCAAAACGGGTTGTCGCAGATGATGCCTCGCGTCGTCCTGCGCGATCCGCTGCCTCTGGATACCGACCTTGACGGTCTGCCCGATGAGGTCGAGGCGATTATCGGCACCCGCCCCGATCTGGCCGACAGCGATCACGACGGCGTCAGCGACAAAGCGGAAATCGATCAGGGAACCAATCCGCTGGACGGCGCACCGAGCGTCAGCGGGATCGTGCAATCCGTCAAAACGCTCGGAACCGCGGTCGACGTCTGCGCCGTGAACGATATGGCCGTCGTCGCCGAATCCACAGCGGGCGTGGCGGTCTTCAACGTCTTCAACGGAATGAATCCGACCAGCATCGCGCAGGTCGATACACCCGGCGACGCACGTGCGGTCGCCTGCGCGGGCAACCGCATCGCGGTCGCCGACAGTACCGCGGGCCTGGCCATCATCGATATCACCGATCCGCCGGCCGCGAAGATCGCGTATCAGTTGCGGCTTGGAAATGCGCAGGCGGTCACCGCCTCGGCCGGCATCGCCTACGTCGGCCTCGACATCGGACAGATCGTGTCGGTTGATCTGAACAGCGGATCGATTCTGGAGGAGATCCACGGACTGCCGCCGATCCACGATCTGGCCATCGAGCGCGACACGCTGCTGGTCCTGACATCGACCGATCTGCGAGCCTTCGATCTTTCCAGCGGATCGCTGCAGGCACGCGGCAGCGTCTCGACTGCTGGAAGTCCTGAAGGGATCACCCGCCGGCGTCGACTCTTCGTCGGAGGTGGATATGCCTACGCCGCTTCCTACCGCGGCTACGACGTGATCGATGTCCGCAATCCGGCAGCGCTGGTGCGCCTCGGCGCTGCTGTTTTTGGCGGCGGTGCGCTTTCCTTCAAGCAGATCGTTGCCAATGGTTCAGGCATCGGCGTGGCGGCAGTCGGCGTCCTTCCGGGCGATGACGGCACCCACGACATCTGGCTCTACGACGTCTCGAATCCGAACGTGACCAATCGCCTGCTGACGGTTCTGCCGACCCCAGGCATAACGCGCGCCCTATCCATCTACAACGGCCTGGCCTATGTCGCCGACAGCAATGCCGGATTGCAGGTCGTGAACTATCTGCCTTCCGACACGAGGGGAATCGCGCCGACGATTCAGCTCGAAACGAACTTCGCCGCCGGCCTCGCTGAAGAAGGTCATCCGATGCGATTGACGGCCAACGTCAGCGATGACGTGCAGGTGCGCAACGTTCAGTTCTATGTCGACGGCGTGAAGGTGATGACCGACGGGAACTTCCCGTTCGAATTTCGATTCATCACACCGCTGATGTCCCAAAAAGCGGCCTTCACCATTCGCGCATGCGCCACCGATACCGGCGGAAACTCCACCTGCACGGCCGAAACGACGGTGACCTTGACGCAGGACGCGACTCCGCCACGAGTCACCGCCATCACACCGATTGACGGCGCGGGTGTTGGCGCGGGGACGCTGTCGGCGATCAGCGCGACATTCAGCGAGCCGATCGCGGCGAGCTCGCTGTCGACCGCGACATTCCAACTGTTCGCCAGTGGTCCGGACGGCCTGATTGGAACTGCCGACGATCGTCTGGTCAGCGGTGGGACGCTCAGCTATCGCGACGACGTCAACAAGGCGTTCCTCACCTTCCCCTCGGTCCTTGCCATCGATCTGTATCGCGCAGTCATCCGATCTTCGGTCTCCGACCAGAAGGGCAATCCGCTGGGTGCGGATTTTGTCTGGACGTTTCGAGTCAAAGGGCCGAACACCTGGATCAACCCGAACGGCGGTCTGTGGATCGATCCGAACAATTGGAGCGATAAGAAGGTACCCGTCGCCACCGATAACATCTTCATCTCTCAGCCGGGCAACTACACGGTTGTCGTCGACCACAGTGTGCAAGTGCAGCAGCTCACCATCGGCGGCGTCAACAGCACTCCGACGATGTGGATCAAGGGAAGCGGCGCTGGAGGTCACGTCACTCTGACGGTGACCGGCAACGTGATCAACTCCGGCAGGATTCGCCTGGAGAGCGCCGACAGCACATACACCTCGCTGCTGGTTGTTCAGAACGGCGCGCTGACGAACTTCGGAACCATTGAGGTCAATGAGGGAAGTGGCGGAACTCGCACGCTCACTGCGAATCTCAGCAACCCCGGAACGATCAACGTCAACTACAACACGCCGTTCGACGGCACCATCACGAACAGCGGCATCATCAACCTTGCGGCCGGGAAGAAGCTCTCATCGGTCGGCAACCAGAACGTATTCAATCAGGCCGGTGGGACCATCAACGGCCCCGGCGCGCTGGAGATGAACGGCGGAACGTTCAATTTCACCGCCGGGCCCATCGTGGGACTGACGCCGCTTCTGATCAACGTGGCCCTCAACTTTGGCGGCTCGAACGATCCGGCGACATTCATCCAGACGGCCGGCGGCAGCACGGTCCGCGGCACCATCGCCGCCAATCAGACGCTGTGGATCAGCGGGCGTGGTGCGGGCAGCCACACCATCATGTCCGCGCCGATCGGCCTGACAAACGCCGGCACCATTCGCATCGAAAGCGCCGACTCAACCTATCAGTCGCAACTCACCATCACAACCGGCGCGTTGACCAACACCGGCACGATCCAGATCAATCAGGGTTCAGGCGGTTCCCGCGCGATCAATGGAACACTCATTAACCAGGGAACCATCAACGTCGGCGTGGCGATGGATTACACCGGCACGCTGACAAACACCGGAACGATCAACATCGCCTCGGGACAGAAGCTGCTCCTGGGCAGCGGACAAACCTTCAACCACAACGGCGGCACCATCGCCGGGACGGGAAGTCTGGAGCTGACCAGCAGTACCTTCAACTTCAACGGCGGCACGACCACCGGCACCACGCCGCTTCTCATCAATTCCACGCTGAACTTCGGCACGTCGACGAGCGCGGCGTCGTTCATCCAGACCGGCGGGTCCAGCAGAGCCACCGGCACCATCGCCCCGGCGCAGACGCTATGGGTCAGCGGACGCGGAGCGGGCAGCCACACGACATTGACCCTTGCAAACGGTCTGACGAACGCCGGCAGCATTCGCCTCGAAAGCATCGATTCGACGTATCAGTCGCTGATCACCATCACGGGCGGCACACTGATCAACAACGGCACGATCGACGTCAATCAGGGCGCCGGAGGAAGCCGAACGATCACCGGCGCATTCCTCAATCCACGCTCGACTTAATCGACACAATGACCAACAGCGGAACCGTCAATATCGCTTCCGGACAGAAGTTGCGGCTGACCAGCGGACAAACCCTCAACCAGAATGGCGGCACCATCGCCGGCGCTGGAAGCCTGGAGCTGACAGGCTCTACGCTCAACTTCAACGGCGGAACAACCGGCACGACGCCGCTCCTCATCAATTCCACGCTGAACTTCGGAACGTCGGCCAGCGCGGCGACATTCATCCAGACCGGCGTCAGCAGCAAGGTCTCCGGCACCATCGCGCCGGCGCAGACGCTGTGGATCAGCGGCCGTGGTGTGGGCAGCCACACCACCGTGACCGCGCCGAACGGCCTGACAAACGGCGGAACCATTCGCATCGAAAGCGCCGATTCAACTTACCAATCCCAACTCACCATCGCAACCGGCGTGTTGACCAACACCGGCACGATCCAGGTCAGCCAGGGTTCGGGCGGTACCCGCGCGATCAACGGAACATTCGTCAATCAGGGAACCGTCAACGTCGACTGGACCATGGATTTCGTCAGCACGCTGACCAACACGGCAACGATCAACATCGCATCCGGACAGAAGCTGCACCTCGGCAGCGGACAGACCTTCAACCAGAACGGCGGCACCATCACAGGTTTGGGAGGCCTGGATTTCACAGGCAGTACCTTCAACTTCAACGGCGGCACGATCGCCGGCATGGGAAGCTCGGCGCTGACAAGCTGTACGTTCAACTTCAACGGCGGCACGGTCACCGGCGCCGCTCCTGTTCTGATCAATTCCACGTTGAATTTCGGCAGCTCGACCGGCGCGGCGGCGTTCATCCAGAGTGGCAGCAGCAGTAAGGCCACCGGCACCATCGCCCCGGCGCAGACGCTGTGGGTCAGCGGACGCGCAGCCGGAAGCCACACCACGTTGACCCTTGCAAACGGCCTGATCAACGCCGGAACGCTTCGCCTCGAAAGCGCCGACTCGACCTATCAGTCGCAGGTAACCATCACGGGCGGCACGCTCACCAACACCGGCACGACGGAGATCAATCTCGGGTCGGGCGGTACACGCGTCATCAACGGCGCGTTCAACAACCGGGGAACCCTCAACGTCAATGTGACGATGGATTTCATCGACACGATGACCAACAGCGGAACAGTCAACATCGCTTCCGGTCAGAAGTTGAGGCTGGCCAGCGGACAAACGTTCAATCACAACGGCGGCACAATCGCCGGGACAGGCGTCCTCGAGCTCACCAGCGCAACGCTGAATTTCAACGGCGGGACGACCACCGGCACCACACCACAACTGATCAACGGCACTCTGAACTTCGGCAACGCTTCGACCGCAGCAATCTTCAACATGACCGGCGGCAGCGGCAGGATCAGCGGAAACATTCCTGCTGGTACGACGCTCTGGATCAATGGACGCGGCGCGGGCAGTCACACCACCGTCACTGCAGCAGTGGGATTCACCAACGCCGGCACGATTCGACTGGAGAGCTCCGAATCGACGTACGCCACGAATCTGACACTCACCACCGGCACGCTCGCGAACAACGGCACGATCGACGTGGCGACCGGTTCCGGCGGAACTCGCGCGCTCACGGCGACTGTGGTGAACAACGGGCTGATGGACATCAACACCGGCCTAACAGTGACGGGCACGAGTTTCGACAATGGCGCCGCAGGTGTGATCGATGGGAACGGCGTCGTCACGCTCGGGACGACGATCTTCCGCAACGGTGGTCAGCTCAATCCTGGCAGCTCGCCGGCGGTCTTGACTATCACGGGTGCGCTGAATCAGGTCGCATCGGGCGTGGTCAACATCGAAATCGGCGGACTGACAGCCGGAACTCTGTACGACCAGTTGAAGGTCAGCGCTGCAGCGAACCTCGACGGCACGATGAACATTCGCCCGCTCAACGGCTATGTCCCGAACCTCGGCGACTCATTCGACGTGCTGACTTACGGCTCGCGCACCGGCACCTTTGCGACCATCACCGGACTCTCGATCGGCGGCGGCAAGAAGTTCAGCGCGACGTATGGAGCCACCAAATTGACCCTGACGGTGGTACCGGAGTGAGACGATGAGCGAAAAAACACGACGCCAGTTTCTGACGACCAGCGCCACCGCCCTGGCCGCGGTGGGAGCAACATTCGCGGCCAAACCGAAATCCGCCGGCACGCGGGCAGAACGCGCATGCCGGGTTCGCATGGATGCCGCGCGTCATGAGGCAGAACGCCCGACCGCGGCGCCTGTCACCAACGGCGATGAAGAGTTGTACACGCGCTTCACCAAAGGATTGCCGCACGATGCGCGGGGCGAGGTGGATCCGGATGCGTATCAGAAGCTGATCCACGCTCTGCGTTCGGCCGACCCGGCAGACTTCGACGCCATTCCGATGGGCGGCGATCTGAAGCTGGTCAATCCGCAGGCGGCATACTGCTTTGGCCTCGAAGGTGCCGACCCGCAGGCCATCGCCGCCTCGCCGCCGCCGTCATTTCGCAGCGCCGAACAGGCCGCTGAGGCGGTGGAGCTGTACTGGAAAGCGCTGACACGCGACGTAACGTTTGCACAATACGAAAGTGATCCGGTCATTGCGCGAGCGGCCTCCGACCTGTCGAAACTCACGGCCTACTCGGGCGGCATCACTCCCGCCACCGTTTTTCGCGGGCCGACACCTGGAGACCGCGTCGGACCTTTCGTATCGCAGTTTCTATTGAAGGAAGTTCCGTGGGGTTCGATTCGTCTGGTCCAGCATGTCCGGACATCGACGCCAGGCATCGATTACCTGCGAACGTTCGATGACTGGCTCGCGGTACAGAACGGCAAGGCCATGCCGGCCAAGCACGCTGCCGCGTACCGCTACATCCGAAGCGGGCGCGATCTTGCTGCCTACGCTTATCTCGATTTTCCGCATCAGGCGTACGAGACCGCTTGTCTGATCCTGTTCGGAATGCAGGGAACCACCGACGCGCAGAGGCCCTACAAGGGAGCTCCCTACGATGCCGCCAATCCGTATCGTGGATCCCGAACGCAGTCGGGATTCGTGACCTTTGGCGCGGCGCAGGCCCTCGATCTGGTGGCACGCGTCACGATCCCTGCTCTTCGCGCCTGTTGGGCGCAGAAGTGGTTAGTCCATCGCCGGCTGCGGCCGGAGGAATTCGCCGGCCGGGTGCACTTGAAGATGACCGGCGGCGCGGAATATCCGATCCACGAGAGCGTGCTCGGCTCGGCGGCTCTGGCTGCGATTCACGACGCCAGCGGAACGTTTCTTCTTCCGCAAGGTTACCCCGAGGGTGCGCCGCTCCATCCGTCGTATCCGGGTGGGCACGCCGCCGTTGCCGGCGCTTGCGCGACCGTGCTCAAGGCTTTCTTCGATGACTCTTTTCCCATCTACGATCCGGTGGATGTGACTGCCGACGGATTGACGCTCGTGCCGTATCGCGGACCTGACCTCACGGTCGGCGGAGAGCTGAACAAGCTCGCCTGGAACATCTCCTGCGGACGCGATATGTCCGGCATCCACTGGCGCTCCGACGCGGTGGCGGGCCTTGGCCTCGGCGAAGCGGTGGCGCTGAGCATCCTCGGCGACATGAAGGAGTGCTTCAACGAACGATTCCGTGGTTTTTCGCTGACGACCTTTGACGGCCGCGCGATCACGGTGTAATCGAAGCTTTACTGCCGCGCTATGGCATCTCGAGCAGCCCGGCCCGCGGCTTCCGACAATCTTTGCCGCCGCGATCGAGGCACAAACGGTAAGCGGCGAAATCGCACCACAGCGTGATGATGTTCTTCGCGTCACCCCACGTCGTAAACGTCGCCTTTCCGATCTGATCTCCGCCGACGCGGCGGTCTGCGCCGGCACTGAGGAGCTCGCCCGTGACAGAGTCGTGGATCATGTATTCGATGGAGACTTCGCCGCCGAATGCCGGTTTCCCGGTGATGAACGTCCACGCCGCATCGGCGACTGTCACTCCGGTGTAAGGCGCGACGTTCTTCGCGACCTTGAACGCTGCACGCGCCGGTCTGGCATCGATCATTGCGATGCGGATGCGCATGGCACCCGGCTGCGATGTCTCCACAATCCGATACGACGTGGTGAGCTTCTCCGTCAGCGTTTGATGGAAGACGTCAGCCAGTTTCTGTACATCGGACCACTCATCGGTTGAGCTGGAGGGGTCTGTGGTCCAGATCTCGATCGGATCGACGATGACTTTGTCGTACGACGACCACGCCGTGCCCGCGCGACGATAGACAAGCAAAGGATCCTGGCCTCTTTTCCCCTTTTCGAGGAGAGACGCGGACGGGCCCAGGAAGCTGGTCGGCGCGACGTGTCTGGCCTGATAGCTATAGGCGCACCCGCTGAGCAGCAGAACCGCCACGAGCTTTCTTGCGCAAAGGTTACTGCCGCGTGACGACATCCGCTGCCACCTCGACGACTTCCTCGAGTTCGCCCGTCTCCTGGTTGACCTCGATCACGAGCTTGCTCGGCCAGGCCCGAGTCGGCGTCCATCGCGACACTTCCACGTTCGACTTATCGAGAAGGATGAGCGTTAGATTCTGGCGCGCCTGGTCGAGCTGACCATGCTCGATCTGCATTCTCCACTTCAGGAGCGTCGTGTCGCCCGTGTACCCTCGCTTCAGCACGATGTTGGGCCACTTGGTCCACGCCGATGAGCTTCCTGACGAAGCCCGTCGCACCACCCTCCCTGAACTCGACCACTTCCGTCTCCGACCCAAGACCGCCGACCGATTTGAAGAATGCCGTCGTCTCTCCGATACCGACGATGTCGACCTTGAGCGCGAACAGGAATGTCGCCAGCGGATCTTTTTTCTGCGCCAGCAGATCCGCCGGGACCAAAAATAGCGACAGAGAGCAGAGTGCCAGCAGGGTTCGCCGCATGAATTTCTCCTTCTTGTTTCAGGCAATCTAGCACTCTAGGGTCTTTCACCACAGAGGCACAGAGATCACAGAGATGTCTCTGTGATCTCTGTGTCTCTGTGGTGATTCATCGTTGGCGCCTCATCTGCTCGCAGAGCGCCCGACGTTCTGCGGAAAACGTCGCCGGATCGGACAAACCTCCAGGCACCTTCTCCAGCGCCTGCCGGAGGATCTCCCGCGCTTTGCCGCTTCGCTCGATCCGACCGAGTGCACCGATTTCAGCGGCCCGCGCGTCCATCATCTTCCGATAGGTGGCTGCAGCTTCATCGAAGCGACATTGTCCCAGATAGGACTCAGTCAGAACACGACAGGACATCGCGCCGCCCTCATTGCAATGGCGTTGGGCAACCTCCACGAAAGCTTCCCGAACTGGCTTCGCCGTTTCGGCATCGAGGTTCTCGAGGTCCAGGACAAACTCGTACTGCTTCCGAAGTAGCTCGCCTCGAACAGCCGAGAGCCACAGTCGCTCCATTCCTTCCTGAATCGGAAGCCCGCTGAATGCGACGTTCGCATTCCGTCGATATTCATTCCACAGTCGTTCCCACAACGCAGCCTCCCGCGCGTCAGTGGAGCCGCAGCAACCGAGCGCGTATGTCGCACACGATTCGCTGCGGTGGGAAGGATCACTCTTGTTGACGCCGACCTCCACCGTCTGACGCACATCGCCCTCGAAGATGTGTCCGTCCAGCGCACGTGGCGTGTTGTCGAGTTGCTTTTTGGCCCTGAGAAAGACGTCCTCGGCCTGGTTGAATTGACAGGAGCGGAAGAGCTCTTCGCCGATCGCGATGCATTCCGGGATGTCCCCTTCGTCGCACCAGCGCATCTTCAGCACGATCTCGGATGATCGAAGCCGGATCAGGACTTCGGTTGGAGACGATTCGCTGGCATCGGCCTTCAACAAATCGATGCGCATGTGCTCCTCGCTGCGCCGATCGATGCGACCCAGATTTTCCAGGATGACTCGCGACCAATAGAGCGCCGCTTCCCACCTGTCACGCTCGGCTGTCTCGGCCCGGCGTCGGGCCTCGGCCCTCCCATCGGGCGGCGCCGGTTGCGGAGGCTTCGCCGCCTGGATGTCCGGAGCAGCTTTAGGCCCCGCGCTACCGGCCACCTCCTGGCAAATAGAACGGTGGCCGCTATCGCGCATTTCGCTGCAGACGGCGCCGTCCCCCGCTTTGTAGGCGTAGGTGATCAGGCAGTTGTCGATCTCGGTGTAGCTGCGCAGATTCCTGCACACCGTCAGGTCGTGAGTCACCGCGGCGATTCGACCCGAACAGAGTGGATCGCGCTCTTCGCACTTCACGCCGGTCCGCGTGAAAAGATCGACGGACCTGCTGCATTCGCGGCGGTATTGAAAGGCAATCGCACCGCTCTGACTCGGGATTTGTTCGCAGATGGTCGCTTGCGCCGTTCGGATCCCGATCTCCTTGATGCAGTCGTGCACGAAGATCGACGATCCTTCGGTTTGCAGCCGGGCACAGAGAGCAGGGTCCTCTTTCGAAAGTGCGAGCTCCTGAAAGCAGAGACGGCGAGCATCCGAGTCCGTCGCTTTGTTGATCGCCTCGCACCCGTCGGCGTTCCCCTGCGCGACGGCGACGCAGGCTTTGTAGTTCGCGTCGACATTCCACTCCGTCGATCCAACTTCGATTGCCGGGAGAGCGCTTTCCTTCTTCTTCCGTTCTCTGTCGGCGGCGAGAATGGGCGTACAGCTCGCAGCGTCTCGACTGACTGCCGCCGCGGCCGCATAACAGCGCGCCTGGATGCTGGGAGGCCCGATCCTGCCACACAGAATCGATTGTCCAGTGAGCGCTGCGACCTTTCTATAGCACTCGCTCCTCCACGACGAACCCTCCGGGATCTCGGAGCAGAGGAAAGGCTCCCGTTTCTCGACCGCCAGCGCCAACAGACAGGTCGGCATCTGCTGCTCGCCGAACGCTTCGCATAAACGAAGCTCACGGCGATACGTCCCCCGCAGCTCCGCCTGCCGCCTGGGATCCTCGAGATTCCCTCCCGCAGCCTTTTCCACCGAGCCCGTGCAGGAAATGCCGAGGAGGGTGGCCGCAACGGCCAGCAGTGGAAGCAGAAGCTCGTCTCTGCCGGCGCCGCTCATGACGGACTCAGACCTTTCGGACCGATCCGCGGTAGCGCGCGACTCGTGCGTCGGCAGTGAGAAGTGTGATGCCCTCGACGAGGGCTTGCGCGATCAGGAGGCGATCGAACGGGTCCTTATGCAGCGGAGGGAGCGCATCGACGTTCACGGCGTGCTCGCTGGTGACAGGCAGCTCGGTGTAGCCGTTGTCGAGAAGTGCGCGGCGCAGCAGGCGCGGCTCGACGCGAAAGTCCTCGCGGCCGATGGAGTTCTTGATCGTGATTTCCCAGAGACTGGCGGCGCTGAAGATCAACTCGTTTTTCGGATTGTTGAGCTTTCTGCGCGCGGCGGCGGAGAGGCGCTCGGGCTGACCCGCGGCCCACAGGAGGAGCTGCGTGTCGAGAAGAAGCTTCACGCACCGGTTCCGAAGAGCGCGGCGACTTCTTCCTCGCCCATGCGATCGAAGTCATCGGGCACTTCAATCTCGCCTTTGAGGAAACCGAGCCGCTGCGGTTCTGCCGGCGCATCGAGCGCCGAGACCTTGACGAGCGGCTTCCCGGCCTTGGCAATCACGAACGACTCGCCGCGGACGGCACGATCGACGAGTCGAGAGAGCTGCGTTTTCGCTTTGTGAATGTTTACGGTGTTCATGATGAGTGGACTAACCCGATCGGACTAACTCTAATTCCGAAGCATCGGGGCGTCAATCAGTCGGATCAGCAGCGGCAGCTGAAGTCGTTTCATAAGCTTTTCCTCCCCTGCTCCGAGCTGTGATATCAACGGCGCGCAACTTCGAAGCTGGAGGAAATGATGCCAAAGAATGTGATTCAACATGTGGAATGGACGACCCGCGACCCCAAGCGCCTGCAATCGTTTTATGGACGCATCTTCGACTGGAAGTTCAACGAGGCCATGCCCGGCTACACCATGATTGACGGCGTCGGCGGAATCTTCGCGCTCTCGCCCGAGCAGCAGATGCCGACCGGCGTCACCAACTACGTCAACGTCGACGACCTCAGCTCCAAGGAAGATCTGATCCGCAAGGGCGGCGGTCAGATCTACAAGTCGAAGCAGGAAGTGCCGGGAATGGGATGGTTCACCATCTTCGCCGATCCCGACGGCAACACCGTGGCGATGTGGCAGCCTGCGAAAAAACGGCCGGCCAGAGCCTCGGCGTCGAAGAAGACGACTTCGGGGAAGCGCGCGAAATCCGCGAGAAAAGCGAGCGCCAAATCCTCGAGGCGCGCCTCGCGCTGACCGCTCAGCCTTCCTCGAAGGCAAATCGAAGACGGCCGGCAATTTCGGTCAACCGTTTATCCCGCGTCCATAGCCGCGTACCGTCGGTGAGCATGACCGCGGCCAGGAGGTGGACGTCGAAATAGCCGATCCCCTTGCCCATCAGCCGATGGCGCTCGATGAGTTCGAGCGCCTCGGCGTCTGTGGCCACAACGCTCGATGGAAGCGTTGCCAGGAGATCGAGCACTTCGTCGCGTTTCGTCAGGCGCCCACAGGCGAGCTCGCCGATCACGAATGGGTGCATCAGAATGCTCTCGCTCTCGAGCGCATCAACGAGCCCCGGAATCCTCTTGTGGAGATGATCGATCCAAACCGAGGTGTCAACGAGGATCAAGAGGGGCGGCGCCGTTTCGGAGCTTTGGCGCGCGGATCGCTTCCACCCAGGCGAGCGAGGCGGCGAGCACTCTCGCGGGCGATGAGGGCACGGAGACCTTCATGGATCAGCGCAGTCCGCTCCCGCGTTCCGGTCACGCGCTGCGCCTCTTCGATTAGCGTGTCGTCCAGATTGATCGTGGTGCGCATCGTCCCCCGTGCTGATGCCTCAATGATACATCAGATGATGCGCTGATCGAACATCAGCCGCCCGAGGTACCGCCGATGCGTACCTTAGCGCCTCGATCGGATCGAGCTAGCCGCGGGGGCGGGATCATTCCCTTGGCGCGTCACGCAACTGCGTGAGCTGCCGGCTTACGTCAGCGACGTCGTCGATGAGTCTTCTCACTTGAGCGTCGTGCCACTGCTCGAGCCTTCGCTCGCGATGTTCGTATTGCGCTGTGAGCCGCTGCTCGGATTTGACGCGATCAAACGCATCGAGATTCCGAAGACTGCGCGTCGTGGCGATCGAGATCTGCTGCCTGCGATAGAGGCGCCATGACGCGACGCCGAACTGAAAGACGACGATTGCGAGAACGAGTGGCAACAGGGGAAGCTTCAATCCGGCCCCGACGTAGAGAACGCCAACGGTCATGGCGATGAGTAGGGCAAGCGCTGGCTCTCCGAGATGTTTTCCCATCGATGAGAAGAGCTGAGCTACGTATCGGATCACCACACCCTCCCACGGGCCAGTTGCGCGGGTAAAGAGCCCGACGGCGTCAGCGACTCGGCCTCACCGAAGCGATGCGGCGGAAGGAGGGCTGCCCACTCTCTGGCCGCGAAGAGATCGAGGACGAACTCGAGACTCTGGCTGTGAGCACGAAGGCGGAGAATGTTTTTCCCCGTCCCCTGCTCGCTGTCGTATTCGACCTCATCGAGCGTGGCAATCTCCAACCTCGCGTGAAGGGCGGAACTCTCATAAAAAATCTGTGACCGCTCCAGCGTGAGCACTACAGGAATGTGGTTCCCGCCGTCGATCAGCTCCGCCATCGACGAGATCCTGGCAGTCATTTTTCTGCCGCGAATCAACCGGGCGAGGCCTTCTCTGAGATGTGCAACGCGAAAGCCCCAGGCCAGTGCAACAACGGCGAGCGCACCGAGAAGGACGAACATCATGGCAAGGATGGACATGGAAGCCTCCATTGCGGTGAAGAAAAAAGAGCGGCTCGCGCCGCCCTTTCCTCTGTCGCCGGGCAAAAACTACGCTGCGACGTACTTGTGGCTGGTCGAACCGGAAACTTCGTAGGTACGAACTTCCGGGATGCCGGTGATGAACGGTTCGAAGAGCTTGACCACCTGAGGATCGGTGTCCTTGCTGTATGCGTCGAGCTGCGCTTTGTTGTTCCACAGCGAGATTTCGACCGTCTCGTTGTTGTCGCGGGACATGGTGATCTGGTCCTGGAAGCCGTTGGCCTTCCGCAGGATGGGAAGGATTTCCTTCTCGAACTTCGTAGCGAGTTCTTTGGTCTGATTGGGCTTGACGTGGAGGGTTACATTGCGAGCAAACATTTGAGGCTCCTTTTCTGAAGTCCAAGAGAAACAGAGAAGTCCGACACCGCCTTGGTTCCAGAATCGTGACTTGTAATCAATCGGTTCTTGACGACAGGCGCATTGTATGGTGCTTTACCAGATTAGTCAAGTTCGCTCCAATCCTTAGATGTGTATAATCTGTTTCGGTTAAGTCATGGATTTTGCCTTTGTGGTCCGACAACGTCTCGACGAGCTCGGCCTCGGCCAGAGGGAGCTGGCCAATGCTGCCGAGGTGACCGAGTCGTACATCTCGCAACTGCTCCGACGGAAGAAGCTCCCGCCCCTCCCCAATCGCACCGATCTGTACGAAAAAATGAGTCGCGCCCTCGGCTTGCCGCGCTTGGAGTTGGCGCGCCTGGCCGCCCTCGAGCACCACGAGGCGCTCGATGACAAATGGCAGGAGACGCCGCCCGCCCGCTTCGGGCCGATGCGCGATCTCATCCTGCGCAAGTGCCGCCCTGCGCGCGTTCGGCAGATGCGGGCAATCTTCGAGAAGCAGCCCCTCGGCGAACTGGAACAGATGGTCACCCGGACGCTGATCGCCGTCGTACGCGACGAAGCGCGCACGCATGCTCGCGACGAATCGTGGCTGCGCACCATCGCTCGACGAGGCCGTGACTCGTATCGTCAAATGCGCGTACGCAGGATTGATCTGCTCGACAGCGATCCGCGCGCCTCCCTCGGCGACTTCTCCCTCTTTCTCGATCCGCTCATCCAATGGTGGGATTTCGATCTCGATGACTTCACTCTGCAGGTGGAACTGGCCAGCGGCAGCGTCCGCCGATTCGGATTTCGCGAGGAACCCCCAAAGGCGTCCGACGGCGACGAGCCGGGGTTGCGCAAGTTCCTTCGCGATGCCACCCTCAGCTTGGGCGCCACGCCCGAGGAGATCGACATTCTTCGGCGCATCCGCTTTACAGACGGCGGACGGCCGACGGCGCTCTTCTACTATCGGACGCTGCAGAGTCTTCGCGATCCGTTGCACTTCCAGCGAACGAAACGGCGGCCGCCGCGATGACAACAACCATGTCCGCTATTGCACAGTTAGCAATGCGTTGCCGAGGTACTGTTCCACTGCTGCAGGCCGCCCGCAGATGGAGGAAATCGATGGAGCAACAACGACCGCTTTCCATTGTTCACGACGCCGGCGCGGAGGCCCGGGACCATTACCGCTGGCTGCTGCTCGCCGGATGGTTTGTGCTCATTTCGACGGTACTCTCTTTTGTCATCGCGACGCCACACCACGCGCAGCCGGTAGATGGGATCCTGATCGCGTTGGCAGCGCTGGCATTCGTCGCGTATAGCATCGCAATCAAGCGGTATTGGGCGGTTGGCCTTGGGATATCGATCGCGTTCATTGTGATGGGGTGGATCATCGCCAGTCGATGACCACGGAAAAGGAAAAGTGTGTCTTCATGAAGGTCTATGTAGGAAATATCTCCCGCCACATCAGCGACGACCAGTTTCACGCTCTCGCTCTGCCATTCGGGAACGCCGATTCGGTCAGCGTCCCGCGAGACGTCGAGAGCGGCCGAACCAAGGGTTACGGATTTCTCGAATTCGCAAATCCCGGTGACGCGCTGGCCGTGATCGCCGGCCTCCATGGGAAGGACATCGACGGCCAGATTCTGAACGCCAGCGAAGCCAATGCCGCAAGAGGTATGCGTCGAATCTGATCGACGGGTGTGGCCTGAGAACGTACTTCGATCAACTCGAGGAGGCCCTCTCCGCATTTTTCGCGCCCTGTTCTCCGGATCGCAGAGGCGCTCAAGCTTGTGGCAACGCGCTCTTCAACGCGACAGTCATCGCACAGATCCACAAGGGCCAGACGCAAAGCCAGGTTCGCGGCATCATGCGGCACGATGCGGAGAGACGCGAGGTCGAGGGACTCACCGAATCGTGGGGCTACCTCACCAGCTACAAGAACCAGATGATCACCTGGATCACCTTTACCGATTGGACCGTCAGCTGGTTGACACACGAAATCGTTAAAGGGCACTGAGTCCAGAGCGGCCAACGTCGCCGCCTTCATCGCGGGGTAGATGCCGAAGAAGAGAGATGGACACCATCAGGCCGACCAAGATCGACCAGAGCGGCGTTGCGGTCGCGAGAGGGCTGACGTTGCGGACCAGCGCGGCGATGGCCAGACCAACCGCGACGCCGATCACGCCGCCGATGGCAGAAAGGGTCATGGCCTCGATCATCGGGGAAGATGCCGAAGAAGAGGCCGATCGTCAGCCGTTCGTCAAGGTTTCGGCGCTCGATGCGCGCACATCTCCATGGTGCCGCCGGCTTTTGACCGCTCGACTGCTTTGAAGATAATGGCCGGGCAGTGAGGAGGTAGGCCCTTGACGATCGTCCAATGTCCGCGAACGCCGTCTCGACTTCTGCGGATCGTCCTCTCTGCCGTCACCGCCCTGGCGGCGGTGTCCGGGTTTGCCGCCGGCGATCCGACGTACACGGCTTTCCGCGCCGCGCGTCCCGATGGTCGCACCGTTGCTGTCCAGAACCTTTCCTTCGAGCGCGATGCCTACCGCGTCACTTTGAACGGCGCGCTGCACCTGCTCCCGCCGGTCGCCGGCAAGGACGTCGGCGCCGTCTTCATCGGCCGCGGCGCCTACGAGCTCACCCCGTCATCGGAGAACGAACGGAAAATGCTCGCCGTGTACACCGCCGATCCGCCGCTCAAGAGCTTACGCGACGATTTCGACTCCATGATTCTCTTCGACGCCGATCTAATGGCGCGCGCGGCGAAGGGAGCGGCGCCAGGCGCCGGTGCTCCCGATCCGGCCGCCGGTCAGGCCTGGGATCGCTTCCTCAACTTCGAGCAGAAGGAGCTGAAATCGAACCTGCACCTGCGCGTCCTGCAGGCGGTCCTCAATGCCGAGACGACGCCGATGTTCCTCGGCGTCCCGGCCGGGAAGAAATTCGCGCGCGTGGTGCTGATCTGCGACGGCCAGGGCTACATGGACGGTGAGGAGACCGCCCTGCTCTCGGCCGATCAGCAGCGCGGCGGCACATGGTACTCCAGCCACCTGCGCGGCGAGCGGCCGCACGCCGGCACCAGGCTGGCCACCGCGTCGCACTACAGCATCGAAGCCTCCACCAGCGGTCGTGACGACCTCTCCTCCAGCACCGTGATCGATGCCATCAATGCCACCGACGGTCTGCGCGTTCTGCCGCTGCAGCTCGACTCGCGGCTGCGCATCGATCAGGCCGAGTTCTCTCTCGATGCGAAGAGTTGGAAAGAGCTGGCCGTCGTGCAAGAGAAGGAGAAGGAAGACGGCAACGCAGCGGTGATCTTTCCGGAGGCGCTGGAGCAGGGGCAGTTGCTCAGCATTCGTGTGAAAGTGCACGGCAACGGCGTCTTGCGCGACGCCGGCGACGGCAACTTCTACGTCCAGGCCCGCTCCGCCTGGTATCCGAATCTCGGCACGTTCACGGACCTGGCCACATACGATCTGACCTACAGCATCCCGAAGGCATACCAGATCGTCTCCGTCGGGGATCCGGCCGGCGACAAGATCGAGGGCGATCGGCGCGTGATGACTTTCAAGGCGGCGCAGTCGATCCGGGTGGCGGGCTTCAACATCGGAAGGTTCCGGAAGATCTCGCGCGCCGACAACACCTCCGGGGTGGCCGTCGACGTCTACACCAATCCCGGCACGCCGAACATCATCAAAGAGCTGAACGCCGCGCTGGCCGCATACCGAGAGTCGGCGAAGGTGACGACCGATTACGGCACCACAATCGATATGGAGGGCGGGCCGAGCGAGGTTTATCTCGACATGAACGGGCTGGCCGACTCGGCGATGGCGGACGCCATCAACACCGCCCGCGTCGGCACGGCGTACTTTGGAGCCTTGCCGCTCAAGCACGTGGCCATCACGCAGCAGACGCAATGGGATTTCGGGCAGTCATGGCCGGGGCTGGTGTATCTGCCGTACCTCGCGGCGGTCAGCAGCACCGTCCGCGCCACGCTCGGCGGCGCCCGCGACAACGACTTCGTCGAGCAGGTCGGTCCTCATGAGATGGCGCACCAGTGGTGGGGGCACACGGTCGGCGCGGCGACGTACCACGACGCCTGGCTGAACGAGGGCTTCGCCGATTTCACGGCCGCGCTCGTCCTGCAGCAGACCGGAGGTGTGAAGCGATTCAATGGCTTGTGGGAGATGTCGCGGCGGGCCATCGTCAGCAAGCCGCCCGGCGCTTTCATCCAGAGCTTCGACGCCGGCCCTCTGACGCAGGGCGTTCGCCTGGCGACGTGGCGCAACCCATCCGCCTACTACGCGCTGGTCTACGGCAAAGGATCCTACGTCGTGCACATGCTGCGCATGCTGATGCAGGGGCGCGGCAACAATCCCGACGCCGATTTCATCGCCATGATGGCCGACTTCGCCCGCACTTACGGCGGCCGCAACGCGACGACTGAAGACTTCAAGGCGATGGTGGACAAGCACATGATCGCCGCTCTCAACGCGACCGGGAACGGCAAGAGCGACTGGTTCTTCAACCAGTGGGTCTACGGCACCGCCATCCCGCGGTACACCTCGCAGTTCGACGTCAAGCCGGGAGCGGAAGGGAAATTCCACATCACCGGATCGATGACGCAGGCCGAGGTTCCGGAGGACTTCCGGATGATGGTGCCCATCTACGCGGAGTTCGACAGGGGTCAGGTCTTCAAGATCGCGCAGATCCCGATCATCGGCAGCACGACGCGCCCGATCGACTTCGAAGTGAAGCTGCCCAAGAAGCCCGGGAAGATCCTGCTCAACGCCATGCACGACGTGCTGTCGCGCTGAGCTTCCCCTACTCGTACCTGAGCGCCTCGATCGGATCGAGCGTGGCCGCCTTCATCGCCGGATAGATCCCGAAGAAAAGGCCGATGGAGATGGACACCATCAGGCCGACCACGATCGACCAGAGCGGCGTCGCGGTCGCGAGCGGGCTGACGTTGCGGACCACCGCGGCGATCGCGAGACCGACCGCGACGCCGATCACGCCGCCGATCGCGGAAAGTGTCATGGCCTCGATCAGAAACTGCGTGACGATGTCGCGGCGCAACGCGCCGATCGCTTTGCGAATGCCGATCTCGCGCGTCCGCTCCGTCACCGAAACCAGCATGATGTTCATCACCCCCACCCCGCCCACGATCAGCGCGATCGAGGAGATGAAGACCATGGCCAGGGCGATCCCTCCCGTCACGGCCTTGAAATTTCCGATCAGCTTGTCGGGCGTCACGATTCCGAAGTCGTTGGGCTTGTTGAACGGCACATGCCGCCGCGCGCGCAACACCGCGATCCCCTCCTCGGTGATCCTGTCGACCCACTCCGGCCGGCGCGGGATCGTCGCGATGTTCACGCCAATCTCTTTCTTGATCCACGGATAGTGCGTGTCGAAGGTCGTGATGGGCAGATAGACATGCGAGTCGGTCGACTCGAAGAACGACGCCCCCTGTTTCTCCATGATCCCGACCACCGCATACTTTCGCCCGGAGATCGACACTTCCTTGCCGATCGGATCGCTGCGAGGGAAGAGCGCCTCGGCGATGCTGTAGCCGATCACGGTCACCGTCCCCGCGTGCAACACATCGCCGGCGTTGATGAATCGGCCTTCACCTACGAAGTGATGGTTGGACACTGGGTAATCGTCGTTCACGCCGGCGACGGTGTCCGGCGTTGCAGACTGACCCTTGTAAATCACGTCCGGCGCCTGCACTCCGTTGACGTTGAACCAGTAGCGTTCCGGTGACACTGCCGCCATCGAAGGGCAGTGCGCCTTCAACGCCACCGCATCTTCATAGGTGAGGTTCTTCCGCGCCCGCTCGCTGGGGTCGCGTTCGCCCGGCCCGAACTGCGGATCGAACTTCTGGAACTGCACCAGCGTCGCGCCGAACGACTTGAAGTTCTCGATGACGGTGTTGTTGAAGCCTTCGATGATCGAAACCATGGCGATGACCGTGGTCACGCCGATGACGATGCCGATGATGGTCAGCGCCGATCGCAGCTTGTGCGCCATCAGAGCGCCGGTGGCGAAACGCACATTCTCGCGGGCCGCAAACATCGAATCGAGCGCCGCCACTATTCGTACCTCAGCGATTCGATCGGCGGCAGCCCGGCAGCGCGGCGCGCCGGAAACCATCCCGCCAGCAGTCCGGTGACCGCCGCGACCAACAGCCCGCTGAGCACCAGCGTCGGCCTAACTAGGGTGGGAAGCGGAGAGAATGCGTCGATGGCCTTGCTGATCAGATAACCGAGGAGCACGCCGGCCAATCCGCCGCCGAGGGATAGCAGGATCGACTCGGTCAGAAACTGCAGCTGGATGTCGCGCTTCGTCGCGCCGAGCGCGCGTCGGACGCCGATCTCGCGCGTGCGCTCGACCACCGACACCAGCATGATGTTGGCGATGACGATCCCGCCCACGATCAGCGAGATCGAGGCGATGAATGTCATCAGCGCGAATCCGCCCGCGGAGATGTTGCGCCACAGGGCCTGCAGCGATTCCGCCGTCACCATCGAGAACGGATCGTCGGCGCGAAAGGCGGTCCGACGCCGCGCGCGCATGATCACCCGCACCTCATCCATCGACTTCTGCATCGCGGGAATGCCTCCCGTGGCGCGGATATAGAAGTTGAGCGAGTCCCGCCCGCCGAATCGTTTTCGGTACGCGGAGATCGGCATCCACAACTGTGTGTCCTGACTCTGGCCGAGGATCGATCCTTGTTTGCGGAGAAGGCCGATGACGCGGAGCGGCTGATTGGCCACCCAGATCGTCCGGCCGATCGGATCGATCTTCGCGAACAGCTCATCGCGTACGCCCGACCCGATGACCGTCACCAGCGCGGAGTGATGGTCTTCGGTATCGGTATAGAAGCGTCCCGCCTCCAGGTCGAGATTGTTGATCTCGGCCATGTTCGCCGTGCCGCCTTGCACGCGAACCCGCGCCAGCCTCTTGGCTCCGCGCTTCACCGCCTGGCCGGTGGTCTCGTTGACTCCGATGATGGCGCAGGTGCGACATCGGTGCTGGATGGCAGTGAAGTCGCTCCAGTCGAGCTTCTTTCGCTTGATGGCCTCCAGGAATTGCTCGCGGCTGGTGATGATGCCGAACTGCGTCACCACGTACACGTCCGGATTGAGCTGAAACACTTTTTCCTGAATGTAGCTGTTCAGACCCGCGATGATCGAGACCACCGAGACCACCGTGGCCACACCGATGATCACGCCGAGAAGAGTGAGGAAGCTGCGCAGCTTGTTGGTGGTCAGCGCGCCGGCGGCGATGCGGATCGTCTCCATGTGTAAGGATCGGACGCCCCTCACCCGCGCTTCGCGCACCCTCTCCCCGCATCGCGGGGAGAGGGACGGGGTGAGGGGTGACGCGCTAGGACTTTTTCCCCTTCTCCTTCTCTTTTTCTTTCTGCTCTTTCACCTTCGACCCATCGTTGATGTCGCGCAGCGCTTTGAACGGGCCGGTGATGATCTGCTGGCCCGGGCGCAGACCGCTGACAATCTCGATCGAGCTCTCGCCGGAAAGTCCGGTCTTGACCGGGATGAATGTCGCCGTGCCGTTCTGGTGGAGGAAGACCCCTTCCTCGTCCTTAGCCTTTCCGCCGCCGCTCCCCGGTTTTTCGCGAACGATCAGAGCCTGGATCGGAATGGCCACCACCTTGGATCGCGTACCGGTGATGATGTCGGCGGAGGCAGAGAAGCCGGGCCGCACGTCCGGCGGCGGATTCTCGACCTGAATCTTCACCTCGAAATTCACCGCCTCGGTCGTGCTGCCGCCGAGGCCACCGTTGCGCACGATGGGGCTGGATCCGACTTCAGTGACCAATCCCGAGAATGTCTTGTTCGGGTAGGCATCGATGGTGACGTTCGCGTGCTGGCCGACCTTGACGTTGGGAATGTCGGTCTCATCGACCTGCATGACCGCTTCGACCACGCTCATGTCGGCGATGGTGAGCAGCTTGGTCCCGGGATTGTTCATGGTTCCGATGACGGCAACTTCGCCTTCCTCGACCGGAAGCGCGGTGACGATGCCATCCATCGGCGCGAGCATGGTGGTCTTGGAAAGTGTGTCGCGGGCGGCGGCGACGTTGGCCCGGGCCTGATCGATCCGGCGCTCGGCCGACGACACATTCGCCTGCGCCGCGTCGAGCGCCGTTCGCGCGCGCTCGAGGTCAGCCAGCGGGATGATCTTCGCGTTGTAGTTCGTCTGCGCACGCTGGTAGTTGCGCTCAGCCTCTCCCAGATTGGCGCGGGCAGCGTCGCGATCGGAGAAGAGCGCCTGCAGCGAAGCGGCGGCGCTGTCTGCGGACGCGGCCAGCTGCTTCTGATCGATCTGCAGCAGGAAGGTGCCCTTCTTCACGGTGTCTCCCTCGCGGACGGCGAGGTTGACGATCTGTCCCATCACGTTGGCCGAGAGATCGACCTTGCGCTTGGCATCGATACGCCCGTTGGCGGTGACCCTGCTGGTGAGATCCGTCCGCTCGACCCTGGACATCGTCACGGCGGTGACGTCCTTCCCGCGCCGCGACACGAATCCGGCAGTCACCAGGGCCACCACCACGAGGGCCACCACGCCTAGGATGATCTTCGTTCTTCGTTTCATGATGCTCTTATACGGAAGGTCTCCGGACGTTACTCGCAGTTTAACGGCGAGATCCACGAAACTTCCATAAATCTGCCAAGACTGGCGGCCGATAGCGCGCGATATTGGATGGCGTGAACACCTGTTACGATGGTCGGCGTCCATTGCAAAGAATCGCGATTCGCGTGCTCATCACGCTGGTGGCCGCGCTCTCTTCGATCGCGCAGGCGGAGTCGCTCACGGCACGAAAGCCGTGGCATGCCGCGGTGGCTCCTCCTCGTCCCGGACTGCCGGCAGTGACGATCGACCTCGGTTATCCGAGTCCTTACGTCCCGCAGATGAATTCGCCGATCACACTGAAGGCTACCGCGGCCGATGTCCCCTTTGATGGTTACATCGGATTCCGCTTTGCGGTCCAAGGGCGGAAGACGCTCGACACGCCGGTGATTGCGCGCGCGCGGTTGCGGCCTCACGAAGGATGGTCATTTCAAACGACCGCGAATCTGCGCCGGTGGGGCGCCAGCACTCCGGCGGACCAGCCATTGCCGCGGGAAATTGTGATCGAGTGGCGCGATCGCTCGACCGAAGTAATCGCGAGACAGGCCGCAGAAGCACCGCCGTGGACTACTTTCTATGAAGAGCGGTGGGCTCTCCGAGTGATCGAACCGTCCGGACAGCTCGTCGACTCGAGTGCTCTCGGCAGCAAGGCATATGTCGAACGCGTCGATGGCCTTTCCGATCGCGCGCAGTGGTACGCGGGTTTTTCGAGCGTTGTCATTCCGCTCACGACCTGGCTCGATTTGCCGAAGCGCGTTCGTGAAGCGATCTTCGGCTCCGGCGTGTACGTCGTATTTGTCGGCTTGCCTCGGCAGGATCAGCAGCTCGACATACTGGATAAAGCGCTCCTTCCGATTGTATTCACTGCGCATCCGGGATCGTATGAAGCTCCCTGGCCATATCGCGGATCGAGAAGGATGCCCGCAGCAACGCCGATGTCCTGGATTGCGAAACAAGGTGCCGCTTTTGTCGGTGCGGAGAATGGTCCTTACATCGCGCGCACACAAGCCGCCGCATGGGTCGCGGACGAGGTGGCGTTGAGCCGGCCTTTGCCCGCGATGTTCCGCTTCGTGAGCGAGCACGACGAGTTTCCCGTTCCGTTCTTCGCCTGGGAACATCGCGGCGATTTCCTCAGGGTCAGTCGCGCGACAGTGCTCACAGGCGCGGCGCTGTTGGTTTCGATCTGCGGCTGGTTTCTTGCGCGAAGAAAATGGTCCGCTGCGATTGCATTTGCTGTTGTTCTCTTGGCGATCGGAATGATCGGACAGCGCGACCGCATCCGCCCGGCAGCTCGTGTCTTCGATCATGACCTGCAACTGCCGGGCGCGCCCGGCATCATCGAGCACTTCCGCGAGCGGCACGAGTACGGTGCTGCGCCTCTCGGTGAGGCTGTCGAGCGCTCGGACCGCGCGCGGACGAGTCTCACGGGAGATTACGGCTCGAGCGAAAAGGCCGAGGCGCGAAGCTCTCCGACGGCGCCGTCGATGGGTTTGATGATTTATTGGGAAGACTGGGACGCAGTGACCCGCTGGTCTTATCGTCGCGAGATCCGCAACGTTGCCACGATTTCCGATCGCGTCGTCGTCCCGCTCTTGCGCGACTTTCACGGCAATATTGCGTTCTTCTCGGCGCAACGGCCGATTGGTCGTGATTTCAGGATCGTTGGAAGCCCCAGAAAACAGCCGGACGGACGACTGTCCTGCGCGTTCGCGTTGGGCTCGTCGGCACTTGCTCCAGGGCAAGTGGCAGTTCTCAAAGTCGGAAGCAGACTGGCTGACTCCGAAGTCGAGATGGCCTGGGCGGGCGGAACGATCAAACTCACGCCGACGCAGAAAGACATTTACAGCACGCCTTCCTGCCTCATTCCTCCCGCTGTATTTCGGGAGATCGCCGCCCAGGGCGGTATCGTCAATCTGACCATCATTCCGAAGGAACCGTTACCGGCAGAATCGTTTTTCTATCGAACCTGGATCGAGGTGCAGGAGAAGAAGTCATGACAGAACGCGCCATCGTTGCTGACGCCCTTCTCAAGCGCTACGGCAGCGTCACCGCCCTGCGCGACACGTCCTTTGCGGTCACGAAGGGAACGATCACGGGATTCGTCGGCCGCAACGGCGCGGGAAAAACGACCACGCTGAAAATCGTCTCCACTCTCATGCACGCCGACGATGGCACCTGTGAGGTTCTGGGGCACGACGTGCGCAAAGAGCCGTACGCCATTCGCAGCCGCATCGGGTTCCTCCCCGATGTATTCGAGCTTCCCGCCGCCCTCACACTCCGCGAATACCTCGGCATCTTTACGGAGCTTTACGGAATCCACCACGGCGATCGCGCGCGCCGCATCGATGCCGCGCTTCAACTGACAAGGACCGAGGATCTGACGGACCGTCGTCTGCAGGGGTTGTCGCGCGGCGAAGTGCAGCGCGTCGGCCTGGCGCGCGCGTTGATCCACAATCCGGACGTTCTCGTTCTGGACGAGCCGGCTGCGGGCCTGGACCCGCACGCGCGCGTCGAGCTCAAGGAACTTCTGCGTCTCCTGCGTGAACGTGGGAAAACCGTGTTTCTCTCGTCGCATGTGCTGGCCGACCTCGAAGAAATCTGCGACGAGCTGGTGGTCATCAGAAAAGGAACTGTCATTTTCTGCGGCGACGTCGCCGGATTCCGCCGGCAAATGCGCTCGACCACACGGTGGCGGCTCACAGCGGTCAGCCGGCCGATCGCGATTCCGTCGGGAGTGCGCGGAGAAGTCGTCGGGACCGGACCGACGTCCGTCGATTTCGAAGGCGAGCTCTCCGCCGGTGAACGCGCGCGCTGGATCGCGGAGCTGGTCGCTAAAGGGATCGATGTGTGCGAGGTCAGCCCGATCCGTTCGACGCTGGAACAGGAATTTGCAAAGACGATCGAAGAAGAGGAGGAGGCCGCGTCATGATCGCGCTCCTTCGCTACGCCTATCTCAAGAGCGTGCGCGATGGCTCCCTCATCGCGTTTCTCCTCCCGGCGACTTTGGTGTCATTGTCGGGGCTGAGCGGCGTCACGCTTTCACAGGGACATCGTCCGCACTATCCATTTTTCTTGAACGTTCAATTCAGCCCGGTGCAAAACGCGACCCTGGCCGCGCAGATCGCCATAGCGGTCTCCGTGCTTTTTGCGGTGATCCCTGCTTTCTGGACATTCCGCCCGGAGATCTCGAGCCGATCGATCGGTTCGTTCTTCTTCGCAACCCGTCCGCTCACCGTGGCACTGGCGCTGATTCTGTTCGCTGCCGCGGTCGGGCTGGCCGGATGGATCGTTTCGATGGCGGTGATTGGGGTCCTGACAACGGCGCTGCCCACACACATGGCCCTGATGGCGTTGAAAGTGGCAGCAGGCTGCCTTGCCGCCAGCGCTATAGGAGCCCTGGTAGTAACGATATCTCCACAGCCGGGGGCGATCGTCATTTCGTATGTCGGCTGCATCGCTCTGGTTCCGTGGATCGAGAAGTCGAAGTCATCGCTGCAACTGATCGCTGCTGTCGCGGCTTCGATCGTATGTGCCGCACTCTCCGCATATCTCCTGGAGCGACGATGCGCTACCTAGCCATTGCGCGATTCCGCCTCTTGACGACCATCCGGACCGCGACTCCGGTCTTTGTGATCGCCATCCTTCCTCCGCTGATCGGGGCGATCGCGGAGAGCACGTCTGAGCCGCAATTTGGGGCCGGCGCCCAGTCTCCGCAGCGCCTGCATGCGGTCATCGCTCTGCTCACCTGGCTGTTCCACGCGGCGTTCCTCCTTGCCGCCAGCGAGGCCTCCGGCAACCTGAGAACATTCGGTCCCGATCAGACCGCGCTCCCCGGAGACTTGATGGACTCTGCTCCGATTCGGCCGAGCGCGCGATTCTGGGGTGAGGCCGGCGGCATTCTGGCGGCGACGGCGATCATCCACGCCTGTTGTCTGCCGCTGCTGGCCATGGTGGCGGCGCTCAGTCCGCTTCCGACGCGATTGTTCCTCTGGATCGAAGCAGGAATCATCGCGCTGATGATTCTGGGCAGCACTGGTGCTGCGTGGAGGCGGCTCGCTCCGCGCACAAAATTCAGCGGCACGCGCACGGTACGAAGCATAATCCTTTTTTTCATTCTATTTTTCTGCGTGCTTTTCGCGTCGACGCGATGGATTGCATTTCGCGACGCGGTGGCTGAATACTTCCCATCCCCCTCGATGCGCGCATGGGCGCAAGTCGTATCGGCGGTCGATAATCCCTTCCTGCTGCTCTTTCTTTTGGCCCTCTTGTATGTCGGCTATATCGGTTTCTATTACATCTACTCGACACGGGATCCCGCGCGAGCGTAGGAGAACATCGCATGCTTTGCAGTCTCTGTGGACGTGAAAACCGCGAAGGTGCGAAGTTCTGCGACGGTTGCGGCGGCGCGCTCGATCGCACCGTCACGCGGACAGGCATCGATCCGGAGCTCGACGCCGTGCGGAAAGCTTTTCATGACCGCTTCGCAGTCGAGTCGCTACTCGGCCGCGGCGGAATGGGAAATGTCTACAAGGCTCGCGAACGCACGCTCGACCGGTATGTCGCGCTGAAGATCGTGCCCGAGTTTCGCAGCCAGGACGAGCAGTTCATCGAGCGATTCCGCCGCGAAGCGCGCATCGCCGCCCGCCTCCGCCATCCGCGAATCGTTTCCGTTCACGAAGTCGGGATGATGGGGACCTTTCCATATTTCTCGATGGACTACATCGAAGGGAGCACGCTGCGCTCGGTGGTGGAAAGACGGCGATCCTTGCCGCACGAGGATGCAATCTCGATCGTCGTCGAAATCTGCCGCGCCGTCTCTCACGCGCACAGCAAGGGAATCATCCACCGCGATCTCAAGCCCGAGAACGTCATGATCGATACCGAGGGGGATGTGTTCGTGATGGATTTCGGCTTGGCGCGCGCGATCGAGGATGTGTCACTAACGCAGCCGGGAACCGTCATCGGAACGCCGTTCTACATGAGCCCGGAGCAGCTCGCGGGCGAGAAGCTCGATGAACGAAGCGACGTCTACTCCATCGGCTTGATCCTTTATTACTGTCTCACCGGGGACGACCTGTTCCGCGCCGAGGGCGTGACTGCCGTCATGGCGAAACACTCCACTATCCGCATTCGCGACGTCGTGGCAACACAATCGATTCTCCCTGCAAACCTTCAGGAGCTCCTCGTGTCGATGATTGAGGAAGACCGCAACATGCGCGCAAGATCTGTGAAAGAAGTGCTGGAGCGGCTGACTCTCCGAAAGATCGTTGCTCTCGGACTGGCTGCAACAGAAGAGCAACCGCAGATTCAGGAGGACACACCGACGGCATTCAAGCCGCCCGACAAGAGCGAAGAAGAGTCGCCGCGCGGAGAAGATCCCCGTCTCACCGCGGCAGCCGAGCGGCGAAAGGCTCGATTGCGTTCGCTCCTCGATTCATTGTGATAATGAGGGAATGCGCGTGGTCTTCGACCGCTTTGCCTTCGACTCCGACCGGCGCGAGCTCCACGACGGCACAAAATCCGTTCACCTTGGGCCGAAAGCCTTCCGCCTGTTGGAAATCCTGATCGCCAACCGCCCGCGCCCTCTCCCGAAGCAGGAATTGTACGAGTCGATCTGGGAAGACACCGTGGTCGATGAGTCGAACCTGGCGGGGCTGATCAACGAGCTTCGGGCCGCGCTCGGCGATCGTGCCCGAAAGCCTCGCTTCATTCGCACCGTGCATGGATTCGGTTACGCGTTTTTTTGCGACGTGAAAAACGAGCCTGCGCCGCCGTGCGCCGGATTTGCGGTTTTTCGCCGACGCGAGCTTCCGCTGCGCGAAGGGGTGAATGTCCTCGGCCGCGACGCTACCGCTGATGTCCTGATCGACGATTCAACGGTATCGAGAAAACATGCGGCCATCGATATCCGGCCCGACGCGGTCACGATCGAAGATCTGTCCAGCAAGAACGGCACATTTCTCGACGGTGTGAGACTCGCCGCCCCTGCCGCGCTTCACGACGGTCAGACCATCGTCCTCGGCGACGCCACGGTAGTCTTTCGCCGGTCGCCTGCGCGCGGCTCGACAGTCACCGCCACCAGGGTGAGAAAACGCCGCAGCTCGAGCCACTGAACTGTCTTCACCACAGAGACACATCAACTTTTCGGTTACGACCTCACTTCTGCCCGGTTCGAATCACAAACGTGAAGCCGCCGAAGGTTTCACCGTGAACCTGGCCGATGAATCGAATAGGGTACTCTCCTTTTGTTCGCTGCGGGCTGGTGAAGGTGACTCGAATCGGCTCGGCCTGTCGCGGTCCCATGCGGAACCCGCGCAGCGCGACACGCGGCGCCGCGATGCGGTAGGGCGCAGGGTGCACCTGCTCGGGCTGCGGTTCCTGCGGCTCCCGCGCCTTTTCCGGCTCTCTCCCTTTTGTACTTGCATAACGCGGATCGGGAGGAACGAGGCCGGGCGCTTTCCGGTTCTCCGACGGCCAGACCTTCTCCAGCGCGGGCGGCAATGACACCAGAAGTTGGCCGCCATTGTTCAGAAAACCTTCCGGCGTCTCGATGATGAGATCGACCTCGGCCGCCTCTTTGCGGATGTTGCGCAGAAATACGCCCGCGGATCGGCTGGACAACAGATCATAGATGTCCATGTTTCGATAGACGATGTTGTTGCTGCTCATCGAATTGGTCCAGATGCTCGACCCTTCCGCGAAGGTGATCGGATCCTGCGGGCTTTGTACGCGAACGTACATGCAATGATGCGGCAGCGGAATCGGCGCCGGCGGCGACCAGAGCAGCGGACCGATCTGTCGTACTTCGCCGGGCGTCATATTCGGGGCGCTCAGGCGCCCCACCAATCGGAAGTTGTCAGGCCAGATCAGTCCGACCGACGCTGCCGCGATCCAGAAGTCGACGCTGGTTGCCCGCACGGTCGCGGCCATCGTGTTTCGCAGGGTGGCGTAGAGAGCGTTTGTCTGACCGAATTCGGGATTCTGATGCGTGGTGATGCCGTCGGCGGTCTGCCGATTCCACGGATCGGGACCTTCCCATTGATTCCCTGATGACGGAACCGCTCCGGTATCGGCGGGTGTATCCATCAGCCATACATCGCCTGCCGGTGCCGAAGCACACGGTCCGCTCTGCACGGGAAGGGCTTCCGTGACAAGGGTGTAGTTCTGCGGCGGAAGAGTGAGCGTCGAGGCGGTAACGCGGATCGTCCACGTGCCGGCCGCGGCGTTGTCAACCACGACCTGTTCGACAGTGTTGCGATGATCGCGTGCCGAAGCGGGGATCAGGGCGGCGGCGGGCGTGATCGTGCGCGATGCCACGGCGAACGGATTCGCGCCATTCGTCTCCCACGGGGTGTGCTTCGTTCCGTCCGGAGCGATCAGCACCAGATCCAGATCGTTCTGCAGGACACCGGTGGCGGGCGACGGTGCCGCATTCGCCGTAAATGGCGGGTCATCCCAGACCAGCGTCACCTTGAAACCGTTGACCGCCCCGATCGTCACCGTGATATCCGTATCGCCGACTGCGGCTGCACTCCCCTGACGATGATGCGGAACCAGCTCCACCGCCTCTTTCACTCGCGCGCGCCCGAAGCCGAACGCGAAGTCCGGCCCGGCGTAGGTCGTGCCCACTGCAGGAATGTTCGTTAGATCCTCGGCTGAGTGAAGGAGAAGGCCGCGCAGTGTGGACGGACTTCCGCCGGCGGGAAGGCACGCCGTGCGGTACCACTCCTCGATCAGAGCGGTGCTCGCCGCCGCGGCGGGCGTGGACATGGATGTTCCGCAGATCACGGCGTACAAATTCCCCGGCCACGTCGATTTGATTCCGCCGTCGCCGCCGTTCTGACATCCGGGAGCGGCAATATCGGGTTTGATGCGTCCGTCATCGGTCGGCCCGCGGCTGCTGCTGACCTGCAACGCCGCGGCATCGGACGAGACATTTGCCACCTCGACGGTGTCCTTGGCGCTGTTGGGAACGCGGACGTTCCCCCACAGATTGAATCGGCGGATGTTCCGTCCGACATCCAGATCGGCGGCCGCGACAATGGAACCGGCGGCAAACGCTCCCACCGGAGTGATGCGCGTATCGCCCGTGCTCACGGTGCGCGACGCGTCCGCGTCGATGTAGATTCCCTCGCCGTTATCAAAGGTGAGATTGCCGCTGAAGTTCAAACTCACTGTGTCGTCATGCAGCTCGTTCATGTTGAAGTTCACCAGCGCCGTTCCGGCATCGGCGTCAGCCGCGGCGACGACGCTGTTGGCGGCAAAGGCGCCGACCGGAGTTCGTCGCTGATCGCCCGCGGACACGACGCCGTTATCATCGAAATCGCGGTAAATGCCTTCGCCGTTGTCGTACTGACCGTTCACGGCGACGCTCTCCGAATGCCGCTCCGGATAGCCGCGGTTGCCTGACGAGCCGAATACCAGGAGCTGGCGCGCAAGACCGCTGGGCGTCCCGTCGCTCCTGCGCCCGCTGATCACCGCGTCGTAATACTGAGTCCCGATGTCATAGCAAGTCGATGGCGGAAAGATCTGATGGCAGTGCGTCGTCCCCCACGAGTTGCTCGAAAGCGCGGCGCCGGCGGTCGCGGCATCTCCGTATTCGTCCGTCCCCGTCGGAACTCCGGCCGCGGTCGGATTGCCGGAGTAGGAGCGGAGCGTCGCTCCCGGCGCCACCCCTTTCCACTGATTGGCGGTGCCGCCGTTGGCAACGCTCTGCGTGCCGGCCCCGATGAGCGTCCCGGCAACGTGTGTGGCGTGGTAATGCGGATTGAATATGAACGTGCGCAGGACGGTGCCGATGTCGGCGTCAGCGGCAGCAACAACGCTCCCGGCCGCAAACGCGCCGACCGGCGTGCGTCGGACGTCGCCGATGCTGACGTTGCCCGAGCTATCGACATCCGCGTAGATCGCTTCTCCGGCTGTGTACATGAAATCGGGGGTCACGGTGTCGGCAAATCGCTCGTTCCCGGCAAATGCAACCAGGGCGGTTGCCACGTCCGCGTCCGCCGCGGCCACTGTCGATCCGGCGGCAAACGCGCCGACCGCTGTCAGGCGAACATCGTTGGCAGTGACGGTACCGGAGTCGTCGAAGTCGACATAGACGCCTTCGCCGTTGTCGTATTGAAGGTTCGCCGTCACCGACTCGTTATGGACGGTGCTTCGTTCGAACGTCGCGATGGGAGGATCCGCGATGGTGATGCGTGCGCTGAAGTCGTTATGACCGGTGCTCGCGTGCGTGTTCTCCCACTGCGCGAGGATCACTCCGGCTCCCGTCAGGTTGAACAGCGCCGGCGGCTGGACCGCATCGGCGTTGACGCCGGTGGCGCTGCGGATGCCATCGTTATCATCCTCGGGTGGCTGCGGAATCTCCTCGACCCACTTCACCGGATCCGATGCCAGCAGCCTGGCGATGGCAGCTTCTCTCACGATCACGCGCCAGCCGTTCAGCGGCACGATGCGAGTCAGCAGGGTCGCGCCGACCGACCGCAGGATGCGTTGCTGCTCGACCATGAGAACATCGCCGAAGAACAGGACGATGACTTCTGCCGAAGCGTCGGGGCGACGCGCATGAGCGGGAATTCCGCGCTTGAGTGAAGGGGACAGTTTGTCGTCGGTCTCGATGATTCCGATCCATCGGAGCTTGGCCGGCAGATTCAGAAGACGCTGCGGCAGTTCCGGCCGCGGAGGCATGGCGGCGAAGAATGCGCGCTCCGGGATCGGGTCGAGAAGCTGGAGTTTTTCACGCTTCAGCAATTCGCGATCGGCGAGCGTCGGAACTTCATCGAATTGCAGCAGAACGTGAGCGCGTTCCTGCCGGATTCGGCGGAAGTACTGGCCCACTTCCGGGCCGCTACCTCGCCGAGGCGTGAACGTGCGCGCCTTCAGGCGAACCGGTTGATCCGCAGCAATGGGTCGGATGAAGAAAAGCGAGAGCGCGACCAGCGTGCAGACAGCCCTTCGTGTGGACATACAAGTCCTCCTCTTGTTCCGTTGCAGGTGCTACTGATGGAGTGATGGGATGGATGAATTCCCTACCCGTGGAATTCAGTAGATCTACCTAGGGATCTGGGGTCGATTGTGCCGACCACCACCGCGCGGGATTAATCGATGGCGCTAGTAAACTTCGTCCCGGATGCGATCGAAGGAGTCTTCCGCGCCTGAAGTACACATCCTGATGACCGGCCTCGCGTTCGGAGAGCAGCCGCGCTGGCACGAGGGTCGTCTTTGGTTCTCCGACTGGGGTCCGCAAGAGGTCATTGCCGTCGACCTCGCGGGCAACAGCGAAGTCATCCTTCGCGGACCATCGTTTCCGTTGTGCGTCGACTGGTTGCCGGACGGGCGCCTACTCATTGTCTCGTCACGCGATGGGCTTCTCCTGCGCCGGGAACCCGACCGCTCGCTGGTGACGCATGCCGATCTGAGCGGCGTTTCCGATCGTAGCTGGAACGAGATGGTGGTGGACGGTCGGGGCAACATCTATATCAACGGCGCCGGTTTTGATCTGATGGCCGGTGAAAAGTTCGTCCCCGGACTCATCGCTCTGGTCACCCCTGATGGTTCGGTTCGACAAGTGGCCGATGGCATCGCCTTCCCTAACGGTATGGTCGTGACGCCTGACAACTCGACGCTGATCGTTGCCGAGTCTTATGGCAAACGGCTCACGGCCTTCCATATGGAAGCTAACGGCGACCTGTCGAAACGCCGGGTGTGGGCCGACCTCGGCAACGGCGTCCCCGATGGGATCTGCTTCGACGCCCAGAATGCCGTCTGGTACGGGGACGTTCCGAACAAACGTTGCGTCCGCGTTCGGGAGGGCGGCGAGGTGCTGCGGACGGTCCAGCTTGATCGCGGCTGTTTCGCGTGCGCGCTCGGGGGCGCGGATCGAAAGACTTTGTTCATGATGGCGACCGAATGGAATGGACCTGGGGGCATGTTCCGCGGTCCACGTACGGGCCAGGTAGTGACTATTGAGGCGCCCGCCGCGGGCGTCGGTTGGCCTTAAGGTATGGGGGGATTACCTGGATGCACTTCATCGTATTGATCGCGATTGCAGCGCAACTTTCTCCGGCGCAAATTCGAAACAAGCCGGACGCCACCTTCGACGAGATCGTTTCGCTACCGCTGGTCTATACCGCGCCCAATATCGACCGTGTGATCGAGAAACGCGACCTCACCTACAAGAAAACGGCTGACGGCGATCTGCGCATGGATGCGTATCTGCCGCGCGATTCTCGCACGTCGCATCCGGTGGTTGTGTTCATTCACGGCGGAGTCGGTCCGGGGACACATCCGAAAGAGTGGGGGATTTATCGATCGTGGGGCCGAACGATCGCGGCATCGGGTCTCGTCGCCGTGATTCCGAATCAACGCCTCGGCTTTCCCGCGCGGCGGTATGCGGAGGGTGCCAGCGATATCCGCGACGCCATGGAGTTCATCCGCACTCACCTTCGCGAGATGCGATCAGATGATCGATTCTGCATCATCGCGTTTTCGGGCGGTGGTCCGCTGCTCTCGCCATTTCTGAAATCGCCGCCGGCGGACGTCAAGTGTCTGGTCGGTTTTTACCCGATCCTCGATACCGCTGACACGAATAACGCCGAGGCCGAGGTGACGGATGCGCTGCGTCGGGAGTATTCCGCAGCAGCCACGATGGCGAGCCTGGAGTCGCCTCCGATTCCGCTCTTGATCGCGCGCGCCGGACGCGACCAGATTCCCGGCGTGAAGGAGTCGATCGAGAGATTCTCGGCGATCGCTCTCCAGAAGAATGCGAATCTGACGCTGCTCAATCATCCCACCGGAAAGCACGGCTTCGATATCCTGGACGATGATGAGCGCTCCCGCGAGATCATCGCAACAGCGGTCGAATTCATGAAGCGCCATCTCGAGAAGTAATCACGGAAGCTTGAGTGTATCGGCGGTCCCGTCGGGATAGACAGCGACCGCCACCACGCTGGCATCATCGGAGAGAATCGTGATGCGCGTGCCGTCCGGCTGTGCGACGACGTCCTGGTGTTTGCCTTCGGGAGTCGTGCCGCTGCTGAGGACATGCGCTTCCACATTAGGCGGTGTCACCTTGCCTGAGGCGTCCGGACAAAATGGACCGCTCGACGTGATCCGCTCGGAAAGACGCGTAGTCTCTGTGGTCTTCCCGTCTTGCGACGGACAGCTCTGCACAACCGCCACGGTGGTCTTGTAGTAATAGCGGACGCAGTCCTTTCCCTGTGGGTCTTCGCGCCTGGCGATTCGCGTTTCGGCGACGAAGCTCCACTTGCATTCGTTGGGAAGAGGCCCGTCCGCCGTGGCGCGGCTCTTGGCATCGGGAGCCGCGAAGATGAGGTCCTTCGGGACGAAATCGACGCCGCCGACTTTCACACCCGCGAGGACGGGAGAGGCAAATGCGAGAGCGAGCGCCAGGAAAGATACGCGCGATAACGGTTCCCGTCGCATCAATCGTATGACGCGCGTTCCGCGATTCGCGTTCTGCCCCTGCTTCACTTCAGTTGCGCTCGTGTTGGCTAACGCATATTAAAAGTCCGCTCCTTCCTGCTACCTTGGAATCGCCAAAGACCAAAGGCACGAAAGGAGCGGCTGCCATGAAAGATCAGGCGATTCAGTATCTCGCTTTCGATGTACACCAGGCAACGATCGTTG